>Ga0207642_10000005_pt1 | contig 401934 bp, 395 predicted proteins | sample KBSMisM22_FD_184309 | JGI IMG/M metagenome (GOLD analysis project Ga0207642, IMG submission 184309) | Miscanthus rhizosphere microbial communities from Kellogg Biological Station, Michigan, USA - KBS Miscanthus M2-2 (SPAdes) (version 2) | ecosystem: Host-associated > Plants > Roots >... | reverse complement strand
CACCTCTTTAGAGCAGGCGGAGGTCGATGCTTCGTGCAGGCTGTCTCCTCCGTATTCGGCCTGCCAGTAGTAGACGGCTCCCGCTTCCAGTTCCTTTTCTTCCGATGCCGGGGCTTTGCCTTCTTTGACTTCCCCTTCCCCGGCGTTGGTCACGAGTTCTTTGCATTCTTTGTCTTTGTAGACCTTGTATTTGATCGTGCCTTTAGCGGTTCCCGATTTGGTGCCCGAGAGGGTCGCCTGGTCTTTGACTTTCGAGCCCTCGGCGACGGTGATTTCTTCGCCTTCTTTGCCGCCGCCTGAGAGTTTGGTGCTCAGCGTGACTTTAGCCTTGACCGTCAGGACCTCTTTGGAGCAGGTCGAGGTCGATTCTTCGTGCAGGGAGTCGCCTAAGTATTTGGCCTGCCAGTAGTAGACGGCGCCGGCTTCCAGTTCTTTTTCTTCAGAGGCGGCGACTTTGGTGCCTTCGACTTTGCCTTTGCCGGCTTCGGTCGCCAGTTCTTTGCATTCTTTGTCTTTGTAGACGGCGTAGTCGACCGTGCCGGTGGCCGAGGAGGCATTGGTTCCCGCGAGGGTCGCGGTGTCTTTGACTTTGGAGCCCTCGGCAACGGTGATTTCGGCTCCTTCTTTGCCGCCGCCGGAGAGGGTCGTGGAGAGCGAAGTGTTGGCCTTGACCTTGAGCACCTCTTTGGAGCAGGTGGAGGTCGATTCTTTATTCATCGAATCGCCTAAGTATTTGGCCTGCCAGAAGTATTCCTTGCCGGCTTCCAGTTCTTTTTCTTCGGAATCCGGGATTTTGCCTTCTTTGACCGTGACTTCCCCCGCTTTGGTGACCAGTTCTTTGCATTCTTTGTCTTTGTAGACAGCGTAGTCGACCGTGCCCGTGGCGGTTGAGGCGTTGGTGCCCGAGAGGGTAGCGGTGTCTTTTACTTTGGAGCCCTCGGCGACCGTGATTTCGGCTCCTTCTTTGCCGCCGCCTTTGAGCGAGGTGGAGATGGAGGTGGAAGCCGCTAACCCGCTGCCACCGCCGATGTACGTCGCGCTTAACGGAGTCGTGTTGATGTCTAATTTGCCGGTGCTTGGGCAAAGGATACCTTTGACCTTTTTGACGGTCTGTTCCGAGATGTTAACTTCGCCGTTGGCGGCGGTCGATAATAAGGGCCCCTTGGCAGTTGCTTGCAGTTCTTCGCCGTTGTAGTAGCAGTTGATGCCGAAGCAGTTGACGTGCACTTCGCCTTCGCCTGTTAATTTAGCGGTTTCGTGTCCTTCCTTTAACACTTCGAGGACCGACGGTCCGCCTTCTTCGATGGCCGTGCAGCCGCTGCCGCAGTTGGAGTAGGTGAAGTTGCCTTCGATGATCTGAGGCGAGCCCGATTCGCCGACTTCTCCTAAGAATAAGACGTCGCACTGGACTTCAGGGCTCGCTAAGAGCCTGGCTTTTGTCGTAGTCGTTTCGTGGATGTGCGTTACGGCAGATCCGCATTCTTTTGCAAAGTCTTCATAGCAGAGCGTTGTGTTTTCGGCCATGGCGACACCCGGAGTGGCGAATGCGAATGCCACGATTGCCATCAAGGCTCCGACAACAACATATTTACGGGCGCTCATCGAGTCCTCCGTTCATTCGCATCGCAACTCCATGGGGCCCATCGTTCTAGTCAGGCCATGCGGTGGAAGTCAAACGCGCGGTTCTCCAGCCCTAAGTGGTGACCCAAATACGAAGAACATGGGGGTGAATCGGCCATGCAACGGGAATTCGTATTGTCCGGGCGCGCGAGGTCGCGCATTCAGTGATTCGTGCGCGGGGTGCCGTACGGTTCGGTCAGTCGGTTGATGCGACGCCACCGGCCACGACGTTGACGAAGTTCTCCAGGTGGCGGGTGGTCCAGCACTCGAAGGCGCCGTCGCAGTGTCGCTCGTAGGCGGCCATCACCGAATCGCCGTAGTTCCAGTAGAGGCGCGGCTCCGGGTTGAGCCAGAAGAGGCGTCCGGCGCGCTCGGCGATCTGGGCGAAGACCTCGGCGTGCGGCTCACGGCCGTTGGTGCGAGCGTCGCCGAGGACGATCACGGTCGAGCGCGGGTCGAGGTCGTCGGAGATCTCGCCGAGGAACTCGAGCCAGACGCGGCCGTAGTCGGTATAGCCGGAGACGTCGGCGACGCCGCCCTCGCTCGAGATGCGCTGGGCGATCGTGCGGAAGTCGCGCTCGTGCTCGAAGACCTCGGTCACCTCGGAGATGCGCTCGATGAAGACGAAGCTGCGCAGCTTGCGGAAGGAGTCGTGCAGGGCGTGCAGGACGGAGAGGAAGAAGACGCTCGCCGAGGTCACGGAGGTCGAGACGTCGCAGAGGACGTAGATCTCGGGTCGGCGGGGCCGCTTCGGCCGGTAGCGCAAGTGCATCGGCACCCCGCCCGTCTCCAGCGAGGCGCGCATCGTGCGCCGCACGTCGACCGTCTGGCCCTTGCGGCGTCCGCGCTGCTCGTGCCCGAGGGTGGCCAGGCGCCGCTTCATCTGCGAGACGGCGCGGTGCACCGCCGCCAGGTCCTGCGTCGGGCTGGTCGGCAGCGCCCGGTCGAGCTCGGCCAGCGGGCGCGAGGGGGGCAGGGTCGAGGTGCGCTCGATCAGGTCGCGTTCTAGCTCGCGCCGTAGGTGGCGCTCGAAGGCATTGAGCTGCTCGCGCTCGATCGGCGGCAGCTCGCCGGCGCCGTCCTCGCCGGGCGGCTGTGCGCCGGCCGAGAGCCCAAGCGTGCGCCGGATCCGCTGCACGTCGACGCCGACGACGCCGGAGCCCTCGCCCTGGCGGCCGAAGGCGGAGATCGCCAGCCGCGCCAGGTCGCGCATCTCGCCGCCGTCCCCCTCGACGATCGCCTGGCGGACCAGCTCGCGCAGCTCGTCGATGTCGAGTCGCTCACCGCCCTCGTAGCGCCGCCTCTGCTCCTCGATGCCGCGCTCGATCGCCTCCGCCTCAGCGGAGCGGAAGAACCAGCGGTCGAAGAGCAGCTCGAAGAGGCGGCGGTCCTCCTGCGACTTGGCGACGGTCGCCGCCAGCGCCTCGCGGAAGTCGTCGCGTGAGGTCCAGGGGACGTGGTCGAGCGCGGCGAAGGCGTCGAGGATCTCCGAGGTGCCGACGGCAACTCCCTCGCCGCGCAGCTCCTCGCAGAAGCCGAGCAGCTTCGCGACGAGGCCCGGCGGGCCGGCCTCAGCCTTCGGTCCGTATGGGCTCGGCAAGCTTCACCCCGACACGCTCGGCGACCAGCTCGATGTCGGTCCGGTGCTTGACGATGATCGACATCGACTGCTCGAAGGTCTCGCGGTCGATGTCCTCGGCGCCCATCAGCAGCAGCGTCCGCGCCCAGTCGATCGACTCGGCGATCGAGGGAGGCTTCTTCAGGTCGAGTGCGCGGATCATCCGCACCACCTCGACCAGGCGCCGGGCGAGCGCCTCGGGCAGCTCGGGTGCGTGTAGGCGGACGATCTCCATCTCGCGCTCCAGCTCCGGGTAGTCAAGCCAGAGGTAGAGGCAGCGCCGCTTCAGTGCCTCGGTCAGCTCCCGCGAGTTGTTCGAGGTGAGGACGACGATCGGCATCGTCGTCGCCGCGACCTGGCCGAGCTCGGGGATCGTGATCTGGAAGTCGGAGAGCAGCTCGAGCAGCATTGCCTCGAACTCCTGGTCGGTCTTGTCGATCTCGTCGATCAGCAGCACCACCGGGTCGGGGCTGGCTATCGCCTGCATCAGCGGCCGCTCGAGCAGGAACTCCTTGTCGAAGATGTCGTCGTGGACCTCCGACCAGCCGTCCTCGCCGCCCGCCTGGATCCGCAGCAGCTGCTTGCGGTAGTTCCACTCGTAGAGCGCCTTCGCCTCGTCGAGTCCCTCGTAGCACTGCAGGCGGATCAGCTCGCGGCCGGTGGCGCGTGAGAGTGCCTTGGCCAGCTCGGTCTTGCCGACGCCGGCGGGTCCCTCCACCAGGACCGGCTTCCCCAGCCGCTGGGCGAGGAAGGAGACGAGCGCAGCAGACTCGTCGGCGAGGTAGCCGACCTTCGCCAGCGCTTCCTTCACCTCGGCGACGGAGCCATCGGACATGCTGGCGATGATAATCGCCGCTGTGCTCGACCTCGCCATTCCCCTGGCCACGCTGCTGCCGCACAGCGCCGGTCCCTACGTAACGCTGATGCTGATCGGCTTCGCCGTCGGCATCCTCGGTCACCTGACTGCGATGCGCTGGCTCGTCGCCGCCGGGATCGTCCTCGTCTGCCTCGGCGCCTTCCTCTTCCCGCTCGCGATCAACCTCACGCAGGAGACCCCGCGCCCGATCGAAAACAACCGCATAGACTCCTCCCCGTGAGCCGATTCCGCACTCTCACGATCCTCCTCGCGCTGATTGCGCTTGCGACCGCGTTCGCCGCTTGCGGCGGCGGCAGCGACGACCCGCAAACGATCGTCGACGAAGCGACGCTGCAAGGGATCGAAAGCGCGAACCTCGAACTGGCGCTTGGTCTCGGTATCCAGGGCAGCGAAGGCGGCCACGTCGACGTCGACCTGGCGGGCCCGTTCGAAAGCGAAAGCGAAGCGGAATTGCCGAAGCTCGACCTTGCCCTGACGGCGAAGGGCTTCGCTGGCGGCGAAAAGATCGACTTCGAAGGCGGGCTGACGCTGCTCGGCGACAAGGCCTACGTCGGGTACGCGGGAACCGAGTACGAAGTCGACCCGGCGACGTTCAACTTCGTCCGCTCGGTGATCAGGCGCAGGGCCGGGACGCCGAATCCGGCGGCGGAAGCGACCGCCTGCCAGGAAGCGGCGGCGGAAATGGAACTCTCCGGCCTGGTCGAAAACCTGAAGGGCGAGGGGAGCGCCGACGTCGGCGGGACGAGTACGAACAAGGTGAGCGGCGACCTCGACGTGGCGGGCGCGGTCGACGCAGCCATAGAACTGAGCGAAACCCCGGCCTGCAGCGAACAGCTCCGAGCGGTTGGCTCGCTGGCTTCGCCGGCGAAGCTCGAAAAGCGCAGGGGCGAACTGGAAAGCGCGGTGAAGAGCGCCCACGTCGAGCTCTACGTCGGCGACGATCACATCGTGCGCCGTATCTCCGTCGAAGCGAAGGTCGAACCGCAAAAAGGGAAGGCCAGCGCGAAGGCGAAAAGCATCGAAGTCGAATTCGACCTGAAGCTGACCGGCGTCAACGAGGAACAGACGATCGAAGCGCCAGCCAGTTCCAAGCCGCTGAGCGCGCTGTTCGTCAAGCTCGGAATCAACCCACTCGAACTGCTCGGCGTGCTCCAGGGCGCGAAAGGCTTCAACGGCCCGGGGGGCATCGGCGAACTGCTGGAAGGGATCCGCTCGGGGAGCTTCCAGTAGCCGCCTTCCTGCGAACTCCATACGGCTGGCCCTACCTGCTGTCGCCGCTGATCCCGCTGGCGGTGGTGCTCGACCTGGCCGGCGCCTCCGCCGGCCTCATCTTCGCTACCTCGGCCCTGGGCATAGTGCCCACGGCGGCGCTGATGGGCCGTGCCACCGAGGAGCTGGCGGCGCGCTCGGGGCCGGGCGTCGGCGGCCTGCTCAACGTCACCTTCGGCAACGCCCCGGAGCTGATCATCGCCCTCTTCGCCCTCGGCCAGGGCCTGCATGAGGTCGTCAAGGCCTCGATCATCGGCTCGATCATCGGCAACATCCTGCTCGTGCTGGGGGCGGCGATGCTGGCAGGCGGGATCGGGAAGGAGAAGCAGGTCTTCAGCCGCACCTCGGCCAGCGTCCAGACCTCGATGCTGCTGCTCGCCGCCGCGGCGCTGGTGATGCCCGCAATCTTCGAGCTGGTCGAGGGCAAGGGCCTGCCGCTGCCGGGCGCCGAGGTCGTCGACTACGGGTCGACCGTCGAGCAGCTCTCACTGGCGGTGGCGATCGTCCTCATGGTCACCTACGTCGCCGGCCTCTTCTTTTCGCTGAAGACCCACAGGGACATCTTCAATCCCGAGTACGGCGACGAGGGGACCTGGGGCTGGTCGACGCGCAGGTCGGTCCTCGCCCTCGCCGTCGCCGGTGTCCTCGTCGGCGTGATGTCCGAGGTCCTGGTCGGTTCGATCAGCGAGGCCTCGCACGCGATCGGCCTCTCCGAGTTCTTCATCGGCGCCATTGTCGTCGCGATCGTCGGCAACGCCGCCGAGCACTGGGTCGCTGTCCTTGTCGCGATGAAGGACAAGATGGACCTCTCGGTCAACATCGCGATCGGCTCAAGCGCCCAGGTCGCCCTCTTCGTCGCCCCGATCCTCGTCCTCGCCTCCTTCTTCCTTGGGCCGCACCCGCTCGCCCTTGTCTTCAATGGTTTCGAGCTCGGCGCCGTCCTGCTCGCCGTCCTGATCGCCAACTACGTGACCCAGGACGGCGAATCGACCTGGTTCGAGGGCGTCCAGCTGCTCGCGGTGTACGTGGTCTTCGGTCTCGCCTTCTATTTCGCCTGAGCGGCCTGTTCGCTTTTGACGCCGGGCGCTTTCCCGCGAAGACGCGCACGCGCCAAAGGCGCATTCTGGGGCCTACGGGGAATCGCGTGTGGTCTGCATCAATATGTAGGAGGTCATGCGTCCAGTCGCTCTAATTTCCTTGATCGCCTATCCCGCGCATGGTACTCACCCAGGCTTGAAGGACGAGGTCTGTAGCACTCGCCCAAAGAGCAACCGAGAAAGGAAATACAGTGAAACGAGTCAAGACAGTTGGATTGATGGCGGTCCTTGCCCTCTTCGCGATGGCATTGCTGGGGCCGTCTCTTGCGATGGCGGAAGACACCGCGCTTTGCGAAGCTGATGAAGAAACCTGCAAATCTCCCACGACCCATGTCCATTACCTTGCAGATGACATGGAAGTCAAAACTTCAGCCATGGACTACAAGTGTGACGCCTTATTCTTAGGCGATGCATTAGAAGAAGGGTTAGGCAGTCCGCTGATCATCCACGGCAGCTTTACCTACACTAGCTGCAACAACAGCTGCACTCGCACTGAAGAAAACGGCCCAGCTATCCTGTCGTTTTTAAAGACCGGACCAGAATCAGCGGAAGTAATCACTGAAGCGTTAGTCCACGTCGTATGTGGGTTCTCTATTAACTGTTCTTACGTATTTGAAGAAGTGTTGGGTATCGCCACAGGCCCGTTATCATCCAGCGAAAACAACGGCGAACTCGATATCGTAGAACAGTTTTTAAATCATGAGTCCGGTGGTCTTTTCTGTCCAAAAGAAGGGTTTTTAACCGCCCTCTTCGTACCCTTATCTAAAACCTACATCTCATCTTGAGGTAGATCGGGCAGCGGCGAGCTTGCCAAGCCCCTTGGCAAGCTCGCCTTCCCCGCCATCGCTGGGGCACCGCATCTGTTTCACGTAGGCTCAGTACGTGGTGGACGCGCTCCTGCTTCTAGCCAGCTTCGCGATCATTCTCTCGGGGGCCCTGCTTTTCACCAACGCGGTCGAGTGGATCGGGCACAGGTTGTCGCTGGGGGAGGGAGCGGTGGGCAGCCTGTTGGCCGCGGTCGGGACGGCGATGCCGGAGACGCTGATCGCGATCGTCGCCCTGCTCGACGCCGCCGAGGGGGCCGACCAGGTGGCGATCGGCGCGATCGTCGGCGCCCCCTTCCTGCTCGGCACGCTGGCGATGGGCCTGATCGGCCTCTTCGCCCACCTCTACCGCCGTCGCCGCGTGCAGGGCATCGAGCTGCGCGCCCACAGGCCGACGCTGGAGTGGGACCTGATCTTCTTCCTCGCCTTCTTCGGGCTGGCGCTGGCACTCGCCTGGGGGGCGCCCGCCGCTCTGCGGATTCCTGTGGGAATCGTCGCGATACTCGCCTATCCCCTCTACATCCGCCGCACGTTGCGCGCCGGCGGCGCCGTCCAGGACGAGGAGACGCTGGAGCCGCTGATATTCGAGCGGCGCGCCGAGCGTCGCCGCGACCCCGGCCCGACCCTCTGCGTGCTTCAGCTCCTGGCCGGCCTCGCCGCGATGGTCGGCGGCGCCCACCTCTTCGTCGAGGAGCTGCTCGGCATCGCCGAGAGCCTCGGCGTCGAGGCCGTCGTCCTGGCCCTGATCCTCGCCCCGCTGGCGACCGAGCTGCCGGAGAAGGTCAACAGCTTCTTCTGGGTGCGCGAAGGCAAGGACTCGCTCGCCCTCGGCAACGTCACCGGCGCGATGGTCTTCCAGTCGACGATCCCGGTCGGGATTGGCCTGCTCTTTACCGACTGGGAGCTGGTCGGCAACGCGGTGCTCTCCATCGTTCTCGGCCTCGCCGGCGGCCTGCTTGCCTACGAGGTCCTGCACCGCCGCGGACGCTTCGAGTGGCCCGCGGTAGTGGCCTGGTTCGGGCTTTACGCGGCATTCATCATCGTCGTGGCCATGGGCGCCTGAGAGTTAGGTGCGAAATCGCGCACGCGACAGCGGTGAATCCTGGGGTTTGCAGGGAAGTCGTGTTGCGGGCCTGGCCGGTTATACGAGGGTCATTCGTGCAGGTGTTCTATTTCTTGATCCCCTTCTCTCGGACGTGGTACTCAGCGGCTTGAGGATGAGCGTTACAACCTCATCCAAAGCAACGAGAAAGGGAGAGACAGTGAAAAGAGTCAAGTCATTGGGATCGATCATGGTCGTCGCCGTCTTTACGATGGCCCTGACAGGGCCCTCTCTCGCAATGGGGGAAGACACCGCGCTCTGCCAAACAGATGAAAGCTCATGCACGTCCCCTGTGAACCACGTGCATTATGTGGCAGAAGACATCTTCATCTTAGGCCCCTACACGTATCATTGCGACGCGTTACTTTTAGCCTCCGTTGGCGAATTAGGCTCGCCACAGGTCCTTGAAGGGAACCTGACTTATTTCAACTGCAGTGGCGGCTGCACACGCACCGAAATCTCCGAAGGCGGAACCCTTTTCTTCTTATGGACGGGGACGGAATTAGCCGAAGTAACTGGCGAAGGGTTTGAAATTTTATCCAAATGCGGCAGTTCGTTCCACTGCGTCTACACGTTCGAAAATCTGATTGGCCATGCCCTAGGTCCGTTATCGGCGTCGGCAAGTAATGGCGAAATCATCTATGTCGAACAGCCCTTAACCAAGATCTCGGGCTTCTTCTGTCCAAAAGAAACCCAATTAGACGCAAACTTCGTCCCCTTATCCGCGACCTACATCTCGTCCTGAGGTAGCTCAGGATGTAGCAAGCTCAGCCAGGGCCTTCAACACGGTGTCGTCGTGCGTTTTCGGCGAGACCCTGGGGAAGGCCCTGGCGATCTTGCCGTTGGGACCGATGATGAAGGTAGAGCGTGCGTTTCCCCAGTATTTGCGTCCATACATCGACTTCTCGACCCAGGTGCCGTACTTCTCGGCGACCGCATGGTCGGCGTCTGCAAGCAGGGTGAAGTCGAGGTCGAACTTGTCGGCGAACTTCTTCACCGCTTCGACGGTGTCTGGCGAGACGCCGATCACGCGCACGCCGGCCTTCTTGTAGTCGGCACGGCGGTCGCGGACGCCGCAAGCCTGGGTTGTGCAGCCAGGGGTATCGGCGCGGGGATAGAAGTAGAGGACGACGGTCTCGCCCTTCAGGTCGGAGAGCTTGACCTTCTCGCCGTTCTGGTCGGGCAGCGTGAAGGCGGGCGCCCGGTCTCCCGCTTCGAGCATCTACTCGGGATCCTCGCGGCCGGGGTCCTGGCCGTCCTCGTCCTCGTCGAGCTCCTCGTCGCCTTGCTCCAGCGCGGTCTCGGAGACCGAGCCGGCGGAGCCCGGGTGATAGCTGGTCTGGAAGCTCTCCAGGGCCCGGTCGCGGCGATCCTCGTCGAGCGGCACCTCGTCGGAGATCCGCACCCAGTCGGCGCCCTCGTAGGCCTCCATGTTGAAGACCTCCTGGTCGAGCGAGGTTGAGTCGTCGACGACGACGAGTACCTCGGTCTGCGGGTTGAAGTAGGTGCCGGGCTGGTTGAGCAGCTCCTCAACCTCGTACAGGTTGTCTTCGGCGGTCGCCATCTTCACCTCATCCTATGGAATCGGCGAGCCGTCGCCGGACCTCGGCTTCGACGTCAAGCGGCGCCTCGCCACGCCGCGTGCGACGGTAGGACTTGGCCTCGACCATCTGCCGAATCTCGGCTTCCTTTGTCGCCTCGCTGACCGGCGAGGGCAGCGGCCGGACCGAGCGCGGCGGCAGGTCGGGGTCGATGGCGTAGGGCCCGCGTCCTATGTCGCGCCAGGCCTTGCCCGAGCGGGCGAAGGCGATCGTCGCGATCGGCAAGACCGCCAGCGTGATCGCGATCAGCGCGCTGCCGCTGTCGGAGGTCGTCGCGAGCAGGGCCGAGAAGGCCATGGGTCAAGGGTAGAGCTTCGCCGTCGGCGCGCTTTTCCGCTACCCTAGACGCTGGTTGACTGACCAGTCAATCGGTGGTCGTCGTCCTGCGGCGCCCATCGACGCGCAAAGGCTTACGCAACGACAAGAAGGAGCGCTCGACCAGTGGTTGACTTCACCCTCACCGACGAGCAGAAGGACCTGCGCGAGCTCGCGCACAACTTCGCTGAGAAAGAGATCCGCAAGGTCGCCTGGGAGTACGACAAGGACGGCACCTGGCCACAGGACATCATCGACAAGGCTTGGGAGGTGGGTCTGATGAACACCCACATCCCCGAGTCCTACGGCGGTCCCGGCCTCGACTACCTCTCCGGCTGCCTGATCGAGGAGGAGATGGGGTGGGGGTGCTCGGGCATCGGCACCAGCCTGATGGCCAATGGCCTCGCCTCGGCACCGATCACCCTCGGCGGCTCCGAGGAGACGAAGAAGAAATACCTTGGCATGCTCTGCGAGGAGCCCAAGCTCGCCTCCTTCTGCCTGACCGAGCCCGACGCCGGCTCCGATGTCTCGGGGATGAAGACCAAGGCCGTGAAGAAGGGCGACAAGTACGTCATCAGCGGCTCCAAGTGCTTCATCACCAACGGCACCTACGCCGACTACTTCACGGTCTACGCGAAGACCGACCCCGAGGGCGGCCACCGCGGGATCAGCGCCTTCGTCGTCGATGCCGACCTCCCCGGCGTCTCGGTCGACAAGAAGGAGGACAAGATGGGCCAGCGGGCCTCCAACACCGCGACCATCTCCTTCGACGAAGTCGAGATCCCTGCCGAGAACCTGCTCGGCGAGGAAAACAAGGGCTTCAAGCTGGCGATGATGACCCTCGACCGCACCCGCCCCGGCGTCTCGGCGATGGCCGTTGGCATCGGCCGCGCTGCGCTCGAGTACGCCTCGGACTACTCCAAGGAAAGGGTCCAATTCGGCGTGCCGATCGCGATGCACCAGGCGATTCAGTTCATGATCGCCGACATGGCGACCAAGGTCGAGGCCGCGCGCCTGCTGGTCTGGAACTCCGCGGTCCTGCTCGATCAGGGGATCCGCAACAGCAAGGTCTCCTCGATGGCAAAGCGCTTCGCCGCCGACTCGGCGATGGAGATCACCGTCGACGCCGTCCAGGTCTACGGCGGCTACGGCTTCATCAAGGAGTACCCGGTCGAGAAGCTGATGCGCGACGCCAAGATCATGCAGCTCTACGAGGGCACGAGCCAGATCCAGCGCCTGGTGATCGCCAAGGAAGTGCTGCTGCCGCGCAACATCGACGAGGCGACCCCGGAGGCCGAGGCGAAGGCCCAGGCTTCCGAGGCGAGCCAGTCCGAGCAGGCCGCGGCGACGGTCTAAGACCTGGAGGAAGCGACGCGGGGGGCCGCCGGGTTCTGCCTGGCGGCCTTCTGCCGTCGCAGCTTGTCCAGCTCTACCTTGCGCAGGCGGATCGACTCGGGGGTTACTTCGACACACTCATCCTCGCGCAGGAACTCGACTGCGGCTTCGAGCGAGAGGCGGGTCGGCGGGGCCATGCGCTCGAGCACGTCGGCGCTGGCGGCGCGCATGTTGGTCTGCTGCTTCTCCTTGGTCGCGTTGACGTCCATGTCCTCGGCGCGGGCGTTCTCGCCGATGATCATCCCCTCGTAAACCTCCTCGCCCGGCCCGATGAAGAGCGTGCCGCGGTCCTGCAGGCCGATCAGGGCGTAGCCCGCGCTCTTGCCGCGGCGGTCGGCGACGATCGAGCCGGTGGGGCGGAGGCGCAGCTCCCCCGCCCAACGCTCCCAGTCCTCGAAGACGTGATGCATCACCCCGGTCCCACGCGTCTCGGTGAGGAACTCGGTGCGGAAGCCGATCAGACCACGCGCCGGCACCAGGTATTCCATCCGGACCCAGCCGGTGTCGTGGTTGGCCATCTGCTCGAGGCGCCCCTTGCGTCCCGCCAGCAGCTGGGTGATCGTGCCGACGTGCTCCTCGGGGGCGTCGATCGAGAGCCGCTCGACCGGCTCGTGCAGCTTGCCATCGATCTCCCGGGTGAGCACCCGGGGCTGGCCGGCGGTCAGCTCGAAGCCCTCGCGGCGCATCAGCTCGAGCAGGATGACGAGCTGCAGCTCGCCGCGACCCTGCACCTCCCAGGCATCGGGGCGCTCGGTGTCGCGGACGCGGATCGAGACGTTGCCGACCAGCTCGGCGTCGAGACGGTCGCGAACCTGGCGGGCGGTCAGCTTCGACCCCTCGGTGCCGGCAAGCGGGGAGGTGTTGATCCCGAGCACGATCGAAAGCGAGGGCTCGTCGACGGTTATGACCGGCAGTGGTCGGGGGTCGCCTGGATCGGCGAGCGTCTCGCCGATCGTCACCTCTTCGATGCCGGCGACGGCGATGATCTCGCCCGGTCCTGCCTCCTCGGCGGAGACCCGGTCCAGCGCCTCGGTGACGTAGAGCTCGGTGACCGTCGCCCGCTCGACCCGGCCGTCAGCCCGGCACCAGGCGATCTGCTGCCCCGAGCGGATCGTCCCGTTGTGGACCCGGCAGAGCGCCAGGCGGCCGACGTAGGGCGAGGCGTCGAGGTTGGTGACGTGCGCCTGCAGCGGGTGGTCGGGGTCGTGCGCGGGCGCGGGGATCTTCTCCAGCATCAGGTCGAGCAGCGGCTTCAGGTCGGTTCCTTCGGCGCCCTCCTCCAGCGAAGCCCAGCCGTCCTTGGCGTTGGTGTAGGCGATCGGGAAGTCGATCTGCTCGCCGTCGGCGCCGAGGTCGATGAAGAGCTCGTAGACCTCGTCGACCACCTCGGCGATGCGTGCGTCTGGCCGGTCGACCTTGTTGACGACGAGTATCACCGGCAGCTTCGCCTCCAGCGCCTTGCGCAGGACGAAGCGGGTCTGGGGGAGGGGTCCCTCGGAAGCGTCGACCAGCAGCAGCACGCCGTCGACCATCGTCAGGCCGCGCTCGACCTCGCCGCCGAAGTCGGCGTGGCCGGGCGTGTCGACGATGTTCAGCTTCACCCCGTCGTAGTGGACGGCGGTGTTCTTGGCGAGGATCGTGATCCCCTTCTCCCGCTCGAGGTCCATCGAGTCCATCACCCGCTCGGCGACGTCCTGGCCCTTGCGGAAGGCGCCGGACTGCCAGAGCATCGCGTCGACCAGCGTCGTCTTGCCGTGGTCGACGTGGGCCACGATCGCGATGTTGCGCAGGTCGTCTCGAGTGGTGATGGTCATCGGGCGGGAGGATAGGGGCGCAAAGAAGAGGCCCGCCTTGCGGCGGGCCTCGTTACCGCTCAAGTTTGCGGTGTCTCTACGCGGTTTCCTGGACGCTCGCGGCGGCCGGGCCCTTGGGGCCGTCCTCGGACTCGTAGGACACTTTGGAGCCCTCGGTCAGGGACTTGAAGCCCTCGCCCATGATGGCGCTGTGATGGACGAAGACGTCCTTCGACCCATCGTCGGGGGTGATGAACCCGTAACCCTTGTCGTCACTGAACCACTTGACTGTTCCAGTCGGCATATTGCCTCCACTTCTTGTGCTGCGAACGCGGAGGCTTCTTGGTAAAGCAACGACGCGAGCGCTAGACACTTTTTGCCGGATATCTATCCGACCTAACGGGCGGGACCGTAGCAGGCGGTTGAGAAAGACGCGGTTTGCGCCGATACTTCCCGGGATGCGCAGCGGACGACGACCCTCGAGCGGGCCGAGACTCTTGGCGTGCGGACTCGTCTGCGCGGCTTCGCTCGCCATCGTTCCTGCCTCTGTCGCCAAGACCGGTCCGCCCAGTGGCCTCTCGCCGCGCCTCGCCGAGCTGGCGAGCCCGGCCCTGCGCGACGCTCCTGCTGCCACCCAGGCGAAGGCTCTCGGCCTCGCGCCAAGCGGCCCAGGCAGCCTGCTGCGGCGCGGCGGGCGAGTGCTCGTCTACGCCCGCTTCGACCACGGCGCGATCGCCGCGCTGCCGGCGCTGCACGCGGCAGGCGGCGAGCTCGTCGACAGCAGCCGCCGACGCCAGACGGCGACGATCGCGGTCAGGCCGGAAGACCTGAAGGCCGTTGCCGGCGTCGCCGGCGTCGCGACGGTGACTGAGGCTCATGCGCCCGTCGCGGCGGCGGTGTGCCCGTCGGGTGAAGTCGTCTCCGAGGGCGTGCAGCAGCTGAACGCCGGCGAAGAACCGGGTGAAGCGCGCGACGAATTCCCGGGAGTCGACGGCAGCGGCGTCACGGTCGGCATCCTCTCCGATTCCTTCGATGCGGCGACAGAAGCGGTTCCGGGCGGGCCTGTCGAAACCCACGCTCTCGAAGACGAAGAAAGCGGCGACCTCCCGGGTCCGGAAAATCCCTGCACGAACAAAGACCCGGTCGAAGTCCTCCACGAATTCAAACCCTTCGGGGAAGAAGCCTTCGACGAGGGCCGCGGGATGGCTCAGATCGTGCACGACATGGCTCCGGGGGCCGACATCTCCTTCGCCACCGCCTTCGAAGGCGAAGAATCGTTCGCCTCGAACATCGAAGAGCTCGCCGAAGAAGGCGCGAACGTGCTCGCCGACGACGTCTTCTACTTCGAAGAGCCCTTCTTTCAGGACGGGCCGGTCGCCGTCGCGGTCGACAAGGCGGTCGAATTGGGCGCGACGTACTTCTCGGCGGCGGGCAACGACAGCATGGCTGACTCCGAAGGGCACCAGATCGCCTCCTGGGAAACGCCGGAATTCCGCGATGCCGGGAGCTGTCCGGCGGAAGTGAAAGCGCTGGAAGGGTTCAACGCGAATCACTGCCTGGACTTCAACCCGGGTGCGGGGGTCGACATGACCTTTGGGATCAAAGTCGAAGGAGGCGAATTCCTCACCGTCGACCTGCAGTGGGACGAACCGTGGGATGGGGTCGAAACCGATCTCGACGCGTTCCTGCTAGATGCCAAAGGAAAATTGGTCGAAGGGGCCGGCGAAGACAACCTCAAAGGCCAGCGACCGGACGAGATCCTGCAGTGGTTCAACTCCTCCAGCTCGACCCGGACCGTGCAGCTCGTGATCAACCGCTTCGCCGGGGAAAGCCCGAGGCTGAAGTTCGCCTTGCTGCAGAACGGCGGCGGGGTCGAGGGGATCGAGTACCCGCAATCGTCCGGCGAAGACGTCGTCGGCCCGACGATCTTCGGCCACAGCGGCAGCGCCGCCGCGATCTCGGTTGGGGCTATCCCCTTCAACTCGAAATCCGCCCCCGAGCCCTACTCGTCACAGGGGCCAGTTCGACACGACTTCGGGCCGGTGGAAGGCACCGAACCCGCGGAAGCGCTCGGCTCCCCCGAAATCCTCTCCAAGCCCGACGTGACCGCGACCGATTGCGGGCAGACAACGTTCTTCGCCAGCTTTTCGGGCTCGGTCTGGCGCTTCTGCGGCACCTCGGCGGCGGCGCCGCACGCGGCGGGCGTCGCGGCGCTGATGCTCGAAAAAGAACTGGGCGCCGAAGCAGAAGAAGTTCGCGCAGCCCTGCAGTCGAGCGCGCTGAAAGTGGGGGCCTTCGGGGCGTGCGCAGTCGGCTCCGGGCTGATCGACGCGACGGGTGCGATCGAGGACCTGCTCAGCCCGCCCTCCTTCACGCCGCCCAAATGCCTGACGCCGGAAGAAGAAGTTCCCGTCGAAGAAGCGCGCGCACCGGGCGAATGGGGCTTGGAAGCGCCCCCGTCGTCGCCGATAGGAGAACCGGTCCCGCAGGTCGTGCAGGAACCCGTTCCCAAGACCTTCATCCGCCACAAGCCACCGCACGTCGTTCGTACGCGCACCCGTCTCGCTCGCGTCGTTTTCGTTTTCGGCTCCGACCAGGAAGGCGTGACCTTCGCCTGCCGGATCGACGGCGGCCTCTTCCGCCGCTGCGGCCCGCGCTTCGCGCGGAGCTTTGGCTTGGGCTCGCATTCGCTGCGCGTCTTCGCCCGCAACGCGAGCGGCATCGGCGACACGACGCCCGCCGTGTACCGCTTCCGGGTCAAGCGCGTCGGCGGCTGATCAGGGCGCTTGCTGCGCGCCCTCGGCGGCGAGCCGCTCGGCCAGCCCGGAGTAGCGCGCGCCGGCGTCGTCGCGGCGGATCGCCGCCTCCAATGCCGCCCGATCGCCGATCAGCACGCAGCTGCGTCGCGCGCGGGTGATCGCCGTGTAGAGCAGCGGCCGGCTCAGCATTCGCGAGTGCGAGCGGTGGCAGATCGCGACCACGACCGGCACCTCGCAGCCCTGCGCCTTGTGGACGGAGATCGCGTAGGCGAGGCGCAGCGTCGCGGTCTCGCCGTAGGGGATCGTCAGTTGCTCCCCCTCATCGGTCTCGACGACGATCTCCTCCTCGTCGGGGTCGTCGGCGCGGAGAAAGACGATCGAGCCGTTCATCAGGCCGAGCTCATGTGAGTTACGCGTCTGGATCAGCCTGTCGCCGATCCGGAAGCGTCCGCCGACAGCACGCTCGCCACGAGGGTTGAGTCGCTCGCGCAGACCCTCGTTGAGGGCGTCGATGCCGATCGCACCCCGGTACATCGGGGCCAGCACCTGCACATCGCGGATCGGATCGACGCCGAAGCTGCCCGGGGCGCGCTCGGCGACCACCTCGATCGCCGTCGCCAGTGCCCGCCCGGGGTCGACCCGGTCGACGAAGAAGAAGTCGTGCTCCTGATCCTCTCCCGGCTCGAGGTGCGGCGGTCGCCCGCGGTTGATCTCGTGCGCGGCGGTGGTGATCATCGAGCGGGCCGCCTGGCGGAAGATCTGCGTGAGGCGGACGACGGGGGCGACGTCGGCCGCGATCAGGTCCTCGAAGGGCTTGCCGGCACCGATCGGCGGCAGTTGGTCGGCGTCGCCGACGAAGACGACGTGGGTCGACTCGGCCAGGCCGCCGAGCAGGACCTCTGCGAGGCGCAGGTTGAGCATTGAGGACTCGTCGACGATCGCGATGTCGGCGGGGAGGGGGTGGCCGGGCTTGAAGGCCGGCTCCCGCCCAGGCATCCACTCGAGCAGGCGGTGGATGGTCTGTGCCTCATGGCCGGTTGCCTCCTCGAGTCGTCGTGCCGCCCGTCCCGTCGGTGCGCAGAGGGCGATGCGCAGGCCCGCCGCTTCCGCCTCCTCGACGATCGCTCGCGTACAGGCGGTCTTGCCGACGCCCGGCCCACCGGTCAGCACCGAGATGCGCGAGCCGAAGGCGGCGCGCACGGCCGACCACTGCTCGTCGGTCAGCTCGGTGTCCTCGGCGTCGGCCGGCGGCGTCTCGCCGGGGTCGTGCTCCAAGTGGGCGGGGGCGGCTGCGCGCGCGGCGAGCGTGGCGGCGACTGCGATCTCGCTGGTGTGGGTCGGCTCGCGGTAGGCGCGTCCGTCCTCGACCGTCATTCCGCGGGCTTCGCTGAGGACCTGGGGGTCGGCGTGCAGCCCGAGCAGCTTCGACGCCCGCCTCGCGAGCTCGGCCAGCGGCAGGTAGCTGTTGCCCTGCTGCTCGGCCTCGCCGAGGGCGTAGGCGGAGGCGGCCTGGGCGCGCTGGGGCGACTCGGGCGATATGCCGGCCGCGAGGGCGATCTTGTCGGCGCGGGCGAAGCCGACGCCGTCGACCTCGGTGAGGCGGTAGGGCTCCTCGTGCAGGATCGTCATCGAGCGCTCGCCGAAGCGAGAGTGGATCGGCGCGGCGAGGTGGGCGAGCCCGTGGGGGGCGAGCTGTACGTGCAGGTCGCGCACCGCGCGGCTGGCGTGCCAGGACTCAGCGGCGGTGCTCGCCTGGCGGGGGCTGATTCCGCGCAGGGCGCCGAAGGCACCCTCGGGGTCGGCGGCGATCGCCCCGAGCACTCCCTCGCCATGTTCGTCGACCAGTCGCTCCGCTCGCGCCGGGCCGATATGGCGCAGCGTCGTCAGATAGGCGATTCGTCCGGCGCGATCGGCGGGATCGAGCGGCAGCGCGCCCTGGGCGCGCAGCTGGCGCCCGTAACGGGCGTGCGTCTGCCAGTCGCCGCTGACTTCGGCGCGGTCGCCGCTGCCGAGGTGGGCTACCGGGCCGACGAGTACGAACTCCTCGCCCGACTCAGAGTCCTCGACCTCCAGGACCGCGTAGCCGTCATCCTCGGCGCGGAAGATGACCGCATGCACCTCGACGGTCGTCGAGTGCCCGGGGGCGTCGGCGTCGAAGAGGGTGGCGGCCAGCTCCATAGGGGCAAAGCTAGCCTCTCCTCAAGATGGCGAAGCGCCCCGATCGCCCGATTGCCGGACTTTGCGACAGCTGCGCGCACCAGCAGCTCGTGCCGAACTCGCGCGGCTCGGTCTTCTCGCTATGCCTGCGCTCGCGGACCGACCCGCGCTACCCCCGCTACCCGCGAGTCCCGGTCGGTGACTGCCTGGGCTATGAGGCCATCGGGTCCGGCTCGCCAAGCTCGGAGATCGAGGGCGCTTCGTAGGTCCCGCCGGGCACACCGCCGACGATCAAGAGGCGGACGCCGTTGGAGCCCGGCCAGACCTTGCGCGTGACCCCGGAGCCGACACGGGCGATGTGGTCCTGGTCCAGCGGCGAGCGCTCGCCTTCGATCTCGATCTCACCGCCGCCGCGCAGTGCCAGATAGACCTCCTCCTGACCGTCTTTTGCGTGATCGTGCTCGGGGTAGTTCTCGAATCCGGGCGGCAGGTCGATGATCTGGATGCCGAACGATTCGACGCCCAGCTCCGCCCGCACTCGCTTAAAGGCACCTCCGTAGATCGCCTCCATCTCGTCGATCTTCTTCACCGCGTGACCTGCCATCTTGCGCCTCCTGGTTAGTCGAGTAGCCCAACTTGGCGCAGGATCGAGACGGAGTCTGAATAGACGTCCTTGCGCTTGATCAAGCCATTTTCAAAGGGAATCACGTCGACACCGTTCCAACTCACGCTGCTGCCGGTGGGCGGCGCCTCGAGATCGCCCCGTCGCATCGTCTGCGTGTGGGTGGCCGTTGCCGTCCACTCCTGGGTGACGACGCCGTCGCGCACGTAGAGCCGGCGCGTCTCGAACTTCATGTCGGGCCAGGCCTCGAAGATCCGGGCGATGTGGTCGCGCACCTTCTCGCCCTGCGCCGACTCGCCCGCCGTGTGGTTGGCGAAGACCATGTCGGAAGCGTGCATGGCGACGATCGCGTCGAGGTCCTGGGCGTTCCAGGCGTCGTTGTAGCGGCCGATCGCCTCGGTTAGCGCCTCGATGCCGTCCGCGTCGCTCACGCCGTGCACTGTAAACCTTGCCTTGTGAGCGAGGCCGCCGAGATCCGCGTCCGCCTGCGGCCACGCGGCGGTCGCGACGAGCTGATTGGCATGCGCGACGGCGTCGTGCAGGCGCGAGTCTCCGCGCCGCCGGTCGATGGCAAGGCCAACAAAGCGCTCTGCCGCCTGATTGCCAAGAGCGCCGGGGTCGCTCCGTCGAAGGTCAGCGTCGTGCGTGGGGAGAAGTCTCGCGACAAGGTCGTGCGGGTAGAAAGCCTCGACGATGCGGCATTGCGCCGGGTTCTTTCTGGCGATAGAGAGGAGAACTGAGGAAGCATATGGACGTTGGAATCGGACTCCCCAATGCGGTTCCCGGCACGACTGGAGCGCATCTCGTCGAGTGGGCGCGACGGGCCGATGCGCGCGGGTTCAGCAGCCTGGGAACCATCGACCGGGTCGTCTACGACAACTACGAGCCGCTGGTCGCGCTCGCCGCGGCCGCGGCCGTCACCGAGCGGATTGGCCTCAGCACGACGGTCCTGTTGGCGCCGCTGCGGGTCAACGCGGTCGAGTTGGCCAAGCAGGCACTCAGCGTCAACGCGCTGTCCGCGGGCCGCTTCACGCTCGGCGTGGGCCTGGGCGCCCGTGAGGACGACTACGAGGCGAGCGGCGTCGAGCTCGCCGGGCGAGGCAAGCGTCTCGACGCGATGCTGGCGCAGGTTCGCCAGATCTGGGAGGGTGAGGCCATTGGGCCGCGAGCTGCAGGCACGCCCGGGCTGATCGTCGCCGGGCACGCCGACGCCTCCTACGCTCGCGTCGCCCGTTTCGCCGACGGCTGGATCGCCAGCGGCACCGGGCCCGAGGTATACGCGGAGGGGGCAGCCAAGGCCAAGGTCGCCTGGTCCGAGGCGGGCCGGTCCGGTGAGCTGCGGACGACGGCTCTCGCCTACTTCTCGCTCGGGGAGAAGGCGGAAGAGGACGCCGTTCGCGGCCTCGGCGACTACTACGCCTGGCTAGGCGAGGAGTCGCCGGGATGATCGTCGGCGCAGCCGCCAAGGACGCCGATGCGGTCCAGGAGTACCTCTCGGCCTACGAGAGCGCCGGCTGCGACGAGCTCATCCTCTTCCCGTCCTCCAGCGATCCCGACCAGGTCGACCTGCTCGCCGACGCCGCCGGCCTCTAGGTCGGTCGTAACGCATATCCGGTGCATCGCATGGGATATGCGTTACGACCGCAGGGGAGAGCGCCGCCCTACACTCGGCCGATCGACCGTGCGCTGATCGACAAGACCCTCGCCGAGGCTGGCGAGCAGGCGTTCCGCGCCACTCAGGTGTGGGAGTGGGTCGCGCGCGGCGCCAGCTCCTACGAGGAGATGACGAACCTGCCGTTGGCCCTGCGCGAGCGACTCGCCGCAGCGGTGCCGCTCTCGACCCTGGCAGTGGCCGAGGAGGCGAAGTCCGACGACGGCACCGTGAAGACGCTCTTCCGCACCCACGACGACCTGCCCGTCGAGGCGGTGCTGATGCGCTACCGCGACGGGCGCCGCTCGGTCTGCCTCTCCTCGCAGTCGGGCTGCCCGCTGACCTGCACCTTCTGCGTTACGGGGCGGATGAAGTTCGGCCGCAACCTCACGGCGGACGAGATCCTCGACCAGGCGCTGCACTTTCGCCGGATCGAAGCGATCGACCACGTCGTCTTCATGGGCATGGGAGAGCCGACGATGAACCTCGACGCCGTGCTCGGCGCCTGTGAGTGCCTGCCCGACCTCGGTGTCACCCACCGGCGCACGGCGCTCTCGACCGTTGGCTGGGTACCCGGGATCGACCGCCTCGCCGAGTGCGAGATGCCGGTCAGCCTGGCACTCTCGCTGCACGCGCCGAACGACGGCCTGCGCTCGCAGCTGATGCCGGTCAACGACCGCTATCCGCTGGCCGAGGTGCTGGCCGCCTGCGAGCGCTACCGGGCGCGCCGCCGCCGCAAGGTCTTCGTCGAGTACGTAATGCTCGACGGCGTCAACGACCTACCCGAGCACGCCCGCGAGCTGGCCGAGCTGCTCGACCCGCGCGCCTACAAGGTCAACTTGATTCCCTACAACCCGACCGGCGCCTACGACGGTTCCCCCCCGGAGCGGATCGAGCGCTTCCGCGCGATCCTCGCCGAGCATCGCCTCACCGCAACCGTGCGCCTCACCCGCGGCCGCGAGATCGCCGCCGCCTGCGGACAACTCGCAGCCACTTTGGCCGGTTAGCCAGCTAGGATCGTCTCCGGTGCCTACGGCAACGGAGATCAGGCCTGTGGGGGGCGTCGAACCGCCTGAGCAGATGAGCGCGAACCCCGCGCGCCGCCTGCTCGACGACCTGCGCAGCGAGGTGAAGATCCGCCGGCGCGGCTCCTTCCCGCCCGGGCGGCAGAACTTCGATTTCGGCCGCACGATCCAGATGACCAGCGACCCGTTGCCGATCCTGCTCGGGCTCTACGAAGAGTTCGGGCCGATCTTCAGCGTCAGGTTGCTGCACCACCCGGTGGTCTTCATGCTCGGACCCGAGGCCAACCACTACATCACGGTCACTCATCCGCAGAACTTCCACTGGCGCGAGTCGAGCTTCGGTGATCTGATTCCACTGCTCGGCGACGGCCTGCTGACGATCGACGACGGCTACCACGACCGTGCCCGCGAGATCATGATGCCCGCCTTTCACCGCGAGCAGGTCTCGGCGGCGGTCGAGGCGATGGTCGCCGAGGCGACGCCGGCGATCGAGCGACTCCGCCCGGGCCAGGTCATTGACGTCTACGAGTGGATGCGCGGCCTGGCGATGCGGATCGCGATGCGGGCGCTGCTCGGGCTCGACCCCGACGAGGCCGGCAAGGGCGCCGCCGCGGCCGAGCATTTCGAGCGCGCGCTCGCCTTCTACGGCATCGAGTTTCACCTGCGGCTGCTGCGCGGCCCGGGCTCGCCCTGGTCGAAGATGGTCGCCTCGCGAGCCGTGCTCGACGAGATCGTCTATGGCGAGATCGTGCGACGCCGCGCGACGCCGGACGAGAGCCGTCGCGACATTCTCAGCCTGCTGCTCGCTGTCCGCGACGACGCGGGACAGGGCTTCTCCGACAAGGAGGTGCGCGACCAGGTGATGACGCTGATGTTCGCCGGGCACGACACCTCGACCTCGACGCTGACCTTCATGATGCACGAGCTGGCTCGTCACCCTGACGTGGTCGAGAAGCTCCAGGAGGAGCAGGATCGGGTGCTCGAGGGCCGCACGCCAGACATCGAGACTCTCGAGCGCGAGATGCCCTACCTCGACATGGTGCTCGACGAGGTTCTGCGCCTCTACCCGCCCGCCTGGATCGGCCCCCGCCGCGCCGTGCGTGACTTCGAGTTCGGCGGCCACTCGGTCACGCGCGGCACCTACGTCAACTACTGCTCCTGGGCCAGCCATCGCATCCCCGAGGTCTTCCCCGAGCCGGAGGCCTTCATCCCCGAGCGTTTCACGCGCGAGCGCAAGGCGGCGCTGCCGCGCGGCGCCTACGTGCCCTTCGGCGGGGGAAGCCGGATCTGCATCGGCAAGCGCTTCGGCCAGACCGAGGTGAAGCTGGTGGCGACGATGCTGCTGCAGCGGTTGCGCCTCGACGCGATGCCCGGCCGCACGATGACCGTGCGCCAGATGCCGACCCTCTCACCCCGCGGCGGCCTCAGAATGCGCGTACAGCCGCGCAAATGAAGCTGCGCGAAAGGCCGATCACCGGAAGGGGTGGAGCCGGTGATCGGCCCTAACGCCGCTACTTAATAAAGAGCATCTCCTCGTACTTCGGCAGCGGCCAGAGGTCGTCGGCGACGACCTTCTCGAGCTTGTCGGCCGCCTCGCGTACGGCCACCATTGCCGCAAGCTGCTTGTCGCGGGCGTGGATCGCGCCCTCGATGCCCTCCAGCTCGGCCGGCTCGGAGTTGGCCGCCTCGAGCTCGTCGAGCGCGCCGACAAGCTCGTCGATCAGCTCGCGCAGGCCCGTCTCCAGGGAGGAGACGCCGGCCTCGCCGACCAGCGCCAGGTGGCGCAGGGCGGCTGGCAGGAGCATCGTCTTGGCGACCGAGAACGTCGTCTCGGCCTCGATGTTGGCACGCAGCGCGTACTGCTCCGCTGCGACCTCGAAGCGAGACTCCAGCTCGCGCTTGGAGAGCACGCTGTAGTTCTCGAAGGCGGCGACGGTCTGCTCGCTGAGCATCTCCGGCAGCGCGTCGGGCGTCGTCTTCAGGTTCTTCAGCCCGCGCTGCTCGGCCTCGGCGTGCCACTCCTCGGAGTAGTTGTCGCCGCCGAAGACGATCTGCTTGTTGGCGAGGTAGGAGTCCTTGACGATTTCGGCGACCGCCTCGGCGGCGTCCTTGCCGCCGCTCGTCTTCTCGCTCAGCTTCTCGGCCATCTCGTCGATCGCCTCGGCGACGATCGTGTTGAGAACCGTGTTCGGGAAGGCGAGCGACTGGCTCGAGCCGAGTGCCCGGAACTCGAACTTGTTGCCGGTGAAGGCGAAGGGCGAGGTCCGGTTGCGGTCGCCGCCGTGCATCGGCAGCGAGGGCAGCACGGTGGCGCCGAGGTCGAGGAAAGAGGCCGGCGTGTGCGGGTCGCCTTCGCCGGTCGAGATCGCGTCGAAGACCTTCTCCAGCTCGCTGCCGAGGAAGATCGAGATGATCGCCGGCGGCGCCTCGTTGGCACCGAGCCGGTGGTCCTGGCCGATGTTCGCGGCCGAGGCGCGCAGCAGGCCCTGGTGCTTGTTGACGGCCTGGATCACCGCCGCGCAGAAGAAGAGGAAGTGGATGTTGTCGGCGGGGGTGTCACCCGGCTCGAGCAGGTTGCTTCCGGTGTCGGTCCCCATCGACCAGTTGTTGTGCTTGCCCGAGCCGTTGACGCCGGCGAAGGGCTTCTCGTGCAACAGGCAGACGAGGCCGTAGCGGCGGGCGACGCTTTCCAGCACGCGCATCGTCAGCTGCTGGTGGTCGGAGCCGACGTTGGAGTTCTCGAAGACCGGTGCGATCTCGTACTGGCCGGGCGCGACCTCGTTGTGGCGGGTCTTGACCGGGATGCCGAGCTTGCGCAGCTCCAGCTCGGACTCGAGCATGAAGGCGAGCACCCGCTCGGGAATCGTGCCGAAGTAGTGGTCGTCGAGTTCCTGCCCCTTCGGCGGCTTGGCGCCGAACAGCGTGCGGCCGGCCGAGATCAGGTCGGGGCGCTCGAAGTAGTACTGCTCGTCGACCAGGAAGTACTCCTGCTCGGGCCCGACCGTGGTGAAGACGCGCCTGCTCTCCTCGTCGCCGAGCAGGCGCAGCGCCTTGATCGCCGAGCGCGAGAGGGCGTCCATCGAGCGCAGCAGCGGGATCTTCGCGTCGAGCGCCTCGCCGGTCCAGGAGGCGAAGGCGGTCGGGATGCAGAGCAGCGAGCCGTTCGGGTTCTCGAGGATGAAGGCGGGGCTGGTCGGGTCCCAGGCGGTGTAGCCGCGGGCCTCGAAGGTGGCGCGAACGCCGCCGGTCGGGAAGGACGAGGCGTCGGGCTCGCCCTGGATCAGCTCTTTGCCGGAGAAGCCGGCGAGCGCCTTGCCTTCGCCGCCCTTGGGCTCGAAGAAGGAGTCGTGCTTCTCGGCGGTCGAGCCGGTGAGCGGCTGGAAAACGTGGGTGAAGTGGGTAGCGCCTTTCTCCAGCGCCCAGTCCTTCATCGCGGCCGCGACCGCGTCGGCGGTCGCGGCGTCGATCGCCTCGCCGCTTTCAAGCGCCTTCTGCAGGCTGCTGAAGACGTCACCCGGCAGCCGTTCGCGCTGGGCGGCCATCGAGAAGACGTTGGCACCGAAGTGTTGGTTCTCCGGCTGGGTCAGGTCAAGCGTGCCGAGCGCCTCCCCGTTGGAGCTCCACTGGGCCGCGGTTACGTTCTGCTGGCGAATACGGGTCATCGCGTTCTTGTTCCTCGCTTGGCGTCGCGCCCGGCGGTCGGGCACGGTCGATTACCGGTCCTCCTCACCCTCGTCGAGGGGGGAATGCAGAGTAATGGGAATCGCTCAGCGATGGCTTTGTACCGCGGTACAAGGTTCGGCTTCGGGTCTTGTCCAGCGTGGGTTAGGCGGCCTCGGGAGCGTCGGGAGTCGCCCCTGCAGCGATCAACGCCCCCATCAGCACCCCGAGGAGGAGGTCGCGGAGTTCCTCGCGCTCGACGTCGCGATGCTCGATCCAGTCGAGGCAGGCTCCGTCCATGAACCAGAGCCAGCCACTGACGGCGGTGCGCGCCTTCGGGGGCGGCTCCTGCGTATAGAGCCCGTCGAGGATCCGCTGCGCGGTTTTCAAACGCACCTCTTCGATCAGCTCGCGGATCTCGGTGACGCCGGCGGCGCTTCGAATCAAGTTCTTGTAGGCAATTGCGTTCTCCTCGATGAGCGCGAGGAAGGCGTCGAGACTGGCCTTGAGCTGCTCGACCGGGGGTAGATCGGGATCCGGCTCTGTCCGCTCCCGCAGCCGCTCGGCCCAAGCGCTCAGCGTTTCCTCGAAATAGGCCTGCTTGCTGGGGAAGTAGTGGTAGAGCAGTGCCTTCGAGGTCCCCACCTCGGCGGCGATCTTGCTCATCGAGAGCTCGTCGTAGGGGTGCGCGGTGAACAGGTCGGCGCCCAGCTCCAACAGCTGGCGCCGTCGCTCATCGACGTCCAGACGGCGATAGGAGGGACCGCTCATGCGGGGATTGTACCGAGCTTGTTGACCGTCGGTTGACAAGGTTGGTACGGTTATCAACCGACGGTCAACAAGCAATCCAACAGAAGGGGAGACCGATGCACAGCGAGAGACTTGACCAACCGGCGGGCAACGGGGAGAACCCCCCGCCCGCGCCTTTCAACCCGATGTCCCGTATCGAGTTCGAGCGCCTGTTCGGAGGCCGCGTGCTGGCCTGGATCGGTGGTCTCGCGACGCTCCTCGGCATCGTTTTCCTGATGCGCAGTGCCGTGGACAGCAGCTGGTTCACGGAGGAGGTTCGCACCCTGATGGCCGCATTCGGATCCTTGGCGCTCCTCGTCCTCGGTGTCTGGATGCACGAAAGAAGGGGGCGCCTCGAGGTGGCCCGTGTGGCGGTGGCCGTCGCGATTCCCGGCCTATTTGCGACGACCGTCGTCGCATCCCAGGCCTATGACCTGATCTCACCCGTCCTCGGCCTCGAGGCGGCGGCGCTGATCGGCGTCATCGGAGTGGCGATCGCGGTGCGCTGGTCCTCGATGCTCGTCGGCGGCGTCGGGATACTCGGCGCCCTGGCGGCGCCGATGCTCGTCGGCACGATGGGCGAGGGCGGCTCGATCGCCTTCGTCGCCGTGGCTCTCGCCGCCAGTGTCGGTGTCCTCCTCTGGCAGCGCTGGAACTGGCTGTCGCTCGGGGCCTTCGCCGTCTCGGCACCCCAGCTGATCTCCTGGATCTACGAGGGCGGCTTCATCACCTTCGAGGGGACGCCCGATCCCAGCGAGTCCTCCCTGCTGGTCCTTGCGGTTCTGGTCGGCTTCTGGGTCCTCTACGCGGCCGCGGCCTTTGGGTACGAGCTGCGGGCTCGGGACGAGGAGAAGCTCCCGATCTCTTCCTGGGTGCTGCTTCTCTGCAGCAGCTTGTTCGTGGTCTATGCCGGTTGCATCGTCATCGGCGGCGACTCGGCGCTTGCCTTGAACGCCTGGATCCTCGGCTTTGCCGCTGTCCATCTGCTGCTCGGCGCCGCCGCCATCCGCTTCGGCATCCACCGCGAAATCGGCTCGCTGCTGACCGGAGGAGGGATCGCGCTCGGCAGCATCGGGCTCGCCAACGCCTTCGACGGGCCCACGCTGGTTGCCGTCTGGTCGGCGATGGCGGCGGCGCTGGCCTACATGGCGACGCGCGTGGACCGCAGTTTCGCGCCGGCGCTCTCGGATGCGCAGCGGCTGCTGCTCGGGGCGTTCGGATTCCTCGCCCTGGGGATCGTGCACCTGCTGGTCGTCGAGGCACCGCCCTACGCGATCGTCGATGGAGTCGAGGACCTCGGCGCCTCGCTGGTGGCGATCGTCTGCTGCGCCGGCGCAGCGCTCGCCTGCTGGCACTGGGGTCGCCAGATCGAGCCGAAGGCCGCGACCGTGGCGGGCTTCGTCGGCGCCGCCGGGTTCGTCTACCTTGGCTCGGTCCTGATCATCGACGCGATCGGTTCCAACGACAGCGGCGAAGCGCGCGAGATCGGCCAGGCTTGGCTCTCGGCCTTCTGGGCCGCAACCGGCCTCGGCGCGGTCATCTGGGGAATGCTGCGCAAGTCGCCGAAAGCCCGCCTCGGGGGCCTGGCGCTGCTGACGGTCGCGATCGCCAAGGTCTGGACTTACGACCTCGCCGAGCTGGAAGAGCTGGCGCGGGCGCTCTCCTTCGTCGCCCTGGGCTTGCTGCTGCTGGCCGGCGCCTTTGCCTACCAGCGCTTCAAGCCAGAGGAAGGCGAAGGAGAGGCGGAGGAGCTGGAACCGCAGGCATCTATATAGCCTGCGTGGCCCCGCGGTATATGCCGCGGGGCCACGCCCAGAACCGGAGGAACCGCAAGCAATGTTCGTTTCCAAGGCTGCCGTCGTCGGTGGCGGCACCATGGGCGGCGAGATCGCGCAGGCGATCGCGGCCGCCGACATCCCCGTAGTCGTCAAGGACATCGACCAGAAGTTCGTCGACGCCGCGCTGGAGAAGGCGCGCGCGGTCACCGAGGGCCAGCTCGCGCGCCTGGTTAAAAAGGAGAAGCTGGGCCAAGAGCAGGCCGACGCCCGCCTCGCCGAGGTGATGGGCCTGATCGTCGGCACGACGACCTACGAGGAGTTCGGGGATGTCGACTTCGTCGTCGAGGCGGTGCCCGAGCGGATGGAGATCAAGCAGGCCGTCTTCCGCGAGCTCGACGTGGCAACGCCCGGCCACGCGATCCTCGCCTCCAACACCTCTTCGCTCTCGATCTCCGAGATGGGGGAGACGACACTGCGTCCCGACAAGGTCGTCGGCTTCCACTTCTTCTACCCGGCCTCGGTGATGCCCCTGGTGGAGGTGATCGCCGGTGAGGACACCTCCGAGGAGACCGCCACCGTCGCCTACAACTTCGCCCAGGCAATCAAGAAGCAGCCGGTCGTCTGCGGCGAGGTGCCGGGCTTCGTCGTCAACCGCATCCTGATGGCGACGATCGGCGAGATCTGGCGCGCCCAGGAGGATCAGGGCCTCTCGCTGAAGGCGATCGACGAGGCAATTGCCGGCGCCCAGCTGGCGCCGATGGGCCCCTTCTTCCTCACCGACCTGCTCGGGCTCGACACCGTCCTGCACGTCGCCGAGCACCTGACGGACTCCTACGGAGACGCCTTCTACGTCCACGAGGGACTGCGGCAGCTGGTCGCCGACGGCAAGCTTGGCGCCAAGTCCGGTGGCGAGGGCTTCTTCAGGGACGGCGAGCAGAGCGTCCCCGGCGAGGGTGAGCCCGACGCCGAGGAGATGGTCGCGATGTTCACCTGCCGGGCGCTGATCGAGGCTTGCCTGTTGGTCGAGGAGGGCGTCTGCTCGGTACGCGACATCGACGTGGGGATGATGGCCGGGGCTGGCCTCGACCCACGTAGGGGATTGCTGCCGCCGTTCTGGAAGGCCGATGTCGAGGGCCTCGACGCGGTGTTCGAGCGGATGGAGGACCTGCAGGAGAAATACGGCGACCGCTTCGCGCCGCCGGTCCTGCTGCGCCGCCTGGTCGCCCAAGGCCGCCACGGAATGAAGAACGGCCAGGGCTTCTATCCCTACCCGCAGCCCGACGAGGGCGAGCAGGCTGAGACCGTGAAGCTGGAGACACGCGGCGAGGTCGCCGTCGCCTGGCTGGCGAACGCGCCGATGAACGCCGTCTCGCCCGACGTGATCCGCGACCTGAAGACCGTTTGGGAGAAGGTCAAGGAGACCGACGGCATCGGCGCGATGGTGATCGCCTCCTCCGTTCCCGTCGTCTTCTCGGCAGGCGCCGACATCAAGGCCTTCACGCAGATGGACGAGAGTGGCGGCGAGGAGTTGATCCACACCGCCCACGCGCTGCTGCGCGACTTCGGCCAGGCAGGCGTCGCCACCATCGCCGCCGTCAACGCGCTCGCCTTCGGCGGCGGCTGCGAGCTGGCGATGGCCTGCGACGTGCGGATTGCCGCCGAGGCGGCTGTCTTCGGCCAGCCCGAGGTGAAGTTGGGGATCATCCCCGGCTTCGGGGGCACGCAGCGGTTGCCACGCCTAGTCGGACCGAGCAAGGCGCTGGAGATGAACCTTGTCGGCGACGCGATCCTCGCCGGCGATGCTCTCGACTCCGGCCTCGCCAACCGCGTCGTCCCCGACCACGAGCTGTTCGAGACCGCGCTGATGTGGGGACGCAAGCTGGCCGGCCAGGCGCCGGTCGCGGTCGAGCAGATCAAGCTCGTCTCCCATGCCGGCGACCTCGACGAGGGGATCGAGGCCGAGAAGCGGGGTTTCGCGACCGCCTTCGGAAGTGAGGACGCGAAGGAGGGCATCTCCGCCTTCCTCGGCAAGCGGACGCCGAGATGGAGCGGCAGGTAGCCGATCTCGCGGAGCTGGTCCGCGAGTCGCGCTCGACGGTGGCCCTGACCGGAGCGGGGATCTCGGTGCCGTCCGGGATCCCGGACTTCCGCACGCCCGAGACCGGGCTGTGGGCGAACGTCGACCCAATGGAGGTCGCTCACATCGACGTCTTCGAGCGCGACCCCGCCCGCTTCTGGTCCTATTACCGGCCGCGTTTCCACTCGCTCGGCGACAAGCAGCCCAATGCCGGCCACGAGGCGCTTGTCGAGCTCGAAGGCCACGGCCTGCTCGCCGGCGTGATCACCCAGAACATCGACCGCTTGCACCGGGCGGCCGGCTCGCGTGAGGTGGTCGAGGTGCACGGCTCGATCGAGACCTCGACCTGCCGCCGGTGCGGTGCCGGCTATGGGATCGAGGAGGTCGACGACCTCTTCGACGCCGATGGCATCGCCGTCTGCGACGCCTGCGGCGGCCCGGTCAAGCCCGACGTCGTCCTCTTCGGCGAGATGCTGCCGGAGGCGGCGATCGCCCGCGCCCATGAGCTGGCGGCGAAGGCCGAGCTGATGCTCTGTATCGGCTCCTCGCTTGCCGTCTACCCGGTGGCTGCTCTGCCCGGCCAGACCCTCGAGCGCGGCGGCAGGCTGGCGATCGTCACCAAGGGCTCGACTCCATATGACGCCGAGGCGACGGTCAAGCTCGAAGGCGAGGTCGACGCCGAGCTGGGCGCCCTGGTCGCGGCCCTGCGCTAGGCGCCGCGGCGGCTCAGAACCTGACGCGCTGACGTTCGCACTCGGCGATGACCGTGCGCGCTTGCGGCGAGTCGAAGCGAGCCGCGTGGGCGCACTTGGCTTCCGCTTCGGCGCCGCAACCGCTGATGGTTTCGGCCCCGACGATCCCGGCCGTTTGCGCATGGATGCAGCCCATCGGAGTTGGCGGGTTGCTGTCGCCGACGGTCGCGAATACGACGGCGAGCATCGCGACGACGGTCACGAGGAGAGCGACCAATGCGGCCTTGATCTCGCGCGAGCTCAGCTTGTAGAGCGGCGTCGTCTGCCGCGCGTGTCTGCCGCGCGGAGTGCCCTTCGAGAGGCATGGGCGGCAGGTTATAACGCCCTGCTTGGCCGTCCCCGCGCCAGCGTGGCGAAGATTTGGCGCCGATCTTTAGACACGTGTACGTAGTGGCGCGGCCCTCTCGGCGGGAGGGTTTAGCGGTCCGAGAAGCATCTAGTCGAGAAAGGAACTAACTCTTCTTATGGATTGGCTGAACGAAGGCGCCAACTCGTGGCAGATGACTGCCGCGACCCTGGTGGGCCTGATGAGCATTCCCGGCCTGGTCGTGCTCTACGGCGGGGTGATGCAGAAGCGGTGGTCGGTGAACTCGATGATGATGGCGTTCGTCGCCTTCGCGATCGTGCTCGTCCTCTGGGTGCTCGTCGGTTTCAAGATGGGTTTCGGTGAGCCGATCCACGCGATCTCCGACAGCGGCTTCTTCGGGAACTTCTGGGGCAAGCCGGAATCGATCCTGGGCAGCGCCGATCTGCTGAAGCAGGCGCACATCCCTGAGCTTGCGGAAGAAGAATTCCTCTTCCCGCAGTCGACGCTCGCCTACTTCCAGATCGTCTTCGCGGCGATTACGCCGATCCTGATGCTGGGCTCCGTGCTCGGGCGGATCAACTTCAAGGCGTGGATTCCGTTCGTCGCGCTCTGGACGCTGCTCTGTTACACGATCAACGCCTTCCTGATCTGGGGCGGCGGCTTCTTCGCCCAGCAGGGCGCGGTCGACTACTCGGGCGGTTACGTGATCCACCTCGCCGCCGGCGTCTCGGGCTTCGTCGCCGCAGCGGTGATCGGACCGCGGCTGCAGCGCGACCGCGAGGTCGACGCGCCGAACAACCTGGCGATGGTCGCCGTCGGCGCCGGACTGCTGTGGATGGGCTGGAACGGCTTCAACGGCGGCGACTGGTACAGCGCCGGCGACATCGCCTCCGCCTCACTGCTCAACACCAACATCTGCACCGCGGTCGCCTTCCTCGTCTGGGTCGCTCTCGACTATCTGACGGGCCGCAAGCCGAGCCTGATCGGATCGGTCAACGGCATGATCGTCGGCCTCGTCGCGATCACCCCCGGCGCCGGCTTCGTCAACGGCTGGGGCGCGATCATCATCGGCGTCGTCGCCTCGACGATCGTCTACCTGGCGCTCAACTACCTTAGCCGGACGGCGCCCTTCCGCAACGTCGACGACACGCTCGGGGTCGTGTACACGCACGGCTTCGCCGGCGTCGCCGGCGGCCTTCTGGTCGGCATCTTCGCCAACAACCTGATGGCCGGCGAACACGAAGGCCTGATCTCCGGCGGCGGGCTGCACCTCCTCTGGGTCCAGGCCTACACGGCCGCCTGGGTGATCGTCTTCAGCGCGATCATGACCTACATCCTGCTCAAGATCGTCGGCCTGTTCGTGCCGCTGCGGATGACGGAGGCCGAAATGGAGGAGGGCGACATCGCCGTCCACGGTCACGAGGTCTACCCGTCCGACGTGCCTTCGCTGGGCTACCCGGACGGAGTCGGCGCGGCGGCTCCAGTCCCACCCCCTGCCGGGACCACCGCCTAGCGACGGGCCGGGCCGGCCCTCCCTCCGAGCCCCGGCAACGACGAGTGAGGAACCGCCCCCGTGCTCTCCCGGGGGCGGTTCCGCGTTTCGGGTCAGGCCGCCGCGGCGAGCGAGCGGCTCGCCTCGCGCACCGTGTCGAGCATCGTTGCCAGGGCGGGGGTGACGGGTGCCCCGCGCCGAGTGGCGGCGAGCACCTTGCGTACCGGGCTGCTCGGGTCGAGGGCGCGGATGCGGATGTCGGAGCGGACGGCGGAGAGCGCCAGCTGGGGAATCAGGGCGACGCCCACCCCCGCTGCGACCAGGCCCTGGACGGTCTGGTAGTCGTCGCTCTCGAAGGCAACCCTGGGCTCGAAGCCGGCGGCGTGACAGGAGCGCACGACGTGCCGTGCGCAGGGGCTGTTGGCCGAGGTCTGCACCCATGCCTCCTCCCGCAGGTCTTCGAGTTGGAGCTTGCGGCGACGGCTAAGCGGGTGGGTGGCCGGGAGCGCCAGGTGCAGTGGATCCTCGATCAGCTCGAAGCGGCGCATGCCGGTGCCGAGGCGCTCGCCGACGCCCTCGAATTCGAAGAGCAGTGCAAGATCGAACTCGCCGGCTCGCAGGCGTGGTGCGATCTCGTCGGGCTCCCCCTCGGCGAGGGTCACCTCGACACCCGGGTGAGCGGCGCGGAAGCTGTTGATCGCCAGGGGGAGGAGGGTCGCACCCGCGGTGGGAAAGGAAGCGATCCGCAGGTGGCCGCCCTCGCCGCCGGCAATTGCGGCCACCTCGTTCTCGGCAGCTTCCATGCGGGCGAGGATGCCGTCGGCGTGGACCACCAGGGCGGCGCCCGCGGCCGTCGGCCGAATGCCGCCGCGGTCGCGCTCGAGCAGCGTCGTGCCGACCTCGCCCTCGAGGGTTGCGATCGACTGGGAGACGGCCGACTGCGAGTAGGAGAGCGCGTCGGCGGCGGCCGAGAACGAGCCGTGGGCCACGACTTCCCGCAAGACGTTGAGCCGGGTCGGGTTAAGCATAAGGAAAGCTTATTGATTCTATAGGTATTAACAGTGGCACTAATGGAAGGTAGATGTCAGGATCGGATCGAACTTCCTGGCCGACCCACGAAAGGAGCGTCAAATGGCCACCCGCATCATCGTTTCCTACGACGACACCGACAACGACCGCGACGCACTGGCGCTGGGCCGGCTGCTCGCCTTCAACGGCGCCGAGCTCTCGCTCGCCTACGTCCGCCACTCGCAGGGCGGTGCCCTTGAGCAGAAGGAGGCCGAAGACCTGCTCGCCCGGGGTGCCGAATCGGTCGGGGCGCCGGAGATGCCCCGACACGTCGTCGTCAACCCCGGCACCAGCGTCGGTCTCGCCGAATTGGCCGAGAGCGAGAACGCCGACGTGATCGTCTTCGGTTCCGAGTACCGCACGGCGCTCGGCACGGTCAAGCCCGGTATCCCGGCCCACAAGCTGCTGCTGGGCGGACCGGCGGCGATCGCCGTCTCGCCGGCCGGGCTGCGCGACAACCCGTCGGTGAGCGTCAACACAATCGGCCTGATCGAAGAAGGAGACTCGGCCGCCCGTCAGACCGCCGACGGCCTCGCCGCGGCGCTCGGCGCCAACGTCGTCGAGCACGGTTCGGGCCACGTCGACATGCTCGTCGTCGGCTCGCGCCCCGAGTCCCCCGTCGGCAAGGTGACGCTCAGCGCCGCCGCCGACTACGCCGTCGAGACGGCGACCCACCCCGTGCTCGTCGTTGCGCGGGAGACGCCGATCAGCTTCGCGGCTCAGCCCCAGGCTGTTTGACGACGAGGATCACGGCCGCGACCTCCGGGTCGCGGCCGTCGATCTTCGCCTCCACCTCCGACCACTCGACTGGGTGCGCGTCCCTATCGGCGAGCATCTCCGCCACGGCTGCCTCCGGCAGCTCGCTGGTCACGACGAAGGCATCCGGCAGCTTCGGCGCGGGCGCCTGAGCCAGCTCGCGGCGGGTCACGTTCTCGGACTTGCGTTCGGCGTTGGACCAGCCCTGACCGAAGGCGAGGTCGGGGTTGTCGAGGTGGGGACCCTCGAGGATCGTCAGCGAGCTCTCGCTCGGCAGCCACTCGTATTCGGCCAGCTCGAACGGCCGGCCCGCGACCCAGGGCTTGATCACCCGCGAGAACAGCTCGCCGCGGTCGAGATTGAAGACCCGCGCTCGGTCCTTCGGCGAGCTGAGCTGTACGTGAAAGGCCATGCCGCAACCATATGCTCAGGCCGCAATGAACCTGCCGCTGCCCGACGCCGTCGTTTTCGACAACGATGGCCTTCTGCTCGACACCGAGTCGGTGTGGACCCGCGCCGAGCAGGACCTGTTCGAGCGCCGCGAGCTCGAGTTCACGCCCGCGCACAAGCGCGAGCTGGTCGGCACCTCGGCGGAGATCGCGGGCGCGATCCTCGAAAAACGACTCGGTGAGCTGGGCCGAGCTTCCGAGCTGATCGACGAGCTCAACGAGCTGGTCGTCGTCGAGCTCGAGCACGGCGTCGAGGCGATGCTCGGCGCCCGGGAGGTGCTGCATGAGCTCTCCATTAGAGGTACCCCACTCGGCCTGGTTTCCAACTCTCCGCTGCGCTTCGTCCAGCGCTCACTGGAGATCGTCGGCTTCACCGACCACTTCGACGTCGTCATCAGCGCCCACGATGTCGCGGCGCCGAAGCCCGCACCCGATCCCTACCTCGCGGCCTGTCGGCGACTCGGGGTTGAGGCGGGACCGAACGTCGTCGCCTTGGAGGACTCACCGACAGGAGTGGCGGCTGCGCGGGCGGCGGGTTTGACCGTGATCGGGATACCGTCGCTTGAGGGGATCGTGTTGGACGAAGCGCACCACTTGGCCGAGTCGCTCCTCGACGAGGTCGTTAGTCGTCGGTTGGTGCTCTGAGGGGGCTGACGCGGGGGATGCTCCCGCCCTGACAAATGCCGAGCTAATTAGCCCGGCATTTTGAGTATCCGCCAGTTCGGGAGCATCCCCGCGTCAGCCCCCAAGGACACGCCGCCGCCGTAGGACTCGCTCGCATAGTTCGAGCACCTCGGCGACCGAGGTGAGCTGCGTAGCGCTGAGATCGCCCTGGATGGCCGAGTCCGCTGCAGTGGATGCCTTGTCGCGGCGCGATTCGAGCGCAGCCATGTCCTCGTCGTGGTTTGGGTCATCGACGGCTTGGGGCAGCTCGATGAGCAGCGCGTCCATGCCGACGCGGAGCTGCAGGGTGGCCTCGCGGGTACGGCCAGCGTCGAGGTCGGCGCGGGCGCGGAGGAGGAGGGTCTCGCAGGCGTCGAGTTGCTCGCGGCCGCCGAGGATGGCAGCGGTGCGCTCCTGGGGACGCAGCTCTTCGCTGCGTCGGTGTTTGAGCGAGCCGCGCGAGCGGCTCGTATCGACGTCGAGGGCCCTCGTCCACTCGCCGCTTGCCACCTGCTTGCCGCTGCCGAAGCCGATGCGCGTCGCCGCGGTGCGTGAAGGAGAGATCTCCTGTGCGTGCGAGTCTCCGCTGACAACTGCATGCACGTGGAGAGCGCGGTTCAGGGTTTCTGTTGCGTTGGTGGCGAGCTCGTCCAGTGTTGCCTCGTCATTGGCGACGCTCTCAAGCCAGCTGCCAGCGGCGGCTTCGTCACTGTACGACTGCGACGCGCGGACGACGGTGACCCGGGCCAGTGGCAGGGTCTCCGGCATCGAGTCCGGGGCACTCTCTCGCGGCCGACGGCGCCGCCGTCGGGGCGGAGCGGGTGCGCCGAGCGTTTCCGTCACCAGCACCGTCTCTTCGCCGTCGTCCCGTACGACGTAACGGCCGTCGGCGAGAGGGAGCGCGCCGCCGAAGTCGAGCTGGACGAAGCCGAAGAGCTTTGATGCCTCAGTCAACGCCCCGATGGGGACTCGTGGGTACTTCCGGGTTTTCGATTTCGCCGAGGCGGCGGATCAACCGGTCCCACTTCTTCGGCGAGAGCTCGCCGAGGCTGGAGGAGAGGCCGCTGGCGCCGCCGATGGAGGTGAGGAATGAGGCCATCTCGCGTCCCCAGGCCGTTGCCTTGCCCTCGACGTATTCGCCGTGGCTGAGCGGCACGCCGCTGGCGTCGGCGAAGCCCATCTCGATCGAGCCGCCGGGAACGAAGGTCGCGATCTGTTCGCCAGCGACGACGTGCTGGCCGGCGTGGACAGTCGCCTTCACACCCTCGTAGACGAAGATGATCTGCCCGGCGCGCTGGCCGCTGAGCAGCTTGTAGAGGACGCCGCCTCCTTCCGGCCAGCCGGGCGCCCCGGTGGCGAGGACGACCGCGTCGCCGACCGCCGCGATCGGGCCGGTGCCGGTGAAGTCGACGCCCTGGTCGATGCGCCCGGTCGTCGCCGAGAGGAAGGGGCTGACGTATTCGATTTCGAAGCCCGGCGAGTAGCCGACGTGGACGTGGTCGTAATGGTCGGGCAGGGCGAAGCTGGTTTCCCCGGGCAGGTCCTCCAGCGAGATCACCTGGTGCGGGTGCATCGTCCCCTGCAGGCGCAGGACGGTCTTGATCAGCGCGTCGGCGAGCGTCCCCGGTCCCTGGTGGCCGGTAACCGGCACCCCGTCGATGGCGGCGATGTCGACGGCGTCGCCGGTCGAGTGCTCGGAGACGTAGCCCGAGCTGGTCAGGGTGCTGTGGCCGCACTCGAGCGAGGTGACCGTCAGCCGGAATCCCTTCGAGACCAGGTACTCAAGCATCGCCAGCAGGCGGCGATCGATACGGCCGGAGGCGATGTCGCTGCGCCCGCAGTCGTAGATCGAGAGGTTCTTGTCGTGCAGCACGCGTCGCTCGAGCGCCTCCTTGGGCAGGAGGAGGACACCGCTGACGCTGAGCGTGTCGGCGAATGGACTCTTGCCGTTGGCGCGGTAGATCGCCGTCGCTTCGAGCAGCTTCCAGCCGTCGAGGATCGGCTTCGGGTCGATTCGGTTGGCGCCTGCCCCGGCCGGCGAGATCGAGAAGTTGATGTGAGGGTCGACGCCTTCGGCTGCGCCACCCACCCGGGCGATCACGGCGCCGCCCACAACCCTCGACCCGACCTTGAGGGTGTGGCCTGCGCCTTCTTCCTCGCTCCCGGCCTTTCCGACCCGGCCTGGCAGCGCGCGCAGGCGGGGGCGCAGGTTCTGGCTGTCGACCAGCGGCTGTGCGGTCGAGGTAGGCGGCAGGACACCGCCGCCGGCGCGGACGATCTGACCCAGCTCGGCGTAGATGTAGCGGTTGCCGTAGGCGTCTTCGAGGACGATGTAGCGGCCCAGCTTCGGCGAGCTGCCGAGCGCCTTGATCACACCGTCGTTGACGGCGACGACGGGCGCTCCCTGGTGGGAGAAGATGTTGATTCCGCGCGGCGTCGGCGAGGAGGCGATCACGTCAGCGGCCGCCCCCGCCGAACTGGAGTCGCCGCCGCGGCGCAACGCTTCCCGGGTCGAGAGGTCGTCGGCGTAGCGAGCGTCGGCGGCGACCGGGAAGTGGGCACCCTCGGTGAGGCCGGTGAGCGAGCCGACCAGGTCGGGCGGCAGCTTGCCGTAGGCGCGGGCGTTGGCCAGTACCTCCTGCACGTACCAGTCGGCGTGGTTGTAGGAGAAGATCGCCCCGTAGAGGTCATGGGCGGCGCCGTCGACCTTGAGCAGGTGGGCGGCGGCGCAGATCGCGTCGACCGGGTTGTATGGGTCCTTGCGCCCGTCGCCGTTGGCGTCGAGCCCGTAGGCCTCCCAGCTGGAAGGCAGGAACTGCATCCAGCCGATCGCGCCGGCGGTCGAGGTGCCCAGGTTGGTGCCGAAGTTCGTCTCCAGCTTGTTGATCGCCGCCAGCACCTCCCAGGGGACGCCGTACTCGGTGCCGCAGGCTTGGTAGATCGGCAGCAGGAAGGGTGGGATCTCGAAGGAGTCGATGACGAAGTTGGGGACGCCGATCGGGGCGGCGCCGAAGGAGGCGATCGTCGTCGTCGGGTTGGCGCCCGTCGGGGTGCCGCCGCTGCCGTACTGCACTCCGCCGCTGGCGCTCTCGGCGGGCAGCTGGACGCCGCCCGTCGCGCTGGGCGCGTCGACGCCGCCCGAATGGCCGCCGCCTCCACTGACGTCGCCGATGCTCTGGTTGCGGTGGACGTCGCCGCCGGCGTGGATCGTGCTGCCGGCCTGGAAGCCGTCCGACCCCGGTTCGGCGGGGACTTCGCCGCCTTCGGACTGGGGGGCTTCCTGCGCCTGTGGTTCCTCACTGGTGCCCGACGATTCGACGCAGCCCTGGTCTTCCGCGTCGACCGTGCCGTCGCCGTCGTCGTCGATGCCGTTCGTGCACTGGATGCTCGCCGGCGGCAGTTCGGCAGCGCCCAGCGAACCACCGATTCCAGCCGCTGGCGAGACCCCTTCCGTCCCGTCCGCCCCGGCGAAGCCGACGCCGAGCGCCGTGACGACGCCGAAGCTGGCCAGAGCGATGGTCAGTGCAAGCTTGTGTCTCATATCCCGGCGCCCCCGGGCCCGCCGTTGCGGACCGTGCCCGTTTCCGCATTCCCCCTGCGCAACAGGCTCGTCCAAGCTACTTGCTCGCCAGGGGGTGCGCAACGGCTCACCCCTACCCCCAACAAGGCCTTAATCAACGCTGGTCTCATCCCGCGCGGGCAGCATTTCAGGCAAGTCGGATGCGGCCGGTTAAGCTCCTGTCAATGGACTACGACGACCCGGACGGGCTGCGGGCGCGCAGCGAGCAGGTGATCGGCGAGGTCGCCCAGGCCCTGCTCGACAGCCAGGTGCTGGAGAACGCCGTCGCCGCCGCCTTCGGGGCGCGCGAGAAGGCGCTCGAGGCTCAGCAGGCGGCGATGAGCGCGCTCAACCTGCCCTCGGCGGGGGACGTCGAACGGCTCGAGCGACGGGTCCGCTCGCTTTCGCACCGCCTGGAAGAGGTCGAGGACCAGATCGACCGCGTCGCCCGCGATCTCGCCGAGCTGCGTCGCCAGATCGCCGCAGATCGGCGCCGCGAGAATCAAGACTAACCCTCGACTTTAAGGTGAGAGTAGTGCACTGATGGCCGCGTTGCCGGCTGTCTTCTCCAGGTCTTCGAGCTCGTCCTTCGCGAGCTGATCCCCGGCAACGGACTCGGCGACCATCAGCAGCGCTGCGACGGCGACGCCGAGTCCCCGTGCGCGAGCCAGCAGCGTTGCGCTCTGCATGTCTGCGGCAACCGCCTTTTCGGGTCGGGACGGGGGTGGGTGGTCGTCGAAGCTCGCCACCGCTGCGCGCCTTGCGTCGTCGCCGAGCGCGTCGCAAAGGCGCGCAGTCAGTCCCTCGTCCGGCAGCAGGGAGGCGCCCGGGGCCGCGCCGAACGCGGCTGCACTGCCGCCGACCGCGATTGCCTCATCGGCGACGAGCAGCTGCCCGAGCGCGAGGCTCTCGTCGAGGGCGACACAGGTCCCGACCCGGATCGCCCGCTTGACGCCCAGCTCGGCCAGGTCGGTGAGGACGAGCCCCGCGCTCGGTCCGCCGATGCCGGTCGACTGGATCGTCAGTGCATGGCCCTCCGGGGTCGACCCCGAGTATCCCCAGAGGCCGCGGGCGTGGTTGCTCATCTTCGGCTGTTCGAGCAGCTCCTGCGCGAGCAGCAGGGCGCGTCCCGGATCGCCGACCAGGATTGCCTCCGGGGCGATCGGTGCGGTCGGGCGCAGGCGTGCGGGCACGGCGACGGACCTTATTGCCAAGCTGCCGGGAGGATGCCGACCGACGAGCGCATATCCCTCAGCGAGGCGGCGCGCCGAGCGGGGGTCTCGCCATCGACCTTGAAACGCTGGGCCGAGGAGAAGGTGGTGCCGGTCAAGCGGGGCCGCTGGACCGCCGCGGCGGCGGCGCAGGCCCGGGTCGTCGCCCGCATGCGCGAGCGCGGCCACTCGCTCGAGGACCTGAAGCGAGCGGGGCGCGAGGGTCGCCTCGCCTTCGGCTTCACCGAGGAGCTCTTCCCACAGCCGGAGGAGCAGGCGACGATCGAGCAGGTCGCGCGGGAGACGGGCCTTGAGCCGGAGCTGATCGATCGCATCCTCGTCATCCTCGGCACGCCGCGCGAGCGCGAGCGGCTACTCGATCCGCAGGACGTGCAGGCGCTCCGCCATTGCGCGCGCGTGCTCGCCGCCGGCTTCCCGTTGGTGGCCTTCCTGCAGCTCGTGCGGGTCTACGCCCAGTCGCTGCGACGGATCGCCGACGCCGAGGTGCGGCTCTTCCACCTCTACGTCCACGAACCGCTGATTCGCGACGCCGTCCCCGAGCTGGAGATGGCCGAGGAGATGGGGGAGCTGGCCGAGGACCTCTTCCCGCTCGCCTCGCCGCTGATCGACTACCTGCACACGCGCTACCTGCGCTTCTTCCTCGAGCAGGATGTGATCGGCCACATGGAGGCGGACCTCGACGAGGCGGCCTACCTCGGTCAGGTCCCGGTCACCCTCTGCTTCATCGACCTCACCGGCTTCACCCGATATACGGAGGAGGAGGGCGACCTCGAGGCGCTCGACGTGATCGAGAACTTCGTCGAGACGGTCGAGGGGACGCTGCCGCCCGAGGCCACGATCGTGAAGACGATCGGCGACGAGGTGATGGTCGTCTCCCCCGACGCCGCCTCGCTGACCGAGTGGGCGGTGGCGCTGCTGTCCCGCTTCCCCGAGCGGCCGCAGCCGCGCGTCGGCATCCACTTCGCCAAAGCCGTCTACCGCGACGGCGACTACTTCGGCACGCACGTCAACCTTGCCCACCGGGTCGTCACTCGCGCCCAGGCCGGTGAGGTGCTGGTCACCGACCGCGTCACCGAGGCGATCCGCGACCGCCCCGACCTGACCTCCGAGCCGATCGGCGAGGTCAGCCTCAAAGGGTTCCCGACGCCGACGCCGCTCTTCGTCGTCCGCGTCGCTTGAGGTAGGTCGCAACGCATATCCAATGCATCGCATTGGATATGCGTTGCGACCTACACTCGACTGGTGGTGAGCGAGAGCATGCTCGAGCAGGTTCGCGAAGACGGCTTGCTGCCGGCCGGCACGCCCGTCGTCGCGATGCTCTCCGGCGGGCGCGACTCGGTTTGTCTGGTCGATCTCGTCACGCGGCTGCTCGGTGCCGAGACGGTGACGGCGCTGCACGTCAACTACGGCCTGCGCGACGAATCCGACGCCGACGAGGCCCACTGCGTGGCGTTCTGCGAGCGGCTGGGAGTGCGGCTCGAAATCGAGCACCCGCGCCGTCCCGAGGGGGGAGGGAACGTGCAGGGCTGGGCTCGCGACGAGCGCTATGCGGCCGCGGCGCGGCTCACTCTCGGCGGCGACACCCTGATCGCCACCGGCCACACCGCCGACGATCAGGTCGAGACGATCCTCTACCGGCTCGCCTCCTCGCCGAGCCGTCGCGCCCTGCTCGGGATGCGCCCTCGAGACGGCAAGCTGGTTCGGCCGCTGCTCCCCTTCACCCGAGGGCAGACGACCGCCTATTGCGAGGAGCGGGGACTCGAGTGGCGTGACGACCCGACCAACGGCGGGGACGAATATGCGCGCGGTCGCGTTCGAAACAACCTCGTCCCGGCGTTGGCCGGGATCCACCCAGCGGCGGCCCGTAACGTGTTGCGAACGGCGGAGCTGCTTCGCGACGAGGCCGAGGTGCTCGACGCGCTGATCGACGCCGAGTTGAGCGCCCCCAATGGCTCGCCGCCGACCATTTCGATCCAGCGCCTCGCCGAGCTTCCGCCCCCCCTGCGCCGCCTGGTCGTGCAGCGCCTCGCCGACGGTGCTGCCGGCCGTCCCGTCCCGGGAGCGGCGAACCACGCGGACGAGGTGGCGGCGCTGCGCCAAACCGGCCGGGCGATGCTCGACCTCGGCCGCGGCGTCCGCGCCGTCGTCGAGGGCGGCATCCTCCACGCCGAGCTCGCCTAGACTGCGCCCCCGTGACGGACCCGGCCATCGGCGAGACGCTCGTCTCCAGCGAGGACCTGCAGCGCCGCGTCGCGGAGCTGGGCCGCCAGATCAGCGACGACTATCGCGACCGCGACCTGATCATGGTCGGCGTGCTGAAGGGAGCCGTGCTCTTTCTCGCGGACCTGATGCGCAACCTCGACGTGGCCTGCGAGGTCGACTTCATGGCGGTCTCCAGCTATGGCTCGCGCACGGCCTCCTCCGGAGTCGTGCGGATCATGAAGGACCTCGATGCGCCGATCGAGGGGCGCGACGTGCTGATCGTCGAGGACATCGTCGACTCCGGCCTCACCCTCCAGTACCTGGTGCGCAACCTGGAAGTGCGCAAGCCGGCCTCGCTCGAGGTCTGCGCCCTGCTGACCAAGCCAGAGCGATTGCGGGCCGGAGTCAAGCCCCCTCGCTACGTCGGTTTCGAGATCCCCAACCGCTTTGCGATCGGCTACGGCCTCGACCACGCACAGCGCTACCGCAACCTCGACTACGTAGCCGCCCTAAACGAATAGGCGTTCAGGGCCTGATCCGGGGGGTGGCTTGACGAAACACCCCTGGTACGCTGATTTTTCCTCGTGAAGCGGTTTTTCAAGAGCGCGGCTTTCCCCATCCTTCTTGTGGTCGTCCTCGCCTTCGTCGCCCAGAGGGTGATCAGCCCGGGGACGAGCAACGAGGCGCCTGCATACAGCGAACTCGTCAAGCCCAAGACGGGCCTGATCGCCCAAGGCAAGATCGAAGAGGTCTCGGTCAACGTTAAGGACAGCACGCTCGACGTGACCGAAAAGGGCGGCGACAAGTTCTCTACCGGTTACCCGCCGAACGACGAACCAAGCCTGCTCAAGCTGCTCACCGAAAGCGAAACGACGAAGACCGTCGTGCACGGCACCGGTGGCACCAGCCTGCTCTCGCTGCTCACCTACATCCTGCCCTTCGTCCTCTTCTTCGGCTTCTGGATCTTCCTGATGAACCAGATGCAGGGCGGCGGTTCCCGCGTCATGAACTTCGGCAAATCGAAGGCGAAACGGATGTCGGTCGACGCGCCGAAGATCACCTTCCGCGACGTCGCCGGGGTCGACGAGGCCGTGCAGGAGCTGCAGGAGATCAAGGAATTTCTCGAGAACCCGAAGAAGTTCCAGGCGCTTGGTGCCCGCATCCCCAAGGGCGTCCTGCTCTACGGGCCGCCCGGCACCGGCAAGACGCTGCTCGCCCGCGCCGTCGCCGGCGAGGCGGGGGTGCCGTTCTTCTCGATCTCCGGCTCCGACTTCGTCGAGATGTTCGTCGGCGTCGGCGCCAGCCGCGTTCGCGACCTCTTCGAACAGGCGAAGCAGAATGCGCCCTGCATCATCTTCATGGACGAGATCGACGCCGTCGGCCGCCATCGCGGCGCCGGCATGGGCGGCGGTCACGACGAGCGCGAGCAGACGCTGAACCAGCTGCTGGTCGAGATGGACGGCTTCGAGATGAAGGACAACATCATCCTCGTCGCCGCCACCAACCGGCCCGACATCCTCGATCCCGCCCTGCTGCGGCCCGGCCGCTTCGACCGCCAGGTAGTCGTCGACCGCCCTGACCGCAAGGGGCGCAAGCACATCCTCGAGGTGCACACGCGCGGCAAGCCGCTGGCCAAGGCGATCGACCTCGATGCGCTCGCCGGGCAGACGCCGGGCTTCACCGGCGCCGACCTCGCCAACCTGATCAACGAGGCGGCGCTGCTCACCGCTCGCCAGGGTAGGCGCGAGATCACCATGCAGGAGCTCGAGGAGGGGATCATGCGCGTGATCGCCGGTCCCGAGAAGAAGACCCGCGTGATGAGCGAGAAGGAGCGGCTGATCACCGCCTACCACGAGCTCGGCCACGCGATCGTCGGTCACCTGCTGCCCAACTGCGACCCGGTCCACAAGATCTCGATCATCAGTCGCGGCCAGGCGCTCGGATACACGATCAGCCTGCCGACCGAGGACAAGTTCCTCACCTCGCGCGCCGAGCTGACCGACACGATGGCGATGACACTGGGTGGACGGGCCGCAGAGGAGATCATCTTCGGCGAGATCACCACCGGGGCCTCCAACGACCTCGAAAAGGTGACCGAGACGGCGAAGCAGATGGTGATGCGCTTCGGCATGTCCGAGCGCCTCGGCCCCCGCGTCTTCGGCCACGACCGCGGCCAACCGTTCCTCGGCCGCGAGTTCTCCGCCGAGCCCGACTACTCCGACGAGATCGCCCGCGAGATCGACGACGAGATTCGGCGCATCGTCGAGGCCGCCCACCAGACCGCCAAGGACCTGCTCAACGACAAGCGCCAGGAGCTGGACAAGATCTCGAAGATCCTGCTCGAGCGCGAGACGATCGACGCCGAGCAGTTCGTCGCCCTGATCGACGGCAAGCCCGAAGATGAGGTGTTTGCCGACGAGGAGGAGCCGGCGAAGCCGGTCGAGCCCGCGCCGGAGCCGGAACGGGCCCAAAGGGAGGGCGCCAGGCCGATTCCCCGTCCCAGGCCGGGCTACGCGGGTGGAGACGCAAGCTAAGAGGTTGAGAGACCATGGAATGGCTCTCGCCCTGACAAACGCCGGCCTGAGTAGGCCGGCGTTTTGAGTATCCGCCAGTTCGAGAGCCATCCCATGGCCTCCCTCAAGCGTCTTCTTCACTCCGCCAACTCCGAACTGCATCAACTTCTCTATCTGCCAGGTGGAGAAGTTGATGCAGTTCCGGCTGGGGGGCAGTGATGGCGAAGGCGAAGCTGATGGGAATCGTCAACGTGACGCCCGATTCGTTTTCGGACGGCGGGCTGTTTCTGGAGCCTGAGGCCGCGATAGCTCATGGGGAACAGCTGGTGAGGGACGGGGCGGAGATATTGGATGTGGGTGGGGAATCCACACGACCTGGAGCCCGACCGGTGGATGTCGAGGTGGAGCTGGCGAGGACGCAGCCGGTGGTGGCGGACCTGGAGGGACTGGGGTACACGGTCTCGATCGATACGTCGAAGGCGGCTGTGGCCGAGGCGGCGCTTGCTGCGGGGGCGGAGATCGTCAACGACGTGACCGCGCTGCGGGGCGATCCGGAGATGGCGGCGCTCTGCGCGGAGCGCGGTGCGACCGTCGTGCTGATGCACATGTCGGGGGAGCCGCGGACGATGCAGGAAGACCCCAGGTACGAGGACGTCGTCGACGAGGTCAAGGCGTTCCTCGTCGAGCGGGTCGAGGCGGCGCTCGCGGCGGGGATAGACGAGGAGAAGGTCTGGGTAGATCCGGGGATCGGCTTCGGCAAGACGCTCGAGCACAACCTGGAGCTGTTGCGGCGACTCGGCGAGCTGCGCGGGCTGGGGCGGCCGCTGCTGGTCGGCACCTCGCGCAAGAGCTTCATCGGCAAGATCGACGGCTCAGAGGTCGAGCAGCGGATCGGGGGCAGCGTCGCGACCGCGGTGCTCGCCGCCGCCGACGGCGCCGACGTCCTCCGCGTGCACGACGTCGCCGAGACCGCCCAGGCGCTGCGAGTGGCCGAAGCGGTGCTCGGATAGGTTCTCACCGCCATGGAGGCTCATGACAACGGGATCGAGTCGAGGGTCGAGGTCGAGCTGCGCGGTCTCTCGATCTACACCCACCACGGCGTCAGCGACTCCGAGCAGGAGGTGGGGCAGCGGCTCGAGTTCGACGTCTCATTCGACGTGCCCGACTGCGACGCCGTCCTCACCGACCGGATCGAGGACACCGTCGACTACGGCGATGTCTGCGACATCGTCACCCTCGCTGCCACAGAGCGCAGCTACCGCACCCTCGAGCGGCTGGCCCAGGTCGTGGGGGAGAGGCTGATGGAGCGCTACGGCTGCGAGTCGGTCCGCGTCCGCGCGGCCAAGCCCGAGCCGCCGCTGCCGCTGGCGATCCAAGAGGTCGCCGTCGAGGTCGTCCACGAGCGCACCGAAGACGAAGACGAAGACGAGGATGCGTAGCGGGTATCTGGGGCTGGGCTCGAACGTTGGCGACCGCGAGTCGCACCTGCGGGCCGCGGTCGAGCTGTTGCGCGAGCGCGGGGTGGAGGTGGAGGCGGTCTCCTCGACTTATGAGACCGAGCCGGTTGGCGAGGTGCTCGACCAGCCCGACTTCCTCAACGCCGCGATCCGCATCCGCACGAGCCTCGAGCCGGAGGCGCTGCTCGACGTCTGCAAGGAGGTCGAGGTCGCCCGTGGCCGTCAACTAGACGCGCCTCGCCACAGTCCCCGCCCGCTCGACGTCGACCTGCTGCTGCTCGAAGACCTCGTGCTCTCGACCGATCGCCTGACGCTTCCGCACCCCGAGGTGACGAGCCGCCGTTTCGTCCTCGCCCCGCTTTTGGAGCTCGATCCGGAGCTCACCCTCCCCGACGGCACCCGGCTCGCAAGTGCCCTCGATGCTCTCGGTCCCGGCCAACGGGCCGAGCGGGCCGGCTCGCTCTAGGCAATGGGCCTCTCCGTTCTTAATGTGGCTGGGTCATCCGGCCGATGGAACGACGATGGCGGCACTCGACTTCCTGGTCGCAATGGCCACGGCGGTGATCTGGATGGGCGCCTACGCCCAGCTGGTCGGAATGCCCGTAGCCTGGTTGCGCCTTCGCAGGCTGCTGGTTTGGAGGGAGCGACCCGACGGGTTGCGCGGGATTGATCTGCTCGCTGAGTTCATCCTGGGGCCGACGGCGATGACGATCCTCTGGGGCTGGGCGATCCTTGCGATCGCAGCGGTTGGCGGGCTCGGATTCTCAGGCGGGGCACTCGCTGCCCTTCTTTTCGGCGCACCAGCGGTCTTTGTGCCTTGGGCCGTCCTCCGTCTTGACACCAGTCGCTTCCCTGGAGTGGTCGAAGGCGCTGCCCGGCGAAGGGAGCGGAAGCTGGCGCAACGTAGGAGCGACTAGCTCAAGCGGACGCCGGCTGCTCGCCGCGCAGCGGCTGCAGCCAGGCGGGGGGCAGTACCGGGGGTGCGTCGCCGGAATAGTCCGGGATCGCGCGCCGGGCCAGCTTGCCGGCCGGTCGTGAGTCGATCGCCGGACGCAGGTCCTGAAGGGTCATCGCCAAGCCCAGCGAGGCGGCGATCTGGTAGTCGGCGGCGTAGAGCTGCTCGCCGTCGAGCACTCCAGCCTCGATCCAGGCGTCGATCCTGTCCAGGAAGCCGGGCAGCGCGGCGAGGTCACGGCGCACGTTCTCGTCGTTGGCCTCGTTGTAGCGGACGGTGAGGGCGAGCACGGGCGCGGCCGTGCGCACGGCGACGCCGATCGGGATACCGAGCTTCGCGCCCTCCATATAGCTGCGCAACGGCGAGGGGTCCCTGCGCAGCGCCCACCAGATGATCTGGCGGATCGGGTGCTGCAGCTCCTCGTCGCCGAAGCGCTCCGCCTCCTCCACCGCGGCGCGCTTCTCGGGATCGTCGGGAAAGAGCGGCGGCTCGGGCCGCACTCGGTCCAGCTCGCGGGCGATCTCGCGCGAGCCCTGCACCTTGCGGCCGTCGAGCACGATCGCCGGCACGGTCTGCCGCGGAAATCCGCGCAGGCGGACGACGAGCTTCTGCATCACCGGGAAGAGGTCGGTGCGCTTGTACTGAACGCCCTTGGCCTTCATCATCGCCTGGACCGCCATCCCGGGGTGCGAGCCGGGAATCGTGTAGAGCCGCGCGTCCACGCGCCGCATCCTACGTGCATAATCGCCCGCGTGCTACTCGCGGCCGACGTCGGCAACACCCAAACGCACCTCGGTGCCTTCGACGGCGAGCGGCTGGTCGAGCACTGGCGCTTCCAGACCCGCTCGGGGGCGACGGGCGACGAGCTGGCCGAGCGGATCAGCGGCCTCTTTGCCCTCTGCGGGATGTCGTTCACCGACGTCGACGCGGTCTGCGTCTCCTCGGTGGTGCCGCCGCTCGGCACCCAGTTCGAACAGCTGAGCGAGCGCTACCTCGGCGCCGAGTGCCTGACGATCGGACCCGGCCTCAAGACCGGTATGCCGATCCGCATCGACAACCCGCTCGAGGTTGGGGCCGACCGGCTGGTCAACGCGATCGCCGCCTATGAGCGCTTCGGCGAAGCATGCATAGTCGTCGACTTCGGCACCGGGATCAACGTCGACGTGGTCTCGGCTGAGGGCGAGTACCTCGGTGGTGCGATCGGGCCGGGGCTGGAGATCTCGCTGACGGCGCTGATCGACCGCGCCGCCCGCATCACCCGCATCGACCTGGAGGCGCCGGAGGCTGCGATCGGCCGCTCCAGCCGAGCCGCGATCCAGTCCGGCTTCGTCTTCGGCTTCGCCGGGATGATCGACGGCATAGTGCGGCGGATAGAAGACGAACTGGGAAGGGCGCGGTTGCTGGCCACCGGCGGCTTCGCCAAGGTCGTCGTCCCCTACACCGAGACGATCGAGGAGGTCGACGACATGCTTACCCTCAAAGGGTTGCGCCTGATCCATGAGAGGAACGCCTGAACAGCCCCCGTTGACCGATCCGCTGCGGATCGGCGACGTCGAGATCCCGAATCGAGTCCTGCTCGCCCCGCTGGCCGGGATCGGCAACTGGTTCGTGCGCCTGCAGGCGAAGCGCCACGGCGCCGGCCTCGCGGTCTCGGAGATGGTCTCCAGCTTCGGCCTGCACCATCGCAACGAGCGCACCCTGCGCGAGCTGATGCGCATCCACCCCGACGAGCATCCGGTTTCGATCCAGCTCTTCGGGCACGACCCGAAGGTGATGCGCTCCGGCGCCGCGATCGCCGCCGAAGCGGGCGCCGACCTGATCGATATCAACATGGGCTGTCCGGTGCGCAAGGTGCGCAAGACAGGCGCCGGCGCCGAGCTATTGCGTGACCCCGAGCTCGCCCTGGCGCTCGCCCGCGGGGCGAGCGAGGGCAGCGGCCGACCGGTGACGGTGAAGCTTCGCTCCGGCATCGAAGCCGGCGAGCGCTCCGGCTTCGACCTTGCGGTGCGGCTGGCTGAGGAGGGCGGCGTAGCCGCGATCGCCTTCCACCCACGCGCCGCCACGGTCGGGCACAAGGGCAGCCCCGACTACGAGCTGACTCGCGAGCTGACCGAACGCGTCGAAGTTCCGGTGATCGTCTCCGGCGGCCTGAAAAGCGCCGAGGCTGCCCGCGTCGCCTACGAGGAGTCCGGCGCCGACGCGGTGATGATCGCGCGCGGCGCGCTCGGCAATCCCTGGGTGTTCGAACAGCTGACGGGCCGGCGCAGCGAGCCGCCCGATCGCGCCGAGGTCGCCGCCGAGCTGCTCTGGGTGATCGACCGCGCCGAGGAGCATCTCGGCACCGAGCGCGCCGGACGCTACCTGCGCAAGTTTTACCCTTGGTACGTGGAGCCGCTCGGCGTCGAACCGGAGCTGGCGGACGAGCTGCAACGCAACGCCGACCTGCCCCAAGCCCGCCGCCTGATCGCCTCGCTGGCCGCTCCAGCGGCCTCGCTATAATCCCGCGACTTCGGCCCTGGCGTGGCAGCACGAGCTGTCACACCTGGCCGTTTTTTGAGTCTTAGGGCCGGTCGTCTTCCCCGGCGTCAATCGATCAAAGCGAGGTCAGGACCAGTGAGTCGCCAGTCCGTAATCACTCCCGAGGGTCTCGAGAAACTTAAAGAGGAGATTGACCACCTCTCGACCGTGCGGCGGCGCGAGGTTGCCGAGCGAATCAAGGAGGCGCGCGAGTTCGGTGACATCTCCGAGAACGCCGAGTACGACGACGCCAAGAACGAGCAGGCCCTGCTCGAGCAGCGCATCGCCCAGCTCGAAGAGCGGCTGCGGCGGGCGACGGTGATCGACGAGAAGGACCTCAACACGGACGAAGTGCAGGTCGGCTCGATCGTCCACGTCAAGGATCAGAAGAGCGGCGACTCGCGGAAGTTTCAGATCGTCGGCTCGACCGAGGCCGACCCGCTGGAGCACAAGCTCTCCAACGAGTCGCCGATCGGCAAAGCGCTGATCGGCCACAAGCGCAACGACATCGTCACGGTCGAGGTCCCCAGGGGCCCCAAGAAGAAACTCAAGATCACGAAGATCGAGAAGGCCTGAGGGCGCCGCTAAGCGGTGCATCTCGGGGTCATCGGCATCGGCCGCTCGCTCACGTACTTGGGTACGCTCGCTCGCGTCCTCAGCCTGCTTCCCCCGATCTGCTTGCTTCGCGACGCCCTCAGAACGTGACTGAACAACAAAAAGACATCTCCGATGTTCTTCGTGATCGGCGCGAGAAGCTAGAGCGCCTGCGGGAGGCGGGAATCGATCCGTTCCCGCCTGAGTTCGCCGAGCGCGAGGACGTCGCCGAGGTGAGGGCGGCACACGAAGGGCTGGCGCCGGGAGTGGAGACCGAGTCGCGCCACCGCGTCGCGGGGCGGATCGTCGGCCGTCGCGGGCACGGCAAGGCCTGCTTCCTCGATCTACGCGACGGCAGCGGCCAGATCCAGCTGCACGCCCGCGAGGACCTGCTCGGCGAGGAGCCCTACAAGCTGCTCGTCGACCTCGACTTGGGCGACATCGTCGGGGTCGAGGGCACGGCGCTGGCGACGCGGCGCGGCGGCGAGCTCTCGCTGGCGATCGACCGCTGGCGACTGCTGGCGAAGAGCCTGCGGCCCCCCCCGGACAAGTTCCACGGCCTTGAAGACGTCGAGACCCGCTACCGCCACCGCGAGCTCGACCTGATCGCCAACGAGGAGAGCCGGCGGCTCTTCGCCCTGCGCGCCCACACCGTCAGCGAGGTGCGCCGCTGGCTCGACGAACGCGGTTTCGTCGAGGTCGAGACGCCGGTGCTGCAGCCGCTCTACGGTGGCGCCCTGGCGCGGCCGTTCGTCACCCACCACAACGCCCTGGACCGCGACTTCTACCTGCGGATTGCGACCGAGCTCTACCTCAAGCGTCTCGTCGTCGGCGGCATCGACCGCGTCTACGAGCTTGGCAAGGACTTCCGCAACGAGGGCGTCTCGCACAAGCACAACCCCGAGTTCACGATGCTCGAGTGGTACGAGGCCTGCGCCGACTACGAGGTCACGGCGCACCGAGTCGAGACGATGGTCGCCGAGGTCGCCGAGCGGGTGCTGGGGACGACCAAGGTGCAGCGCGGCGAGCAGACGATCGACTTCGCCCCGCCCTGGAAGCGGGTGACCCTGCGCGACGCGATCCGCGAGCGCAGCGACATCGACATCGCCGAGCACCCGACCCGAGAGGCCCTGGCCGAGGCGATCGGCACCAAGCCCGAGCCGGACGAGGGCTGGGGGAAGCTGGTCGACGGCCTGCTTTCCAAGTCGGTCGAGCCGGAGCTGATTCAACCGACCTTCGTCCTCGACTACCCGGTCGAGCTCTCCCCGTTCGCCAAGTCGCACCGCTCCGAGGAGGGCCTGGTCGAGCGCTTCGAGGCCTTCGCCGGCGGCATGGAGATCGCCAACGGTTTCACCGAGCTCAACGACCCGGACGAGCAGCGGCGCCGTTTCGAGCAGCAGGCCGAGGAGCTCGCCCGCGGCGACGAGGAGGCGCAGCCCTACGACGAGGATTTCGTCGCTGCGCTCGAGCAGGGGATGCCTCCGACCGGTGGTGTCGGCATCGGCATCGACCGCCTAGTCATGCTCCTAACCGGGGCGAAAAGCGTGCGCGAAGTGGTTCTTTACCCTGCGATGCGCACCTGAAACCCCCGAAATGCCGCTATGAGCGGTTATTTGCAGCCGCGAGCAGGTTGGGCGCGCTCGGTATCGTTTAAGGGGCACATGGGCATCTCCCGATAACCGAAGGGTGCCTACCGATACTTCCCCGGCGGTCTTGCGTTGGGGAGATAGAGAGGCTTTTTGTTCGAGCGATTCACAGAGCGAGCCCGTCAAGTCGTCGTCCTGGCGCAGGAAGAGGCGCGCACGCTGAAGCACAACTACATCGGCACCGAGCACATCCTGCTCGGGCTGCTGCGCGAGGAGGAGGGCCTCGCCGCCCGGGTGCTCGAGTCGCTCGACATCACCACGGAGCGCGTCCGTTCGCAGGTCGTGCGGATCGTCGGCTCCGGTGAGGAGGTCACCTCCGGCCAGATCCCGTTTACGCCGCGCGCCAAGAAGGTGCTCGAGCTGGCCCTGCGCGAGGCCCTCTCGCTGGGCCACAACTACATCGGCACCGAGCACATCCTGCTCGGCCTCGTGCGCGAGAACGAGGGTGTCGCGGCGCGCATCCTGCTCGACTTCGACGCCGACTCGGACAAGATCCGCAACGAGGTGATCCGCATGCTCTCCGGTCCCGGTGGCCGGCGTCAGGCCGGCGGTCCCGGCGGCGGCGGGTCGGGCGAGGGCAAGAAGTCCTCGAAGCTGCTCGACCAGTTCGGCCGCAACCTGACCAAGCTCGCCGACGAAGGCAAGCTGGACCCGGTGATCGGCCGCGAGACCGAGATCGAGCGGATCATGCAGATCCTCTCCCGCCGCACGAAGAACAACCCGGTGCTGCTCGGCGAGCCCGGCGTCGGCAAGACCGCCGTCGTCGAGGGACTGGCCGCGCGCATCAACAAGGGCGAGGTCCCCGAGCTGCTCAAGAACAAGCAGATCTACACGCTCGACCTGGCGGCGCTGGTCGCCGGCTCGAAGTACCGCGGCGAGTTCGAGGAGCGCCTCAAGAAGGTGATGAAGGAGATCACCCAGCGCGGCGACATCATCCTCTTCATCGACGAGCTCCACAATCTGGTCGGCGCTGGGGCGGCCGAGGGCGCGATCGACGCCGCTTCGATCCTGAAGCCCGCCCTTGCCCGTGGCGAGCTGCAGACGATCGGCGCGACGACGCTCGATGAGTACCGCAAGTACCTCGAGCGCGACTCGGCGCTGGAGCGCCGCTTCGCTCAGATCAAGGTCGACCAGCCTTCGGTCGAGGACACGGTCAAGATCCTCGAAGGGCTGCGCGAGCGCTACGAGCAGCATCACCGCGTCAACATCACCGACGATGCGCTGGAAGCTGCCGCCGAGCTCGCCGACCGCTACATCTCCGACCGCTTCCTGCCCGACAAGGCGATCGACCTGATCGACGAGGCCGCCTCGCGGATGCGGATCAAGTCGATGAGCGCGCCGCCGGTCTACCGCGACCTCGAGGAGGAAATCGAGACGACGCGGCGCGACAAGGAGGCCGCGATCGAAGCTCAGGAGTTCGAGAAGGCGGCGAACCTGCGCGACAGCGAGCGCCAGCTGACCACGCGCAAGCGCCAGCTCGAAGACGAGTGGGCAGAGGGCGAGAACGGCGAGCGGCCCGACGTGGGCGAAGAAGAGATTGCCGACATCGTCTCGATGTGGACCGGGATCCCGGTCTTCAAACTGACCGAGGCCGAGACCAAGAAGCTGATTCGCATGGAGGAAGAGCTGCACAAGCGGGTGATCGGCCAGGAGGTTGCGATTACCGCCGTCTCCAAGGCGATCCGCCGCTCGCGCGCCGGGATCAAGGACCCGAAGCGGCCGGCCGGCTCATTCATCTTCCTCGGCCCCTCCGGGGTCGGCAAGACCGAGCTCGCCCGCACGCTGGCCGAGTTCCTCTTCGGCGACGAGGAGTCGATGGTCCGCATCGACATGTCCGAGTACATGGAGAAGCACGCGGTCAGTCGCCTGGTCGGCTCGCCGCCGGGCTACATCGGCTACGATGAGGGCGGTCAGCTGACCGAGGCCGTGCGCCGCAAGCCCTACAGCGTGCTGCTGCTCGACGAGATAGAGAAGGCGCACCCGGACGTCTTCAACATCCTGCTGCAGATCCTCGAGGACGGCAGGCTCACCGACGCCCAGGGGCGGACGGTCGACTTCCGCAACTCGATTGTGATCATGACCTCGAACATCGGCGCCTCGGAGATCGCCAAGAACACTTCGATCGGCTTCACCGTCGCCGACGAGACCGGCATGTCCTACGACGACATGAAGAACCGGATCATGAGCGACCTGAAGAAAGTCTTCCGGCCCGAGTTCCTCAACCGGATCGACGAGGTGATCGTCTTCCACAAGCTGGCCAAGGACGAGGTCAAGGAGATCATCGACCTGATGATCAACCGCGTCCGCGTCCAGGTGGCGGAGCACGAGCTGCAACTGGAGCTGACCGAGGAGGCCAAGAACCTGCTGGTCGAGAAGGGCTGGGACCCCTCGATGGGAGCCCGGCCGCTGCGGCGCGCGATTCAGCGCTACATCGAGGACCCGCTCGCCGACGAGGTGCTGCGCCAGGGGCAGATGCCTCCCGGTTCGACCGTGATGGTCGAGCGCGACGCCTCCGGCGACGAGGAGGACAAGCCGTTGAACCTGAAATTCGTCAAGCCGAAGAAACCCGCGCGGACGAAGAAAGCGAAGCCGGAGCCCGAGAAGGTCGGCGTCGGCGCCAAGAAGGACGAGGACGCGGGCAGCGGCGACTTGCCCGAGGGCGACGAGCGTCCCTCCGGCGAAGACGCCTAGTCTTCGGCACGTGCGCGAGCCCGGGCGGACCGCGATAGGCACCTGGAGCGGCGGGCGCTTCCTGCGCTTCGGGCAGGAGATCGACGAGACGCGGCTCGAAAGCCTGCTCCTGCCGAACAACGGGATCGACACGGTGCTCAGCGCCGACGCCTATGGCCAGGGGGCGGCGGACTCGGTCCTCGGGCGGGCGCTGACGGGGGTGCCGCGCGACTCCTACTGCCTGGTCGGGGCGGTGGGACATGACTTCTACGAGGGCGAGCGGGATGGGCCGCGCGGCTTCCCACGCTTCACCGACCCGCGACTTCGCGACGAGGGCGAATACGCGGGCTACCTGCGGATGGCCGCCCAGCGCAGCCTCGAGCGGCTCGGCGTCGCCTCGTTCGACCTCCTGCTGCTCCACAATCCCGACCGGATCGGCTACTCGAGCGAGGCGGTCTGGGAGGGGATGGGGGCGCTACGCGAGGAGGGCTTGACCGGTCGGATCGGCGTCGCCCCGGGGCCCGCCAACGGCTTCACCCTCGACTTGATCTCCTGCCTGGAGCGCTTCGGCGAGCGGATCGACTGGGCGATGATCATCCTCAACCCGTTTGAGCCCTGGCCGGGGGAGCTCTGCCTCGACGCGGCTGAGCGCCACGACGTGAAGGTGATCACCCGGGTCGTCGACTACGGCGGCCTCTTCTGGGGCGACCTGCGTCCCGGTATGGAATTGGCCCAGGGCGACCACCGCGCCTTCCGGCCGCAGGGCTGGATCGAGGCGGGGCTCGAGAAGCTCGAGCGGGTCCTACCGATCGCTGAAGCAGCGCGGCTGACGCCGATCCAGCTCGCCTGCCAGTGGAACCTCGCCCACCCGGCGGTCGAGTGCGTCGTCCCGACCCTGATCCAGGAGGCCGGACCGGAGGCGCGCCCGATCGAGGACAAGCGCGCGGAGCTGGCAGCGCTTCCCGCCGAACAGAAGCTGAGCGCTGAGGACGTCGCCGCGATCCGCGCGATCGGCGACAACTCGAACTGCATGGCCCTAAAGGGCGCCAGCCCCGAACACGAGGGCGACGAGCGCCCCGACCGCTGGCCGCTCACTCCAGAGCTGGCCGAGGTCGGCGAGCGCTGGAACATCGACCCGTCCCGAGACCTGGTTGCGACCCACTGACAGCTTGAGCTGAGCGACCGACTGCCCCTCCGCCGAAGACCGTCGCGCAGCTGAATCGCTGCTCTGCTGCTAAATGTGGACACAGAGCCTTCGGCTGGAGGGGCAGTCGGTCGCTCTTCAGATCGCGATCAGCTCTCCCGAAACCCTCCGCCACCGCCGTTAGCTTCCGAGGCGTGGAGCGGAAGTGGTGGACGCTGGTAGGAGCTTGTTCCGGGCTCTTCGTGTTGATGCTGGACTCCACCGTCGTCGCCTTGGCGCTCTCGTCCATTCGAGCTGACCTGGGGGCTAGCGCGGCCGAGCTGCAGTGGGTGATGAACGGCTACCTGCTGACGATCGGGGTGCTCGTGGTCACCGCCGGTCGGATGGGGGACATGTTGGGGCGCAAGCGGCTGTTCGTGGTGGGGATGGTGCTGTTCGGCGCGGGTTCCGTGCTCTCCGGCGCGGCGCAGGGGTCGTTGATGCTGATCGGGAGTCGCGTTCTTCAGGGGGTTGGCGCGGCGCCGATGCTCTCGCTCTCGCTGGCGATCGTCTGCAACGCCTTCCCGAAGGACGAGCAGCCGCGGGCGCTGGGCATCTGGGCGGCGGTCTCGGCGATCGCCCTCGCGATCGGGCCGGTCGTCGGTGGGGGGCTGGTCGCGATCGACTGGCGGGCGATCTTCTGGATCAACGTGCCGATCGTCGCGGTGGGTACGGCGATCGTCCTCGCGGCCGCGCCCGAGTCGAGCGACCCGGGCGCGGGGACCCGCATCGACCTGCCGGGCCTGCTGGCCCTGACCGCGGGACTCGGTTCGGTCGTCCTGGCAATGATCCAGTCGCGCGAGTGGCCGGCGGAGATGACGGCCGCTCTTGCGGTCCTCGGCCTGCTTGCCCTGGCGCTCTTCGGCTGGATCGAGCGCCGTGCGCGCAACCCGATCGTCGAATTCTCGCTCTTCCGCAACGGCCCCTACTTCGGAGCCAGCGCCTCGGCCTTCGCCGTCGTCGGCTCCTACTGGGCGGTGATGTTCTTCCAACCCCAGTACCTGCAGGACGCCCTCGGCCACTCGGCGATCCTCAGCGGCGTGCTGATCCTGCCGGTGACGGTACCGATGGTCGTCATCTCGCCCTTCTCGGGTGCGCTGATCGGGCGCTTCGGCGCTCGCCGGTTGATGACGGCCGGGATGCTCTGTGGGGTCGCCGGGCTGTTTGTGCTGACCCGGATCGCGCCGGACAGCTCCTACGGTCTGGTGCTCACCGGTTACCTGCTCTTTGGCATCGCGATCGGCTGCGTCTACGCGCCGATGTCGACGGCGGCGATGCCTTCGGAGAAGGTCGGGATCGCCTCCGGCGTGCTGGCGATGGACCGGATCGTCGCCGGGTCGCTGGCACTGGCGGCGACGGGCGCGGCTTTCCACGCCCTACAGGCATCCGGCAGCTCCTTCACGGCGTCGATAGCCGGTTCGACCTGGGTCTCGGTCGTACTTTGCGCGCTCGGCACGGTGCTCACCTGGGCCTTCGTCCGCGACCCCGACCAGCCTCCACCCGAACCACACGCCGCTCGTCACCGCCACTTTCACCTCTAGCGTGACCGATTCTCTTGACAACGTCCATCCCGAGCTGTCCACTTGGGATTAGCCAGACCGCATTCCAAAGCGGTTTTTGCCATTCTAGAAGGCGATGTCAGCGCTCCCTGGGGATGAGCTTCACGAGCTGTCCGAACGCCAAGATCCCCGATTGTTGCGGGCGCTTGACGTCGTTGCGCCGGGAACGGCGCTGCGCGAGGGCATAGACAACATCGTCCATGCCAGCACCGGCGGGCTGATCGTCGTCGGCGACCCCGCCGACATCTCGCACCTGCTTTCGGGCGGGATCCAACTCGAAATCGACTACACGCCGGCGATGCTGTACCAGGTCGCGAAGATGGACGGCGCGATCGTGCTCAATGCCGAGGCGACGAGGATCGTTTGGGCGAACGTGCAGCTGATGCCCGATCCGACGATCCTCTCCGCAGAGACCGGCACTCGCCACCGCACGGCCGAGCGCGTCTCCAAACAGACCGAGGCATTGGTGATCGCGATCTCCCAGCGGCGCGACGTCGTCTCCCTTTACGTAGAGGGGACGAAGTACATCCTGCAGGACATCCCCGCTGTGCTCGCCAAGGCCAACCAGGGCCTGGCGACGCTCGACAAGTACCGCACCCGCCTCGACCAGGTCTCGAACCGCCTCACCGTGCTCGAGTTCGAGGGCGGCGGCGTCCTCTACGACGCGCTCGCCGTCTTGCAGCGGGCCGAGCTGGTGACGCGGATGGCGGTCGAGGTCGAGCGCTACATCGTCGAGCTCGGCACCGAGGGCCGCTTGATCGAGATGCAGCTGGAGGAGACGATGGTCGGCGTCGCCGCCGACAAGACGGCGCTGATCCGCGACTACTCGGTCGAAGACTCCGAGGGGAACCTGGCGACCGTCCTGCAGTCGCTGGCGCGGATGCCGCACCAGGACGTGCTCGATTTCGGTCGCCTGGCCGAGCTGCTCGGCTACGACCGCAAGCTGAACACGCTCGACTTCCCGGTTGGCCCGCGCGGCTACCGCGTGCTCGGCCGCGTGCCGCGCATCCCAAAGCTTGTCGTCCAGAAGATCATCCAGGAGCTGGGTGGGCTGGAGGAGGTCATCGCTGCCTCCGACGCCGACCTGGAGGCCGTCGACGGTGTCGGCTCGACCAGAGCCAAGGACATACGCGAGGGGCTGCGACGGCTTCAGGAGGTCGACTCGGTCGATCGGTACCTACAGAGCTGACCGGCGATTGTCGCCGTCGTTAAAGAAAGGAGCATCCGATTTCTGAACTAGCGGAAGAGGCCATGGAGGTGGATCTCGAGCCGGACGTCCCGTACGTCTGCGATTTCGAGGAGGGGGACAAGGTCGTCTATCCCCATCACGGTGCAGGCCTCGTGTTGAAGAAGGAGTCCCGTGAGCTGATGGGCGAGGAGCGCGAGTACCTCACCATCAAGATCCTCCACAACGAACTCACGGTGATGGTCCCCTGCGAGAACGCCGGCGTCGCCGGCCTGCGGCGGGTGATCGACGAGGAAGAAATCAAGAAGGTCACCGACGTCCTCACCGACGACGTCTCGGACATGCCGAAGAACTGGAACCGGCGCTTCAAGTACAACCGCGAGAAGATCAAGACCGGTGACGTGTTCGAGCTGGCGGAGGTGGTCCGCAACCTCGCGATCCGCGAGATGGAAAAGGGCCTCTCGACCGGTGAGAAGCAGATGTACACGCGGGCGAAGAAGATCCTCGCCTCGGAGTTCATGTACGCGCTCGACAAGGACGAGGAAGGCGCGGAGGAATACCTCGACGGGCTGCTGGAGGAGCGCTTCGCCGCCACGGCGTAGCTCCGCAGCTTCCGTCACGGCCGTGATCGCGGCCGCCGGCTCCGGGGAGAGGCTCGGAGCCGGCGGTCCGAAGGCCTTTGTGCCGCTGGCGGCCTTTGTGCCGCTGGCGGGCCGCCGCATGGTCGAGTGGTCGATCGCGGCCTGCCGCGCCGCGGAGTCGGTGCGCTCGATCGTCGTCGCCTGCCCGCCTGGGCATGTGCACGACCTCGCCGGTGGGGACGTCGGCGTCGTCGACGGCGGGGCGACGCGGGCCGAGTCCGTCTCCAACGCATTGGCCGCTGTCGGCACCGAGCTGGTCGCGATCCACGATGCGGCGCGCCCCCTGGTCACGCCGGAGCTGATCGACGGCGTCGTTGCAACGCTGTTCGAGGATCCTCAGGCCGATGGCGCGATCGCCGCCACTCCTGTCAGCGACACGATCAAGCGCGCAGCGCCCCCCAGCCAGCCCGGTCGTAACGCATATCCAATGCATGACATAGGAAATGCGTTTCGGCCAGTTGAGGAGGTCGAAGAAACCATGGATCGGGGGAGGTTGCGGGCGGCGCAGACGCCGCAGGTCTTTCGCGTCGACGCCCTGCGGGCGGTGATGGCCGGTGACCCGGAGCGGGTGGCGGCGGCGACCGACGAGGCGATGCTGGTCGAGGAGGCGGGGGGACGAGTGTTGATCCATCCCGCGCCGGCCGACAACCTCAAGGTGACGACGCCGGTCGACCTGAGGCTTGCGGAGCTGCTCCTCGCTGAGCGCTCAGGCGAGTAGAGCCCAGACCAGGGCCGCTGCGAAGCAGAGTTGACCGACGCCGAGGGCGATGCCGAGACTGTCGGCTCCCCAGGATTCCGGCGAGAAGCGCGCCACCGGCGAAGGCGCCGAGGAGGACTCCCAGCTGGCGGATCATCGACTTGGCCGGCCGATCCGCTCTGGCTCGGCTGGCAGGCCCGCTCTTGCCCGGGTTCCGTCGCGGATGTGCCGCTGTCGCCGCCGCTCGTAAAGCCCGCGCTGGACGAAGAGGGTCGAGACGCCGGCGAGGACGATCGCCGTCAGGTTGACGCTGAGCTGCAGCATCGCGCCTCGCCAGTCCCCCCAGTTGCCGAGCGCTGCGGCCACGCCGATGTTCGCCGCAGCGGGGATCGTCGTCACTGAGATCAGAACGCCGACCAGCGCCCCCGACTTGGCCGAGGTCAACGAGAGCACCCCGGCGGTGCCGGCGAAGACGGCGACGATGAAGGAGAAGGTGTCGGGCTTGGCGATGAACTGCGTCAACGGGTTGTCGATGCTCTTGAAGCCGGGGTCGACCAGGCCGACGGCGACGCAGAAAAGCGTGAAGAGGAAGGCGGCGGTGATACCGATCGGGAAACCGACTGCGAGCGCGGCCAGCGAGCGCACCGCAACACCGCGACGCCGCTCGACCGCTGCTACGCAGAGTCCCGCTAGGGGTCCGAACTCCGGCCCAACGACCATTGCGCCGATGATCAGGATCGGCGAGCCCGTGAAGATGCCGACCGAGGCGATCAGGCAGGCGAGGGTCATGAAGATGAGGAAGTTGCCGCCCAGCTCCGTCGTCTCTGAGGTGCGCGCCTCCACCTCCTCCCAGACGACGGCGTCCGATGGCATACCGTGCGCCGCCCGCTCGGCTCGATCGGCGGCGTCGGAGATCTGCGAGTCGATCTGCTCGAGCGCGATCGAGCCGTCGCGCGCGACGCCCAGCTCCTTCAGGTCCTCGATCAGGACGCTGGCTTCCTCGCGGGCGATGTCGCAGAGGACCACGTCGCCCTTCGGCTGACGAGCGGCGCCGGCGAGGAAGACCAGGTTGGAGGCCGACGGCGCCGCTTCGAGCAGGCCGAGGACCTTCTCGCAGCGGTCCGCCGGCACGACGATCCGCAGGTGGACCATTGCCGCAGCGTATCCGGGACGTGCCGTGAGTTAGCCCACCGTATGGGTGGCTAACTCACGGCACGTAGGATCGTGGGGTGCTGACGGATTACCACCTGCACCTGCGTCCGGACGAGCCGGACACGCCGCCGGAGCGCTACTTCAGCGCCGAGAACGTCGAGCGCTATCTCGCGGCGGCCGAGGCAGCCGGGATCGAGGAGCTGGGGGTCTCCGAGCACGTCTACCGCTTCAGCCAGGCACTCGACCTCTGGCGCCATCCGTTCTGGGAGGAGGAGGCGCGCGACGACCTCGGTGCCTACTGCGAGTTCGTGCGAGGCACGCCGCTGCGACTGGGGATCGAGTGCGACTACGTCCCGGCCGCCGAGGATCGCACCGCGAACCTGCTCGGCGCGCACGACTTCGACTACGTCGTCGGTTCGGTCCACTTCGTCGGCGAGCAGGCGGTCGACCACCCGGGCTGGGACGTCTGGGAGCACAAGGGCGACGCCGACGAGATCTGGCGCCGCTACTTCGCCGCGCTCGCCGAGTGCGCCCGCTCCGGCCTCTTCGACATCCTTGCCCACCCGGACCTGGTCAAGGTCTGGGGACGGGGCCGGCCCGCACCCGAGCGAGATCTCCGCCATTACTACGAGCCCGCGGTCGAAGCGATCGCCGAGAGTGGCATTGCGGTCGAGGTCTCAACCGCCGGCCTGCGCAAGCCTGTGGGGGAGCTCTACCCCTCACGCGCCTTCGCCGAGATGTGCGTCGAAGCGGGAGCCTGCTTCGCGCTCTCCTCCGACGCCCACCTGCCCGAGCACGTCGGCTTCGACTACGACGAGGCGGTCGACTTTCTCACTGCCCTCGGCGTCGAGGAGATCTGCACGTTCGAGGGCCGCGAGCGCAGGATGGCGCCGCTCACGCGCCCCGTGCGGGAGGATGGCGGCCGATGAGCGTCGGGATCGGCTACGACTCGCACCCCTTCGTCGAGGGGCGCCGCCTCGTCCTCGGCGGCGTCGAGATAGATCACCCGCGCGGGCTCGCCGGGCACTCCGATGCCGACGTCCTCACCCACGCGGTGATCGACGCCCTGCTTGGTGCCTCGGCATCGGGTGACATCGGCACGCTCTTCCCCGACGACGAGGACCTATGGCGCGATGCCGACTCGATCGACCTGCTGCGCACGGTGGTCGGCACCGTCGCCGGCCGGATCGTCAACGTCGACGCTACGCTCGTCTGCGAGGAGCCGCGCATCGGTCCCTTCCGGGCGGAGATGGAGCGGATTCTGGCCGAGGCGACCTCGGCACGGGTGAGCGTGAAGGCGACCACCAACGAGGGCATGGGCTGGATCGGTCGTGGAGAGGGGATCGCCTGCCTCGCGGTCGCCCAGGTTGAAGCGGAATAGCGACTAGGTGGGGAGCGGCGAAACCCCCGCCCCCGCCTGGCGGCGGCGGACACGGCGCGGTGCTGCGTCCTCGGTCAGCCGAATAGCGCTGCTATTCGGCTGACCTGCGTCCTTGCTCCGCTTGGTCCGGCGCTCGCCAGTCGCAGACCCGGGTTTCGCCGGTCCCCACTAGGCTTCCCGGTCCCATGGGAATGGCCAGGTCACTAGCCGAGCGCGCCCGGCAGTCGGTTGCGGACTCGGTCTTCGAGCTGAAGGTGCTGCGCGAGGCGGGGGTCGTCGGCCTGCACCGTCCCGACAAGTCGGCGAAGGTCGTCTCCGCCTTCATCCGCTGGGGCGCTTCGCCGGCCCTCGGCATAACGACTGCGGCGATCCACTATCCCGATGAGCCGGCCCTGATCGACGAGCGCGGTTCGCTGACCTTCGAAGAGCTGCACAGGCGCTCCAACGCGCTGGCCCACGCCTTTGCCGGGATGGGGATCGGCTACGGCGACGGGGTCGGGGTCATGTGCCGCAACCACCGCGGTTTCATCGAGGCGACGCTTGCCGCCGCCAAGCTGGGCGCCAGCGCCCTCTACCTCAACACGATGTTCGCCGGTCCTCAGCTGGTCGAGGTGATGCAGCGCGAGGGACCGAAGGCGCTGGTCTACGACGAGGAGTTCGCCGGCCTGCTCGACGGCGTCGATGAGAGTGTGGCCCGGATCAGGGCTTGGTGCGACAGCGAGCCGGATGGCCAGACGCTCGACGCGCTGATCGCCGCCAACAAGGAGTCGAACCTGAAGCCGCCGCCCGACAAGCCGCGCTTCGTGATCCTCACCTCGGGCACGACCGGGACCCCGAAGGGCGCCCAGCGTTCCAGCCCGGATGGGCTGCTGGTGTTGGCGGCGCTGATCGACAAGATCCCCTACCGCGCCCGCGACACGATGATGGTTGCGGCGCCGCTCTTTCACTCCTGGGGCTTCTTCCACTTCGTGATGAGCCTGCCGACCGCCTCGACGATGGTGCTGCGGCGCCGCTTCGACGAGGAGGAGACGCTGCGCGCGGTTCAGGATCACAAGGCACAGATCCTCGCCGTGGTCCCCGTGATGTTGCAGCGCATCCTCCGCCTCCCCGAGGAGACGCTGAGTGCCTACGACCTCTCCTCGCTGAGGATTACCTCGGCGTCTGGCTCGGCCCTGCCCGGCGAGCTGGCAACGGAGTGGATGGACCGCTTCGGCAACAACGTCTACAACCTCTACGGCTCGACCGAGGTCGCCTACGCGACCGTGGCCACACCGGAGGACCTGCGCGCCGCGCCGGGCACCGCCGGGCGCGCGCCGCGCGGGACCGTGGTGCGCCTCTACGACGAGGAGGGGCGCGAGGTGCCCCGTGGCGAGGTGGGGCGCATCTTCGTCGGCAACGAGATGTCCTTCGAGGGGTATACCGGCGGCGGCGGCAAGGAAGACATCGATGGCCTGCTTTGCAGCGGCGACGTCGGCCACATCGACGCCGACGGTCGCCTCTTCATCGACGGGCGCGACGACGAGATGATCGTCTCCGGCGGCGAGAACGTCTTCCCGCGCGAGGTCGAGGACCTGCTGGCCGACCACGAGGGAGTGGTCGAGGTGGCGGTGATAGGCGTCGAGGACGAGGAGTACGGCCAGCGGCTGAAGGCGTTCGTCGTCGTCACCGCCGAGGCCGACGTCTCCGAAGAGGAGCTGAAGTCCCACGTGAAGGCGAACCTCGCCGGTTACAAGGCGCCGCGCGAGATCGAGTTCCTCGACGAGCTGCCGCGCAATGCGACCGGCAAGATCCTCAAGCGCGAGCTGCACGCGCGCGAGGCCCAGAAGTCCGTTTAGCGGCGCTCCGCGCGGCTTCCGCTAATTGCGGCTTTGCCGCGCCGGGCGGGGTGGATAGCCCTCCGGAGCCGGTAGTAGGTTGCCGGTTGATGAGCGAACCAGCTGCGCAGCTGAAGGTAGTCGGTGCGGCCCGAGAGGAGCTGCACGAGACCGCGAAGCAGGCGCTCGAGTGGGTCAGGGTCAGCGAGGAGCGCGTCGCGCAGGCCAAAGCGAAGCTCGAGCAGGTCCGCGAGGAGACCAAGCAGCGGGCGATGGTAGCCCTGCGCAAGATCGGCGAGGAAGGCCGCCGCCAGATCGCCGCGGAGCGCAGCAGGACAAAGGTCGCGGAAGCGCGGGCCGAACGCGCTGAGGGCGCCTTCGAGCGAGCCCGACAGGACGCCGATAAGGAGCGCGAAGCCTTCTCGGCCGATTTGAAGGCCAGGCACGAGAATGCGATCGGCGCAGTCAGGCACGAAGCCGATCAGCGCGTCGCCGCCGCCGAGCAGCGCGCTGCGGAAGCGGAGGCGGCGGTCGAGCAGGCGCACGAGCTCGCCGTTCGCCTCGAGCGTGAGATCGAGGAGCGCGTCATGCAGGGGACCGTCGACGTACGGCGAGAAGCTGAGGAGCGGGTCAGGACCCTGGTCGAGAAGGTCGAAGGCGAAGCCACCGAGAAGGCGCGAGCCCGTGCCGAGGAAGCGCTGAAAGCTGAGTCGGAGCGGATCCGCGCCCAGGCCGAGCAGCGCGAGCAGCGAGTTAGGGAGGCGGCCGAGGACGAGATCAAGGCGAGCGCCAAGCGCGCCCGCCGCGAGGTGCTCGCCACCGTCGAGCGCACCGCACCCGCCTGGGCACGGCGCGAGGCCTCGGCCTCGGGGTCTACCTACCGCACGTTCTAGACCTCTTTAGCATCCGCACCCGTGCGCGAGGTGCGAATCAGGGACACGCTGAGCGGGGAGCTCGTCACGCTCGACCCCGGCCGGGAGGTTGGCATCTACGCCTGCGGGCCGACGGTCTACAGCCGCATCCACATCGGCAACGCGCGGCCCTTCGTCGTCTTCTCGCTCTTGGCGCGGTTTCTGCGCTCGGAGGGATACGAGGCGAGGCTGGTCGTCAATGTCACCGACATCAACGACAAGATCTACGTTGCGGCCCGCGAGGTGGGGGAGGTGTCGGCGGCCTTCGCCGAACGGATGGCCCGGGCCTACTTCGAGGACACCGACGCCCTCGGTCTAGGGCGACCCGACGCCGAGCCGCTGGCGACCGAGACGGTCGACGGGATCGTCGCCCTGATCGAGGAGCTGATCGAGGGGGGGCATGCCTACGAGTCGGGGGGCGACGTTTACTTCCGCGTCAAGAGCTTCGACGGTTACGGCAAGCTCTCCAACCGCCGCACCGAGGACATGGACCAGGGTGAGGACGCGGGGGCCGAATCGCTGAAGGAGGACCCGCTCGACTTCGCCCTCTGGAAGGCGCAGAAGCCAGACGAGGACACCTCTTGGGGGTCGCCCTGGGGTCCGGGCCGCCCGGCCTGGCACATCGAGTGCTCGGTGATGGCCGAGCAGGAGCTGGGGCCCTCCTTCGCCATCCACGGCGGCGGCTCCGACCTGATCTTCCCCCACCACGAGAACGAGATCGCGCAGTCCGAGGGTGCCGGGCGTACGTTCGCGCGGCTTTGGATGCACAACGGGATGGTCGAGACCGACGCGGCCAAGATGTCGAAGTCGGAGGGCAACATCTTCCAGCTCTCCGAAGCGATGGACCGCTACGGGCGCGAGGCGGTGGTCGCTTACCTTATCTCGGGGCACTACCGGCAGCCGTTGGCGTTCGGCGAGGACGAGATGGAACAGGCGGTGGCGAGGGTCGCGAGGCTTCGCAATTTCTTTCGGGAGCACCCCGTTGAGGGGGTGCCGGGGGAGGTTCCGGCGGAGCAACAGCGGGGAGGTTCCGGCGGAACCTCCCCCGGCACCCGTCTCGAGGCGTTTAAGGGCACCCGTCTCGAGGCGTTTAAGGATGCACTAGCCGATGACTTCAACACTCCCCGGGCTCTTGCCGAGGTGTTCGAGCTCGTCGCGGAAGCCAACCGGGGAGAGGTTCCGGGAGCTCCTGAAGCGCTGACGGAGATGCTCGACCTCGTCGGCCTTAGCTCCCTCACCCAGCCGGACGAGGGAGCTGAGGCCGACGAGAAGGCCGAGAAGTTGCTTGAAGAGCGGGAGCAGGCGCGGGCGGCGAAGGATTTCGAGCGGGCAGATGAGATTCGGGACCAGCTGGTCGAGCTCGGTTGGGAAGTTCGCGATGGGGCCGAGGGCGCGAAGCTGGTGCCAAGGAACTAGGTATGTCCTCGGGCCACGCATCCGACATTGACCACACCAGAGGGGGGTCAATGTCGGATGCGTGGCAGCTGATCTACGGGAAGCGGCCGGTTGCCGAGGCGGAACGGGGGCGGCGGGCGGTGCGACGGGTATGGCGGGCGCCGGAGACGCCCGCCGACGAGCTCGAGCGGCTCTGCGGGTCGCCCGATCACCAGGGCGTGGTGGCGGAGGTCGATGCCTACCCCTATGCGGAGCCGGCTGAGCTGTTGGCCGAACGGGAGGTGCTGTTGGTGGCGCTGGACCAAGTCCAGGACCCGCGCAACCTCGGCGCGGTTGCCCGCTCGGCCGAGGTTGCCGGAGCGACCGGCCTCGTGATCCCGGAGCGCCGCGCGGCCGAGGTCACGGCGGTCGCCTGCAAGGCATCGGCCGGCGCCGTCGAGCACCTGCCGATTGCGCGCGCGCGCAACCTCGCCGACTGGCTGGCCGAGGCAAAGAAAGCCGGCTTCTGGATCTGGGGGGCAGACACCGAATCGCTGCGCGCTCCTTGGGAGGTCGATCTGACCGGCTCGACGGTGCTCGTCCTGGGTGGCGAGGGCAAGGGCCTGCGCCCCCGTGTCGCATCCGCCTGCGACGACCTCGTCGCACTCCCGCAGCGGGGCGAGGTCGACTCGCTCAACGTCTCCGCTGCCGCCACCGCGCTGCTCTTCGAGGCCGTTCGTCAGCGGCAGTAATCCCACCCCCGATCAATACGAACGTCAGTTCGGGGGTTGACAGAACACCGTTCGGCCGTAAACTACCGCCGCAAATAAGGGTGAACCTCAGCTTGAGTCTGAGAATTGCCCAGTCCGAAAGGGCGCCCCAGGGGAGGTAAGGCGCCACGACCCTTCGTTCAAGGAGAAGGATCAGTGGCTCTATCTTCGCCAACGCAGGAAATGCAGCTCCCCTCCGGCCGGCTCAACGGTTCCCTCAGGCCGACTGAGCCTAACCCTCAAGCCGAGCTTGATGATCACTATCTCGTCGCCCTGGCGAAGGACGGTCGGGCCGATGCCTACGATGCGATCGTCCGCCGCTATCGCGGCTTCGTCCGTCTCAAGGCATCGTCCTACTTCCTGCTTGGCGGTGAGGCCGACGACCTGATCCAAGAAGGGCTGCTCGGCCTCTACAAGGCGATCCGCGACTATCGCACCGACCGCGAGTCGAGCTTCCGCAACTTCGCCGAGCTCTGCATCACGCGCCAGATCATCACCGCGGTGAAGACGGCGACGCGCAACAAGCACACGCCGCTTAACCAGTACGTCTCCTTCAGCCAGACGCCCGCCGCGGCCGGGGACTCAGACACGACCCTGGACGAGATCCTGCCTGGGCCTACGGTCCACGACCCGGTCAACCAGGTGATCGCCTCCGAAGAGCTGGAGAGCCTCGTCTCCTGCCTGTCCGGTGTTTCCGGGGTCCTCTCCGACCTCGAGAGCCGCGTCCTCTCGCTCTACCTCGACGGCCACTCCTACGAGGCGACCGCCGAGCGGCTCGAGTGCGACACGAAGACGGTCGACAACGCTCTGCAGCGCGTCAAGCGCAAGGTCGGCGCCCATCTTGCTTCGCGGGAGACGCCACTCTGATCAGCTCGGAGTGGGGCGGACTGCCCAGATAGCCACCAGCGGTGGCGCCAGCAGGAAAGCAAGCGAGGCGATCTCGGCGACCCCGTCCGCTGTGCCGAAGCCGTCGAGGTGCGTGGCGTGGAAGGCGAGATGGATCGATGCCGTGAGCAGCCAGGCGACGCATGCGGCGCGCACGAGCGTCGGCTGCAGGCTGATCGCGGCCCAGGCGAAGATCACCGCGAAGCCGAGGTAGAGACCGCCGACGTCGGTAACGAGATGGTGGTTGTAGGGGGGCAGCATCTCCACCCAGTGGGCGAAGAAGGGAAAGTCCGCGTAGAAGGTATGCGGCGCGATTGCGGCGACGGCGCCGACCAATGCGGCGGAGAGGAAGAGGATCCAAAGTGCGGCGCGGGCGCTAAGGGGCGATCTCACCGGTCGCAGTCTGCCAGCGCGGCAGGTCGTCGAGCACGTAGGCAAGCAGCTCCTGCCCATGCTCGGAGGCGACCGCTATCCCGTCGGCGTGGACCTGGACGCCATGCAGGGACTGCATGCGCAGTACGTCGCCGTCGCAGCGGTTGTTGGGGAAGATGCCGGCGTAGGAGACCCCGAGGCGCTCGAGGTGGTCGGAGACCAGCGCCGTCGCCGGTTGCTCGAGCGGCAGGTCGAGGTAGACGGCGTCGAGCCCGTGGTGCAGGAGATGGCGACGCTCAGCCGACACCGCCGCCTCCAGGTCGGCACCGGGGGTGTGAACCGTGACCAGCGCCAGGTTGTGGTCGGCGTCGACGGCGACGTGCAGCTCACTGCGCTCCATCAGCTCGGTTTCCATGCGCGGATCGGCCAGGGCGCCGCGCAGCTGGCACAGCTCCAGCGTTCGCGCGATCACCCCTCGGTGGCGCTCGGGCGCGAAGACCGCGCGCTCGTGGCCGTCGTTCAGCTTCGAGTAGAAGAGCGCCGCGGCCTGGCGACCGGAGCTTCCGTCGGAGGCCGCGTCGTTGGAAACCGATTTCGGGATCCAGCCAAGCAGGAAGCCGGTCTCATGGGCGCCGAGCTCGACGTTTGCGCGCTGGCTGTAGGGGTGGGCGGCGGTGGCCTCGCTGTACATGCCGGCCATTCCTCGTTCGGCTGCCCAGTCCATCAGGAAGCGCTTGGTACGCGTGAAGAGGTGCTGGCCGCGTGCCGCCGGCATCGTCACCGCCTGTCCCGAGTGGCCGACCGCGTCGTCGGGGGCGGCCAGGCTCATCCCCTCGTGGCAGAGCAGCTCGCCGCTCGCCGTCTCGGCGACACAGGAGACGTAGGTCCCATCCCGCAGCCGCGCCGCTACCGCTTCGGCGTCGTAGACCCAGCGCACGTCGTAGCTGTCCCCATACGCGACCCTGATCGCTTCGCTCAGCACCAAGCCTTCGTCTGGTTCGAGGAATCGGAATCTGATGTCCATTCCAAGCACGATGCCAGAAAGCGGCTTTGTATAGACCGGAACATTCTGTCTGCGGTGGACCCTATGGTGCTGACATGCCGACCGTGCTTTCGAAGCCAGAGCTCACCTCACATCCAGTCGATGTTGGCTTGCGTTCGGAGGGGGCGATCCTTTCGGAGCTCGTTCGCCGCGGCTACTGCGTGCTCGTCCCGTTCGGCGTCAATCAGCGCTACGACCTCGTCCTCGACTGCGGCGGTCGCCTTCTGAAGGCGCAGTGCAAGACGGGACGATTGCGAGACGGCGTCATCCAGGTCAGCACGCAGAGCGTTCAGTCAAACACCCGCGGTACCCGGATACGGAGCTATGCCGGCGAGGTGGACCTATTCATCGTCTACTGCACCGAGAATGAACGGGTTTACGTGCTGCCTGCCGATGAGGTTCCCGCGCACGAGATGTATCTTCGCGTAGACCCTCCGCGCAACAAGCAATGCAAGCGCGTACGTTGGGCGAAGGACTACGAGCTGCCCGCCTAGCTCAATTGGTAGAGCACTTCCCTTGTAAGGAAGATCGTCTCGGTTCGAGTCCGAGGGCGGGCTTACCTACGTGCCGTGAGTTAGGGGTCCCTATGGGTTCTCAACTACCGGCACGTCAGCTGGGATGGTCGCCCAGAACGCGTTTCTTCTCAGCCGCCAACTCCTCATCGCTGAGGACACCCTTCTCGTGCAGGGCGGCGAGGCGCTCGAGGCGCGCGAGCCGGGCATCGTCGGCGTCTGCCGGGGCGACCTCGGTCGTCGGTTCCTCGTCGGCCGGCCGGCGTTTCTCGGGCAGGCGCAGTTTCGAGGCACGCTCGCCGAGATTGGCGTCTTTGACGGCGCCGACGACGCGCTCCTTGGTGCGGCCGAAGAATTCCCCGAAGTCCGCGTCGGGGAATTCCTCCGCGGCCTGTTTGCGCAGCTCGTGGATGCCAAAGGCGGCGAGCCCGGCGATGATCAGCGTGGTGAGGAAGGAGCGCAGGTTCTGGGTTGGGGCCGAGATGAAGTAGATGCCGACGACGATCGCCAACAGCGCGTACGCGTAGGCCGGATGCTCGCCGAGGGCGGGCGCCAGGAACCGGCGGGTCGAACGGGCCGATCCCGTCGGCGAGGCGAGCCAGCCGGCCACGCCGAAGAGGACGCCGATGACGATCACGGTCGTCGCGATGCTGATCATCAGCGAGGTGCCGATCGACCACGCCGCTTCCGCGGCCGGTTTGACGCTCTCTTCGTCGACCAGCTGCCCGACGACGATTCCGCCTGAGATCTCACGGACGACGATCACGGCGAAACCGGCCGAGACGAGGCCGATGCCGCAGAACAACACCGTCACCCAGCGGCCGTCGCGGGAGAGGTAGATCGCTGCGCCGAAGCAGAGCAGCGTCAGCAGCGAGAGGATCAGGGCGAGGCCCTTGACCGCGACGACGACGTCTTGTGCCGTCTTCAGCTGGTCCGAGCGCAGGATCGTGACCTGGCCCGCGTCCGGGGGCAGCTTTTCGGCCAGGCTGGCGCCGATCCCAACCTGGTCGGCGAGGTTGGTGACGAGACTGGCGAGGTTGAGCGTGACCTTGCCTTCTTCGGTCGCGACGGTGCCTTCCTTTTCTTCGAGCACGTCGAGCAACTGTTCGTGCGTCGTCCGGTTGGCGCTCTTCCACAGTTCCTGCGCGGTCGAGCTCTGTAGGACCTGGTCGGCGCCGTCGCCGGCCACCTGGCGCAGGCCGCCGGAGACCGGCCCCGCCAGCTGTTTGGTGTCGCCGGGAAGGATTTCCTTCAGTTCCTTTTCGACGTCCACGTTTTCGTAGAGCTGGTCGACGAGGAAGTTGCCGACCGCTTCGCGGATCGTCTCGTTCTGGATCAGGCGACCGCTCGTGCCGACCCAGTCGTCGGTGTTGAGCGCCTGGCGTTCGGTCCAGATCGCGAAGACGCTGAGAAACGTGAGGACCGATCCGAGGACGACCAAGGCCCGTACCGCGCGTCTCCGTCCTCGGCTCATCGACGTGAATGCTATACGTGGATGTCGATGAAGCTGGAGGGAATCCACCACATCACCGCAATTACCGCCGACGCCCAGAGCAACGTCGACTTCTACGCCGGGACGATGGGCCTGCGCTTGGTGAAGAAGACCGTCAACCAGGACAACCCATCCGTCTACCACCTCTTCTTCGCCGACGAGAAGGGAAGCGCCGGTTCCGACCTCACCTTCTTCGAGTTCCCAGGCGTGCCGCCGGGGCGCGCCGGCGCCGGCGACGTCCACCGGATCGTCTGGCGGATTGGGTCGCACGAGGCGATCGACTTTTGGGAGGAACGTCTCGGGGGCGCCGGAATCACCCCAGAACGCGTCGGGGCGGGCTTGCGATTTTCCGACCCCGAGGGACTCGAGCACGAGCTGGCCGTGGTCGAGATTGAGGACGAGCCGCTGATCGCCGACCATCCTGAGGTGCCGGCCGAGGTCGCCCTGCGCGGCTTCCATGCCGTTTGCGCCTACAGCGGTGCACCCGATGCAAGTGCGCGACTTCTCGAGGCACTCGAGTTCGAGCGCCTCGACGGCGAGGGCTGGGAAGCGCGTGGCTCGTCGCGTGGCGGCCTCTATCTCTACGAGGAGCCGCCGGAAGAGCCCGCTCTGCAGGGCGCGGGCAGCGTCCACCACGTCGCCTGGGCCTCGACCCTCGACGAGCACGAGGCCTGGCGCGAACGGGCGATCGAGGCCGGCGCCCGGCCGACGCCGGTGATCGACCGCTTCTACTTCCGCTCGATCTACTTCCGCGAGCCGAGCGGGGTCCTCTTCGAGATCGCGACGCTGGGCCCGGGCTTCACGGTCGACGAGCCGCTCGAGCACCTCGGCGAGAAGCTCTCGCTGCCGCCGGACTTCGAGCACCTGCGCGACGAGGTAGAGCCGAACCTGCGGCCCGTTGTGAACCCGCGCACGGGCGCGTGAGCGGGGACTTCCTCTGGCGCGATGCTGGGCGCGCCGTCGTCTTTCGAGGGTCGGCGCTCGACGTCGCCCCTGACCTGCTCGCCGAGAACGGCATGGAGCCCTTCGACCTGCTCTCTACGGAGCGGCACCTGGAAAGCGCTGGGAGGTTGGCGAGCGCGGCCGCCGCCGTGCACGAGGTGCCGGCCACGACCACTCCCGCAACCGGGGTGACGACAGCTGCCGCAAGGCTGCTCGACCGTGTCGACGCGACGAGTCTGGTGGCGCTTGGGGGCGGCCGGGCGATCGACGTGGCCAAGGCGATCGCATCCGTGACCGGCGCCCGAGTGGCCGCGATCCCGACGACGATGTCGGGGGCGGAGATGACCGGGATCCATCGACTGCCCGAAGGCGCGGAGAGCCGTGTGCGGGCGATGGTGCGTCCCGCGCTCGTGATTGCCGACCCCAAGCTGATGACGAGCGCCCCCGAGGCCGAGCTGCGAGCCAGCTCGATGAACGCGCTTGCCCACGGCGCCGACTCCCTCTACACCCCCTTCGCCAATCCGGTCTCGCGGATGACGGCGTTGCGCGGTGCTGAGGTGATCGCCTCCGCCCTCGACGCCGAGCCGGCTGCTCGCGACCGCGACGCCCTCGCGCTCGGCTCGATCCTCTGTGGCTACGCGATCGACTCCGGCGGGTTTGCCATCCATCACGTCGTCTGCCAAACCCTCGTCCGCGTCTGCGGCTCACCCCATGCCGGAACCAACGCTGCGATCCTGCCCCGGGCGATGGCCTTCATGGCCCCGCGCGCCCTGGAAGCGATCGACGCTCTCGCGAGCGCGGTCGGAACCGACTCGGACCGCATCGAAGCCCGCCTCCTCACGCTGGGCGGCAACCCGCCCGGCCTGGGAGACCTGGGGGCCGATCGCGCCAGGCTTCCCGAAGCCATCGACGCGATGATGCTGCGCCCCGAACTCACATTCACGCCCGAAGCTCCGACGAAAGCCGACCTGGAAGAGCTCATCGAGAGAGCCTGGTAGCTCCGCGGGTGGTGTGGACAGGGTGTCCCTCGGACCGGCGGATACTCAAAGTGCCGAGCTAATTAGCTCGGCACTTGTCGGGGCGAGGGACACCCTGTCCACACCACCTCAACCGGGTAACCCCAGTCTCTCCCCCGTGTAGCACCTCCCAGGTGCTCCCCGTGCTCCCCGACCGCCTCGCCGCCTACCACGACTACACACGCCGCCACGGCGTCAACCCGGTGCTCTACCTGCTTGCCCGGGTCCTGATGACGCCGTTCTTCCTCGTCTACTTCCGCTACGCACGGACGGGTCGCGAGTACGGCAGGGTCGACGGCGGCCTGATCGTCGCCGCCAACCACCGCAGTTTCCTCGACCCCTTCGCGATCGGCGGTGCGCTGCCCTGGCGGCGGCCGATGAACTACGTCGCCAAGGTCGAGCTCTTCGAGCGCCGCTGGCAGGGCTGGATCCTCTCGCGGCTCGGCGCCTTCCCAGTTCGCCGCGGGGAGTCGGACGAGGAGTCGGTGGAGACGGCCCGGCGTGTCGTCGAGCGCGGCGGCACCGTCTGCATATTTCCCGAGGGCACGCGAATCCGCAGCGGCTCGCTGGCCGAACCGCACCGCGGCGTCGGTCGCCTGGCGCTGCAGACGGGGGCGCCGGTGATTCCCGCCGCCGTGCTCGGGACCGAGGCGGTGCGGCGCGGCTGGCGCATCCGGCCTCGCAAGATCAAGGTGCGCCTCGGCAAGGCGATGACCTTCCCGCGCGCTGCGGACCCCTCGCGCGGTCTCGCTGCCACCGTGACCGACCGGATCTGGCCCAACGTCGAGCTGCAGTGGGAGGACCTCGGCGGCCTGCCGCCGATGCGGCGCGCCGCGGTGATCGGCGCCGGCAGCTGGGGCACGGCCGTCGCCGTCCTCCTCGCTCGCGGCGGTCTCGAGGTACAGCTGGCGACGCGTACCGCGGCGCAGGCCGAGGAGCTCGACGACGCGCGCGAGAATCGGCGCTATCTACCCGGCGTGCGCCTACCCGATTCGATCCGGGTCCTGCAGACGTCCGAAGTCGAGCTCGCCGGGCTCGACCTGGTCTGCCTGGCGATTCCCTCGGGCTCGCTGCCGCAGGCGGTGGGGGCGATCGGCGACCGGGTGGGCGCCCGCTCGGCGGTCCTGCTCCTGACCAAGGGCCTGATCGCGCCGCTCGGGCAGCTGCCCGCAACCTACGTCGGCGAGCGAGTGCGCGCGCGGGCGATCGCCTGTCTCGGCGGTCCGGCGCACGCCCGCGAGGCGGTCTCGGGATCCGCTGCGCTGGTTCTCGGCTCCGACGACGACGACCTGCGCAACCAGCTCGGCGGCGTCTTCGACCGGGCCGGCCTCGTCTGCGAGCGCTCGCTTGACGTCGTCGGCGTCGAGATGGCCGGGGCGGCGAAGAACGCCGCCGCTCTCGCGGCGGCGGCGGCAGAGCCGCACGGCCTGAACGCGGCGGGGATCGCCGCGGCCCAGGTCTGGCGCGAGTGCATCGAGCACGCAGCCGAGTGCGGCGCCGACCCGGCGACCTTCTCGGGGCTGGCAGGGGTCGGCGACTTGACCGCTACCGTGATCGCCCCGACGGGTCGCAACCGCCGCGCCGGCGAGCTGCTCGGGACCGGCACTCCGGCGGACGAGATTCCCGGCCTGATCGGCCAGGCGTCGGAGGGCCTCGACGCGGTCCCGCTGCTCGCCGAGGCCGTCTCGGCGACGGGCGGGCGCTCGGAGGCGCTCGCGGGCCTGGCGGCGCTGATCCGCGGCGAGATCGGCGCCGACGCCTGGGTGGCGCAGCTGCGCCGGGTCGAGCGGGCGAGGGAGGCCGCGTGATGCGAATAGGCTGGGATCGTGAGCAGCGAGCCGAACGTCGAGCCGGCGAGCCTCGACCCCGAGGCGAAGGCGGAGCTGGACGCGGCGTTCGAGGATCTCTACCGGACACACCTGCGCGACGTCTACTCCTACGCCTACTACCGGGTGGGGAATCCGCACGACGCCGAGGACCTGACCGAGCAGACCTTCCTGCAGGCCTACCGGCACTTCGACCGTGCCCGGCGCGAGTCCGACGGGCGGCCGCTGCGACCCTGGTTGATCCGCATCGCCCACAATCTGGCCTCCAACTACTACCGCGACCGCTCGCGCCGGCCGCAGACCTCGCTGGAGAACGCCGACCCGATTGCGGCGCGCCACGGCACCGAGGCGATCGCCGAGGGGCGCGAGGAGCTGCGCCGGGTGATGGAGCACCTGGAGGGGCTTCCAGACGATCGTCGCGAGGCGCTGATCATGCGCTTCGCACTCGGCATGGACAACCGGGAGATAGCCCGGGCGATGGGTCGCAGCGACGGCGCGACCAAGGTGCTGATCCATCGCGCAATCAAGCAGCTGCAGGAGGAGATGGGCGGCGATGAGTGAGCCGAGCCGCATCAGCTGGGACGTGGAGCGCCTGCTGAACGACGCCCTGCGCCCGATCGACCCGCCCGAACGCCTCTCCGGCAGGGTGGAGGACACGCTCTCGGCGGTCACGCAGGCGGCGGCCGAGGAGCTCTCCAGCTGGGCCGAAGAACTCTCGGACAGCGAGCTGCGCGCTCTACGCGACCCGCGCAACTGGGTTCGCCCGGTTTTCGCCGTCGGCGCCGGCGGGGCTGCGGCCGGGGCTCTCGTCGTGCTCGAGTTGCGCCGCCGCGGGCGTCAGCAGGCCAAGGGCGGTCTGCGTTCGCTGACCGACCGGGTCAGGCTGTAGCGGGCGCGCCGGTATCGGCCGTGCGCGGCGTCGCCAACGCCGCCAGGATTCCCAGCACGCCGAGGATCGCGTGCAGGAGGTTGTCCGCCGTGTTCACCGGGAGGAAGCCGAGGATTGAGTCGCCGCCGCCGACTGCGAAGCCCCAGAGCGCGGCGATCAGGTAGAGCGCTCCCAGCGCCAGCGCGTACTGCCTGGCGGCATAGCCGGCGACGAACAGGCCGACCGCCCCGGTGAGGATGTGGAACACGTTCTCCCAGGCGTTTACCGCGAAGAGCCCGAACACCTCTTCGACCTCACCGGGCGAGCCGAAGGAGGCGCTGTAGAAGAAGCCGACGATGCCCGCGATCACGAGCAGGGCGCCGACGACCGTTGCGTAGAGACGGGCTGGGCTCGCGGGTTCCATTCCAGTGGTCATTGGGCGGCGATTGTAGGCTCCCCCTCCGCTATGGGGCAGACCTGTTACCGACACCCCGACCGCGAGACCGCCGTCTCCTGCTCGTCCTGCGGGCGACCGATCTGCCCGGACTGCATGACGCCGACGCCGGTCGGGATGCGCTGCCCGGAGTGCATGCAGCAGCGAACGCGGGTGACCCAGGGCGTGGGGGAGGCGTCGCTCTCGACGGCCGCGCCGGCCACCTTCGTGCTGATCGCGCTGAACGTGGCGGCGTTTCTTGCCGAGATCGCTTCGGGGCACGGCGGGCTCGGCACCGGTGCCGAACACAGCACCGTGGCGGTGAACTTCGGCCTCTTCGGGCCCTTCGTCGCCGAAGGCGAGTGGTACCGGCTGGTGACGAGCGGGTTCCTCCACGTCAACCTCATCCACATCGGCTTCAACATGTTCGCCCTCTACTTCCTGGGCAGGCTGCTGGAGCCGGCAATCGGCACGGTCCGCTTCGTCGGCGTCTACGTCGCCTCGCTGCTCGGCGGGGCGTTCGGCGCCCTCCTGCTCAACCCGAACGCGCTCACGATCGGTGCCTCGGGGGCGGTCTTCGGGATCTTCGGTGCCGCATTCGTGATCGCCCGTCGCCGGGGCGTGGACGACGTGGCGCGGTCGATCGGCGTGATCCTGCTCCTCAACCTTGCGATCAGCTTCACCAACCCACGGATCAGCCTCGGCGGCCACCTCGGCGGCCTCGCCGCCGGCCTCATCTGCGCCCTTGTGATCGTTGCCGGAGAGCGCGGCATGCTCGGTCCCAACCGGCTCGCGGCCGAGCTGGTCGCGATGGGCGCCGTGGCGGCCATCGCGATCCTCGGCGCCATCGCGGTCGCTTAATCCTCAGGTGCAACGCGTTTGGGGTCTATCCCCCAAAACGCGTTGCACCCTTAGGCCGGCAGTTCGGCGAAGCCGATGTTCCCTGGCGCGTCTAAGAGATCGGGGTGGAGCAGGTGGGCGAGCAGCTCGACCCCGTCGATCAGCCGCGGTCCTGGCCGCGAGAACGTCGAGGCGCCGTCGACGGCGAAGACCCTGCGTGCGCCAAGCGCTGCCAACGGCTCCCATTGCTCGAGCGCCTGCGCGCGGGCGTCTTCCAGGTACCAGCCGCAGGGCATCGCGATCGCTACGTCGGGCTTCAGTCCGGAGAGCTCGCCCCAGGAGACCTCGGGCGACTTCAACCCGGGCGGGCCGGCGACGTCCTCGCCGCCGGCGATCGAGATCATCTCCGGGACCCAGTGGCCGCCGACGTAGGGCGGGTCGAGCCACTCGAGGGCGACGACCCGCGGCTGCGACGCCCCTTCGACCGCGGCGCGCACCGTCGTCAGTCGTCCCTCGAGGTCGCCGCGCAGCTCGTGGGCCAGTTGCGGTTCGCCGGTCGCCTCGCCGAGTCTGATCACGTCCTCGAGCATCTCGCCGAGCGTGCTCGGGTCCTGCTGCAGGACGCGGGGGCGGCTGGGAAGGCGGGCGGCGACCGTCAGCACGTCCTCGTAGGAGACGGCGCAGACCGCGCAGAGCGCCTGGGTCACGATCAGGTCCGGTTCGAGCTTCGCGAGTAGCCCCTCATCGAGTTCGTAGAGCGCTTGTCCCTCGGCGATCCTCGCCTTCACCGTGCGGTCGATCTCCTCGGCGTCGAGGCCCGGCGGCAGCACCGTGCGCGTCAGGTGGGGGAGGGCGGTCACCTCGGCGGGGTGGTCGCACTCGTGGGTGACGGCGACCACGCGGTCGCCGAGGCCGAGCGCGAAGAGCATCTCGGTCGCGGAGGGGACGAGGCTTGCGATGCGCATGCGGAAGGGCAATATGGCACCTCTCGTTGGGACCGCGGAGGTGAAAGCTATATTGCGTATCGCCGCATGGCCGACGAAGACCTTCCCCGAAGTACCGGGCCAAATAGACGATGAGTGCCCTGCTGCTCGTCCTGCTTCTGCTGCTCGTGGCCATCAACGGCTTTTTCGTCGCGGCGGAGTTCGCTCTCGTCCGCAGTCGCCGCGGCAAGATCGGCCAGCTCGCCGAGGAAGGCGAGAGCGGCGCCGAGGAGGTGATCGAGCAGCTCGACAAGATCGACGAGTCGCTCTCCGCCTGTCAGATCGGCATAACGATGGCCTCGATCGGGATCGGCTTCCTCGGCGAGCCCTCGCTGGCCAAGCTACTCGAGCCGCTCTTCGGCGGCTTCTCGGATGGCGTCGCCGTCGGCCTTTCGGTCGCGATCGCCTTCGCGCTCGTCACCGCGATCCACATCAGCGTCGGTGAGCAGGTGCCAAAGATGCTCGCGATCAGCCACGCCGAGCGCACCGCGCGGCGCACGGCACGGCCGCTCAACTGGTTCCGCACGGCGACGGCGCCGGTGATCGTCGCGCTGAGCGCCTTGTCCAACGCGATCGTGCGGCTTTTCGGGGTCGACCCGACCGACATCGAGGAGAAACACACGGCCGAGGACCTGAAGCAGATCATCGACAGCTCGCGGATCGGCGGCACGCTCGATCCCGGCGAGGCGGGGATGCTGGGCGGGGTCTTCCACCTGCACGAGCAGGAGGCGCGCGAGGTGATGACGCCGATTCCGGCCGTGGTCACGGTCGACGCCTCTGAGACGGTCGAGACCGCCCTGCGTCGCTGCGTCACCTCCGGCCACACGCGCCTGGTCGTGATCGAGGACGAGAACCCGGATCGGGTGAAGGGCATCGTCCACAACAACAGCCTCGCCCGCCTCTACATGAGCGACGGCCCGTCGGCGGAGATCGCGCCCGCGGTTCGCGAGGCCGTGATCGTGCCCGAGACGCGGCCGCTCGACGACCTCCTCCACGACCTGCAGGTGCAGCGGACCTCGCTCTCGGTGGTCGTCGATGAGTACGGGCGCACGGTCGGAATAGTCACCGTCGAGGACATCCTCGAGGAGGTCGTCGGCGAGATCGAGGACGAGACCGATCCGCGGGCGGCGGCGCTGCGTCAGCTGGCGAGCGGCGAGTGGTTCGTCCGCGGCCACGTCTCGCTCGGCGATCTCGCCGACGCCGGGATCGAGCTGCCGGTCGACACCGACGCCTACAACTCGGTCGGCGGCTACGTCTTCGGCGAGCTCGGGCGGCTGCCGAAGCGCGGCGACACGATCGTCGCCAACGGCTACACGATTCGTGTCGAGTCGGTGCGCGAGAACCGCATCGAGGCGGTTCGGATTAGCGGTCTCCCCGGCTAGGCGATCGCACCCCTGGATACGATCCAGGGACACGGCGCGGATTCGGCCCCGTCGCGAATCCCCTAGCCGGGAAGACCACCCGGTTCCGTCCGTCCCGCTGCCTAACTTTCTCGGGCAACCCGCGTCCCGCCTAGCCCTGGAGGTTTCGCATGTGGGTTGTCAAGCTCAGCGACAAGCAGCTGGAGGTGTTGCGGGCGCTGCTGCGCTCTGAGGAGCACCTCGGCCCGACCTTGAAAGGGGCCGTCGAGGCCCTCGACCTGGCCCGTTGGGACGATCTCCCCGAGGCGCACCTCCCCTGGGAGGAGATCGAAACGATCGCCCGCCGCCAGGGCATCTCGGTCGCCGATGTGATCTGGGACCGCGCCGGCAAGCAGTAGCTACGCCTAGACCGGCGCATCTCTGCGTCCTCGGTCGCTCGCGTGCAGAGCACGCCACGCTCCCTGCATCCTTGACCTGCTTGGTCTAGTCGTAGCTATAAAACCCGGCGCCGGACTTGCGGCCGAGCTTTCCTTCTCCGACCATCTCGACGATCAGGCCGGGCGGCTTGTGCGCGGCCTCGTTCGAGTCGGCGTAGAGGGCGTCGCCGATCGCCTCGGCGACGTCGAGGCCGACGAAGTCGAGCAGGGCGAGCGGGCCCATCGGGTGGCCGGCGCCGAGCTTCATGCAGGCGTCGACCTCGCCGGCCTCCATGCCGGTCCGCTCGACCATTCGCACCGCGTCGAAGAGGTAGGGGAAGAGCAGGCGGTTGACGACAAAGCCGGCCTGGTCGGGAACCTCGACCGCCGTCTTGCCCAGGGCGGCGCACCAGGCCAGGGCCGTCTCCCGGGCGCTCTCCGTCCCCTCGGGGAAGCAGACCTCGACCAGCTTCATCCGCGGCACCGGGTTGAAGACGTGCAGGCCGAAGAGCTTGCCGTCGATCCCCCCGGCTTTGGCGATCTCGGCGATGCTCAGCGAGGAAGTCGTGGTTGCCAGATCCGCGTTGGGACACGCCTCCGCGATCGTCGAGAGCAGCTCGCCCTTGGGCTCGACTTCCTCGATGATCGCCTCGACGACGACGTCGCACTCGGCGAGGTCGGCCGGGTCGGTCGTGACCCGCAGGCGCGAGGGCTCGGCGCCCTCGATCTTGGCGCAGGCGGCGACCACTTTCTCCTCGGCACGCCAGGCTGAGGCCTCGCTGCGCGCCAGCAGGATCGTGTCGGCGGTCGTCGTCGAGACCGCTGCCAGACCAGTGGCGATCGCGCCGCTTCCCGCGATTCCCGGACTCTCGTACCCGTTGCTCCCGCTCATTGCGGACGGGTTCCTATCAGACGCGGCACGAAACGCGCGCCCGGTACCCTTGGTTGACTGACCAGTCAATCGAGCGGAGGGCGGCGATGGCGGCAAACGGAAACGGCAGGTTCGGTGGGCGGGAAGTAGTCATCGTCGAGGCGGTGCGCACCCCGATCGGGCGCGGCCACGAGGAGAAGGGCTACTACAAGGACGTCCACGCCTCCAACCTCCTCGCCAAGGCCTACTCCGAGGTGATCGAGCGCGCCGGGATCGACGCCGCCGAGGTTGAGGACGTGGTCGCCGGTTGCGTCCAGCAGTTCGGCGAGCAGGGGATCAACATCGCCCGCAACGCCTGGCTCGAGGCCGGCCTGCCGATCGAGACGCCCGCCACCACCGTCGACCGCCAGTGCGGCTCCGCCCAGCAGGCGGTCAACTTCGCCGCGGCCCTGGTCGCCTCCGGCGTCCACGACGTCGCGATCGGCGGCGGGGTCGAGCACATGGGTCACATCTCCTTCGCCGACAACTTCGCCGTCATGCAGGAGCACGGCATGGCCTTCTCGCCGCAGCTTATGGAGCGCTACAACCTCGTCCCACAGGGGATCTCGGCCGAGATGATCGCCGACAAGTGGGAGATCCCCCGCTCCGAGCTCGACGAGATCGGTCTGCGCTCGCACCAGCTCGCAGCCAAGGCGACCGAGGAGGGACGCTTCGAGCGCGAGATCGTTCCCTTCGCCGTCAACGGCGACACCTACGCGACCGACCAGGGCATCCGGCCCGACACTTCGCTGGAGAAGCTCTCCGAACTGAAGCCGGCCTTCAAGGAGGACGGCAAGATCACCGCTGGCAACTCTTCGCAGGTCTCCGACGGCGCCGCCGCGGTGCTGCTGATGACGCGCGATAAGGCCGAGGCGCTGGGCCTGACGCCACGGGCGCGGATCTTCGACCAGACGACGGTCGGCGTCGACCCGGTGATCATGCTCACCGGCCCGATCCCGGCGACGAAGAAGCTGCTCGAGCGCAACGGGATGGCGATGGACGACATCGACCTGGTCGAGATCAACGAGGCCTTCGCCTCGGTCCTCGCCGCCTGGCGCCGCGAGCTCGACCCCGACATGGACCGCGTCAACGTAAACGGCGGCGCGATCGCCCTCGGCCACCCGCTCGGTTCGACTGGCGCCCGCCTGATCACGACGCTGCTGCACGAGATGGAGCGGACCGACAAGGAGATGGGCCTGGTCACGATGTGCTGCGGTGGCGGGCTCGGCACGGGGACCCTGATCCAGCGGGTCTAGTGACCTGAGTCGTTAGTTCGCAGGAACGTTGAGGCCCGGCGCCCCATTCGGCGAGGGTGATCGCGCATCCCGACTTTGACCCCCCTCTGGTGTGGTCAAAGTCGGGATGCGCGGATCGCTGCTTGACTTGACCCTCATTTGATCCAGCATCGCACCGACGATGAGATGGCCGGGCTCGTCACCTGACTTCGCCTCCTCCGTTTCGGGTGTCCAGCGTGGCGATTTCCTCGAACGGTCGGGCTGAGAAAAAGGGCGACCTTGCTCATCGGGACCGTTTGATTGGGAGTGCTCTTCCATGTGTGCGGTCGCCATTTCTACCGCGATGCGATTGAAATGGCGATCGCGAGTGCGTGCGTTGGCCGGTCAGCCAGTAATCTCCGGCGACCATGGACCTCAGCCTCTCTCCATCCGAGCAGGAGTTCCGCGAAGAGGTCCGGACCTGGATCGAAGAGAACCACCCGGGGCCCGAGCCGGAGGGCGGCCTCGAGGAGGTGATGGCTTTCCGTCGCGACTGGCAGCGGCAGATGCACGAGGCCGGTTGGGCTGGGATTTCCTGGCCGCAGGAGTACGGCGGGCGGGGGGCGACGATGATCGAGCAGGCGATCTTCGTCGGCGAGGCCTCGCGGCTCGAGGCACCGAGCCCGGCCAACGTCCTCGGCCTGGCGATGGGCGGCCCAGTCGTCATCGCCCACGGCACCGAGGAGCAGAAGCAGCGCTACCTGGAGCCGATTCTGACCGCCGAGGAGATCTGGTGCCAAGGCTTCTCCGAGCCCGAGTCGGGCTCCGACCTCGCCTCGCTGAAGACGCGTGCGGTCAAGGACGGCGACGAATGGGTGGTCACCGGGCAGAAGGTCTGGACGACCTTCGCGCAGTACGCGAAGTGGTGCATGCTCGTCGCCCGCACCGACCCCGACGCTCCCAAGCACAAGGGGCTCACCTATTTCCTGATGGACATGGAGCAGGAGGGGGTCGAAGCCAAGCCGCTGGTCCAGATCACCGGCGAGGGCGAGTTCAACGAGGTCTTCATCGAGGAGGCGCGGATCCCCGACGCGAACGTCGTCGGCGGCGTCGGCAACGGCTGGACGGTGGCGATCACGACCCTGATGAACGAGCGCGCTGGCCTCGCCTTCGGCGCGATCGCCCAGATCGCCAACGGCCTCAAACGGCTCTGCGCGCTGGCCGCCGAGACGCGCGTCAACGGCCACATCGCGGCCGAAGACCCGGTCATCCGCCAGCGCCTCGCCCAACTCCACATCGAGGCCGAGACGATGCGGCTCAACGCCTATCGCGGCCTGACCAAAACGATGCAGTCGGGCATCCCCGGTCCCGAGGGCTCGCTCGGCAAGTGGCAGTGGGCCGACATCAACCAGCGGATGGCGGAGCTGGCGCTCGACATCGAGGGCGCCTACGCGCCGCTCGCGCGCGGCGACGAGCACGCTGTCGCCGGCGGCGCCTGGCAGTACAGCTTCCTCCGCTCGCGCGCCAACTCGATCGAGGGCGGCACCACCGACATCCTCAAGAACATCATCGCCGAGCGCGTCCTCGGCCTGCCAAAGATGCGCTAGGAGAACGGCATGTACTTCGACCTGACAGACGAGCAGCAGGCGATCAAGTCGACTGCGCACGACTTCCTCGCCGCCCGCTACAAGAGCGAGCGGATCCGCGAGCTGGCTGGGAGCGAGAACGGCTTCGAGCAGTCCGACTGGGAGGAGATGGCCGAGCTGGGCTGGCCCGGCCTGGCGCTGCCCGAGGAGTGGGGCGGCCAGGGGCTGGGGATCGTCGATCTCGCGGTCCTCTTCGAGGAGATGGGCTACGCGCTGGCGCCCTCACCGCTGCTCTCCAACACCGTCGCCGGCCTGGCACTGAGTCTCTGCGGCTCCGACGAGCAGCGCGAGCGCTTCCTGCGGCCGCTGGCAGCCGGTGAGCTGCGCGGTACGCCAGCGCTCTGGGATGCGGGCACGCCGGGAACGATCGGAGAGTTCGCGATGGAGGCCCGCGCCGATGGCGACGGGATCGTCCTCGACGGCGAGAAGGTCCTGGTGATGGACGCCGCCGCCGCGGATTTCCTCCTCGTCGCCACTTCGGACGGGTGCCGCCACCTTGTCGAGCGCGATGCCGCCGGTGTCACGGTGACGCCTTCGACCTCGATCGACCAGACACGCAGGCTCTACTCGGTGCGCTTCGACGGGGTCCAGGTGCCGGCCGCGGACAGTCTTCCGGCCGAGGGGCCCGATTACTTCCAGGTCTTCGACCGCGTCTGCGTCGCGCTTGCGGCCGAGTCGACCGGCGTCGCCCAGAGGACGCTGGAGATGGCCGTCGAGTACGCCAAGGACCGCCAGCAGTTCGGTCGGCCGATCGGCTCCTACCAGGCCGTTTCGCATCGCTGTGCGCAGATGCTGCTCGAGACCGAGAACGCCCGCTCGGCGGTGTACGGAGCCGCCTGGGCCGCCGACGCCGCGCCGGAGTCCTTGCCGACGTCCGCCTCAATGGCGAAGGCCTACGCGTCCGATGCGGGCTGGCGCGTCCCCGACGCCTCGATCCAGGTCCACGGTGGGATCGGTTTCACCTGGGAGCACGACCTGCACTTCTTCCTCAAGCGTGGCAAGGCCAACGCGGCGATGTTCGGCGATGGCCGCTGGCACCGCGACAGGGTTGCGGACGCGGTGCTCGCCGAGGCCGGCGAGCCCGTCGCCGCCTGACGCGTGGGCGCGCTGGACCGCATCTCGGTCGCCGCGATCGGCACCTCGGTCGCCAATCTGGAGGCCGAGACGAAGCGCGCCGAGGCGGCGGGCATCGAGTGCGTCTGGGCGCCTGAGCTGTTCCGCTCGTCGGTCACCCAGGCGGCGTACCTGGCCGGGCGCACGGAGAAGATCGACGTCGCAACCGGGATCGCCTGGGCCTTCACGCGCAGCCCCTTCATCCTCGCGGTCAGCGCCCTCGACGTCGACGAGATGTCGGGCGGCCGCTTCCGCCTCGGCCTCGGCTCGGGCGTCAAACGGCTGAACGAAACCTGGCACAACGCCGAGTACGGCCGGCCCGCTCCGCACTTGCGCGAGTCGATCGAGGCGACGCGGCTGATCATGCAGCAGGCGGGCAAGGGAGAGCCGATCCGCTACGAGGGCGACTACTACGACATCGACATCAAGGGCTGGATCCGCCCGCATCCGGCGGCGCGCGAGTCGGTGCCGATCTACACGGCCGGTGTCCAGGGCGGGATGTGCCGGATGGCGGGCGACGTCGCCGACGGCCTGATCGGCCACCCGATCCAGAGCCTGCGCTGGATCGACGAGGTGGTCGTCTCCTCCTTCGAGGAGGGCCTGCGGCGCTCGGGACGCGAGCGCTCGTCCTTCGACTACCTGCCCACCGTGTGCTGCGCGATCGACGACGATGAGGGCAGGGCCATAGACATGGCCCGCCGCACGATCTCCTTCTACGCCACGGTCAAGACCTACATGCCACTCTGGGAGCTGCACGGCTTCGCCGACAACGCCGAAGCCGCGGGCGAGGCCTTCCGCCGCGGCGACCTCGCCGCCGTGCCGGCCGCGATCAGCGACGAGATGGTCGAGGCCTACTGCGCTGCCGGCCCGCTCGACAAGGTTCGCGCCCGCGTCGAAGCCACAGCCGAACGCGCCGACGGTCTCTTCCTCACCCCACCGACCTACTTCATCTCGCCCGAAGAGCTCTCCGAGTACCAGAACCGCATCATCGCCGCCTTCGGCCCTGCGAGCTGACCGAGCCCGGAGACACGCGCACGCTCGAAGTCCTCGACCGGGTGCGCGAAATCCCGCCCGGATTCGTCCGCACCTATGGCGACGTCTCTCCGGGAGCGCCGCGCTTTGCCGGCGCCGTCCTCTTCGAGTGCAACGAGCCCGGCCTGCCTTGGTGGCGGGTGGTCCGCGCGGATGGCTCCCTGGCCAAGGGAGCCCGTCAGCGGGAGCGCCTGGAAGCCGAGGGCGTGCCTTTTCGAGGCGACCGCGTCGACATGGCCGCGGTTCGCATGCCCTGAGGCTCCGGTGCGCTTTATGTGGTCTATGGACGCATAAAGCGCACCGGAAGACCTGTGGCGCTACTCGTCGCGCGCGGTGATGCGGAAGGTGGAGACGACCTCGGCCTGTTTGGCCTCGGGGTGGACGACGTAGGCGCTGGGGCCGCCGCCGAACCAGCCCGAGCTCTCGTTGTCGGCGACGAAGATGCCGGGATGGTGGCGACCGTCGCCGTCCTCGACCCAGACCTTGTCACCCTCCTTGAACCCGTGCGGTTCCTCGCTCATCGCGCCGCAAGGCTAGATGAAATCCCGCGGTCGTAACGCATTCCCTATGAAATGCATTGGAAACGCGTTACGACCGATGCCGGGTGGGTGGAAGGGTGCCTTAGCTATGGGCAGACGACGATCAGATGGAAGTCGGCATCCTCGTTTTTGCCTTCTTTGTCGCGGGTGTGGACCTCGATCGCGTTGGCGTTCGCGGCCGACGTGTTCGTCTGGGCGTAGCCCGGATTCGGGACGGACGTGCCGGCGTTGTTGCGGCCCGCCACCGCGGCGCAGCCGCTGACGTTCTGCGGGAAGGTCACGGTGACCGCGCCGCCGCCCTCGGCCGCGGTGACGCTCGTGTCGCTGGCGCGCGCAAGCGTGGCGTTGCCCGCGTTGCCCGGGTTGTTTACAACCGCCCAGTAGGTATGCGCGGCGCGCTTCGCGGCCGGCACGACGCCGAGCTTGTTGGTGTTGATCTGGAAGCCGGTCAGTGTCTTGTGCTTGAGCTTGCCGCCGCCGATCGTCTGCTTTTTGATCGAGCCGCCGTTGATCGTCTGCGCCGCGTATGCGGTTCCGGCCAGCGCGACGACCAGGGCAATTATCGAGATGACCAGCGCCGGTGAGGGGCGCCGGTTCTTCAACCTGCTCATCGGGACTCCTTTCGACCGCTGTTGGGGACGTGTCTGAGCTTTACCCCACTATTGGTGGGTACGCTCAGACACGTCTGCGAGGGTGGTCCTCGAAAGTGAGTAACACGTCAGCGGCCCTGGAGCTTCGGCTTCAGCCTGGAAGCGCGGCGACGAAACGCTCGAAAGCGACCATGTCGGTCACGGCCGGGCCGTGACCGGGCAGGATCAGGCTGGGACCGAGCTCGGCGAGCTTGTGGATCGAGCGGCGATTCTCGGCCGGGTCGTAGGTGAAGATCTCCGGCGGCTCCTTGATCCCGGGCAGGCCCGTGGCGTAGCTCATGTTGCGGATCACGTCGCCACAGATCGCCACCAGGTCTGACTCGCGGAAGAAGATCACCTCGCCGCGCGAGTGGCCCGGGGCATGGACGACACGGAAGCCGGCCACCTCGTCGCCCTCCTGCAGTACCCGCGCCACCTGGTATGGCGGCCCCTGCCAGATGCGCTTGATGATCCGGTTGAAAGGGTTGTTCGGCGCCGCCTCCTGCACAGGGCGCCGACCCTCCATTGCGTCGACGTCGTCGGCGTGGCAGGCGAGCGGGATGCCGCGTGCTTCGCAGACGTCCCTGGCGACTCCCTGGTGGTCGGGGTGCACGTGCGTGAGAGCGAGCATCGAGAGCTCGCGGCCCTCGATCTCGGCAAAGATCCGTCGACGGTCCCAGCGCGTGCCGGCGTCGATCAAAACGTCCTCCGCCAGGTAGACGTTGACGCTCGGGGCGGGGAACTGCTTGAGGCGCCAGACGCCGGGCGCGAGCGCCTTCACCGGTGCGCGATCCCCATCGTCCCGCGCGGGTCGCCGCTGTGCTCGGCGAGCTCCTCGAGCTCAGCGATCTTGCGTTCGCCTTCGCGGCGAGCGGGATCGTCCTCTGACAGCGGCTCGATCAGCCGCCGGATGCGATTGCGCACCTGCAGCGCGAAGTGCGGGGTCGAGGCGCCGGCGAGGGCGCGGATGTCCTCGACGGTAACCGGCTGGGCGGCGCCCAGCAGCTCGGGATTCTCGGCTTCGCTCATTCGATCTTGGTCAGTTCGGCCAGCTGGTTGATCTCGGCTTGCTGGTTCACGGCGATCGCCTCCTCGTCGCCGATCACCCAGACGTGGTTGTAGAACGCCCTCGTGGGGTCGGTGGTGTAGCCGGGCTTGACGTCGAGCATGTATTCGCGCACCGCCTTTGGCAGCGTATCCGGGTCGTCGCTGAGGAGAAGCGGACCCCACGTGCCTGAACCCGAGAGCGGGGCCGCCACCACGGCGTCGAGGAGCGCGTCGCTGCGGGCGAGGACGAAGCCGTGACCGGGATCGTTGACGTTCCAGCCGAAGCCGACGTTCGAGTAGCGGGCGAAGGCGATCGCGTTCTCGACTGGGTCCTCGCCGGACACGCGGCGCACCGGGTTGCCGAGCTTGGCGACTTCGCGGAAGACGTCGGAGGAGATCGCAGAGGAGGGACCGAGCACGTAGACGGGGACCTTCGGGTGGCGTTCGAACACCCGCGCCGTCGCTGCCGGCAGCTTCGCCGCGCCGGTGAAGAGGACCGGATCGCCGGAGCGTGCGGCCCAGGCTGCGGCGGGGAGGGCGAATTCGGGCTTCTCCGCGGAGGCGAGGACGAAGTGGCTGGGCGGTTGACCGAGGAGTCGGTCGCGCAGTCCGACGAGAGCGGCGGCGGTTGCGGCCGGGCTCGAGCCCTTGACCGTGGTCGTCTTCAGTTCCTCGGGCTGCGCGGCAGTGCCGATCGCGAAAGCCTGCATGCCACCGGTCTCTTTACTTCCCGCCGGAGCGAGCGCTTCGAGCGCCTGCGAGGTCGGATCGGGCAGATCGCCACCGTCGGTGACGAGCAGCGGCGCCCGCACTGGCGTGGCCATCAGCACGGCCGCTGCGATAGCAGCCTGCCATTCGCCTTCGTCGACAAGGGTCACGGCGGCGGGTCGCTGGGCCGCCGTCCGGGCCGGGTAGACGGCAAGTGCCACGGCAGCGGCCGTGGAGGCGGGGTCGGAGCCGCCGACGCGCGTCGTGTTGTCGGTGGCGATGGTCGGGAAGCCGAGATCCTCCGCCGCTTCAGCAGTCGGTGTCGTGCCCTCTTCGGGGGTGGGGACCGGTGCCGGCGGTGTCGAAGCCTTCTCGACGGCGCGGTTCGTCCCGCCACCCCCGCCCAGCACCGCGGCGACGAGGAAGACGATCGCGACCACGACGAGCCCGGCGATCCCCTTGAGGGCAGCAGGCATTGGCCGGCGACGCCGTCGCGCATCCGACTTTGACCCCACTCCGGTGTGGTCGATCTCGGATGCGTGCGGAGGCTCGGGCGGAGTTGAGCCCTCCTCGGGTGCAGAGGGGAGATCGGCGTTGATCGGGCGTTTTCGGAACACGCCGGGAAAGCTACAGACGGTGGAGTGGCTGGCCGTTCAGCTAACCTTTCCTCGACTGGTTGACTGACCAATCAATCAGTCGCAAGGCGCCAGACACGAGGGGACCCGATGAATTTCGCACTGAATGAGGAGCAGCAGGAGTTCAAGGAGCGCTGCCGGACCTTTGCCCGCGAGGTGATCCGGCCGGCCGCCCGCAAGCACGACGAAGAGGAGAGCACCCCCTGGGAGGTGATCAAGGAGGCGCGTAAGCAGGGATTCGGCGGCCTCGAGAGCATCCAGCGCTCGGCAAGCGACGCCGAGGGACAGATGCAGGTGATCTCCGCTGAAGAGTTCCATTGGGGATGCGCCGGCATCGCCCTGGCGATCTCGGGCTCCGGCCTCGCCGCGGCGGGCATCGCCTCCTCCGGCACTCCCGAGCAGATCTCCCAGTGGGTACCTGAGTGCTTCGGCAGCGGCGAGGAGATCAAGCTCGGCGCTTACGCAGTCACCGAGCCGCAGGCCGGCTCCGACGTGAAGAGCCTGAAGACGACGGCCAAACGCGACGGCGATGAGTGGGTCCTCAACGGCACCAAGGTCTTCATCACCAATGGCGGCATCGCCGACGTGCACGTCGTCGTCGCCACCGTCGACCCGGCGCTCGGCACGCGCGGCCAGGCCTCGTTCGTCGTCGGCAAGGGAACCCCCGGCCTGACCCAGGGCAAGAAGGAGTCGAAGCTCGGCATCCGCGCCTCGCACACGGCCGAGATCGTGCTCGAGGACTGCCGCATCCCAGTCGAGAACCTGCTCGGCGGCGAGGAGAAGCTGGAGCGCAAGCTGCAGCGCGGCCGCGAAGGGAAGAAGTCGCGGGGCGCCGACGCGCTCGCGACCTTCGAGATCACCCGGCCGCTGGTCGGCGCTTCGGCGCTCGGCATCGCCCAGGCCGCCTACGAGTGGACGCTCGAGTACCTCGACGGCCAGAGCGAGGGTGGCAAACCGCTGCTCGGCGAGCAGCGCATCCAGCAGGTGCTGGCCGATGTCGCGACCGAGATCGAAGCCGCGCGCCTGCTCGTCCAGCGCGCCGCCTGGATGGGTCGCAACGGCGTCCCGATGACCGGCGGCCAGGGCTCGATGTCGAAGCTCAAGGGCGGCGACGTGACGATGTGGGCGACGGCGACGCTGATGGACCTGGTCGGCCCCTACGCCTGGAGCAAGGACTGCCCGCTGGAGAAGTTCTTCCGCGACGCCAAGATCTACCAGCTGTTCGAGGGCACGGCCGAGATTCAGCGCATGGTCATCTCGCGCATGCAGGCGCGCGAATACGCCGAGCGCCTTGGCTACGCGGCCGAAGTCGCCAACGAGGCGATGGCTGGGAAGCCCGAGAAGGAGGCTGTTCCCGCTTAGGCCTGAGAGCCACCGGGGGGTTTCCTCTCAGGAACTCTCGCGAAGCGGCCTGAGAGGAAACCCCCCGGTGGCTCTCTAAGCTCCGAGCGTGCACTCGCACGCTCATTCGCACTCGCTTGACGCCAGGCGTGGCGACAGCGCCCGGCGGATGTGGATTGCTTTGGGGATCAACGCCTCGATGGTCGCCGTCGAGGCGATCGGCGGCGTCCTCACGGGGTCGCTGGCGGTGCTTGCCGACGCCGGGCACCTGCTCTCCGACGTCGGCTCGATCGGCCTCGCGCTGTTCGCCGTCGCCCTTGCCGGCCGCCCGGCGGGCGGGAGGATGACCTTTGGCTACCAGCGCTCCGAGATCCTCGCCGCGCTCGTCAACGGCCTGCTCCTCGTCGCCGTCGCGGTGGCTGTGGCGATCGCCGCCTTCGGTCGCTTCAGCGACCCGCCCGAGATCGACGGGGTGGGCGTGCTCGTGCTCGGACTGCTGGGACTGCTCGGCAACGTCGCCGCCACCGCGGTCCTCGCTCGCGGCGAGCGGGTGGACGTCAACCTCGAGGGGGTTCTGCGCCACAGCGCTGCCGATGCTCTCGGTTCGCTTGGTGTCGTCCTCGCCGGTGCCTTCGTCCTGCTCGGCGGCTCGTCGCTCGTCGACCCGATCGTCAGCCTCGCGATCGCCGCCTTGATCCTGCTCTCGTCCTGGCGCCTGATCGCCGAACCGGTCGGGGTGCTGATGGAGGCGGCGCCTGCAGACGTCGACGTCGACGCGGCCGGAGCGGCGATCTGCGAGGAGGACGGCGTCCGCTCGGTGCACGACCTCCACATCTGGACCGTGACCTCGGGTTTTGGGGCGCTCGCCGCCCACGTGGTCGTAGCCCAGGACTGCGACCGCGACCTGGTCCGCCGTCGGATCGAGCTGCTGCTGCACGAGCGCTTCGGGATCGAGCACACCACGCTGCAGATGGAGGAAGAGGCCAGCGGCGAGCTGCTGCATGTCGAGAACGCTGCCGACCAGGTCTGACCGCAAGCTCGGTTGCATGCATAAATCCCTGCATATGCGGGAAATGACGCTTCGCTAGCCTCGCGACTGATGCTTAAGCCTCGCCTCGTCATGGCGGCGCTGCTCGCTGCCGCGACGGTGCTCGGCGTGCTGCTCGTGGGCAGCGGGTCGGCGCCTGCTCAGGACCTCGAATCGAAGCTCGACTCGAAGGAAGCGCAGCTCTCGAAGGTGCGCCAGCGCAGCGGCGTCCTGACGACGACGATCTCGCGCCAGGGCAAGCGGATCGAACGACTGACCGCCGAGGTGGCGGCCCTGCGCGGCCAGGAGGCGGCGGTCCAGGCCCGCCTCGACGTCAAGCAGGCGGAACTCGACCGCGCGATGGCGCAGCTCGACACCGCCAAGCGCCGCCTCGCCGTCATGCGAGCGCACCTGAAGCGGGCCCTCGTCTCCTTGCGCGAACGGCTGGTCGCGATCTATGAGACCGGCACGCCCGATCTGATTTCCGTGATCGTGGGCGCCAACGGCTACGACGATCTCGTCAATCGCACCGAATACCTGAACTTCATCCACGGCATGGACGAAGGGATCGTAATCCGCGTGCGCGAGCTGCGCGACCAGGTCAAGCGCACGGTCGCCCGCCTGCGCAGCGCCAAGAACCGGATCGAAAGCGCGCGCAACGAGATCGCAGCCGAAAAGCAGGCACTTGCCGATGCCCGCGCCGCCGTGCAGCAGCGCCAGGCAACCCTTGTCGCAGCTCGGGGCGCGCGCGTCGCCGCCCTGCGCCAGATTCGCGAGCACGAAGAAGAGCTCGACGGCTCGGTCGCCAAGATCCAGGCCGAAATCGCGGCCCGGCTCGCCGGCTACGGCTCGGCTCCGCTGCCGGCCGGTCCGATCGTGGGCGGCAGCCACGGCCTGATTTGGCCGGTGAACGGCCCCGTCGTCTCCGGCTTCGGCTCGCGAACGATCAACGGCAGCTACGAGTACCACCCGGGAATCGACATCGCGGTCCCCAGCGGCACGCCGATCCGCGCCGCGGCGACGGGCACGGTCATCTTCACCGAGCCGGAGTCGAGCAGCGGCGGCTACGGCAACTACACCTGCATCGACCACGGCGGCGGCCTCTCAACCTGTTACGCGCACCAGGAGTCCTTCGCCGTCTCCGCGGGCCAGGGCGTCTCGCAGGGTCAGATCATCGGCTACAGCGATTGCACCGGCTACTGCTTCGGTCCTCATCTCCACTTCGAGGTGCGGATCAACGGTGAGGTCACCGACCCGATGGCCTATCTGTAGGCGCCTGTTCGGCGCAGGGGTTGAAAAAACCAATCCATTTGAGACCCTGAAGGGGTGATCAGGCAGGCTCAGGGCTATATGGCAGGAGCCTTTTCCGGCACGGCGCTGATCGGCGCCGCGATCGTCGCCTTCGTGCTGCTGGTCTCGCTGCAGGCTCTGCGGGACTGGCCGCTGGCCGGGATCGGCGGGACGAGCGGCGGTGGCGCTGCGCAGGAACGGACCAACGTTGGCAAAGGCACGACCCGAGCTGCGGGTGCGACCGCCCAAGGCGGAGGAGCGACCGCCGGAGCCAGAACCACCGGCGCCGGTGCGCATCGGAATGGCGCCGGCGGGGCTGGCACTGGCAGCACACCGCTTGCGGGCACAAATGCGCCGCAGACCACGGAATCAGGCCAGGCCGACTCCGGTGGCGGGTCGACCGGGTCCTCGTCGGGGGGCGCCGGCGGCGAATCCTCCGGCGGCTCGACGAGCGCCGGTGAAGTGAGCCAATCGGTGACCGGGACGGCCGCCAAAACAGTCAACGAAACCGTCTCCGGCGTCGACGAAGCGACCGGTGGCGTGCTGGGAGAAACGGGAGTGACCAAAGTGACCGAAGAAACGGTCAACGGCGTCGGGCAAGCGGTCGACGGGACGCTCGAAACCGCTGGCGGCGCCCTCCACTAGCACCCGCCCGGCCAAGCCCCCTCTCAACCGTCACAATGCGCGCCTATGTCTGAGCGTGGACAGGCGGGCGCGGTGGCCGACCCGATCGCGGGCTCGGCGGTCTACCCGGCCGGCAGCCGGGTCAACGAGCTCGGTCACCTCGAGGTAGGCGGCTGCGACGTGGTCGAGCTCGCCGAGGAGTTCGGCACTCCCGCCTACATATACGCGGAGGACGACATGCGCGCCCGGGCGCGCGCCTATCGCGAGGCATTCGAGCGTCGCGGCGCCGACTTCGAAGTCCTCTTCGCCAGCAAGTCGCTGCCCTGCACGGCCGCTTACCGGCTCTTCGCCGAGCAGGGCCTCTCGGTCGACGTCGCCTCGGGCGGGGAGCTGCACATGGCGCTGCGCGCCGGCTTCGACCCGGCCCGCATCCACATGCACGGCAACAACAAGACCGACGAGGAGATCCTCTCCGCAGCCCGCTCGGGCGTCGGCCACCTGATCGTCGACTCCTTCGACGAGATCGAGCGCTGCGAGCGCCTGCTCGACGAGCCCCAGGACGTCCTGATCAGGGTGACGCCCGGGATCAAGCCCTCGACCCACGACTACGTGCAGACGGGACAGCTCGACTCGAAGTTCGGCTTCGGGCTCGAGGACGGGCTGGCAGCGCGGGCGATCGAGCGGGTGCTCGCCTCCGACGTGCTCAACCTGACCGGGTTGCACGCCCACATCGGCTCGCAGATCTTCGAGCTCGAGCCCTACACGCTGGCGATCCGCGCGATCGGCGAGCTGGCCGGCGAGTGGTGCCGGATCGTCAACGTCGGCGGCGGCCTCGGCATCGCCTACGCCGTCGAGGACGAACCGCCGGAGATCGACGCCTACGTCGACGTCAAGGTGCGGGGCGTCACCGATGTCTTCGGCGATGACGTGCGGATCCTGATCGAGCCCGGCCGCTCGCTGGTCGGCAACGCCGGGATCACCGCCTACCGGATCGGCACCGTCAAGGAGATCCCCGGCATCCGCACCTACGTTGCCGTCGACGGCGGCATGTCGGACAACATGCGGCCGATGCTCTACGGCTCGCGTTACGAAGCGTTGATCGCCGATCGCGCCGCGGCGACGCCGGACAGCCAGGCGACGGTCGCCGGCATGCACTGCGAGTCCGGCGACATCCTCGTCCGCGACGCGACTCTCGCCGTCCCCGCCGTCGGCGACGTGCTAGTCACTCCCGCGACCGGGGCCTACGGCCACTCGATGGCGAGCAACTACAACGGCGTGCCGCGGCCGCCGATCGTCTTCTGCCGCGGCGGCGACGCGCGGCTCGTCGTCCGCCGCGAGACCTACGACGATCTCACCGCCAGGGATGTCTGAGGAACCCTCGAAAGCGCTGCGCATCGGGCTGCTCGGCCGCGGCACCGTCGGCGGTGCCTTCGCCGAGCTGCTCGAGGCTCGGGCCGACGCGGTCGAGGCGGCGACCGGGCATCGGCCGGAGATTTCGGGCGTCCTCACCCGAGAGTCAGGCGACTTTGCGGAGATCCTCGCCGGCTCCGATCTGATCGTCGAGCTGATCGGCGGCACCGAGCCGGCGCGCGACTACGTGTTGGAGGCGCTGCGCGCCGGGCGTCCGGTCGTCACCGCCAACAAGCAGCTGCTCGCCCAGTACGGGGAGGAGCTCTTCGAAGCGGCGCGCGAGGCGGGAGTGCAGCTGCGCTTCGAGGCCGCCGTCGCCGGCGTGATCCCGATCGTCCGCGTGATCCAGGAGAGCTTCGGCGTCACCGAGATCGCCAAGGTCTTCGGCATCGTCAACGGGACGACGAACTTCATCCTCACCGAGATGGCGGCCAGCGGCGCCTCCTACGAGGAGACGCTCGCCCGCGCTCAGGAGCTCGGTTACGCTGAGGCGGATCCGACCGAGGACGTCAACGGGGCGGACGCGGCGGCGAAGATGGCGATCCTCGCCCGCCTCGCCTTCCACACCCCGGTCACCCTCGACTGCGTCTCCTACGAGGGGATCGAGCAGGTCAAACCGGAGGACCTCGCCTACGCCAAGGAGCTCGGCCTCTCGCTGAAGCTACTCGGGGTGGCCGAACGGCGCGAGGGCGGGATCAGCGTCCGTGTCTTCCCCTGCTTCCTCTATGGCGGCCATCCGCTGGCGCCGGTCGCGGGCCCGTTCAACGCGGTGATGGTCGAGGCCGACGAGATCACCGAGGTGACGATGTCGGGCCCCGGCGCCGGCGGCGTGCAGACTGCTTCGGCGGCGCTCGGCGACGTCGTCTCGATCCTCAGCGGCGATGCGCCGGTGCACGAGACGCGCGAGCAGTTGCCGATCGTCACCGACGTCGCCTCCTCCTTCTACCTGCACCTCGAGGTCGCCGACCGACCCGGGGTGCTCGCCCGGATCGCCCAGGTGCTGGGCGACAACGAGGTCTCGGTGAAGAGCGTCGTGCAGCGCGGCAGCGGCGACGAGGCGCAGCTGGTGATGGTCCTCCACGAGTGCCTCGAGTCGCTTTTCGACGCGGCACTGGAGGCGATCGACGCGCTCGACGTGCTGCGGGCGCCTCCACGAGCCATCCGCGTGATCGAAGAGGAGTTCGTTTGAGGGCTCCTGCAAACCTGTGCATCTCGGAGTCCTCGGTCGGTCGCCTCGCTCACGTGCCTCAGCACGCTCGCTTCGTCTCCCTCCCTGCGTCCGCCGAGCTGCTTGGTTTTCGGAGCCCTCTCTAATGCCGGAACCACTCATAGAGCGGTATCGAGATCGACTGTCGTTGGAGGCAAACGATCCCATTGTCTCCCTCAACGAGGGCTCGACGCCGTTGGTCGAGGCGCCGCGGCTTTCCGAGCGGCTCGGCGTGCGCGCCTACCTCAAGTTCGAGGGGGCGAACCCGACCGGCAGCTTCAAGGACCGAGGGATGACCGTTGCGGTCTCGCGGGCGAAGGGCCGCGGCGCCGAGGCGGTGATCTGCGCCTCGACCGGCAACACCGCGGCGAGCGCCGCCGCCTACGCGGCTCGGGCGGGCCTGCGCGGTGCGGTGATCGTGCCGGAGGGAAAGATCGCGATCGGCAAGCTGGCGCAGGCGCTGATGCACGGAGCGCGGGTCGTCGCCCTGCAGGGCAACTTCGACGACGCCCTGCGGATCGTCCGCGAGCTGGCGCAGAAGCACCCGATCGAGCTGGTCAACTCGATCAACCCACACCGGATCGAAGGCCAGAAGACCGGCGCCTTCGAGGTGATCGAGGAGCTCGGTGGGGCGCCGGGCGCGCTGGCGATCCCGGTCGGCAACGCGGGCAACGTGACCGCCTACTGGCGCGGCTTCCAGGAGGCCGGTGCGGCGCCCGTCCTCTACGGCTTTCAGGCCGAGGGAGCGGCGCCGCTGGTCCGCGGCGAGCCGGTCGCCAACCCCGAGACGGTCGCCTCGGCAATCCGGATCGGCAACCCGGCGCGCTGGGAGGAGGCGATGGCCGCCTTCACCGCCTCGCGCGGCCGCGTCGTCGCTGTCTCCGACGAGCAGATCCTCGACGCCTACCGCTGGCTGGCAGCGGGGGAGGGAGTCTTCTGCGAGCCCGCCTCGGCCGCCTCGGTGGCGGGGCTGCTCGCCCATGGCCTACCCACGGTCGAGGGCATGGACCCACCTGACTCCGTCGTCTGCGTCCTCACCGGTCACGGCCTCAAGGACCCCGACACGGCGCTCTCCAAGGCGCCGCCGGTGATCAACTGCGAGAACGACCTCAGCGCCGTCGAGCGGGCGGTATTCGATTGACCACGCGGCACCGGGTGGTCCGCGTGCCGGCCTCCTCGGCCAACCTCGGGCCGGGGTATGACGTGCTCGCCGCGGCGGTCTCGCTCTTCCTCGAGCTCGAGGTGGAGGAGGCCGGCGAGTTCTCCTTCGACTCCGGTGGGCTAGACGTCTCGACCGGCCGCGACAACCTGATCGTGCGCGCCTTCGAGAGCCTGCACTCCGCTGACGGCATCGCCTTTCGGTTGAAGAGTGACATTCCCCTGGCGCGTGGCCTCGGCTCCAGCGCTGCGGCGATCGTCGCCGGCCTCTACGCCGCCGACCACCTCTTCGAGCTGGGGCTCTCCAAGGAGGACTTCCTCGCGAGGGCGACCGAGATCGAGGGGCATCCTGACAACGTCGCGGCGGCTATTTACGGTGGGTTCGTAATCTGCGGGGCGGGGGAGGGTGACGCGCCGAGCGCCGCCCGCTTCGATCCGCCGAACGGCCTCGAGGGCATCGCCGTGGTCCCGGCCGGGGAGGTCTCGACCGAGCGTGCTCGCGAGGCGATCCCCCTCGAGGTCCCCCTCGCCGACGCCGTCGCCAACGTCTCCGCTGCCTCCCGCCTCGTGCTTGGCCTGCAGACCGCCGATCTCGACCTGGTCGCGGCAGGTCTCAGCGACCGCATCCACCAACCTCGTCGCCGCGACCTGTATCCGCGTTCGATGGAGCTGGTCGACACGGCCGCCGAGCTCGGCGGCCTCGGCGCGACGATCTCCGGCGCCGGCCCCACCGTCCTCGTCTGGACCACCTGGCAAGACGCCGGCAAGGTCGCTGAGGCCCTCGAAGGGCGATGCGAGGGCTGGGCCGAGGTTCGCCGCCTTCCGTTCAGCCCCCTGGGCGCCGACGTGCCCGAGCTTTAGTCCCGCGGGTATGGTCGCTATGCGACCGACCAAAGGAGAGGACGATGGCCGACGGCTACACGATCAAGCACCGCGACGAGTTCGAGACGATGGAGGGCTCGGGGGAGTCGACCTGGAGGCTGGCGCGCAAGGCGCTCGGCACCTCGGCCTTCGGCTTCAACCTGGTCGAAATCGACCCCGGCGGGCAGATCCCCGAGCACAACGAGGCCGAGAGTGGCCAGGTGGAGCTCTTCATCGTGCTCGAGGGCGATGCCGTGATGCGGCTCGAGGGCGAGGAGCACGACGCCCCCGCCGGGACCTTCGCCTCGATCGAGCCGCCTGCCAGCCGCACGATCCTCAATCGCTCCGACGCGCCCGTCACTGCATTGCTGATCGGCGTCCATCCGGCCGGCGACTACAGCGCCCCCGGCTGGGCCTAGCGAACTGCATCAACTTCTCTATCTGGCAGAGGGAGAAGTTGATGCAGTTCGCGATTGCCTGGCAGATTTTGGCGCTATTTGCGGGATTCCTGAAATTTGCTCGACCGGGTCTCGGCCCCGCCCTATAATTCTCGAACTTGTCAACCCGTCGCGCGCCCGCTCGAAGAAGGCGTGGTTACCGGGAGGTCAGCTTGTCCGATACCCAGTCCCGTGAGCTTCACGGCGAGAGCGTCGTCCGCTACTCGCCAGAGCGCGCCTACCGGCCGCTCGTCTCGCCGCCCAGCGTCGAGGACAAGGACGCGTGCGCGATCTACGCCTCGGTGCGCAAGGACGCGACGCCGAGCCACGCGCCGATCGAGCTGGCGATCCCCGCTCTGCAGAAGATGCTCCACCGCGCCGGCAACGTCGACGGCGAGGGCGACGGCTGCGGCGTGCTGCTCGATCTGCCGCGCAAGATCTGGGCCGAGGAGGTCCGCTCCGGCGGCCACGATCCCTCGCTGACCCTCGACGACGCCTTCGCCGTCGCCCACATCTTCATCGAGCGTTCGCAGGATCGCGAGAAGATCCAGCACGACGCGCGCGAGCTGCTCGGCCAGGGCGGCTTCCGCATCCTCGCCGAGCGCATCGGTGTCGTCGACTCGCCCGCGCTCGGCCCGACCGCGCGCGAGGAGGAGCCGCATTTCTGGCAGGTCGCCGGACTCGTCGCCGACGCCTCGCGCCGCGACCGCGTCCTCTTCGACCTGCTGATCGAGCTCGAGCAGAGCCTCGACGTCCACGTCCCGTCCTTCTCGGCGACCACCTGCGTCTACAAGGTGATGGGCGCGCCGAACATCCTCGGCGCCTACTACCCCGACCTGCGCGACGAGCGCTTCGAGACGATCGGTTGTTTCGGCCACAACCGCTACTCGACCAACACCTGGCCCTCTTTCAAGCGCGTGCAGCCGTTCTCGGTGCTCGGCCACAACGGCGAGATCAACACGATCGAACAATTGCGCCAGGAGGCGCGCATGCTCGGCGTGCCGATCCAGCCCGGCTCCTCGGACTCGCAAGATCTCAACCGCACGATCGACACCCTCGTCAGCCGCAATGGCCTCAGCTTGGCGGAGGCTATGGAGATGGTCGTGCCGCCGATAACCGAAGAGATCCGCAGGCTGCCGGACGACCTGCATCCCTTCTACATGTACCTGCGCCAGGCGATGGGCCCGTTCGCGCAGGGCCCCGTCGCGCTGATCGCCCGCCACGCCGACGAATGCGTCTTCTCCTCCGACGCGCTCGGCCTGCGCCCGCTCTGGCAGGTGGAGACGGCCGACGACTTCGTCTTCAGCTCCGAGCCGGGCGTCGTCCCCGTCGCCAAGATGGTCTCCGAGCCGAAGCCGCTTGCCCCCGGCGAGAAGGCCCTGGTGACGATCGACCGCGATCGCAAGCGCTCGACCCTGCGCGCCCACGACGAGATGTTGCGCATCGTCCGCAAGGGCTGGCTGCGCCGCAACGGCGTCGACGACGCGGCGGGCTACGACCGCGCACTCGACGCGGGAGGGCCGCTCGAGGGCGACGAGGTGCCCGGCTACTCCGACGCCGGTCCCGAGGAGCCGGTCAAGGTCTCCGACCGTGTGCTCGCCGGCTTCGGCTGGCAGCGCGACGACGTCAAACTGGTCCAGCAGATGGCCTCCAACGGCTCCGAGCCGGTCGGCTCGCTCGGCTACGACGGACCGCTGGCGGCGCTCTCGCCCGAGCGCCAGAACCTCGCCGACTACTTCAAGGAGACGGTCGCCGTCGTCACCAACCCGGCGATCGACCGCGAACGCGAGATGGAGCACTTCTCGACCCGCGCCGTCTTCGGCCGCCGCCCGTCGATCGACTCCGCCGGCGATGACACTGGCACGGTTGAGACCGCGTTCCCGGTGATCCTCGGCGGACACCACGGCCTGGCGCCGCTCTCCGACAAGACCTACCGGGCGATCGCCCGCAAGCACCGCACCTATCTGCTCGAGGACCTCTGGGAGGAGTTCCGCGGCCGCGCCGCCGCGGTCGACATCTCGCTGCTCGAGTCGGAGACGACCCGCGGCGCGATCGAGCGGATCAAGCAGGAGGCGGTGAAGAAGGTCCGCGACGGAGCCGAGCTGCTCGTCCTCACGGACCGCACGGTCTACGACGCCGACCGTCGCTTCCTCGATCCGCACCTCGCCGTCTCCGCCGTCGACCAGGCGCTGAAGAACTTCAAGGTCGAGCCGGGGGAGGAGAACCTGCGGCGCCGCTGCGGGATCGTCCTGCGCTCGGCCGCGCTGCGCAACGTCCACGACACGATGCTGGCGCTGGGGCTCGGCGCCAACGGCGTCTGCCCGTACACGATGGTCGAGGTGATCTGCGTCGAGGACTACGAGTCCGACGTCTCCAACCTCTGCGACGCCCTCAACAAGGGGATCGAGAAAGTGATCTCGACGATCGGCATCCACGAGGTGCGCGGCTACGCCCGCCAGTTCTCCTCGATCGGCGTCAAGCCGGAGCTGGCCGAGATCTTCATGACCGAGGCGTTCGCCGCCTCCGAGCGGGGCGGCGTCGGCTTCGCCGACCTCGACGAGGAGGCAAATGAGCGCGCCCGAATCCTCGGCGGCGACGAAGAGTCCAAACCGGCGAAGACCTTCCGCTTCTACCCGAAGGTCTACAAGGCGGCGATCGCGACCGCCAACGGCTCGGGCACCTACGAGGAGTACTCGGAGAAAGTGCGCGAGCTGGAGAAGCAGAGCCCGATCTCGATGCGCCACATCATGGGCCTGAAGGGCGACCGCGAGCCGGCGGACCCGGCCGGGGTGGACGCCGGCGTCGGCCTGCACGACTACCCGGTCGTGATCAGCTCGATGAGCTTCGGCTCGCAATCCGAGCCCGCCTTCCGTGCCTACGCCGAGGCGGCGAAGTCGATCAACGTCCTCTGCGTCAACGGCGAGGGCGGCGAGATCCGCGACATGTACGGCAAGTACCGCAAGTGGCGTGGCCAGCAGGTCGCCTCAGGGCGCTTCGGCGTCTCGGCCGAGATGCTCAACTCCTCCTACGTCGCCGAGATCAAGATCGGCCAGGGGGCGAAGCCCGGCGAGGGCGGCCACCTGCCCGGCAAGAAGGTCTCCGAGAAGGTCGCCGCGGCGCGTAACGCCTCGCCCGGCACCGACCTGATCTCGCCCTCGAACAACCACGACCTCTACTCGATCGAGGACCTCGCCGAGCTGATCGACGAGCTGAAGACGGTCAACCCCGACGTGCGCGTCTCGGTCAAGGTCCCGGTGGTGCCGAACATCGGCACGATCGGTCTCGGCATCGCCAAGGCCGGCGCCGACATCATCACCCTCTCGGGCTTCGAGGGCGGCACCGGCGCCGCCCGCCAGCACGCGCTGCGCCATGTCGGCCTGCCCTCCGACATCGGCACCCGCGCTGTGCACCGGGCGCTAATGGAGGCGGGGATCCGCAACCGGGTCGAGATCTGGGCCGACGGCGGCTACCGCCATGGCCACGACATCGTCAAGCTGCACTGCCTCGGCGCCAACCGGGTCGGCTTCGGCACGCTGGCGATGGTCAGCCTCGGCTGCACGATCTGCCGCGGCTGCCAGCTCGATACCTGCCACGTCGGCATCGCGACGCAGATCGAGACCGTCGAGCAGGCTCAGGAGCATGGGCTGAAGAAGTTCACTCCGCAGGAGGTCGACGTCGCCGCCGAGAGCTGCGCTCGCTTCTTCCAGGCGATGGGCGAGGAGGTCAAGCAGGTCGTCGCCTCGCTCGGCTACGAACGCGCCCAGGACCTGGTCGGCCGCTACGACCTGCTCGAGCAGATCTCGCACCACGAGGCGATCGACCTGGCGTCGCTAATCACGCCGCTGGAGGAGTTCCTCGACCTCGAGCCGCTCGACCTGCCGGTGGCCGAGGAGCTGGCCGAGGAGCGCGCCGAGGCAGGGCTCGTCGTCGCCCGGCCGATTCGGATGGAGGCCAAGGAGGCTTCGACGCAGATCGCATCCCTCGCCGGTGATATCTGCTCGGGTCGCACGATCCGCAACCAGTTCCCGCGCGCCACCGACGCCAACGACCGCGTGCTCGGCACCGAGCTCTCGGGGGCGATCTCCCGGGCCCGCATCTTCGGCGACGAGGGCCCGGATTCGAGCGACGAGGTTCTCGCCAGTCTCGAGTTCAACGGTGGCTCGGTTGCCGGCCAGGGTCTCGGCGCCTTCAACTCCTATGGCGTCGCGATTCGCGTCGAGGGCGGCGCCCAGGACGGCGTCGGCAAGACGATGCTGGGCGGATCCGTCGCCGTGCTCAAGGGCAAGGGCGCCAACGGTCGTCGCCTCAACGGCTCGGTCGGAAAGTCCTTCGCCTATGGCGCCCAGCGGGGACGACTCTTCGTCCAGGGCTCGGCCGACTCGCGCTTCTGCATCCGCCTCTCCGGCGCCGACGTCGTGCTCGCCGGCGAACCGGAAGAAGACATCGATGACGGCCGTGGCTGCCTCGTCGACCGCGCCAACGCCAAGGGCTTCGCCTTCGAGTACATGACCTCGGGCCGCGCGATCGTGCTCGGCGACCTCGGTCCCTGGGCCTGCGCCGGGATGACCGGCGGCCGCGTCTACGTGCGCCACAACGCCTTCGGCATCGACCGGGAGGCGATCGAGCGCCGCCTCGGCGAGGGCGCCAAGGTCGAGCTCAAGGAGCTCGACGCCGAGGGCCTGCTCGACGTCGACGACCTGCTAGCGAGCTACGCGAGCGAGCTGCGCGCGACCGGCCAGGACGACGAGGCCGATCGTGTGACGGGTCTCGCGACCGACGCCGCGGAGAACTTCCTCATGGTCGTGCCGCACAAAGTCCAAGCTGATCCGAGCATCTCGACGGAGTGAGGTTGTGGGGAGGGAGGAACCGGAGGCCCTCCTCCGGAAGCCGTCGCGCAGCTGAGTCGCTGCCACCGATTCGAGGCGTGGTCACAGAGCTTCCGGGTGGAGGGCCTCCGGCTTCCCTTTCGAGAGCTCTCAGCTCTCGAAGCGAGAGGCACTCCTCGCAAGCTCCGCGCGAGAGCCGTTTGATGACGAGCTTGAAAGAGGGACGGGTGCCCCTCCTGACGGAGGCTTTGTGTCCACGCTCATACCCTTAAGTCCGACTCAGCTGCGCGACGGTCTCCGGCGGAGGGCACCCGTCCCTCCTACCGCACCGTCGTCAACAAATCCGCTATCGCGCGGACCTCGCGCAGGAGCCCGTCGAGCATGGCCTCGTTGTTCGCGTGGATGCGCCACTCGGCGTACTTGCGCTCCTGCTCGACCTGATCGAGCCGTTCGGCCAGCTCGGCCGTGCGCGCGTCGACCTTGTCGATGCGCTTGTTGAGGCGCTTCTCGGCCTTGCGCACGCGGCGCTTGACCAGGGCGCTGCTCTCGTCGCGGATCGCGTCCAGTTCCCGGCGCAGGTCGGCCCCGCCGATCGCGCCCTCCTGCTCGGCGAGCATCTCCTCGACGCCGGAGCGGACACGCTCGATCTCCTCGTGCAGTCGTTCCCGGGCGCGCTCGGCGGCGACCTCGGGCGGGTCGGGCTGGGAACTCACGACCGCCAATGCTAGGGACGGCTCAGGCTGGAATCCCGCGTGTCAGCTTCGTTGAAGGGTTTTAGGCCTATAGCGCCTAAAACCCTTCAACGAAGGCCAGCGCTCGAAGGTCAGCGTTCCAGCGCGAAGAGGCGGAAGCGACCGATCGCCAGTTCGTCGCCGTCCTCGATCCGTCCCCAGTCGATCATCTTGCCGTTGAGGAAGACGCCGTTGAGGCTGCGGTCGTCGAGTATCCGCAGCGTGTCGGGTAGCTCGGAGACGATCAGCGCGTGGCGCCGCGAGACGCTCGGGTCGTCGAGCCGGATGTCGGCGGCGGCGCTGCGTCCGATCCTCGTCCAGCCCAGCGGGATCGGGAAGATCTTCACGTCGTCCTCGCGAAGGGCGACGTAACGGCCCGGCTCGGGCAGCATCGCTCGCGCCGTCGGCAGCCATTCCGGCTCCGGTGCCGTCTCGGGTATCGCCAGCTCGATCGTCTGCCCGTGTTCCTGCATCGGCTCGAAGATCGAGTCGCGCAGGAACTCGCCCGTCCCACAGCGGGGGCATTCGGGCAGCTGGTCGTTCTCCCGCAGCGAGAGCTGCGAGCTGCAGAGGGCGCAGAAATAACTTCCCGCACCTGGGACTGTGCCTGCGTCGAAGAGCTCGACGCCTATGCCGGGGCTGACGGTGATGATTTGGGACCCTCCTTCCGGCGCTCTGGACGAAGATCGTAGCGCGGGGCTGTTTTGTTTTGCATCAGGGATTTCCCGCAATCGAGCCACCGAGGCCTTTCCGCGACTAGAATCGCGCCGCCCATGGGTCCGGTCAGCGCAGAGATCGAGGTCGACGTGCCAAGGCAGCGCGCCTTCGAGGCGATCGCCGACCTTGCGCTGCGCCCCGCCTTCACCGACCACTTCATGACCGGCTTCCACCTCACCCGGATCGAGTCGTCCGGCGTCGGGGCGGGGGCGCGATTCCGCTTTGCGGTACGTCCGCGGCGCGTCTGGATGGACACGGCGATCTCCGAGTGCGAGGTGCCGCACCGGCTGGTCGAGCACGGCCGCGGTGGTCGTGCCAACCGGATCCCGTCGACGACGCTTTGGGAGCTGACCGAGGGACCGGGGTCGCTGACGACCGTACGCGTCTCGTTCTGGACCGAGCCCGGGCCGGTCGATCGGGCGCTCGAGCTGCTCTCGGGCGCCTCGATTCCCTACGAGCGCCGCTGGCGCGAGGCGCTGCGCCGCTTGCGTGGTCTGCTCGAGTCAAATGAGCTGTCTGGCGAGCGGATCGGGGTCGCCGGCGGCAACGCCTACGCGACCGGTATTCCCTGAGCGCGCTCCTATAGGCTCTCGCCGCCGATGTCCCGTCGCAACCGATTCGCCTCGCCGCCGCTCGCCGCGCTCGCCTTTGCGGTGCTTGCTCTGACGGTCGCCGCCTGCGGCTACGAAAACGAGTCGCCGGACGTCGTCGAGGGCGAGGTGGTCAAGCTCGGCGAGCTCAAATACCAGGTGATCTTTTCGCGCTTCCTCAACCTCAACGACAACGAGGACTCGGCGTACCTGGTCGGCCAGCCGCCGCCGCAGAAAGGCTCGAACTACTTCGGCATCTTCCTCGAAGTCCAGAACAAGAGCGAAGAGACGCAAACGCTGGCCGACTCGTTCTCGATCGAAGACGCGGGCCACCAGACCTTCGACGCGATTCCCACTGAAAGCCTCTACGCATTCCCGTTCGGCGGCAAGGTCGAGGCGCAGGAACCGATCCCGGCGCCCGACTCGACTCCCCAGCAAGGACCGATCGAGGGTTCGTTGGTGCTCTTCGAACTGCCCTCCGAGGCCTCCGAGAACCGGCCGCTGACGCTCTTCATCGCCGGTCCCGATGGCCCCGCCGAAGTAACGCTCGACCTGTAGGGCGGTGATTGGGGAGTGACCCCGGTGGGGCCTCCAGGCGAATTTGATGTCGCACGCGCTTCGCGCTTAGCGACAATTGAAGAGCGCGGCTACGCCGCGCCTAGAGACAGACTGCGTCGGCCGCTTCGCGACATTCGCCTGGAGGCCCCACCGGGGGTCACTCTCGACACGTCTCTACAGGACGAGTGTGACTCCCACGGGAGCTTCAAGCTTCTCGAGGCGTGCGTAAGCCGCGGCCCCGGATGCCTCGCGCGATGAGCTTTTGCGCTTCGGGCGGGGATGGCGGGTGTGCCTAGTCTGGGAATGTCGCCGAAGGCGGCCGCCGCACCGTGGTTCTCAGCGCGGCGTAGCCGCGCACACAGGTTGTCGCTAAGCGCGAAGCGCGTGCGACATCAATTCTCAGACAGGCACACCCGCCATCCCCCGTCACAATCCAGCAGACAGCACTTCGGCCGCCGCGGGGGCCGCGACTTCGCCGCCCGCCGCTTCGGCTTCGACGAGCAGTACGCCGATCGCCAGCTTCGCCTTCTGCGCCGGGGCGAAGGCGGCGAACCAGGCGTCCTTGCGCTGCTGCGGGTGTTCGGCGTTCTCTTCGCCGGGCCGGGGGCCGAGCTCTGCCGTGCCGGTCTTGCCCGCCACCTGGGCCTCCGGGATCGCCCCCGCGTAGCCGGTGCCGCTGGTGACGACGCCGACCATCAGTTCGGTCAGCTCCTTGGCGATCTTCGGCGACATCACCCGCACGGAGTTGGCGTCCGGGCGCAACTTTTCGTTGGCGACGATCGAGGTCGGCTCGCGCACGCCGTCGTTGCCGATCGTTTGCGCGACGCTCGCCATCTCAAGCGGCGTGGCCAGCACTTTCCCCTGCCCGATCGCGCTCACCCCGAGGTCAACTTCTTCGCCGATCTCGGTCGGGATCGTCGATTCGGCCGGTTCGACTTCGGCGATCACGCCCGGCGCGTAGAGCGTGGGCGGCGAGTTGAAGCCGAACCGTTCCGCGGTCGTCACCAGGTCGTCGTTGCCGATCTTCGGGCCGAGCGGGGCGAAGTCGGCGTTGCACGACTCGGCGAACGCTTCGCGGAAGGTTCCGCCGCAGTACTCGCCGTTGGCGTTTTCGATGAAGCGGCCGCCGACGTTGGCCCCGTTGGTGATTTCGAATTCGTCGTCGAGCGAGACGATTCCCTTCTGCAGGGCCGCGGTCGTTGTCACCATCTTGAAGGTCGACCCAGGTGGCTGGGGAGCGGAGAAGGCCTGGCCGGCGAGCGCCCGCACGTCCCCTCTGTGGGCGTCGAGGACGGCGATGCCGCCGACGCGTCCGGCCAGCGCCGAGACGGCGGCTTCCTGCAGGTCGGGATCGATCGTCGTCTTGACCGGTGCACCAGCGTGTGGTTCGGCTTCGGCGAGCGTTCGCGTCGAGCCGGATTCGCTCACCGCCAGCAGCTTGCCGCCGGGCTTGCCGGCGAGACGGGTGTTGAAGGCCCGCTCGAGGCCGCTCACTCCGACCGGCGTCCCGGGCGGGAAGCCCCGGCGCGCCAGCGCTTCCGATTCTTCTTCTTCGGCGGCGCCGACTTCGCCGGTGACATCGATCGCGGCGCTGCCGATCGGGTGGGCGCGGGCTTCCGCCGGGCCCTCGGCCAGCGGCGTTCCGTCGCCGGCCAGGATCGGCGCCCGCGGCGCCAACTCGACCTCGCTTTCCAGGTGCTCTCCCGGTCGCAGGCCGGGGAAGACGAGGCTTTCGTCCCAGGCGATCCCGCCGTCGGAGTAGGGGAGGTCGACGTCGGCTTCCAAGGGGCCGAAGGCCACCGTTTCGACCGCGACTGTCACGGGCACGACCGAGCCACTCGAGTGCGACGTCGAGTCGCCGGGCGAGTGAGGGTCGAGGGAGCGTGCGGTGGCCGTTGCTTCTGCGTCACGGTAGGCGACGACGAAGTTGTTCAGTTCGATCTGTCGTTTCGATGCCGGGTTCAACTCCCGGTACATAGCGGCGAATTCGCGATTTGCCCAAGCGTCGGTGAATCGCTTCGCCGCGTCCTTGTCCGGGGAGCCGGGCGCGCCGGCGTTCGCGCCGAAGAGGAAAGCGACGAAAGCGATCAGCGCCAGCGGGAGCATGCGGGTGATGAGACGGCGCCGCCGCTCCACCTCGGGCGTGAGAGGACTCATTTCGACAAAGCTATTAGAGGCGCCGGCTCGCTTTCCCTGCTTCCATTTCGGTTAGATGACGGTCCTCGACTGGGGCATAGTGGCGTTCACCCTGGCCCTGGCGATGTGGGGCTACCGCCAGGGCCTGATCGTCGGCACGCTGACCCTCTGCGGCTTTGCGATCGGCGCCTTCGTCGGCAGTCGCCTCGGGCCGCTGCTGCTCAACCAGGGCTCGGAGTCCCCCTACGCGCCTCTCTGCGCGGCGCTGGGAGCCCTGCTCGGCGGTGCGCTGATGGCGGTGGCGCTGGAGAGCTTCGCCCTCGGCCTGCGGGCGAAACTCGTGCGCGGCAGGGGGTTGCACCTCGCCGACGGCGCCGGGGGCGCGGCCCTGATCGCCTCCGTGGCGCTCGGGCTCGTCTGGGTCTTCGGCGCCGTTGCCCTGCACGCTCCCGGCACGGCTCGCCTGCGCGCCGACGTGCAGCAATCGCTGATCCTGCGCAGCCTCAACGACGTGCTGCCGCCGTCGGGGCCGATCCTGCAGGCCCTCAACCGGGTCGACCCGGCGCCGTCGATCGTCGGCCCGGCCGCGCCGGTGGCACCACCGAACCCGCGGACTGCCTCGGACCCCGACGTCGAAGCGGCCGGAGCCGCGGTCGTGCGCGTACTGGGCACGGCCTGCGGGCTGGGGGTCGAGGGGTCGGGCTGGGTTGCCGCGCCGGGAATCGTCGTCACCAACGCCCACGTGGTAGCCGGCGAGGACGACACCACCGTGACGACCCAGGACGGCGCTTCGCTGGAAGCGACGCCCATCTACTACGACCCCGAAAACGACCTCGCTCTGCTGCGCGTCGACGCCGAACTGCCGTCGCTGTCGATCGCTCCGGGGCCGCGGAGCGGCGACGCCGGGGCGATCCTCGGCTTTCCGGAGAACGGCCCCTACGCGGTCGCGCCCGCCCGCCTCGGGGATACGCGCGACACGATCGCCGAGGACTCCTACGGACGCGGCCCGATCCACCGGGTGATCGTCTCCCTGCGCGGCAGCGTGCGCAGCGGCAACTCGGGCGGTCCGATCGTCGACACGCGCGGGCGGGTCATGGGCACCGTCTTCGCGACCACCACCTCGGGTGCTCCCGGCGGCTTCGCGGTGCCGGACGATCGGGTCGAAGCGGCGCTCGGCGAAATGTCGGCCTCCGTCGACACGGGACCTTGTGCGGACTAAGAGCCTGTCTCATGACCCCCCGCGCACATCTGGCGGCGGCGGACACTGCGCGGTGCGGCGTCCTCGGTCGGCCGAATAGCGCTTGGCTATTCGGCCTCCCTGCGTCCTTGCCCCGCTTGGTCCGGCGCTCGCCAGCCGCACACGCTGGGCCATGAGACAGGCTCTGACCACGTCACTTACGTTCAGTAAGCTCCACTGACCAGTGGAGGCCGGGTCATCAACCCAAGATCAGGCCGTCGAGGGAAACGGCGTATGTCCGCATTTCCACGCGGCGATCGAGCTGATCGGCAAGCGCTGGACGGGGGCCATCCTCTGCGCACTGGCGGAGGGCCCGCAGCGCTTCGGCGAGTTGACACGTACCGTGCCGGGCCTTTCCGATCGGCTGCTTTCGCAGCGGCTGCGCGAGCTGGAGGACGAGGGCCTGGTCGAGCGCGAGGTCGAGCCCGGCACGCCGGTCCGGGTCACCTACTCCCTGACCCAGAAGGGCGCCGAGCTGCGCCCGGCGCTCGATGAGCTGAAGCGGTGGGCGAAGAGCTGGCACCGCAGCGCGTGACGCTGCCCGGGCCCTTCGCGGTCGGGCGCTACGCGCGGAAGCTCGAAGAGGAGATGCGTCGCCGCGCGCGGGTTTCGCTGATCGGCGAGGTGACCGGGCTCAGTCGCAGCAAGGCGCAGGCCTACTTCGAGCTGCGCGATGCCGAGGGAGCGATTCCCTGCGCGATCTGGCTCGACGACCTCGAGAAGCTGGAACTGCCCGAGCAGGGTCTGCGGGACGGCACCGAAGTCGTGATCGACGGCGGGCCGGACTACTACCGTGGCGGTGCCCAGGCCTCGCCCTCGTTCTACTTTCGCGCCACCCACATCCGCCTCGCCGGCGAGGGCGACCTGCTGGCCCGCCTCGAGGCCCTGCGCAAGCAGCTCCGCGCCGAGGGCCTGTTCGAGCTGCAGGGCCGGCTTCCCAGGGCGCTGTTGCCGAAGACGATCGGGGTGGTCACGGCGGAATCGGGTGCCGCTCGCCGCGACCTGCTCGCCGGGCTGGAGCGGCGCGGCTGGCGCGGGACCGTGATCTGGGCTTTCGCACCGGTGCAGGACCGCCATGCCGCGCCCGCGATCGCAGCCGCGATCCAGGACCTCGCGGCACGGCCCGAGGTCGAGGCGATCGTCGTCACCCGCGGCGGCGGCAGCCTCGCCGACCTCTGGGCCTTCTGCGACGAGACCCTCTGCCGCACGGTGGCGATGCTGCGCGTCCCAGTGGTCAGCGCCGTCGGTCACGAGCGCGACTCGACGCTGATCGACGACGTCGCCGCGGTCGCCTGCTCGACTCCCACCCACGCGGCGGAGGCCGCCGTGCCGCTGGAAGCTGCCGCCGCCCGCGTCGCGCTGGAGCGATCCCTGACGGTCCTGCGGCGGGCAGCTGGCGGGGCGGTCGGGGGCAGGACGCCCCACCTCGTCTCCCTCGCCCGCGGGCCAGGCCGGGCGCTGCGCCGCGAGCGGCTTGCGCTCAATCAGAAGACGCGCGAGATGCGCGCCGCCTCGGAAAGGGGCGTCGCCGCGCGACTCGGCTTTCAGCGCCGCCTCGCCATGGTCGTCCTCGATCGCGCCGCGCGACGGGCCGCCGGTCCCGAGATGGAGCACCGCCGCGAGGCCCTGCACCGGGCCGCCGTCGCCCTGCGCGCGCACGAGCCCGAGCGCACGCTGGAGCGCGGCTATGCGCTGGTCGAGGGCGAGGACGGCGAGCCGCTCGCGACCGCGGCCGAGGCAGGCGCCGCGGAGGTCGTCAAACTGCGCTTCGCCGATGGCAGAGTCCGAGCTAGACCCGAGCGCGACGGTGACGCCTGATTCGTATGAGTCGGCGGTCGAGCGGCTCGAGCAGATCATCGACCGCCTCGACTCGGGCCAGGCGGGCCTGCGGGAGACCCTCGAGCTCTGCCGCGAGGGCCGTGACCTCGTCACCTACTGCGCCGGCGAGCTGGACGAGGTCGGAGAGAGCCTGAAGGAGCTGCGACTGGACGAGCTCGCCGCAAAGCTCGACCAGGGACAGCTGGACACAGACTGAGAGCCTGTCTAAGCGGTCGGCTCGCCGCTCGCGATCCGCTCGATCGCCTGCGCGATCCGCTCCCGGCCGGAGGCGATCGCTGCCTGGTCGAGCAGTTCGACGGCGGGCTCATCGGGCCGCTCGAGGAAGACGTAGGCGACCTCGACTTCGGCCACGCCTCGCGCCTCGGCGACCGCGAACGCGTAGATGTCGCGCTGGATCGCGTAATGGGTGGCGCGCTCGGCGGGGCTCGAGTCGCCGAGGCGATCGGTCTTGTAGTCGACGACCAGGGGCGGGGAGCCCGGGCGCTCGACCAGCAGGTCGATCGAGCCGCGCAGGACGGTCTCGGCGACCTCGACCAGCAGCGGCACCTCCGCCCGGCTTGGCACGTCGCGCACCCGCTTGGCGAAGAAGCCGGACTCGAGCCAGGCCCGGACCGGCGCCAGCAGCTCCCCTGCGGTCGATGGTTCGCACCACCCATTCTTCGAGCTCCACTCGAGCAGCTCGTGCACGGCGATCCCCCGCGCGGCGCTCTCCTCCCGCTCCGAGTCGCCGCCATCCCGACCGCGGGGGGAGGGGTCGGGGGTGCGCTCCTCGAATTCGGAGATCGCCGTGTAGGAGAGTGGCAGCCTCGGCCTGCGGGCGACACGGGCCTCGACCAGCGGCGCCGGCCCCCTGCCCGGGTCGCGTGCCCCGTCGAGCTCCCTGCGCACGGCAGCGAGCTCCTTCGCCCGCTCGGCCGAGGCGAGATTGACCTGGACCGCGATCTCGGAAGGCTCGAAGACCGCCTCCAGCCCGGGTCGCGGCTCGGGGGGCGCGATCGCGATCGTCGAGTCGCTCTCGCGGTCGACGTCGAGCGCGGCGACGATGCGCTCGACCACCGCCTCGCCGGTGCGCGAGCGAGATGTGGGAGAGGGGCGGATCACCCCGCTGAGCAGCAGTCGCTCGCGGGCGCGCGTGGCGCCGACGTGGAAGAGGCGCAGCTCCTCCTCGGCTTCCCGCCGCTGGGCCTCCTCGAGCAGCTCGCGTTGCGCGTAGAGGTCGACCCCGCGTGCGCCCAAGCGCCGCAGCTGCATTCCGACTCGCGGCGCCTCCGCTTCGCGACCGACGCTGAGCAGCGGAGCGCGTACCTGCGCAAGCAGCGGGCGCGAGAGGTGGGGGATGGCGACGACGTCGAATTCGAGTCCCTTGGCGCTGTGGATGGTCATGATCCGCACCCCGTCATGACCTTCCAGCGCCGTCGCCGCCTGCGCGTCGGCATCGGCATCGGCGCGGGCGGCTAGGAAGTCGAGCAGGCCGCGAAGGTCGCGCCCCTCGGCGCCCTCGTACTCGGCCGCGAGGCGCATCAGCTTGCGCACGTTGGCGAAGCGCGCTTCGCCGGCCGGCTTCATCAGCACCGCGAGGTCGTAGCCGGTCTCGGTCACCGCGGCCTCGATCAAGCCGGACAGGGGGAGCGAGACCGCCCGCCGGCGCAGCCCGGCGATCCGGCTGGCGAAAGCGGCGATCAGATCCAACTCCGACGCCGGGATCTGCTCGAGCCGCTCCGTTTCGATCTCCACGTCTTCCGAACCGAGCTCTGCCGCTCGCTCGATTGCCGGCCAGAGGTGGCGCCTCTCGCCCGCAGCGGCGCGCAGCAGCCAGAGGGTGTCGGGCGCGACCCCGCAGGCGGGAGAGGCGAGGGTGCCGAACAGGGCCTGGTCGTCGAGCGGGTTGGCGATCGTCGCCAGCAGCGCGCAGACGTCGGCGACCTGCTGCTGGGACCAGTAGCCGCGGCCGCCGACGACGTAGGGGCGCAGGCCGGCCCGCTCCAGCGAGTCCTCGTAGGCGTCGAGTCTGGTGAAGGCGCGCAGCAGCACGACCATCGCCGAGCGCTCGACTCCCTGGTCGGCGAGCTCGCGCAGGCGGGCGGCGAGGAAGCGGGCCTCGGCCAGCTGGTTGACGGGCGTGCGCGCATCCGTCGCCGGTTCGAGCTCGATGCCCTCCTCGTCCCAGCCATCGCGACCGGTCAGCAGCAACTCCACCGCCGGGCCCTCGCCCGGGGGTTGTGGGCGGACGGGCAGGGCGCCGACCCGCAGCGGCGAGTAGCCGTCGAGCAGCCGTTCGCCGATCGCGTTGACCGCGCCGATCACCTCCGGGCGGGAGCGGAAGTTGCCGCTCAACGGGATCGCTTCGCCGGCGCCGCCCTCGATCGCGACACGGCGCTCGCGGAAGACGTCGAGGTCGGCGTGGCGGAAGCCGTAGATCGACTGCAGCTCGTCGCCGACCGCCGTCACCTGCGTGCGCGGGCCGCGCAGCGCCTCGATCAGCCGCAGCTGCAGGCGGTTGGTGTCCTGGAACTCGTCGACGAGGATGTGGCCGAACCTCGATCTGTAGGCGGCGCCGGTCTCGGTCCGCTCGAGCAGGCGCACGGCGAGCAGCTGCAGGTCCTCGAAGTCGACTCCCGCGCGCCGCTCCTTGGTGGCGGCGAAGCGCGCCGAGAAGAGGTCCAGCAGCTCGGCGACGTGACGGTAGGCGAGGCCACCCTCTCCGGCCTCGGCGACGCGGCTGGCGGCGGCCTCGATCGCCTCCTTGTAAGGAGCCATCGGCTTGGCCGTGCTCTTCGTCCGCAGCGGGGCGATCTCGTCGAGATCCGGCACTCCCTCCGCCGTTTCGAGCAGCGCCGATGCGCGCTCGACCAGCTCGTAATTGGCGCTGTCGGGTTTCAGCTCGGCGAGCGTCTCGGCCGCGACCCGCGTCGCCTTGCGCAACGCTCTCTCGACGTCGGGTTCGCCGGGGTCGGGCAGGCGCGGCTCGTCCTCGCCGCGGCTGCGCAGCTCCGCATGCACGCCGAGCACCGTCGCTCGCAGCCCGCCGACGTCGTAGGCGGCGACCGTGCGCTCGCGCTCGGAGCCGCCTCCCTCGAGAAAATCCTCGAGCGTCCCGTCGAAGGCTTCGACCGCCGCCCGCTCGGTCTCTGCCGCGTCGAGCACACGGAAGCCGGGGTCGACGCCGACGGCGACCGGGTGGGCGGTGAGCAGGCGGTTGCAGAAGCCGTGGATCGTCGTCACCCAGGCACCGCCGAGCCGCGGCAGCAGCTCGCCGGCGCGCTCCGAGCCGGCCTCCGCCCGCCGCTCGACCTCGGCCCGGATCCGCTGTCGCAGCTCGGCCGCCGCCTTGTCGGTGAAGGTGAAGGCGAGGACGGCATCGGGTGAGACGTCCTGCTCGCAGACGAGGCGGCAGTATCGATCGACGATCGTCCCGGTCTTGCCGGTGCCGGCTCCAGCCTCGACCAGGACGTCGGCTGCGCCGGCCTCGATCGCCGCGCGCTGCTCAGCGGTCGGCTCGCGCGCGCTCATCGCTCGTCCTCCTCCTCATCGCTCACGGGCTCCGCCGGCGCCCGGTCGCGGCGGCAGATCGGGGCGAACTCGCAGAACTGGGGGCAGACGCCGTGGTTGCGCAGGCCTGAGCGCGGGCCGGGATCGCGATCGATCCCCCCGGAGCGCATGCGGGCGACGATCTCGCCGGCCCGGCGGCGGGCATCGGCGAGCAGCTCGTCGAATTTCTCGCGGTCGACCTTGTCCGTTCTGGAGAGGCCGTAGTCGGCCAGCTCGGCGGCCGCGTCCTCGCGCACGAGGCCGCGCGGCCGCCGTTCCGAGGTTCCGCGCAGCGGGTGATAGAGGCCGCCGATCGCCTCGGCCCCCCAGAGCTCGGCGACGGCGATCAGGTAGAGCTGCAACTGCAGCTTCGCCTCCTCCTCGAGCTTCTCACGCGGGGTGACCTTGCCGGAGAGCTTGTAGTCGAGGACGAGGGCGCGCCCGTCGGGCGCCTTGTCGACGCGATCGATCGCACCGTGCAGGCGCCAGCCGTCGATCTCGAGGGGCGGCATCTTGGCCTCCTCCGCCTCGGAGAAGCCGGCCTCCAGCAGCCAGGGCTCGAAGCCGCCCTCGCTGCGGTTGGCCTCGTCTGCGAGGAAGCGGGCGAGCAGCCCCTCGACGCGGGCTAGCATCGCCCGCTCGGTCGGATGCTCGCCGAGGCCGCGTCCGGCTGCGATCTCGGTCACCAGCTCGCGGCCGCGGGCGATCCAGGCGCCAAGCGTGGCGGGGCGTGGCAGCGCCTCGCCCGCCGGCCGCTCTTCGTAGAGGGCGCAGAGGGCGGCGTGGACGATCCCGCCCTGGACGAGCGGGTCGGGGAGGGGGTCGAGCGGCTGGGGGGCGAGCTCGTGGGAGACGAACCAGCGGTAGGAGCAGACGTCGAATCCCTCCAGGGTGGTACCGCCGTAGGCGTCGACCTCGCCGAGCGCCTCGATCACCGCCGGGTTGGAGAGCGGGCCCGGCGCCCGCGTCGCCATCTCGGCGACCCGGGCGGCTGCCAGGCGCGCCTCGATCCGGGCTGCTGCGTCGCCGCCGACCCCCGCCGCCTCGAGCAGCCGACGCGACTCGGCATCGGGGCCCCAAGCGGCGATCGCCCGCGCCAGCTCGTCCTCCGAGGGGGCGTCGGCAACCCGGTGCACGACCTCGGCCAGCCCGTGGCCGCGGACGTCGCCGTCGCCCGGCTCGACCAGACGCCCGATCTCGTCGAGGAAGGGCGAGGGCGCCTCGGCCGCCCCGTTCTCGTCGCTGTCGCGACAGGAGAGGAAGAGGCGCCGGGTGGGCAGCGCCAGACAAGCGTGGAAGAGGTAGCGCTCCTCGGCCTCCTCGTCGCGGCGCGGCGGCAGGCCCAACGAGTCGCGCTGGCGCTCGGAGAGGAAGGGGTCGGCGTGACCGGCGGCGCGGGGGAACTCGCCGTCCTGCAGGGAGGCGACGAAGACGTTCTCGAAGCGCGCCGCCCGCACCCGGCGCGGGTCGGTTATCCGCACCCGGTCGCGGACGGGACCGCTCCAGACGCGCACCGAGATCGCCGCCAGCTCGCGGGCGATCGAGGGCGGTTGCGGGGCCAGCCCCTCGACGTCGGCACGCTCGGACATCGCAATGGCGATCGCGCCAGCGGCCCGCGCCTCGATTTCGGTCGCCGCCCGCGCGCCCATTGCGCCGGCGATCGCGGCGACCGTTCTCGCCAGGTCGGCGGGGCGACTGGCCACCTCGCGGATGCGGACGACGTCTGCGGGAGCTTCCCCGTAGCGCTCCTCCCAGAGCTCGAGCGCCATCGCCGCGGTTCGCACCCGCCGCCGGCGCAACCTTCGCTCGAACCAGTCGACCTGCGCGGGCAGTACGCCGGAGGGGCCGCGCAGGTAGCGCAGCAGGTCGCTCGCCCTTCCGACGCCGAGGACCGCCTCCAGCAGGGCCGCGAGCGAGCCGCCGACGGAGGTGCCGAGGACCGGGACCTCGCCCTCCAGCGCCGTCGGCACTCCGTATGACTCGAGCAGCGAGGCCAGCAGCGGGCCGCGTCGCGCCGGGTCGCGGACGACGATCGCGATCTCCTCGGGGTCGACTCCGTCGGCGAGCAGGCGAGCCACCTCGAGCGCGATCGCCTCGGCCTCACCGCGGGTGATCGCCTCGGCTTCACCGCGGGTGCCGGCCGAGCGCAGGAAGACCAGGCTCTCGGGGTCGTGAGGGAGGCGCTCGGGATCCTCGGCGCCGAGCTGGCGCTCGAGGTGGAAGAGGAGCGGCGACTCGGTGTTGCCGGGGTCTGGCGGCGTCTCCTCCACCTCATCGATGCCGATCTCTTCGAGCGCGGCGAGCAGCGGCGCGCTGCGATCTTCCAGGGCCGCGTGCCCCCGCTCGTACGGCAGCGTCGCGGTCACCTCGACCAGTGGCACGAGCGCCCGGATCAGCCCCAGCTGGTTGGGGGTGAGGTCGTCGAGCCCGTAGAGGAAGACGGGGCGCCGCCACGACTTGGCGTCGTCAGCTTCGAGCAGGGCGATCGCCGCGCGTGCGATCGCGTGGGTGTCGGCGAAGCCGAGCCGGTCGCGCAGCTCCGTGTAGGCGGCGAAGAGGGCGGCCGCGTCGCCGAGATAGGCCGAACCCTCGAGCGTCCCGGCCGCCGCCTCGACGTCCTCGGGTTCGACGCCGGCCGACTGCAACTCGTCGAGCAGTCGGGCGAATGCCCGCGGGAAGCCGGCTTGCCGCGCAGAGGCGCGCAGCGGCCCCAGCGAACCCCGCCGGTCCGCTACGGCGGTGGCGATCGCGCCGAGCCGCTGCGCGGGCGTGAAGATCGCGGCCGGGGGAGAGCCGCCGACAGAGGCCACGGCACGGAAGAGCCCGCCGAAGGTCATCACCTCGGCACCGAGGATGGCGCCCTCTGAACACAGCTCGCGCTCGAACTCGTAGACGTCGTCGAGGGTGGGGACGACGAGGACCGGGTCGCGGGCGAGGACGTCGATCAGGGCGCGCCGGATTCGGCCCGCGCGGCCGGAGTTCGGGGGTCCTTGGATCAGCTTCAGGGGCACCCCCTCACCCTATGTCTGGACCCGGCGCTCCCCCCGCCGCAAACTGCGGCATCGCGATCCCCGTTTGGCGTCTACCGGCGCCTCTACATTCCAGCCCTAGATGGCGCTCTGCTTCGTAGACCCCGCCGACGCGATCCGCGCGATCGCGGATTCGATCGGCCGCGAGGCCCGTCGCCAGCTCCTCGGCGAGGCGGTGCGTGCCTGGGTCGACGAGATCCCCGACGACGAGCTCGAGACTCACTACGCCAAGGCGCTCTCCGAGCTCGACGAGCACGACCTCTCGATGCTCGCCGCCTGGCACGGCTCGCTCGAGGTCGGTCACCCGGTGCCGAACCGCGACTTCCTCATGGGCGCCTTCGGCTCGCTCGGCAAAAATCGCCGCGAGGCCATGAAGCTGGCGGCCGGCTTCCGCGGCGAGGAGGCGGTCGACGCCGGCGTCACCGAGGAGGACGCCCTCGAGCTCGTCCTCGGCCTGCTCTCGCCGCCCCGCCAGATGGAGCTCGCCCTCGAGGCGGTCGAGCTCTACATCTGGGACCGCGCCGGCTCGGACAACTGATAGACGAACGAGTCCCACCGGTGCCGATGCCGCCCTGCGGTCCTCGTTGAAGGATTGTGGGCGTATAGCGCATAAAACCCTTCAACGAATGGTGGGGCCTCACTTTTTCGCGCGCCCCATCGTTTGATCAGAAGTGGAGCGGCTCGACTTAGCGTTCAGCTCTGGCGACGATACCTGTGCAGCTTGGTTCTATCTGGCAGCTGATACAGCAGGAGAGACCCCGATCGTGGTCATGGCGCACGGGCTGTCCGGCACGCGGCGCGATCGGCTCGGACCGTTCGCCGAGCGCTTCGCGGCGGCGGGCTTCGCGGCGCTCATATTCGACCATCGCGGGTTCGGTGACAGTGGAGGAGAGCCGGACCTGTTCGAGCCCGCCCGCCAGCTCGAGGACTGGCGAGCAGCCATCGCCTTCGCACGCTCGTTGCCCGACATCGATCCGGCGAAAGTCGTGACGTTTGGGTCCTCGATGGGCGGCGGCAATGCGCTTGCCGCGGCGGCGAAGGACCCCGGGATCGCAGCGGCGATCAGCCAGGTCCCGTTCCTCGACATCGTGCGCCAGGCACACCGCTCGTCTCCGTCGGTGACCGCACGGATGGTTGTCGCGGCGATCCGGGGACGGCACGTCCCGGCCGTCGGCCAGCCCAGCGAGCCCGCGTTGATCAATGCGCCGGGCGGGGAGGAGGGGTGGCGTCGTGTCGTCTCGCTCGGAGAGGACTCCCGCTGGCGCAACCGCGTCTCCTCGCGCTGGATCCTCGGCCGGCCCTTTCGCCCGGTGCGCCATGCCAGGAGCCTGCACTGTCCCTGGCTCGTCTGCGTCGGCGAGGCAGACCGAGTCGCCAGGCCGGGCCCTACGATCGCCGCGGCCAAGCGCGCCCCACAGGGCGAGCTACGCACGTACACGGGCGTCGACCACTTCGACGTCTACGACGGCCCCGCGCACGAGGCCCTGGTCGCCGACCAGCTCGACTTTCTGCGCCGGCACCTGAGCTAGCTGAGCGCCGCGCGGATCTCGGGGATCGCCTGCTCGTTGTCCTGGAAGTGGACGGCGTGCAGGCCGGCCTTGCGGGCGCCTTCGACGTTGACGAGGACGTCGTCGACGAAGAGGCAGGCGCCCGCGGGGTGGCCGATGCGTTCCAGGGTCAGCTCGTAAATTCGCGATTCGGGCTTGCGGCAGCCGACGAAGCCGGAGTCGACGACGGTCTCGAAGATCTCGTCGACGGGCAGCATCGAGCGCCAGAGCGGCTCCCACTCGCGCACGTTGTTGGTCAGCATCGCCATCGTGTAACCCTCGCCCTTCAGCTCCTGCATCAGCTCGATCATCAGCGGGTTGGGGTCGAGCGCCTTGAAGTAGATCTCTTTGAAGCGGTGCATCTCGGGGCGGTGGCCGAGCAGCGGCTCGAGATGGTCGGTGAGGAGCTCGAGGAAAGCGGCCTCGGTGATCTCGCCGCGCTCCATTTCGAAGAGCGGGTTCTCGCCGTTCGCCTTGGCCGCGGACTGCATCCCCTTGCCGAGGGTCTCGGTCGAGATCCCGGTCTCGTCCTGGAATGCCATGAAGGACTGCAGCAGCGGCGTGGTCAGCACGCCGCCGAAGTCGCAGACGATCGCCTCGATTTCAGCAGCCATCGCCGCGGATCACCTCGTAGTGACCGAGTCCCTCGCGCCCCTCGACCGACCAACGGAAGAAGGCGATGCGACCGCGCAGGCCGCTGTGGTCGACCGAGCTCGCGCTGATCAGCGTGCCGGCACCGCGCAGCGGCTGCTCGTCGTCGTCCTCGACCCAGAGCTCGAGGGTGGCGCGGCGCTGCACGCCGTCCGGTCCGTACTCGGTTGAGAGCAACGCCTCGGAGACCTCGACCGGGGCGCCGTCAGCGCTGCAGAGGACTGCGGCGATCTCCTCCTCGCCGTGGCCGCCCGAGCCCTCGGGCCGCACGGCGCTCATGGCCAGTAGGCCGCCGTCGGCGAAGACGATGCCGATCGACCTGCGCACGATTTGCCCCTCGTCGCCCATCTGCGAGCCGCGAGACTAGCCGACGCTCCCGTCGCGCCGTTCCGCCTGGGTACCATGGCCCCATGTCCGAGAACGAAACCGCCGTGCTGACCGAGGACGATGTCCTCGAGGCCCTCGAGGAAGTCATCGACCCCGAGCTCGGCCTCGACTTCGTCTCCCTCGGCCTCGTCTACGACGTCGAGATCGAGGGCAAGGAGGTCTACGTCACCTTCACCCTGACGACCCCCGCCTGCCCGATCGGCCCCCAGGTCTCCGAGCAGATGAAGGAGTTCGTCGGCGACCTCCCCGGCGTCTCCGCCGTCCACCCGAAGATGATCTTCGATCCGCCCTGGAGCCCGGAGATGATGAGCGAGGACGCCAAGTTCGCACTTGGGTTCTAGGCGAGAGAGAGTCTCATCTCGGTGCAGCACCTAAGGAAGGAAGCGACGGTTGCCTTGGGCAGGCTAAGCGTAGGCGAGAAGATCTCGGGCATCTCGGCGATCCTGCTCTATGTCTCCATGTGCGTCGACTGGTTCAGCGTCAAAGTCGTCAATGCTTCCAACCTGCTTTTTCTCCTTGAAGGCCCCGTGTCGGGTGAAAGTGCCTTGGAGGCGCTCGACTACATCCCGGTCGTTCTCTTGATCACAGTTGTCGTTACGCTCGCCATGGCAGTGTCGCGCCTCGTGAGCGCTGTTTACGAGCCTCGTGGCCCGGTCAACGCGGTGATTGCAATCCTGGGCGTCGTCTCGATGCTGCTGATCCTCTTCAGGATCGTCGACCCGCCGAACCTCCACTCGCCCTTCTTCCGTTCCGAAGGAATCTTCACGGAGGAGGTCGGGCTTCAATTTCCGATCTTCCTCGCTCTGTTTGCAGCCGGGGGGATCGCCTTCGGCGGCTGTCTGGCAATGCGGGAAAAACGTTTCTCCTCCGCTCTAGAATCGATATCCACATGACGGAGTCTCCCTCTCAGCTGATAGACGCAAGGATCGAGGAGTTGGGCGACTGGCGGGGCGAAATGCTCGCTTGGGTTCGAGCCCTCATCAAGCAGGCCGACCCGGAAGTGGTCGAGGAGTGGAAATGGAGAGGGGTCCCCGTGTGGTACCACGACGGGATGATCTGCACCGGCGAGACTTACAAGAGCGCCGTCAAGATGACCTTCGCCAAGGGCGCCTCGCTGGAGGACCCCTCAGGGCTCTTCAACTCCAGCCTTGAGGGAAACACCAGGCGCGCCATCGATTTCCACGAGGGCGACGAGATCGACGAGGAGGCGTTGAAGGACCTCATCCGCGCCGCTGTGGCGTTGAACACGTCTTCCCCCGGCTAGCTAGGAGGGAAGTTGCGTGGGTCTCGTTTGGGGCCGTCGTGCCAGAGGAGGCCGTTATGCCAGATGTAAAACTCGCCGAACGCGAGCAAGATCCCTACGACCGCCAGGGCGATTTCAATCACGGCGGCGAAGCTTATCCCCGAGGACGCAGCGTGCAGGAGATGTGTATCACGCGTGATACACTGCCCCAAATGGCAGACGTCACCATTCGAGAGCTCCGTAACCACGGTGGAGATGTCGTCGACCGGGCTGCCCGCGGCGAGCAGATCACGATCACGCGCGCCGGGACACCGGTTGCTGAGTTGAGGGCCTTGCGCCCCCCACTGTCGGCCGATGCTCTGATCGACCGCTGGCGTCGGTTGCCCGTCATAGATCCAGCTGCCTTGCGCCAGGACATCGACCGAGTGCTGGATCCGAGCCTGTGAGCGAGGAGTCACGCCGCCCGACACGCGGGATCCTCGATACGTCGACCGTCGTCCTGCTGGGAAGCCTCGAAGGCGCCGATGTGCTTCCCGCCGAACCGCTGGTCACGGCGGTCACGCTGGCAGAGCTCGCCGTGGGACCGCTCGTGACCAGTGACGAAGAGGAGCGAGCGAGACGCCAGGCCCACTTGCAGCAGGCAGAGGCAGATTTCGTCCCCCTGCCCTTTGACGCGAGCGCTGCTCGCGCCTTCGGACAGGTTGCCGCCTCGCTGCGGCGATCCGGTCGCAAGGCAGCGGCCCGTGCTTACGATGCGATGATCGCCGCCACTGCTTTTGCCAACGACCTACCTGTCTACACCTGCAACCCGGGCGACTTCAGCGGAATTGACGGGCTGGAAGTGATCGCCGTCCCAGTGCCTGGCAGTCGGTAATCAGCGTCCCGGCAGCTGTGGATCGTCGGAGTCGATCTCCTCGGCGGTCGAGTCGTAGTCGTAGGTGCGGTGGCTTGGCGGCGGGCCGCTCGGGCCCGGCGCACCGACGATCACGAACCGTCTGCCCACGTAGCCGCGCATCAGCCGGCGCACGATCGCGCGGGTCGGCGGGATCAGGAAGATCGCGCCGACGATGTCGGTGACGAAGCCGGGCGTCAGCAGCAGGGTGCCGCCGATCGCGATCAGCAGCCCGTCGGCCACCTCGCGGCCGGGAAAGCGACGCTCGGCGATCGCCTCGTTGAAGCGGCGCCAGGCGCCGCGGCCCTGGTGGCGGAGCAGCAGCGAGCCGAGCAGGGCGTCGGCGAGGAGCAGGGCGATCGTCGGCCAGACGCCGATCAGCGAGCCGATTTCGATGATCACCCAGAGCTCGACGATCGGGACGACGATGAAGAGGGCGACGAGCAGGGCCACGGTCAGGCCGGGGTGACGGTGCGCGCCGCCTCCTCGAGCTCGGCCAGCGACCGGTTGAGCCCGGCGGCGATCTCTTCGACGTCCTCCATCGAGTCGTAGTCGGCGAGCAGGCCGAAGCCGACATGGCCGTTGTAGCTCATGATCGCCACCGCGAGGGCGTGGTTCTGGGGCAGGAAGGCCACCGGGAAGACCTCCTCCAGCTCCCGGCCCAGCACGTAGAGCGGGAGCTGCGGCCCCGGCACGTTGGTGACGATCATGTTGAACAGCCGCGTCGAGAAGTTGATCCGCGAGGCCTGGGCGAGCAGCGTCGGCGGCGCGAAGTCGTTGAAGCGGGCGATCACTTCCGCGCCCAGCGCCTGCTTGGAGCGCTTCAGGCCCTCCATCTCCTCGCTGACCACGCGCAGGCGGCGCACCGGGTCCTCGACGTAGACGGGCAGCGGCCCCCGCATCGCCGCGATCCGGTTGCCGAGGTTGCCGCGCTCGTCCTCGGTGCGGATCGAGACCGGTACCAGGGCGCGCAGCTCGAGCCCCTCGGTGCGGATGCCGCGGCTGTGCAGCCACTCGCGCAGCGCCCCGGTGACGACCGCGAGGACGACGTCGTTGACCGTCCCACCCAGGGTGTCCTTGATCAGCTTGAAGGTGGCGAGCTCCGAACGCGCCCAGGTGAAGCGTCGGTGCGGCCCGATCTTGCCGTTGAGCGGCACGTCTGGCGCCGGGTCGGCGAAGGCGCCGACCACCTCGCCGAGACCCTCGATCGCCTCGCCCACACGCTGCGCGGTGGACTCCGGGTGGCGGACCGCCTCGACCGCCCGCGCGGCGAGCTTGACCGGCGCCGCCGCCGCGTCGGTGATGCCTCGCGCGACCAGCTCCGCGGTCGTCGGCTCGGGGGCCGGCATCCAGCCGTCCCTGCTGGGGGTCGGCTCGGGCACCGGCTCGAGGTCGAACAGCACCGTGCCGATGTCGACGCCGCTGACGCCGTCGATCGCGGCGTGGTGGGTCTTGGTCAGGATCGCGAAGCGATCGCGCTCCAGGCCCTGCACCAGCCACATCTCCCAGAGCGGCTTGGAGCGGTCGAGCTGCTGCGAGAACACTCTCCCGGTGAGCCGCTTCAGCTGCTGTTCGCCGCCCGGCTCGGGCAGCGCGGTGTGGCGGATGTGGTAGGTGAGGTTGAAGTTGACGTCGTCGGCCCAGAGCGGCCGGCCCGCCTCCAGGGGCGGCACGACCAGGCGCTGGCGGAAGCGCGGCACCTTGTCGAGCTTGCCGCGCACGTGCTCGACGAAATCGACGTATTTCGGCGGCGGCCCCTCGAAGACGAGGATCGCGCCGATGTGCATGTGGCTTGCCGACGTCTCGTTGGTGAGGAACGAGGCGTCGACCGCGGTCAGTCGCTCCAGTTGCCCAGCGTGCGATGCCATGCTGCGATGCTAGCTACTCTCCGGTCATGTCCTCTCCTGCCGTGGTGGCCCCGAAACGGGTCCTGCTCGCCGCTCCGCGCGGCTACTGCGCCGGCGTAGATCGCGCCGTGCAGACCGTCGAGCGCGCGCTCGAGCTCCACGGTGAGCCGATCTACGTGCGCAAGGAGATCGTCCACAACAAGCACGTGGTCGAGGAGCTCTCCAAGCGGGGCGCGATCTTCGTCGAGGAGGAGGGCGAAGTGCCGGAGGGGGAGATGGTCGTCTTCTCCGCTCACGGCGTCGCCCCCGCCGTTCACGAGAACGCCGCCGCTCGCCGCCTGCGGACGATCGACGCCACCTGCCCGCTGGTGACCAAGGTCCACGTCTCCGCCCGCCGCTTCGCCGCCGACGGCTACACGATCATCATGATCGGCCACGAGGGCCACGAGGAGGTCGAAGGGACGACCGGCGAGGCGCCCGAGAGCATCGTCCTGATCGAAACCGCCGACGAAGTCGAGACCCTCGATGTCCCCGATCCGGACAAGGTCGCCTTCATCACCCAGACGACGCTCTCGGTCGACGAGACCGCCGAGGTGATCGCCGCCCTGCGCGCCAAGTTCCCCGGCATCGTCAGCTCCAAGTCCGACGACATCTGTTACGCGACGACCAACCGTCAGATCGCGGTCAAGCAGTTGGCCCGTGAGTGCGAGCTCGTCCTCGTCATCGGCTCCACCAACTCTTCGAACTCGAACCGGTTGGTCGAGGTCGCCCGCGAACACGGCGCCGCCTCCCACCTGATCGACAACCACACCCAGGTCGAGGAGTCCTGGCTGGAGGGAGTCGAGACGGTCGGCATCACCTCCGGGGCCAGCGCCCCCGAGGAGCTGGTCGAGCGCCTCGTCGAGCTCTTCCGCGAGCGCGGCGCCGAGGACGTCTCCGAGCTGCGCACCGTCCACGAGGACGTGCGCTTCATGCTTCCCAAGGAGATCCGTGAGGCGGTCGGGACTCATCCGTGAGGCGCGGGATGAATATAGCTTTGTGAGAATTAAGCATATTCATAAATAGATTTCAGCTATATTCATAGCGTGGAATCAGATATAGAGATTCATCGCACCACCATTGAGATCGAGGTGCCTGCGTTTGAGGGTGCGCAGAAGGCGCTTGGAACTGCGGGCTATAAGGAAACCGTGAACGAAGCCCTCCGCGTCGTCAGCCGGGGCGATCTTCTGCGCCGTGGCGCTCGAGCGATCCGTTCCGGAGATCTCGAGCTGATCGATCCCGATGAGCTGGCGAAGTTGAGGCAGCCGCGCGCCTGATGCCACTCTTCTTGGCTGATACTTCGATATGGGCCTGGGCCCAGCGGTCGGAGCGTCCTGATATCAGGGAGAAGCTTGCGGACCGCTATGAGGCCGGCGAGGTCGTAACTTGCGTGCCGGTGATCCTCGAGGCGATGCATCGACCCGAGACCGGGGTGCATTACAGGGAGCGGTTCGATCGGCTCTTCGCCCCGCTTGAGCGCCTGCCACTCGCGGATGAAAGCGTAGAGCGCGCGCTGGAGGTTCAGCGAGATCTGGCGGCAACTTCGAACGGCAGCCATCGTCGCCCGGCAATCGATTTTCTGATCGCGGCTACTGCCGAGGCCGCTGGCGAGGAAGTGATTCTCTGGAGCTTCGATCGCGACCTGAAGGTGATCTGCGAACACACGGGACAGCCCAGCGAATCGGAGATTTCCACTGGCCCTGGTCACTGAGGAGCAAGTGACTTCTCACGGGACGCCGGCCGCGAAGCTGATCGACCAGATCTTGACGGCTGGGGCGGGGCGGAGGATGAGGTTGTGGGCCTCGTGGCGCGGGTGCTCGGCGAGGGTGCGGAGGCCGGGCGTGGGGCCGGGGGGGATCGTGCGCCACTTGCCGTCGACCTCCACCTGCAGCTCGCCCTCGCCCTCGACCGTCGCGTAGGCGCCGCCCGCCTGGTAGTCGAGCGCCAGGTCCTCGCCGTCGGTGCCGGCGATCCACGGCTGCTCCCAGGAGCCGCCTGGCAAGAGCTCCTCCGTCGGCGGCATCACCTTCGCTCCCGGCCCGTCGGTGTCGCGCAGCGGCGCCATCGGCTCGGGCAGCTGGCGCAGCGCGTCGAGCTCGCGCAGCTCCTCCTGGATCGCCTCCTCGGTGCCGAGGTACTCGCCCTCGCCTGGGTGGAACCAGCCGAGCGCGCCGCCCGTCTTCCAGAGGAAGAGGCTGGGCCAGCCCTCGCAGCCGTAGGCATGCCAGAGCTCGCGCCCGGCGTCGACGACCACCGGGAAGTCGACTTCCAGGTCGCCCAGGCCGGCGGCGATGTTGGCGGGGTCGGCGCCGAAGGGGAAGCGCGGCGACTGCACCCCGATCGTCGTCAGGCCCGCGTCGCGGTAGCGGCGGTCCCACTCCGCGAGGTAGGGAAGGGTGCGCACGCTGTTCAGCTGCGCGTAATCGAAGAAGTGGACGAGGACCGGGCCGAGCGCGGTGACGGCGTGCATCGACTTCGGCGCTTCCCCGATCCAGGCTGCGTCGTGGGGGAGATCGGGAGCGGCGATGTCGTCTCGGCCGGGGCGCATCGCCGAAAGCTATTGCCTAAGCACCTGTCTCAGGTGCTTAGGCCCGCTTAAAACTCTCCGGTAAGTTTTCTGAGCAATGACCGAGGTCCTGCTCGCGCTGATTCCGCTTCTCCTTCTGCTCGGCTGCCTGCTGCTCGGCCATTACCCCGGCTGCGACACGATCGTCCGGCTCTCGGCGCGCCATCCGGGGCGACCGCGGGTCCGTTCGGCGTGGAAGCCGCGCCGCCCCGAGGCACCGCGGGCGACCGTTCCGAGCGGCGGCCTGCTGCTCGCCTTCGGCATCGCCCGCCGCCCGCCGCCGCTGATCGCCTAGTTCCACTCCCGCGGCCCGCTGGCCGCAAGCAAGCAAGCAATGGAACGGGCGCGCTCGCGTGCTCCGAGCGAACGGAGGCAGCATGAATTCGAATGCAGCAAAGATGGCAATCGGCGTCGGCGCGATCGCGGTGGCGATCGTCCTGCTGATCGTCCTCAAGGGCGGTAACAGCGACGAAAGCAGCAAGACGAGCAACTCAGGCGGCAAAGTCCCGGTGATCGTCGTCGACAAGAGCGGCAAACCGGTGGGCGGTATCCGCGAGCTCACCTACAACGAGGGCGAACGGGTTCGTTTCGAGGTGAAATCGGGCGTGAGCGACGAGGTCCACGTCCACGGCTACGACATCATGAAGGACGTCGAGGCGGGTGGCACGATCGGCTTCGACTTCCCGGCGAACCTCGAAGGCGTCTTCGAGGCTGAGCTGGAGGGGCGCAAGGAACAGATCGTCGAACTGACTGTCAATCCATGACCTTCTGGCTGCCGGTCGCACACGCGCTCGTCGCGCGCAAGGACCTGCCGATCCCCGTCTGGCTCTTCGCCTGGGGGGCTTCGCTGGTCCTGATCGTCTCCTTCTTCGCCCTCTCGGCGGGATGGCGCAAACCGCGTTTCGAGGACGACCGCTGGCGATCGTTGGGGGACCGTTTCTCTCGCGTCCTGCTCGGCCTGCTGGCGCAGGTCCTCTGTGGGGCGATCGGGGTATTCCTGCTCGGCCTCTCGATCTACGCCGGCCTGCACGGGACGGTGGCGCCCGACCGCAATTTCGCGCTGACGTTCCTCTTCGTCACCTGCTGGCTGGGCTTCGCACTCTTCAGCGTGATCCTCGGCGACGTCTTCCGGCCGTTCAACCCGTGGCGGGCAATCGGTCGCCTGCTCGGCGGCGCCTTTTCCGCGATCGCCGGGCAGAGGCCGGCTCACCTGCGCTACCCGGCGGGCCTCGGCCGCTGGCCGGCGGCGATCGGGCTGCTCGCCTTCGTCTGGCTGGAGGTCGTCTACGGGGGCACCGGCGGGGTCGCCGTCGACCTCTCGCCCGATGCCGTTGCTCTCGCCGCCCTTCTTTACAGCCTCTACACCCTGGCGATGATGGCCGTGTTCGGGGTCGAGGAGTGGTGCCGGACGGGTGAGGTGTTCTCGGTCTACTTCGGCATGTTCTCCCGGCTCGGCTCCTTCGGGACGAAGGAAGGACGGCTCGGCCGGCGCCTGCCGCTGGCGGCGTCGACGAGCTGGGCGACGGTGCCGGGCTCTGCCGCGGTGGTGGTCGCCTCGATAGCGGCGACGAGCTTCGACGGCGCCCAGGAGGGCGCCTTCAAGGACGGGATCATCCAGGTCTTCGAATGGCTCGCCGACGCCGGCTTCAGCCTGACGACCTCGCTGCGGCTCAGCGCCACGATCTTCATGCTGCTCTGCTTCGCGGGCGTGGGGCTCGTGTATCTGATCGGCGTGCGCGGGATGTCGAGCGTGCGGGGGGCGCCGTCCTTCGCGAAACTGCGCTCGGGGTTCGCCCACACGCTGATCCCGATCGCCTTCGCCTACCTTGTCGCCCACTACTTCAGCTCATTCGTCTTCCAGGAGCAGGCCCAGTTCACCTTCCTGCTCTCCGATCCCCTCGGCACCGGTTCGACGGACCTCTTCGGCACTGCCTCCTCCGGCATCGACTACGGAGTCCTCAGCGCCAACACGACCTGGTACGTGCAGGTGGCGGCGCTGGTCATCGGTCACGTCGCCGGGCTCACCCTCGCCCACGACCGCGCTACCGCCTACTGGGGCGACTACCGCCAGGCTGCCCGCTCGCAGTACTGGATGCTGGCGGTGATGGTGGCCTTCACCTGCTTCGGCCTGTACCTGCTGTCGGTGGCCAATGCATGAGTTCCCGCGTTTTGCGGGCTAAATGCAGGTTAAGTAGTGATTTATACCGATGCGACCGCTTTGAAAGCTGGTTTACTAAGGCCGAGTCCAACACTTTGACTCTCCCTCTCCCTGTTGCGCCGAGACCATCGCTCGCAAGGCCGGTGGTCTCGGCGCTAAAGGATCTCACTCAGCCGCTGCTCTAGCGCGGCGGAGATTTCCTCCCGCACCGGGCCCTCGGCCAGCCTTTCGACCAGCGACTCGAGGAAGCCTTCGACGATCAGCGACTTGGCCTCGACGGGGTCGAGGCCGCGGGAGGTGAGGTAAAAGAGCTGGTCGCGATCGATCTGGGCGACGGCTGCGGCATGGGTGCAGCGAACGTCGTCGGCTTCGATCTCGAGGCCGGGGATCGCGTCGGCGTGCGCCGCGGTTGAGAGCAGCAGATTGCGACTCTCCTGGAAGGCGTCGGTCTGCTGGGCGCCCGGGTCGACGCGGATCATCCCGCGCCAAACCGCTGTCGCGTCGCCGGCAAGCACGCCGCGGAAGGCGAGATCGGAGTTGGTGTTGGGCGCGGCGTGCTCCTGCGTGGTGTCGTAGTCGAGGTGCTGCCCGGGGCCGCCGGCGTAGCCGCCGGTCACCCGCGCCTCGGCACCGGGGCCGGCGAGATTGGTCTCCATCCGCACCTTGCCGCGCGCCGAGCCGAAGCCGAGGGCAACCCAGTCGAGGCGACCTTCACGGCCGACCTCGGCGCGCTGGGTGGCGAAGATCCAGGCTCTCTCCGAGATGTCCTGGGTGCTCGTGTAGCGCAGCGTCGCGCCCTGGCCGACGTGCAGCTCGACCACCGCGTTGAGCACGGCGTCGATCTCGTCGTTGGGCGAGGACCAGTGCTCCCAGATCTCGGCCTCGGCGCCCTCCTCGAGCACGACCAGAGTTCGCCAGGCGACGGCGACCTCGGCTCGATCGAGTGGAACCTCGATGCGGATCGGTTGCTCCAGCCTGACCCCAGCCGGCACGTGGACGAGCACCCCCTCGCTCCAGGCGGCGTCGTTGCGGGCGACGAACGGGTCGTCGGCAGGGGCCAGCGTCCCCAGCTGCCCCTCGACCAGCTCGGGATGGGACTCGACCGCCTCGGCGAGCGGCAGCACAGTCGCCCCCTCGCCGTCGCCGATCGACGGACTGGCGGGGCCGGCCTCGTAGGCGTCGAGCTCGAGCCCTGAGAGGTCGGTGAATTCCCACCCCTTCGCCTTCTGGTCGGGAAGGGGTGGGAGGGTGGCAAGCTCAGCCAATCGAGCCCTCCATCTGCAGCTCGATCAGGCGGTTGAGCTCGACCGCGTACTCCATCGGCAGCTCCTTGGTGACCGGCTCGATGAAGCCGTTGACGATCATCTTCGAGGCCTCCTCCTCGTCGAGCCCTCGGCTCTGCAGGTAGAAGATCTGCTCGTCGCCGATCTTCGAGACGGTCGCCTCGTGGCCGACGTCGGCGTCGTTCTCGTCGATGCGGATCGTCGGGTAGGTGTCCGAGCGCGAGTCCTCGTCGAGCAGCAGCGCGTCGCAGACGACCTTCGAGCGCGATTCGGTCGCTCCGTCGGCGACCTCGAGCAGACCGCGGTAGGTCGCCCGCCCGCCATCCTTGGAGATCGACTTGGAGAAGATCGAGGAGGAGGTGCGCGGCGCCGCATGGATGATCTTGCCGCCCGCGTCCTGGTGCTGGCCGTCGCCGGCGAAGGCGATCGAGAGGATCTCGCCGTGGGCTTCGGGGCCGAGCAGGTAGATCGACGGGTACTTCATCGTCAGCTTCGAGCCGAGGTTGCAGTCGACCCACTCCATCGTCGCCTTCTCCTGGGCGACGGCGCGCTTGGTGACCAGGTTGAAGACGTTCTGCGACCAGTTCTGGACGGTCGTGTAGCGGACCCGTGAGCTTGGCTTGCAGACGATCTCGACCACCGCGGAGTGCAGCGAGTCGGTTGAGTAGACCGGCGCCGTGCAGCCCTCGATGTAATGGACGTCGGCGCCCTCCTCGCCCTCCTCAGATGATCAGGGTGCGCTCGAACTGGCCCATGTTCTCGGTGTTGATCCGGAAGTAGGCCTGCAGCGGCATCTCGACTTTGACCCCGGCCGGCACGTAGACGAAGGAGCCGCCCGACCAGACGGCGCTGTTCAGTGCCGCCAGCTTGTTGTCGTTGGGCGGGATCACCGTCGCCCAGTACTCGCGGACGAGGTCCTCGTGCTCGCGCAGGGCCGTGTCCATGTCGGTGAAGATCACGCCCTGGGCCTCGAGCTTCTCGTTGACCTGGTGGTAGACGACCTCGGACTCGTACTGGGCCCCGACCCCGGAGAGGAATTTGCGCTCGGCCTCGGGGATGCCGAGCCGGTCGAAGGTGTTCTTGATGTCCTCGGGGACCTCGCTCCAGTCGCGGCTGTTCTTTTCCGAGGCGCGGACGAAGTAGTGGATGTCGTCGAAGTCGATCTGGGCGAGGTTGCCGCCCCAGGTCGGCGTCGGTCGGCGTCAGCCGGTCTTCGAAATGCTGCAGCGCCTTGAGGCGGAAGTCGCGCATCCACTGCGGCTCGTCCTTGTACTCGGAGATCGATTCGACCACCTCGCGGGAGAGGCCCTTGGGCGCCTTGTAGGCGTAGCCCGTCTCGGGATCGTGGAAGCCGAACTTCTCCTTGTAGTCGGCGTTGATCCCGGCGAGCGACTCTTTCTCCGCTACGACCTCGGGTGTTGCCATGTCAATCGACCTCCAGGGTGATCGTGTCGTCCTCGACGGTGGCCGCGAACGTCTGCACCGGGGCGAAGGCGGGAAGGGTCTTCGGCCTGCCGGTGCTCAGGTCGAAGAGGGAACCGTGGCGCGGGCACTCGACCGTGCAGGCGGCCTGGTCGAACTCGCCCTCGGCGAGCGGGCCGTCGTCGTGCGAGCAGCGGTCCTCGATCGCGTAGAGCGTGCCGTCGCAGTTGAAGACGCCGATCTTGCGGCCCTCGTGCTCGACCAGCTTCATCGCCCCGGGGGGCAGCTCGCTCGCCGCGCAAACGCTGACCTTGCTTGTGGTTGTGCCGTCCGTCACGTTATTCCTAGTGCCTCAGTCGGATTTTAGCGACGTGCAAGGATCGCAGGCCACGACCCTTCCCCGCGAACTGCATCAACTTCTCCCTCTGGCGGATGGAAAAGTTGATGCAGTTCGCCAGACGATTGGAGCAGAGCATGAGCGAGCGGACCAGTTACGTGCCCGGAACACCCTGTTGGGTCGACCTCGGCACCTCTGACATCGATGCCGCGGCGAGCTTCTACGGCGCCCTCTTCGGCTGGAGCGTCAAGGAGGGCGAGAACGCCGAGCAGACGGGTGGCTACCGGCAGGCGATGCTCCGTGGTAAGCCCGTCGCCGGAGTCATGCCGCTGATGCAAGAGGGACAGCCTCCGGCCTGGAGCACCTACATCTCGGTCGAGGACGCCGACGCGACGGCGGCCAAAGTGCGCGAGGCCGGTGGGCAGGTCCTCGCCAAGCCGATGGACGTCCTCGACCTCGGTCGCATGGCTGTCTTCATGGACACGACTGACGCTGTGTTCGGCATCTGGCAGCCGGGGTCGTTCGTCGGCGCGGAAGTGGTCAACGAGGCGAACGCGCTCGTCTGGAACGAGCTCAACACCCGCGACCCCGAGGCGGCAAAAGCCTTTTATGGCGCCGTCTTCGGTTGGGGATTCGAAGAGCGCGAGTTCGCAACCGGCATGTACACGAGCCTCAAGGTGGGCGACGACGCGGTTGGCGGCATGCTCGACATGCGGGGGCGAGTTCCCGACGAGGTGCCGCCCCACTGGCTCACCTACTTCGCGGTCGATGACGCCGACGCCACGGTCGCCAAGGCGAAGGAGAGTGGTGGCAACGTTCCCTTCGGTCCCGAGGACATGCCCGAAGTCGGACGCATCGCCGTGCTCACCGATCCCTTTGGGGCCGTCTTCGCAGTGATTCAGCCCGACCCCGCGATGGGGACTGGAAGCTAGCTGCTTCCGGTGCGCCTTTTCCGGGATATAACCGGCAAAGGCGCACCGGAACGGTCGTAATCAGATCTCTGCTGCTTCCGCAGGGTCGCCGGTGGCCCCCTCGTCCTCCCATTCGGCGGACTGGCCGAGGCTGGCGCTCTTCACCACCTTGAGGCCGAGCATCGCGCACTTCATCCGCGTCGCCGAGATGTCGATACCGAGCAGCTCGAGGACGAACTCCTTGGGCAGGCGCAGCAGCTCCTCGCGGCTTTTGCCGACCAGCTCGTCGGTGAGGAGGGACGTGGCCGCGGTCGAGATCGCGCAGCCCTTGCCCTCGAATGCGATCTCGGCGACCTTGCCCTCGTCGTCGAGGCGGATCGTCACGTGCTGCTCGTCGCCGCAGAACGGATTGTTGTCCTCGTACTCGAGGTCGGGATGCTCCAGCCGCCCGAAGTTGTGCGGCCGCTTGTAGTGCTCGAGGATCTGGTCTCTGTAGAGCTCGTCCACTCAGGAGACGCTAGCGAAGCGGCTCTGCTTCGAGGTGCGATCAGCTCAACGGGTCTCATTGATTGATCTGTTTTTTTTCAGGCAGTGCAAAGTTGCCCACTGGCGATTTGCAGGTAAAAACTGGCCAGACAAAGCAGTCTCTATAAGAGCAATAAAAATTTTAATGCATCTGATAAGTTTCGATCTTGAATGGAGACGCGAGAAGCGGACATCGCCGGACTGGAACTGCTCCCCGAAGAGGATGCCCTGGCCTTCCTGGTGCGGCGATCGGAGGATCAGTGGCTCGAGAGGGTCAGCGCGCGAGTCCAAGCTCGCACCGTCGGGGACCTAATCACGGGCTTCGCGAACGCCGAGGGTGGGTTGCTGGTAATCGGCGTTCACGACGGCAAGGTCGAGGGCGTGGGAGGAGGCAATCGCCTCAACGCGTGGCGCCAGGCTGCGCTCGACTTCACCGAGCCACCCGTACGGCATCGGTTCGAGCTCTTGCGCTGTCGCAACGAGAGAGGCGATCGGGACGAGATCGTCCTGATCGAGATTGAGGCCAGCCAGCGGGTGCACCTGACGGCCAAGGGGGAGGCTTTTCTACGGGTGGGAGACGAGAACCGCAAGCTGGGGCCGATCGAGTCCCAGGAGCTGCGCTACGACAAGGGTGACTCGATCTACGACGGCTCGGCCGTCAAAGGCACGAGCCTCGACGATCTCGACGAGTCGCTCGTTGAGGCGTATGAGCGGACGCTCAGGCCCAGGGTCGGCCTCGAGCAGGCCCTTCGCGCGCGGGGGCTGGCAACAGAGGCGGGCGGCTCGCCGGCGCTTACCGTCGCGGGCCTTCTGGTCTTGGGGCGCGAGCCTCAGGAGTGGTTTCCCGAGGCGTCGGTGCGAGTTCTCCGCTACGCAGGTTCCTCGCGGGAGAGCGGGACACGGGCCAACGTCATCGAGGATGAGAGGTTCGAGGGCCCGATTCCCTATCAGGTGGAGGCGGCCAGGGAGAGTATGGAGAGCCTCCTCCCGCGAGCAATGCGCCTCCAGCGGGAGGGGCGCTTCTCGAAGAGCACCCTGATTCCGGAGTTTGCCTGGCTGGAGGCGATCGTCAACGCCGTCACCCATCGCTCTTACAGCGCCGGCGGCGACCATACGAGGATCGAGCTGTTTGACGATCGCCTGGAGGTCGAAAGCCCTGGACGCTTGCCGGGATTGGTTCGGCCGGAGAGCATCCGCTCCAGTCGATTCGCGCGCAACCCGCGCATCGCGCGGGCGATGAGTGACCTCGGGTATGGGAGGGAGCTGGGCGAGGGGGTCGATCGCATGTTCGAGGAGATGAGTCGGGTGGGGCTGCCCGACCCCGTGTACTCGGAGCGCTCTACCTCTGTGCAGGTGGCATTGCTGGCCGACCCGCTTGCTGGACGCATCCTCGAGCGGTTGCCGCGGGGATCGGAGCGGTTCGTCGAGTTCCTCAGCCGCGGCGATCGCGTCACGACGACCCAGGCGGTCGAGTTGCTGGGAGTCTCGAGGCCAACGGCTCTGAGATACCTGTGGGAGCTACGCGACCTCGACCTCGTCGAACACGTTGGCAGCTCGTCCAAGGACCCGCGCGGATTCTGGCGACTTCGCCGCGGTCAGTAGGCGACGATACGCGTCTAGAGCCCGAAGACCTTACGCGCGTCGAGCAGTCCCTCGACCAGGCGGTCGATCTCCTCGCTGGTCGTGTAGACGCCGAAGCTTGCGCGGGCAGTAGCGGCGATGCCGAGGCGGTCCATCAGCGGCTGGGCGCAGTGGTGACCGGCCCGGACCGCGACGCCGTGGCGGTCGAGGATCTCGGAGACGTCGTGGGCGTGGACGCCCTTGAGCTCGAAGGAGACCGGGCCGATCCGATCCGGTCCTGCCGGTGGGCCGAAGACGCGCAGACCGGGCACCTCGCCAAGCCGCTCGAGCGCGTAGGTGGCGATCCGACGCTCGTGCTCGAGCACGGCGTCCATGCCGATGCCGTCGAGCCAGCGCAGCGCTGAGGCCATGCCGATCGCCTGCGCGATCGCCGGCGTCCCGGCCTCGAAGCGCGCGGGCGGGTCGGCGTAGGTCGTCCCCTCCTTGGTCACCTTGCGGATCATCGAGCCGCCGCCGAGGAAGGGTGGCATTGCCCGCAGCAGGTCGAGCTTCGTCCAGAGGGCGCCGATCCCGGTCGGCGCGTAGAGCTTGTGGCCGGTCAGCGCGTAGAAGTCGACGCCGAGCTCGGTCAAGTCGAGCGGCAGCTTTGGCGCCGCCTGGGCGCCGTCGGCAAGCACCAGCGCGCCAGCCTCGTGGGCCAGTCGGGTGATCTCGGCCAGTGGGTTCTCGGTGCCGAGCACGTTAGAGACGTGGGTGACCGTGACCAGCTTCGGGTTGCGCTCGAGCAGCGCCGCGAAGGCTCCCATGTCGAGCAGGCCGTCGTCGCCGACCGGCACCCAGTCGATCTCCGCTCCGGCCCGCTCGGCCAGCTGTTGCCAGGGGACGATGTTGGAGTGGTGCTCCATCTCGGTGAGGACGATGTGGTCGCCCGCGCCGACGTTGGCGTCGCCCCAGGCACGTGCGACGAGGTTGATCGCCTCCGTCGCGTTGCGAACGAAGATCACCTCGCGCCGGTCCGCCGCGCCGAGGTGGTCGGTGACGGTTGCCCGTGCGCCCTCGTAGGCCGCGGTCGCCTCGGCCGAGAGCGTGTGCGAGCCGCGATGGACGTTGGAGTGGTGGGTGCGCTCGTAGCGGTCGACCGCCTGGATCGAGGCGAGGACCCGCTGGGAGCTGGCACCGCTGTCGAGATAGGCGACCGGCCGCCCGTGAACCTCACGCTCGAGCGCGGGGAAGGCCGCGCGGACCTTCTCGATCGGGAAGGCGGTCGACACGGTCACGCGCTCGCGGCCACCTCCTCGCGAATCCAGCCGTAGCCCTTCTCCTCGAGGGTCTCGACCAGCTCCGGGCTGCCCTCCTTGACGATTCGCCCCTCGAACATGACGTGGACGAAGTCCGGTTTGACCATGTGCAGGATGCGCTGGTAGTGGGTGATGATCAGCACGCCCATGTCGGGGCCGGCGAACTCGTTGACCCCCTCGGCGACGGTGCGCAGGGCGTCGATGTCGAGGCCCGAGTCGGTCTCGTCGAGCACGGCGATCTCCGGCCGCAGCAGCGCCAGCTGCAGCAACTCCATCCGCTTCTTCTCGCCGCCCGAGAAGCCGTCGTTGAGGTAGCGGCTGGAGAAGTCCTTCGGAATATTGGCCAGCGACATGGCCTCCTGGGCGACTTTGGCGAAGTCCTTGATCTTGATCTGCTCTTCGCCCCGCGCCTCGCGGTGGGAGTTGAGGATCATCCGCAGGTACTTGCTGACCGAGACGCCGGGGATGGCGACCGGGTACTGGAAGGCCATGAAGAGGCCGGCGCGCGAGCGCTCGTCAGGGGCGGCCTCGGTGATGTCCTCACCCTTGAAGGCGATCGTGCCCTCGGTGACCTCGAGCGCCGGGTGGCCCATGATCGCGTTGGCGAGAGTCGACTTGCCCGAGCCGTTGGGCCCCATCAGCGCGTGCACCTTGCCCTTCTCGACGTCGAGGTCGAGACCGCGGAGGATCTCCTTGTCCTCGGCGCTCACGTGCAGGTTGCGTATCTCCAGCTCAGCCAATTTCGCTCCGTTTCTCGGTTTGGAAGGTCTTGCCGGTCAGGCGGCGGTGCCGACCGTCGTCTGGCGTGCTCCACGGGTGCCGGGGCCGGCGAACTCGACCAGCTCGGCCAGCGTCGTGCCCGAGAGGGCCTTGCTGACGCCGCCCTGCACCCGCGTCCAGAGCAGCTTGGTCGCGCAGGCGTGATCGCCATCATCCTCGTGCGAACAGAGGACTTTGCCGTCCGGTGTGTCGTGGAAGCACTCCATCGGCGCGATCTGCCCTTCGAGCGCTTCGACGACCTCGTCCATCGTGATCTCCCCGGCTGGCTTCGCCAGGCGATAGCCGCCATGGGCGCCGCGGGTCGAGGTGACCAGGCCGGCCTTGCGCAGTTTCGCCACCAGGTGCTCGAGGTAGGAGAGCGGCAGGCGCTCCGCCTCGGCGACCGCGCTCAGCGAAACCGGCATCGAGCCGGGCTCACGACCCAGCTCGACCATCAGGCGCACGCCATACTCGGCTTTGGTCGAGAACAACATCCGACCTAAATCCTACTGAAGTGGTCGGTTATCGTACGCGTGCCGGGATCGGCCTACGGCATAATCGGGGGAGACCTACCCAGGAGGGACTCACAGCGAATGACGACCACCAAGCAATCGACCTTCGGCGCGACTATCCGCACCACGATCCTGATGGCATCGCTCTCGGGGCTGCTCGTCGTGATCGGGTTCCTGATCGGCGGTGCGAGCACGGCGGTGTTCTTCTTGCTGATGGCCTTCGCGATCAACTTCTTCTCCTACTTCTTCAGCGACAAGATGGCGCTGAAGATGAGCGGCGCCAAACCGGTCTCTCAGTCGGAAGCGCCGAAGCTCTACACCGCGGTCGAAGAACTGACCGCGAGGGCCGGGCTGCCGATGCCGCGCCTCTACGTGATCCCGCAGGACCAGCCGAACGCCTTTGCGACCGGGCGCAACCCGAAGCACTCTGCGGTTGCCGTGACGCGCGGGATCCTCAACCTGCTCTCCGAAGACGAGCTGCGCGGCGTGCTCGCTCACGAGCTGACGCACATCCGCAATCGCGACATCCTGATCCAGTCGGTCGCCTCGGCGATCGGCGCGGCGATCACCTACGTCGCATACATGCTGCTCTGGTTCGGCAACGACGACAACTCGCCGCTGGCGCTGGTCGGCCAGCTGGCGACGTTCCTGCTGGCGCCGATCGCGGCCTCGATCATCCAGTTGGCGATCTCGCGCCAGCGCGAGTACGCCGCCGACGCCGGCGGGGCGGAAATCTGCGGCAACCCGGAGTCACTGGCGAGCGCCCTGCTTCGCCTCGAGCAGGGGGCGACGGCGAAGCCTATGCAGGTCAACCAGGCGGCAGAGCCCCTTTACATCGTCAAGCCCTTCTCCAGCAAGGGCGTCGCCGGCCTCTTCTCGACGCACCCGCCGATCGAGGAGCGGGTCAAAAGGCTGCGCCAGATGCGCCCGAGCCTGGGCTGACGCGCTCTGGTCCGCGCGGCACCCTTGCGCGGCTGTCGTTGCAAAGAATTGGCGATGTGCGCGCCACGCCGTGCAGACATCTCGTTACGGTGCCATCATGGAGGCGATGACCAAGAGCTGGACCGACGAGCGACTCGAAGAGCGGTTCGACCGCATCGACCAGCGCTTCGACCGTGTCGACTCGGACCTTCGCGAATTGCGGGGCGAGATGCACGCCGGCTTCGAACGCGTCGATGGACGCTTCGAGCGCATCGACGCACGCTTCGAACGAATGGATGAGCGGTTCGAAGCTCTGCACCTGATGCTGCTCCGGCTCGGCGGCGTCGTGATCGCCGCCCTGCTCGGGCTGATCGCGACGCAGCTCTGAGCCCGCCCAACACTCGCTATACTTTTTGAAGTAAAAGCGGATCGGATTTAAGGTATTTGGAGAGTGGCGATGGCGACCGGCGCGCAGACCAAGCAACAGATTGAGGAGATCGAGCCGTTCGAGGCGGCACAGGAGATCGAGGGCGGCAACGTCGTCCTGATCGACACGCGCGAGCCGCACGAGTTCCAGGAGGCGCGGATCGAGGGTGGCAAGCTCGTGCCGCCGGGGCTGCTTGGCGACGAAATCGTCACCGCCGCGCCCGATAAGTCGGCCCGCACGATCCTCTATTGCCGCAGCGGCAACCGCTCCTACAAGGCGGCCGAACAGATGGCAGCGCTCGGCTACACCGACGTCGCCTCGATGGCGGGCGGCATTCTCGCCTGGCAGGAGCAGGGCCTTCCGGTCGTCGCCACCGAGGGGATGACGCCCGAGCAGCGCGACCGCTACTCGCGCCACACGCTCCTTCCCGAGGTCGGGGTCGAGGGCCAGCTGAAGATGCTGGACGCGAAGGTGCTGCTGCTCGGCGCCGGCGGGCTCGGTGCTCCGACCGCGCTCTACCTCGCCGCGGCGGGGATCGGCACGATCGGGCTCGTCGACGACGACGTCGTCGACGCCTCCAACCTGCAGCGCCAGGTGATCCACAACACGGAGCGGATCGGCACGCCGAAGACCGAGTCGGCGCGGCTGACGATCGAGGCGCTCAACCCCGACGTCGAGGTGATCGAGCACCGCATGCGGCTCAGCGCCGAGAACATCCTCGAGGTCATCGAGCCCTACGACGTGATCGTCGACGGAGCAGACAACTTCCCCACCCGCTACCTGCTCAACGACGCCTCTGTGCGGCTGCGCAAGGCGGTCGTCTCGGCCTCGATCCTCAGCTTCGACGGCCAGATCTCGACCTTCGTCCCCTTCGAGGGGCCCTGCTACCGCTGCCTCTACCCGACGCCGCCGCCGGCGGAGCTGGCGCCGAGCTGCTCGGCCAACGGCGTGCTCGGGGTGATGGCCGGGACGATGGGCACCCTGCAGGCGAACGAGGTGCTGAAGCTGGTGATGGGGATCGGCGAGCCGCTGATCGGTCGCCTCCTGCTCTACGAGGCGCTCGGCACGAGATTCACGGAGCTGAAGGTGCGGCGCGATCCGGAGTGCCCGATCTGTGGGGAGGACGCGCCCGAGATCCCGGAGTCCGAGATGGGCCAGTTCCCGGACTACGAGCTCTTCTGCGCCGGCTAGGCGATAGGTTTCCGACTCGATGGCGACCGTCCGCATACCCCCGGTCCTGCGCCCGCATACGGGCGGCCAGCCCGAGGTCGAGGCTGTGGGCTCTGACGTCGGCGAGGTGCTGCGCACCCTGACCGCCGAGTACCCGGAGACCGAGGCTCAGCTCTTCGGCGAGGACGGCGACCTCAACCGCTACGTCAACGTCTACCTCAACGACGAGGACGTGCGGGTGCTGGACGGCTTGGCGACCGGCGTCGCGGACGGCGACACCGTGGTCATCCTGCCGGCGATGGCCGGCGGTTGAGAAGACTTTCGTAATCGCGCCTGCCCCGCGCGATCCAGCGCTACACTTTCTGAAGTAAGGGAGAGCGCGGCTATGTCAGAACTTCTCAACAGACCCTGCGACGGCCGCTTCGGCAACGTCGTCGAGTCAATCGGCAACACGCCGCTGGTCGAGTTGCCGCGCATCACTCCCAACCCCGACGTCCGTATCTACGCGAAGCTCGAGGGACGCAACCCGACCGGCTCGGTCAAGGATCGCGTCGCCAAGTCGATGATCGAGGCGGCTGAGGCCGAAGGCGCGATTGAGCCCGGGCAGACGATCCTCGAGCCGACCTCGGGCAACACCGGCATCTCGCTGGCGATGATCTGCCGCCGCAAGGGCTACCCGCTGAAGGTCGTGATGCCCGACAACGTGACCAAGGAGCGCACCCAGCTGCTCGAGATGTACGGGGCGGAGATCGTCTACTCGGAGGGCGCCAAGGGCTCCAACGGCGCCGTCGAGGTGGCCCTGGAGATGGCCGGGGACCCCGGCTACTACATGCCCTACCAGTACGGCAACGAGGCCAACCCGCTCGCCCATTACAACGGCACGGCGGTCGAGATCCTCGAAGAGCTGGACGAGGTGACCGCCTTCGTCGCCGGCCTCGGTACCGGCGGCACGCTGATGGGCAACGGCCGCCGTCTCAAGGAGGAGAACCCCGACACGCTGCTGGTCGCCGCCGAGCCGATGCAGGGCGAGATGGTGCATGGCCTGCGCTCACTCGACGACGGCTTCATCCCGCCGATCATCGACATCACCCTGCTCGACCGAAAGATCATGGTTTCCAACCGCGACGCGGTCGTCTGGACCCGCAAGCTGCTCGACGAGGAGGGCATCTTCGCCGGCGTCTCCTCCGGCGCGATCGCCCGCATCGCCGCCCGCATCGCCGGCGAGCTCGACAGCGGCAACATCGTCTTCCTCATCCCCGACGACGGTTGGAAGTACCTCTCCTCGGGCGTCTACACGAAGCCGATCGAGGAGATCGAGAACCTCGATTCCACCGTTTGGTGGTAATCGAGCAGTCGCGCCGCAACTCGTCCACGATCTCGTGTTTGATCGACCGATAGAGCGGTCCAACGAACCGAACGGGAGAGCAACTTGAAGTCATCGCGATTCGCACGCGCGTTCGTGCTGAGTTGTTGTCTTTTCATGGGCGTCGCCAACGTCGCCAGCGCCGCGCCGGGAGACCTCGACCGATTCTTCGGGCAGGAAGGGATCGTCCGCCTCGAACAGCATTCGAGCGTCTACGCCATCCCAGTCGATCTGGCCATCGGCCCCGGGGACTCGATCTACGTCCTGCGCCGGAAGATCGACTGCTTCGGGGCCTGCACGACGCTGCTGGTCACACGACACGACTCACATGGGGCGCCGGATCGGTCTTTCGGAACGGACGGCGTTGCCGCCGTCGGGCCCTTCCACGGGTCGACGACGTTCCAGGAGGGATCGCTCGTGGTGGATTCGGACGGGAGAGCCCTTGTTGCTTCAGCCGACGACGGGGCACTCACCCTTGCCCGTCTGAATGCCGACGGAAGCCCGGACGCCTCCTTCGGCGCTGGGGGGACGGAGAAGATCTCGATGGGCGTCCGAGTCATGCGCCCGAAGCTTGCGATCGCCGACGACGGTCGGATAGTCGCCGGGGCCGAATCCGAGCAGGGCTATGGAGAAGGCGTTGTCGTCGCCATGCGCTTTACCGCGCATGGAAGCGCGGATCCGAGCTTCAACGGCGGTGTTCCGCTGGTTACGCCTCTCGGTTCCGGGCTGGGCGGATTGAGCATCTTCGGCGACGGGCGGATCGCCTTGGCGAGCCCGGCGTGTTGCTATGCATCGAGCGGAGCGATTCATGTCGGCCTGCTGAATCTTGCCGGCGCCTTCGATGCCCGCTTCGGAAACCAAGGACATCGTTTCCTCGACGACGTCGCGCGCAAGCCGACGGTCGATGACGTCTTGGCCCTCGCGGGCGGAAAGATCGACGTCGTCGGCCGTGGCGACGGCGGTGCGTTTTTCTTGCGCCTCTTGCCGAGCGGGCGTCTGGATCCGGCGTTCGGACATGCGGGGGTCGCCTACGTCAATCGCCCCAGGCTGACGGTTGTCGGGGCGACGCCGGCCGGCAAGGGCAGGCTGGCGATCGCCGGAGACGATGGTCGCTACCAGGCCCAACTGATCGTCATGCGCAGGCATGCGAACGGTCGTCCCGATCGCACGTTTGGAGGGGGGTTGCCTGTTCACCTGTCCTTTTCGGCTTCGACCCACGCCACCGCGATCGGCATCCAGTCCGGCGGCCGAATCGTCGTCCTCGGCGAAGTCGGCAACTGCGAACGCAGCTGCGGACCCCCCACATCGTTTTTGCTTCGCTTCCTGGGCGGTTCGAGTCGCACACGATGTGCCGGTGAGAAGGCGACGATCGTGGGTACCCGTAACGGCGAGCGTCTCGTCGGTACGGCACGTCGCGACGTGATTGCCGCGCTGAGCGGAGACGATGTCGTGGTCGGGGGCGGCGGAGACGACCTCATCTGCGGCGGAGGCGGGAACGATCGCCTGCTCGGCGGGGGCGGGAAAGACCGGTTGCTCGGTGGGTCCGGGCGGGATCGCATCACGCAGTAGAACCGGCACGCACGTGTGGCGCACGCGGCTCGTTCTGGCCTTGGCGCTTCTGGCGACCCTGATGGAGACGGGGAGCGTTGCCTGGGCAGCGCGTCCGCTTCCCCACGACTTCTTCGGCATCGTTCCCCAGGGGCCGTTGCTGAGGTCCGACTTCGATCGGATGAGCGGGGTCGTGGGCACGCTTCGAATCCCCGTCTCCTGGTCTGAAGTCGAGCCGCAGGCGGGCGAATATCGCTTCGCGGCGCTCGACGAGACGGTTGCCGGCGCCGCCGCGGCCGGGGTTCGGATTCTTCCCTTCGTCTACTCGACGCCGCCGTGGCTCAGCGCGGACCCCGCGCGTCCTCCGATCGGGACGCCCGCGGCAAAGCAGGCATGGACCGGCTTCCTGCGCCTGCTCGTCCGGCGATACGGCCCGCATGGCGCTCTTTGGCAAGGACGGAAGGCGCGCCTGCCGATTCGGCAGTGGCAGATATGGAACGAGCCGAACTTCGTGCTCTTCTGGAAGCCTCGCCCCTCTCCGCAGGGCTATGCGCTGCTCCTTCGAATCTCGTCGCGGGCGGTTCGGGCAGAGGATTCGCGGGCGCAGGTCGTCACGGCGGGGGTGGCGCCCGTCGAGGCCGGCATGACCCCATGGAGCTTCCTGCGGAGGATGTACCGGGTGCCCGGCGTGCGCCGCGACTTTGACCTCGTCGGGCTTCATCCCTATGCGCCGCACGTGGGCTGGATCGCCGAAGAGGTCCAGCTGGTGCGGCGGGCGATGAAGGACGCCGGTGACGGGAGCAGGCCGCTGCTTCTGACCGAGGTCGGCGTTGCCTCCGCAGGGACCTATCCCAACGCGTTCGACAAGGGCCTGCACGGTCAGGCCTCGTTCCTGCGTCGCGCCTTTCGTCTGCTGCTCTCGCGGCGCCGCACATGGCACCTCGCCGGCGTCGATTGGTTCACATGGCAGGATGGATCGGCAGCCGACCCTCATTGTGTCTTCTGCGAGTTCGGGGGCCTCTTCGATGTCGGCGGTGCGCCGAAGCCGGCTTGGTGGGCCTTCAGGCGAGTTGTCGTGCGTGCAACGAGCGGGAACCACGTCCGCTAGCCTCGCCGCAGGATGCGGATCGCCCAGAGCCTGATCGACGAGATGGTTGCGCATGCCCGCGAGGATCTGCCGAACGAGTGCTGCGGGATGGTCGGGGGCCGCGACGGGGCGGCGACGAGCGTCTACCGGGCTCGCAACCACTTCGAGAGCCCGCTGCGCTTCGGCGTCCATCCCGACGACCTCTTCCGCATCACGCAGAAGGAGATGCCGGCCCGCGAGGAGGAGCTCGTCGCGATCTACCACTCGCACACGAAGAGCAGGGCCTATCCCTCGCAGACCGACCTCAACGAAGCGCAGAACAGCTGGCCGGACGCGGTTTGGGTGATCGTGTCCCTCGAAGACCCCGACGCCCCGGACGTCAAGGGCTACTGGCTGAAGGACCTGAGGATCGCCGATGCCGAGCTCGTCGTCGAGTAGCGGCGGCCTGGTCAAGGTCGCCTACGCGGCGAACCTGATGGAGGCCGAGATGATCCAGGGGCTGTTGACCGAGTACGGCATCCCGAGCATGGTGCAGCGGACGGTCGACAATCCGGAGTTCCTCGCCGCCGGGCCGCGACAGGTGCTCGTTGCCGAGGAGGCGGCCGAGAAAGCGCGCGAAGTCCTCGCCAACACGCCCGGCTCGGACTAGCCGGGACTGGGTCGCGCGACCTCGCGCAGGTAGTCGCGCCAGGCCTCCTCGATCTCGCCGATCCGTGCCTCGAAGGCGTCTTCGAGGGTCGCGGTGGCATCCCCCGGCCGCAGGTGAAGGGCGAGGCGCTCGCAGGCGTCGGGACTGTGCTCGGCCTCGAGCAGGTCGAAGATCGTGCCGCCGAGGATGGCCGCGTCGCGGCGCGAGGGCGGGAAGGAGGGACGGGCGCTCTCGCGCAGGCGCCGGATCACCGCCGCCCTGTAGAGGCCGACCTGGCGGGAGAAGTACTGGGCGCCGCCTTCGATCAGCCAGGCCCAGGCCAGGTAGCGGGCGAACCGCCGCGGAGTCCAGGACGGCGGGAGCTCGGGGTTGTTGGCGCCGATCACGAGCTGGGCGTAGAGGCGCTCGGCAGTGCCGCGCAGCGCCTCGCGGGAGTCCTCACCCGCCGCTCGCCGCTCGCTGTGCGGGTCGTTGAGGACGTGCAGCTCGGTGGCCATCGGCCAGCCGGCGAGGTAGCGCCTGCCGGCGGGCGCCGCCGACCAGCGGGCCAGGGGCAGGAAGGGGTGTGCCATCGCCAGCCAGGCGGGGCTGGTGTGGACGACCACGGTGACGTCCCCGGGCACAGTCTCGAAGCGGTCCTCGAGCCGCAGCCGCAGTTCCTCCATGCGGTCGAGCGTGCGCTCGGCGAAGGCCGTGTCGCCGCTGTCGTGGCGCGCCGTGAAGCTGAGAGATTCCGTCTCGACCCACGGCACGACCCGAGCCTACTAAGGCTGTCTGGCCAAGCAGATCAAGGACACAGAGAGCGAAGCGTGCTTTGCACGCGAGCGACCGAGGACGCAGATATGCGCGGGTCAGGAGGCCTTAGACGAGGACAGGCTCGGCAGCGCCGCACACTCCGAGGATCTCGGCGCGGGCGCGGTCGAACTCCTCGTCGGCCATCACCGGCGTGCCCTCGAAGGGCAGTTCGCGGTCGACCTCGACCCAGGAACGGCAGCCGTGGTACTCCTCGCGGACTTTGACCGTCACCGGGCGCGGGATGCGGTGCACCCGCAGCAGCAGGATGTGGAGCGGATGGCGCCGCTTCCAGTTGAGCCGCTTTTCGGCGTAGTCCGGAGTCCAGACGTAGAAGGGGGAGAGGCCGTCGACGACGCGCGGGTCGGTGACCGTGATGTGGTCGGTGACCTCGGCCCAGGCGCGCAGCCGGACCCTTTCGGGCTGGGGAATGCCGCCGTCTTGGATCAGCGCCTTGGCGGGCGGTTCTTCTTCGCCCCAGACACCCTCCTCGAGCGCGCGGCCCAGCTCGGGGTGGTGGGACTCGCGCACCAGGTTGTTGTGCTGGTGATCGAAGGTCGGGTAGAGGAAGAAGCGCTCGTGGTCGAGCTCGAAATGCTTGTTCTCCTCACGGATTCCCCCCTTGCGGAGGGTCAACAGCTGCTCGCCCTCGGCGAGCGCGCGGACCGTCACGGCCCATTCCTTGAAAGCGATCGGCATTGTAGTCGTACCTTTTGGGAAGGTCGGATGAATCTAAGACCGGGAGGAGGACACCTCTAACCCTGTCCAGGCGGGTCACACGCCGCCCGGATGCGCATTCTACGCCAGAGCAGGAAAAACGCAAAATATGTGACGAACGTCACGTCTATCCCTTCTCTGTAGAGGCGATTTCCAGCCGTTTCGCGGCCTAGCTTCTTCCGCGCCTTAGACAAAGCGGCCGGGGCGCAGCGTGAACTGCCCCCGGCCCGGCACAGGAAGGACGTGCTTCCCATGCAGGACCAGCCTAATGCGGCTGTTCAGCGGGCCGTTGTCGGCCTCGTGCTGGACGCCCACCCGAAGTCCCTGACGATCCCCGAGCTGGCCCAAGAGGTCGGCGGAGAGGCCGCAGAGAGCGCCGTGCGCGACCTCGTTGCGGTCGGCCTCTTGGAGCGCCATGGCGAGACTGTCAGCGCTTCAGCGGCCCTCGTCCACTTCGACGGCCTCGAACTCCCGTGAGCGTCGCCGAGCAGTTCGGCCGCAACTTGGCCCGCTGCCGCAGGGCAGCGGGCCTCTCCCAAGAGGAAGCGAGCTTTCGGGCGGGCCTCCATCGCACAGAGGTCAGCAGCTTGGAGCGCGGCAAGCGGCTTCCGCGCGTGGATACGGTCGCGAAGCTCGCCGGAGCGGTCAGCGTCGATCCCGGCGAGCTGTTCGAGGGAATCGTTTGGAAGCCGGGCGAAATGCGGCCAGGCCGCTTTGAGCTTGCCTAGACCGGGCCGAGAGCTAGCCTAAGAAAAACGGTGGCATTCTAAGAAAGGCAAGCCTGATTGACATGCCCGTACCTAAACGTAAGGATGTCGAGTGGTTGCTGAGGCGAGCCTCAATGCAGGGGTCTGACCCGACGTAGCCATGACCGTTATGGCTGAGACATCTTTCGGGGTCAAATACACCGGGCCTGCCGTCGAAGACGGCCGTATGCCCGTGCGGGACTTGGCGCCTGCGCTTCTGGCACTTGGCGAAGTCTTCACTGAGGCCAGTCTTTTTCTGCATCCCAAACAAGACCCAGTTGCGCTCGAAATCCAGGCGACAGCGGAGGGTTCCTTTGTCGTCGATCTGATCCTTCACGCCTCTGGTTCGGCGTGGGATCAGATGTCCACGCTCGCATCAAGCGATGCCGTGACGATGATCGTGTTCCTCAAAGAACTTGTAGTCGGTAACTCGGTCGATACGAGCCTTTTCGGACTTTTCAAGTGGCTCAAAGGCCGGAAAGTGGTCGAGCACGAGGCAGCTGAGGCCGGAAAGATCCGTTTTACGACTGCAGACGGGGATTCAATAGAGGTGCCAAGCGATGTAGCCGTCATGCACGACAACATTCGAATTCGCCGGCGAGTCCAGAGGTTCGTGGAGCCGCTGGGACGGCAAGGCGTGAATAGTCTTGAGTTTCGCTCAAACGAAGAGATCACTCTCTCGTTGGAGGAGGCCGATCTTCCCTCGTTTGAGCTGCCTCCTTCTCCGGAAGCCGCGCTTCTCGACGAGGAGATCGAGCTATATCTAGAGGTCGTTTCCCCCACTTTCAAGGACGACAACAAGTGGCGGTTGAGCGACGGGGACAGGATCTTCTGGGCGCAGATTCTTGACGAAGACTTCTGGCATAAGGTCAATACGGGCGAGTCGTTCTCAAAGGGCGACAAGCTCCACTGTCGGGTTCAGTTGATCCAATCTGAGCAGGAAGACGGGAAGCTTCATACCGAGCGTCGCGTCATCTGCGTTCTGAAACACCTCCCGGCACCCATGCAACTGCCGCTCGGGAGCGAGATTCTTTCTGGCGAGGAGGCGCCTAAGCCTGAGTCCTACCCAGAGCTGCCAGAAGGCGAGGCGTAGCGAACAGCGACCTGACGACGCCTGCAGCTAGCCTTGAGGAATGCCCAACAAGCGCAAGCAGAAGACTGATAAGGGCCTCGAGATTCCCGTCCCGACCAAAGGCGACTTCGACGCTAACCTGGCTAAGGTCGCTCCGCCAGCAAGTCGTAAACGCCCTGGCGGGAAAGACCGGCCTCAGAAGCGATCTTCGTAATCGAAACACCGGCTTCGCGGGCCGCTTCGCAGTGAAGCCGTAGGTCGTTGATCGCCTCTCGCCGGGCCGCGTCGGCTTTGTCCCGTTTCTTGGCGGCGTTCCGAATGCCCCGGATGAGCCGTTCCTGCTCGTTCATCGTGCCGCCTCATCGAGCAAGGCATGGAACATCGAGCGAGGCTCGTAGGTCCGATGGTTGTAGCGCCAGGCGTACTCGTCCAGGTAGGACTGAAGCCACTTTTGGGAAACGGCCTTGTAGGCACCGCGCATCCCGGTCTTCAGGTTGCCGAAGAAGCCCTCGATCGTGTTCGTGTGCAGGTCGCCCATCACGTAGACGCCTGCCGAGTGGTTGATGACGCGATGGCCTGCACGTCTATCCCTTCTCTGTAGAGGCGCCAGAAGACTCTCCTCCTCGGCGGGCAAAGCGGGAGACCGGCAAGTGGCCGCACCTCGCCAGGTCCCCGCCTTGCGCCGTCCGCAGCCCTAGCGAGGCTTGACCGTCGAGACGGTAGGAATGACCTGCGACACCTGGCCGATCTTCATCGCGCACCTCCCTTCAGAGCATCGCTCTAGATATTTTGATTAAAAAGAGAAATCTAGAGCAATCAATCTGAGGCGATGCGCAAAGGCGCTTTAGCGGTTACGTTCCCGTCCAAACAACCGGGCTCTACCGCTCAGTAATCGCGGCCGCCCGAAGGACGAGGAGGAGCTGCATGGCGGCCAAGAGGAAGACCAGCGGGCGCAATCGCCAGAAGGCCAAGAAGGGCGAGGCCGAACTCATCGACCAGGACGTGATCTACGGGCTCGGGCACAACCTGCGGGTCCGATGCCTGGCTCTGCTCTGCGATGCACCCGCCAGCCCGCGCCGTCTCTCAGATGCTCTGGGAGAGAATCTGAGCAGCGTCGCCTACCACATGGAAATCCTCCGGGATACCGGCTTGATCGAGCTAGTCGAAACCCGGCCGGTGCGAGGCGCCGTCGAGCACATCTACCGCCCGACCCAGCCGCTCGTCATCCCGGAGGGGCTTTGGAGCAAACTGCCCCCGGCGGCACGGGCAAAGATCTGGGGTGACGTGCTGGTCGACATCGACAACGACGTGACCGCCTCAGTCAGGGCAGGGACCTTCGATGCGCGCGCCGATTTCCACATCAGTTGGACTCCCCTCTGCCTCGATGAGATCGGCTGCCGGAAACTCGCGATGAAGGCCGATGGCTGGCTCGAGGAAATGGTCGAAGTTCAGGCGGAGTCCGCAGAGCGCCTCGGCAAGGACAAGGACGCGGAGCGCTTCGCCATCTCTGCCGCCCTGCTCATCTTCGAATCGGTTCGTGAGGTCGGCAAACGAGCCTCGGAACGCAAGCGGGGCTAGGAGAGGGTCTTGTTCTGGTGACTTAGACGAATCGACGACTTAGGCTTTGGAGCATGGGATGGCCGCCCGAGGACACCCTGACCTCAGCTCAGCGGAAGCTGAAGCGGGGCATAGAACATGTCAAGACACTGAGTAAGGAAGCCGCTACCTTCGAAGACGACAAGGCGTATCTCTTCGAGGTCGAGCGCAAAGCGCGTTCTGCCCAGGAGATCGAATATCGCTGCTTCGCAGTCCAGCGGAAGCCTATGCCCAGCCACTGGCCTCTCTTGGCTGGGGAGGCGATTCAAAACCTTCGCTCTTCCCTCGATCACCTCGTCTACGAAAAGTCTGGGGGTAACCGCCGAACCCAGTTCCCGATCTTCACGGACGCCTGCGAGTTCAAGGTCTTGAGCCCCCGCAAGCTGAAGGGGTCCCCGAGGCGGTACGGGCAAGCATCGAGAGCGTCCAGCCGTATCGGCTCACGCCAGAGGAGGCCGCCCATCACCCCCTGGCACAGCTAAGTTCGCTCTCTAACCTCGATAAGCATCGAGTGTTGGCTGCGGTCGTCAGCGCCGTCACAAGGGAGGGAGTCGGCGTCCCCCACGGCGTCGATTTGACGTGGGAGGAGTACGCGACCAACAAGCAGCTCGGAACAGGCAAGGCACACATCTCGACGTTCGTTGTGCGGGCCCGAAGACGAGGCTGAAGACGTGGACGTGGAGCCCCTTTTCTCCTATGAGGTACGAATCGAGGGGAGTCCGGTCGGGAGTCTCCGTTGGCTTGGGAACTCGGTCTACAAAGCCTTTGCCGAAGTCGATACCGGCGAGCCCCTGTCACCATTCGCGCCGTATCCGCTCACGGCCTAGCGCGGCATCCCGGTCTTCTACAGAAGAAAGGTATGACGGAAATCACTGGCTGCCGTGGCCGCCGCCGCCCGGGGTCTCGATGCGGATCGTCTCGCCGGGGGCCAGCTCGCCCTGGGCCTTGGCCGGCAGCTCGGTGCCGTCGTGGAGGTTGCGTCCGGGCAGGCCGTCCCCGCCGCCGTCGCGACCGTGGGGCGCGTGGTGGCGGCGCTCGCTGATCAGGCTGAAGCTCAGGGGAGCGAGGGCTTCGATCTCACGGATGAGGCCGTCGCCGCCTCGCTGCCGGCCGCCGCCGCCGCTGTCGCGGCGCAGGGAGAGCTCGCGCACGCGCAGCGGGAACTCGCTCTCCAGTGCCTCGACCGGGGTGTTGAGCGTGTTCGACATTGCGACGTGGATGGCGCTCGGGCCATCGGCGTCGGGACAGGCGCCCTGGCCGCCGCCGAGCGTCTCGTAGTAGGTGAAGCCCTCGCCGGCGAGGGTCAGGTTGTTCATCGTCCCCTGGCCCTGGGCCGGCACCGGCCGGGCGCCCGCGAGGGCGGAGATGACGAGGTCGGCGACCCGGCTGGAGGTCTCGACGTTGCCGGCGACGACCGCGGCGGGTGGCAGGGCGTTGAGCAGGCATCCCGGCGGCGCGATCACCTCGATCGGCCGGTAGGCGCCGGCGGAGGGCGGAGCGTCGGGGTCGGTCAGCGCTCGCACGGCAAAGAACGCGGCTGACTTGGTGACCGAGAGGGGGCAGTTGAGATTGCCCGGAACCTGGCCGTCGCTGCCGGAGAAGTCGAGCGCCAGGCCGTCGCCGCGCACGGTGGCCTCGACGCGCAGGAGGACGTCGGATGGCTCGCCGCTCGCGTCGTCCTCGAGCACGTCCTCGGCGCGGTAGCTGCCGTCGGGAAGCGCGGCGAGCGCCGCGCGGGTGCGGCGCTCGGCGTAGGCGAGGATCTCCGCCATCCCGGCCCGCAGCTGCGCGCTGCCGTGGCGCTCGCAGAGCTCGGCGAGCCTCTGCGCGCCGATCCGGTTCGCCGCCGCCTGCGCCCGTAGGTCGGCGAGGCGCTGGTGGGGAAACCGCATCTGGGAGACGATCTCGCGCAGCGCCTCGGGATCCGCCGGGCCCGGGGGGATCGTCACGCCCTCCTCCTCGATGCTGGTCGAGTCGGCGGGCATGCTGCCGGGCGTCGGGCCACCGACGTCGGCGTGGTGGGCCCTGCAGGCGGCGAAGCCGAGCAACTCGTCGGCGACGAAGACGGGTGAGATCAGGGTTATGTCGGGCAGGTGGGTGCCGCCCCGGAAGGGGTCGTTGAGGATCCAGGAGCGGCCCGGCTCGTGCTCGAAGTCGAGGACGGCGGCGACGGCGTCCGGCATCGAGCCGAGGTGGACGGGGATGTGCTCGGCCTGCATGACCAGCTCACCCGAGGCGTCGAAGATCGCAGTCGAGCAGTCGTGGCGCTCCTTGATGTTGGCCGAGTAGGCGGAACGGATCAGCGCCGCGCCCATCTCTTCGCAGGCGGCACGCAGGCCGCCGATCATCACCTGCAGGGTGACCGGATCGACGGGCGTCACGTCCCGGCCTCCGCGACGATCGTGCCTGCCGCGTCGACGGATGCCTGCCAGCCCGGCGGCAGGACGAACGTCGCCTCGGGCAGCTCGAAGACCACCGGGCCCTCGGCCTCCGTGCCCGCCGCCGGCTCGCCGCAGAGCACTGGCGTCTCCAGCCAGCCCCCCTCGAAGCGGACCCGGCGAGCGCTCTTTCGCAGGGCGCCGTGTTCGGCGGCGACGGGCTCGGGGTCCGGGCCGGGCACGACCATCGCCAGGCGGATGTGGACGAGGACGACTTCGCCATCGGGGTCGCGATGCCCGTAGCGCTGCTCGTGCGCCGCGGCGAAGTGCTCTTCGAGGTCGGCGGGGTCGGGCCGCGCGTTTCCCGGTACGGGCAGCTCGAAGGCCTGGCCCGCATAGCGCATCTCGTACACGACCTCTGGCGCGGCTCCGGGCTCGTTGCCGTCGACGGCGGTTCGCAGGCGGTCGACCTCGTCCGCGATCCGCTCGGCGGTGAAGTCGGCGCCGCTGAGCATCACCGTGCGGGTCGTGTCGCGACGCCGGTCCGACGCGCAGAGTCCGAGCGCCGAGAGCACACCCCCGGCGCGCGGGCAGAGGATCCGCTGGATGCCGAGCTCGGCTGCGACGGCGGCTGCGTGCATCGGCCCGGCGCCGCCGAAGGGGAGCAAGGCGAAGTGGCGCGGGTCGATTCCCCTCTCTACCGTGATCACGCGCAGCGCCCGCACCATCTCCTGGTTGGCGACCCGCACGATGCCTTCGGCAGCCTCCATTTCGTCGAGGCCGAGGGTGGCGGCGAGCCCGCCCACCGCGGCACTGGCGGCGCCGGCATCGAGCGCGACGCCCCCGGCAAGCTCGGAGTCGCCGGAGAGACGACCGAGCAGGAGGTTGGCGTCGGTGACGGTCGGCTCGCGCCCGCCGCGCCCGTAACAGGCGGGCCCGGGGTGAGCGCCCGCCGAGCGCGGACCGACGCGCAGCGCCCCGCCGGGATCCAGCCAGCCGATCGAGCCGCCGCCGGCACCGACCGTGTGCACGTCGACCATCGGCAGCTGGATGACGCGACCGCCGATCTCACGCGAGTCGGTCCGTTGCACCTTCCCGTCCTCGACCACGCAGACGTCGCACGAGGTGCCGCCCATGTCGAAGCCGAGCGCGTTCCCGTCGCCCGAGGCGCGGGCGAGCATGGCGGCTCCGACCGCTCCCCCGGCCGGTCCCGAGAGCACACTCCAGGCGCCTGCTTTGGCCGTCTCCGCGGCGCTTGCCAGCCCGCCGGAAGACCTCATCACCAAGGGCGTGGGAAGACCGGCCGCGGCGGCCGAGTCGGCGAGCCGCGACAGGTAGCTGCCGAGGAGCGGCGAGAGGTAGGCGTCGATCGCCGTCGTCGAGCTGCGCTCGTACTCGCGGAAGCGCGGCAGGACCTCGTGCGAGACAGAGACGTGCAGATGGGGGAGGGCACGGCGCAGGTGCTCGGCTATCTGCCTCTCGTGGCCGGGGTCGACGTAGGAGAAGAGCAGGCAGATCGCGACCGACTCGGCGTCGCACTCGCGCAGCCGCGCCGCCAGCCGCTCCGGCTCCCCGTCGGCGAGCGGCTCGATCACGCCCTCGGGACCGGTGCGCTCCTCCGTCTCGAGGCGGAGCTCGGCCGGCACCAGCGGTGTCGGCTTCGATGCGCAGAGCCGGTATAGCTGCGGGCGGTCCTGACGGGCGATCTCGATCACGTCGCCGAAGCCCCGCGTCGCGATCAGCGCGGTGCGGGCTCCGCGTTCCTCGAGCAGGGCGTTGGTGCCGACCGTCATCCCGTGCGCGAAGGACTCGACGCTGCCGCTGTTCGCGCCGGCCCGGTCGAGCACCGCCTCGACGGCTGACAGCACAGCCACCGACTGGTCTTCGGGCGTCGTCGGTCGCTTCGCCGTGTGGATGCGCTCGCCGTCGAAGAGGACCGCATCGGTGAACGTTCCGCCTACGTCGACGCCGAGCAGCATGCGCTGACGCTACCTATCCCGCCCCGCGGTCAGTCCCAGCGCTCGCAGCGGATCTCGCCGCCGGGCGTGCGGACGAAGTGGATCCCGTCGAGACCGGGGTCGGCATGGGGGAAGTCGCTGCGCAGGTGGCCGCCTCGCGACTCGCGCCGCTCCAAGGCGCAGGCGGCGATCGCCGCGGCCAGCGGGTATGGGTCGTCGAGCAGCTCCTCCAGCTGCTCGGGCCGTCGAAGCGGACCGGCGAGTCGCCAGACGGCGTTGCGGGTAGCTTCCGTCGGCGGCTCGAAGCGCCAAGAGGTCGGCTCGGGCAGTGTCGAGGCGGGTGCTTGCTCGAGCGCGGCGGCCGCGGCCCGGGAACCGAAGACGAAGCACTCGCTGAGCGAGTTGGAGGCGAGGCGGTTGGCGCCGTGTAGGCCGCTGCACGAGCACTCGCCGACAGCCAGCAGGCCGGGGAGGGAGGAGCGGCCGTCGAGGTCGACCGCGACGCCGCCCATCGTGTAGTGGGCCGCGGGCGCGACGGGGACCGGCTCGGCGGCGGGCTGCAGGCCCGCCTCGGCGAGCGTGTCGAAGACGGGGGGGAAGCGAGCCGGGTCGAGGTCGCGCAGGTCGAGACCCACCGATTCCGTTCCGTCCGCCGCAAGGCGGTCGAGGATCGCCGCCGTGACCGCATCGCGTGGGGCCAGCTCGTCGGTGAAGCGACGGCTCGCGGCGTCGAGCAGCGTCGCTCCCTCGCCGCGCACGGCCTCGGTGATCAGCACTCCGTCGAAGCGTGTGCCGGGGAGGAAGAGGGCGGTGGGGTGGAACTGACAGAGCTCGAGGTCGGCGAGGTCGGCGCCGGCGGCGGAGGCCATCGTCGGTCCGGCGCCGATCGCTCCCCACGGGTTCGAGGTGCGGCGCCAAAGAGCAGCCGCCCCACCGGTGGCGAGAACCGTCGCGGCGGCGGCGATCGGCCCGTCGTCGGTGAGCAGTCCGTGGCAACGTGCGCCGTCGCTCCATAGCGCCGTCATCGAGGCCCGCTCGCGCACCTCGATGTTCGCCTCCGCCGCCACCATCGCCGCGAGTTTCGAGGTGATCTCGTGGCCCGTCGCGCTTCCTCCCGAGTGGACGATGCGGCGCCGGGTGTGGCCGCCCTCGAGGCCTAGCGAGAGCTCGCCGTCGTCATCGCGGTCGAAGACGACGCCGCGGCGGAGCAGCTCGTGGACCGCGGCGGGGGCCTCGTTCACGAGTGCCTGCACCGCGGAGGGTCGACAGCTGCCGCGCCCCGCGGCGATCGTGTCGGCGGCGTGCCGGGCGGGTGAGTCACCCGCCTCGAGCGCTGCCGCCAGCCCGCCCTGGGCCCAGAAGCTGGCGCTCTCCGAGAGGGGGGTCCGGGAGACCAGGCAGACCGAGCCGCCGTGCTCCGCAGCTTGCAGTGCCGTCCACAGACCAGCAGCGCCGCCGCCCACGACGGCGACGTCGAACTTGGCGGACGTCTCTATTGCCGCCCTTCCTCTCGCCTGGCCGCTTTGACCTGATTGCGGAGCCAGGCTGCAGCGGCCCCCCTGGCGCGTGCGTGCTCGTCGGCGATGGCCGCCTCGGCTTCCGCCGCCCGTTTCTCAGCTGCCAGCGCCCGTCCCTCGGCTTGTCGCGCTCGTTCCTCGGCCTCTTCGATCTGCTTCTCGGCGGCCGCCGTCTGCGTCTCGATCTCGGCCAGGCGAGATTCGGCTTCGGCGATCACCCGGTCCTTGGCCTCGCGCTCGCGCTGCAGCTCTTCGGCATGGGCTTCGCGCAGCGCCTCGAGCGCCTGCGCGGCGCGGGCCCGCTCCTTCTCTAGGTCGCTCTCCAGCGCCTCGATCTCGGCGGCCACGCGGCGCTCGGCGGCACTCGCCGCTGTCGTCGCTTCCTCCAGCCGCTTCTTGGCCATCTCGACCTGTGCGCTCAAGTGCTCCCCGCCCGGCTGCTCACTGGCGTCGGCCATCGCGGTCAATCTATTACTCGCCGTCGAGGATGGCGCGATAGGCGATGGCCGTGCGCTCTGCCATGCGGGGGGCGGCGAGCGACGCGGCGCGGGCGGATCCCTCGATGCGCGGATCGGCGGCCTCGAGCAATGGCAGCGCCGCGGCCTTCCACGCCTGCAGCTCGAATGGCGCACAGAGTGCCCCGGCGATGCCGGAAACGGCATAGGGAGCGATGCCGACCGGCGTGGAGAGCACCGGTACGTCGCAGGCCAATGCCTCGACGCAGGCGAGGCCGAAGCCCTCGTAGTCCGAGGTCACCAGGACGGCGTTGGCTGCGTTGACCCAGAGCGGCATCTCCTCTGGTGCAATTCCGCCGCCCGTCAACAGCTCCGCGTCGCAGGCTTGGGCCAGCTCCACTGCGCGGTCGTGCCTCTTCTCGGGCCGGGTCGGGTTGGCAGGGAAGAGCAGGTAGCGGCCGCCGGGCTCGAGCCCGAGCTGTCGCCTGGCGTCCTCACGTGGGCGGGGTCCGAAACGACGGAGGCTCGGGCCGCAGGGGAGAACCGCGGAGCCGGGCACGGGAGGCAGGCCCCGGCGATCGTCCTCGGCGTCGAAGAGCGCCCTCGAGACGGCAGCGACCAGATCCACGCGTCGCGCCAGCGCTCGCGACAGCCTGCCGACGACCCGGTGGCGCACGTCGGTGCCGTGGAAGCTGACCACGAGGGGCTTTGCTCTGGCCAGCTGTGCGCACCAGCCGACGAGACCGTAGTGCGCGTGAACCAGGTCGAATTGCTGGCTTCGTAGCAATCGCCGCAGCTGCAGCGTCGCCGGCCCGTAGTGCCGGCGGCCGCGGGGGAAGACGAAAAGCTCCACGCCGACTCCCAGGGCCCGCAGCTCGTCCACTTGGTCGCGGACCCATTGCCCCCGCTGGGGCGCCTCGGGATCGGGCGAGAAGTTGGTCACCACCAGCACTCGCACGGGCGGAGCGTATCCGCGCCGCGCGACCGATCGGCGGCGCTACAGATTCTCCGCAGTGTTGATCCAGATTTGGTTCGTTCTCGTCTTGTTCGGTGCGCCGGCGAGGGCCAGCATCGGCCGAAATCGAACTAGGAGGCTGCTGATGCTGTATGTGCTGATGGGCTACGTGCACGCTGCGATCGAGCACCGGATTGCCGCGATCCGTTCACTTGCCGCTCGCGAGCGGGGACAGGGCACGGTCGAGTACGTCGGCCTGATCCTGCTCGTCTCGCTGCTGATGGTCGGGATGGTCGCGGCGATGAAGGGGTTCAACGGTAAGCAGGGGACGGAGCTGGCTGACGTGATCGTCAACAAGATCAAGGAGGCTGTCGACAAGGTGACGTTCAAATGAGGCTCGAGGAGGGGCGGCCCGGCGGGGTCGCCCCCGCCCTAGTGCCGATTGCCCTGGGCGATCCGTTGCGCGTCGGCGGGGGAGGAATTCCGTCGGGTCGAGGGCGTACGCTGTATTACAGCATGAGGCATCGCACGCAGCTATATCTCGACGAGGGGCAGTACCGCTGGCTCAAGCAGCGCGCCGGGGAGGCGGGCAGCATTGCGGCCGTGGTGCGGGAGCTGATCGACGCGGAGCGAGTGCGCAGGCTCGACCCGACGGAGGATCCGCTGCTCAGCTACCTGGTCTCCGAGTCACCCGGGAAAGGGCGTGAGCGAACCAGCGTGACGAGCCTCGATCGCGATCTCTACGGGCAATGAGGTCCGTCTTCGTGGACACCAGCGCCTTCGTTGCGCTGCGCAACGAAGGCGAGGCGGAGCACGAGGCGGCTCGCGAGGCGATGCGCGAGCTGATCGCCGGCGGGGCGGCTCTATTCACGTCCAACTACATATTCGCCGAGACCTACACGGCGCTGATGGTGCGTGTCGGCCGCCGGGAGGCGATCGAGTGGGGAGCTCGTTTCCGTGCCGGCGGCGCGATTGACCTCGTCAGGCTCGACCGGGCGACCGAGGAACGGGCGTGGGAGATCCTCGAGAAGCACGAGGACAAGCGCTGGAGCTACGTCGACGCGACCTCCTTCGCCCTGATCGAGCGGGAAGGGGAGGGGGCCGCCTTCGCCTTCGACGCCCACTTCTCCCAGCGGGGCCTGCGTGTACTACCCGAACAAAACTCTTGACTGTTCAGGGCCAACGTGTCTATTGTGCGGCCACGCTCGAGCGTCGGTCCAGGCTTGACGCCAGAGCAACCCCAGTGGGAAGGAAGGGCCGCGCTGCGCGCGGCCCTTCCCCGTAAATGGCAGACTCGCGGGAACGATGCCCGCTTCACGCAGCTACGACCGCGCTCCAGCCGACATCCGGCCGGTCTCGATCGACCCCGGTTTCGTCGAGACCGCCGATGGCTCGGCCCTGATCGCTCTCGGTCGCACGAGGGTCATCTGCACCGCCTCGGTCGACCGCTCGGTGCCACGCTGGATGCAGGGTCGCGGCAAAGGTTGGGTCACCGCTGAGTACTCGATGCTGCCCGCCTCCACCGGTGAGCGCAAGACGCGCGACGTCGCGCGTGGAAAGCAGGATGGCCGCGGCGTCGAGATCCAGCGCTTGATCGGTAGGTCGCTGCGGGTCGTGGTCGACTTCAAGGCCCTCGGCGAACGCAGCGTCTACGTCGACTGCGACGTGCTGCAAGCCGACGGCGGGACCCGCTGTGCGGCGATCACCGGCGGCTACGTGGCGCTCCGTCTTGCCCTGCAGAAGCTGGTCGACGAGGGGGCGCTGGAGACGATGCCGCTGACCGGCTCGGTCGCCGCGGTCAGCGTTGGCGTCGTCGCCGGCCGAGCGCTCTGCGACCTCGACTACGGCGAGGACTCCAACGCCGAGGTCGACGCCAACGTCGTGATGACCGGGGAGGGCGGTCTGGTCGAGGTGCAGGCGACGGCCGAGCGCACGCCGCTCTCCCGGGCCTCGCTCGACGAGCTCCTCGGCCTCGCGGAGATGGGGATATCGAGGTTGCGGCAGGTGCAGGAACGCGCTGCCGGAGGGTAGACGGCGGTTGATCTTCGCGACGGCGAACAAGCACAAGCTGCGTGAGATGCGGGAACTGCTGCCAGGGCTCGACTTGCAGGCGCTTCCTGCGGACATCGAGTTGCCGCCCGAGGAGGGCGAATCCTTTGCCGAGATCGCGCTCGAGAAGGCACGGGTCGCACACGCGGCGACCGGCGAGGCCGCCATCGGCGACGACTCGGGCATCGAGGCTTCTGGGCTCGAAGGTCGCCCCGGCATCCACTCGGCGCGCTATGGCGGCCTGGGGGCGACCGACGAGGAGAACCTCGCCAAGCTGCTGCGCGAGGTCGCGGCGGCGGGCGACGATCGCCGGGCGGCCTACCACTGCGCGCTCGCCCTCGTCGCCGAGGACGGGGGCGAGCGCGTCTTCGAGGCGCGCTGCGAGGGTCGCCTGATCGAGACGCCGCGCGGCGAGGGGGGCTTCGGCTACGACCCAGCCTTCGTCCCCAGCGCGACCGGGGACGACACGCGGACGATGTCCGAGCTGAGCCAGGCGGAGAAGAACGAGATCAGCCACCGGGGCGGCGCGGCGCGGCTGCTGGCCGCGCACCTGGAAGGCAGCGTGGCGCCGAGCGGTCGATGATCCGCACGAAGAGCGGCGCGGCGGCACTCTCGATCGCCTCCAACGCGCTGCTGATTGCGATCAAGTTGGCCGCCGGCGCCATCACCGGCTCGATCGCGATCCTCACCGAGGCGATCCACTCGTTGATCGACCTCGTCGCCTCCGTCGTCGCCTTCGTCTCGGTGCGCAAGGCGGACGAGCCGGCCGACGCCGACCACCCCTATGGGCACGAGAAGGTCGAGAGCCTGGCGGCGACGATCGAGGGACTGCTGATCCTGGTCGGCGCCGGGATCATCGTCTACGAGGCGACGCACCGGCTCGTGGTCGGCGCCGAAGTCGAGACCCTCGGCGTCGGCATCGCGGTGATGGGCTTCTCGGTGCTGGCCAACCTGGCCGTGTCCTCGGTGCTCTCGCGGCAGGCGCGCGTTCACGAATCGCCGGCGCTCGCCGGAGACGCCGCTCACCTGCGCGCCGACGCGGCGACCTCGGCGGGAGTCCTGCTCGGCCTGGTCGTCGTCGCGATCACGGGGAACGCTGCCTTCGACTCGATCACCGCCCTGATCGTCTCGGGGGCGATCGTCGCCGCGGGGATCAGGATCGTCCGCCACTCGTCGGGGGTCCTCGTCGACGAGGCCTTGCCCGGCGAGGAGATGGACCGGATCGAGACGGCGATCGCGAGGGCGCGGACGCCGGAGGTCGTCGGCTACCACAAGCTGCGCGCGCGGCGAGCCGGGCGGCGTCGCTACATCGATCTGCACGTGCAGTACCGCTCCGGTACGAGCCTCGAGCGCGCCCACGAGCTGACGCATGCGATGCGCGACTCGATCGAGACGGCGGTCCCGAACGCCGAAGTCCTGATCCATGCCGAGCCCGAGAGCTCCCTGCGCGACCCCGAGCACGCCCGCTCAGGCCCGTTTCGGGCGGGGTAGGAGACGAGGGTCCCAGGCTGCCCCTGACCCCCTACGGACTCGGCAGCAGATTCACCGCGGCGGCGAGGCCGACGGCGACGATCGTGATTGCGTAGCCGGTGTAGTCGCTGAGGAAAAAGGCGACTGCGGCGATCGCGCAGATCGAGACGACGACTATCCATGAGGCACGGGCCAGGGACACCGGCCGGTATTTTGGCCGAGATGGCCGACGGTGAGACGAGCGGCACGATTACGGGCGAGTCGGCTTCCACCGCGCTCGCCTATCTGCACGAGATGTCGCCCGACCTTCGCGGCGGCGCGATCCTCGACGGGGATGGCGGCGTGCTGGCGGCCAGCGGCCACCCCGACCGTTGGCGCGAGGACGCCTCTGCGCTGCTCGGGACTGCCGATCGGGCGGACGCCGAGCCCGTCGAGCAGGTGCACGTCGCAACCGAGCAGGGCGAGGTCTTCGCGCTCAGGCACGCGGGCCTTGCGGCGGTCGCGGTGACCGACCGCTTCGCGCTCTCCTCGCTGCTCTTCTTCGACATGCGCTCGGTCCTGCGCGATCTCGCCGCCGGCGGCGATGGGCGGGCCGGTAGGTGAGCCCTCCCAAGCCACATCGCGTGTTGCTCGATCGCGTCTCCGGCTATGCCGACGAGGCCGCCGCGTACATGCGCCGCCGCCGAGTCGCCCGCCGTCCCTTCGCTCGCCTCTACTACGAGGGCGGGCGCGCCAGCGATCATGCCGCCGACTCGGTTTTGGGCGGCGAGCTGTTCGTCGCTGCCGGGCGCTTGATCGAGGTTGCCCGTGAGCGCGGAGCGAGCGAGCGTCCATCTCTGTCTCTACGCGAGCGAGCGAAGCGGGAACATTGATGGGGGCGAGCCCCGGAGATTCCCTCCTCGAAACGGATGTCGCCGCTCGCGCACTCTCCCGCGCGCTGGCGCATGGCGGCGACTTCGCCGAGGTCTTCGCCGAGCGCACGGCGGGTTTGACGATGGCGATCGACGAGTCACGCGTCGAATCCGTGCAGGCGGGTGGCGGCGAGGGTGCGGGCGTACGTGTCGTCAGCGGGGGGACGACTTACTTTGCCCACGTCGACGGTCTCGATCCCGCCGACCTCGAACGCGCCGCTTCCGAAGCGGCGGCGGCGCTGCGCTCAGGAGAGGCAGCGCCGAAGCAGCTCAAGCGAGTAGAGAGCACCCCCCACCTGATCGAGCGGCCTCCCGAGCAGGTGCCGACAGAGCGCAAGGCCGACCTGCTGCGAGTCCTCGACGAGCGCGGACGTGCGGCCGGCGCCGAGATCGCCCAGTTCACCGCTTCTTACGCGGAGATCCGCCGTCAGGTGGTCGTGGCCAACTCCGACGGGCTGTTTACCGGCGACGATCGGACCCGGGTTCGGATCGGCGCCCAGGCGGTGGCGAGGCGCGAAGACGCCGTGGAGACCGGCGCCGAGACGCTCGGAGGCCACCGCGGCTTCGAGCTCTTCGAAGACGATCCCGGCGAGATCGCCGAGAGCGCCGCCCGCAAGGCGCTCGTCCTGCTCGACGCCGGTCCGGCTCCGGCCGGATCGACCACCGTCGTCGTCGGCGGCGGCTTCGGCGGCGTGCTCTTCCACGAGATGACTGGACATGGGCTCGAGGCCGACCACGTGCAGAAGGGCGCCAGCGTCTACGCCGGCCGCCTCGGTGAGCGGGTCGCGGAGCCGCTGCTCACCGCCTATGACGACGGCCGCATGCCGGGCGAGTGGGGCAGCGACGCGATCGACGACGAGGGCACGCCCACGCAGCGGACGATGCTGATCGAGGAAGGGCGGCTGGCCTCGTTCCTCTACGACCGGCTGACCGCTGGGCGCGACGGCGTCCCCTCGACCGGCAACGGGCGCCGCGAGAGCTTTCGCCACCTGCCGGTCCCGCGGATGACCAACACCTACATTGCCCCGGGAGACGTCGCTCCCGAGGCGATGATCGCCGACGTCGAGCGTGGCTTCTACGCCGCCTCTTTCGGCGGCGGCCAGGTCGATCCAGCGACCGGCGACTTCGTCTTCGGCGTCTCGGAGGGCTACCTGATCGAGGCGGGGAAGGTGACGCGTCCATGCCGCGGGGCGACGCTCGTCGGCAACTGCCTGGACGCCCTGGTCGCGATCGACGCGGTCGGCGACGACTTTGAGATGAAGACCGGTGTCTGCGGCAAGGCGGGCCAGAAAGTGCCGGTGGGGACGGGGCAGGGTCACGTCCGGATCAAGGCGTTGACCGTGGGGGGGACAGAGGTTTGATCGACCTCGCACGCAGGGCCATCGAGGCGGCGCTCGGGGCGGGCGCCTCCGACGCCGAGGCCTACGCTTCGGAGGATCGCGGGCGCGAGGTGCGCGTCCACGGCGGCGAGGTGGAGAGCCTGACCGCCGCGACCAAGCGGGGAGTTGGCATCCGGGCCTGGATCGGCACGCGCACCGGCTACGCCTACGACACGGACCTGTCGTCGGCGGGAATCGCGGCGCTCAGCGCGCGAGCGGTCGAGGCCGCTCGCGTAGCCGACGAGGACGAGTTCGTCGGCCCACCCGTTCCGGTGCGCCTTATGGACCCAGGAGGTTCAAAAGGCGCACCGGAGCTGAGCGACCCGTCCGTCGCGGCATGGTCGACCGCCGACGTCGCCGATCTCGCCCTCGCTGTCGAGCGGGCCGCGCTCGCCGCCGACGAGCGCGTCGTCGCCATCGAGCAGGCGGTCTACGCGGACTCGGCCGAAACGGTGGCCATCGCCTCCTCGACCGGCATCGACGGCGAGTACGAGAGCTCCAGCTGCTACGCGTACGTGCAGGCATTGGCCGAGGGCGAGGGGAGCCGCGAGACCGGCTTCGGCTTCGACCTGGAGCGCGGGCCGGGCTCGCTCGACCCGAAGGCGATTGGCGTCGAGGGGGCTGAGCGGGCTGCGTCGATGGTCGGCGCCGGCAAGCCGGCCTCCCGCTCATGTCCCGTCGTCCTCGACCCGACGGTGGCGGCGAGCTTTGTCGCGATCGTCGGGCGCGGTCTTGCCGCGAGCACCATCCAGCGCGGTCGCTCTCCGTTTGCGGGGCGCCTTGGTACCGCGGTCGCCTCGCTGGCGCTCGTCCTCCACGACGACGGCCTTGACGCGGCGGGACCGGCCTCGGCCCCGTTCGACGGCGAGGGTGTGGCCCGCCGCCGCACGACTCTGATCGAGGGAGGGACCCTGCGTGCCTTCCTGTATGACACCTACACGGCTCGTCGCGAGGGGACCGACTCGACCGGGAGCGCCGCCCGTAGCGGCTATCGCTCCCAGCCCTCGGTCGGTCCCTCCAACCTCGTCGTTGCCACCGGCGAGCTCTCCTTCGACGAACTGCTCGGCGAGGCTGGTGACGGCGTCTTCGTCACCGACGTCGCCGGCCTGCACTCGGGCGTCAACCCGGTCTCCGGGGTCTTCTCGGTCGGGGCCTCCGGTCGCGCGATCAGGAGGGGCGAGCTTGCCGAGCCGCTGCGAGAGTTCACGATCGCAAGCGACCTGCTCTCGATGCTCGGTGCCGTGCGGGCCTGCGGTGCCGAGCCGCGTTGGGTCCCCTTCGGCGCCCCGGTCAGCACTCCGCCGCTGCTGATCGCGGAGATGACCGTCGCCGGCTCCTAAGCCCGTCTGGGGCGCTTTACGCCGTGCCCACTGTTAGATTGCGCGCGATTTCAACCACCCCTGACCGAGGAGCTTCGACGTGACAAAGGCTGAGTTTCTGGACCAACTTGCGAGCGACGAGCGGCTGGGCAGCAAGAAAGCTGCCAGCGACGCTGTTGACGCGGTGCTGGATGCGATCACCGACACGCTGAGCGGCGGCGGCGAGGTGAGCTTCACCGGCTTCGGCAAATTCCACGTCGCCGAGCGGGGACCGCGCCAGGGCGTCAACCCGCGCACCGGCGAGCGGATCACGATCCCGGGCGGCAAGGTGCCGCGCTTCTCCGCCGGCTCGGCGCTGAAGACCAAGGTCAAGGGCTGAGCACAGCAGTTTTCGCGGATCGGCTGGCGGCGCTCGTCGAGGAGCGCCGCAGCCAGGTCTGCCTGGGCCTCGACCCCGATCCGTCGAAGCTCGCCGGGGTCGAGGCCGGGCCCGCTGGGGCGACGGCAGCCGAGCTCGCTGCCGTCGCGATGCTGGACAGCTGTCGCGCGCTGATCGAGCGAGCGGGACCCGCGTGCGTTGCCGTGAAGCCGCAGCTCGCCTGTTTCGAGCGGCTCGGGGCCCCGGGCTGGGCGGCCCTCGAAGGCGTTTGCTCCGCGGCTCGCGAGGCGGGTCTGCTGGTGCTCGCCGACGGCAAGCGGGGCGACGTGCCGGTCTCAGCGGCGGCATACGCGCAGGCGCTGGTCGGCGAGACCGACACCCCTTGGGGACCGGTCGCCGGGCTCGGCGCCGACGCCTTCACTGCAAATCCGCTGCTCGGCCGCGACGCGCTCGAGCCGTTCGTGGCGGCGGCCGAGTCAGCCGGGGCGGGGGTCTTCGCACTGGTCCGGACGAGCAACCCGGGAGCCGCTGACGTGGAGGACCTGCCGGCCCCCGACCATCCCCTGCACGAGCGTCTCGCGGGCATCGTCGACGAGTTCTCCGGGCGGCTTCTCGGGGCGGGCGACCTGAGCGGGATGGGCGCCGTGGTAGGTGCGACCGCGCCCGAGCACATCGCCCGCTTGCGAGAGCTGATGCCACGGTCCATCTTCCTCCTGCCGGGCGTCGGCGCGCAGGGGGGCAGGCCGGAGTCGCTCGGTCCCGCCTTTGCCGCCGGGCGCGCCTCCGCGATCGTCACCGCATCGCGCAGCATCGCCGCCGCCGAGGATCCCGCTGCCGCCGCCGCGAGCCTGCGGGCAGCGGTTTGGGATGTTTCGACCGCCTAAAGGCGCCTAGACCGTATATACGATCTTCGGCGCTCATCTCGAACCGCGTCAGCTCCCATGAACAAGCGCTCCCCAGCTCCAGCCCGCGCAGCGGCGGTGGCCGCCCTGATCCTCGCTGCGATCGTCGTCGCGGTCGCGGTCGGCGCGGCTCTCGGCGGTGGCGGTTCGGACTCCGCTACGAGCAACGGCGGGGGCAAGGCGGCCCCCCATGCGCACAAGCAGCACGTACCGGCCACCTACGAAGTGCAGAGCGGCGACACCCTGATCTCGATCGCCCACGACACCGGCGTGACCGTGGGGGAAATCGAAGCCCTCAATCCGCAGGTGGACCCGCAGATCCTGATCGCGGGCGAAGTGCTCAAGTTGCGCTGAGGCGTCTGGCGGCGGCCCTCTCCGCCGTGGCGCTGCTGGCACTCGGCAACGCCAGGTCTGTTGCGGCGGCGCCTGAGCCCCCGCCGCAGGTCGAGGCGAGGGCATGGACCCTGGTCGATGCCGGGACCGGCGAGGTGCTGGCCTCCCACGACATCGCGCGGCAGTTGCCGGTCGCCAGCACGACGAAGCTGATGACTGCGTACGTGGCGCTGAAAGAGCTGCCGCTCGACCGGATCGTGCGCGCCTTTCCCTACGCGGCCGAATACGGCGAGTCGCTGCTCGGCCTCCGCCCTGGACAGCGGATCAGCGTGCGCGACCTCCTCTACGGGTTGATCCTGCGCAGCGGCAACGACGCCGCCTACGACCTGGCTCGGGCTGCTGCGGGCAGCGAGCAGCGCTTCGTCCGCCAGATGAACGAGTACGCGGCGGCCCTCGGCCTGGCCGACACCCACTACGCCAACCCGATCGGTCTCGACCAGCGCGGCAATCACTCGAGCGCGCGCGACTTGGCCACGTTGACCCGGCGGTTGCTGGCTATCCCGGAGTTCGCGCGAATCGCCGACGCTCGCAGGGCGGTCCTGCGCAGCGTCCACCCCCACCGTCGCATCGAGACGATCAACGAACTGCTCTTCATGCGCCCCTGGGTCACCGGGGTGAAGACGGGCCACACGTTCGGGGCCCGCTATGTGCTGGTGGGCTCGGGCCGGCGTAAGGGCGTCGACCTGATCGCCGTCACGATCGGCGCGCCCACCGACGAAGACCGCTTCGGCGACGACCTCGAACTGCTCGAGTACGGCTTCTCGCGGTACCGCCGTCGCCTGCCGGTGCGCGCCGGACAGGTGCTTGTCCGGCCGTCGATCCGCTACTCGGGAGGGAAGCTGCCACTGCGCGCCGCGCGCACGGTCGCTGTGGGCGTGCGCCGGGGAGAAAGCGTCGCCGTCGCCGTGCGGGCTCCGAACGAGGTGGAGGGGCCGATCCGGCGCGGCGCGGCGCTTGGCACCGCGACCGTCTACGTGGACGACCGACGGGTCGCCACCGTCGGCTTGCGCGCCGGGCGATCGGTGCCCGAGGCGAGCACTTTCGACGTCGCTCGCAGCTTCGTCGCCGGAAACCTCTTCTGGTTTGCTCTCGGTCTGTCCGGGATACTGGTCGCAGTGGTAGCCATCTTCAGGCGCCGATTCCAATGATCATCACCGTCACACTGAACGCCGCGATCGACCGCACGGTCGCCGTGCCGAACTTCCGCTTGGGCCACCGCCACCGAGCGGTCGAGAGCCGCACGGTCGCGGGTGGCAAGGGGATCAACGTCGCCCGGGCTCTGAACCGGCTGGGACGGCCGGTGATCGCCACTGGCTTCGCGGGCGGGCCGACTGGCGTGCGCGTGGTCGAGCAGCTGCGCGACGAAGCGGTGCTCACCGATTTCACTCGGATCGCGGGCGAGACACGGGTCAACATGGCCGTGATCGACCCAACCTCGGGCGAGCAGACCGAGATCAACGAGCGCGGTCCGGCGGTCAGCCCGGAGGAGGTCGAGGCGTTTGCCGCCCGTCTCCGCTACCTCGCCAAGGGCGCCAAAATCTGCGTTATCGCCGGTTCCCTGCCGCCCGGCGCTGGGCCCGACCTCTACGCCCGCCTGGTCAAGGGGCTGGCCGAGCGTGAGGTGCCGGTGGTGCTCGACGCCGAGGGCGAGGCGATGCTTGCCGGCCTCCGGGCCGGTGCTGCGATCGTCACCCCGAACGAGCGCGAGGCGGAGGAGCTGGTCGGCCAGGAGTTCGCCGACCGGCATGATCTCGTCCAAGGGCTCTCGGAGCTGCTGCGCATGGGTGCCGGTGAGGCCGCGATCACGCGGCCAGACGGCTGCGTCGCCGCGATCGGCGAGGGTTCGGAGCGGCGCTTCGTCGAGGTGCGCACGGAGCAGCTCGACACCGTCTCCACCGTCGGTTCCGGCGACGCCTTCTTGGCCGGGTACGTCGCAGCTCGCTACGAGGACCGGCCCGCCGACGAGTGCCTCGCCTACGGGGTCGCCTGCGGGGCCCAGTCGACGCAGCACTTCGGCGCCGGCATGGTCGATCGCAACCAGGTGGAGCGGCTGCTCGGAGAGGTTCACGTGCAGGACTTGGAGGTCCCCGCCGAAGTGTAGGCTGGGTCCTCAACGCCACCCTGGAGGACCTAATTGGAGATCGACATCGGTCGGGGCAAGAAGGGGCGGCGCGCCTACGGATTCGACGACATCGCGATCGTCCCGTCGCGCCGCACACGCGATCCCGACGACATTGACATCAGCTGGACCCTCGGGCCTTACCGTTTCGAGCTGCCGCTTGTCGCCTCGGCGATGGACGGGGTGGTCAGTCCCGACACCGCCGTCCTCGTCAACGAGCTGGGCGGGCTCGGCGTGCTCAACCTGGAGGGGATCTGGTCTCGCTTCGAGAACGCCGAGGCACAGCTGGCGCAGATCGCCGCCGCGCCCGTCCACGAGGCGACGCGGCTGATGCAGGAGGTCTACGCCGAGCCGGTCAAGCCGGAGCTGATCGGCCAGCGGATCGCCGAAATCAAGCAGCGCGGCGCCGTCGCCTGCGGCTCGCTGACGCCGCAGAAGGTCCGCGACTACTACGAGATCGCGGTCGAGGCCGGTATCGACATCCTCGTCATCCAGGGCACGGTGATCTCGGCCGAACACGTCTCGACCACGGTCGAGCCGCTCAACCTGAAGGAGTTCATCGCCGAGGTGCCGGTGCCGACCGTGGTCGGCGGCTGCGCCTCCTACTCGACCGGCCTGCACCTGATGCGGACCGGAGCGGTCGGCGTCCTGGTTGGCGTCGGGCCGGGGGCGGCCTGCACCACGCGCGGTGTGCTCGGGATCGGTGTGCCGCAGGCCACCGCGATCGCCGACGTAGCGGCGGCCCGCTCCCAGCACATGCTGGAGACGGGCGAGTACGTCAACGTGATCGCCGACGGCGGCATGCGCACTGGGGGGGACGTCTCCAAGGCGATCGCTGTCGGCGCCGACTCGGTGATGGTCGGCTCGCCGCTGGCTCGGGCCAAGGAGGCGCCCGGTCGCGGCTTCCACTGGGGGATGGCGACCTTCCATCCCTCGCTGCCGCGTGGCACGCGCGTCTCGACCCGTCAGGACGGCACGATGGAGGAGATCCTGCTCGGCCCGGCCCAAGAGAACGACGGCACCTTCAACCTGATGGGGGCGCTGAAAACCTCGATGGCCACCTGCGGCTATGAGGACATCCGATCCTTCCAGCGGGCCGAGGTGATGGTCGCGCCGGCGCTGATGAGCGAGGGCAAGAAGCTGCAGAACGAGCAGGCTGTCGGCATGGGCTCGAACGGACGCGCGGCGGTCTCCGCCGGTGTTGGAGTCGCCGACGACTGAGGCCGGCGCCTCGCCGGCGTCGGCTTCGGAGCTGGAGGAGGTGCTGGTCCTCGACTTCGGGGGCCAGTACTCGCAGCTGATCGCGCGGCGGATCCGCGAGTGCGGGGTCTTTGCCGAGCTGCTGCCGTCGACGACCTCGGTGGAGAAGATTCGCGCACGCAAGCCGAAGGGGCTCGTGCTCTCCGGCGGGCCGGCGTCGGTTTACGAGGAGGGCGCCCCGGCCTTTCCGACGCAGCTGCTCGACCTCGAGATCCCGCTGCTGGGCATCTGTTACGGGATGCAGGCGATGGTCCAGGCGCTCGGCGGTCGGGTCGAGGCGGCCGAGGCCGGCGAGTTCGGCCGGACCGAGCTCACCCTGCGCGACGGGGGCGGGCGGTTGCTGGGCGGCCTTCCCGAAGACCAGCACTGCTGGATGAGCCACCGCGATGCGGTCTTCGAGCCGCCCGAGGGCTTCACGGCCCTGGCCGCCAGCCCAGGCTCGCCCGTGGCGGCCTGCGAGTTCCCTGAACGTGGGCTCTACGGCATCCAGTTCCATCCCGAGGTTGTCCACACCCCCTACGGGACCGAGATCCTCACCCGCTTCCTGCGCGACGTGGCGGGCTGCGAGCGGCAGTGGTCACCACAGTCGGTGATCGAAGAGCAGATCGAGCGCATCCGCGCCCAGGTGGGGGAGGGAAGGGTGATCTGCGGCCTCTCCGGCGGCGTCGATTCCTCAGTTGCGGCGCTGCTCGTCCACAGGGCGATCGGTGAGCAGCTCACCTGCGTCTTCGTCGACCACGGGTTGATGCGCTTGAACGAGGCCGAGCAGGTGGTCTCCGCCTTCGAGCAGTTCGGAATTCCCCTTGTCCACGTCGAAGCCGAGGAGCGCTTCCTAGGCAAGCTCGCCGGAGTCGACGAGCCCGAGCGCAAGCGCAAGATCATCGGCGAGGAGTTCATCCGCGTCTTCGAGGAGGAGGCGGCAAAGCTCGAGGATGCCGCCTATCTCGTCCAGGGAACGCTCTACTCGGACGTGATCGAGTCGGGCGGCGGCCACAATGCGGCGACGATCAAGTCCCATCACAACGTCGGCGGGCTTCCCGAGGACCTCGAATTCGAGCTCGTCGAGCCGCTGCGGATGCTGTTCAAGGACGAGGTGCGCGCCGTCGGTGCCGAGCTCGGCCTGCCGGAACGCATGGTCTGGCGCCAGCCCTTCCCGGGGCCGGGCTTGGCGATCCGCATCGTCGGCGGTGAGGTGACGAAGGAGCGGCTCGACATCCTGCGCGCCGCCGACGCGATCCTGCAGGAGGAGATCCGCGCCGCCGACCTCTACCGCCAGCTCTGGCAGTCCTTCTGCGTGCTGCCGGTGGTGCGCTCGGTCGGCGTGCAGGGGGACGGGCGCACCTACGCCTACCCAATCGTGATCCGCGCGGTGACCTCCGACGACGCGATGACCGCCGACTGGGCGCGGCTGCCCTACGACCTGCTGGAAAGGGTCTCGAACCGGATCATCAACGAGATCCCCGAAGTGAACCGCGTGGCGCTGGACATCTCATCCAAGCCGCCCGCCACCATCGAGTGGGAGTAGCGAACTGCATCAACTTCTCCCTCTGGCAGGTGGAGAAGTTGATGCAGTTCGCATAGGCCGTGCCGTTTTGGCTCTCGATTTCGGTTTTGGGGCTCGTGCAGGCGGGGTTGGTGGCGCTGCCGCGGGTACGGCGGCGACCGGCATGGATGGAGCGGTTGCGAAGTCCCTGGTGGGCTCTGATTCCAGCGGGTTCGATCGCCGTAGTGATCGGCGTCGTCGAACTCGAATCGAATTCGGCGACCTGGCTCTCGTATCTGGCTCTTGTCGCAGTGCCGCCGCTGGCCGCGTTCGCGCTCGGCGCGCTGCTTCACCGATCGCAGCCGATTTGGGCCTGGGCGATGCTGCCGCTCTTCGCCCTGGCTTGGGCGACGCCGGGATCGCTGGCAGGCGAGGCCGCGGCGACCGCACTCTCCGGCCTTGCCTGCATCGCTCTTGGTTGGCTGCTTGTCTGCGCCGTTCCGGCCGGTTGGCTGCGACTGGGCGTCTACGCGATGGCGGTCGTCGACGCGGTATACGTCGGCGCCGACCTGCTGCAGGGACCGAACGCGGTGCTCAGCGCCGCCATCCCCGCGGCCAACCTGCCGGCCCTGCAGGCCATCCACTTCGGCCATGCCCAGATGGGTTTCGGCGACCTCTTCATCGCCGCCCTCGTCGGCTGCCTCCTTTCCCAACCACCCGCCGACGGGCCTAAAAGTCCACCCCGGCTCCACTTTTCGGCCCGTCGGCAGCAGATCGGGGCGATGCTCGTGGCGGTCTTGGCGCTGAGCTTCGACCTGCTCTTCTTCGCCGTCGATGAGCTGCCGGCGACGGTGCCGGTCGCACTCGCACTCGTGCTAGTCGAGTGGCGCACCCCGCCAGGTGCAACGCAAACTCCATGCATAGCCTGGAAAAAACGTTTCACCCGGGAGGTGGACTAGCTGTAGCGGTCCCACTTCTTCAGCAGGGGCAGAGGGTCGATTGGGCTTCCGCCTTCGTACCAGCCGGGGGCGGTCCAGATCTCGAAGTGGAGGTGGCATGCGGTTGCGTCGCCGGTCTCGCCGACGACGCCGATCGGCTGGCCGGTGCGGACCGAGGCGCCGGTCTTCAGCGTCGAGGGCTGTGCCAGGTGCGCGTACATGAAGTCCCGGCCGGTGCCCTTGCCGTCGATAACGACGTAGTTGCCGGCGTTGGCCTCATAGCCCGCGTACTGGACTTTGCCTCCTCTGGCCGCGACCTCGGTCAGCCCGCAGGCCGCCATGATGTCCTGACCCTGGTGGGTGTGACCGGAACGGGGCGCGCCAAAGCGGGCTCCGGCGCTGCCGAAGTCGTGGGGGCCGAGTACCGGGAAGGCGTAGCCGAAGAAGGCGAAGGAGAGATCGATCGCTTGCGGAGAGGCGGCGGACGTGGTCGCGGCCGTCCCTGCCTGCGAGGAGACCTGGAAGTTGTAGCGGCCGTTGGGGGCGGGGCGGCCTGCATTGCTGGTCCCGTCCCAGCGGATGCGGACTGCCGTACGTGGGGCGACGTCGTTGCGGAAGAAGGTGCGGACGCTTTCCCCGGCGACGTCGACGACATCAATGCGCAGATCGTTCTGACTCTGGTTGCTGGCGATTTCGAATTCGAGCCTCGGGTAGCGGAAGCCGTAGTAGAAGGATTTGTGCGGCGACGTCTCGGCTGCGACCAGGCGCAGGGTGCCGGCGCTCGGGCTGCCGCTGGGAGAGCCGCTCGGACTGCCCGGCGGCGGGGGCGAGCCGGCCGCGGTCGGTGCCCCGCCGGTGACCGCGCCGGCGCAGGCGGGGATGGCCAGCGCGAGGAGCGCCACGATTGCGAACCAGATTCCCTTCGACCAAGACCCGGCGAACTTGCCTGCCACGTGCCCTCTCTTTCGATTCGCCTACGGAGTTAGCTGTCGGGCTCGCGCTGAAAGAGATGCGCTAGGGCCCTGTTCGGCCCATTCGCCCCGGGAACCTGCAAGCGGTTCCTTCGGTTCCTCCGCTCCCGAACGCCTGTGCGGACGGGACTCGGCATTTGCTGGCGCGGCAGTATAGCCACGCCGACGGCCGGAGTCCCCTATCATGCGCCGGCTTGTGAAGACCTACGTAGCGACACCCGCCGACCGCCAGCGTGACTGGTACGTGGTCGACGCCGAGGGCCAGACCCTCGGACGTCTCGCCACACGCATCGCCGATGCGCTGCGCGGCAAGCGCAAGCCCGAGTACACCCCGCATGTCGATACGGGCGATTTCATCGTCGTCGTCAACGCCGAGAAGATCCGCGTTACGGGCAACAAGCTGGCGCAGAAGCGCTACTGGCGTCACAGCGGATATCCGGGCGGAATCAAGTCACGAACGCTGGCCGAGATGCTCGAGCGGCGGCCCGAGGAGGTCATCCGCAAGGCCGTCAAGGGGATGCTTCCCCGCAACCGGCTCGCGCGCCAGCAGCTGACCAAGCTCAAGGTGTACGCCGGTCCCGAGCACCCGCATGCTGCACAGCAGCCCAAACCGATGGAGATCCAGACTTGATCGACGACGAGAGCAAAGAGACTTCAGAGCCGCAGGACGAGAGTCCGGACGAATCGACCGCGGGTCCTGACGCAGCCTCGGAGGGACCTGCGGGCGGGGGCGATGCCTCCGTTCTCGGCCCCTCCGAGTCTGCGCCACCCGCGGAAGATGCGGCTGAGTCTGAGCCTGGGGCCTCCGAGGCCGAGGCCGAGGCCGTCGAAGAGTCTGAGGAGGAGAAAGCTGAGGAGTCCGGGGCGGAAGAGGCGAAGCCTGCAGCGGAGAAGGCTGAGAAGCCCGAGGCGGAGAAGAAAAAGGACGTCATTCCTGGGGCCGATCTGGAACCGATTGCGGTCGAGCCCGAAGAGCGGCCGCTCAGCGCCGAGGAGCAGGCCCGGATCGAAGCCGAAGAGGAAGAGCGCGCCCAACGCGAGGCGGCGCTCGTCGGCGAGGCCGAGGAGGAGCCGCAGGCTGCAAGCCGTGCGCCCGCCAAGATGGAGGGCGACGCTCGCTACCTGGCGACGGGCAAGCGCAAGACGTCGATCGCCCGGGTCACGGTGCTGCCGGGTAGCGGCAAGATCGAGATCAACCAGCGCGCCCTCGAGGAGTTCTTTCCCCGCCCGCTGCACCAGACGACCGTTCGCCAGCCGCTGGCCACGACCGGCTACGAGAAGACGGTCGACGTGCGCGTGCGCGTACACGGCGGCGGCATCAGCGGCCAGGCCGGCGCCGTCCGGCACGGAATCGCCCGCGCGCTGACCAAGGTCGATCCCGAGCTGCGCGGAGAGCTGAAGCGGCGCGGCTTCCTCACGCGCGACGCTCGCGCCAAGGAGCGCCGCAAGGCGGGCCTGAAGAAGGCGCGCAAGCGGCCGCAGTTCTCCAAGCGCTGAGGCCCTTCGCGTGACGGCGGAGCGAAAGCTCTTCGGAACCGATGGGGTCCGAGGGGCGGTAGGCACGTTCCTGACCGCGGAGCTTGCGACGTCTCTGGGGCGGGCGACGGTTGCCTCGCTCGATCGCGCGCGGCCCCAGGTCCTGATCGTGCGGGACACGCGCGAGTCCGGCCCGATGCTCGAGTCGGCTCTGGCGGCGGGCATCGCCGCCGCCGGCGGCGATGCCCTGCTCGGGGGCGTCCTGCCGACGCCTGCCGCGGCGATCCTCGTCAAGCGCCTCGGGCTCGACCTGGCGGCGGTCGTCTCCGCCTCGCACAATCCCTACGGCGACAACGGGATCAAGTTCTTCTCGGCACAGGGGACGAAGCTCGACGACGCGGCCGAGGCGCGGATCGAGTCATGCCTGCAAAGCTCGCCCGCTCCGGTGGAGCCCGGGTTGGTGCGCGAGTTGAACGGTGGAATCGAGGACTACCTGCGGGCGCTCGAGGCGCACTTCCCGCTCGACCTCTCCGGCCGCCGCGTGCTGCTCGACTGCGCGAACGGCGCCACCTTCCGCGCCGCGCCGGCGATCTTCGAGCGACTGGGGGCAGAGGTGGAGACGATCGCCACCGAGCCCGACGGGCGCAACATCAACGACGGCTGCGGCTCGACCCACCTGGACGCGCTTGCCACCGCGATCGCGGACTCCGAGGCGACGATCGGCTTCGCCTTCGACGGCGACGGCGATCGGGTCCTGGCGGTGGACGGGTCGGGTCGGACGTACGACGGAGACGAGCTGATCGCCCTGGCGGCCCGAGGCATGGCCGCCCGCGGCGAACTCGCCGGCGGCGTCGCCGTCACCGTGATGAGCAACTACGGCTTCCACCAGGCGATGTCGGAGGTCGACATCGAGGTGGCGACGACAAAGGTCGGCGATCGCTACGTGCTCGACGAGCTGCGCGAGCGTGGCTGGGCGCTAGGCGGCGAGCAGTCGGGCCACATCATCGACACCCGCTTCGCCGCCACCGGCGACGGGATCGCCGCAGCCCTGGCGACGATGCGCGAGCTGGACGGTCAGGGCCTGGAGGCGGCGGTGCCGATGGAGAAGCTGCCGCAGACTCTGGTCAACGTGGAGGTCGCCGACCGAGACGCCGTCGCCGATGCCGCCGCGGTCTGGGAGGCGGTCGAGAGCGAGGGGGCCGCGCTGGAGGGTCGCGGCCGCGTCCTCTTGCGCCCCTCCGGCACCGAGCCGCTCGTGCGGGTGATGGCCGAGGCTCCGAGCGCCGAGGAGGCCGACGCAACCTGCCGGCGGCTGGCCGAGATCGTGCGCCGAGAGCTGGCCTGAGCGGCCAGTCTCTACCCTTACTTGCCTCCCGTGCCCCCTCTCGCAACGTTGACTCGGAAACAGCACTGATGTGCGGAATCGTCGGATACGTAGGCGAGCGCCCCTGCCGCGACCTGCTGGTCGCCGGCCTGGAGAAGCTCGAGTACCGCGGCTATGACTCGGCCGGCATCTCGGTGATCGAGGACGATGGCCGGATCGACAGCGTGCGCGCGGTTGGCAACCTGGCGAACCTGCGCGCGGCGGTCGCAGAGCGGGCCGGAGAGGGTGGCGTCGCGGTTGCCGCGCCACCCGCCACCACCGGCGTCGCGCATACCCGCTGGGCGACGCACGGCCGGGTCACCGAGGAGAACGCGCACCCCCACGGCGACTGCAGCGACCGCATCCACATCGTCCTCAACGGGATCGTCGAGAACCACGCCGAGCTGCGTCGCGAGCTCGTCGCAGAGGGTCACGAGTTCAGCTCGGAGACCGACGCCGAGATCGTCGCCCACCTGATCGAGCGCAACTACGACGGCGACCTGACCGCCGCGGTGCGCGCCTCCTTCGCCGAGCTGCGCGGCCACTACGCCTTCGTCGCCATGCATGGGGACGAGCCGGGCAGGCTGGTCGGCGCCCGCCGCGAGTGTCCGCTGGTAGCGGGCGTCGGCGAGGGCGAGACCTTTCTCGCCTCGGCGATCCCGGCCTTCCTCGCCGAGACCCGCGAGGCGGTAGCGATCGAAAACGACGAGCTCGTCACGATTGACGCCGGCGGGGTCCACATCACCGATGCGGCCGGCGCCCCGGTACAGCGCGAGCCGGAAGAGATCTCCTGGGACGAGTCCGCCGCCGAGAAGGGCGGGTACGAGACCTTCATGCTGAAGGAGATCCACGAACAGGCCGACGCCGTCGCCGAGACGATCGCCGACCGTCTTCCCAGCGACGACGGGGTCGACATCTCCGAGATCGAGTTGGACGAGGACTTCCTGCGCTCGCTGAAACGGATCGTGATCGTCGCCTGCGGGACCTCCTACCACGCCGGCCTCGTCGGCCGCTACGCGATCGAGGAATGGGCGCGGGTTCCAGTCGAGATGGACGTCGCCTCCGAGTACCGCTACCGCAATCCGGTAATCGGCTCCGACGACCTGGTAATCGGGATCACCCAGTCGGGGGAGACCGCGGACACGCTGGCGGCGATGCGGCTGGCCCGCGAACACGGGGCCAAGGTGCTCGCGGTCACCAACGTGATGGGCAGCCAAGCGACGCGCGATGCCGACACGGTGCTGTATACCCGCGCCGGGCCCGAGGTCAGCGTCGCGGCGACCAAGACCTTCGTCGCCCAGGTGGCGGCGATGTACCTGCTCGGCTTGAAGCTGGCGCAGCTGCGCGGCACGTTGCCGACAGCCGAGCTGTCGGAGCTGATCGCTGAGATGAAGTCGCTGCCGTCGAAGATCGAGTCGACGCTCGCCGCCTGCGAGGAGAGAATGCGTAGCGTCGCGGCCAGTCGCAGTGCCCAGCAGTTCTTCCTCTACCTCGGGCGCCACATCGGCCTGCCGGTCTGCCTCGAGGGCGCGCTGAAGCTGAAGGAGATCTCCTACATCCCCACCGACGCCTACGCCGCCGGCGAGATGAAGCACGGCCCGATCGCGCTGCTCGACGAGTCGACGCCGGTGATCTGCGTCGCCACCGAGAGCCCAGTGCTGGACAAGATCCTCTCCAACGTCGAAGAGGTCCGCGCCCGCGGCGCATCGACGATCGCCGTGGTCACCGAGGGCTGCACGCGGGTCGAGGACGTCGCCGACGACACGGTCGAGGTCGCCCGCACGAACTGGATCCTGCAGCCGATTGTCGCCATCCTTCCCCTGCAGCTGCTCGCCTATTACATCGCCCGCGAGCGGGACCTGAACGTCGACCAACCGCGCAACCTGGCGAAGACTGTCACCGTCGAGTAAGCGTCCAGCCCCTGGATCACGCGCCTGGCCGCTCGCTAGTCTGCCGCGCGATGAACAAGACCCGACTCGCCCTCCCAGTCCTGGCGGCCACGGCCGCGCTCGCGATCGCCGGTTGCGGCGGTGGCGGGTCAAGCTCCGACCTGGCCGGCTTCGCCGCTCCGGGGTCCCTCGTCTTCGTCGAAGGCACGCTGCAGCCCGAAGGGGAGATGGCGTCGAACCTCGACTCGCTCGCCGGCGAGATGGCGGGGGTCAACGACCTTGGTGGGCTGATCGTCGAAAAGCTCGAAGAATCGGCTCGCGACGACGGCGAGCCATTCGACTTCGCGAAGGAAGTCGAGCCCTGGCTCGGCGAAAGGGCGGCGGTCGGCTTCGCGAAGCTGAAGGACGGGAAACTCACCGATCCGGCGATCGTCGTGGAGACGACCGATCCGGAAGCGACTGAAACGTTCGTCGACCGGCAGACCGGCAAGAGCAAGGATCCCTACCGCAGCGGTTCCTACGAAGGCATCGACTACCGGGTCGGTGGCTCCGAAGAAAACGCGATCGGGGTGGTCGGCGAAGACCTCGTCATCGCCGAAGGCAAGGCGGGCTTCGAACAGGCCGTCGACGCGTCGAATGGCGAATCGCTGGGCGACGAATCCCAATTCCAGGACGCGATCTCTGCCGCTTCCGACGGCAGCCTCGCCGACGCCTACGTCGACGTCGGCGGCATCATCGAAGCCTCGGAAGACTCCGTCGACCCTACGGCTCGCGAAGCCTTCAAAAATGCTGGCGTCGACCTCAGCGAAGCGACGGCGGTGGCCAGCGTCCTGCCTGGCTCCGACCAGGTCGAGATCGACGTCAGCGCCGATGCCGGCGGCGCAACGCCGTCCTCGGGCGACGCTTCGAAGATGCTCGGCTCGCTGCCGGGCGACGCTTTCGCCGCCTTCGCCTCGACCGATTTCGGGGAGCGACTGAGCAAAGCACTCGACGAACTGGACGCATCAGGGATTCCGGGCGAGCTCGAACCGCATCAGCTGAAGCAGGGCATCGGCCAGCTCGGCTTCGACCTCGACAAGGTCGTCGGCTCGCTGGAAGAAGCCGGGATCTTCGCCAGCGGCACCGGCAAGGGCAACCTGGGCGGCGCGGCGGTTTTCACTACGACCGACTCGAGCGAAGTCTCTACTGCGATCAAGACGATCGGCCTGCTCGTGCGCCAGTCGGACACGCCCGGCGTGACCGCGCTGAGCGGTAAGGCGAACGGCTTCTCGGTCCGCAGCGCCGAACTCGGCCCCAAGCCGCTGGTCGTCGCGACGAAGGGCGATCGGTTGGCGATCGGCTACGGGGTGCCGCAGACCTTGCAGGTCCTCGCGGAAGAAGACGGCCCGACGCTCTCCGAATCGCCCGACTACCAGGCAGCCGTCTCGGCGCTCGGCGACACGCCGATCAGCGGCTACGTCGACGGCCCCGGAGCCCTGCGGCTGGCACGCGCGCTGGTGCCGCGCTCGAAGACCGGCTTTTGGGAAGCGGTCCCGTACCTGAAGGCGATTCGCTACGTCGCGATCGGCGCCGGCAGCGACGGCGATTTGGCCACGGCGAAGCTGATCCTCGGCGTCGGGGAATAGGTCGGGCTCGACCTTCGGGCCGGGATCGTCGAGACTTCCAGCGATGGAGCCATGGCTCGATCCGCTCTATGACGCGGAGGGGATGCGTGCGGTCGACCGCTGGGCGATCGAGGAGCAGAGGGTCCCCGGGGCGGAGTTGATGGAGGCGGCTGGGACCGCGCTGGCCGAGGAGGTCGCCGGCCTGGCCCCCGAGGGGCCGGTGCGCATCCTCTGCGGCAAGGGAAACAACGGGGGGGACGGGCTGGTCGCCGAGCGGCAACTGCGCGAGATGGGCTTCGAGGTGGAGAGCGCCGCGGTCTTCGAGGACGACGGCCGGGATCTCTCCGTCTGGCTCGAGGGCGCCGGTGTCGCGGTCGACGCGATCTTCGGCACCGGCTTCTCCGGGGCGCCGCGGGAGCCTGCGGCGGCGGCGATCGCGGCGCTCAACCGCTGCTCGGCGCCGATCGTCGCCTGCGACATCGCCTCCGGCGTCGACGCCTCGACGGGAGAGGTGGCGAGCGAAGCGGTCGAGGCAGACCTGACCGTCACCTTCCACGCGGCCAAGCTGGGCCAGCGAATCGCGCCGGGCAAGTGGCACACCGGAGAGCTGCGGGTGGTGCCGATCGGCATCCCCGACGGGGCGCCGGTCGATCCCGCGGGCGGAACGATCGAGACCGCCGTGCTGGCCCTGGCGCCGGCGCGCGCCCCGCGCTCGACCAAGTTCAGCTCCGGCCAGGTGACGATCGCCGGCGCCTCGCGGGGTCTGACCGGCGCCGTCCAGATGGCCTCGCGAGCGGCGATTCGCACCGGGGCCGGCTACGCGACCGTCGCCGTGCCGGCCGACCTCGAGCCCGTCTTCGAAGCGGGCCAGCCGGAGGTGATGTCGGTGGGGTGCCCGGGTGGGGACGGTTGCCTGGCACCCGCCTCGCTGAAGCCGCTATTGCGCAGCTTCGCGCGCGCCGCGGCGGGCGTCTTTGGGCCGGGTCTGGGTCGCGATCCCGGCTCGGTCGAGCTCGCCCGCGAAGCGGTCGCGGCGATCGAGGCGCCGCTGGTGCTCGACGCCGACGGGCTCAATGCATTCGCCGGCGAGGCTGCGCGGATCGCATCACGCGAGGCGCCCACGGTGCTCACTCCGCACGAGGGGGAGCTGGGCCGGCTGCTCGACCGCCCGGCCGAGGAGGTCGCCGCCCACCGCCTGGCGGTGGCACGCGAGCTGGCTTGGATCGCCGACGCGGTGGTCGTGCTCAAGGGAGACGACTCGATCGTCACCGATGGCGAGCGCACCGCCGTCAACGCGCTTTCGGCGCCGGCGTTGGCGACCGCCGGGACCGGCGACGTCCTCTCCGGCATCGTCGCCGCCCTGCTGGCGCGTGGGCTGGAGCCGTTCGCCGCCGCCTGCGCCGGTGTCCTCGTCCATGCTCGCGCAGGCTGCGACGCCGCCCTGCGGATCGGCGCCGCCGAGTCCGTGATCGCGACCGACGTGATCGATTCGATCCCCACCGGCCTACAGCCATAGGTCCTGCCCGTCGAATAACCTCGGATCGCCGATGGCCAAGACAGCTGCCGAAATCATGGACGCAGACGTGCCGGCGATCTCCCCCGATGCCGAGGCGCGGGCGGCGATCGAGCTGCTCGCGAAGACCGAGCTGGGAGCAATCCCAGTGGTCGACGGCGAGCGCAAGGTGATCGGGATCGTCAGCGAGTCGGACCTCGTGATCGGCGACGAGGAGGCCGACCTGCATCTGCCGCATTACCTCAACATCATGGGAGGCATCGTCTTCGTCGGCTCGATGAAGGGTTTCGAGGAGCGCCTCAACAAGGCTTTCGCGACGAAGGTCTCGGAGTTGATGACGGCGGAGCCGATCGTCGTGCGCGAAGGCGACGACGCCGAGCTCGTCGCCAGGACGATCGCCGAGAAGCACCACAACCACCTGCCCGTGGTCGACGGCGAGGGGCGCCTCGCCGGGCTGGTGACTCGGGCCGACGCGCTCGCCGCGCTCGTCTCCGACTAGCAATGGCACGGGCGCTTGCCCGAGTCGACGTCGGCGCGGTCGAGCGCAACTGCGCCCGGCTGCGCTCGGAGCTCGCCGAGGGCTCGGAGCTGTGCGCCGTGGTCAAGGCAGACGGTTACGGCCATGGCGCCGACGCCTGCGCGGACGCCGCCCTGTCGGGCGGCGCGACGCGCCTGGCCGTGGCGACCGGGGCGGAGGCGGCTCAGATCGGCCGCCGCTTCCCCCAGGTGCCGCTTCTCACCATGGGCGCGCTCACCCCCGACGACCTGGATACCGCTCTCGCGGCGGGATCGGAAGTGGCGGTCTGGCGTGATGGCTTCCGCCAGCTGGTTAGCGCGCGCGGTCGCGCCCAGGGACGGCCGGTTCGGGTCCACGTCAAGTTCGACAGCGGCATGGGGCGGCTCGGCAATCCCGATCCGGGGGAGGTGCTTGCGCTCGCTCGTGCCTGCGCCGAGGACTCGCAGCTGGGACTCGCAGCTAGCTCGCCGGCGTCTGGACGCACTTCGCCACCGCCGACGAGCCCGACTCGGACTTCTTCGACGCCCAGCTCGAGCGGTTCTCCGCCGTTGCCGCAGCTATCAAGTCCGAGTTTCCCGGCGTCCTCGCGCACGCTGCCAACAGCGCCGCCGTCTTCCGCGATCCGCGTTCGCACTTCGACATTGCGCGCTGTGGGGTCGCCGTCTACGGGCTCGATCCCTTCCAGGGCGACCCGGGGGAGCGCGGGCTCTCGCCGGCGATGTCGCTGCGCTCCTACGTCGCCGACGTCAAGCGCTTCGCTCCCGGTGACAGCGCCGGGTACGGACAGACCTGGCGGGCGCCTACGGAGACGTGGGTGGGGGTATTGCCCCTCGGCTACGGGGACGGTGTCCGGCGCGGCCTCTCCAACAACGCGGAGGTGCTGATTCGCGGCCGCCGCCACCGCCTGGTCGGGACCGTCTCGATGGACAACGTGACCGTCGAGCTGGGCGCCGAGACCGATGTGGAGCCCGGCGACGAGGCCGTGTTGATCGGCTCCCAGGGAGCGGAGACGATTCTCGCCGAGGAGCTGGCGGCTCGGCTCGGCACGATCAACTACGAGATCACCTGCGGGATCTCGGCTCGCGTGCCGCGGGAGACGGCGTGACGGTTGCCGAGCGGCTCGGCTCGGCGTTCGTCGTCGAGCTTGCGCGGGGAGCGCTCGGCGCTCCCGCCGACGCCTGGATTGCCGGGGGCGCAGTGCGCGACGCCGCCCTTGGTCGCCAGGTCGACGACCTCGACCTGGCGGTAGCCGGAGACCCGGCCGCCGGCGCCAAGACAATCGCCCGCGAAGGCGGGGGACACGCCTTCGAGCTCTCGGCCGAGTTCGCCACCTGGCGCGCTGTCGCCGCCGACGGCGGTTGGCAAGTCGACCTGACGGCGCTGCGCGGCGCGACGATCGAGGACGACCTGCGCGAGCGGGATTTCACCGTCGGCGCCGTGGCGGTGCCGCTCGCCGGCGGCGAGCCGATCGATCCTTACGGAGGATTGGCCGATCTCGAGCGCGGGGTGCTGCGCACGGTCACCGAGCGGAGTTTCGACTCGGACCCCCTGCGGCTGCTGCGGGCCGCTCGTCTCGCGGCCGACCTGGGGCTCGAGATCGCCGGCGAGACGGTTGCCCTGGCCCGCTCGAGAGCCACCCGCGCGGCTGAGCCGGCGGGCGAGCGGCAGCTGGCTGAGATGCGGCGGCTCGTCGGCGGTCCCGAACCGCTGCGGGGCGTCGCGCTGCTCGACGAGCTCGGGCTGACGGCCGTCGTCCTGCCGGAGCTGGCCGCGCTTCGGGGGGTCGAGCAGGGGCCGAATCACCACCTCGACGTCCACGACCACACGATCGCGGTGCTGGAGCGCACGCTCGAGGTCGAGGCCGACCTCGAGCGCTTCGGCGGCGAGCGCAGCGGGGAGCTGGCGGCCCTGCTCGCCGAGCCGCTGGCCGACGAGATGACCCGGGGGACCGCGCTGCGCTTTGGCGCCCTGCTGCACGACATCGGCAAGCCGGCGACGCGCGCCGAGCACGACGGCTTCGTCACCTTCGTCGGGCACGATCGCGACGGCGCCGAGATCGTCGCCGGGGTCTGCCGGCGGCTGCGCGCCAGCCGTGCCCTGACCAGGCACCTGCAGGGCCTCACCCTCCATCACCTGCGCCTCGGCTTCATGGTGCACGAGGCGCCGCTGCCACCGCGTCGCGTGCACGAATACCTGCGGGCGACGGAACCGGTCGGGCCCGACGTCACGCTGCTGACGGTCGCCGACCGCCTCTCGGCTCGCGGCTCCGGACCTTTCGCGACCGACGAGGCGATCGAGGCCCATCTGCGCCTCGCCCGCGAGATGCTGGCGGCGACGCTCGATTGGCGCCAGGATGGGCCTCCGCCACCGCTGCTGCGTGGCGACGAGCTGGTTGGGGAGTTGGGCGTCTCCGACGGTCCCGAGGTCGGCGAGCTGCTGGCAGAGCTCGAGGCGGCGCAGTTTGCGGGTGAGGTCGGCGACCGCCAGCAGGCGATCGAGTACCTGCGCCGCCGCAGGTGACTGTTATGTTCCTCGCCGCATGGCCAAAGAGGAGAAGATCGAGATGGAGGGCGAGATCACCGAGGCCCTCCCCAACACGATGTTCCGTGTCAAACTCGACAACGGACACGATGTCCTCGGCCACATCTCCGGCAAGATGCGCCGCCACTACATCCGCATCCTGCCGGGCGACCGCGTGAAGATCGAGCTTTCGCCATACGACCTCGACCGCGGCCGAATCACGTATCGCTATAAATAGGCGGCTGCCAGCTCGGCGACGAGCGCCGACCAGGCGAAGTCGCGGGCGCCGAGGCCGGCGCCGGTGCGGGGGTCGTAGTACTCGCGCAGGCCTTCTCTCTCCGCCGCTCCGACGACTCCGCGGGCTATCCGCGCCGCGGCCTCCTCGTAGCCGAGACGGCGCAAGCCGAGCCAGAGCAGCCAGGCGGCGTTGACCCAAGTCGGCCCGCACCAGTAGCGCCGCATGGGACCGCGGCTACCGCCGGGTTCGCAACTCGGCTCGGCGAGGGAGACCGAGGGCGGTGCCACCGGCGCCATGAACTCGCCTTCGTCGAGCAGGTGCTCCTCGACCATGCGGCAGCCGATCGCCTCGGGCAGGTCGGGCAGGGCGAGCGGTGCCAATGCCGCCCAGGTGACGACGTCGGGCCGGGCGCCGTCGGGCTGGGCCTCGTCGAGGAAGAGGCCGTGGCGGTCGTCCCAGAGGCGGTCGACCAGAGCCTGCGTCGCAGAGGGTCGGCCCAGCGCCTGCAGCGAGAGCGACCAGAGCGTGTTGACGAGCGTCTCGCAGAGGACGGGACCGCCACGGTCCCGGATGCGCCGGGCGTCGAAGCCAAGGCCCCGATTGCGGTGGACGAGCAGGGGGAAGCCGGGCCGGGCATTGGCGCGACACCCCCAGACCGGGTCGAACTTGGGGGAGGCGTCGAGGCCGGACTCGTCGGGCTGGACGATCCAGAGCAGGCCGTCGCCCTCGAGATCCCGGTTCGCCGCCAGCCACTCGGCCTGGGTGGCGATCCGCGGCTCGGCAGCTGGGTCGCCGACGACGATGCTCCAGGCCCAGGCGAGCAGTGGCGGCTGGATCGTCTCGGTTTGGAAGGCCGAGCGCGAGGCGACGTTGTAGAAGGGGAGTCGGGAGAGGGAGACGGGCCGGTCCCAGAAGATCGTGTGGCCGACGAAGCCGTTCTCGCGCTGAGCAGCGAGCAGGGTCTCCAGCTCGATCTGCGCGTGATCGGGCTCGAAACGGCGCCAGACGATCGCCGCGAAGCACGAGTCCCAGTACCACTGCCAGGGGTAGCGCCCCGGGCTCGGACGGGTGTAGGCGAAGGGCACACCCTCGCGCTCGCCTTCGGTCCAGTTTTGGCGCAGGACCCGCTCGGCGTTGCGAAGGACGTTCATCACAAATGTTCGCGCTTCGCTCGCGGCGCGAAGAACCAGATATGCCTCATTGGGCTCGCTCCGCGCTCACAGTGCCGTGCGGCGCATTTCGCGCAGCGCCCAGGCGCCGAGGACCGTGAGGAGGCCGAGCAGGGCGAGGAGCGCGGGCCAGGTCCCGGCCCAGCTGACGCTGCCGAGGAATCCCTGCCTGGCGGCGTCGACGACCTGCGTGACCGGGTTGACTTCGGCGACGGTGCGCATCCACGGTTGCAGCAGGGCGAGCGGCGCGTAGGCGGTGGTGGTGAAGATCACCGCCATCATCCCCGCCTGCATCAACGGCGCCGCCGACTGCGTCTTGAAGCGCAGTGCCAGCCCCGAGCCCCAGCAGGCGGCGACGGCGGCCATCGACGCGACCATCAGGTAGGCGATCAGCAGGCCGTCGATGCCCGGCCAGCTCGCGCCCAGCGGCAGCGCGATCGCGAAGACGAAGGTGGCGGGGATCAGGGCGCGAGCGCTGGCCGCCAACACGGTGCCGGCGAGCAAGACCCAGCGGGGCGCGGGGGAGACGAGCAGCCGGTCGACCCAGCCCTGCTCCATGTCACGGGCCAGGTTGACCCCGGCGGCGGCGCCGGTGAAGCCCGCGCCCTGCAGCATGCTGACCGGCACGGCGAAGCTCTCGTAGGTGCCGGTTTCGAATCCGGTCAGGTGGGTGAGGGCGCCGAAGACGCCGTTGATGCCGAGGAAGAAGATCGTCGGCGCCAGCACGCCGGGTATGGCGGCGCCCGGGACGCGCAGCAGCTCGTTCTTGGCCCGCGACATCAGCGCCGCGATCGTCGCCAGGTTGGCGCGCCAGTCGGGAAGGGTGGCGGCGGATTCCATCAGCCCACCCTCACCCGGTGTCGCAGGGCGCGTGCGCTGAGCACGAGGCCGAGCGCGACAATCCCGAGGATCGCCAGCACCGCGTCGAGCAGCTCGTTGGCGTCCACTCCGGAGATGATCGGACCGCGCACGCCTTCGACGACGAAGCTGAGCGGGTTGTATTCGGCGATCTCCCTGGCCGGCTGGATCATCAGCGCGTTGGGGAAGAAGGCCGAGGAGAGGAAGAGCACGACCAGGACGAGCGGGAAGAGACCCTGGACGACGCTGGCGCTGCCCGTCCGCAGGGCGATCGCGGCGCCGATGCCGCCGACCGCCATCGCCGTCGCGGTGACGAGGCCGACCGCGATCGCGGCGCCGAGCACGCCGCCCTCGATCGGCGCCCCGAAGGCGAGCCCGATCACCAGGAACCAGAGCGCCGAGAGCAGGCCCAGCGTCGCGGTCCCGGCGAGGCGGCCGAGGACGATCGTGTAGCGGGGGATGGGAGCGGCGAAGAGCCGGTCGGTGAAGCCCATCTCGATGTCGACGGCCAGCGCGATGCCGCCGCTGTTGCCGGCCAGCATCAGCGATTGCATCATCGCCCCGGCGAGCATGAACTGGAGGAAGCTGTGCACCGGCGGAAAGCCCGGCAGGTTGACCGCCCCGCCCGCGCCGCCGGTCTGGATCGCCAGCAGCAGGGTAGGGAAGACGAGGATCGGCGCCATCAGCTGCGGTCGGCGGAAGGTCTGCTTGACCGATCGCAGGCCCAGCGCCTTGACGACCCGCAGGTTCTTCGCCAGGTCGCTCAAGCCTCGACGCCCTCCAAATCCGGCTCCTCGTCTTTCTCTTTCTCCAGGTGGTGACCCGTCTTGGCGACGAAGACGTCGTCGAGGGTCGGCTTGACCAGCTCCAGCGACTCGACCTCGATCCCCGCGTCGTCCAGCGCCCGCACGACCTTGGGGATGTCGCCGGCGCCGTTCTCGACCTCGACCAGGATCGTCCTCGCGTCGCGCGGCGGCAGCAGCTTGCCGATCCGGGCGCAGATCTCCTCGGCCTCGGCGAGCGAGCCCTCGGCCAGCTGCAGCTGGATGTGGGGGTTGCCGATCTGCGCCTTGAGCGCCTCCGGCGTGCCTTCGGCGACGATCGTGCCGTGGTCGATGATCGCCACGTTGTCGGCAAGCTGATCGGCCTCCTCGAGGTACTGGGTGGTGAGGAAGACCGTGGTGCCCTCGTCGTTCAGCGAGCGCACCTCCTCCCAGATTGTCTTGCGGCTGACCGGGTCGAGCCCGGTGGTCGGCTCGTCGAGGAAGAGGACGCGCGGCTCGTGCACGAGCGCCGCCGCCAGGTCGAGGCGCCGTCGCATCCCGCCCGAGTACGTCCCGACCCGCCGGTCGGCGGCCTCGGTCAGCTCTACGCGTTCGAGCAGCGCGTCGGCGCGGCGCTTGCCCTCGGCGTTGGGCAGACCCTGGAGCGTCGCCTGCAGGCGGATCAGCTCGCGCCCGGTCATCAGCGGGTCGAGCGCCGCCTCCTGCAGGGCGACGCCGATCGAGGCTCGCACCGCCCGCGCTTCCTTGACCACGTCGTGGCTGGCGACAGCCGCCCGCCCGCCGGTCGGCAGCAGCAGCGTGGTCAGCATGCGGACCGTGGTGGTCTTGCCAGCCCCGTTGGGGCCGAGGAAGCCGTAGATCTCGCCCTCGTCGACCGCGAGATCGACGCCGCGCACGGCGTGCACCTCGTCGAAAGCGCGTTCTAGCTGCTCTACGACGATTGCGGGCATGGGGCGGCAACCCTACCGAGGCCACCTGGCCGGGATCGTGCAATGCGTCGCCAAAGCGCGCATCTGCACCGCTCGGAAGGCAGAATCACGGCCGCAACCCGCGCCAGGCGGCGGGGTTGCAGCTGAGGACTATGCGAGTAGCAGCGAAAAACGGCAACGTCAGGTCGCGCGCCTCGCTGGCGCTGGCGTTCGCCTGTGCGCTGGCGGCGCTCGTCGCGGTCGCCTGGCCCGGGGCCGCCGACTCGGCGCCGCTGCGGGTTGTCGTGCTCGGCAAGACCCCCTCGACGCCATCGCCGTCCTGCCCGGGCAAGGTCGTCAACAACATCGAGGTGATCCCCTGTCGGGTCGAGGGCCACGTCACCGGCTACCAGGTCAACGCCGGCGGGGTCGACCAGCCCTACGAGGCGCCCTTCGACGGCAAGGTTGTCGCCTGGTCGATTGCGCTCTCGAAGCCGTCGCACGTCGACGGCAAAACGACCACCGACGAGGTCGGCTTCTTCGACGAATTCCTCGGCAAGCCCTCGCAGGCGCGGATCGGCATCCTGCGGCCGGTCAAAGGCTCCAAGCCGCCCCAGTTCACGCTCGTGCGCCAGGGCCCGCTCGAGGTCCTCAACCCCTACTTCGGCAGCACTCCGATCTTCACCCTCGACCACCCGCTCTCCGTCCTGCGCGGCCAGATCGTCGCCCTCACGGTGCCGACCTGGGCGCCGATGTTCGCCTTCAACGTCTCCGAAGGCGACACCTGGCGCGGCAGCCGAGTCACCGGCCACTGCGCCTCCAAGCAGGACATCCAGGGCGGCCACCCGCAGCAGGGCGTGGGCAAGACCAAGAGCTACGGCTGCTTCTACTCCAGCGCGCGTCTGCTGTACACGGCGACGCTGGTCAAGAAACCATAGGGCCGAGACCCTGTCGCAGGGGGATACTACGATCGTGCGCATGGCACGTCGAGAGGATCGCGACCCTTTATCTTCATCGCCTTCTCGTGGGTACAGGCCACCTAATCCTGCTCCTGGGTTGACCCAGGACCGCAAGCTGAAAATAGCCTTCAGGCAGCCACGGCCTTCAAGCGATCTGAGCGCTTTGAGTCACTCGCAGGATTGCCGCATCCGACATTGACCACCCCAGGGCGGGGTCAATGTCGGATGCGCTTCGCCAACCTTGCGTGGGCACCTGTTGGGCGACGCCTCAGTAGGGCGCGTTGCCCCCATTTGCTGCCCAGCCGGCCGCGCTCGAACCCCAACGCGGCCGGCCCGTGCTGCAGCTGGTTGACCCTCTAGCCGCAGCGGCGGTAATGCAAGTACACGGTCGCGCCGAACGTGCGGGTCTCGACCAACTCGAGGTCGATGTGCACGTCAGGCGGGAAGTACGGCGTGCCGCCACCCACCACGATCGGGATGACGAACAGCTCGAACTCGTCGATCAGCCCGCGCGCATGCATTCCGCCGCAAGGCCGGCGCCGCCGACCGCGATCCTCCGGTCCCCGAGCGCGGCGATCTCCTCCTCGAGCGTTCCGGTGGCCAGGCGGTTGCTGCCCTCGACGCTCGTTACCGTGGTCGAGAACACGATCTTCTCGAGCGGGCGCCAGATCTCGGCGAACTCCGCCATCACGGGGTCGGAGAACTCCTCGGTGTCCCACACGAGCATCGTCTCGTAGAGGCGCCGGCCGAGCAGTTGGGCGTCGGTCGCGGCGGCCCGTTCGTTGTGGAACCGGTGCAGCTCCTGGCTGGGCACCGCCCAGTCGAAGCTTCCGTCGGGTCCGGCGATGTAGCCGTCAGCCGACAGGCTCATGGAATAGGAGATCACGAGGACGCAGTAAACCGCGTCGAGCTGACGGCCTTCCCGGCGACGGGATTCGAACCCGCGACCTTCGGGTTATGAGCACGTTTCGTTTCGCCCAGACGGAGTGTGACGACCGCCGTCGAGAAGCTCTGACGAAGTCTTGACTTTGTGCGCGCCACACGTGCGTTGGCTCGGTCAGCGTCAAGGGATCTTCCACCTGCGGAAAGACCGAGCCAGTGAGCAAGAGGAGCCAAATCGAAAGCACGCCTGGCCCGATGAAATCGGCTTCGGATTTCCCGTTGTGCTGGCAGGGGCTGGCACGGCGTTGGCGAGGGCCATTTATGCATAGGTAGTCTCCAGCCTATGAAACGTTTTGTCCTACCCGAGCTGTTGCCTTCCTATGTCCTGCTGGCGATTGGGGCGCTGATATACCTGCTGATGGGCTCCGGCGGCACGCTTGCGCACTTGATGGCGTATGGCCTGTTTGCGGTCGGCACGTGGATCGTCTTCCGGCCGCAGAAGTTCACCGCGGGCGCGAGGGCGCCTATCAGAGTGCTTCTTGGCGCAGGCCGCAGTAGGGGCAGTCGCTGACGTCGAGGCCGATCAGCTGGTCGCAGCGGCGGCAGGCGCGGAGGTTCTCCGGGCTGCGCGGCAGGGAGGAGACCGAAGGGGCGAGCGGCAGGACGGCCGCCACCGGCTGCATCTCCTCGCCGGTCTCGCGGTCGAGGTAGACCTCGCCGGGCTCGGCGTGGGCCAGGGCCTCGCGGCCCGAGGCCTTCGCGCGCATCCGGTAGAGCTGCTTCGAGTTCACGGCGGCGAAGACTAATAGCTTCTGCGGTCCCGATGCGCGTCCTCATCTTCCACGGCTACATGCTGCGCGGCACGGGCAGCAACATCTACAACGCCAACCTGGCCCGAGCGCTTGCGCGCATGGGCCATGAGGTGCACCTGCTCTGCCAGGACCACGAGATCCGGATCGAGGGGGTTGAGATCCACAACCCCGACATCCACGGCCTGCTCCCCGTCTACGTCAAGGACCCCTACGAGGGCTTCGAGGTCAAGGCCTTCCCCGAGCTGAGCGATGAGGAGCTGGACCGCTACATCGAGGCCAACGTGTGCGCCGTTCGCGAGGTTGCCGAGCGGGCGGGCAGCATCGACGTCGCCCTCGCTAACCACCTCGTCATGGGCCCCGCCATCCTCGCCCGCGCCGACGTGGCTCCGTTCGCCGCCAAGATCCACGGCTCGGCCCTGGAGTACACCGTGAAGCCCAATCCCCGCTTCCTGCCCTATGCCAGGGAGGGGATGGAGGCGGCTGCCGGGGTTCTCGTGGGCTCCATGCATACGGCGGAGTCGCTCTGGGAGACGCTGCCCAACGTTCCCGGTCTTCAGGGCAAGACCCGCCTTGGTCCACCTGGGGTCGACACGGATCGGTTCCGGCCGCAGGCCCCATCGGAGGAGAAGCCGAGAGTCGTCTATGTCGGCAAGCTGATCGTCTCCAAGGGCGTGGATCTTCTGCTGGCCGCTTGGCCACTGGTCAGGGCGAAGCACCCGGATGCTCGACTGGAAATTGCTGGCTATGGCGAGTACGAGGATGGGCTGCGAAAGCTGCTTGCGGCGCTGGAGGCAGGAGATCTCTCGCAAGCTCGTGAGGTCGCGGCAGCGGGTTGGGCGCTCGAGGGGGGAGGGGAGCGACCCCTACCGATCCTCTCGGCGTTTCTGGCCGATCCGCCAGCCGGATACGCGGAGGCCGCCGAGGCCGCCGCCGGCTCGGTCGAGTTCATCGGCCGGCTCGAGCACGACGAGGTCGCGGACCTGTTGCCCGGCGCCGAGGCGCTGGTCATGTCCAGCACCTTCCCGGAGGCATTCGGAATGGTCGCCGCCGAGGCCGCCGCCTGCGGCGTGCTGCCGGTGTCCGCTGGGCACTCGGGCATGCTCGAGGTCTCGCGACAGCTCGCCGCGGCACTGTCCCCCGCGGCCGCTCCCCTGACCTCGTTCCCGGTGGCCGAAGGCGCTGTCGAGACGATCGCGGAGCGCCTCGACGGCTGGCTCTCGCTGCCCGAGGCCGAGCGGGCCACCGCCCGCGAGAGTCTCGTCGAGACGGCTCGTCGGCTCTGGAGCTGGGAGGGCGTCGCCCGCGGCGTGATCGCCGCCGCGCGGGGCGAGCTTGACCGTCTGCCGCTTGCATAGAATGCCCGTCCGCCAATGAGTCCGGAGCGAGCAAGCGTGCATATCTGGTTCTTCGCGCCGCGAGCGAAGGACGATCTTTGATCATGATGGGCCGCCTGCCGATAGCGAAGATGTTCGCCGCCACGCTTGCGATGACCGCGGCGATCTCGGCGGTCATGGTCTCGATCCATTGGGACGGCCAGGAGGCCTCCACGGCGGCGCCGAAGATCGACGACCTGCTCAACGTGATGATCGTCCTCTCGTCGTTCGTCTTCTCGCTGGTGGTCGTGATGCTCTTCTACGCGCTCTGGAAGTTCAGGGCGAAGCCCGGCGACGAGTCCGACGGCGAGCCGATCCACGGCAACACCCGGCTCGAGGTGGCTTGGACGCTGATCCCGACGATCATCGTCCTCTTCGGCGCCGCATATAGCTGGGCCGTGCTCGACGAAATCGAAGAGCCAGCCGGCGACGCGATGATCGTCGACGTCTTCTCCCAGCAGTACGCGTGGAGCTTCGGCTACCCGGAAAACGGCGGCCGCTGGTCCCAAGGGGAACTGCACGTCCCGGTCAACCGCCAGATCCAGTTCAAGATGCACTCCCAGGACGTGATCCACTCGTTCTGGGTGCCGGAGTGGCGGATCAAGAAGGACAACGTGCCGGGGATCACGACGACGGCGATCGTCACGCCTGACAAGCTCGGCACCTTCCAGCTGATCTGCACCGAGCTCTGCGGGTTCGGCCATGCCTCGATGCGCGCCACGGTGGTCGTCGAAAAGCCCGCCGACTTCCTTAAATGGGTCGACGGGCTAAAGGAACCCGTGCCGCAGGCCTACAAGGAATCGATCATCCAAGACACCGAGACCAACCCGGTGCCGGTCGGCGCCGGAGGGGCATAATGGGGGCTCTCTAGATGGTGGCTGCGATCAAGCAACCCGGGTGGATTCGCGGCGCGATCGGCGCGCTGCTCGGCGCGGCCTTCGGCTTCGCCCTCGTCGTCGCTTTGCGCAAGGCATCGGGCCTGCCCGCCTTCCAGAGCGAACAGACCGGCTACCCGCAGGTCGTCGTGCCGCTGGTCACCGGCCCACTCGGCTTCCTGCTCGGCTTCGGCTGCTTCGACTACTGGCTGCGCTGGGCGGCGGGGATGCCGACCATCCCCGAGGACCACTCGCAGCACGGGGCGAAGAGCTGGCGCGACTACTTCCGCTTCAACACCGATCACAAGGTGATCGGCATCCAGTACATCTGCACCACCTTCTTCTTCTTCTTCGTGGGCGGGCTGATGGCGATGCTGATCCGCGCCGAGCTGGCCCGGCCGGGCACGCAGATCGTCGACGCGGCGACCTTCAACAGCCTCTTCTCCACCCACGCGGTGCTGATGATCTTCGTTTTCGTCATCCCGGTCTTCGCCGGGATCGCCAACTACGTGCTACCGCTGATGATCGGCGCGCCGGACATGGCCTTCCCGCGGCTCAACGCGCTCAGCTTCTGGATGCTGCCGCTCGCCGGCCTGCTCTTCATCGGCAGCTTCCTCGCCCCCGGCGGCGCTTTCGACGCCGGCTGGACCGGCTACGCGCCGCTCTCGACCGGGGCGCCGCTGGGACAGTCCTTCTTCAACCTCGGCGTGCAGTTCGCCGGCGCCTCGTCGATCGCTACCGCGCTCAACTTCCTGGTCACGATCATCACTATGCGTGCGCCCGGAATGACCTTCTGGCGCATGCCGCTGCTCGTCTGGGCCAATCTCTCGACCTCGCTGCTGGTCGTCGCCGCGACGCCTTTCATCGCCGGCGCCCAATTCATGGTCCTCTTCGACCGCGCCCTGCACACCAACTTCTTCCAGTTCGCCGGCGGCGGCGACGTGGTCAGCTACCAGCACATCTTCTGGTTCTACTCACACCCAGCCGTCTACATCATGATGCTGCCCGGCTTCGGGATCATCAGCGAGGTCATCTCGACCCACGCGCGCAAGCCGATCTTCGGCTACCGCCTGATGGCCCTGGCGCTGATCGGGATCGTCGTACTCAGCTACTCGGTCTGGGCGCACCACATGTTCGTCGCCGGAATGTTCAGCTGGTTGCGGGTGCCGATGATGATCACGACGCTGCTGATCGCGGTGCCGACCGGGATCAAGATCTTCTCCTGGCTGGGGACGCTCTACTTCGGCAAGATCCACACCTATTCGACGGCGATGCTGTTCGCGCTCGCCTTCATCATCACCTTCACGATCGGCGGAATCAGTGGCGTGATGCTGGGCATGGTGCCGATCGACATCCACGTCTCCGACACCTACTTCATCGTTGCCCACATCCACTTCGTCCTCTTCGGCGGCTCGGTCTTTACGATCTTCGCCGGCATCTACCACTGGTTCCCGAAGATGACCGGGCGGATGTACGACGAGCGGCTCGGCCGCATCCACTTCTGGGGGACGGTAATCGGCACCTGGGGCACCTTCATCCCAATGCACTGGATCGGGATGGACGGGATGCCGCGCCGTGTCGCCGACTACGCGACCCAGTTCGGCGACTGGAACCTGCTGATCAGCTGCTGCGCCTTCTTCCTCGGCGCCTGCCAGCTCGTCTTCCTCTACAACATGGTGGTCAGCTGGCGCTTCGGGCCGAAGGCCGAGGCCAACCCGTGGCGGGCGAAGTCGATCGAGTGGCTGGTCTCCTCGCCGCCGCCGATCTTCAACTTCGACGAGATTCCGCGCGTCGTCGGCGGCCCCTACGAGTTCGGCGTCCCGGGCGCGCGCCACGCAATCCTCGCCGGCGAAGGCGCGGAGGTGGAGGCGCCCGAGCCGACGGTGGTGTCCACGTGAGCGCGGAGGGGCGTCCCCTGCTCGTCTTCCTCAACGAGGTCGCGGGCGGGCGCAAGCTGCTGCAGGCGGTCAAAGAGCGGGCCGGGGACGTGCCCTTCGTCGCCGTCGCGGCGCCCCAGAACCAGCCTGCGGTCGGCCAGCTGATCGACGCCGGCGAGCTGCGCGAGGCGGCGCGGGCTCGGGTCGAGGTGACAATGTCGATCCTCTCCGAGTACGGGATCGAATCGGTCGGTGAGGTGATGGACCCCGAGTCGTCACTCGCCCTCGACGACGCGGTTCGAGCCCACGAACCGGGCGAGGTGCTGCTCTCCTGCCTGTATGAGACGCGTTTCGGCTTCACTCGCAAGGACCTGGTCGAGTGGGCGAAGAGCCGCTTCGAACCGGAGGTCGCGGTCACTCACATCCCGGTGCGGATCGAAGAGGACGCGATCAGCTGGGAGGTCAACCACACCCTGGTCGTCGCGACGAAGACGATCGCCGCTCCCGACTTGGTCGAGCGGTTGAAGGAACGCGCCGCCGGCCACCCGCACCGCTACACGATCATCTGCCCGCGCTCGGAGGACGTCGGCGAGGCCGAGATCGTCCGCGACCTCGCCTCGACACTGGCCGAGCTCTACCGCGCCGATGTCGACGCGACGGGCCAGCCGATGAGCCCGGAACCCTTCAACGCCGTGCGCAACGCGATCGAGCACTACCGCATCGACGAGGTGCTGATCTCGACCTTCGCCGGCGAGAGCTCGCGCTGGCTCGAGAACGACCTGATCGGCCGCGTCCGTGAGATCACCGACAAGACCGTCACCCACCTCGAGGTGGGCCGTCCCGCCACCGCGGTTGCCGCCGCGGTGGCCGAGGAGGGGGGAGGGGTCTGATGGAGAGCGCAACCGTCGCCCTCGGCCACGCCCACGGGGAGCACCACGGGCCGCCCGAGGCCAACCAGAGCTCGCGCATCGATCGCCAGACGCTCGGAATCCTCCTCTTCATCGTCTCCGAGGTGATGCTGTTCGGCGCCTTCTTCGCCTCCTACTTCTTCCTGCGCGTGGTCGTCCATCCGCCGACCTGGCCGCCGCACCCCTACGAGCTGCCGGTCGCGGTCGCGGGCGTCAATACGGCGATCCTGGTCTCTTCGAGTTTCACCATCCACTACGCCCTGGAGTCGATCCGCCGCGGCAACCGCAAGGGACTGAAGCTTGGCTTGGTGCTCACCTGGCTGCTTGGAGCGACCTTCCTCTTCATCCAGATCAACGAGTACGTGCACCTCGGCTTCAGTGCCCGCGACCTCGCCTTCGGCTCGATCTTCTACGGCCTCACCGGCCTGCACGGCGCCCACGTCTTCGTCGGCCTCTGCCTGCTCAGCTTCGCCACCATCCGCGCCTTCCGCGGCCACTTCGGCCCCAAGGCGGAGGACCACCTCGGCGTCGAGGTGCCCGGCATCTACTGGCACTTCGTCGACGTCATGTGGATCATCGTCTACACGACGGTCTACATCCTCTAGTAACCATTCTTCACCTTTGAGGTTCACGCTGGCACGTGCCTACGTGTTTGCGTCGCGTACCTTGACTAATCCGTAGGCGTTCCTATATGGTCGTGTCAAGGAGGAGTAGTTGCGTCAGCCCCCCAACAGAGGTCTTGCTAGGACTGCCCTACTTGTGCTTTACGCTTCCGCGTTCATTCTCGCGGTACCCGCATCGAGTCAAGCTTCGGAAGTGGCTGGCCATGGCGAAGGTCAGCTATCCGTCAAGCACATGACGAATGACTTTGTGGTTGACCTATGCAAATGGGAGCCGATGTCCTGTCCGAGATGCCTGAACGAACCGTGGTACTGCTATGACCACGAATGCTCGTACGAACCGTGGTACTGCATCAAAATGGTCCCCGTCAATATCGAAAAGGCCGGCTCGGGATCGGGAACGGTGACCAGCTCTCCAGCAGGGATCAGTTGTGGACTCGATTGCTCGGAGGAATTCCCCGAAGGGTCAGCGGTGACCCTCACCGCCAAAGCCGAAGAAGGCTCCAAATTCACCGGCTGGTCAGGTGGCGGCTGTGCAAGCAGCGGCACCGGGCCCTGCAAAATGACGCTCCTATTCGTCTACCCAGCTATATACCCCTGCATCTGTCTTCCGCCTACAGTTTTCGTCACCGCGACCTTCGAACTCGAATCGAGACCCAGTCTTGATCTCACCGTCTCCAAGACGGGAACCGGCTCGGGCACGGTCGCATCGAGTCCCTCGGGCATCAATTGTGGCGGTGCCTGCACGGCTGGATTCGAAGAAGGATCGACGGTCGAACTGACCGCCGCCGCGGACCCAGGCTCGGAATTCCGCGAATGGACCGGTGCCTGTTCCGGCGCCAGCGTCACTTGCGAAGTGGCGATGTCCGAAGCCAAGTCGGTCAGCGCCCGGTTCGCGGTTGAACAGACCAAGTTGCTCACCCTTGTCAAGTCAGGCGCCGGCTCTGTCAAGTCCAAACCGAAAGGCATCTCCTGCGGCACTTGGTGCAGCTCCTCCACCGCCCAGTTTTACAAAGACGCCACCGTCCTCCTCGCCGCCAAGGCGCCGACCGGAGGGGCGCTGGAAGGCTGGGAAGGCTGTGACTCCTCGACCAACACGGGCCTCGAAGGAACCTGCACGGTGGCGATGGGTGAAACCCACAACGTCAAAGCGATGTTCAAACCAGCCGCCCAGCCGCTCGTCAACCCACAGACGCTGACCCTGACAAAGGCCGGCAGCGGAACGGGCACGGTCAAGGGCATGTGGCTCAGTTGCGAAGCGGCCTGCGCCGCGACCGAAGTCGCCTACCCCGGCGCCGTCACGGAACCGAAAGCGAAAGCCGCTGCGACGGTGACCCTCCTCGCCGCCCCCACGCTCGGCTCCGGATTCGCCGGCTGGGAAGGCTGCGATTCCGAACCAGAAGGCAAGTGCGTGGTCTCGATGGACGACGCTCGGGAAGTTACGGCGCGCTTCGAAGCCAAACCGGCGATGCCGCTCACCCTTGTCAAGTCAGGCGCCGGCTCTGTCAAGTCCAAACCGAAAGGCATCTCCTGCGGCACTTGGTGCAGCTCCTCCACCGCCCAGTTTTACAAAGACGCCACCGTCCTCCTCGCCGCCAAGGCGCCGACCGGAGGGGCGCTGGAAGGCTGGGAAGGCTGTGACTCCTCGACCAACACGGGCCTCGAAGGAACCTGCACGGTGGCGATGGGTGAAACCCACAACGTCAAAGCGATGTTCAAACCAGCCGCCCAGCCGCTCGTCAACCCACAGACGCTGACCCTGACAAAGGCCGGCAGCGGAACGGGCACGGTCAAGGGCATGTGGCTCAGTTGCGAAGCGGCCTGCGCCGCGACCGAAGTCGCCTACCCCGGCGCCGTCACGGAACCGAAAGCGAAAGCCGCTGCGACGGTGACCCTCCTCGCCGCCCCCACGCTCGGCTCCGGATTCGCCGGCTGGGAAGGCTGCGATTCCGAACCAGAAGGCAAGTGCGTGGTCTCGATGGACGACGCTCGGGAAGTTACGGCGAAGTTCGAATAGTTCCCCCGGCCTCTGGCCTGGCACCGCCCACGGTGCTTTATTCAGGGAGATGTGGCACAGCGCGCAGGGTCGGCACCCCGGAGGTCGAAGAGAGCGGCATGGAACGAAAACTCGACGTGGGCGCAACCCTCCGACAGGTCTTTCAGACGTATGGCGAGCAGGCAGGGGTGCTGTTGCCCGTTGCCTTTTGCCTGTACCTGGTCGTCGCGGTGGTCACCGCGCTGCTCGCGGGGAGCTTTGCCCTATTCCCTCTTGTCTTCGCGGTGGGAGTGGTGGCAGCGACCCTCTACCAGGGCATGGTCGTCGGTCTCGTCAAAGACGTCCAGGACGGCAGGCGTGACGCCTCGGTCGGCGAGCTGGTCGACGCAACCTGGCCCGTGGTCCTGCCGCTGATTGGAGCGGGCCTGCTCTCAGGTATCGCGATCGGGATCGGCATGTTCCTACTCGTGATCCCGGGCCTGATCCTGCTGACGATTTGGGCTGTGATCGCTCCGGTGATTGTGGTCGAGCACAGCGGGGTCATCGCAGCCTTCGGCCGCTCGCGCGAGCTCGTGCGCGGAAACGGCTGGCAGGTCTTCGGGGTGATCTTCACTGTCTTCGTGATCACGGCGGTCGTCAGCCTCGTGCTCGCGCTCATCGGAGCCGCAATCGCAGAGGGGGTCGGGGTGAGGATCGTCGCCAACCTGATCAGCTCCTCCATCACGGCGCCGATAGGCGCTCTTGCCGCCGCGACGATCTACTTCGGCCTGCTCTCGGTCAAAGGTGAGCCCCCGGCGCAGCCGGTCGAGGCCCCGCCGGATCTCCCGCCTCCGCCTGCTGGTTGAACCGGCGCTCCGGCCGGGTAGTACAACAAAGGTATGCACAACCCCCTGAGGTCGGAGGCGGACGCGTTCCGCTGGGTCGTGGTCATCGGACTCGGGGCGGTCTCGGTGATCGTCCTGACGCTGTTGACGCGACCGGTGATCGGGGTCGTCTGGGCGGCGGCCCTGATCGGCTTCGGGGCTGGGATCGCATACCGAGGCGCGCGCGGGTCGCTGCCCCGGAGCGTGGCGGTGTCGAAGGGCGGCGACGGCAGGTTCCGGCTCCTCGTCGTCGCCAATGAGACCGTCGGTGGTGAGGCGCTGATCGATGAGATCCGCAGGCGCTGCCAGAGGCGCGACTGCGAGATCCTCGTCGTCACACCGGCGCTGGCGACCTCGCGTGCCTCGCACTGGGCCTCCGACATTGATGAAGCGATGGAGCTGGCAAGGCAGCGGATGGAGCTCTCGCTGATTGCAATTCGAGAGCTCGGCCTGAAGGCGAGGGGTGAAATCGGCGACTCCGATCCGACGGTTGCAATCGAGGACGCTTTGCGACTGTTCCCGGCGGACGAGATCCTGATCTCGACTCATCCCCCCGAGCGCTCGCGCTGGCTCGAGCAGGGGGTGGTCGACCACGCGCGCGAGAACATCGATTTGCCGGTGACCCACGTGGTCGTCGATCTCGGCGCCGAACGCGCTGTTTCGTGACAGATTCGTTGCTGGATCGCAACCTCAGGCTAACTTGAGGAAACGTTTTGTCTTCTAGGCTGTCATCATGGAGTTGATGACGCGCTGGACCGATGACCGCATGGACGACCTGAAGAACCAGGTTGACGAGCTGGGCCATCGCATGGAGCAAGGATTCGCGGACCAGCGCCGGGAATTCAACGCCCGTTTCGATCGGATGGAAGCGCAGTTCGAAAAGATCGACGAGCGGTTCAACAGGACTCAGGAGATGATCATCGGCGTGCACTCGACGATTACACGTCTTTCCCTGACGCTCGTTGTCGCCGCCGTCGCACTGGTCGCTACCCAAACCGGCTTCATCTTGACTCAGCTCTGAGTTAGTGCCGGTGCTTGCGGCTCTCGCTTGACTGCTTCATCGCCTTTGGCGTTTACGCGCTCTTTGGGCCCCAGGCGCCCCGCCGTGGCCACGGCCCACAGCATTGCCAGCCAGGTCACCGTCGCCAGCGCGACATGCACCCAGACGATCTCCGTAGGCAGCTCCAGGGCCCACTGAAGGCCGCCTACGACGCCCTGCAGGGCGAGAAGGCCGATCACGGCAGCAAGTGGCTTGGCTGCCCGATCATCGCCTCCGGGACGCCTCAGCAGTAGCCAGACGCCGATCGCCGCCAGGCCGAAGACGGTCGCGATCGCCGCGTGCCGCTCGACGACCCATTCGAGCGTGCCCGCGCCCTCGAAGTCGAAGCGGCGCACCAGCTGTCCCTCGTGAGCGCCGGCATGCGGGCCGGAGGCGGTCGCGATCGTCCCGACGAGGATCGTCAGCTGTCCGAGCGGGATCAGGGCCCGCACGGCCCAGACGCCGAGCCTGTCGCTCGAGCGGCGCCTGTCCGTCGGCTCATAGCGCGAGCACCAGGCGAGGGCGAAGGAAGCGTCCAGCAGCAGCATCGAGAGGATGAAGTGGCTCATCACCAGGCCGGGCGCGAGGTGGTGCTTGACGACGAGGCCGCCGAGGATCGCCTGTCCGATCACGCCCAGCGGCAGCAGCGCGCCGAACAGCGCCAGGTGCCAGCGGAACGGCTTGCGGAACCAGGCGAGGGCGCTGGCGGCGATCACCGCCATGCCGACGAAGCCGGTGAGGACCCGGTTGGCGAACTCGATCACGGCGTGCGTGTCGAGCGGCGGCACCGTTTGCCCGTAGCATTTGGGCCAGTCCGGGCAGCCGAGGCCTGAGCCGGTGAGGCGAACGGCGGCGCCCGTCAACACGATCAGCGACAGGGCCCCGAGGGCGACCAGCGCGACCCTGGCGTAGAGCTGGGGCGAGATGCTAAAGCGCGCGCGCATGCCGCCGTCGATGATGCCAGCGGTCCGCCCCCGCCAGCGGGCTCAGCCGCCTTTCGAGCCGCCGCCCTTGGAGGTCGATTCGATCAGGTACTTGACGAGCGCTTCGATTTCGCTTTTCGTGATCAGCGTGTCGAAGTTCTGCGGCATCACGTTTGCCGAGTAGCCCTTGGCGATGTGGGCGTTCGGGTCGACGATCGATTCTTCGACCATCGCCGCGGTCTGGCCCGGCAGGACTTCGTCGAGGTTAGGACCGGTCACGCCACCCGCTTTGGCCGCCGCCAGCGTGTGGCAGGTGTCACAGCCGTTGTTGGCGAAGACCTGGGCGCCGGGACCGCCGGGCACCCTGGGCGGGGCCGCGCCGGGTACGCCCGCATAGAGGCCGACGTAGGCGGCGACGTCCTCGAGATCCTGCCCCGTGACGACGTCGGCCGGCATCGATACCGCCGGGTTGCTGTTGCTTGGCCGCGGGAACTCGACCTGGGCCTTGACCACGCCTTCGATCGTGTCTCCGCCCTCGCCGGCCGCCCGCGCCGCGGCGAAGGCATCGTCCAGGTCGGGCCCGATCTGAGCCGTCGTTCCCGCCTCGGCCAGCGCGTGGCAAACGCCGCACTTCTGCTTGAAGAGGACTCGTCCCCTCGCCGGGTCGGCGGTGCTCGTGCCGCAACCGGACGCGGGCAGTGCAACCGCGGCGACGGCGGTGAGGGTGAGCAGCAGGCGGGTTGGCTTCGAGAGGTTCGACATACGGCGCGGAGCGCGCCGCAGTCTATATGCCCGACCCTCGGGAAGCGGTTTGTCCAGGCACGGCGGTCAGGTAGGCTTGAGCCAATTCACACGAACTCGCGAGGAGGGGCAGATGCTCGTACGGGATGGGATGTCGGAAGTGGTCCTGACCGTCGGCCCGACGCACACGCTGCGCGAGGCGGCGGCGATGATGACCCAGAAGGGAACCGGTGCGGCCCTGGTCGACGATGAGGCTGCGCCCGGCCCCTGCATCGTCACCGAGCGCGACATCCTCCTCTCCCTGGGACACGGCGAGGATCCCGATGCCGAGCGGGTCGGCGATCACATGAGCGACAGCGTGATCGCGGCCTCGCCGGACTGGAGCCTCGAGCGCGCCGCCGCCGAGATGTCGCAGCGCGGCATCCGCCACCTGGTCGTCTACGACGGACCCGAGCTGGTCGGCGTCCTCTCGATGCGCGACATCGTCCGCGTCTGGACCTCCGATGGAGCGACCTCCGGGATGTCGCCGGACTGATCAGCCCCGGGGCGGGGAGATCTGTTCCACCGGAAGCACAGCGCCGCGAACTCTCTGCTTTCGAGGGAGCTGGAAGTACGACCGGGTCGCATCCTTGACCATGCTGCGCAGGGCGAAGAGGGCGATGACGCCGCCGATGATCGAGTAGATCCAACCGCGCACCATGAAGCCCTCGGCGAAGACGCCGCAGACGGCAAGGGCGATCGCGAAAGCGAAGATCGCGGGTGCCCAGGAGGGGCGAGGTCGGTAGACCAGCTCGCCGGGCTCGGGGATACGGTGCTCCGTACTCATGAGGCCACGTAGAGCATCGCCACCACGAAGCAGAGCGCGAAGATCGCCGCGACGATTCCTCCGGCGAGGAGGCCGGCACTCATCTTGGCGCGTGCGGTTTCGCGGTCCACGGCGAGATTTCTACCAGACCGCCGCCTCCGAATCCCCGCGCCCCCAGATGATCTGCCTGACCGGCGCATATCTACGTCCTCAGTCGGCCGAATAGCGGCGCTATTCGGCCTCCCTGCGTCCTTGATCTACTTGGTCAGGCGTGCGTGCCCCTGGGCACACGCGGATCCGAATTCGGCGGTCAGACCAGCCGGTCGAGCGGCATCGAGATGAAGAGCAGCGCCAGGTAGGCCAGCGAGTAGAGGTAGGTGCGCAGCGCCCAGCGCCGCTCGCGGCTGCGCAGCAGGCGGACGGCGCAGTAGATGAAGCCGCCGCCGAGCGCCATCGAGGCGACCAGGTACTCGACCCCGAAGCCGCCCGCGCAGAAGGGCAGCTGCGTCACCGCGTAGAGCAGGACCGTGTAGAGGAGGATCTGGCGGCGCGTCTCGTCCTCGCCGCGGACCACGGGCAGCATCGGCACCCCGACCTTGGCGTACTCGTCCTTCATCAGCAGCGAGAGAGCCCAGAAGTGGGGCGGCGTCCAGAAGAAGACGATCGCGAAGAGGAAGAGCGCCGTGCCGCTGACCCCACCGGTCACCGCCGCCCAGGCGACCAGCGGCGGCACCGCGCCCGCCGCGCCGCCGATGACGATGTTCTGCGGCGTCGAGCGCTTCAGCCAGAGGGTGTAGACGAAGACGTAGCCGAGCAGGCCGGAGAGAGAGAGCGCCGCGGCCAGCGGGTTGACGGCGAGGGAGAGCAGCGCGAACGAGGCGCAGCCGAGGGCGGCGCCGAAGCCGATCGCGGCCTGGGGGGAGATGCGCCCGGCAGCGACGGGACGGCTCGCCGTGCGGGCCATGATCCGGTCGATGTCGCGGTCGACGGCGTGGTTGATCGCGCCTGCTCCACCGGCGGACAGCGCGCCTCCGAGGCAGACGAGGAGGACGAGGCCGGGGGAGGGGTCGCCGGCGACGTACATCGTCGTGATCGTCGTCAGCAGCAGCAGCGACTGCACCTTCGGCTTGGTCAGCGTGACGTAGTCGCGCAGGGTGGCGACGAAGGCGGGAGTGCGCTGTGCGACGACAGCGGTTTCGACACCAGACATCGGCGCTCAGGCTACCGGCTGGGTCTCGCGCGGGGCGGCCTCGGCGCGGGCCGTGCTGTGCGCGATCGCTTCGCGGATGTCCTGCATCGGCCGGGCGCTGCGGACGTCCGGCAGGACGTCGAAGTTGTGCGGCTCGGGCGGCGAGAGTGTGAACCACTCGAGCGAGTCGCCGCCCCACTGGTCGTGGCCGGCGTGTGCGCCGCCGCTGCGGCTGACGATCGCGTTGGCGAGCGTCAAGAGGATCCCGATCGTAAGCACGAAGGCGCCGATCGTCGCGATCAGGTTTTCCGTGCCGACCTCGGTGCTGGAGAAGAATTTGTAGGCGTCGACGACCTGGCCGTGGTCGGTGCCGGCCAGGAACAGGGGCACGAAGGCGACCAGGGTGCCGATCGCCATCGTCCAGAAGGAGATCCGCGCCAGCGTCTCGCCCATCGTGCGGCCGGTCAGCTTCGGGTACCAGTAGTGGAGCGCTGCGAAGCCGCCGAAGACGCTTCCGCCTACAAGCGCGAAGTGGGTGGCCGCGGTGGCGTCGACCGTGTTGTGCAGGCGCCAGGCGACGGCGACCATCGAGTGCGAGACCTCGGAGGCGAGTCCGATCGAGATCATCGAGATCGCCCCGGCGGCGAAGAGCAGGGGAGCGCGCAGTTGCAGGGAGCCCCCGACCATCGTCGAGATCAGGTTGAAGAAGATGAGGCCGAAGGGGACGATCAGCGCCAGCGACATGACCATCGCGTAGTACATCCAGCCGATCCCAATCGGCGAGGTGAGCATGTTTTGCATCCAGGCCAGGGTGCCGACCACCGCGATCGCGGCAAGCGAGCCGATCACCGTGCCGCGGCCGACGAGCGGTCGGCCCGAGAAGGCCGGGACGATTTCGGCGATCGCGGCCAGCGCCGTGATCAGGATCAGCATGTAGGCGCCGGTGAAGAAGATCCAGCTCAGGTGCTCCCAGAGGAGGGGGGCGCCGCCGGAGCCGTCGGCAAAGAAGATGCCGTCGAAGTTGCGGTCGATCAACAGCATCGTGATCGCGGCCAGCATGATCGGCCCGATCGCGAGCATCAGCCAGGAGCAGATCGCCGCCGCCCAGGAGAAGACCGGCAGGCGCCGCCAGGCCATGCCCGGGGCGCGCAGGCGGCGCAGGGTGGCCACGAGGTCGATCGAGACGAGAACGAAGCCGAGCGTCGCCAGGCCGGTCGCAGCCGCCCAGGCGTCGACCCCGTTGTTGGACAGGAAGGCGAGTTCGGAGAGCGGCGCCAGCGGGTTGACGCCGGCCTCCGTCGGCGTGAAGAAGAAGCCCGAGTAGAGGACCGTCGCGCCCGCCAGGTAGAGCCAGAGGCCGAGCTGCCCGAGCCGCGGCAGCGCCGTGCCGCGGGCGCCGATCTGCAGCGGCACCAGGTAGTAGAAGAAGCCGAGCGCCAGCGGGATGGCGAAGAGGAAGATCGCCGTCGCCCCGTAGAGCGAGAGCATGCGGTTGAAGGCGACCGGCGTGAGCAGGGTGTTTTCGGGAATCGCGAGCTGCAGGCGCATCAGCAGCAGCTCGACCAAGGCGATGAAGAGGAAGCCCAGCGCGGCGGCGATCATCACCCTGCCGACGTCCTTGTGGTCGGCGCTGGTCGCGAGCTCGATCCAGCGTGGGCGCTTCCGCGGGTAGCCGTCGGCGACGATCTCGCCCGGGGGGCGGGTCATGGCACTTCTCCCCTTTCGATCAGGCTTACGACCCGGTCCTGGGCGGCCTGGATGTCGGACCTCTGGCGCTTGACGAAGCTTTCGTATTCCTCGGCCGAGACGACCTCGACCTCGGTTCGCATCGCCGCGTATGCCTGTCCGGAGAGGGTTGCCGACTGGCCGTCGAAGACGCCCCTTTCGTCGGCGCGGAAGACGACGTGGTTGACCTTGCCGGGAACCGCGTCGCGCTTGCCGGCGAGGGTGGGTACGTCCCAGGTGTGGATCACGTCGGTGGAGACGAGGTCCAGTTCGACGGTCGTGTCCACCGGCACGACGAGCTTGTAGTAGGAGAAGGCTTCGTTGGGGTAGTCGTAGCGCCACAGCCACTGTTGGCCGGTCGCTTCGATCCGCAGCGGCTGCGAGCGCGCCGAGGCGAGGCCGGCGCCGTCGGTCGCCGGTGTCTCCCGTGCCTTGTCGGTGTAGATCAGACCGAGCACCAGGATCGCGGCGGCGAACGCGGTGAGGGCGGCGCCGACGCGGAACTGGGTGTGGCGGCCGCTCGTCGCGGGTTGCGGCTCGGACCCGCGCTCGCTCCGGTAGCGGCGCAGGGCGAAGATCAGGGCGGCGTTGATCGCGACGATCAGGATCGTCGCGGCGACGAAGCCGATCCAGAGCAGCGTGTCGATTTGGTCCGTGCCGGGGGAATGGGGGGCCAAAGCGCGGCCATCCTATACTCGCCCGCCTGATGAAGAAGCGCTCGCGACCATCTCCGGCGCTTCGCCTTGCGGTGCGGGCCGGAGCGATGGGCGCGATCGGCGCCGCTGTCGCCGTGCCGCTGCTGCGTCGCCGCCTGCGGGCGCCGGCCCCGGCGACGGTCGTCGCCTGTGCCGCAGGGCCGCTCGCGGTGGCCGTGCTGAGCCCCCGCTCACGCAAGCGCGACGTGGCGATCTTCGCGATGCAGATGTGGGCCTTCACGATGGTCCACGAGCTTCCCTACGACGACCCGGAGCGCCTTCGCAGTCGCCTCCGGGTCCATTACCCGATCGCCGTCGACCGCGTTCTGGGCCTCGGTCGCCTGCCCAATGCCCGCCTGCAGCGTGCGCTCGCCGGCCGTCGCTGGACCGGCGCGCTCGACCGCTTCCTTACCTGGGTCCACTGGCTCTGGTTCCTCGAGCCCTACCTGGTGCTGATCTGGATCCTGCTGCGCCATCCCGAGCGCTTTCCGCGCGCGGCCCGCCAGCAGGCCGCGGTCTTCGACCTCGGTTGCGCCGGCTACTTCGCGGCGCCGACTGCGCCGCCCTGGTGGGCCTCCGAGCAGGGCCAGACCGGGGAGGAGGTGCAGCGGATCATGGTCGGCGTCGGCGAAAAAACCTGGCGTTCCGCCTGGCCGGCGATGTACGGGGCGCTCGGCGGCAACCCCTGGGCGGCGATGCCCTCGCTGCACTTCGCCACCTCGACGATGGCGGCAATATCGCTCTCCGAGGCGGGGGTCGCCGAGGGCCTCGTCGGCTGGAGCTACGCGCTGACCCTGGGCTTCGCGCTCGTCTACCTGGGCGAGCACTACGTGACCGACCTGCTCGCCGGCAGCGGCCTCGTCGCCCTCGTGCGGCGCGGCGAGCCGCTCGCCGAACCGGCGGTACTTGCCGTAAACAGGGGGCTTCAGCGGTTGGAGCGCCTCGCCACCGTTAGATGACCGTCAACCCGGCCCCGCACGCCGGGTGACGCGCCTCCGGCTGCACGCGCCCGAGTGGACGATCATCTAGCTTCCCCTGAGTGTCTCCCGAGGGTTCGGTGAACGGCGGCGACACCGCCGAGCTTCCGATCTTCACCCGGCAACGGTTGATCCAGACCCTCGTCCTCGTCTTCCTGCTGCTGATCGGGATCTACTTCCTCTTCCCGAAGCTGGTCGGCCTCGGCAACGCGCTCGGCAAGCTCGACGACGCCGACCCTGTCTGGATCGTCATCGCGATCGGCTTCAACGTCGTCGCCTTCGCCACCTACATCGCCCTCTTCAAGGCGGTCGTTGGCGGCGATGCCCTGCGCCTCACCTGGCTCGAGACCTACGAGATCAACATGGCGGGGCTGGCGGCGACGCTGCTCTTCTCGGCGGGGGGAGCGGGCGGGATCGTGCTCACCTACTGGGCGCTGCGAAAAGCGGGAATGGGCCGCCACGACGTCGCCCGCCGCATGGTCGCCTTCCTCACCCTGCACTACGCCTTCTATCCGCTCGCCCTGATCCTCTTCGGAATTCTGCTGCGCACGGGCGTGCTCAACGGCAAGGGCTCGGTCGAGCTGACGATCGTCCCGGCGGCGGTGGCCGGGTTGCTGCTGGCGTTGGGGCTACTGCTGGCGCTGATCCCGCCCGACTTCGGCCGGCAGGTGGCTCGCTTCGTCCACGGCGACCGCGGGCGGGCGATCGCTCAGAACATCGCCAAGGTTCCTGCCACTTTCGCCGAGGGCTTCCGCTTCGCGCTCAGCCTCTTCACCCATCCCTCGCAGGGGGGGCTGGCGGTGCTCGGCGCGGCCGGATTCTGGGCGGCGAACATCGGCATCCTCTGGGCTTGCTTCCACGCCTTCGGCGTGCATGTGCCGCTCGCCGTTGTCGTCCAGGGTTTCTTCCTCGGCATGGTCGCCAACCTGATCCCCTTCGCACCGGCGGGGGTCGGCGCGGTCGACGCCGGGATGATCGGCGCCTTCGTCCTCTTCGGCATCCCCGAGGACACCGTCTTCCCGGCGATCCTGATCTACCGCCTGATTGCCTTCTGGATGCCGATCCCGTTCGGCGTCGCCGCCTTCTTCCAGCTCCGCAAACGCGTCCAGCTGTGGGAAGTGGAGGGTCTTCCGATTGACCGGCGCGCTACTATCAAAAGTAAAGTATTGGCGACGCCAATAGACTCGGAACGGATATGACTGAGGCGAAGAAGGTCGAGAACGTGATCATCGTCGGCGGCGGCCCGGCCGGCTACACCGCCGCCCTCTACACCGCCCGCGCCAACCTCGAGCCGCTCGTCTTCGAGGGCTTCCAGTGGGGCGGGCAGCTGCAGAACACGACGGACGTGGAGAACTACCCGGGCTACCCCGAGGGGATCATGGGGCCGGAGATGATGATCCAGTTCCGGGCCCAGGCCGAGCGCTTCGGCACCCGCTTCGTCGCCGACGACGTCGATCGGGTCGAGCTCACCGACGGGGGCCTGCAGAAGGTCTACCTCGGCGACGAGGAGCACGTCGCCAAAACCGTGATCCTGGCGATGGGGGCCGAGCCGCGGCGGCTCGGAATCCCAGGGGAGATCGAGCTCAGCGGCTGCGGCGTCTCCACCTGCGGCGTCTGCGACGGGGCATTCTTCAAAGATCAGCGGGTGCTGGTGATCGGCGGCGGCGACTCGGCGATGGAGGACGCGATCTTCATCTCCAAGTACGCCAGCGAGCTGACCCTCGTCAACAGGCGCGACGAGTTCCGCGCCTCGAAGATCATGCAGGAGCGGGCGCGGGAGCGCGACAACATCGGCTTCAAGACGCCGTTCGTTGCCGAGGAGTTCGTCGGCGGCGACGGCGGGCGCCTCGCCCACGTGCGCCTGCGCAACGTCGAGAGCGGCGAGACCGAGGACGTCGAGGTCGAGGGCGCCTTCGTCGCCATCGGCCACATCCCCAAGTCGGAGATCGTCACGGGCCAGGTCGACACCGACGAGAACGGCTACATCCTCACCGAGGGCGGCTCGACCAAGACCAACCTGGCAGGTGTCTTCGCCGTCGGCGACGTCGTCGACCACACCTACCGCCAGGCGGTCACCGCGGCCGGCAGCGGCTGCAAGGGCGCCCTCGACGCCGAGTGGTACCTGCGCGACACCCCGCCCTCCCCCGAGGCCCACTGGGCCTCCGGCGGCGAGCCCGCCGAGATCGCCCCCAAGGTCGGCTGACCGGCGCATATCGGCGTCCTCGGTCGCTCGCGTGCAGAAGCACGCCACGCTCCCTGCGTCCTTGATCTGCTTGGTCGGCCGACCTTGGGTCAGGCGAGCAGTTTCTGGACGACGAAGGTGCGGGAGCCCTTCGGCGTCTCGATCTCGATCGGCTCGCCTACCTTGGCGTCGCGCAGCGCCCGGCCGATCGGCGACTCGGCCGAGAGGCGGCCCGCGGCGAGGTTGGCCTCGGTCGAGCCCACGAGGGTCCAGGTGTTGACCTCGTCCTTGCCCTCGTCGAGCACCTCGGCCGTGCGGCCGAAGGCGAAGGCGTCGCCGTCGCCGTCGATCTCGACCACGACGGCGGTGCGCAGGCGCTCACGCAGTCGCTTGATCTTGGTCTCGAGGTGCGCCTGGTCCTCCTTGGCGATGTGGTACTCGGCGTTCTCCTTGAGGTCGCCTTCCTCGCGCGCGACCTTGATCCGCGCCGCCATCCTGGTCCGTGCAGGGCCTTCCAGCTCCTCGATCTCCTCGCGTAGCGCGGCGATGCCCTCCTCGGTGATCGCCTCGCCGCTGCTATTGCTATCCGTCTCCGACATGCCCTGCACCCTTACAGATGTCGCAACGGGGCTCCACTGGGCGGTACGGTCGAGGTTCGCTACTGTGAGCGCACGTCCCAGTCCTGCTCGCACATCCGCACGATCCAGCTCTTCGATCCTCCGGTTGAGATCGCCGGCTGCGAAGAGTGCCTGAAACGCGGGATGCAGTGGGTCCACCTGCGCATGTGCCAGAGCTGCGGGCACGTCGGCTGCTGCGACAACTCCGAAGGCAAGCACGCCACCGCCCACCACGCAGAGACCGGCCACCCGGTGATCCGCTCAGTCGAGCCCGGCGAGGACTGGAGCTGGTGCTACGAGGACGAGTTGCTTTTCCGGCTCGCCCGTTGACCTGCCTCGGCCCGGCCACCTGAGCCCCGCGCATCGAGCACCCGCTCGATCACGAGCTCGACCAGCTCGGGGTCGAATTGCTCGCCTGCCTCGCGCCGCAGCTCCGCGATCGCCTCGGTCTCGCTCAGCGGCTCCCCATAGGGGCGCGACTCGACCATCGAGTCGTAGGCGTTGCAGATCAGGATCACTCGCGCCGCGAGCGGGATCTCCTTGCCGGCGAGACCGTCGGGGTAGCCGCTTCCGTCCCAGTGCTCGTGGGTCGAGCGGACGACCTTGCCGACCTCGCGCAGTGCCGGGGCGGCGTAGAGCACCCGCTCGCCGACCTTGGGGTGATTGCGCATCAGCTCCAGCTCGGATTCGTCCAGCGGCCCCGGTTTGTTGATGATCTCGTCGGGGATCGCCACCTTGCCGATGTCGTGCATCTCGGCTGCCCTGACGAGAACGTCGAGGTCCTCGGCATCGAGGCCGAGCGCCCGGCCGGTCTCGAAGGCGAGGCGGGCGACTCCGTCGACGTGACGGTCGTGGTCGGGCTGGCGCTCGCGCAGCAGGCCGAGCAGGACGCTTCGGGCCTGGCTCAGCGCCGAGTCCGCCCGCTGGCCCTTCTCCATGTACATGCGGCGGTCGGCGAGGCGCAGGGCCTCGGTTGGCGTCGGCGCTTCGCTCGGCAGGCGGACCGTGCCGCAGGAGGCGCTGATCGAGAAGCCGGTGCCACTCTCGGAGAGGGCCGCCTTGGCCGCGGCGACGATCGCATCCGCTTTCATCGCTTCGGTCGAGGCGAGGACGCAGAACTCGTCGCCGCCCAGCCGGTAGGCGCGGCCCCAGCGCGAGACGGCCTCGTCGAGGCTCCCCCCGAGCCGCTGCAGCAGGTCGTCGCCGGCCGTGTGGCCGAAGCTGTCGTTGTACGACTTGAAGCCGTTGAGGTCGAAGAGGGCGAGGACCGTGACGGCCTCTCGCTGCGAGGAGAAGGCGCGCTCGAGGTCGTCGTTGAGGCTGCGCCGGTTGGCCAGGCCGGTGAGCAGGTCGGTGACGGCTTCCTCGCGGCTGGCCGCGATCATCCGCGTGTTGGCGCGGAAGGTCGCCGCCAGGCGGACGAGCACCGCCAGCATCGCGGCGACGCCGAGGACGATCGCGACGGTGCCGATGTCGCGGAAACTGGCCAGCGCGAGCAGGGCGATCACGGCGGTGGCGAGGACGATCGGCTGCACGATCGAGCTGTGCGGCCTCTCTCGCTCCGGCTCGGCGGCGCTGGCCGGCAGCCAGGCGACCGCGGCAAAGATCAGGAAGGCTGCGGGCCAGCCGATGCTCGCCAGGTTGAGCGCGTCGGTCGACTGCCCGCCGACCGAGAGGTAGACGACATCCGAGGCGCAGAAGAGGACGAAGGCGGCGGCGATCGCCAGCCAAGTGCCCTGGCCACGCCATCTGCTGCCGGTGAGCGCGGCGGCGACGAGGCCGACGAGCACGAGATCGGCGCAAGGGTAGGCGAGGCTGACCGCGACGCCGAGGGCGCTGCCGCCGAGCGCGTCGAGTACCGGCGGGAAGACCAGCGCCGCCACCACCGCGGCGACGGCGAGCGCTCCGATCAGGCTGTCGATCCAGGCGAAGCTGTCGCGGTTGGAGCGGCTGTGGAGTAGGAGGGCGAGCCCCAGGAAGACGGCGGGGTAGAAGGCGAGGAAGAGCACGTCCGATGGGGACGGGAAGGGCGCCGGGCTGGCGTAGTAGAGGAAGACCGAGTAGTAGGTCTGGCCGAGTGCCCAGAGCAGCAGGCCGGTGCCGAGACTGAGCCAGGCGGCGCGCTCTGTGGAGATGCGAATGCCGCGCAGGAGAACGGCGGCAGCGGCACCGAGGACGATTGCGTCGTAGACCCAGCGGCCGAAGAAGTCCAGCACCGATTCAGAGCCGAGCGACTCGAGGGTCACGACCGAGTAGGCGGCGAGCAGGACGGCGAGCGTCGCGAGCCAGGCGACGGCGGCGACTGGCGGCCCGCTGCGGGGCGCTCGCTGGCGGTTCATGGTTCGCCATCGGCTAAGACAGGCGTGTTCTTGAGCGTTCGCCGCCTAGCGCGGGCCTTACTCCCTAGCCGCCGATTATTCTGCGGCCGGCGGGACCTCAAAGAATGCGAGTTCTTTCCACGTTTTCGGCTCAAGCAGGGTGGTGGCGCGTCGGTCAGCCATGTCGCTTGCCAAATGCCCGATCTCCGGTGCGATTACTTCGAAGTCAGCTTCGCGTAGCGAGCCTGATGTGGCCACGTTCCAAAGCATGCCGAGCGCTCGCTCGCTCGTGCGCTCTTCCAGCCTTGCCCGGAAGAGGTTCACAGCCGCGCGCAGCCAGATCGGCTCCGCTCCGGCGGTCTCGGTGAGCAGGCTGATCCCGTCGTTCAACCGCTTACCGCTCCAATTTTTCTCCTTGAGCGCCAGCAACGCAGTCGCGCCGGGATTGGCCTTCGCGACTGCCCGCGATGGTGGTTTCATTTTCGGCCTCCGGCCACTCTCGGCTGCAGGCCTAGTCAGGGCGATCGCACGATAGAGCCCGTTGGTCTCGTGCCCGGTGTTCCAGAGACGGAGCAGGCTGAGGAGATGCTCTTCGACCGGCAGTGCGTGCCTCCAAGGGAAGTCCGGTGAAAGCGGACCGATGCTCTCCCCAATCAAGTTCAAAAGCCGCTCTTCCTCGACCGAGGGGCTTTGCGCCCAGTCGAAAACTGGCATCAGGAAGTGGCAGTCCGCCAGGTTGATCCCGTCCACTCCGTGGTTGAAGAGTGCTGATGCGTAGGTGTCTGCCTCGATCACGCACGCCTGGGAGTCGATGGTAAAATCGATGTCTCTGATTCGCGTAAAGGCGATCACCCAGTTCAGTAGCTCGCCGCTGGCAGCATGGTTCTCCATCCCGTCGAGCCAGTCAGTCAGCGTCTTTACCGTTGCCTTTACCTCGCCGGCGGATATTCTCCAGCCGGAGACGGTGATCGGAAAGCCGATTTCGCCAATCGACTTGTCGAACGGACCGTCTGCGGGGGAGTACGCGAGGTCCTCGTGGATAACACCTTGCGCCCAACGCTTCTCTGCGGAGCGCCAGTCATCGATGCTCCCCAGCTCGCCGATCTCCGCGCGTGCTGCCAGATCGTGCAGGATTTCCGGACTTTCTTTGGCGTGAGCTAGTGACGCGCCGAGCGGCCAAGGGCAAATGATCGCTAGAGCGCCCCAGCTGGTGGGCGGCGTCGTTCTCGCGATCTGATGCAGCTGGGTGGCAAGCTCGGTGTGGGACGGTGACTCAGCAAAGGCGACCGCGGCCCCCAAGCCGGGCCAAGCGTTCCCCAGCTCGTCTGGCAGCGAGGCCGTGAGATTCGTTTGTCGCAGGGTCGAGCGCAGGGTGAAGTGAAATGCCTCGCCTTGCATTCCTCGGATCGAGAACGACTCTTCCCCGCTCGGCCACTTGTCTTTGACCTGGCTGATCGCTCCGATGCCTGGGACGATGGATCGAAGCAAGTTAGAGAAGCCGACGATATCGACGTCGGAAAGCTTCGCGATGTGGGTCATTATCCGGTTTGAGACCCAGCTAGGTGGGTCACCCTGCAGATCTTTTGTAGCTTCGAGGGCTTCAACAAGGCCCTCCCTGGTTGCTGGCACGGTGGTATCGAGCAAGCTTGTCGCCCACGCGATTCCCTCCCCGCTCAGTCTCAACAACAGGGCTAGGGCACGGCGGCGAACCCAGTTCGCCTTCCCTTCCAGAGCCTTCTCAATGGCCGACTTGTAGGTGTCCTCGAGGGCCGGGTCATAAGCGTGGAGTAGGCGAGCGTTGGTCCCGGGGCCCGGCAGCAGCTTGAGCACCTCGGTACCCAGCAGCTGTGAGTGCGTAGGCTGATTGAGGGAAAAGCCGTCGGTCAGTAGGTCTGCTGCCAGCACCGATCCGGGTCTCACGACCGCGCCCAAGGGGTCTTGAGTCGGTTTGTTCGTTTCAACGCAGATCGCGTATATCGTGTCTCGCAGGTGCTGCCTCTCCTCGTAGCACTTGCCGGCCGCAAAGAGGAAGACGTTGCGCCAGCTGGCGACCCCAGCAATCGCACGTAGTCGCGCTGTTACGGGCTCCTCCCCACCGTCCATTAGGGCTTCGGCGGCCATGAACTCTTGCAGCGAGCGGATCTCGAAGCCCACTTCGTCCTCTTTTAGCCCGACCAGGAAGACGAGGCGGTCGCCAGCGGCTTTGATGATCCGCCCTTCCAACTCCGCTAGGGCTGTGCCGCGGTGACCCTCTTCGATCAGCCGTTGCCTAACGATTGCGGCGAAGCGGTCGGCCGACATTCGCGCCTCACCCTGACCCGCTTGCTCGCCCTCGGCCTGGAGGATAAGAGCCACCCGGCGGTGAATCGCGTCGATGTTGGGCTTGTGTTCCTTCAACACCTCGGCGGCGGAGATTTCTCGCTCAACCTCACGCATGTAGATGACGCTGTAGTACCTGGAGAACAGGTTCCAGCGCTCACGAGGAGGCTGACCTCCCTGATCGACGAGCGTGGCCATGATCGTCACCTGCAGAGGGCTCGTCATCAGCTTTGACGTCGCTGGGCTTTGCACCGCTTGCTCTAGACGCTCGATGACTTTGGTGCACTTTTCCTCGTCGCTTCCGTGTCGTGCCTGCGCGAGCCTGCGACCGTATCGCAGGGCGTGCTCCTGCGAGAGCGGTGCCAGCGCGATGTGGCGGTAGAACTCCGGTGAGAAGTCGTCGTTGTAGCCCTGCGGTCTAGTCGTGGCGAGCACCAGGACGTCGGCATCCTCGTTTGCCGCGTCGACCCAGAAATCTCTGATCAGGTCGAGGATCTCGGCGCGGTTGCTGGACGCCGGGACCTCGTCAAGGCCGTCCAGCACCAGCAGCCACGGGTATTCCCCCAGCCAGGTCCGCAGCGTCTCAGCTGGGAGTGACCGGCTGACGCGCCGGTTGATCCGGTCCACCATGAACTCGAGCAGGGAGGTGGGCGGATTCGCGGAGGCGAGCTTGTCGCTCAACTCTGTCAGTGGAATCCTGATTGGGAACCTACGCACATGGGGCAGAGCGACCTCATCCTCCTCGCACTGGGAAGCGATCAGGGCCATGGCCGAGCGCGCGTCGGCGCTGACCCGGTTGGTCGGTCTCGATTGCAGGAGTGACGTGCGAAAGAGCTGGCAAACGAACTGACCGAGCGTGGTCTTACCCTGCCCTGGACCACCGATAAGCACCAAGCGCCCCTTCACCGGCTCGCCGGGGTCGCTCGCTCGGTCCCAGAGCTCGCTTTCGTCGTAGGACGTGGGATTGAGGCGTTCGCTAGCGATCGCCAGCAGCTGCTCGGCGAGGCCTTCCGGAGCCTTGTCGTCCTCGTCGTCTTGCGTCGGCAGGTCGACGAAGACCTGGCTGATCGGGATCTTCTCGTCCGCGACGCGCCCCGCCTGCTCAAGGTTCGCGTACTGGTCGGCGAGCAGCTCCTTCTCGAGGAAGTTGGAGATCACTTTGTCGAAGTCGGGTGCCTCTGCCCGGACGTGCTTCCTGATCTCGGCTAGCACGTCACCTGGACAGATGTAGCCCAGAAAGGCGTTGCGCACGCTTTTGGCGTTATCGAGGAGGGCTCCGATCTTGTCCCGGTCCCAGACGTGAAAGTCCTCGAGGGGGAAGCGTTTGGCAACGGCTTCCAGGCGGGCCTTGCCGCCTTTTTTTGGGACCGACGAGAGGCCGACATTCGTCGCGAAGATGAAGTGCGTCGGTCGCACCCTGGCCGAGCCCGTCTTGAAGGTTGCCTCAAGCTCGTCTTTGAGTTGACTTGCCGCCCAGGTCGTGTCGCTGCGGGTGCTGACCGGACGTTGGCGGAACTTGGCCTGGAGCACGATGGTTCCCTCCCAAGGTTCCTTCTCGTTGGGGTAGGAGACCTTGCCCACGTAGCTCGCCTCGCGCCCGCCGTCGGGGCCGTCGCCGAAGACCATCATTCCCGACCCCAGCGTCTTGATCGCCAAGGCTTGGACGAGTTGCTCAAAGGTGCGAGTGCTGAGGCGTGAAAGGTCGTAGTCCACTGTTCGGATCTCGTCTCAGCTATTAGTGCACGGCACCTTCAAAGTACCGAAATCTAACCCGATAAGTAATCGAAAAGTATCCGACAGCGAGGACACCAGCCGATGCGCTCGACCAGGTACTTCACTTTTTTACAGGAGAACTCCCCTTATTTCGGGTGCCTCCAATACCCTGACCAGGTGTCGCTTATTTCCCGAACCGATACCTGGTTTCGGTTGCGATTAGGTCTCTGGCTCAGGCAGTGACGAGCCGGGGCGCCGGTGCGTAGGCGTCGCCGTGCGCGCTGCGCAGTTCCTCCAGCAGCGCGACTGCCGCTGCCGGGCCGATCAGGCGCGTCATCTCCAGCGGCCCCAGCGGCCAGTTGAATCCGAGGCGCATGGCGGTGTCCAAGTCGGCGGGCGAGCCGACTTCCTCTTCCAGAGCGAAGGCCGCCTCGTTGGCGATCTGAGCGAAGAGTCGCGGCAGGATCTTCGGCGCCGCCGGGTCGATCTTCGCCAGCTCGTCCGGGTCGAGCGTCGGCGGTTCGATGCCGTGCTCGGGATCGGGATCGCGCGAGATCCCCTCGCCGTACTCGTAGAAGCCGCCCCCGCTCTTGCGCCCCAGCCGCCCCTCGGCGACCAACTCTTCCTGGATCGGGCTCGGACGCCAGCGCTCGGGCTCGCCGCCCTGTGAGTAGAAGGAGCGGGCGACGCTGAGGTTGACGTCGAGGCCGATCAGGTCGATCAGCTCGAACGGACCCATGCGAAAGCCGCCGCCGACCCGGCAGACGCGGTCGATCGTCGCCGCGTCGGCGATCCCAGCGGCGAGCATGCGCAGCGACTCGAGTGTGAAGGGGCGGGCAAGGCGGTTTGCGATGAAGCCGGGGCTGTCCTTGGCGCGGATCGGCGTGCGCCCCATGCGGATGCCGACCTCGGTCGTGGCGTCGAGGGCCTGCGGCGCCGAGTCGGCCGTCGCGACCACCTCGACCAGCTGCATCAGGGCTGGCGGGTTGAAGAAGTGCATTCCGACGACCCGCTCACGGTGGGGAGTCTCGGCGGCGATTGCGGTCACCGGCAGCGAGGAGGTGTTGCTGGCGAGGATCGCCTCCGGGCCGCAGGCTGCGGCCAGGTCGGCGAAGAGCCGTCGCTTCAGTTCGAGGTCCTCGGGGGCAGCCTCGACCACCAGGTCGCATTCGCCGAGGTCTTCGAGGTTGGTGGCGGCGCCGACGCGGTCGCCGGCCGCCTCGCTGTCGGCTTCGCTCCAGAGTCCCTTCGTCGCGCCCATGGCCATCGCCCGGTGCAGGCGGTCGATGCCGGTTTGCAGTGCCTCCGGAATCGGGTCGTGCAGGCGCGTCTCGTAGCCGCCCAGAGCGGCAATCTGGGCGATGCCGGCGCCCATCGTGCCGGCGCCAACAATGCCAATTCGCTCGACGCTCACTGTCCTTTGAACTCCGGCTCACGCTTCTCGAGAAAGGCCTTCATTCCCTCGACGCGGTCCTCGGTCGCCATCGCCAGCTCGTAGAGGCGGCGCTCATTCTCGAGGCCGGGGGAGAGGGCGGTCTCCTCGGCGACGAGGACGGCCTGCTTGGCGAGGCGGGATGCGATCGGCGGCTTCTCGGCGACCTTCTGGGCGAGGGCAATCGCCGCTTCGAGCCACTCGCCGTCGGGGGCGACTTGGTTGACGAGGCCCAGTTCATGCGCCTCTGCGGCGCCGAAGCGGCGGCCGGTGAGCACCAGCTCCATCGCCCGCTGCTTGCCGAGCACCCGCGCCAGCCGCTGGGTGCCGCCGCCGCCGGGGATGATTCCGAGGTCGATCTCCGGCTGGCCGAAGGTGGCGCTCTCGGCGGCGACGATCATGTCGCAGGCGAGTGCCAGCTCGCAGCCCCCGCCGAGCGCGTAGCCGGAGACGGCGGCGACCATCGGCGTCCTGATCGCGGCGAGCCGCTTCCAGAAGGCGGCGGCGGGGTGGCGCAGCGCCTCGGCGAAGCTGCGCTCGGCCATCGCCTTGATGTCGGCGCCGGCGGCGAAGACCTTGTCGGAGCCGGCGACGACGACGCAGCGCACCTCGGGGTCGGGGTCGAGACGCTCCAACTCCGACGCCAGCTCCTCCATCACCTCCGGCGAAAGCGCGTTGCGCGCCTGCGGGCGGTCGATGCGCAGCAGGGCAACGTGGCCGTCGCGGGAGCTTTGGACGAGCTCGGGCATCTTTGTCCTCAGGTCTCCGCCGTCATCGGTGTCATCGCGTTGATACCCGTGGCCGCCCGCCCGATGATCAGTTTCTGGATCTGCGAGGTCCCCTCGTAGAGCGTGGTCACGCGGGCGTCGCGCAGGTAGCGCTCGACCGGGTAGTCGTCGACGTAGCCGGCGCCGCCGTGCACCTGGATCGCCAGGTTGGCGCATTCGACCGCCGACTCGGTCGCATAGAGCTTCGCCACCGAGGTCTCCGTCGTGTTCGGCTTGCCTTCGTCCTTGAGTACGCCGGCGCGGTAGACCAGCATCCGGCTGGCGTCGCGCTTGAGGATCATGTCGGCGATCATCTCCTGCACCAGCTGGAAGCGGGCCAGCGGAACGCCGAACTGCTTGCGCTCCTTGGCGTAGGCGACCGAGGCTTCGACACAGCCTTCGCAGATGCCGACGCAGCCGGCGGCGACGCTGTAGCGGCCGTTGTCGAGGGCGCTCATCGCGACCTTGAAGCCGTCGCCCACCGCCCCCAGCATCGCGTCCTCACCGACCTCGACGTTGTCGAGCGAGAGTTCGGCGGTGTCGGAGGAGCGCAGGCCGAGCTTGCCGTGGATCTCCTGGGTGGTGAAGCCCTCGCTCTCGGTGGGGACGAGGAAGCAGGCGAGTCCCTTGTGTTTCTTCTCGGGGTCGGTCTGGGCGAAGATCAGTGCCACCTCGGAGAAGTTGCCGAGGCTGATCCACATCTTCTGGCCGCTGATCGACCAGCCGGAGTCGGTCTTGGTCGCGCGGGTACGCAGGTTGGCAGCGTCGGAGCCGGTGTCGGGCTCGGTCAGGCCGAAGCAGCCGAGCGCCTCGCCCGAGCAGAGTCGCGGCAGCCAGCGCTGCTTCTGCTCCTCCGTTCCCCACTTCTCGATCGAGCCGGCGACCAGCGAGGTCTGCACCGAGACGACCGTGCGGGCGGAGGAGTCGGCGCGGCCGACCTGTTCGACGATCAGTCCGTAGCCGATGTAGTCGAGGCCGCGGCCGCCGTAGTCCTCGGAAACCGGCGCGCCGAGGTAGCCGACCTCACCCAGCTTGCTCGCCAGCTCGCGGTCGAAACGGGCGGCGCGGTCGTTCTCACGCACCCTCGGCGCGATCTCTTTGTCGGCGAATTCCCGCGCCGTTTCGGAGATCAGCCGCTGCTCGTCGGTCAACTGGAAGTCCAACTAAAGCTCCTTTCCGAGCGTTGCCGCGAACGCCTCCTGCGCTTCGCGGGTACGGGGTCCGGGCGCCGAGAGAAGCTCGACGCCGTCGATTGCGGATACGGCTTGGATCTCGCGCGTGGTCGAGGCGAGGAAGGCCTCGTGGGCGGCGTGCAGGTCGGCGACCGGCCAGGCGCCGGCTTCGACGTGCAGCGCCTTGACCAGACGGTCGCGGGTGATCGACTCGAGGACTCCGTTGTCGAGCGCGGGCGTGCGCAGGGATCCCTGCGGCGAGACCCAGAAGATCGAGGAGGTCGGCGGCTCGAGAACGATGCCGTCGGGTTGGATGAAGACGGCCTCGTCGGCACCTTGGGCTTTCGCGAGCCTGGTCGACTGCATGTTGGCCGCGTAGGAAAGCGACTTGACTCCGTTGAGGATCACGCTCGGGCAGTAGGTGACGGTGGCGAGGCTCACCGTCTCGGCATGGGTCGGGATCGGCTCGGTCATCGCCAGGCGGCGGCCGCCGCGGGTGACGATCAGCCGCAGCTGCCCGTCGGCGGATCCCAGCTCGGCGAGCAGGGCTTCGATCTCGGCCTCCAAGGCGACGCGGTCGAACTCGAGCTCGATCGCCGCCGTCGAGCGCTCGAGCCGGTCGAGGTGGTCGCCGAGCGCGAACGGCTTCCCCTCGTAGAGCCGGATCACCTCAAAGGCACCGTCGCCCCGGTAGAGCCCGTCGTCCTTCAACGGCACGGTTGCATCGGCGGTCGGAGAGACTCGCCCGTCGACGCTTGCCAGCTCCTTCAACTCAGTTGCCATCGGACGCGCGAGGCTACTAGCCCACCCGTTCCGGTGCGCCTTATGGACCCACAGGTCCATAAGGCGCACCGGAAGGAGTTGGGGCGGGTCAGACGGCTTCGAAGACCGTCGCCAGGCCCTGGCCGACGCCGACGCACATGGTGGCGATGCCGTAGCGGCCGCCGCGGCGGCGCAGCTCACGGACGAGCGTGGTGGCGAGGCGGGCGCCGGAGCAGCCGAGTGGGTGGCCGAGGGCGATCGCGCCGCCGTTGACGTTGAGCTTCTCCTCGTCGATTCCCAGCTCGCGGGCAGACGCGAGCACCTGGGAGGCGAAGGCCTCGTTGATCTCGATCAGGTCGATGTCATCGAGCGTCAGGCCGGCGGCCTCGAGGGCACGCGGGATCGCGAGCGCAGGACCGATGCCCATGTAGGCGGGGTCGACGCCGGCGACGCCGAAGGCGACAACACGGGCAAGTGGCTCGGCGCCGAGCTCCTTTACGCCCGCCTCGGAGGCGACCAGCGTGCAGGCGGCGCCGTCGTTGAGGGTCGAGGCGTTGCCGGCCGTGACCGTGCCCCCCTCGCGGAAGGCGGGCTTCAGTTTCGCCATCTTCTCCAGCGAGGCGTCTGGGCGGGGGCCCTCGTCGGCCTCGACGGTAACGGTGTCCTTTCCCTGCTGGGTCTCGATCGGGACGATCTCCTCGGCGAAGACACCCGCCTCGGCGGCGGCGACGGCGCGCTGGTGGCTGCGCAGGCCGAAGGCGTCCTGGTCTTCGCGGCTGACGCCGTAGCGTTCGGCGACGTTCTCGCCCGTCTCGCCCATCGACTCGGTGGAGACGCCGAGTTCGGCCATCCGCGGGTTTACGAAGCGCCAGCCGAGCGTCGTGTCGTGCATCGTCTGCGGGCCGCGGGGCAGGCCGCGCTCGGGCTTGCCGACGACCCAGGGAGCCCGGCTCATTGACTCGACGCCGCCGGCGAGGTAGAAGTCGCCCTCGCCGAGCTTGACCGCGCGGGCGGCGCAGTTGATCGCCTCCAGGCCGGAGGCGCAGAGTCGGTTGACGGTTGCGCCCGGGATGGAGTGCGGCAGGCCGGCGAGCAGTGCCGCCATCCGCGCCACGTCGCGGTTGTCCTCTCCCGACTGGTTGGCGGCACCGAGGTAGACGTCTGTGATCCGTTCGGGATCGACGCCCGTCCGCTCGACGACCGCGGAGATCGTGTGCCCCGCCATGTCGTCGGGGCGCACGCCCGAGAGCGCGCCGCGGTAACTGCCCACCGGCGTTCGAATCGCGTCGACTACATATGCCTCGGCCACGGGCGGGATTTAAGTCGACGCGTGGGCCCGGCGTATTCTCATGAGCATGTGGTTCGTCCTCGGAACGGTTGGAATGGTGCTGCTGATCGTCGGCGTCCTCTTCCTGATCGACCACTTCTACACGGGCTCGAACGCCGATCTGCTCGACTGGAAGCCGACCCGCTCGGCTGAGGTCGAGGCGCAGAACGAGGTCGACGACGTGCAGCAGATGCTCGAAGCCCAGAACGAGATGCGGCGTCGCCGCGGCGCGGCAGAGCGCAGCGAACGGGAGCTGCGCGAGGAGGTCGAGGCCGAGGAGCTGGAACGGCTGCGTCAACGCCAGCGTCGGGGCTCCGGGGCGCTCTAGGTGGCCCGTGCCCTGATCGTCGGCTGCGGTTGTCGCGGGCGCGCGGTCGGGCAGGACCTGATGGCGCAGGGATGGGCGGTGCGGGGGACCTCTCGGCGGGCGGAGGGCCTGGCGGCGATCGAGGCCGCCGGGATCGAGCCTGCGCTGGCCGACCCGGCGCAGCCGGGCACGCTCCTCGACCTGGTCGGCGACGTCGCCGCCGTCCACTGGCTGCTCGGCTCGGCGACCGGCTCAGAGGAGGACCTCGCCGCGATCCACGGCCCGCGCCTCGAGCGCTTCCTCGAACGGCTGGTCGAAACGCCGGTGCGTCGCTTCGTCTACGAGGCGAGCGGCTCGGTCGACGCGGAACTGCTCACGCGGGGCGCCGGCCTGGTCCGTGCCGCGGGCGAGCGCTGGCGTATCCCGGTCGAGATCGCCAGCAGCCCAGTCAACCTGCGGTCGTAACGCATTTCCGTTGTTATGCATCGGAAATGCGTTACGACCGGGGGAGGAGGCTATATGTCTAAACTCGGATAGAAATTCAGATGAATAGCTAGACGCATTCGAGAGGAGCGGTTTGATGGCGCTGCAGCTAGGCGACGTAGCACCCGATTTCGAGGCCGAAACCACAGAGGGGCCGATCAAATTCCACGACTGGATCGGCGATTCCTGGGCGATCCTGTTCTCGCACCCGAAGGACTTCACCCCGGTTTGCACGACCGAGCTCGGCTACATGGCGAGCATCGAGCCCGAGTTCGCCAAGCGCAACGTGAAGATCATCGGGCTCTCGGTCGATCCGCTCGACAAGCATGAGGAGTGGGTCAAGGACATCGAGGAAACGCAAGGCGCCGCACCCAACTACCCGATCATCAGCGACGCCGACTTCAACGTCGCCAAGGCCTACGGGATGCTGGCGGCCGACGTCTCCGGCGATCCCGGCGACCGCACGCCCGCCGACAATCAGACCGTCCGCAACGTCTTCGTCATCGGTCCCGACAAGAAGGTCAAACTGATCCTCGTCTACCCGATGACGACCGGGCGCAACTTCGACGAGGTCCTGCGCGTGATCGACTCGCTGCAGCTCACGGCCAACCACAAAGTCGCGACGCCGGCCCAGTGGCAGCAGGGGGACGACGTGATCATCGCCGGCTCGGTCTCCAACGACGAAGCGAAGGAGATCTACCCGGACGGCTGGGAGGAGCCGCGCCCCTACATCCGCATCGTGCCTCAGCCGTAGAGGCGCGCGAGGAGATCACCCAGGATCCGGGCGGTGGCGCCCCAGATCATGTGGCCGTCGACCTCGTAGGTGGGGGTGTGGATCGGCACCCCGCGACGGGCGAGGCGTCGCATTTCGTAGCCCTCGCGCAGTCCGTCCAGCGTGAAGGCGAGGACCGTCTCGACCTCGGCCGGGTTCGGCGTCAGGTCGAGCTCGGCCAGGCCGGGGACGAGGCCGACAAAGGGATGGATGCGGTAGCCGGTGACGAAGGTCGCGGCGGGCGGCAGCGCGCCGCATACCTCGACCGAGGCGGGGGAGAGGCCGATCTCCTCCTCGGCCTCGCGCAGGGCGGTCGTCGTGAGGTCGGCGTCGGTGTCGTCCCTGCGGCCACCCGGGAAGGAGATCTCGCCAGCGTGGCGGCGCAGGTCGGCTCGCCGCTCGGTGAAGATCAGCCCGGGGTTGTCGGGCCAGCCGTGGAGCGGCAGCAGCACTGCAGCCTCGGTGCGCCCGCCCGCCGCCATCGTGGCGGCCTCCTCGGGCGAGAGCAGGAGGTCGGCGAGACGTGCGGATGGCGACTTATGCGTCATATGGACGAGTAAGTCGCCACTCGCTTCAGATGATGACCTGGACGGTGCCGCCGTCCACCGACCAGGCGGCGCCGCTCACGTAGGAGGCCCGCTCCGAGCAGAGGAAGACGATCGCCGAAGCGATCTCCTCGACCTTCGCGAGGCGGCCGATCGGGCGCTTCGAACCGGCGGTCGCCAGTGCCTCCTCTCGGCTGGACACCCCTGACATCTCCTGCGACTGGTCGAGCAGGCCGCCGGGCTCCATCCACATCTCGGCTTCGACCGGGCCGGGGCAGATCGCGTTGACCAACACGCCGCTTGCGGCATAGCGGTCGGCGAAGAGGCGCGAGAGCGAGAGCTCGGCCGCCTTCGCCACCGAGTACTCGGGCATCGCAGCCGACGGCCGCTTGCCCGCGGTTGAGCAGACGTTGACGACGCGGCCCCAACCGCGCGCCGCCATCGGCGGGATCGCCGCGCGCATCGCCCGCAGCGGCGCCATCACGTTGAGCTCGTACTGCGCCCGCCAGTCCTCGTCGGGTACCTCGTCGAGGTCGTGCCACTGGGCGCTGCCGGCGTTGTTGACGAGCACGTCGAGGGCGCCGAAATGGTCCTCGGCGGCGGCCAGCATGTGCTCGCCCGCGCCGTCGCTCGCGACGTCGAGGACGAGGGTCTCGGCGCGCCCGTTGCTCTCGCCCCCGGCGATACTCGCCTCCTCGGCCGCTTCGCGCAATCGCTCCTCGCTGCGCGCGACGAGCAGCACGTTGGCGCCCTCGGCGCAGAGCTCGCGCGCGGTCTCGCGGCCGATGCCGCGGCTGGCACCGGTGATGACGCATGCGCGCCCCTTCAAACCGAGGTCCATCAGGACGACTTGCCGCGACCCTCGAAGAGCGCCGGGTCGTCGACGTCGGCGAAGCGGGCCATCGCGTAGGCGAGGTCGGAGGCGCGGTTGACGAAGTGGATCACCGTCTCGCTCGCCAGCTCACCGGCTTCGGCGAGTACGGCGATCCGCCGCTCGGCGCGACGGATCGCGGTGCGGGCGACGTCGAGCTGGGCGGAGAGTTGATTCCCACCGGGGATGACGAACTGGGGGGGCAGCTCGACCTCGGCCATGTAGCGGTCGATCCGCTCCTCCAGCCCGGCGACCATCTCCTCGGTCGTGCGGCTGACGCCGTCTTCGAGCCGCTCGGCGGCCTCCGGCGCGGTCGCCAGCTCGGCGCCGGCGACGAAGAGGTCGTCCTGGAGGCGGAGGATGTCGGCGGCCAGCTCCGCCTCGCCGGCGTCGCAGAGGGCGCGGGCGACGCCGAGGTGCGAGCAGGCCTCGTCGAGCGAGCCGTAGGCCTCGGTGCGGTCGTGGTGCTTGGGGACGCGGCCGCCGTACCAGAGCGAGGTCGTCCCGTCGTCACCCTTCTTGGTGTAGATCTTGACCACCGTCGCCATCCTACGCCGCACGCCTGGCGCCATTGCGCGGATGGCCCGGCGGCGGTTAGGATCGCGCCATCTTGCGCAGGTTGATCGTCTCGCTCGTCGTCGTCCTGGTCCTGGCCACCGGTGTCGCAGCGCTTGCCCAGGCGGCGAGCGGGCCGCGCCTGAACGGCTCGTTCAAGGTGACCGCGACGATCCTCAGCAACGACATCGGCATCCCGCCCGGATCGGTCACGAGCGACGTCTACGTGTTCAAGTCCACCTGCCGCAAAGGAAGCTGCGCCAAAGTCGGTCTGACCCGCGAGTCCGGCGGACGCGACGTCAAGTCGACCCTGCACAGGACCGCCCCCGGCGTCTACAAAGGCAACGAGGGTCCGGAGCCCTACGTCTGCGTCAACCCGATCGGCGCCAAAGGCGAATTCACCGGCGAACACAAAATCAAAGTGACGAAATCGCGCAAGGGCCGGGCGACGAAGATCTCCGGCAAGACGGTGATCCACATCAGCGGCTGCACGGAGACGATCGAGGAAGTGACGCTGCGCGGCAAGCTGACGCAGTAGTAGTCGCGCCTGAGCCGCGCGCTACGCGAGCGGGTTGAAGACCAGACCGGTGAGGACCTTCGGGTAGAAGTAGGTCGACTTCGGCGGCATGTTGGCGTCGCTTTCGCAGATTTCCTTGGTCTGGGAGACCGGGATCGGCCGCAGGACGAAGGCGACGTCGTAGGCGCCCTCGTCGAGCAGGCGCAGCGAGTCCTCGACGCTCTTCGCGTAGCCGATGCCGCGCTTGGCGAGGATGTCGTCTTCGCTCATCCCGGCGATGCCCTTGAGGACGAGGGTCTCGAGGATCGCCGCGTCGAGGCGGCGGTACGCCTCCGGTTCTCCCTCAAGCAGGCGGTCGAGCTCGGCCGTGTCCTTCAACCGGAGCCGGAAGGCCCGCTTGTGATGGGAGTCGTAGAGGCCGAAGATGCCGACGCCCTCGGCGCCGAGCGGGTCGAGCTCGTCGTCGGCGACCTCGGTCACGTCGAAAAGCTCGCGCAGGCCCTCGCCGAGGCGGCGCTGGCGCTCGGGGTCGGCGGCGAAGCCGGAGAGCAGGCGGTGGGTGGGGAAGATCGCCAGGCCCGGGTCGTCGAGCCCGGTCAGCGCCATCAGCGTGTAGTTGTGCGGGCCCTCGCCGCCGATCTCGTCGCGGTAGGCGATCGCGGTCTCGTAGCGGTGGTGGCCGTCGGCGATCAGCAGCTGGGCGTCGGCGAGCAGCTCGGCGATCTCGTCGTTGACGGCGGGCACGCGCCAGAGCCGCGTCACGGCGCCGGTCCAGTCGGTCGCTTCGCCCCAGACGGCATCCGGCGTGGCGTGGGGGGCGAGCGCCGGCCAGGGGTCGACCGTGCTCAGCGAGAAGATCGGCGAGAGGTTGTGGCGGGTGGCGCGCATCAGTTCGAGCCGGTCTTGCTTGGGACCGGGCAGCGTGCGCTCATGGGGAAGGATCGTGCCGGTCTCGAAGTCCTCGACCCGGACGCGGGCGAGGATCGCGTGGCGGGTGCGGGTGGCGCCGTCGGGTCCCGTGTACTCCTGCTCCATCGCCCAGATCGCGGGCTCGTCTTCGACCAGGGCGCCCGCTTCGAGCCAGGCGGCGATCTTCGCCGCGGCGTCCTCGTAGGGGTCGCCCTCCCCCTCGGACTGGGGACCGGTCTCGCCGTAGGGCTTGGGCAGGTCAATCGCGACCGCGTTGTAGGGCGAGCGCGCCAATAGCTCGGAGCGCATCGCCGTGTCGATCACGTCATACGGGGGAGCCACCACGTCCTGCAGCGCCCCGACCACGTCGAGGTCGTAGCGCAGGGCTTCGCTCGGCCGCACGTCCGCCATCGCCGCGAAACCTAGCGATCGGCCCACCGGGACCCTCGCTCGCCCCCCGCGTCGCTCTACACTGGCCCGAGCGGGGCGTGGCGCAGCCTGGTAGCGCGCGGCCTTTGGGTGGCCGAGGTCCCCGGTTCGAATCCGGGCGCCCCGATTTTCCCCGCGTTCGCGGCGCCCCGACATTTCCTGTCATGTCATGTTTGTTATGTAAATCGGACGAGTATCCCTTTGGGCCGGCCCGCCGGCTGCCGATAGCTGCCGAGTGAACGAGGGCGAATCAACCGAGCGCCGGCGAGAGCGGGCGAGGTTCGAAACCGAGCGGCACGTGGTCGTCGGCGACGTGACGCTGCCTCCGGAGGGCTACCAGAGCCGTTTCTCGGATGCGATCAACCGCGGCGACCTCTCCTTCGTCCCTCTGACCGACGTCGAGATCACTTCACGTGAGAACGGCGAGGTCACCCATCGCGACTTCATCGTCCTCGGCAAGGCACACATCGAGATCGCCTTCCCGCTCGGTGAACAGGACTAATCGCGGCGCCGGCTGCTCCGGGTGTGGGCACCCAGGTCGATCAGGAAGGCGAGGACGACGATGAACCACTCGAAGCCGTTCACGCCGTCCGAAGAGCTCCACATCGCGGCGTAGGCGAGCGTCGTCCAAGGCAGCAGGAAGAAGCCGAGCAGCGGCACGATCCAGCCGTCGAAGGCGCGGCTGAGCAGGTCGCTGAAGATCCAGATCAGGAACAGCGCCAGGCGCGGCGAGATCAGGGCGAGGAGGATGACGAGGCAGCCGATGGAGCCACGCTACCCGTTCACAGGGGCGTAAGAAGGTGGGCGTAAGCTGAGGGCATGCTCTTTTCGAAGAAGACGAAGATGCCTGGCGCCGAGGAGGCGCTGCCAGGCCGCAGCGCGCCCGCCTTCGACGTGCCCGAGCGCCACGCGGTGCTCGACGCGCCGCTGAGGCCCCCCTTCCAGCAGGGAACCGAGACCGCCTACTTCGCACTCGGCTGCTTCTGGGGGGCCGAGCGGCTCTTCTGGGTACTCGACGGCGTCTACACGACCGCGGTCGGCTACATGAACGGGACCACGCCGAACCCGACCTACGAGGAGGTCTGCACGGGCAAGACCGGCCACGCCGAGGCGGTGCTCGTCGCCTTCGACCCAAATCGAGTCTCCTACGCCGACCTGCTCAAGGTCTTCTTCGAGGAGCACGACCCGACGCAGGGGATGCGCCAGGGCAACGACGTCGGCACCCAGTACCGCTCGGGCATCTACTTCGTCAACGACGCGCAGAAGGAGACCGCCGAGATGGCGAAGCAGGCCTACGACGAGGCGCTGCGCGGCGCCGGCCACGACCCGGTCACGACCGAGGTCGAGCCGGCGGGCCCCTTCTACTACGCCGAGGACTACCACCAGCAGTACCTGCACAAGGTGCCGAACGGCTATTGCGGCCTGGCCGGCACCGGCGTCTCCTGCCGCATCCCCGCGGCCGCCTCCCAAGCGACGCCTCGGTCGTAACGCATTTCCGGGGCTATGCATGGGAAATGCGTTACGACCGGCGGGAGGCGCGCCCGGCGCGGCGAATAGCATCCCGCGCCGGTGACTCCCACCTTCGGCTCCTACATCGGCGGCTGCTTTGCCGTGATTGGCATCGTCAGCGCCGTCGCCCTCGGCGGCTACTGGCTGCGACGCTGGATCGTGCCCGAATTCTCCGGTGCACTGGCTCGCCTTGCCGAGGCGACGATCGGGGTCTCGCTGCTCGTCCTCGCGCTCGAGCTGCTCGGCTCGCTGAGCCTCCTCTACACGGGCTGGATCGTCGTCTTCTGCATTGGGTTCGGCCTGCTCGGTGCGTTTGTCGGCTGGCGCAACGCGCCCGTCGGCGACCAAGGCATCGCCGCGCCGCAGGTGCAGAAGATCGCCCTCCTGATCGCGCTCGGGGTCGCCTCCTTCACCGTCGCCGAGTGGACCTTCCCCTCGCAGCTCAGCCTCGACCAGGGGATGTTCGGCGGCGACACGACCTGGTACCACATGCCCTTCGCGGCGCGTTTCGCCCAGGAGCACTCGATCGTCCACCTGCATTTCACCGACCCGCTGCGGCTCGCGGCCTGGTTCTACCCGCAGAGCTCCGAGCTGGTCCACGGCAGCGCCATCGTCCTCTTCAAGAGCGACTGGCTCTCGCCGCTGATCAACCTCATCTGGCTCTCGATCGCCCTGCTCGCCGCCTGGTGCGTCGGCCGCCCCTACAAGGTCGGGCCGGCGACGCTGGTCGCCGCGGCGCTGGTCCTCGACTCCGGCGTGATGATCGAGACCCAGCCGGGCGAGGGCCGCAACGACATCATGGGGCTCGCCTTCCTACTCGCTTTCGCCGCCTTCCTGATCAACGCCCACCAGCGGCGCGCGCCGGAGAGCGGCGCCGTGCAGGACACGCCGGAGCAGGGAGCGCCGCTGCTCGACAAGGGCCCGCTCGTGATCGCCGGTCTAGCGGCCGGCCTGGCTGCCTCGGTCAAGTTCACCTTCCTGATCCCGGTCGTTGCGATCGGCCTCGGCGTGATCGTTTTCAGCGGCCGCGGCCGGCGCCTGACTACCGCCTGGGTGTTGGGCCTGGCGACCTTCGTCACCGGCGGCTACTGGTACGTGCGGGCGATGATCAAGACCGGCGGCAACCCGATCCCGACGACCGGCTTCGGCCCTCTGCACCTGCCGCGGCCCGACCAGATGCCGCTCGACCCGCGGCCGCGCTTCGCCGTCTCCCACTACCTGACCGAGCCGACGATCTACCGCAAGTGGTTCTTCCCACAGCTCGACAACGCGCTCGGGCCGCTCTGGCCGCTGATCCTGATCGTCGCCGTCGCGGCGGCCGTCTACGTCGCTGTCCGCTCGCGCAATGTGATCCTGCGGGTGATCGCGGTCGGCGCTCTGGCGACCGCCGTCGTCTACATCTTCACGCCGCTGACCGCGGCCGGCCAGGAGGGATCGCCGACCGGCTTCTTCACCAACACCCGTTACCTGACGCCGGGACTGGTGCTGGCGATGGTGCTGGTGCCGATCGCGCGCCCGCTACGGGCACCCGACCGTCGCGCCTGGCAGACGCTGCTCTTCCTGACCGGCGTCTACGCGATCACCGTGCTGACTACGCCGCGCTGGTATCCGGGCTACATCGTCGGCACGGTCTTCCTCACGCTGGCGCTGGTCTGGGTGCCGGCCGGGCTCGGCTTTGCCCGCTCCCGCCGCCTGCTGAGCCGCGCTGCGATCGCCGCGGCCGCCGGCGCCGTGGTCCTGCTCGCGGTCGTGCTCGGCCGTGCGCAGGAGGTCCAGTACTACAACAAGCACTACAGGATCGTCGACCACTTCCTGCAGGACGGCGGGCCGAAGCAGGCCTACACCTTCGCCCGCGGCCTGGAAGACAAGCGGATCGGGATCGCCGGCTCGGGGGAGATCTTCTTCGGTCAGTACGGCTTCTACGGGCGCAACCTCGACAACGACGTCCAGTACATCGGCGTGCCGGGGTCGGACGGCACCTACCGGTTGGCGACCAGCTGTGCCCAGTTCCGCCGCCGGATCAATGCCGGCGAATACGACTTCCTGATCGTCAGCAAGTACACCCAGGACTCGCCCGACTCGCCCTACTGGTATCCGATTTACGCCTGGGTGAAGACCGACCCGGCCCTGGAACAGGTCATCGAAGAGCCAGAGATCACGCCCGAGCCCGACTATGTGTTCAAGGTCAAGGGCAAGCTCGACCCAGCGGGCTGCCAGGGCCTGGGCAATTCCTCCTAGCGGCGCCGCTCAGACCGGGGCGAGCGCGTGCTCGCGGATCAGCTCGGCCGAGCGCTGCGGTTGCTCCCACCAGAACATGTGGCCGATGCCCTCGAGCATCTCGAGCCGGGCGTCGGGAACCAGCGAGGCGATCTGGCGCCCGTTGCCGGGACCGAGCAGGCGGTCGGCGTCGCCGTGGACGACGAGCGTCGGCAGTGAGAGCGAGCCGAGCCGCTCGCTCGTGTCGTGGGCGCCGCAGGCGCGCATCTGCTGCAGGATCACCTGCCTCGGGGCCGGCAGGGCGGCGCCCATCTCGGCGAAGGCTGTGAAGCGCGAGTCGTCCTCGCGGAAGCCGGGGGACATGTTGATCTCCCACATCGCGCGGAAGACCTGGTCGCGGTCGCCCGAGGCCATCGCGGCGCCGAGCATCTGCAGGTCCTCGGGCGCCATCAGGGTGCCCTCGGGGCCGCCGCAGTAGGTCGCGCCGAGGGTCAGCGTGCGGATCCGCTCGGGGTGGGCGAGGGCAAGCTCCTGGGCGATCATGCCGCCCATCGAGATGCCGACCACGTGCGCGGTCTCCTGCTCCAGCGCGTCGAGCAGCCCGAGCGTGTCGGCGGCCATGTCGGTGATCGTGAAGGGCATCTCCGCCTCGCCCGAGAGCCCCATGCCGCGGTTGTCGAAGACGATGCAGTCGAAGCTGCTCTCCATCTCGTCCATGAAGGGCCGCCCCCAGGTCATGTGCGTCGCGCTCATCCCCTGGATCAGCAGCAGCGGCTCGCCCTCACCGGCGCGCAGGTAGTGCAGCTCGGTCCCCGATGCATCAACGTGCGGCATCGGTCGGAGATCCTACGCGAACCGCATGCCAGGGCCTAATCTAGGCCCCCAAGCCCCCGTAGCTCAGTGGACAGAGCGTCGGACTTCTAATCCGAGGGTCCCAGGTTCGAATCCTGGCGGGGGTGTTGACGACTGGACGTCAGGCTCGAGTCAGTCACCGTCGACGGAGAAGTGCTCGGCGACATCGGCCGGCATCATGTAGGCCGGCGGGCGAGGGAAGATCGCGCCCGCGCGGGTGAGCGCTTCCGATGCAAAGCCGGAGCAGATCGCGGTCCCTATCTTGCCGACCATGATCGTGCTGCCGAAGGCGAGGGTGAAGAAGAGGCTGACGATCGTAAGCCAGCCGTACTCGGTGCGGTTTTTGGATTGCAGCACCGCTTGGGCGAAGGCGGCGATCTGCTGACGATCGGCCTCGGCGCATTCGACTCGCACCAGGTGGTAGTCGCTGCCCTCGTACTTGGAGATGCTCGTTTCGTCGACACCGTCGGAGAGCGCCTCGGCGAGAGTGCCGTTCGCGTCGAGGACGAGCGCGACGTGGTTCCAGCGAGCGTATTTGCGTCGCGTCCCGCGAAAACGCAGGCGCTGGCCGAAGCGGATCAGTCTCGATGTCCAATGGCTGCCATGGGTGAGGACGATGTAGCCGGTCTGGAGGGCGGTGGCGGACTTTCCCGGCCCGAAGTGCTCGACGCTCGTGTCGCCGGCTGTCCCAGTGCCTGAGCGGGTTGGGACTGTCATGGCCTGGATACTCTACCGCGCCCGAGCGATCAGTTTTCACTCAGCAGCAAGCGGCTCCATACAGCATCCCAACGTGCGTCCATGTGTTTCAGGGAGTGCGATGACGGACAGCGAGAAGCGAACCGACATAGCGCTGGCGGTGCTGGCAGGGGCCTCGATCGTCGGGATCGTCCTGATCGGGAAGGCGGCCTGAGGCGCTAGATTTGTCTCGTGGCCGAGGTTCTCTACTACGCGGTTCCGGCCTTCGTCCTGCTGCTCGTGCTGGAGCTGCTCTCCTTCAGGTACGCGCGCGACGACGAGCTGGTCGGCTACGAGTCGCGCGACACGCGCACCAGCCTGGCGATGGGCGGCGGCAACGTGGTGATCAACGCGGTCTGGAAGTTCGCCGTGCTCGTCGTCTACGCGGGGATCTACGAGCTCAGCCCGCTGCGGATGCCGGCCGACGAGTGGTGGACCTACGTCCTACTCTTCTTCGCCGACGACCTCGCCTACTACTGGTTCCACCGCATCCACCACGAGGTGCGCGTCTTCTGGGCCAGCCACGTCGTTCACCACTCCTCGCAGCACTACAACCTCTCGACCGCGCTGCGGCAGACCTGGACGCCGATGACCGCGCTGCCGTTCTGGGCGCCGCTGGCGATCGTCGGCTTTGCCCCGTGGATGATCCTGCTGCAGCAGTCGATCAGCCTGATCTACCAGTTCTGGATCCACACCGAGCGGGTGCGGAAGCTGCCGTCGCCGATCGAGTATTTCTTCAACACGCCCTCGCACCACCGCGTGCATCACGGCGCCAACGAGGTCTACCTCGACCGCAACTACGGTGGCATCCTGATCATCTGGGACCGGATGTTCGGCACCTTCCAGGGTGAGACGGAGCGGCCGAAGTACGGGCTGACGAAGAACATCCGCACCTTCCGTCCCACGCGAGTCGCCTTCCACGAGTTCATCGACTTGGCACGCGACGTGCGGGCCGCAACGGGCTGGCGCCACAAGCTGGGCTACGTCTTCCGCGGGCCGGGCTGGTCGCCTGACGGCAGCGGCGGCGGTACCCGCGGCTGAGCCGATCCGGTTTGGCGCTCTCGACCAAGGGGTAGCCATGGGCTTATGGAGCTATCGATACTGCTGGTCATCATCGGGATCGTTCTCGCGATCCTCGTCAACTACATCCTCGGCATCGTCGTGATCTTGATCGGGCTGGCGATGCTTCTCCTGCCAAGACTGGGTGGCGGGACGCGCAGGGTGTAAGGCAAAGCGGCGGGGCGGCCCCTTCTCCCTTCGCCCCGTCGCGATCCTGCCGCTCGCTGGGGTGAGCGTGCCAACCTAGTGCGATGGCGCCGTGGAAGCTGCCCCTGATTGTCGCCGCGATCGCCATTCCCGTAGTCGCCGGCTTCTACGTCGGGGGCGGTGGTGGGCTGGCGGTGGGGGCGCTGGCGGTTCTGGCCATCGTCGTTGTTGCCGTCTCGCAACGCCCGCTCGGTCCGATCGCGTCGGCCGCGACGGATGACGCCGGGCGGCACGTCTTGATCGTCGCTGCCTCGGCGGTCGAGGACCCCGCTGACGTGTCGCGGGTCCTCGGCGAGCTGGGCCTTGTCGGCGACGGTGAGGCGGAGGTGCGGGTGCTGGTGCCGGCGCGGATCGGCTTCCTCGATCGCTGGGCCTCCGACGTCGAGCCGGCGCGCCGCGGAGCACAGCGCCAGCTGGTGGCGACGGTCGCGGCGCTGGCGAAGGCCGGCGTTGCCGCCGAGGCGCGGGTGGGGGATGAGGACGTCGTCCAGGCGGTCGAGGACCAGTTGCAGAGCTATCCGGCGACCGAGGTCGTCCTGGTCGGCGGCGGCGACGAGGACGAGGACGAGGCGGCCGCCGAATTGGAGGCGAGGCTCGAGGCAGATTTCCGCCGCCTGCGGCTCTCATAGCTTGCTTTCCGGTGCGCTTTATGCCACCTATTAGCACATAAAGCGCACCGGAACGGATCAACAGGTGTGGGCGGGGGTGGCGCTGCGCACGACCTGGAAGGCGCTGCCGGGAATTCGCTTCAGCTGGTTGAGGTTGGAGTTGTTCCAGCGACGGTCGCTGGTGCCGCCGAAGTACCAGTTGGAGCCGTTGTCGGCGACGATCGCACCGTAGCGCTTGAGCACCGTGGCGATCGTGCGAGCGCCGCCGCTGAAGCCGCGCAGCGGGTAGCTGGCCTTGAGCCGCAGCCGAGCCCCCATCGCCGGGGCGTCGGGGTTGGAGATGTCGCCGGCGCAGTGGGAGGCGGGATGAACCCAGGCGTCGCGGGTGCTGTCGAAGGTGATTCGCACCGCGTGGGCGACATGCCCCGAGGCGACCTCGTCGTAGCGGAGCAGGCCGGGGAAGATCGGCAGGCCGGCGGCGTCGGCGGAGGTCCACGAGTCGGGGCGGCGGGCCATGGAGCGGAGGTCCCAGCGGGCGCCCGAGTCCGCGTTCCAATGAGGGTGACCGCCGCGCTTGAAGAAGGCGCGATAGAGCTCGTACAGCGTGCAGGTCGAGCGGTCGACGACGAGGACGTGCCGGTCGCCGTCGCTGCGGCTGCCGCCCTCGACTGGCGCGCCCTTCGGGACCGGGAAGGGGCCGCGGTCGCTCTCGTCGCCGTAGGCGGTGTAGTGGATCGGCAGCTTGCGCTGCCCTGAGCCGACCACCGCGTAGGGGAAGCCGTAGGCCCGCGGCGAGCCGAAGTCGGGGTGGAGATGGTCGCCGCCGTGGGCGTCGATGTAGGCGATGGTCGCGGCGGAGTTGGGGGAGATCGGCGCATTGGAGACGTCCTGGTTCCAGGCCGCCTCGGTCGGGAGCGACGGCGCGGTGGCCGAGAGGCCCGCCGGCGGAGCGGGGAAGATCGGGCAGCCGCCCAGCGTGGGGTAGGGGCCGAGGGCGGTTGCGTTCTGCGCGGCCGACAACGCCGAGAGGGCAAGAAGGGACACGAGCCCCGCGGCCGCGAGTCGACGCATCCGACATTGACCCCCCTCTGGTGTGGTCAATCTCGGATGCGCTCGTCGTCGTGGACCCGAAGCCGCCCGATCTCCAGCTCGCCGACCTTCAACTTGCCGACCGCCGCTCGACCCACCGCCAAGCGGCCGACGCTGAGCCGTCCGATCGCGAATCCTCCGATCGCCGCCGCGCCGACCGCGAGCGCCCCGATTGCGAGGGCACCCCGCGCCTGAAGGCCCATTGCCGTGGCTGGCCTGCCCTCCGGCCGAAACGTCGCGAACCCCGGTTTGCGCATGCCCCAACGCTACCGCCCAAAGCGGCCCCGGCACGCTAGATTGAAACGGCGCGGTGGACGTAGCTCAGCTGGTAGAGCTCCTGGTTGTGGTCCAGGCGGTCGCCGGTTCGAATCCGGTCGTCCACCCCTCCTAGAAGCGCCTGCAAATGGACACCTTGGTATTGCGGCGGTTGTTTAAACCTGGATCCAAGGTTCGCTCCCGATAGGCAGCTATTGCCCGTGGGCGGGGGAATACGTAGACGGGCTGCCGTGTAGGCGCGTCCGAGCGCCATGTTATTTTCGTAAAACGAGCAGCTCATTTTCTGCTCAATCTACGGGAGAATCAAGAAATGAGCAGCTCACCTAAAAAAGAACAAACTCAGGGGGGAGAGAATCGACGGCCAAAGCCTGAGGAGAGGGTGCGACAAAAAGTCATCGCGAACCTCAAGAAGGGCGGATGGAAGGAGAGCCGGCTGCGGTGGAAGCCTGAGTGGCCGGTGCCGGACACCCCGCACGACCTAACTAAGCGCGAGCGCGGGCAAAAGTATGCGATGTGTGGAACGGCTGATCTCGTCGCGTTTGCCGACGACTCCCGCGGGCCGCACGCCCTTCAAGTCATCTTCGAGTTCAAGGAGCCGACGATCGAGAAGGGCCGTATGCAGCTGATGCGCTACCTCTCGAATGAGCCCACGGCTCGCATGGGCTTTTGGACGAACGGAACGAAGACGCTCGCTGTCTACAAGTCGCACACGAGCGAGTGGATCTTCGTCGAGGAAGCGCCGTTGCCGGCGCCTGGCGACGATTTGACCCAGCCGCCAGCGAAGGCGCCGACGTGGGATGACCTGCGCGAACCCAACGAGGCAGAGCTCACGGCTGCGCTTCGGCGCATAGTAGCCACCGTTGTTGTCTCCGATTCGCGCGCGACGCGTCGCGAGGACCAACTCCGTGAGCTGCTGCACACCGTGCTCGTGAAGGTCGACGCCGATGCGTGGGCGAGCAAGGCGGCGAACCGCGACAAGCCCCATCCGTTCCGCATCTATGGCGATAAGCAGGGGATGGTCAAGCAGACCGCCGATGCTATCCGCGAGCAGTTCAAGACATATTTCACAAAGCAGAGCAACCGGGTGTTCCATCCCGACGATCGCGATCGGATTCTTCTCACCGACGAGACGATTTTCGCAGTCGTTGATGCGCTTGGTCCGTGGCGCATCCTCGGCGACTCGGTCGATGTCCTCGCCAAGGCGTTTCAGGTCTTTCGCACCAAAACGCTGAAGTCCGGAGAGGGGCAGTTCCTTACTCCACAACGTGTGATTCGCCCGAGCGTGATGATCATGGAGATCACTTCCCAAGACAAGGTGATTGACCCTGCTTGCGGCACTGGTGGCTTCGTTATCGAGGCGCTGCGTCAGGTCCAGGAGCGCGAGTTTCCTGACGACGAGCGCGACCTCCTGAAGTTTGCAAACGACAACCTCTACGCCATCGACGTCGACCCCATCGGCACGAAGCTCACTAGGGCGATGATGATCGCCGCTCGGGATGGCTCCACGCACGTTCTAATGGGCGATGCGGTTCGCATCAATCGATGGGTCGACAAGTTTCCGAGACTCGCGGTCGAGCTCGGCGACGGGAACGGCAGCGTTGCCGAGTCGTTCACGGTGGTCATCACGAATCCCCCTTTTGGCGAGGATCTGAAGATCAAGGCCGGCGACGCTCGGGCTGCTGGCTACACGATCGCGAAAGCTGCTGCGACTGGAAAGCGAGAGTACGTCGATCTAGAGATTGGGCTCATTTATCTCGAGCTTGCGCACAAACTGCTGCAAATCGGAGGGCGCGTAGGGATCGTTCTCCCCGAGACCTACTTCTTCTCGCATAAGTATCGGTGGCTGCCTGCCTGGCTTGAAAGCCGATTTGAGCTGCGCGGCATGTTCAACATTGCCATGGAGGCGTTTGAGGAGTTTTGCCGTGCGAAGACTAACTTCTACGTCTTCGAGAAGGTCGGCGACGGTGCAAAGGAGACCCTCGATTCGCCAACCGTGGCTGACACGCCCGAGGAGAATTGACATGGCTGCCATAAATGCTCCCTCATGGTTCGATGAGGACATGATCGCGGTGTCGACTGCCCCCACCTGTGGCCTCACGAAGGGTGGCCGATTGCTGCCACAGATCGATGAGCATGGCCAACGGATCTACGTCCAAGATGCCGAGACCGGGGAGGACGTTGTCGATATCGACGACGTATACCTCGCCGACGCTGAGGCGCTCATCGCTGGTGAATGCACCGCGACTTTGCGCGATGTCCCGGCCAATGAGGTCTCGATGCGAACCGCGGTGCCCGTCTATTACGACCGCCGCTTCCACGAGCGGTTCGTTGAGGCCATGAAAAGCAAGCAATTCGCCAACTTCGAGGCCAAGACGATCCGCCAACTTCTTGAGGAGGATGCCCTTGTTCTCCTGCATGGCCACGGATCGCCCGGTCGCGAGGAACGCGTTGGCGATGTCCCTTACATCAAGGTCTCCGATCTCCGTGCCGGTCTCGTCAACATCAACCCCACGAACCGCGTACCGCAGCGGGTCGCCGAAGAAAAGTGGCGCGGCAAGACGTCTGGACTCGAGGCCTTCGACATTCTCTCTCCCGCGCGGACGAGCAAGAACATCGGCGACTTCTGTGTTCTCATGCCTGGTCAGGAGCGCGTCGTGCTGACCAAGGAGATCATCATCCTGCGGCCCGGCCCGGCCGCGCACTTCGACTCCTTCTACATGCTGTGGGCGCTCACGTTGAGCATCGTCCGTGAACAATGGCAGCGGGTCGTGTTCATGCAGACGAATCGCGAGGACGTCGGTGCTCGTTGGTTGGAGATTGAGGTTCCAGTTGCTAAGAGTCGCGAGATCGCCGACACGACTTCAAAGCCCTTCCGCACCTACTACAACGCGATAGCAGCGGCGCGGACTGCGCTCGGCGACTATCTCCGCGAGAACGGCGAACATCATTTTTTTATCTCCGGGGCTGAGACACCCGAGCCGGAGGCGATTGCCGCCGTAGTAGCCGAGGAAGCTGAGGAGGACATGCTCGACCCAGAGGATTACGCTGGCGATGACGCCATCGAATCCGCGTCCATCTGATTGTGAGCCTGGGGCAGGGAAAGCCAACGCTTGGCGTCCCCCCGCGAGGTGCACCGTCGGAGAAACATCAGCTAGGAACCGTTCAACGGGCGTGCTAGGGAGGCTGTAGACTATATATCTACATGGCCGCCACGGATACCACCACGATTCGGGTGCCGATCGAGACTCGCGATCGGCTGAACGCGCTTGCGGCTCGCCGCGGTGAGGCGGCGGGCGAGGTGGTGGCGAAGCTGGTCAGCGCCGCCGACGAGGACGCGATGTTGGCCGAGGTCGCGGCTGGATTCGAGAAGCTGGCCGCCGACCCCAGGACCCTTGCTGCCTATCGCGCCGAGAGCGAAGAAATCGAGCCCGGCTTCGAGGCGCCGACCCCGGAGTGGTAGAGCAGAAGCCTCAGCAGGGCGACGTCTACTGGGCAGATCCCGACCCGACGCGAGGCAGGGAGCAGGCAAAGGCACGCCCCTTTGTGATCGTCTCGGTCGACCAGCTCAACCAAACGAGCCTTGATCTCTCCCTCGCCGTGCCGCTCACCCGAACCGACTTCGGCAATGCCTTGCACCTGGCGATTCCAGCATCGGAAGGTGGTCTCAAAGAGGATGGCTTCGCGATGCCCGAGCAGCTACGCGCGATCTCCCATGAACGCTTGAGTCGTCGGCTCGGCAGCCTGCGCGCGAAGACTCTCGAGGAGCTGCTGAAGCGCTGTCGGGTTCTTTTGCGCTGACATCAGGCTGACTGTTCCGGATGCCGTCGTGCGCGACGAAGTCGTTTGAGATTTCGTGGGTGGTGGTAGAAGCACCTAATTATTGGTAGAGAAGGGATCATCGCCGGGTGGAAGGGGTGGCGCCGGACCGCGCTGTGGATGGCGCTCGGGTGCGGGCTGGTCGCGTTGCTGCTGCCTGGGGTCGCGGGGGCCGCGGAAGAAGCGCCTCCGTTTGATGCGCGCGGGAGCGTCGAACAGGTTTATGCGACGGGTCTCCCCGCAGGCGCGCAGGTTTCTCTCTATGACGGCGAAGGCCAGGAAGTCGCTGCGAAGAGCGCTGACGAGCTCGGCGGGGTTCTGTTCCGTGAAGTCGCGCCGGGGGGCGGATACAGGGTCACCTCCGGAGGGGCGGAATCGCCGCCGCTGCAGGTCCTGACGACGCAGTCCGCGCCGCCCAGCACCGACGTCTACGACCAGTCGATCCCGTCGAGCGGGTACGGGTATCTGACCACCCGCGACGGGACCAAGTTGGCGATCGACGTGCATCCGCCGCAGGACGTGACCAAAGTCATTCCGGGGGCCGAACTGCCGCCTTTGCCGAGCGGGCCGACGCCGACGCTGATCGAGTACTCGGGGTATGGGTACGCCAATCCGGCCGGGCCCGAAAACGGGATCTCGATCATCGCCAACCTGATGGGGTTCACGGTGGTCGACGTCAACATGCGCGGCACCGGCTGCTCCGGCGGCGCCTTCGACTTCTTCGAGCCGCTGCAGGGCCTCGACGGCTACGACGTGACCGAGACGATCGCGCGCCAGCCGTGGGTTCTCAACCACAAGGTCGGGATGATGGGCATCTCCTACGGCGGGATCAGCCAGCTCTTCACCGCCGCCACCCGGCCGCCGAGCCTGGCGGCGATCTCGCCGCTGTCGGTGATCGACAACACGCAGACGACGCTCTATCCGGGCGGCATCCTCAACACCGGCTTCGCGCTCGAATGGGCCAAGGAGCGGGTCCACGACGCCGAAGCGGCGGGCCCTGCCAGCGGTCAGGAATGGGCCTACAAGCGTGTCCAGGAAGGCGACCAGACCTGCGCCGACAACCAGGCCCTGCACCCCGAAGCGGTGGATCTCCTCGCCAAGATCGAAGAAAACAGTCACTACAACCCCGAGGTCGCCGATCCGCTGTCGCCGGTCACCTTCGTCGAGAAGATCGACGTGCCGACCTTCATGGCCTGCCAGTGGACCGACGAGCAGACCGGCGGACATTGCCCAACCCTCGCCGAGCACTTCACCGGGACGCGACGGAAGTGGTTCACCTTCACCAACGGAACGCACGTCGACTCGCTCGACCCGGCGACGTTCAACCGCTGGTACGACTTCCTCCAGCTCTACGTCGCGAAACGGCCACCGATCCTCAGCTCGGCGGCGATCAAAGCCGCCGCGCCGCTGATCTTCCAGGAAGCGATGGGGATACCCGGAGTGACGCTGCCACCCGATCCAATCCAGCTGCAGCCGACCTACGGCTCGGCCCTTGCCGCCTTCGAGAACCTGAAGCCGATCCGCGTCCTCTTCGACAGCGGCGCCGGAGGCCTCTCGCCGGGCCGGCCCTATCCCGGCTTCGAAAAGTCCTTCGACGAATTCCCGGTCCCCGGCACCCAGGCGAAGGCCTGGTACCTCGCCCCCGGCGGCAGCCTGAACGGTAGCCCGCCGGCTGGGTCGCATGCAGACGAATTCACCTGGGACGCGCACGCCCTGCCGAAGACCGACTTCAGCGGCGACACCGGCGCCGGCTCCGGTGGCCTCTGGACCGCGACGCCCGAATACCACTGGGAACAGAGCCCGCCGGGGAGCGCCGTCTCCTACCTCACCGCTCCGCTGGCCACGAACACGACTGTGATCGGCGCCGGGGCCGTGAACATCTGGGTCCGCTCCTCGACTCCCAACGTCGACCTCCAGGCGACGATCAGCGAGGTCAGGCCCGACGGCAAGGAGACCTTCGTCCAGAACGGCTGGTTGCGAGGTGACGAGCGCAAGCTCGACGCCGAAAAGAGCACTCCGCTGGAGCCGGTACTGAGCCTGCGCGAATCCGACGTATCCCCGCTTCCGGCCGATCGCTTCGTGGAGGCGACGATCCCGCTCTATTACGAGGGCCACGTCTATCGCGCCGGCTCGCGAATCCGGGTGACGATCGCCGCGCCGAACGGCACCCAGCCGATCTGGGCCTTCGATCAAACCGAACCGGAAGGCGGCACCGCGCAGGTGGCGGTCGCCTACGGCGAGGAAACGCCCTCGAACTTGCTGCTGCCGGTCGTGCCCGGCCTGAGCGTGCCCACCGGCCTGCCGCCCTGCCCGGGCCTGCGGGGAGAGCCATGTCGCGCCTACCAGTCGCTTTCGAACCGCCCCGCGACGCCCTGAGCGGCGGCAACGCTCCGCCGCCACAGCAGCCAATAGCCTCCCAGCGCGATGAGCGCCCTCGAAGCCATCGTCCTCGGCCTCGTTCAGGGGCTGACCGAGTTCCTGCCGATCTCGTCGAGCGGGCACCTGCGGATAGTGCCGGCGCTGTGCGGGTGGCCTGATCCGGGCGCCGGCTTCACGGCGGTGATCCAGCTCGGGACGATGGCGGCTGTCCTGCTCTACTTCCGCGCCGACCTGCTGCGTATTGCCGGGGCCTGGCTGCGCGAGCTGCGCATCCCCATGGGGCGCCGTAGCCACGAGGCGAAGCTCGGCTGGTACATCCTCCTCGGCACGATCCCGATCTCGATCTTCGGCTTCCTCTTCCGCGATCAGATCGAGTCGAGCGCGCGCAGCCTGTACCTGATCGGCTCGGCCTTGATTCTCTTCTCCTTCGTGATGCTCGCGGCCGACCGGCTCGGTACGCGCAAGCGCGACCTCGCTGGGCTGAACGGGCGCGACGGGTGGCTGATCGGCCTCGCCCAGTCGCTGGCGCTGATCCCCGGCGTCTCCCGTTCGGGCGCAACGATCTCCGCTGGTCTCTTCCGTGGCTTCGACCGGGTTGCGGCGGCCCGCTACTCGTTCCTGCTCTCCGTGCCGGCCGTCGTCCTCAGCGGCCTCTTCGAGCTGCGCAAGATCGGCGAAGACGGCAGCGCGCCGGTCGGCGCCACCGCGATCGCCACCGTTGTGGCGTTCGTGACCGGCTACGCCTCGATCGCCTGGCTGCTTCGCTACCTGACCACGCACAACCTGCGGATCTTCGTCGTCTACCGCATCGGCCTGGGAGCGCTGGTCCTGTCCCTGGCCGCGAGCGGCGCGATCAGCTGAGCCCCGGCGCGGAAGGAGCGATCGGTCGTTAGCGTTGGGAACGTGACCGCCGTACGGGCAATCGTGCGCGGGCGCGTCCAGGGCGTCTTCTTCCGCGAAGCGACGGTGGGGCTGGCCAACGAGCTCGGCGTCATGGGCTGGGTCCGCAACGCCGAGGACGGCAGCGTGCTCGTTCATGCCGAGGGGTCCGATGAGGCGGTCGACGGCCTGGTCGAGTTCCTGCGCCAGGGCCCGCCCGCCGCGCAGGTCGAGGACGTCGAGGTCGAAGAGGTCAAGGCCGAGGGCCACGAGCAGTTCGCGATCCGGGGAGTCAGCGCCGGCGCCTTTGTCGTCCAGGAGCATGCGGCGGCGGCCCGGCACTTCGACCTGCGGCTCGAGGTCGGGGGCGCGATGCGCTCCTGGGCGGTGCCGAAGGGACCTGCGATGGACCCGGCGGTCAAACGGCTCGCGGTTCAGGTCGAGGACCACTCGCTCGAGTACAACTCCTTCGAGGGTCGCACCGAGGGCGGTGCCGTGATCGTCTGGGACCGCGGGACCTACGAGCAGGGCGGACGGGTCCCCTGGCCGGAGGCGCTCGACCGCGGCCACGCCGTCTTCGTCCTCCACGGCGAGAAGCTGCGCGGCGGCTTCGCGCTGCAGCGCACCGGCCCGCCCGGCGAGAAGGCGCGCTGGCTGCTGATCAAGCGCCGCGACGAAGAGGCGCGCCCCGGTTCGGACGTGGTCGCCGAGAAGCCCGAGTCGGTGCTCGACGGCGGCACCCTCGACGACCTGCTCGGCGACGGCTGAGGCGCTCCCTCAGGAGCCGAGCAGCTTCGCCTTCTGCGCCGCGAACTCCTCCTCGGTGAGGATCCCCTGGGCCTTCAGTTCGCCCAGCTCCTTCAGCTGGTCGATCGTCGACGAGCCGCCGGCTTCGGCGGCGGGAGGCGCCGGGGGCGGGGGAGCGGCCGGCTGTTCGGCCACTTCCTGGGCGGCCCAGCGTTCACCCTGGCGGCGGGAGACGCGGTTGCTGACGGCGGTGGCGGTGCCGGCGATGGCGGCCGTGCGCGCCACGCCTCGAAGTAGTCCTGGCATCGTCTGCTCCTCTCTAGGCAGTTTCCTCGGCCGCGTCGAGCGCGTCGAGGAGGTCTTGGGCGGGGATGCGGCCGCTGGCGACGAGCTGTCCGCCTGAGCGGCGGACGGCGGAGACGAAGGGAGCGGCCCAGGCGTTTTCGAAGACGAGCAGCGCGGCCGAGGTGCCGGGCTCCAGCACGCCGCCCGCCTCGTCGACGTCCTCGTCGGAGATCAGCCCCGAGGAGGCGCCTTCGAAGACCGAGAGCTCGGCCACCTCGCCGGCAAGCTCGGAGATCTCGAGCCCGGCGACGTTGCCCTCCTCGTCCTTAGCGATGAAGACGAGGTCGAGGATGCGGATCAACCCGCGCTCGACCAGGTCGACCAGCTGGGGCGCCACCTCGCCGTTCGGCTGCCTTCCCGGCCACTCGACCACGATGTAGTCGATTGGCCCCATCTCGTTCGTACCGTTACCGTTCACAACCGCTCCTCTCAGGGGTTCTTTCTCGACCGATTCCATCACAAGCGGGCAGGCCCCGCGGGAAGGCAGGAAGCGATGGCCGGACGCATCGTCGTCTTCGGCGCCACCGGGTACACCGGCCGCCTCGTCTCCGAAGCGCTCGTCGCGCGCGGGCAGAGGCCGACGCTCGCCGCCCGGGACGCCACCCGCCTGGAGGCGCTGGCCGCGGAGCTCGGCGGCCTCGACACCGCCGTCGCCGACGTCTCGCGCCCCGAGAGCGTCGCCGCCCTGGTCGAGCGCGGCGACGTCCTCGCCAGCACGGTTGGGCCGTTCGCGCGCTGGGGGGGCGTGGCCCTCGATGCCGCGATCGGCGCCGGCGCCCACTACATCGACTCGACCGGCGAGCCCTCGTTCATCCGCCACGTCTTCGAGCAGGGGGGACCGCGGGCCGAGGAGGCCGGGTGCGGGCTGCTGACGGCGATGGGCTACGACTGGGCGCCCGGCAACCTGGCGGGGGCGCTCGCTCTGCGCGACGCCGGCGACGCGGCTACCACGGTCCGCATCGGCTACTTCTTCCGCGGCAAGGCCGGCTCGGACAGCGCCAGCGGCGGCACCAAGGCATCGGCGATGGGGGTCTTCCTCGATCCGCAGTACCGCTGGCACGGCGGCCGGATCGTCGACGAGCGCAGCTCCAGCCGCGTGCACAGCTTCGAGGTCGGCGGTCGCTCCAGGCCAGCAGTTGCCTCCGGAAGCAGCGAGGCCTTCGCCCTGCCGCGCATCCATCCTGGGCTACGCGACGTCGAGGTCTACCTCGGTTGGTTCGGCGGCGCGACCAAGACGATGGCGTTCGCCTCGCGGGCGATGTCGGCGCTGCTTCGCCTCCCGGGCGCGCGATCGGCAGCCCACTCCGCGGTCGACCGCTTCGTCAAGGGCTCGACCGGCGGTCCCAGTCCCGAGTACCGCGAGAGCACCGGCTCGGAGGTCGTCGCCGAGGCGCTCGATGCGACCGGCCGCGTTCTCGCTGAGGCGCGGGTCGAAGGCGTCAACGCCTACACCTTCACGGGAAAGATGATCGCTTGGGCCGCCGAGCAGGCGGCTGCCGGGGGCCTGCAGGGCAGCGGCGCCCTCGGCCCCGTCGACGGCTTCGGCCTCGACGCGCTCGAGCAGGGCGCCGCCGAGGCGGGCATCCGCCGCTGAGGCCGCGGACTAGCCTGCGAGCGAGATCGTGTGGGCGGTCTTCGGGTCGACGCCACCCTCGATGACGTCGAGGTAGGCGCTCTGGACTGCGTCGAAGCCCTGCCCGGGGATCGTCTCGAGCCAGCTGCCCATCCACTCGCAGAACGGGTGCCAGGCGTCGGCACCGCGCCGCGCGAGCTCCTCGGGTCCCCAATCCTCGGAGCGCTTGACGACCCGGTCGGGGGCGAAGAAGAGGGCCGGTCGTGGTCCGGGCAGCTCGCCCTGGCCCGAGCCGAACTGCTCCCAGTGGGTGACGCCCACCGCCATGCTCTGGATCAGGTCGTCGCCGAAGTGCGAGTGGACCGCGTGGCGCACAGCCCCGTTGCCGGCGACGTCGACGTAGGTGACGGGACCTCTGTCCAGCGAGTCGATCTCCTCGTAGGCGGCGGTGCGGCTGTAGATCTCCAGGCCCTCGACGAACCCGGCGCTCCGCGCTGACGTCAGCCCGATCAACTCGACCTCCTGCCGCTGCGCCAACAGAAACGCCGCGGCGATCGCCGTCTTGCTCGAAGCGCTGGAGATCAGGATCGGTCCCCGTTTGGTTAGCCCCTCGTCGACGAGCTGGTCGTCGATCAGGAACGAGGTGAAGAAGAGCGGCCGAAGCAGCATCTGGACGTTCTCGGTGTCAGCACGGTAGAAGGGGTCGGGTCCGGTTGCCAGGTATCGGTGGTAGGCCGAGGGAAGCGGCGCCCGGTGTGGAGACCCGTCGACGAAGCCCTGCTCGCCGACGTCCGTTGGCGTCACCAACAGGTGAGAGGAGGGGGGCAGGTACCCGTAGGCTCGCGTTCCCACCTCGACCCCGTCGGCTTCGCTGCGCTCCACCTCGGCGAATCCCCACATCGGAACCCGCCCCCACCCGTCCTCGGCCGGGAAGAAGTCCCAGTAGGACATCGCCTCGCCCATCACGGCGTAGGTGATGTTGTTCGCGGTGAGGCCGAAGGCGTCGACTCGCAGCAGCGCCTGGCCTGGCCCGACCTCGAGCGCCTCGGACTCGGCGATGCGGCACTCGCGCAGGTCGTCGCGCTTGACCAGGAAGTCGCTCATCGCGCACCGGATACTCTCACGCAGATGCAAACGGTCCTCGTCACCGGTGGCTCCGGGTATCTCGGTGGCTGGTGCCTGGTCGAGTTGCTGCGCCGCGGCTACCGGGTGCGCACGACGGTTCGGGACATCTCGCGGGAGGCTGAGGTGCGGGCCAGGCTCGAGCCCGAGGTCGACGCCGGCGACAACCTCTCGGTACTGGCCGCCGACCTGCTCGATGACGAGGGCTGGGATGAAGCGGTGCAGGACTGCGATTACGTCCTCCACGTCGCCTCTCCGTTCCCCCCGCGGCAGCCCAAGGACCCCGACGAACTGATCGTGCCGGCGCGCGAGGGAACGCTGCGGGTGCTGAAGGCCGCCCTCGACGCCGGGGCCGACCGCGTCGTCGTCACCTCTTCGGTGGCCGCGGTCGGCGGCAGCACGAGCCGATCTTCGGTGCCGCTCACCGAGCAGGACTGGACCGACGCCGACAACCCCAAGCTGACCCCGTACACGCAGTCGAAGACGATCGCCGAGCGAGCGGCCTGGGACTTCGTCAAAGAGCGGGGCGAGATCGAGAAGCTGGCGGTGGTCAACCCGGGCGCCATCCTTGGTCCGGTGCTGAGCGACGATCGCTCCTTCTCCCTCGAACTGATCGAGCGGCTGCTGAAGGGGATGCCCGGGACGCCACGGCTGGGGTACAGCATCGTCGACGTCCGCGACGTTGCCGATCTCCAGATCAGGGCGATGACCGCGCCCGAGGCCGGCGGCGAGCGTTTCATCGCGGTGGCGCGGTTCCAGTGGATGTCGGAAGTCGCTGAGGTCCTGCGCGACCGCCTCGGACCAGCCGCCTCGAAGGTCCCGAAGCGCAGCGTCCCCGACCTGGTCGTGCGCGGCATGGGGGTCTTCGATCCCAGCGTTCGCACGATCGTCGGCCAGCTCGGCAGGCGGGTTGAGATGTCGAGCGAGAAGGCCAAGGCCCGGCTCGGCTGGTCGCCCCGCCCGGTCGAGGAGACGGTCGTCGATTGCGCGCAGAGCCTGGTAAGTGAGAAGGTGGTCTAGCCCATGGCGAACGTCCTCTGCGTCCTCTACGACGACCCGGTCGACGGCTACCCGCCGTCTTACGCGCGCGACGAGGTGCCGGCGATCGAGCGCTACCACGACGGCCAGAGCACGCCGACGCCCGAAGCGCTCGGCTTCGAGCCCGGGGAGCTGGTCGGCAGCGTCTCGGGGGAGCTGGGGCTGCGCGAGTTCCTCGAGCAGCGCGGGCACCGGCTGATCGTCACCTCGGACAAGGACGGCCCCGACTCGGTCTTCGAGCGCGAGCTGCCGGGGGCGGAGGTCGTCATCTCCCAGCCGTTCTGGCCCGCGTACCTGACGGCAGAGCGGATCGCCAAGGCGCCGAAGCTGAAGCTGGCGCTGACGGCCGGCATCGGCTCCGACCACGTCGACCTGCAGGCGGCGATCGAGCGCGGACTTACGGTCGCCGAGGTGACCTACTCCAACAGCATCAGCGTCGCCGAGCACGTGGTGATGATGATCCTGGCCCTGGTCCGCAACTACATCCCCTCCTACCAGCAGGTGGTCGAGGGTGGCTGGAACATCGCCGACTGCGTCTCGCGCTCCTACGACCTCGAGGGCATGCAGGTCGGCACGGTCGCCGCCGGGCGCATCGGCTCGGCGGTCCTGCGACGGCTGGTTCCATTCGAGGTCGGCCTGCACTACACCGATCGCCACCGCCTGCCGGCCGAGGTCGAGGAGGAGCTGGGTGTCACCTTCCACCCATCCGCGGAGTCGCTGGTGGAAGTGTGCGACGTGGTGACGATCAACGCGCCGCTTCACCCCGAGACCGAGAACCTCTTCGACGCGGAGATGCTGGCCAGGATGAAGCGGGGCTCCTATCTGATTAACACCGCGCGCGGCAAGATCTGCGACCGCGACGCGGTCGCGCGGGCCTGCGAGAGCGGCCGGCTGGCGGGTTACGCCGGCGACGTCTGGTTTCCCCAACCCGCGCCCCGGGACCATCCCTGGCGCTCGATGCCCCACCACGGCATGACCCCGCACACCTCCGGCACCAGCCTCTCGGCCCAGGCCCGCTACGCGGCCGGGGCGCGCGAGATCCTCGAGTGCTGGCTCGACGGGCGCCCGATTCGCGAGGAGTACCTGATCGTCGACGGCGGCACCCTCGCCGGCGCCGGCGCGCACTCCTACAGCGAGGGCGACGCGACGGGTGGCTCGGAGGAGGCCGCCCGCTTCAAGAGCGGTTGATCCGGGCGGCGGCCGGTCGAAGATGAAGATGCGCGCCGCGGTGCTCGAGCAGTTCGGCGAGCCGCTCGCGGTGCAGGAGGTCGAGCTCGCCGAGCCGCGGGCGGGGGAGGTGATGGTTCGCCTCGTCGCCTGCGGCGTCTGCCACACCGACCTCTACACCGCCTCCGGGGCGGACCCGTCGGGCTATGCGCCGACCGTGCTCGGCCACGAGGGGGCCGGAGTGGTCGAGCGGGTCGGCCCGGACGTCGCCTCGCTGGCTCCGGGCGATCATGTCGTCACCCTCTTCTCGCCCCAGTGCGGCGAGTGCGTCCACTGCCTCGACCCGCGGACCAACCTCTGCCTGGCGATCCGCGAGCAGCAGAACAAGGGCTTCCTCCCCGACGGCACCACCCGCATCTCGCGCGAGGGCGACGGGATCCGCCATTTCATGGGCTGCTCGACCTTCGCCGAGTACACGGTGATGCCGGAGATCGCCTTGGCGAAGGTGAACCCCGAGGCGCCCTTTGAGCACGCCTGCCTCTTCGCCTGCGGCCTCTCGACCGGCCTCGGGGCGGCAATCAACACCGCCGCGGTGCAGCCGGGCAGCACCTGTGCCGTCTTCGGCGCCGGGATGGTCGGGCTTGGGGCGGTCGCCGGCTGCCGGTTGCAGGGCGCCGAGCGGATCGTCTGCGTCGACCTCTCCCCGGATCGGCTCGAGCTGGCCCGAGGCCAGGGTGCGACCGACGTCATCGAAGGCGGCGATGGCGCCGTCGAGGAGATCCTCGCCAAGACAGCCGGTGGCTTCGGCGCCGACTACACCTTCGAGGCGACCGGCAGCGTCGCCGTGATGCGCCAGGCGGTCGAATCCGCGCGCATGGGGTGGGGCCTCTGCACCGTCGCCGGGGTGGCCGGCAGGGGGGAGACCCTCGACGTCGTCCCCCGCCTGCTGATCACCGGCCGCCGTGTGGCCGGCTCCTCCTTCGGCGGCGTCAAGGGACGCGACCAGGTCCCATCCCTGGTCGACCGCTGCCTGGCTGGCGAGATCGACGTCGATCCCTTCATCTCCCACCGCATCGCGCTCGACGAGGTCAACCGGGGCTTCGAGCTGATGGAGGCCCAGGACGGCATCCGCAGCGTGATCGAGTTCGGCTAGCCCTGCAGTCGGCCCACCTCACCCCTCCCTCTATCTATGTTAGAACTCGATTCATTATTTACGACTAATCGAGTTTTTCAAGGGAGAGAGTATGCCAGCCGAGACGAGGTGCCTTGAAGCCGACCGAAGGAGCTTTTCGACTGCATCGATCTTCGCCCTGACCCTGATCTTCGCCATGATCTTTCCCGGGTTGGCAAACGCCGAATCCCCCGGGGTCACCACCGAAGCCGCGAGCGAAGTAACGCAGGCCACGGCCACCCTGCACGGCAAAGTCAACCCGCACGGAGTCGCGACCACCTACCGCTTCGAATACGGCACCACTACCTCCTACGGCACCAACGTCCCGGTGCCCGACAAAAGCGCGGGCTCGGGCTCGAGCCCGGTCGAAGTCTACGAGGGGATCAGTGGGCTGAAAACCGGCACGACCTATCACTTTCGCTTGGCTGCGTTCAGCGCTGAAGGCACGAGCTTCGGGAAAGACGAAACGTTCGAAGTAGAAGCGGATCCTCGGTTTTCCTTCTCCTTCGGAAGCGTAGGCTCTGGCAATGGCCAGTTCTATGGTGGACCCACGGATATCGCGATCGACTCCGAAGGCAACCTCTGGGTCACCGATATCGGCAATAACCGCCTCCAGAAGTTCAATCCCAAAGGCGAATACCTCTCCAAATTCGGCTCAGAAGGAACGGGCAATGGGCAGTTCTACAGCCCCACGGATATCGCGATCGACTCCGAAGGCAACCTCTGGGTCGTCGACACCAGCAATAACCGCCTCCAGAAGTTCAATCCCAAAGGCGAATATCTCTCCAAATTCGGCACCGGGGGCGAAGGCATTGGGCAGTTTGCCAATCCCGAAGGCATAGCGATCGACTCCGAAGGAGACATCTGGGTCGCCGACACCGAAAACAACCGCCTCCAGAAGTTCAATCCCAAAGGCGAATACCTCTCCAAATTCGGCTCCGAAGGGGCCGGCAACGGCCAATTCCTATGGCCGAGCAGGGTCGAAATCGACGCCTCAGGCGATATCTGGATCGCCGACACCGGCAACAGTCGCTTCCAAAAGTTCAACCCAGAAGGCGAATACCTCTCCCAATTCGGCACTTGGGGCGAAGGCATTGGGCAGTTTGGCAATCCCAAAGGCTTCGCGATCGATTTCGGGGGGAAGCTATGGGTTGCCGACGCAGGCAATTACCGGGTTCAAGGGTTCAACTCCAATGGCGAATACCTCTCCAAATTCGGCACTTGGGGCGAAGGCATTGGGCAGTTTGGCTTTCTCGAAGGCATCACGATCGACTCTGAAGGAAGCATCTGGGTTGCTGATACGTCCCGTTCCCGCGTGCAGAAGTGGATCCCAGCCCGACCTGTAGTCACCCCCGAAGCCGCTAGTGGAGTTGCGAAAGAAGCCGCAACCCTAAACGCCACCATCAACCCCAATGGCCTGGAAACAACCTACCGCTTCGAATACGGCACCACTACCTCTTACGGAACCAGCGTTCCGGTCCCAGAAAAAGCGATCGGCTCCGGGTCGAGCCCCGTCGAAGTTGGCGAGGGCATAAGCGGCCTGAAAGCGAGTACGACCTACCACTTCCGGGTGGTCGCCACCAACGCCGAAGGCACCAGCTTCGGGAAAGACGAAACGTTCACGACCAAATAGCTTGAACTCGGATCGAGTCCTCCTCGTAGACAAGGGCAAAAGGCGGCCGAGCGGCCGAGACCCACGACTCGAGGAGGACTCGTGAACAGGATCTATCCAGCCATCGCCATCGTGGTTATGGGCGTGGCCCTTGCGGTCGCGGGCTGCGGCGGCAGCTCGGACTCCAGTGGGGAAAGTGCCTATGGCGGTAGCGAAAGCACCGCGACGAACAAGTCGGCGAGCAGCGAATCGGGTGGCGGCGGAGCCGCGACGATTGCGGTCGCGAGCGTCGGTGACCTGGGCAAGGTGCTGGTCGACTCGAAGGGCTTCACGCTCTATTACTTCAAGAAGGACAAGGGCGGCAAGTCGGCCTGCTACGGAGCCTGCGCCGAAGGCTGGCCGCCGCTGACCACGGAAGGTGCAGCCAAGGGCATGGGCGGCGTGCAGGCTTCGAAGCTGGACACGACCAAGCGCAAAGACGGGACGATGCAGGTGACCTACGCTGGCTGGCCGCTCTACACCTACGTGGTCGACAAGAAGCCTGGCGAAGCCAACGGCAACGACATCGATGCCTTCGGCGGCGAGTGGTACGCGCTGCACGCGAACGGAGAGAAGGCGGAGTAGCGCCGACGGCCCTAGCCTGTGGGCGATGGGCGAGCTCGAATACGAATCCCACAGGATCGAGTACGACGAGTACGGCGAGGGCGAGCGGCTGCTCGTCCTCGTCCACGGCCTGCTGATGAACCGCCGCATGTTCGAGCGGCTCGCCCCCGCGCTCGCCGAGCGCGGCAACCGCGTCGTCTGTGTCGACCTGCTCGGGCACGGTCGCTCTGACCGGCCCGAGGACCTGCGCCTCTACTCGATGCCGCTCTTCGCTCGCCAGGTCGAGTCGCTGCTCGACCACCTCGAGCAACCGCAGGCGGTCGTCGGCGGCACCTCGCTCGGCGCCAACGTCGCCCTCGAGCTGGCCGTGCGCAACCCCGAGCGGGTCCGCGGCCTCTTCATCGAGATGCCGGTGCTGGACAACGCGCTGCCGGCGGTGGCTGCCGCCTTCGCGCCGCTGCTGCTCGGCCTGCGCCTGGCGCGCCCCGCCTTCGAGGTCGCCTCGCGGCTGGCCTCGGCGATACCGCGCACGCACCACCTGGCTGACATCGGGCTCGACTGGATTCGCCAGCGACCCGGCCCCTCCGGCGCCGTCCTCGAGGGCCTGCTGTTGGGCGAGACCGCACCGCACAGAGAGGAGCGCAGGAGGATTCGCCAGCCGGCGCTGATCGTCGGCCACCCGCGCGACCCCGTGCACCCCTTCAGCGACTCGGGGATGCTGGCCGAGGAGCTGCCCAACGCGCGCCTTGTCGAAGCGAGCTCGATCCTCGAGTGGCGCCTGCGCCCGGGCCGGCTCGACTCCGAGCTGGGCTCCTTCCTGGCAGAGGTGTGGAGCACCCCGCAGGCCGTCGCCGCCTGACGTTCGTACCCTTCGGATACCACATGAGGTCCTTTCCAGGTACGCGATCAGATGCTAGGATGCCCAGGAATTTCAGACCAGTCAGAGGGGATAGGGAGAATCCCCCGGGGTCATAGGGAAGCCCCAAAAAACAGAGCGGCACCATTCGCACCAGTGCCTTAATCGGTCAAAGGGCCGGCCTTAAAAGCCGGAGATCCGGGTTCGAGCCCCGGCTGGTGCATAGCTATCGGAATAGGAACCGCAATTAGCTATGGCTGCCAATCTTTTCGACTTCTTCGACGAAATCGCCACCGGGCCGGAGGGCCGACCTCTCTGGGCCGCCCGGGCTCCCTACCAGCCCCACGAGCGCTACGACCTGATGCTCGTCCCGCGGGTGCGCGAGTGGCAGGAGGACGCCGAGGCACTCGCCGCTCTCGATCGGATCGAGAGCGACCCGATCGTCGCCCAGCTCGATCGTGAGGGCAAGCAGGTCTGGGTCCGCCTCGCCGACGACTGGGTCGACGCCACCGGGAAAGCGCTTGTCGCCGGCGATACCGCCGACCACAGCGACCTCGCCGCCGGGCAGACCTTCGCGCTCAACTTCTGGGACGCCAACTCGACCAAGGCGCTGCACATAGGGCACCTGCGCAACCTGGCGCTCGGCAACGCGCTCGGCGCGGCGCTCACCGCCGCCGGGGGCAAGGTCGAGCGGCGAAGCATCATCTGCGACGTCGGTCGCAGCATGGGGGAGGCGATGGCGGGCGTCGTCGCCAGCGGCAAGCACACCCAGTCCTCGCTCGACGCCGGCGTCAAGAGCGACCACTTCGTCGGCACCTGCTACGCCGAGTACGTCAAGTCGGGGCCGATGCTGGGCGGCCGCGACGACAACCCGGCCACCTCGCTGACCCGCGAGCTCGACGTCCACCACGACAGCGCCGACGAGCTGCTGCAGCGCGTCCTCGACGGCGACCAGGCGGCGATCGAGCTCTGGTCGAAGACCCGCGCCTGGGTGATCTCCGGCCAGCGCAAAACGCTCGCCCGGCTCGGAATCGCCTTCGACCGCGTCTTCTTCGAGTCCGACTTCCTGCCCGAGGTCGCGGAGCTGTCCAACCTCGGCCTCGAGCACGGCATGCTCCAGCGCCGCCCCGACGGCGCAATCATCTATCTCACCGACCGCGAGGAGCTGGAGGAAATGCCGCTGCTGCGCGCCGACGGCCTGCCGACGCAGCACATGCGCGCGCTCGCCTACTGGATGACCGCCCCGGGCCTCGAAGGCACGACCTCGATCCAGGTCTGCGGCCTCGAGTGGGTCGCCCACGTCACCTGCCGTCGCCAGCTGATGGACGAAATGATGACCAAGGGGGCCGGCGCCGAGATCAACCACCCCAAGCACGACATCTTCCACGGGATGGTCTCCAAACAGAGCGAGTCGGTCTCCTCGAGCAAGAAGAACGCGCTACTGATCGACGAGCTCGCCGAGTGGATCGATGAGGCGATCGAGGCCGAGCCGGAGCACACCGGGGTGCGCGAGAGGCACCCCTCTGCCGAACACATCGTCCCCCAGGTCGCGCTTGGCTACTTCCTGATGCACACGAACACGAAACCGCTCGACTTCGAACCGGCGAAGCTGCTGCGCGCGGAGCAGAGCCTGGGCTGGGATCTGGCACGCGCCCGCGCCCACAACGGCGACGGGGTGCCGGCGGCCGCCGGGGAGCCCGCCGAGGACCCCGAGTACCGCTTCGCGGTCGTCCAGTCGGAGATGTACCGGCGCCACCTCGAGCAGGCCGTCGAGCGGCTCGACGTCAGCCCGATGGCGCGCTGGGTCGCGCACCTCTCGCGCTGGTACCTGGAGGAAGACCGAAACGAACGGGTACAGGAGGCGATTCAGGCGGCGCTCGGCCAGGGCGCAATCGGCCTGGGACTGGAGGCTTGATGAGGACGCTGCTCGTCGACAACCACGACTCCTACACCTACAACGTCTTCCACCTGCTCGCCGGCGTCTCCGGCGAGGAGCCGATCGTGGTCGACAACGACGCCGTCTCCTGGCGGGCGCTCTCGCGCTGGGACTTCGACGCGATCGTCCTCTCGCCCGGCCCGGGGACGCCGCGGCGCTGGCACGACTTCTGCGTCTGCGACGACATCCTCCGCTACAGCGAGATCCCGGTGCTCGGCATCTGCCTAGGCCACCAGGGCTTGGGCAAGATGCTCGACGGCAACGTCAGCAGCGCGCCCGAGGCGATGCACGGGCGCCTCAGCAAGATCTTCCACGAAGGGGCCGGCCTCTTCGCCGACATCCCGCAGGGGTTCCCCGTCGTCCGCTACCACTCGCTGGCGATCACCGGGATGAGCAGCGACGGCAACGTCTGCGCCTGGGCCGATGACGGCGTCGTGATGGGGATCGAACACCGACAGCGGCCGTTGTGGGGCGTGCAGTTCCATCCCGAGTCGATAGCCACCACCCACGGCGCGACGCTGGTGCGCAACTTCTACGCCCTGGCGGAGCAGCGCAAGCCTTCCACGGTTCGCCCGACACGGCGGCCGGCGGCGCCCTCGCGCAAGGTCGAGGCTCGTCCCGCCGGCTCCTCCGACACGAAGCTGCTGACGCGGACGATCCCGGGCGAGCCCTCGACGGAGACCCTCTTCGAACGGCTCTTCGCTGGGGAGGAGTACGCCTTCTGGCTCGACAGCGCCGACGCCCCGACGCGCCTGGCGCAGAGCTCCTACATGGGGAAGAGCGCCGGCGAGGACCGTTGCGTGCTCGAGTACGAGGTCGACGCCGGCGCCGTCCAGGTGCACGGGCCCGAGTCGACGAAGACCGAACGCGGCTCGATCTTCGAGGTGCTCGACCGCGAGGTCGCCAAGCGCTCGATTGAGACCCCCACGGGCCAGGCGCCGAACCTGCTCGGCGGTTTCGTCGGCTACCTCGGCTACGAGTTGAAGGCCGACTGCGGCTCGCCCAACGTGCACCACTCCGACGTGCCTGACTCGGTGATGCTCTACGCCAACCGCCTGGTCGCCGTCGACCACGTCCGCCACCGCACCCACCTGATGGCGCTCTACCGCGAGGACGAGGACGCGGCCGAGAGCTGGCTGGCGGAGGCGGAAGCCGTCGTGCATGAGGCACTCGCCGACCCCGGGGCGGTCCAGCCCGACCCCGAGCAGGCCTTCGGCGAGTCGACCGACGCGCACGTCAGCTTCGACTGCGGGAGGGGACGGGCGCAGTACCTTGCCGACATCGCCCGCAGCCAGGCCGAACTGGCCGCCGGCGAGTCCTACGAGGTCTGCCTGACGGACCAGATCTCGACCGACGCCGAACCCGACCCCTTCGACCTCTACCGCAACCTGCGACGTGCCAACCCGGCGCCCTTCGCCGCCTACCTGAAACTGGGCGAGGTCGCGGTGGTCAGCTCCTCGCCCGAGCGCTTCCTCTCGGTCGACCGCGACAGGCGGGTCGAGGCCCGGCCGATCAAGGGGACGACCCCGCGCTCGTCCGACCCCGAGCAGGACGCGGCGCTGAAGGTGACGTTGACCAACGACGAAAAGACCTACGCCGAGCACCTGATGATCGTCGACCTGCTGCGCAACGACCTCGGCATCGTCTGTGAGGTCGGCAGCGTCGGTGTTCCCGAGCTGATGATCGTCGAGGACTACGCGACCGTCCACCAGCTGATCTCGACGATCGAGGGGACGCTCCCAGCCGACCGCAGCGCCGCCGAATGCGCCCGGGCCTGTTTCCCCGGCGGCTCGATGACCGGCGCGCCGAAGCTGCGCACGATGGAGATCATCGACGACATCGAGGCCGAGGCGCGCGGCGTCTACTCGGGCGCGATCGGCTACTTCGGGCTCGACGGCGTAATGGACCTGAGCATCGTGATCCGCACGATCGTCCTGCGGCCGGGGCGGACGACGATCGGCGCCGGCGGCGCGATCGTCATGCAGTCCGACCCCGAGGACGAGTTCGACGAGATCCTGCTCAAGGCGCGGGCGCCGATGGCGGCGATCGCCCGAACCGTCACCGGCAGCGACTCACCCGATGCCTGGAGCGTCGAGCTGGAGCCCGCGGCGGCCCCGTTGGAGGCAGCGTGATCGAGCCGAGCCCGGGAGGAGCCGAGACCGCGGATCGCACCGCGCCTGCCTGGCGCGTGCGCGAGGCGGAGACCGCCGATGCTGCCGCTGCGGCGGCGGGCATCGCCGAACTGCTGGTTGAGCTCGGCGGCGAGGGCCCGTCCTCGGTTGCCCTCGAGGAGGCGACGAAGAAGCTGATCGAGGACCCCGGCGCGGGGGTGTTGCTTGTCGCCGAGGCCGAGGGGCGGCTCGTCGGCGTGCTTGCCGCGAGCTGGCAGTTCGCGGTCCACGTCCCCGGCCACTACGGGACGATCCAGGACCTCTGGGTGCATCCGGACTGGCGCAGCAAGGCGATCGGGCGCGACCTGATGGAGGCCTTCTGCGCGGTCGCCCGCCGGCACGGCGCCAAGCGCATCGAGGTGGGGCTGCCGCGCGAGGACTTCCCGCAGCTGCGTGCCACTGAAGGGTTCTACCTTGGCAACGGCTTCGTGCCGCTCGGCCCGCGCATGCGAAGGGTCCTGTGACGTGATCGCGGAGCGAGTAAGCGTGCATCTCTGGTTCTTCGCGCAGCGAGCGAAGCGGAGGACTTTGTGGTGACCGAGTTGTTGATGGTCGAGCAGCGCGAGGGGGAGGGCGACTCCGCGCACTGGATCCTGGAAGGCGGTCGCATCCTGCCCGGCGTCGACGACAACCGGCGCATGTCGGAGCTGCGCCGTGGTCTCGTCCGCCACCGCGGCGTGCGCACCGCTAGCGCCGACGCCGACAGCGAAGAGGTCGAGCAGACGCTCAGCGTCCTCCACGATCCCGCCTACCTCGACGCCCTGGGGGAGGTGAGCGAGGAGCCGGTCGTCCTGCCGGAGCTGACTCCGCCCGGCCTGCCGCCGGACATTCCGGTCTGCTCGGGGCTGGTGGATGCCGCTCGCGAGGGGGTGCGCACCGCGATCACGGCGGCCGAGCGACTGGCCGATGGCGAGCGCTTCACCTACGCGCTCTGCCGCCCGCCCGGCCATCACGCTGGTCCGGCCTGGTTCGCCGGCTACTGCTACCTGAACACGGCCGCCGCCGCGGTGCAGGTGCTGCGCGATCGCGGCGTGCGTCCCGTCGGCATCCTCGACGTCGACCTGCACTACCCGAACGGCACCGCGGCGATCGTCGAGTCGATGCCGGACGCGAGCCTGCACTCGCTGCACGCCTCTCCGGTGACCAACGTCGCCGAGCTGACGGTGACGCCGAGCAGCGAGCGCGAACACGTGGTCGAGTTCGAGGGCAGTCCCGACCGCGACGCCTACCTGGGAGCCGTGGCGGCCTCGATCGACGCCCTTGCCTCCACCTCGCAGGCGATCGTCGTCTCGCTCGGCTACGACATCGTCGCCGGCGACCCGCACGGCTCCTGGGCGTTCGAGCCGGAGATCTTCACCGAGATCGGCGCCTTGCTCGCCGGCTCGGGCGTTCCCGTCTGCGTCGTCCAGGAGGGCGGTTACGCCCTGGAGACGCTGGCCGACTGCAGCCACGCCTTCGCCACCGGCCTGCTCGGAGCGGAGGCCTCGTGAGCGGCAACGGACTGGCACAGTTCCGCGATCGCCTCGACCCGATTGACGAGGAGATCTCACGCCTGCTCGGCGAGCGCTTCGAGATCTGTCGCGAAGTGGCCGAGTTCAAGACTCGGCACGGGATCCCGATGATGCAGCCCGAGCGGGTGGTGGAGGTGTGCGAGCGCTACCTCGCTCGCGGCGCGAAGGTGGGCCTTCCCGAGGACTTCTCGGCCGAGCTCTTCGAGCTGCTGATCGGCGCGACCTGCAAGCTCGAGGACGAGCTGATGAGCGAGGCGGGCGAGGCGCCAAGCTCGGTTGGCGGCCCAGGGCTTCCGCTCGGGCCGGAAGAGCCGGAGATCGTCCAGTCGATGCGCTGGGCGAGCGAACCCCTGCCGATGCTCGAGGAATGCCGGGAGCGCTTCGGCGACACCTTCACGTTGCGGTTGCGTCACCTCGGTGCCTGGGTCGTGCTCTCCGATCCCGAGGACGTCAAATACGTCTTCTCCACCGACACCAACGATCTCGGGGTCGGCCTGCCGAACCTGGCCCTGCGGCCGATCCTCGGAGCGCACTCGGTGATGCTTAGCGAGGAGCCGGCCCACATGCTGCAGCGCAAGCTGATGCTGCCGCGCTTCCACGGCGAGAGGATGCGCGAGGACGCCGAGGCGATGGACGAGCTCGCCCGTCGCGAGGTGCGCTCCTGGCCGGTCGGCGAGCCGTTCGAGCTCTGGCCCCGCATGCAGAACCTGACCCAGGAGGTGGTGATGCGCGCCGTCTTCGGCGACGACGAAGGGCGCCTCGACGGCATGCGCACCCTGCTCACCAACCTGACCGAGACGATCAACGACGACGACCGGCTCTGGAAGCTGGCCCTCTTCGGGTCCGATTGGCTCGAAGCCGACCCGAGCTGGCGGGAGGCGATGGCGCCTGTGGAGGAAGCGGTTCTGGACGAGGCGAGGCGTCGTCGCGCCGAAGGCGACGAGGGTCGCCGGGACGCGGTCTCGGTCCTGGTCGACGCGCGCCATGAGGACGGCTCGCCGCTGAGTGAGAAAGAGCTGCGCGACGAACTGCTGACGCTGCTCACCGACGGCCCCACGTCGAGCTCGCTGGCCTGGGTCTTCGAGCGCCTCCTACGCCACCCGGAGAAGCTGCGGCGGCTGCAGGAGGAAGTGCTGGCCGGCGGAGGCGACGAGTACCTTGACGCCGTGGTCAAGGAGACGCTGCGGATCAGGCCGCCGGTCTCGGTGGTCGTGCGGCGCCTGCTGAAGCCGGCGAAGCTGGGCGGCTACGACCTCCCCGGCGGGACGCTGATCGCGCCCTGCGTTCATCTGATCCACCACCGCGAGGACGTATACGAGAAGCCGGGCGAGTTCATCCCCGAGCGCTTCCTGACCCAGCGCGCCTCGGTCCCGACCTGGATTCCATTCGGCGGCGGCTCGCGCCGCTGCCTGGCCGCCAGTTACGCCGAACAGGAGATGAAGCGCGTGCTGCGCGCCGTGCTCGAGGAGGTCGAGCTGGAGCCGGTCGACTCCGGCGCGGAGCGGATCGCCCGGGCGGCGATCGCCTTCAGTCCCTCCCAGCACGGCCTGGTCCTCGCCAAGCCCCTCGCCAGCCCCGTCACCTCATGATGGCCGCAACGCATATCCAATGCAATACATGGGAAATGCGTTACGACCGGGAGGGTCATGACTGAGACTGACCTGCTCATAGTCGGGGCCGGCGCCAAGGCGGCTGGGATCACGACCAAGGTCCACGTGATCAACGGTCTCGGCTTGACCGAGCTCTCGGCAAAGGTGATCGAGGACACCGAAGTGGCCGCCTCCTGGAAGGGGCTGAACGGGATGACCTCCGGCGAGGAGCCGCTCGCCGTGACGCCGATCAAGGACGTCGGCTTCCCCTACCGCAGCCACGTCGAGTTCGGCGAGGCCGGCGAGGCGATCGACGCCGCGCTCGCCGCCTTCACCTGGCAGCAGTACATGATCAGCCGCCGCCGCTACGCGCGTTGGGTCGACGCCGGCTCGCCGCCGGTTCGCCACCGCGACTACGGCGACTACTTGACCTGGGTGATGTCGCGAGCGACGGAGGGGGTCGAGCACCTGCGGGGCCGGGTGATGCAGGTGACCCTCGACGACGAGGGTCGGCGCTGGGTCGTCGAGGTGGAAGAGGAGGGGGGGCGCAGCCGCCACTCCTGCTCGGCGCTGGTCCTTACCGGGCCGGGCATCCACCGTGCCTTCCCGCACGAGCCGAGCATCGCCGAGCGCGTCTTCCACTGCGACAGCAAGCGCAGCGAGTTCGCCCGCATCCCCGAGGGCGAGAGCCACGACATCGCGATCGTCGGCGGCGGCGAGAGTGCCCTCAGTGCGACGATGTTCCTGCGCGGATTCCGGCCCGAGTGCCGCTTCATCATCTACACGCCGATGTTGCCGATGAGCCGCGGCGAGAGCTTCCTCGAGAATCGCGTCTTCTCCAACCCGGACACGATCGAATGGGAATCGCTCGACGAGCAGACGCGGCGCGACTTCGTCAAGCACTCCGACCGCGGGGTCTTCGACCCGCCCAGTCTGGCGGCGATCGCCTACGACGACCGCGTGAGCTTTGCCCTGGGACGCGTGACCGACGTCGGCTCGGCGAATGGGGGAGAGCAGGTGCGCGTCGTCTGCGAGTCACCTGAAGGTACGGTCGACCGCGAGCACGACTACGTCGCCAACTGCACTGGATTCGACCTCTTGGCGCAGCTCCGCACGCTCTTCCCGGCGAGGGCGCGCGAGGAGATCGAACGGCAGGCGGGGCCGATCTGGGACAGGCCGGCCGGAACCGAGGTGCCGATCGGCCGTCACCTCGAGCTGCTCGGGTTGACCCCGCGCCTTCAGATCCCGGGCCTGGCCGGATTGAGCCAGGGTCCGGGGTTCGCCAATCTCGGTGCCCTCGGCCTCCTCTCGAACCGCGTCTTGCAGCCGTTTGTAGTCAATGCGCTGTCAGACACTCGGCGTAGTTCAATAACTTGACAGTGATTGAACAGTCGCATATGGTCATGCAATGACTTGTCTGAGCAGGGCGTCCAGGGGGACGCGGGCAGGGTTGTCGCTGATCGCCGCGATCTCGGCGTTGGCGGCGCTGGCCGGCTGCGGCTCGTCGTCAGGTGGCGGCGAAGCCAATTTCACCGGCTCCGGATACCCCGGCGTCGACGCGGCCAACACGCGCAACCCGAAGAGCCAGATCGACAGCTCGAACGTGACCAACCTGAGCATGGTCTGGACCACGCCGATCCCCGGCACGAGTAATTACGGCAGCTACGCCTCGACGCCCGTGATCGACAAGGGAGTCATCTACTCGCAGGACCTCGCCTCGAACGTCCAGGCGCTCAGCCTCGATTCCGGCGAGGTTCTCTGGACGCGTAAGTACGGCCTGCCCGACGAGGGCCCGAACGGCGTCGTCGTCGCCGGCGGTCGGGTCTTTGGCGCTACGCCGACCGAAGCCTTCGCGCTCGACCAGAAGACCGGTAAGCAGCTTTGGTCCACCGTGCTGCCGAGCAACGAACACGAGGGGATCGACATGGCGCCGGGTTACCACGGCGGCATGGTCTACGTCTCCACCGTCCCGCTCAACGTCAGCGAGCAGTACGAAGGCGGTGGGGTCGGCGTTCTCTGGGCGCTGGATGCGAAAACGGGCAAGAAACTCTGGCACTTCGACACCGTGCCGAAAGACCTCTGGGGCAACCCGCAGGTCAATTCGGGGGGCGGCGTCTGGTATCCGCCGGCCTTCGACGAAAAGGGGTTCATGTACTTCGGCACCGGCAACCCGGGGCCGTATCCCGGCACGGCGGAATTTCCATTCGGGTCGAGCCGGCCGGGCCCCAACCTCTACACCAACTCGTTGATCAAGATGAACGCTAAGACCGGCAAGATGGTTTGGTACCACCAGGTGACGCCGCATGACCTCTACGACTGGGACTTCCAGGGGCCGCCGATCCTGATGAAGGCAGGCGGCAAGCAGATCGTCGTCGCTGCGGGCAAGTCGGGGATCGTCATCGCTGCGGACCGCGAAACCGGCAAGGTGCTCTGGCAGCGCCCGGTCGGCAAGCACAACGGCCACGACGAAGACGGCCTGCTGGCGATGCGCGGCGAAACGTCGAAGATCAAGACCGGGACGCTCTATCCGGGCACGCTGGGCGGCGTGATCGCGCCGATGTCGACCGACGGCAAGACCGTCTTCGCCCCGATCGTCAACTACCCGGGCAAAGTCGAAACCGGCAGCCAGCTCGGCGAAGGCGGCGAAGCCAGCGGTGAAGTCGTCGCCCTCGACGCCGCCACCGGCAAGGTCGAATGGACCTCCGAACCGACGGTGACGCCGGCCTACGGCGCAACCACCGCGGTCAACGATCTGGTCTTCTCCACCAACTACGAAGGGGTTGTCAGCGCCTACAACGTCAAGGATGGGAAAATCGTCTGGCGCGAAAAGCTGCCGGCGGGGACCAACTCGGGCGTGATGGCAAACGGCGAAATGCTGATCGCGCCGGCGGGGCTGGCGACGGAAGCCGGCCAGACGCCGAAGATCGTCGCCTACAAGCTCGGCGGCTAGCCGAGCAGGCTCCGGAGAACCGGTCTCAGGCGGGCTCTGCCGCGACGACCTCGTGCAGTCGGTGGGTGTCGACGTCGTAGACGAAGCCACGGACCTCGTCGCGATGGGGAAGGAAGCCCGAGCGCCGCACACGTAGGATCGACTGGCGCACGTCGGTCTCGACGTCGGTGAACGACTCGATTGCGAAGGCCGGCGCGACGCCGGTCGCCTCCTGCAGCTCGGCGCGGAAGCCGTCGTCGGTGAGCTTCTGCATGCCACAGTCGTTGTGGTGTATCAGCATCACCTCACGGGTGCCGAGCCGCCTCTGCGAGACGGCCAGCGAGCGGATCACGTCGTCGGTGATCACGCCGCCGGCGTTGCGCAGCACGTGCGCCTCGCCGTGGCCGAGTCCGAGCGTCGCGAAGACGTCGAGGCGCGAGTCCATGCAGGTGACGATCGCCAACCTGCGGCTGGGGTGGACGTCGAGATGTCGCGTCGGCAGCGCCGCGGCGAAGGCCTCGTTGTTGGCGAGCAGCTCGTCGATCGTGCCCATCGCGGGGCACTCTAGATCACTGACTCCCAATCCCCGCACACCCGGATGACGCACGTGGCACCGCGCATCTCTTCGTTCTCGGTCGGCCGAATAGCGCTTGGGCTATTCGGCCTCCCTGCGTCCTCGATCTGCTTGGCCACGCGCGCCCCCGGTCACACGCGGATTGGGAGTCAGTGATCTAGAGGACGGAGAGAACGACGAGGGCCGCCACCGAGACGGCGATCGCAGCTAGGGCGATGCCAGTGGCGATCCGCCCCCCGCGCCCCAGCGCATGGGCGCCCATCAGATCCTGGTCGCGGCCGAGCGAGCGCAGGAAGGGGAGGATGACGAGCAGCAGGACCGCGTTGAGCGCCTGCGAGAGGAAAAGGATCTGGATCAGCGGTGCGCCGGGGATGAGGACGAGTGCCGCCGCCACGGTGACCACGGCCGCATAGCTGAGGTAAAAGGCTTTGGCTTCGCCGAACTCATCGTCGAGATCGGCTTTGCGGCCCAGCGTCTCGGAGACGGAGTAGGCGGTGGAGAGCGGCACGATCGCCGCTGCAAGCAGGGCGGCACCGAGGAAGCCGAGCCCGAAGAGCGTCGCCGCAGTGTTGCCGGCGAGTGGCTCCAGCGCTCGCGCGGCGTCGCCGGCGTCGTTGACCTCGATTCCCTGGACGTGCAGAGTCGCCGCGCAGGCGACGACGACGAAGAAGCCAATCACGCCGGTCAGCACGGCGCCGACCACGACGTCGACGCGCTCGTAGCCGAGGTCTTTGACACGCAGCCGCTTGTCAACCGCGTAGGACTGGATGAAGACAAGCCCCCAGGGCGCGAGCGTCGTCCCCAGCGTCGCCACCGCGACGAGCATGGCCTCGCGGTTGAGCGGCAGGCCGGGAATGACCAAGCCCTTGGCGGCGGCGCCCCAGTCGGGATGGGCAAGGACCCCGGCGACGACGTAGGCGACGAAGACCGAACTGAGCGCCAGCAGGAAATGCTCGACGTGGCGGAAGTTCTCGCGCAGGACGAGCACCGAGACGCCGACGGCTGCCAGCGGCACGCTGAGGTAGCGGCTCATGCCGCCGAGCAGCTGCATGCCGGCGGCGACGCCGGCGAACTCGGCGCACAGCGTGCCTGTGTTCGCGAGCACGAGGGCGGCGAGGACGACGTGGGCGGACCGCTGGCCGAAGCGCTCGCGTATGAGGGTGAGCAGGCCCTTACCCGTGACGATGCCGAGCCGCACGCCGAGCTCGTGGAAGACGACCAACGCCGCGGTCGAGAGGGTGAGGACCCAGAGCAGCTCGTAGCCGTACTTGGCGCCGAGGATCGAGTAGGTGGCGATCCCGGCCGGGTCGTCGTCGGAGAGGCCCGCCAGCAGCCCCGGTCCGACCACCGCCAGCAGCGCCGCCGCGCCGCCGCCGCGCAGCAGCAGGCGCCGCCTGCGCGCCAGGCGCCAGTGAGTGTGCCGGCCGGGGGCCCGATGGGCGGGGTGGGCGGGCGCGGGCACCCCCGTATTTGCGCTAGGGGAAGACGGTCTCGCCGAGGGCCTCTCGCGGCGCCTCAGTGCCGCGGCCCGGCCTCGCATTCGGCGGAGCGACCCATGCCGGGGGTGCCGTCGCAGCGGTCGAAGTCGGTACCGCCGTAGAGCCGGTCGGTGCCCGGTCCGCCATAGAGCTCGTCGGCCCCGCCTTCGCCGTGGCAGCCGTCTTCGCCCCGACCCATTCGGCAAACGTCGTTGCCCGGACCGCCCCAGCAGCCGTCGCTCCCGGCGCTCGTCTGGCAGTAGTCGCGTCCGGAGCCGCCGACGCAGTCGGTGTTGACCGGGCCTGAGATGCAGATGTCCCGTCCGGGGCCGCCGACGCAGCGGTTGCGCGGCGTTCCCTGCGGGTAGCAGGCGTCGTCCTCGGCGCTGCCGATGAACTTGTCCGAGCCGGCGCCGAGGTAGGCGGTGAGCGGGACCGGAAGCGGCTCGAGGACCTCGACCTTGTCGGGCGCCGGGCCCGTTTCGACGATCACTGCTCCGGCATGGGCGAGTGGACAGGAGACGCCTCGTCGGGTGGTTCGACAGCCGTCCTGGTGTCCCGCGACCTGACCTTCGACCACGAGTCGGGAGCGGTGGACGCTGAGTTGCAGGTGCGCGCCGGAGCGGGCACCACGAATGACGATCTCGCTCTGCGAGCCGGCCGAGCCGACGAAGGCGCAGAGAAGCACCAGCGATGCCAAGAGGAAAATCGAGAGAGCGGCGCGCAAGGCTCTAGGAGCGAACCCCGGCGATCGCTTCCTCGCGGCCGGGATGCGTGGGGATTGCCTCCTCGAGGCCGGTTATGTCAAGGACCCGCTCGACCTGGTCACCGATGCCGCAGATGGCGAAGCCGCCGTCCAGTTGCTGCCATGCCCGGACGATCAGGGCGATGCCGGTCGAGTCGATGAACTCGCAGCTGCTCAGGTTGATGACAAGGCGGGAGTCGGGACTGGCGAGCGGCTCGCGCAGCTCGCGCTCGAGCTGCGAGGCGGTGTTCATGTCGAGCTCGCCCTCGACATCGATGACGAAGACGCCCGAATCCTGCGCGCTACGGACTTTGAACGGGGCGGGGTTCAATGCAGCAGCGATGCTACTGAAGGCTCTCGAAGGTTTCGGCGCGCGGCGGGGCTCACCAGGCGGCCGAGAGGGCTATGCTCTAATTAAGAACCCGAGTGTAGGAAGCTCGGGAAGGAGGAGAGGACGGCACTTCGCGGTCCTTCCAGAGGGCTCTCTTCATGGCCAGAGCCCGAGAGGCGCACGAGCCCGGCTTTCTGGCCGAGACCGGCCGGGCTCATGCGTCTCATCCTGCCAGCAGCTCGTCGAAGCGAAGCGCCGCGCGGGTCGGCAGCACGAGGGTTCCGCTGCGCCTGAGCAGGCCCGCGGCGCCGAGGTCGCGAACCGCGCGCTCGACGGCGTCGAGGTCTCCCTCCTCGCCCAGCTCGCGAACCACCTCCTCGAGCGTCATTGCCGTGGGGTGAAGCGCAAGCACGAGCTGCAGAAGGGCCGACTCGAGGGCCGCGTCCTCCCCGGCGGTGCTGCGGATGTCCTCGCTCTCCTCCACTGACCGACCTATAAGGGTCACGCCGGGAAAACTCTCCCCTACCGCCTTCCCCGACAGGTTCGCTCGGCGTATGCCTCGAGGGCCATCAGCGCCCATCTGGCGTCGACCGCGGCGCGGTAGAAGTGCTGAGTCGAGCCCCGCACGGGCGCGGTCCCGACCAGCTCGATCGCTCGGCACTGGGCGAGCACCGTGACGTGGTAGCTCAACCTGCTCAGCGGCTGATTCAGCGCTTCCGCCATCTCGCGCGGACTGATCTCGTCCGCGACTTCCACCATGTGGCGCAGGATGCGACGGCGCAGGGGGTGCGCCAGGGCGATGAAGAGGCTGTTGGTGGCGGAGTCGCCGGCGGCCGGCATCTCGGCGCAATATAGGGGAAACGAAATCTATTGTCTGTAGACGGACTGTCTGCGCAAGCGATCGTGCGGCGTTCAGGCGTCCTCGCGGACGCCGCCCATCTCGGTGAAGACGGCGGTCACCCCCCCGTCTTCGCGCTGCTCGTCGGCGATTACGTGGGAGACGGCGTTGATCAGTGCCAGGTGCGTGAACGCCTGCGGGAAGTTGCCGAGATGCTGTCCGCTGGGCGCGTCGAGCTCCTCGGCGAAGAGGTCCAGCCAGCCGGCCGACTCGAGCAGCCGCGCGCAGAGCGTCCGCGCCCGCACCCGCTCACCGATCTCCGAGAGGGCCGAGACGAGCCAGAACGAGCAGATCAGGAAGGTGCCCTCCTCACCGTGCAGCCCGTCGTCGGTCTCCTCGACCTTGTAGCGGAGGACGAGTCCGTGTTCGGTCAGGTCGGCGGCGATCGCCTCGACCGTCGCCCGCACCCGCTCGTCGTCGGGGGGCAGGAAGCGCAAGAGCGGGATCAGCAGCGTCGAGGCGTCGAGCGCATCGGTGTCGTAATGCTGGCGGAAGACGCCATTGCGGACGCCACGTTCGAGGATCTCGTCGCGCATCCGATCTGCCTCCCGTCGCCATTTCTCGGCGATCTCCACGAGGCCGACGCCGTGGGAGAGGCGAGCGCCACGGTCGACCGCGACCCAGAGCATCAGCTTCGAGGAGACGTAGTGCTGCGGCTCGCCGCGCGACTCCCAGATGCCCTGGTCCGGGTGCTCCCAGGCAGCCAGCGCGGCTTCCACCTGGTAGGCGATCAGCTCGCGATCGGCTTTCGTGGCGCTTCCCCTCAGTGCCTTCTGGTGCAGGTAGATCGAGTCGAGCAGGGCGCCCCAGACGTCGTTCTGGCGTTGGTTATAGGCGCCGTTGCCGATTCGCACGGGTCTAGCCCCGCCGTAACCGCTGAGGTGGTCGAGCGTGCTCTCCGCCAGGTCCTTCTCGCCGCCGATCCCGTACATGATCTGCAGGTCCGGGTGGTCCCTACAGACGCCGATCACGAAGCGCATGAAGTCGCGCGCCTCCTCGTCGAAGCCGAGCGTGTGCAGCGCCCAGAGGCTGAAGGTCGAGTCGCGGATCCAGCTGTAGCGGTAGTCCCAGTTGCGTTCGCCGCCGGGCGTCTCCGGCAGCGAGGTGGTCGGCGCGGCGACGATCGCGCCGGTGGGCGCGTAGGTGAGGCCCTTGAGGACGAGGGCGGAGCGCTGCAGGTGGATGCGCCAGGGGTGGTCGGGGAATTTGCCCGCCCGCAGCCACTTGCGCCAGAACTCTTCGGTCGAGTCGAGTCGCTCGAGCGCCTCCGGCGCACTGCGCGGCCCCCCGGGGTTCCCCTCGCCGCCCCAGCTGAGGGCGCAGAAGCCGGTCTCGTCCTCGCGCAGCCGCAGCGTCCCCCGCACGCCGCCCTCCTGCGGCGAGAGCTCCATGTCGCTGGTCAGGCGCAGCTCGAAGTCGCCGGCGCGGGCACTCGCTTCGCCCAGCTCGCCGCCGTTCCAGCTCGTCGCCTTGGCACCGTAGGCGAGGCGGGGTAGGCACTCCATCTCCATCTCGACCTCGCCGTCGACGCAGGTCATCAGGCGCAGCAGCGAGCGGTCCGACTCGTGCTCGGTTTCCGGACGGCTGCGAGGGCCGCCTTCCGGAACCCACTCGCCGATCGAGAGCAGGTCGTGGACGACGACCCAGCCGGTCTCGGTCACCCAGGTCGTCTCGACCACCAGCGTGCCGGGCTCGTAGCGGCGGCTGATCGGCACGATCACGCCGCGCGGGGCGAGCTTGAAGTGGCCGGCCCCGCGGTCGAGCATCGCGGCGAAGACGCTCGGCGAGTCGAAGCGGGGGAGACACAGCCACTCGACCGCGCCGTCGTAGGAGACGAGCGCGCTGGTGTGGCAATCGGAGAGGAAGCCGTAGCCGCCGATCGGCGGGAAGCGATGATCGGTCGTCACGGAAATGCCAAGCTACCACCGTGGGCAGCGTTCTCTTCGCGCACGTCTCCGGCACGTTCGCGCCGGTCGAGGTTTTTCCGATCACGATCGGCGGCGTCGCCTACTGGGCGCGGGTCATGTCCCTCTCCAGGGAGGGACGCTCGACTCAGCTCTGGCGCCAGCTCTGCTTCGGCGGCGGCCTGCTGCTGATCTCCGTCGCGCTCTTCAGCCCGGTCGGGCACATCGCCGAGGAGCTGGTGATCGTCCACATGGCCGAGCACCTGTTGGTCGGCGACCTCGCCTCGCTGCTGCTGGTTCTCGGCCTGACCAAAGCGATCCTGCAGCCGATCCTCGCGATCCGGTTCTTCAACCGCCTGCAGGTGCTCACGCACCCGTTGGTCGCCTTTCCGCTCTGGGCGCTCAACTTCTACCTCTGGCACGTCCCCGGGCTCTACGACGCCGCCTACGGAACGGCGCCGATCCACGCGCTCGAGCACACGAGCTTCCTCTTCTTCGGCTGCCTGATGTGGATGCCCGTCTTCGGCCCGCTGCCCAAGCCCGAGTGGTTCACCGCCGGCTGGAAGGTCGGCTACGTGATCGCGGTGCGCTTCGCTGGCGCGATCCTCGGAAACGTGCTGATGTGGTCCGGCTCGGTTCTCTACCCGATCTACGCGCCGGGCGAGCGCTACTGGGGGATCTCGCCACTCGCCGACCAGAGCACCGCTGGGGTGATCATGATGGTCGAGGGGACCTTCCTCGCACTCGGCGTCCTCGCCTGGGTCTTCTTCGAGGTGGCGCGCGAAGGCACCGAGAAGCAGCGCCTGCTCGACCTCGCCCACGACCGTGGCGTCGCCCTCGACGAGCGTCGGGCACGGCGAGCCGTGGCGGCGGGTCACGCCGCCCTGCTCGAAAAACGGATCGTCGGAGAGGGGGAGGGCCGTGTCCCGGCTGGTTAAGGCGCGCGCCTGGCTGGTCACCGGCCCGCTCGGCCGCGGTCTCGCCTTCGCAATCGACTTCGGCGTTGCGTTGCGCACCATGCTGGCGCAGCGGCTAGGGTCCCGCGCCCGATGACGATGAAGACGACCGTCACAGAGCTGCCCGACTCGCGAGTGCGGGTTGAGGCCGAGGTGCCGCCGGAGGCGGTTGAAAAGGGAATTCAGCGTGCCTCCCGGGACCTGGCGCGGGAGATGCGCCTGCCCGGCTTCCGCAAAGGCAAGGCGCCGCCGTCGCTGGTCGTCCAGCGGCTCGGCTACGGCGCCGTGCTGCAGGAGGCGATTCGCGAGTCGCTTCCCCTCTGGTACGAAGAGGCGCTGCTCGGCTCGGGCGTCAGCTCGGTCGGCGACCCCGACATCGCAATCGTTTCCGCCCCGGAGGCAGAAGGCGACCCTCTCAGCTTCAAATTCGAGATCGGGGCAAGGCCGCAGGCGACGCTGGGGGAGTACAAGGGCTTCGAGGTGGGTCGCGCCGAGCCTGAGCCGACCGACGAGATAGTCGACCGCGAGATCGAGCGCATCCGCGCCGGCTTTGCGCGGTTGGAGCCCGTCGAGCGGGCCGCCGCCGAGGGCGATGTGCTGCTGGTCGACTTCGAGGGGCTGCTCGACGGCAAGGCGTTCGAGGGCGGCAAGGCATCCGATTACCTGCTCGAGTTGGGCGGCGGTCAGTTGATCGAGGGCTTCGAGGAGCAGCTCACAGGTGCCGTCGCCGACGAGGAGCGCGAGGTCGAGGTCACCTTCCCCGACGACTACCAGGCAGAACAACTGGCGGGGCAGGATGCGGTCTTTGCCGTGAAGGTCAAGGAGGTGCGCGAAAAGGTCCTTCCGGAGCTCGATGACGACTTCGCCGCCGAGGCGTCGGAGTTCGAGACCCTCGACGAGCTGCGCTCCGACATCGCCAAGCGCGTCGGTGAGGTTGTCGACGAACGGGCCGAGCAGGACTTCCGCGTCGCCGCGGTCGACGCCGCGGTCGACGCCGCGACCGTCGAGGTTCCGGAGGCTCTCGTCGCTGCCCGCGCTGCGGAGCGCTGGGAGCGGGTCGAACGGCAGCTTGCCGGCCGCGGGATGAGCCCGGAGTCGTTCCTCCAGATGCAGGGCAAGACCCGCGAGGAGGTGCTCGAGGAGTCCAAGCCGGACGCCGCGCGAGAGTTGCGACGCGAGGCGGTGCTCGCTGCGATCGTCGAGGCCGAGGGGATCGAGGCCAGTGAGGAGGAGATGGTCGAGGCGCTCGCCCACACCGCCGAACACGAGCGCACCACCCCGGAGAAGCTGCTCGCGCGGCTGCGCGAGAACGGCCGCGACGCAATGGTCCGTGAGGACATCCAGGTGCGCAAGGCGGTCGACGCGATCGCCGAGGCAGCGAAGCCGATCCCACTCGCCCAGGCCGAGGCGCGCGAGAAGATCTGGACGCCGGAGAAGGAGAAAGAGGAGAAGGCCTCTGAGCTCTGGACCCCCGACTCCGATTAGCCGACCGACGGCCTTCTATAGAGTGCGCCAGCGATGAGCCCCCTGGTTCCGATGGTGGTCGAGCAGACCTCGCGCGGCGAGCGCTCCTTCGACATCTACTCGCGCCTGCTCAACGAGCGGATCGTCTTCCTCGGCACGCCCGTGACCGAGGACATCGCCAACCTGATCGTCGCCCAGCTGCTGCACCTCGAGTCTGAGGATCCCGACAAGGACATCAGCCTCTACGTCAACTCGCCCGGCGGTTCCGTCTACGCCGGCCTGGCGATCTACGACACGATGCAGTTCATCAAGCCGGAAGTGCAGACGATCTGCGTCGGCATCGCGATGAGCATGGGGGCGCTGCTGCTGGCGGGCGGCGCGGCGGGCAAGCGGATGTCGCTGCCCAATTCGAAGATCCTCATCCACCAGGTCTCATCGAGCTTCCAGGGCCAGGCGACCGACATCGAGATCCACGCCAAAGAGATCATCGACGTGCGCCGCCGCCTCGACGAGATCCTCGCTAAGCACACCGGCCAGCCGTTCGAGAAGGTCGCTAAAGACACCGAGCGCGATTACTTCATGAGTGCCGAAGAAGCGCGGGAATACAACCTCGTCGACCGCGTTATCGAGCATCACTGAGTTGAACGCCTATCCCAGCAGGGGTTCCGCTTAACTTTTTCGAGGTGCGGAGACTGCTGTCGCCTCAAGCAGGGCCGCGAAAAAGTACAAGACGCTTCACCCCTACTGGGATAAGCGTTCTTCTAGCCGTAATGGCTGCCCTCGTGCCGGTCGCCCCCGTTGCTTTTGCGGAAAGCTCTGGCCGGGACGGTGGGACGGTGTACTACGGGCATGTGTTTCCGGTGCGGGGGGCGCATGGGACGCGGGGGGCGATCGGGGAGTTCGGGGCGCCGCGGAGCGGGGGGCGTTGGCACGAAGGGTTCGACGTCGTGGCGGCCTGCGGGACGCCGCTGGTCGCGGTGCGCGGGGGGAAGGTGGTGCGCAGGGGGTTTGACCCGGTCCTCTACGGCAATTACATCTTGATCCACGGCGAAGACGAGCGACGCAGCTACTTCTACGCCCATCTGCCTCGGCCGGCACCCGTTCACCGGGGGGAGCGCCTGTGGACCAGCGAGCGCGTCGGCTCGGTCGGCAAGACGGGCAACGCCCGCACGGTCGGCTGCCATCTTCACTTCGAGATCCACGTCCACGGTCGCCCGATCGACCCCGAGCCCTACCTGCGCCGCTGGGATCGCTACAGCTGAGGCGACAGCGTCGGTCTCGGCACACAGAATTCACACATTCGGTTGCATCTGCGCACCACGCGCGGGAAATCGCCTGTCAGAATGCCCGGCATGCGGCGAAGCAAATTGTCTGCACGACTCGAGCGTCATATGGAGCGGGGCGAGGAGCTGATGGAGCTGAATCGGGTCGCGTTCGAACGCAACGAGGTCGCCTTCAAGCGCAATGAGGCGGCGTTCGAGCGCAACACGCAAGCCTTTGAGCGGCTGATGGCGGCCTTCGACCGCTTCGAGAAGACGAATGACGAGCAGCAAATCTTCATTCGCGACATGAACAGGCATAACGAGGTCGTCATCCAAAAGCTGATTCGCGATCACGACGAGTTTATGAAGACGCTGGGAGTGCGCGACGAGAAGCGCGAACGCGAGGAAAGGCGGAGGACCGACCTGCTGATCGCGGAAATGAAGGAAACGCGGGAAGAATCGAGGGCCCAGCGGGAAGCGCTGCTGGCTCTGATCGACCGCCTGCCGCCGCCCGGCCCCGGCCTGAAAGCGGTCGACTAGAGCTCGAGTTCGTACTCGATCGAGGGCTCGCGATGGGCGCCGGTCGAGTCGTAGAGCCGCTGGGCGGTCTCGTTGTCGGGTGCCGTCACCCACTGCAGGTGATTGGCGCCGCGCTCGCGGGCGACCGCGGTGCTGGCCTCGATCAGGATGCGGCCGACGCCCTTCCCGCGCGACTCCGGAACGACGTAGAGGTCGTTCATCAGCACCATCTCGGCCGGGACCAGCGAGGTGAACGTCCAGTAGAGGCAGGCGTAGCCGAGCAGCTCGCCCTCGCGCCAGGCGCCGATCAGCATTCCGTCGTCGCTGGGAGCGAGGAAGCGGGAAAAGAAGTCCCGGTTGCGCTCGTCGTCGACGTCCTCCATCTCGTAGAAGCGCTGGTAGGCCGCGATCAGCGGCAGCAGCTCGTCCATCTGCTCACTCTCGATCGGCGCGATCAACAGTCCCTCCATCTCCGCTGACGCTACCGCGATCGCGCCTGGTTTTTTGCGCTCACGGGGAGGGAGGACGCTCCCCGCGACGTAAACCAGCGCACCGAACAGGCCGGCTCGCCGCCCCCTCTAAGCTTTTCTGGGACGCGAGCCGGCAGGCAAACCACCGTCCCGCAAGGAGGGGATTCCGCTGGCACGGCCCACAGACTCGAACGAGCAGCTCCTCTGCAGCTTCTGCGGCAAGTCGCAACGCCAGGTCAAGAAGCTGATCGCAGGTCCCGGCGTCTACATCTGCGACGAGTGCATCGACCTCTGCAACGAGATCATCGACGAGGAGCTGACGCCCCCCACCGCGCTCGAGCTGGAGAACCTGCCGAAGCCACAGGAGATCCACGATGTCCTGCAGGAGTACGTGGTCGGCCAGGAGGCTGCGAAGAAGGCACTCTCAGTCGCCGTCTACAACCACTACAAGCGCGTCCAGATGAACCAGGCAGAGGACGCCGAGGTTGAGCTGCAGAAGTCGAACATCATGCTGCTCGGCCCGACCGGCTGTGGCAAGACGCTGCTCGCCCAGACCCTCGCCCGCATCCTCAACGTGCCCTTCGCGATCGCCGACGCGACGGCGCTGACCGAGGCCGGCTACGTCGGCGAGGACGTCGAGAACATCCTTTTGAAGCTGATCCAGGCCGCTGACTACGACGTGAAGAAGGCGGAAACGGGAATCATCTACATCGACGAGATCGACAAGATCGCGCGCAAGGCCGACAACCCGTCGATCACGCGCGACGTCTCCGGCGAAGGCGTCCAGCAGGCCCTGCTCAAGATCCTCGAGGGGACGACCGCCTCGGTGCCGCCGCAGGGTGGACGCAAGCACCCGCACCAGGAGTTCCTGACGATCGACACGACCAACATCCTCTTCGTCTGCGGCGGCTCCTTTGCCGAACTCGACAAGGTGATCGAGCGGCGCATCGGCGATCGCGGCGTCGGCTTCGGCGCGGCGATCTCCTCGCGCGAGCATAAGGACACCGGCGAGTGGTTCGAGCAGGTGCTGCCCGAGGACTTGATGGAATACGGCCTGATCCCAGAGTTCATCGGCCGCCTGCCTGTCGTCGCCGCGATCCACCAGCTCAGCCGCGAGGACCTGATCACGATCCTGACCGAGCCCAAGCACGCGCTGACCAAGCAGTTCCAGCGCTTCTTCGAGTTCGACGAGATCGAGCTCGTCTTCGCCGAGGACAGCCTCGAGGCGATCGCCGACAAAGCGCTCGAGCGCGAGACTGGGGCTCGCGGCCTGCGCTCGATCCTCGAGGAGACGCTGCTCGACGTGCAGTTCGAACTGCCTTCGCGACGCGACGTGACCAAGTGCGTCGTGACGCGGGAGACGATCGAGCAGGGACGGAGGCCGACGCTGGTCACCGAGGCCGCGCCACAGGACATCGGCGATGCCGCCGACGAGCTGAGCGAAGAATCCGCCTAGACTCGGCGCTCCATATGGAGCGCCGAGAGACCCTCGAGGAGAAGACCCGCTACGAGCCGGCCGAGGTCGAGGCGCGGCTCTTCGCCGAGTGGCTCGAGGCGGGCTACTTCCACCCGCCGGCCGAGGGCACGGCGACGGAGAACTTCTCGGTCGCGATCCCGCCACCCAACGTGACCGGCGCCCTGCACATGGGGCACGCGCTGAACGGCTCGATGCAGGACACGCTGGTGCGGATGAACCGGATGCGGGGACGCAACACGCTCTGGATCCTCGGCACCGACCACGCCGGCATCGCCACCCAGTCGGTCGTCGAGAAAACCCTGCGCGCCGAAGGCGTCGACCGCCACGACCTCGGCCGCGAGAAGTTCATCGAGCGCGTCTGGGAATGGAAGGAGGAATACGGCTCGCGGATCGTCGAGCAGTACAAGCGCCTCGGCGCCTCCTGCGACTACGAGCGCGAGCGCTTCACCCTCGACGAGGGCTATGTGAAGGCCGTCTACCGCGTCTTCAAGCAGCTCTACGACAAGGGCTACATCTACCGCGACAACTACATGGTCAACTGGGACCCGGGCTCGCACTCGGCGATCTCCGACCTCGAGGTCGAGAACCGCGAGGTCGAGGACGTCCTCTACTCGATCGACTACCCGGTCGAGGACTCCGATCGGGTGCTGACCGTGGCCACCGTGCGGCCGGAGACGATGCTCGCCGACACCGCGGTCGCCGTGAACCCCGACGACGAGCGCTACGGCGACTTGATCGGCAAGCATTGCGTCCTGCCCCTGGTAGGCCGCCGCCTGCCGATCATCGCCGACGAGCACGTCGACCCCGAGTTCGGCACCGGGGCGCTGAAGATCACCCCCGGCCACGACCCCAACGACTTCGAGATCGGCCGCAAGCACGGGCTCGAGGAGATCGGCGTGATCGGCCCCGACGGGCGCCTCAGCGAGGAGGCGGGGGAGGGGTTCGCCGGGCTGACCGTGGCGGAGGCGCAGGAGGCGGTGATCGCGGCCCTGCGCAAGGAGGGTGCGCTGCGCGCCGAGGAGCCCTATGTCCACTCGGTTCCCTTCTCGCACCGCTCCGGCGAGCGGATCGAGCCGCTGATCTCCCTGCAGTGGTTCTGCCGCATGGACGAGCTCGCCAAGCCCGCGATCGAGGCGGTGGAGGGCGACCGCGTACGGATCGCGCCGGCCCAGTGGAAGCGGGTCTACCTCGACTGGATGCGCGAGATCCGTCCCTGGTGCATCTCGCGCCAGCTCTGGTGGGGGCACCGAATACCGGTCTGGTACTGCGACGCCTGCGAGGAGACCTACGTCGCCGAGGACCCGGCGACGGCGCCCGGGCGCTGCGCCAAGTGTGGCGGCGGTGAGCTGCGCCAGGAGGAGGACGTGCTCGACACCTGGTTCAGCTCGGCGATCTGGCCCTTCGCCACGCTCGGCTGGCCCGACGACACATCGGAGCTGCGCGCCTTCTACCCGACCAGCTTCCTGACCACGGCGCGCGAGATCCTCTTCCTCTGGGTCGCGCGGATGATCATGACCGGGCTCGAGTTCGCCGGCGACGTGCCGTTCGACGACGTCTACGTCCACTCGGTGATCCAGGCCCGCGACGGGCGGCGGATGTCGAAGAGCCTCGGCACCGGCATCGACCCGCTGGAGGAGATCGACGTGCACGGCGCCGACGCCCTGCGCTTCGGCCTGCTGGCGATGTCCTCGACCCAGGACGTGCGCTATTCCGACGCCAAGGTCCAACAGGGCGGGGATCTGGCGAACAAGCTTTGGAACGCCTCGCGATTGATCTTGCTGAATTGCAAATTCAAGCAAGATCAATCGCACACAAATGCGCGGCAGGACCAAGTTCCTGCCGCGGTTGGACGCGGGACGACCAACCTCGATCGGGTCGAGGACCGCTGGATCCTCTCGCGGATGGAGCGGACGATCGCCTCCGTCACAGCCAAGCTCGACTCCTACGACTTCGCCCATGCGGCGACCGAGGCCTACGCCTTCTTCTGGTCCGAGCTCTGCGACTGGTACCTGGAGATCGCCAAGCCGCGGCTGTACGAGGGCGAAGCCGAGGTCTCGGCGAACCTGCTCTGGCTGTTGGAGCGGACGCTCGCCCTGCTGCACCCGCTGATGCCGTTCGTCACCGAGGAGGTCTGGACGTACCACCCGAGCCGTCGGGGGCACCTCGCGGTCCATCCGTTCCCGGTGGCGGAGGAGTCGCTGTTCGACGCCGAGGCCGAGGCCGAGGTCGACGCCGCGATCGAGCTCACCCGCCGCCTGCGGGCATGGCGCGACCTGGTCGACGTTCCGGCCGCCAGCCAGCTCAGCGCCCGGGTCGAGGGCGATGCGCCGCAGGAGTTCGTCGAACGCCTCTCGCGCTTCGAGTTCATAAATACAAGTAGTCGGCTTCGCTCCGATCGCGAAGAGTCAGATATGCACGCTCCCTCCGCTCCGCCTCCCGAGAACAGCGGCGATCCGATCGCCGCCGTCGGGCCGGTCAAGGTGCTCGCTTCGGAGGAGATCGACGCCGGCGCAATCGCGACCCGGATCGAGAAGCGCCGCGAGGAGCTGCGATCCGAGGTCGCCCGCGCCGAGGGCAAGCTCGCCAACGAGAAGTTCGTCGGCAGAGCGCCGGCCGAGGTGGTGGAGGAGGAGCGGCAGAAGCTCGAGCGCTACCGGGCCGAGCTCGAGGAGCTGACCGAATAGACGCCCAGTCCTACCTCGATTCCCTGGAGCCGGTGGGGTGGCGGCTCGGACTCGAGCGCATGCACCGGTTGAGCACCGCGCTGGGACTGCCACAGCACCGCTTCGCCTCGATCCACGTCGTCGGCACCAACGGCAAGTCTTCGGTGACACGGATGATCGCCGCCCTGCTGGAGGCACATGGGCTGGCGACCGGCGCGTGCGTTTCGCCGCATCCCCTACGCTGGTCCGAACGGGTGCTGATTCGCGGCGAGGAGGTCGCCTCCAAGACCTTTGAGGCTTCGGTCGAGACGACGGCACGTGCGGCGGAATCGGTCAACCGGAGTCTCGAGGAGGGCGAAGAGGTGACGCAGTTCGAGGTCGCGACGGCAGCCGCCTTCGCTGCTTTCGCCGCGGTAAAGGTCGACGTCGCCGTGGTCGAGGCAGGTTTGGGAGGGAGGCTGGACGCCACGAACACGATCCCCTCGCGGGTCACGGTGTTGACCTCGATTGGCCTCGACCACACCGAGTGGTTGGGGAATACAGAGCTCGAGATTGCTGCCGAGAAGCTGGCGGTCCTGCGCGACCAGACGAAGCTGGTGCGGGGGAGCGTCGCCCCGGATGTGGCTGCTCTCGCCGAGCGCATCGCCTCTGAGCGGGGAGCCGAGCTGATCGTCGCGCCTGAGGACCCGGGTAAGGACATTGTCCTGCGCGCCGCCGGACCTTTCCAGCGGCGGAACTTCGCCCTCGCCTGCACAGCCGCCGAGGCATTCCTGGGACGACTCGACCCCGAAGCGGTCGCCGACGTCGCGGCGACGCTGACGGTGCCGGGACGGCTCGAGCGCTTGCCCGGCGAGCCCCCGGTCGTGCTCGATGTCGCCCACAATCCCGACGGTGCCGCGGCCCTTGCGGAGGGACTGCCGGAGGTCGCCGAAGGTCGTCCGGTCGTCGCCTGTCTGGCCGTCCTCGCCGAAAAGGACGCGCGGGCGATGATCGCCGCCCTCGCCCCGGCCGTCTCCCATCTCGTCTGCACCAAACTCCCCGCCGACGGGCCGAAAAGTCCACTCCGAGGGGACTTTTCGGCCCGTCGACACTCGCAAGAGGCGGATGAGCTGGCCGAGGCGGCGCGTGAGGTGGGGGTCGAGGCGGAGGCGATCGAGGATTTCGACGCCGCGCTCGCCCACGGGCGGCAGCTGGCTCGTGAGACGGGCGGCATGCTGCTGGTCACCGGCTCGCACTACGTGCTCGCTCCCGTCCGAATGGCCCTGCACCTGTGACAGGATCCGATCATGGAAGCGAAGACGAAGAGCGCCGGCTCCGAACTGCTCTCGATGATGGCGCTCGTTGCCGGTGTGGTCGCGGCCGTAATCCTGGTTTTCTTCGGCCTTGGATACCTCTTCGGCAGCCTCTTTCTCTGACAGGGTTGAGCGCGGCGACGGCGAAGTAGACTGCCCGACCCAGCTTCAGGCGGGCTCAGAGCCATGGCACTAGCGATCTTCGGCATCACCAACGACGGCCTCAACCTGGCTGCGACCCTCTTCGTGCTGGGGATCGTGGTGATCTGGCTGGCGCTGATCGTCTACACGTACCTCGACGCCAAGCGACGCATCTCCGACCCCTTCCTCGTCGCCTGCGCGACGATCGGCTCCTTCTTCCCGTACATCGGCACCGCCGTCTACGCGATCGTCAGACCGCCGGAGTTCCTCGAGGACGCGCACGAACGCGAGCTCGAGATACGCGCCGCGGAGCTCCGCGTCAAACAGCTGACCGAGGCCTCCTGCCCCAAATGCGAGCACCCGGTCGAGAGGAACTACCTGCGTTGCCCGAAATGCCAGCAGCGGCTCAAGGACCCCTGCCCCAGCTGCGGTAAGCCGGTCGATCCGCGCTGGGCGCTCTGCCCCTACTGCGAGACCGCGCTTGCCGAGCGGCCGCGCAAGTCCAAACGTCAGGCACCGCCGTCGCGCAAACGCGAGCGGGTCGAGAGGCCGCAGGGGGAGCCGGCGAGGCCGGCGACCGAGGGGGCACCGCAGGCGAAACGGAGCCAATCCCCACCGACCAAACAACCCTCGAAGGAGCCCGCACGTGAGCCAGACCCTGATCCTCGTAAAGCCTGACGCCTTCCAGCGCGCCCTGACCGGCGAGGTGATCGCCCGCTTCGAGCGCAAGGGGTTGCGGATCGCGGCGCTGAAGACGATGCGGGCCGACGAGCCGATCGCCAACAAGCACTACGAAGAGCACACCGACAAGCCGTTTTTCGGGGAGCTGGTCTCCTTCATCACCGGCGGCACGCTGGTCGCGATGGTGCTCGAGGGCCCCGAAGCGGTCGCCGCCGCCCGCCAGGTGATCGGCGCCACAAACCCGGTCGAGGCCGCGCCAGGGTCGATCCGCGGCGACTTCGCGTTGGAGGTCACCTTCAACATGGTCCACGGCTCCGACTCCGACGAGTCCGCGGAACGCGAGATCGGCATCTGGTTTCCAGAGTTGGGGTAGCGATGCCCCCAGTCGCGGGCAGGGGGTTTCGCTTAACTTTTTCGAGGGGCGGGGACTGCTTGCGCCCTGACGGAGGCCGCGAAAAAGTACAAGACGCTTCACCCCCTATCCGCACCTGGGGCCGAGCATGAGCATCACTCTGGCATCTGGATCGCCGCAGAGGGTCGAGATACTTCGCAAGCTCGGGTTGGAGTTCGAGGTGGTGGTGCCGGGAGTTGACGAGCTCAGTGGCGGGGATCCGGAGCTGGAGGTGGTCGAGAACGCGAGGCGGAAGGCGCAGGCGGTCGAGCGGGACGGGGTGGTGGTCGCCTGCGACACGGACGTGGTGCTCGACGGGAAGGCGTTGGGGAAGCCCGCCGATGTAGCGGAGGCGCGGAGTTACCTGGACCGGATGTCGGGGCGGGCGCACGAGGTGCTCAGCGGGCTCGTGGTGCTGGTCGACGGGGAGGAGCGCAGCGGACTGGAACGGACGACGGTCGTCTTCAAGGAGCTGAGCGAGGCCGAGAAGCAGCGCTACGTCGACTTCGGTGAGTGGCGGGGGCGCTCCGGTGGCTATGCGGTGCAGACGCTCGGCTCGACCCTGGTCGAGCGGCTCGAGGGCAGCGTCTCCAACGTCGTCGGCCTCCCCGTCGGCCTTCTGTTCGCATTGGCACCCGAGCTGTTCTGATCGAACTGCATCAACTTCTCCCTCTAGCGGGTGGAGAAGTTGATGCAGTTCGGCTGGGACTGGGGGGTGCTTGGCGGGTCTGGGATGATTCCGCAAGTTCCGTATTTCAAGCATGGGCGTATTCGGATATCTGAGAGGGCTCGGCGGTCGCGACATGGCCGTCGATCTGGGCACCGCCAACACGCTCGTCTACGTGCGGGGGCGCGGGATCGTGCTCTCGGAGCCCTCGGTGGTGGCGATCGACTCGCAGTCGGGCCAGGTGCACGCCGTGGGCGCCGAGGCAAAGCGCATGCTCGGCCGCACCCCGGGCACGATCACCGCGATCCGCCCGCTCAAGGACGGCGTGATCGCCGACTTCGACGTCACCGAGCAGATGCTGCGCCACTTCATCAAGCAGGTGCATTCCAACCGCTTCGCCCATCCTCGCGTCGTCGTCTGTGTGCCCTCCGGCGTCACCGGGGTGGAGAAGCGCGCGGTTGAGGAGGCCTGCCTCGCCGCCGGCGCGCGCCAGGCCTACCTGATCGAGGAGCCGATGGCAGCCGCGATCGGGGCCGGCCTGCCGGTCGCCGAGCCGACCGGCTCGATGGTCGTCGACGTCGGTGGGGGAACGACCGAGGTGGCGGTGATCTCGCTCGGAGGGATCGTCGTCTCGCAGTCGATCCGCGTCGGCGGCGACGAGCTCGACGAGGCGATAGTCAATCACTGCAAACACGAGTACAAGTTGGCGATTGGTGCCCAGACCGCGGAGGAAGTGAAGCTCGAGGCGGGCTCGGCTTCTCCGCTGCCAGAAGAGGTGCGGGCCGAGATCCGGGGTCGCGACCTCGTCTCCGGCCTGCCGAAGACGATCACGCTCGGCTCCGAGGAGGTGCGCCAGGCGCTCGAAGAACCGGTCAACCACATCGTCGAAGCGGTCAAGGACACCCTCGACCGCACCCCGCCCGAGCTGGCCGGGGACATCATGGACCGCGGGATCACGCTCGCCGGCGGCGGCGCGCTGCTGCAAGGACTCGAACAGCGCCTGCGCGACGAGTGCCATATGCCCTGCCAACTGGCAGAGTCACCGCTTACGTGCGTGGCGGTGGGCTCGGGCATCTCCCTCGAGGAGTTCGAGGCCATCCATCGTGCCAGCAAGCAGAACTCCGGGCCCAGGCACCGTGCTTAGGCCCGGTTCATCTCAAGTCTCCAAGCTAGGTCTCCACCGTGTACCGAAAGCAAGTACGCCGCCGTAGGGCGGTGCTCGCACTTCTCATTGTCAGCTCCTTCGTCCTCCTCACCCTCACCTACCAGGGCTCGGTCGGCCTGCAACGGGGGGTGAGCACGGTCTTCAGCCCCCTGCAATCGGTGACGGACCGTGCGCTGAAGCCGGCTCGCGACCTGGTCGGCTGGTTCGACAAGACCTTCGACGCCCGCGGCGAAAACAGCCGCCTCAAGTCCGAACTTGTCGTCGTCCGGCGCAAGGCGGTCGCCGGCCAGGAGGCTCTGCAGGAGAACGGCGAATTGCGCAAGCTGCTCGCCCTCGACCGCGGGCCGGTCCTCGCCGCCTCCGCCTACAAGGAGGTCACCGGGAGCGTCATCGCCCGCTCGCCCACCGCCTGGCGCTCGAGCGTGACCATCGACCTCGGCAGCGGCGACGGCGTTCATGTCGACGACCCCGTCGTCAGCGGCGACGGCCTGGTCGGTCGCATCTCCTCGGTCGAGCCGGGTTCCTCTCAGGTGATGCTGCTCACCGACCACGCCAGCGGGATCGCGGCCAAGGTCGTGCCTCCCGGGGTTCAGGGGTGGGTCGAACCGGAAGTCGGCAATCCCGAAGACCTGATCCTCAACTTCATCGACTCGACTCGCCAGGTCCACGCCGGCCAGGATGTCGTCACGGCCGGCTGGCGCGCTCAGGGCTTCGAATCGCACTTTCCGCCCGGCCTGCCGGTCGGCGAAGTTATCCGCGCCCCGGTGCTCGAACAGGAGGCAAGCCAGCGGGTCGACGTGCGCCCCTTCGCCGACCTGCGCAACCTCGATCTCGTCCAGGTGCTCACGGGAGGATCTCGAGAATGATCGTCACGCCGCGCATAGTCGTCCGCGTCGCGGCCGTCTCGCTGCTCGCGGTCCTCCTGCAGCTCTCCTTCTTCTCCCGCGTCGAGCTCTTCCACGTCAGCCCCGACGTCCTGCCCGCGTATGTCGTCTGCATGGGCCTGCTCGGCGGCACCATGGCGGGCGCCGTCAGCGGCTTCGCGATCGGCTTCTTCGTCGACTGCCTGCTGGTTGAGGCGCTCGGCATTACCTCGCTCGTCCTGCTCGGCACCGGCTACCTGGGTGGGCTCTGGCGCGAGCGCTTCGAGGTCCACGGCACGCTCGCCCCCGCCTTGCTCTGCATGGCGCTCACTCTCGTCGCCGAGCTCGGCTTCGGCGCGGTGCAGCTGCTGCTCGGCATCGACGCGCCGGTCAGCGTGTTGATAGTCCGCGACATGCTGCTGAAGAGCGTCTACGCCTTCTTCCTCGGCTGGCCGATCTACGTCGGCCTGCGCCGCCTGCTGCGCCCGGCCCTCGTCGAGGAGCCGACGGTGCGACGGCGGCGGCAGCCGACGGTCCTGGGGACCTAGGAGCCATGCGGAGCGAGCGTGACAGCCTGATTCTTCGCGAGCGGAGCGGGGCGAACGCGTTGTGATGTATCTGCGGTCTGACGAGCGCGGCCCGGCGATGAACAACCGCCTGGCCCTGCGGATCGCGATCTTCGGCGGTTTCGCCGTCGTCCTCTTCGCGGTCCTCTTCTTCCGCCTTTGGCTGATCCAGGTGATCGACGGCGACAGGTACCTGGCGGAAGCGAAGAACAACCGCACGCGGTCCTACCGCGTCAGCGCCCCCCGCGGCGAGGTCCTCGACCGCAACGGCAACGTCCTCGTCGCCAACCGCACCAGCCTCGCGCTGCAAATCAACCCCCGCAAACTCCCCACCGACGAAACCCGGCGCCGGGCCGAGATCGCCCGTCTTGCCGAGCTCACCCACAGCACCCCGCACCGGGTGCGGCGCACGATGCGCAAGGAACTCGAACTGGCCCCGGCGGCGCCGGTGACGCTGCGGCGCGACGTCGGTCATTACCTCGTCTACTACCTGAAGGAAAACCAGGAACGCTTCCCCGGGGTCGAGATCCAGCGCGTCTTCGTCCGCGACTACCCGGACGGGACGCTCGCCGCCCACCTGCTCGGCAACGTCGGCGAGATCAGCGAAGAAGAGTTGAAGGAACGACGCCACCGCGGCCTCGAACCCGGCGACGAGATCGGCCAGGAAGGGGTCGAGGACACCTACGATCGCTACCTGCGGGGCCGCCCCGGCCTGACCAAGGTCCAGGTCGACGCGCTCGGCCAGCCGACCCCGAACGGCCGTCTCGTCACCCAGCCGCCGGTCCCGGGCGACGACCTGAAACTGACGATCGACGAAAGCGTGCAGGCGGCGGGGGAAGCGGCGATGGCCGAAAAGGGCTTGCGCGGCGCCTTCATCACGATGGACGTCCACACGGGCGAAATCATCGCCCTCGGCTCGTACCCGACCTTCGAACCGGCGCTCCTCACCCCGCCGCTGACCCAGAAGCAGGTCGACGAAACGTACCGAAACCCGCTGGCGCCGCTCACCGACCGGGCGATCTCCGGCCTCTACCCGACCGGCTCGACCTTCAAGCCGATCACGGCCATCGCCGCGCTCGAAAGTGGAAAGCTGACGCTTGGTGAAGTGATCGAAGACCCCGGCCAACTGGAAATCGGCGGCCAGATCTTCAAAAACGCCGGCGAAGCGGCCAACGGCTCGGTCGATCTCGTCGAAGCGCTGGAAGTCTCCTCGGATGTCTTCTTCTACACGCTTGGCGACCGCATGTGGAAGACCGGCGAGCTGCAGCGCTGGGCGCACGCGCTCGGGATCGGGCGCTCGACCGGCATCGACCTGCCCGTCGCCGAAGAAACCCTGCTGCCCTCGCAGCGCTGGCGCAACCAGCTCTACCGGGAAGGCGGGACCGATCGCCCCTGGTCCCCTGGCGACAACGTGCAGCTCGCCACCGGCCAGGGCGACCTGCAGACCAACCCGCTGCAGATGGCGGTCGCCTACGCAGCGATCGCCAACGGCGGCACGATCGTCACTCCGCACGTCGGCATGCAGGTCGACGACGCGGCGGGCCGCGTGCTGAAGGAATTCGCCCCCAAGCCGCGCCGGCATGTCCGTATGGACCCCGAATACCGGGCGGCGATCCTGGAAGGCCTGCACGACGCGGCGCAGGGCGGCCGCGGTACGTCCTTCGAAGTCTTCGGCGGCTTCCCGATCCCCGTCGCCGGCAAGACCGGCACCGCCCAGCGACCGCCCAATCCGGACCAGTCCTGGTACGGCGTCCTCGCTCCGTATCCGAATCCGCGTATCGTCACCTTCGTGACGATGGAGGAAGGCGGCTTCGGCGTCGAAGCAGCGGCGCCGGCGGCGAAGAAGATCCTGGAAGCGTATTTCGCCCACCGGCTCGCTCACGAAGCGAACGGCGAAGAAGGCGAAGAAGGGACCGGCGGCTGATGTACGCGACGCGCGCGCGCCGCTCCCGTCCGGAGCCCTTCGCCGTCCATCCCGGCATCGCCGAGCGCCTCGGCCTGCCCTACATGGATGGGCCGATGGCGATCGCCGCGATCGGCCTCGCCGCCTTCAGCGTCTTCGTCCTCGCGCAGGCGACGCTGCACGACGTGCCGGGCGACCCCTATTACTACGCCGACCGGCAGGCGATCTACGCGATCCTCGGCGTCGCCGGGATGTACCTGCTGGCCCGCGTCGACTACTCGCGCTTCCGCGAGCTGCGCGTCGGCATCTACACCTTCCTCTGCATCAGCATCGCGCTCATCTTCGTCTTCGGCTTCGCCGCCCGGGGCTCGCGGCGCGCCTTCGAACTTCCCCTCTTCAGCTTCCAACCGTCGGAGCTCGGTAAGGTCCTACTTGTTCTGGCTCTCGCCGGCTTCGTCATTGACGGCGCCAGGAAAGGCTCGGAGGTTCAGCGCACGGTGCGCTACCTCTGCCTCGGACTGGCACCGGCTGCGCTCGTCTTCCTGCAGCCGGACCTCGGCACCGCTCTGGTGCTCGGGGCGATAACCCTCGCCGTGATGTACGTGGGGGGCGTCCGCTGGACGCACTTCGCGGCGATCGGCGCAGCCCTCGTCGCTTTGACGGCGGCGGTCCTCGTCGCGGCACCAGCTATCGGGGTGCCGATCCTCAAGGGGTATCAGGAGCAGAGGCTCACCTCGTTCACGCACCCCAGCGCGGACCCCGCCAACGCGGGCTATCAACAGAACCAGGCCAAAATTGCCATCGGCTCCGGTGAGATGACCGGCCGCGGCAATCGGGCCTCCCAGACGCGGCTCGACTTCGTACCCGAGCGGCACACCGACTTCATCTTCGCCGTGATCGGTGAGCGCTACGGGTTCCTCGGAGCCGCGTTCGTCCTATCCCTTTACGCCCTGCTGATCTGGCGGGCGCTGCGGACTGTGACGCTCTCAAAGAACTCCTACGGGACCCTGGTGGCAGGTGGCATCGCCGCCATGCTGCTCTTCCAGGTCTTCGTCAACGTGGGGATGAACCTCGGGATCATGCCGATCACCGGGATACCCCTGCCGCTGCTGAGCTACGGGGGTTCCTCCGTACTCGCGACGTTGCTGGCGATTGGGGTTCTGCAGAGCATCCACATGCAAGCGCGTCTTGGCCAGAGGGGCAGGTTTGCCTGGTGATTCCGAGAAAGGGAGCGCCGGGCTTTATGCGTACCTACCCACTGAACTGAGACTGAACTGATGAAAAAGACAATTCTGGTGTCCGCCGATCACGGCGAGACACGCGTTGCCGTGCTCGAGTCGAAGACGAAAGGCGGCAAACGCGACGTTGCGGAGCTCTACATCGAGCGACGCGGCCGGCGATCGATCGTCGGCAACATCTACAAGGGCAAGGTCGACAACGTCCTGCCCGGCATGGAGGCCGCCTTCGTCGACATCGGCCTCGAGCGCAACGGTTTCCTGCACGTCGACGAGATCCTGATGCCAAACGGCGAGCAGGCGCCACGCCGCGGTCGCGGAACGGGGCGGCGGATCGACGAGCTGATCAAACCCGGTCAGGAGATCGTCGTCCAGGCGGTCAAGGACCCGCTGAAGACAAAGGGCGCGCGGCTCTCGATGAACGTCTCGATTGCCGGTCGCTACCTCGTCTACGCGCCGCAGGGAAGCGGCGTCGGGGTGAGCAGGCGGCTCTCGGACTCCGAGCGCGACCGCCTGCGCAAGATGGTCGACCGCACCTACAAAGGGCCGGGCGGGCTGATCGTCCGCACCGCCGCCCACGGGGCGAAAAAGGCCGACTTCGTGCGCGAGATCGGCTACCTGCACAAGCTCAACGAGGTGCTCGAGAAACGCACCGAGCTGACGGAGGCGCCGAACCTCGTCTTCCAGGAGGCCGACCTGCCGGTCCGCGTCCTGCGCGACGTCTTCCTCAGCGACTTCGAGAAAGCGATCATCGACTCCGAGAAGCAGTTCCAGCGGGTGACGAGCTTCTTCCAGCGCACCGCGCCGGAGCTGGTCGACGGCGTCGAGCTCTACAAAAGCGCCAAGCCGCTGTTCGAGAAATACGGGATCGCGAAGGAAATCGAGTCGACCCTCGGTCGGCGCATCGACCTGCCCTCGGGCGGCTACCTGATCATCGACTACGCCGAGGCGTTGACCGTGATCGACGTCAACAGCGGCAGCTTCACCGGCCGCGGCAAAGGCGGTCTCGAGGAGACGATCACCCGGGTAAACACCGAGGCCGCCGAGGAGGCGGTGCGCCAACTGCGCCTGCGCGACATCGGCGGCATCATCGTCATCGACTTCATCGACATGGCGCGGGCGCGCAATCGCGACAAGGTGCTGAAAACGCTGCGCAAAGCGCTCGACACCGACAAGTCGAAGAGCTACGTGGTCGAGGTATCGCCGCTCGGCCTGGTCGAGATGACCCGCCAGAACGTGACCGACGGCGTGCGCGAGATCCTCACCTCGCCCTGCCCGACCTGCGACGGCGGCGGCGTCGTGCTCTCGGCGGAGACCGTGGCGCTCGACGCGATGCGGCGCCTGCCCGACATCGCCGCCGGGGCGAAGGAGGCCGAGGCGCTGCTCGTCCGCGTCCACCCGAAGGTGGCGGCGGAGCTGATCGATCCCGACAGCGGCCTGGCCGACCTGGAGGCGAAGACGGGCAAGCAGTTCCACTTCGAGGGCGGCGAGGTCCTACCGATCGCCACCTTCGACGTCGTCGAGACCGGGACGCGGGCCGAGATCGAGGAGCGGGCGCTGCCCTTCAAAGTCGGCGAGGAGGTGCTGGTCAAGATCGACGAGCCACACATGTACAACGCCGACGACGCCGTCGCCCGCGTCGACTCCTACATCGTCAGCGTCACCGGCGGCGGTCGCTTTGTCGGCGAGCGCAAGCTGGTGCGGATTGAGCGGGTCGAGCGGGCCGCCGCGGTGGCCTCGCTGCCGGGAGTGGAGGCGACCAACGGCGCTGGGGGAGGCGGCGAGAACGGCTCCGAGCTAGAATCCTCCGCCTCGCGAAGTCGTCGTCGCGGCCGCAGGGGCGGTCGTCGCCGGACAAGCTCGAGCCAGGGCAGCAAGGACGAATGAACACGTACGCAGTCATAGAGACCGGGGGCAAGCAGTACCGGGTCGAGCAGGGAACCTCCCTGCTCGTCGATCGGCTGAGCGCCAAGGAGGGCGAAAAAGTCGCCCTCCGCGCGGTGATGTTCCGCGACAAGGAAGTCGTGCTCGGTGCCAAGGACCTGGAGAAGGTCAAGGTCGAGGCGACCGTCGCCGAGCACTTGCGCGGGCCAAAGATCAAGGTCTTCAAATACAAGCCGAAGAAGGGCTACCGGCGGCGCGCCGGGCACCGTTCGGAGCTGACCAAGCTCGAGGTGACCGAGGTCAAACTGCTGAGTCGCAAACCGGCGGCGGCGAAAAAAGAGGAGCCGGCGAAGAAGCCAGAGCCCGCCGAGAAACCGGCGGCCGTTGCGAAGCCGGCGGCGAAAAAAGCCCCGGCCAAGAAACCGGCCGCGAAAGCGAAAAAACCCGCCGCGAAAAAACCGGCTGCCAAAAAAGCGACCGCGGCGAAAAAACCCGCGGCGAAAGCCAAAAAACCAGCGGCGAAGCCCGCATCAAAAGCAAAATCGGCTAAAAAGGACGACTGATGGCGCACAAGAAGGGACTCGGCTCTAGCCGCAACGGTCGCGAATCCAACCCCAAGATGCTCGGGGTCAAGGTCTTCGCCGGCCAGAAGGTCTCCGGCGGCGAGGTCATCGTCCGCCAGCGCGGCACCCGCTTCTGGCCCGGCGAGGGCACCGGCCTCGGCCGCGACCACACGATCTTTGCCACACGCCCCGGTACGGTGGACTTCAAGCCGTCGCGCAAGGGCCGCACGATCTCGGTCCTGCAGGGCTGACGATGGGAGGGTGGGCGCCTGCCCCCTCTCCGGCCCAGCGGTTCTGTAGGACATCTCCGCCAAGGGACTTTTCAAGGGACTTTTCAGGGTCGTAACGCATTTCCGCTGCATACCATGGGAAATGCGTTACGACCGCGGTTTGCTCATGTACGACAAGGCGAAAATTTGGGTCGAGGGCGGGGCCGGCGGGAGCGGGTGCGTCTCGTTTCGGCGCGAGGCACACGTGCCGCGTGGCGGTCCCGACGGTGGCGATGGCGGACACGGCGGCGACGTGGTGCTCGCCTGTGACGGGTCGAAGCGCGACCTGGGGGCGCTGAAGGGGAGCAAGCACTTCCGAGGGGGCCGTGGCAGGCACGGCGAAGGCTCGAACCGGCACGGGGCCAGGGGGGAGGACCGCGAGGTGCTTGTCCCGCCCGGGACCCAGGCGGAAGCGGTCGACGGCAGTCGCATGGACCTGGTCGAGCCGGGGCAGCGGGCGGTCGTCGCCCATGGCGGCCGTGGGGGTCACGGCAACAGGCGCTTCGCCAACTCCACCCGGCAGGCGCCGCGCTTTGCCGAGAACGGGACGAGCGGGGAGGAGGGCTGGATCGAGCTGCGCCTCAAGCTGCTCGCCGACGTCGGCTTGATCGGTTTGCCCAACGCCGGTAAGTCCTCATTGCTCGGTCGGCTGACGAGGGCGGATTCGAAGGTCGGCGACTACCCGTTCACGACAACCTCGCCGGTCCTGGGGACGATCGACAGCGACGAGCGCCAGGCGGTCGTCGCCGACATTCCGGGCCTGATCGAAGGGGCCGCCGAGGGAGCGGGACTGGGGCACGAGTTCCTCGCCCACGTCGAGCGCTGCGCGGTCCTCGTGCACCTGGTCGAGCTGGCGCCGCTCGAGGGCGATCCCGAGGCCAACTACGCGGCCGTGCGCGCCGAGCTCTCGTCTTACGGCGCCGGCCTGGACGCCCTGCCGGAGCTGTTGGTCCTCTCGAAGCGCGACCTGCTGCCTCCCGAGCAGGTCGAGGCGGCGCTCGCCGAGTGGCGCGAGCGACTCGGCGCAGACGCGCTCGAGGTCGTGGCCGTCTCCTCGGCGACGGGCGAGGGGCTCGACGAATTGCGCATGCGGATCCTCGCCGCGCTCGACGATCTTCCCAAGGCCCGTCCCGAGGTCGCACCTGCGACCGGACCCGGCGAATTCGAGGCCGAGCACCGCGTCTACCGGCCCGCCGGCGAGGGGGGGTACTCGGTCGAGCGCGAGGACGACGGCGCCTTCCGCGTCACCGGTCGCGGGGTCGAGCTGCTCTTCGAGCGCCACGATGTCGGCAACGATGAAGCGCTCGCCTACCTCGAGCAGCGGCTCAACGAGATCGGCGTCGTCGCCGCCCTGCGCGCCGCCGGCTTCGAGCCCGGCGACGACGTTCGCGTTGGCGAGCGCGAGTTCGAGCTGTATCCGTAAGGCCGCAACCTAGACTGGTCCCCGCATGACCCTCGTCGTAAAGCTCGGCTCCTCGATCGTCGCCGCCGACGACGGCTCGCTGCGCGCCGACGTCCTCGACTCGGTCTGCGAGCAGGTCGCCTCGCTGGAGAAGGACGGCGAGCGCGTCGTGATGGTCACCTCGGGGGCGATCGCGCGCGGCATGCGGCTGATGGACCTGCCGACTCGCCCGCGGGCGATGGATGAGTTGCAGGCGGCGTCCGCAGTCGGCCAGGGCGATCTCTTTCGCGCCTACGAAAGCCGCCTCGCCGAGCACGGCACGCGGGCCGCCCAGGTTCTATTGACGGCCGCCGACATCGCCGCCCGTGTCAACTACCTCAATGCCCGCCAGACCCTGCGGCGGCTGATCGAGTGGGGTGCCGTCCCGGTCGTCAACGAGAACGACACGACGGCCACCGACGAGATCACCTTCGGCGACAACGACTTCCTCGCCGCCCAGGTCGCGATTCTGCTCGACGCCCGGCTGCTCGTGCTGTTGACCAACACGGACGGCGTCTTCAGCGCCGACCCGGCTGTCGATCCGGAGGCGAAGCTCGTCCCCGAGGTCGCCGACTTCGCCGAGTTGGAGGGGCTGGACATCGGTGACCGCACCTCTGCCTTCGGCCTCGGCGGGATGCGCAGCAAGGTGGCGGCGGCGGAGATGTCGAGCGAGGCGGGCATCCCGGCGACGATCTGCAACGGGACGACGGCCGGCACGCTGGCCGCCGCGGCTGCCGGCGATTCCATCGGAACCAGATTCGCCGCGAAGAGCACCAAGGCCTCGAGCTTCAAGCTCTGGCTCAAGTACGCGAAGCCCGCCCGGGGTCGCGTGCTGATCGACGATGGCGCCGCCCGCGTCCTCCGCGAAAGTGGCTCCAGCCTGCTGCCGGTCGGCATCACTGCGGTGGAGGGAGACTTCGAAGCCGGCGATGCCGTTGACGTGGCCGCCGACGGCGCACTTGTCGGCAAGGGAATCGCCGACTACTCCTCCGTCGAGCTAGTCCGCGTCCTTGGCATGAAGAGCGACCAGGTGCGAGAGCTTTTGCCTCATGTAGCCGACGAGGTCATCCATAGAGACCGCTTCGTGCTGCTTTGAAGGCTGGGAGCCCCTATCCAAAACGCTCGGCAGGAGCCTCGCTTGAGTGTTTTGGATAGGGGCTCCCAGCCTTCATGGCTACCCTTAGCCCTCATGGCAATCACGGCCAGATCAGTCGGGGAGACCTGCGAAGCCGCCAAGCGCGCTTCGCGGACAATCGTTGGCGCGCCGACGGCATCCAAGGACGCGGCGCTGGCCGCAACTGCGCGGCTGCTGGGCGAGCGGTCGGCTGAGATTCTCGAGGCGAACGCCGCCGACCTTGCCGACGAGCGGGCATCCGGACTCACGGCTTCACTGCGTGACCGACTGACGCTGTCCGCGGAGCGAATAGCCGGGATGGCCGAGGGCGTGCAAACCGTGGCGGCGCTGGACGATCCCGTCGGCGAGGAGCTCGAACGCAGGACGCTGGAGAGCGGCCTCGACTTGCGCAAGGTGCGCGTGCCGCTGGGTGTTGTGGCCGTCGTCTACGAGGCGCGGCCGAACGTGACGATCGATTGCGCGGCGCTGACGATCAAGAGCGGCAACGCGATCGTCCTGCGCGGATCGAGCTATGCGGAGCGGTCGAATGCGGCACTCGCTGCGGTTGCTCAAGACGCATTGGTAGAGGTCGGACTTCCCGAGGACGCCGTCGCGTTGCTATCGGTCGGCGGCGGCCGCGACGAGCTGGCCGAGCTGGCGACGCAGGAGGGGTCCGTCGACCTGCTGATCCCGCGCGGCGGCGAAGGCCTGAAGAACGCGCTCAAGAAGGTCGCCACCGTCCCAGTGATCTACGCGGCCGCCGGCAACTGCCACGTCTACGTGCACGCCGACGCCGACCTCGAGATGGCGCGCCGGATCGCCTACAACGCAAAGGTGCAGCGCCCTGGCGTCTGCAACGCCGCCGAGACGCTGTTGGTCGACGCCGCCGTGGCGGCCGAGTTTCTGCCCGGTGTGCTCGCCGACCTGCACGGTGCGGGCGTCGAGCTGGTCGGCGACGAGCGCACGCGCGAGTTGGCCGGAGGGGTCGAGGTCGGCGTCGCCACCGACGCCGACTGGGGCACCGAGTACCTCGACCTGAAGATGGTCGTCGGCGTCGTCGATTCGCTCGAGGAGGCGGTTGACCACGTCAACGACCACGGCACCAGCCACTCGGAGGCGATCGTCACCTCCTCTGCCGACGCTTCCGAGCGTTTCGCCGCAGGGGTCGACGCAGCGGTCGTCTACACCAACGCCTCGACCCGCTTCACCGACGGCTTCGAGTTCGGCATGGGTGCCGAGATCGGCAACTCGACCCAGAAGCTGCACGCGCGCGGCCCGATCGGCCTGCGCGAGCTGACGACCTACAAGTACGTCGTCCACGGCGACGGCCAGGTACGTGGGTAGCCCTTCCGCCGCCGGCATCGGCGTCCTCGGGTCGGCGTTCAACCCGCCGCACCTCGGCCACCTGGCGCTCGCCCAGGAGGCGCTCTGGCAGCTCGGCCTCGCCGAGGTCGTGCTGATGCCGACCGGCGAGGCTCCGCACAAGCGGATCGCCGACGACCCCGGCCGCGAGCAGCGCCTGGCGATGACCAGGCTCGCCGCCGCCGACGACTCGCGCTTCTCGGTCTCGACGCTGGAGGTCGACCGCGAAGGCCCGTCCTACACGTATGAGACGTTGGAGCTGCTTGCAGAGGAACGGGGCGACAGCGAGTTGGTCTTCGTGATGGGGGCCGACGCCGCCGTCGGCCTGGAGAGCTGGCGCCAGCCGCAGCTGGTGACCGAGTTGGCACGGCTGGCCGTCGCGCGGCGGGCCGGCATCTCCGAAGCCGAGGTGGCGGCGGTGCTGCGCAGTCTCGACGCCGAGGGCCGCGCGACGATGCTGGAGATGCCCCAGTTCGGCGTCTCCTCCTCCGCCGTCCGCGAGCGGGCCGCCGCCGGGCGTCCCCTGCGCTACCTCGTTCCCGAGTCCGTCGCACGCTTCATCGAAGAGAAGGGGATCTACGGATGAGCGACGCGAGTGGTCCGACCAAGTCCGAGACGCTGACCCGGCGCATCGCCGAGCTGGCCGACTCGAAAGCCGCGACGGACATCGTCGTCCTCGACATGCGCGGCCTCGTCTCCTACACCGACTTCCTCGTCATCTGCACCGCCCGCAACGAGCGCCAGGCGCGAGCGATCGCCGACGAGGTGAAGCTGAAGCTGAAGACGGAGGGGGAACTGCTGCCCGGCGGCTCGGAAGCGGCCGAGGCGGCGGGCTGGATCGTGCTCGACTACCTCGACTGCGTCCTGCACGTCTTCACTGAGGAGGCGCGGCAGCGCTACCAGCTCGAGGACCTCTGGCGGGAGGCTCCCCGCCTGCAGTTTCCGGACGTCCAGGATGGCGTCCGAGGGCACCTCTACGGTGCCGCGCATGGGTAGCTTCAAGAGGGCGCTCCTCGGCTACCGCCGCGGCGAAGTGGACGCGGCGCTCACCGCCCGGGGCGCACGGGAGTGGGCTCTGGAACGCGACGCCGAGGATGCCTTGGTTCGTTCGCGAGGCTCGATCGACGCGCTCGCCCGCGCCGAAGCCGAGCTGGCCTCGCTCTCGGCGATGGTGATCGAGCGGGAGCGGATGATTCGCAGCCTCGGCGAGCGCCTCGCCGAGGCGAACGCGCGGCACGACCGCAGCATCGCCTCGCTGGAGGCCGTCTCTGCCAAGCTCGAGGAGATCCAGGCGCAGGCGCGCGGCCAGGCGACGCGGATTCGGATGAAGGCGCTGCGCGAGGCGGTCGAGGTAGGCCGCCGTGCGCAGGAGCTGGACGAGGTGCAGGAGGCCGCCGGCGAAGCTGACTCGACCGCCGAGGTCGACCGCGCCGCACGCGAGCTCTTCGACGGGATCGTCAAAGTCGAGATCGGCCCGCTCGACGACTTCTCGCAGCTGGTCGGCTTCGAGGACGCGGCCGGACAGATTGACGCCACGGCCGAGATCTCCGTGGAGCGCTTCTCCGAGGGCCGCGCGACCCTCGCGATGCGCCTCGACGAACCGGTCGACCTGCTGCGCGAGCTCGAGGAGCGTGCGCCGCTTGAGTTCCGCGTCCGCCGCACTAGCGGGGACAACCTGATCCTCGACGTCGATGACGACGCCGGCCCCGAGCAGCACGCCGCCTGAGCCCCGCCCGCGCCGCACGCACCAGCGCCGGTACCCTTAGTCCCGCCCGGCGCCCTGGCGGAGTGGCTACGCAGCGGCCTGCAAAGCCGTTTACACCGGTTCGATTCCGGTGGGCGCCTCTCGCATGAACAGCGGTAATCCGGCTTCTGATGCGGGGTTCAGAGGTTTGTGCTCGACCGGTTGAATCCGGCTGAAATCGGTTGTCAACGGGCGCGACTGGCACCCGAGTCGCCGGGGACGAGGAGAAGATGCCCTCAAAACAGGGCCTTGGTCCGTCCTTCCGCCCCCCAGACCCACCTGCCACCCCGCACCGCCCTCGCGCTTGTCAAGGGCGCGCAGCGCCCGTACCCCGCAGGGGTTGACCAGCGCGAGGGCGGTGCCACAATCGCGCGGGTCGGGGCGTTCACAGACCGATCCCGAGGCCACGCCCGGTGTCCCTCGACCGGCCAAGCTGCTGCGCTTGACCCAGCCTGCGCTGGGCCTCCTGCATCCTCCGTTGTACCCGCTCCCGTGCGGCCCGCTGCGACGCGCCCCCGCCTGCTCGCCGAGGGCGTTCTTCTTGTCGCTGACGCCATGCTCCTGACGGTAGACCTCGATCCCCCTCACGCCCCGGTCCCACGCCTTGGCCTTGGTCGGGTCAGACGGCCGCTCCCCTAGCTAAGGCTTGATCCGGGCGGCGGCGAGCGCCTGCTCGGTGCGCTCGGTGAGAAGCCGCTCGGCGATGGCCTGCTCGCGTCGGCCGAGTCCCCTGGCGGCTCCATGCCACGCAGCTTCTCGGTGCTCTTGCTGAGGCTTTCCGCGAGCCCCTGCTCTCGAACCTGGGCCACTGGCAGCCCTTGGCGGCGCTCCGGGGCCGGCGTTCTAGGAGTTCGGCACGGCGCGTCGAGAACGTCTTCAGCCACTCGTCGCGGAACCCCAGACCACCTTGGGCGGGGAGCTACGGACCCAACCGTCAGTTTTCTCGCAAACTGGCGGAGTTTTATGAATCAATACTTCCTATTAATTTATGAATGTAGTACAAGCGCAGAAGGCGTTATTCGTTTCTGCGTTTACAGCCCATGTAGTCCACATTGGGGGCTCGTCGATGAACAGCGCTTCGATCTCAAGGCTCTGCAAGCAAGCGATGCTCTGGGTGGGTCTCGCCACGGTCGCGCTCGCGACGAGCGCCGTACCCAACGCCAAGGCATCGGAGTTCGCCTACCTCGCCTTTGACAGCTCGGTCGAATCGCTCGCCCTCGCCAACCAGAACGGGGCTCATCCTCGAATCCTGCTCACGGAGACCTCCACGTTCTACTGGGGAGGCGGTTCCGCGATTGCGCTCTCTCCGGATGGCCGGTACGTGGCGTTCTGTGCGAACGTAGAACTCAAAAAAGGAGCCGGATACAAACTCTACATGTATCTCATGGACGTCAACACCGAAACGCTCAAGTGGAGCACCCCGGTGGAAGGCTCCTGTGGCAGCTTCGATTTCAGCCCCGGGGGCCATCGTCTCCTCTTCAACAAGAGCGGATCGGGTCTAGATATCTGGGAACTGAGCCTGGACGAAGGAGGAGAACCCGACGAAACCAGGCAGGTGGTTGGCTGGGGCGGAAACCAGCTCTACGCGCGCTTCGCGACCGACGGCGAACACATCATCTTCAGCTCGACAGCCAACTCAGAAGGGGAACCCTTCGGCGAAGAAGAAGACGAATTTCATCTGTTCTGGACCGACCTGGAAGGAGGCAATCCAACCGACCTGACATCGAAAGCCGGGATCTTCTACGCGCTGGAACCCGATGTCCGCCTCGACAACGAATGGTATGTCTTCAGCTGCGGATTCCGCGATCCGGAAACCAAAGCGACGACCTGGAGCATATGTCGCGCCAGCCTCAAAACCGGCGAACTGATCAACCTCAACGTCGATGGCTGGGCACCGCAGTGGACCCCGGATGGGACCGCAATCGTCTACAACGTCGAAGTCGAAGGAAACCGCCAGATCAAGGAAATGGACCCAAGCGGCGAAAACCAAGAAGCGCTCCCACTCGGCGAATTCTCCGAATCGACCGCAGATGGCGTCTCAAATGTCTCGATCCGGCAGACGAGCAACGACTACGATGGTCTTGCACGTATCTTCCAGCCAGCGCTACGCCTCGATGAGGGCGAGCGCTGGCGGCCGCTTGAACTGGACAAGATGTTCGAAGAAATACCGCCGCGCGTCTGTATCAAAAAAAAATGTCAACAGATCTACAGTCCGGGAGAACTGGCGAAACTTTCAGAAAAAAACCTAGAAGGCGCGGTTCTCGACATCCCGCCCCTTGAAGGCGAGTGGGACACCAAACCGCATGTGTCCGATCCAGACGAATATGGGGCTGAAGACTGCGACATCTTGGAAGAACACGGCATCGACTGCGAAGACCCTGAACACTCCGCAATCTACTACGACACCACGCATATAAGCCCTGGGGGCTACCAATACCTGGAGTACTGGTTCTTCTATCGCTTCAATGACTCTCCCCTCGATCAAGATCCGTTCACCAAAGAATACTTGGACCATGAGGCGGACTGGGAGAACGTGTCGGTAGCAATTCCGTATGGAATCCCAGCATCGACCTTTGACTACGTGACGTTTGCCCAGCACGGCGCAGGCTACGCTTACCTTCGCGAAGACCTTACGTGCAACGAAGGCAACGAATGCGGGGGGGCCTCTAAGCACGTTGACGTTTACGTAGCTGGTGGAACACACGCATCTTATGGTGAGTCTTGTAGTGGAATTATCCCCTGCGTTCAGAGTAATGGCATTACGCCGGAGACGGATCACGGTGGCGAGGTCGATTGGCTCAACAACGGTGACGCAGGCGCTCTCCGGCGACTTCCCGAAACCTACTCAGGATCGTGGCTGGAAGGCCCACAAGGATTCACGGACTGGCCCGGGATGTGGGGGTTTGACCCTGGGTTCACGTCACGCGTAGCAAGTCCGGCGAATGGCGCTAACCAGGATCAGTTCGAAACCCCTTGGATCGCAGAATGCTACGGAGGCGGTGAATGCCATCGGGAGGAAGAAGAAAAACTGCAAAGCTCGGCTTCGATGGAGAGCTTGGCAGTCTCCGGAGCCAATAGCGACGAGCCGAGAGGATGCAGGAACTGGTTCGGCTCCGGCGTGAGCGCGGTTCTGTGCTCGCAGCGTCGGCTCAGAGACTCCCTCGCCAAGGCTGCGATTGGACGCCGGAAAGGATCGGCCGATCTGCAATACGTTTCGTCTGATGGCGATGCGCAGACGGCACCCACAACTGGCGGACTGGCTCAGTTGGCAGGTGATCCATTGCAACCGGGCGACGTGCTGAAAATCGCGGGTGATGTGGGCAAGAACGCAGTGCTGCTTATTCGCACAGAAGCCAATGACGTTCTTACCGAGACCACGTTCGCGCTGCCCGAGGGAACGTCAAGCGCGCGGGTGGTTATCGGTCGAGGCGAGATCGAAGCAATGGGCGGTGCTGCCCCGGTCGTCGTGCTGGGCGATGGTCAGCGACTAGAACCATCGTCCACCTCGGCAACAGGACAAGGTTTGCGCTGAGGCTTGGTCGATCATGAAGGAGTGCCACGATCCGAGGTCACTATGGAGCGCTCCAGGTCATCGCGCGGCCTACTGGTGCTCGGCTCGATCGCCGCAGTCGCGATCGTGGGGCTCCTAGCCTACTCGACAATCGCGTCGGCGCTTCTTTGTGCCGAGCATGATGAGCTGTTTAACCAGAGAAATTGTCCGGATTGGTTTCAAGGTAGAAGCCCGCGGGGCACACTGGTAATGCTTTGCGCTTATCTTGGTCCTTTTCTAACTCTTATTGCTGCCATTGCTAGTGTCGTATCAAGACGGGCACGATACGTCATAACAACGGGTATCATCGTATCCACTCCGATGATGGTGGTTGTTGTTGGAGGGGTAGGTAGCCGCCAGTGAGAAAGGGGACTTACCGACCGAGCCCCAGCCCACGCCCGGTATCTCTTGTTCGCGCGAGTTGCTGCCCTCGCCCGAGTCTTCGCTGCACCTCCTGCATTCTCCGCAGCGCCCGCTCTCGCGCGGCTCGCTGGGACGCGCCTTTCGGCTCCTTGCCGAGGGCGCGCTTCTTGTCGGTGACGCCGTATTCCCGGCGGTAACCCTCGATCCCCCTCACGCCCCGATCCCACTCCCTGGCCTTAACCGACCCGGATGGTCGCTCCCCCAACTCCTTCGTCACGTACCTGGGCGGCTTGATCCGGGCGGCGGTAAGCGCCTGCTCGACGCGCTCGGCGAGAAGCCGCTCGGCGATCTGCTGCTCGCGGCGGGCTGTGTCCCCCGGCGGCTCCATGCCGCGCAGCTTCTCGGCGTTGACCTTGAGCCTCTCTCCGAGCCTCTGCTCGTTCTCTTGGGCGCGAGGAAGCTCCTGGCGGCGCTCGCGCCAGCCAAGGCGCTCGGCCGCTTCGCGCTCGGCGACGGCCCGCTCGTAGCGTTCGCGGCAGCGCTCGGTTTCGCTGGCCTGGCGGGTGTAGTCGCCTTCCCCTTGCTGCTCCATCCCGGCAGGACGAAAAAGCTCTTGTCGGCGCTTGGCGATCTCGGGAGTCGGGAGCCTCGACAGCTCGGCCCGCGTCGCCTCGTCGTGAGCGGCGCTCTGCGCTCGGTCGCGCTCGGTCGCCTGGGCGAGCTGGCCGAGCGCTCCCCGGTCCTCGACCGAGGGCGGGGCGAACTCCGCGCGCTCGGCCCGGATCTCTTGCGTCGCGTAGAGGTAGGTCTCCTCGCGACTCCTTGAGGTGGCGACGTAGAACTCCTGCTTGTCCATGCTCGGGTCGGCCATCACGTAAGCGCGGTCCACGGTCGCCCCCTGGGCGCAGTAGGTGGTGACCGCATAGGCGTGCTGGAGGGCGGCGACTTCCCCGTTCAAAGTGGTTTGGGCGAGGTAGTCGGGTCCGACCTCCACGGTGCGGGGGCGGTCGATCCCCTGGAGCACGGTGCCGCCCTGCTCGGCGTTGACCTCGGCAACCTGCCAGCGCTCGCGATTGTAGATCTGGTTGGCGTAGTCGTTGACGCGGGTGATGACCTGATCGCCGGCGGCAAAGCGCGCCCCGCCAACCTCGATCTCATGCTCTCCCAGCATCCCTTCGCTGCGAAGCAGTTCCCTGGCTGCCGAGTTCAGCCTCTCCACCTCGGCGTTTCGCTGCGCCACCATCAGGGCGTCGTCTCCCTCGCGGAACGAGGCGAACCAGTCGCCGACCATTGCCTCTCGTCTTGCGTCGGCGTCGGGAGCCACCGTCACGCGCTCTTCTGAGCGGTAGAGGGCGAGGGCCTGCGCTCCCTCCCCTCCGCGGATGCGCTTGGCCGCCTCGCGGTCAAGCTCGAAGTTGTGGCGGATCACTTCATCGAGGACGACGGGATCGGTTCCCTCCGCGATCACGGAGAACAGTCCTCCGGCCTCGATCGCGTCGAGCTGCCCTGGGTCGCCGATCAGAACCAGCTTTGACCCGGCCGCCTCGGCGTGGGATATCAGCCCCGCCATGTCCTCGGTGCCGACCATGCCCGCCTCGTCAATGAGGAGGATCGTTCGCTCGTCCAGCTCGACGTAGCCTCGGTCGAGACTGCCGAGCAGCCCGGCCACCGTGTTCGCCTCGAGCCCGTGGTCGGCCAGCACGTTCGCCGCCTTCCAGGTCGGGGCAGCCGCCTGGACCCTGAAACCGGCTTGCGCCCAGCCTTCGGCGGCGGCCACGGTGGCGAAGGTCTTGCCGGTCCCCGCCTCGCCGATCACGACGACTATCCCCTCGCGTCCTGCGAGCAGGCGCTCGACCATGCGGCGCTGGTCGGGCTTGAGGCTCGGGCGGTCCTTGATCGTCCGGGCCGCGATCACTTCCCCGGCGACGCCTCGGGGCTCGGTGGCCATCTTCTCGGTGCTCTCCAAGGCTCCGCGCTCCAGCTCCCAGATGCGCTGGGTGGTGAAGCGCTCGCCTTTGGCTCCCTCCGAGACGGGGATCACGACCTTGGAGGCGAGGAAGGCGTCGGCGGTGGCCTCGACTTCGCGGGCAGGGGCACCGCTGGGCAGCAGGTTGGCGACCGCCTGGATCGCCTCGCGGCGGTCGAAGTGGGAGGCGTGGGCGGTGACGGCGCGGTCCAGTGCGTCGAGAGTCATCGTCGCCTGCGGCTCGACCGTCTTCCCCTGGGTGGCGGCGATGCTCTCGTGGGTGAGGCCGATCTCGGCTCCCTGCTCCGTCCAGCGCTCGCGCAGGCTCTCTCGCGTCGCCTCGCGGTCCTTGACGTGGCGGGTGGTCAGGGTGGCGACCTGGCGGGCCTTGGCCGAGGCTCCGGGACCGGCGGCTTCGAGGATTTCGGCGCGGCGGGTGGAGAACGTCTTCAGCCACTCGTCTTTGAAGCCCTCGATCTCAGCGATGCCCTTGCGCACCTCCTGCCAATGCACCCCGAGGGAGCGGGACAGCTCGTGGCGGAGGTTGGCCTCGTAGAGGTAGCTGGCGGTCTTGGCGTGTTCGTAGATCGCCGGGTGGTAGAGGCGCGACCACTTGCCATCTGGTCCCTTCGTCGCGTTGGCGACGAGGACGTGGGTGTGGAGTTGGGGGTCGCCGTTGCGCGAGGAGCGGTGCTGGTAGGCGGCGGCGAGGTAGCCGTTGCCCTGGACGAACTCCGAGCCTCCGGCCCCTCGTCTCGTCCAGCAGGCGTGAGTTTGCATGTAGCGCAGGGCGGCTTCTACTGAGCGCTGATGAGCGGCCGCCACCTCGGGGCCTCCCAGCGCCCAGGTCAGCGATACCGACTTGGGAGCCGAGAAGGTGAGGTCGAAGCCGGGGATCGGACCCTTGCCGCCGACCGGGCGCAAGCCCAAGGGCTCGCCGCTCGCCGGGTTGTTGCCGGTCAGCATCGCCGTGAGCTGGGCGGGGTCGACGTCCCCGGTGAGCCCAAGCTCGGTGGCGGCGTCGCCCATCCACTGGCCCTGCGCCTCGCCCTCGCCGGAGTAGTAATCCTCGGCGCCTTCGGCGACCTTCTCGGTGTAGTAGGCCTCCTGGCCCTTGCCCAGCTTTCCGATGCTGATCATCGGTAGGGGTGTCCGGACAGGAGGGCGGTTGCATCGGGGCGGGTTTCCATCCGCCTTCGATGTCCGGCGGGGAAGCGCAGCGCCCCCGGAAATCACTCCAGTGATAGGGCGTGAGGTCTCTTGCTGTTTGCTTTTGAGGTGGGGGCTGGAGGGCTCTCGGATGGTGCCTTTTCTCGCTGTTCTGGGTGCCTTTGCCCTCTGGCCTTGGCTGCCTTTCTCTTTCGTTTCTGGCTGGCTGATTTGGCTTGCACTGACTGGCTGGCTTTGGCCTGGGCAGCGATGCATCCGCCGCCCGCGCTGGACAGGAAGGGCGTGGGGCGCGTGGACGAGACACGGCAGGCGGCGAAGAATCCCCGGGGGCGTTTGCCCGCCGACGCGGACATATCCGAGGCGATGGTCACTCGGTTCGGACAGGGGTAGGGATGGCGAAGAAGCTCCCCGCGTCCATCCCGCGCATCGCCCTCACCCCGCCCGAGGCGGCGGCCGCCATCGGGGTCGGGCCGGACTTCTTCGACGCCAACGTCGCGCCGGAATTGCGGCTCGTGCGACGGGGGCGTAAGCGACTGGTGCCGGTCAGCGAGCTTGAACGCTGGACGGCGGAAAACGCCAGCCGGGTCCTCGGTGAGATGCGATGACCGGCAGCCTGCGCAGCGAGGTCGGAGCCGCGCAAGATTGCGAGCAGCTTCTAGGCTGCGCGGGATGGCCGACGACGCCGCCCTCAAGAAAGCCCGCAAAGACCTGCGCCGCGCTCAGGCCAACTTCGAGCGCAAGACCAAAGAAGCGCAGGCGGAACGCCTGGACGGCTTCAAGAGAGCGCAGAAGGCCGGGCTGTCCCTCCGGGAAATCTCCCAAGAGGTCGGTCTGCACTGGACCCGTATCGGGGAAATCCTCCGAGGCGAGTAGCCATTGTCGTAGGGAAAGTCCTACGACACTGCTAAGCTGCGGATCGCCAAAGCAAACAAGCGCCCCCCGGCGGCGCGCTAACGCCAACCGGGGGGCTGACCACAAGGAGAGGTACCTCCTCATGGCTGATCCAAACCCTACGGGTCGCGGCGCTGCCGTAGCCCTCCAATTCCCCGCCGGTCACGTTCGCTTCCTGCGCGAGACGTTCGAGGACGCCCGCGATGGCGTCAAGGACGAGCTGGCGAACGCAAGGCAAGTCAAAGACCCAGACCGCCTGCGCCGCGAGGAGGCCGCCTACGGGCGGCTCCTCGCGGCCCTTGACGAGCTGGTGATCGTCCCCGACGACGAGGTGCGCGAGGTCGTCGGAACGCTCGCCCAGATCATCGACGCGAGCAACGAGTACGAGCGGGTCGTCGCCGAGCACGAGGCCCTGCACGGCTTGCTCGGGCAACTCGGAGGCAAGAGCCGATGATCGACTTCGCCGCGCGCTTCGGGGACAACCTCGCCCGTCACCGCAAGAGGGCCGACCTCTCTCAAGAGGAGCTGAGCTATCTCAGCTCGCTACATCGAACCGAGATAAGCCAGCTTGAGCGTGGCTTGCGCCTCTGCCGCATCGACACGCTGGTCAAGCTGGCAGCCTCGCTGGAAGTCTTCTCCGACGATCTCCTGGCCGGGATCACCTGGACCCCAGGCAACTACCGCCCCGGTGGGTTCGTGGAGAAGGAGCACGAAGAGTGAGAGTCGCCGACCAGTTCGGCCGCAACCTCGTCTACTGCCGCAGGCGGGCGAAGCTCTCCCAGGAAGAGCTTGCCGTGCGGGCATCCCTGCACCGCACGGCGGTCGGCCAGCTTGAGCGCGGCGAACGGGTCGCCCGCGTGGACACCGTGGTCAAGCTCGCAGGTTCCCTCGGCATCCCGCCGGAGGAACTGCTCGACGGGATGGGGTGGGACCCCGGCGGGACTCGGCTGGGCGCGTACACCTGCGGGGGCGAAGGCTGATGGCGACCGGGATCCGCAAGCGCCATTCCGAGGGTTGCCCGGCTCACCGGGGCGGGCGCTGCAAGTGCCGGGCGGGGTGGGAGGCGTCTGTCTACTCACCCCGCGATGGCAAGAAGCTCCGCAAGCGCTTTCGGCGCGAGTCCGAAGCACGGTCCTGGCGGGCCGAGACCAAGCGGGCGCTCGACCACGGCACCCTGCGAGCGCCGACCCAGACGACGCTGAGGGACGCAGCCGAGGAATGGCTCGCCGGGGCGGAGGCGGGCGAGATCAGGAGCCGCTCGGGGCATCCCTACAAGCCAGCAACGCTGCGCGGCTACAGGCAGGCGCTTGAGGATCGGGTGCTCCCGCTGATCGGGAATTGGAAGCTCAGCGCCGTGACGACGCTGGACTTGCAGGAGCTTGTGGATCGGTGGCTGGGGGAGGGCCAGCAAGCCTCAACCATCCGCAACGCGATCAAGCCGTTGCAGGCGATCTTCCGCCGTGCGCGCTCGCGGGGTGGACTGCCGCTGAACCCGACTCACGACCTAGAGCTACCGGCAGCGCATCCCAACGAGGTCGAGATCGTGTCCCCCGAGATAGCCGCCGCCCTACTGGCCGCCGTACCGGTCGAGGACCGGCCGGTCTGGGGCACGGCGCTGTACGCGGGGCTGCGGTACGGCGAGCTGAGGGCGCTGCGCTGGTCGGCCGTGGATGCAGACACAGGCACGATTCGGGTGGTCGAGAGTTGGGACCCGAGGGAGGGGCGCATCGCGCCCAAGACCCCAACGTCGCGGCGGGCGACGCCGATGCCGGGGCTGTTGCGCGACCTCATGCTGGAGCACCGTCTGAGGCGTGGCGAGCCGCCCGACGATGCCCTCGTCTTCGGCGACGGCGATCAGCCGTTTCACGCCGCCAGCCTCTATCGCCGCGCCGACCGGTCTTGGGAGGCGGCTGGGCTGACGGATCGCCTGCGGCTGCATCAGGCTCGGCACACGTACGCCTCGTTCATGATCGCCGCTGGGGTAAACCCGAAGGCGCTATCGGCTTTCATGGGCCATAGCTCGATCAAGGTGACGTTTGATCTTTACGGGCACTTGATGCCCGGAGCGCGGAGCGATGCCATTGCACTTCTTGACGCTTTCTTGACCCGCACAGACGAGTGTGTTTTTTCAACAGTAAGAGCGGCTGAGACCGAGCAAGCTGCAAGCGAGTTGCATCGGACGTGAGCCGAGTCGACATCTTTCCCGCCGGTCTCGGTTTTAGCCTGCGGTGTCTATGTTCGAGATCGACTTTCTACCCGTGGGCGAGGAGGCAGCGCATGGGGACGCGATTGCGCTGCGGTACACCCAGCCAAACGGGGAATGGGTCCACGGTGTCATCGACGCTGGATACCGCGGCGACGGTGAGCGGCTGCTGGAGCATATTCGGACCTACTATGATCCCGAAGGGCTCGACTTCGTCTTGCTGACGCATCCAGACGCCGATCATGTCAATGGCATGGGCGAGGTCATGCGGGGGATCAAGGTCGGCAACCTCCTCTTGCATCGCCCCGAACAGCACGGGTTTCCCGGCAACAGTGGGGCCAAACCCGCGTCGGAACTCGTTGAGCTTGCCGAAAAACAGGGGACAAAGGTGATCGAACCCTTCGCGGGCACTGGCGGATTCGAAGGGACGTTCATGGTTGTTGGACCCAGCCAGGAGTACTACCGGGAGCTGTTGCAAGAGCAGGAGACGACAACAAAGGCAGCACCGAAGCCCGAGGCCGTTCGTTTGGCGGAGGCTCTCGCAGTCGAACCTCAGCCGGAACTGCCGGATTTTCCAGTCGAGCTGCCGTTTGACGATGACGGCGGGACGAATCCACGAAACAACTCCAGTGCAATCCTCCAAATACTCAATGGGGATGAGCGCTTGCTATTTACGGGAGACGCAGGGGTTCCCGCCATTGACAGAGCGATGGACCAGCTTGAGAGGAACGGTCAACTCGGCCCTCTCAAGCTCTTCCAGGTTCCACACCACGGCAGTCGACACAACCTCGACAGCGAGACGCTGGATCGGGTGCTGGGTCCAATCGGGCAAGACGGAGATGGGGTCGGCATAGTCAGCGTTGCACCAAAAGATCCGAAGAAACCATCGCCGCGCATCACAAACGCTTGCGGTCGGAGGGGCTATCGCGTATGGGCGACCGCAGATACCACGGGGTGGTTGAGGTATGCGCCCGACGACGCCCCGGATCGTGACGGTAGCCCGGTTGACCCGATTCCGCCCAAGGCGGAGCCGCCCGACTCTTAGCCGTCGATATGCAGCTCGACAGTTACGCGATTCGGGCTAGGCAGATGCCGGTACTGATCGTCGTACTGCCCGTGGTGGTTCTTCTTGCCGTGAGCGTTCTCAGTGCGTCCACCTTCGGGGTTGCGACCGGCGTCATCGTCGGTGCTTTGTCGATCTTGGGAGCACAACTGGGACGTGATCGCGGTCGCGATCTCCAGGACAGGCTTTGGTCGGATTGGGGCGGTGCGCCAACGACTCAATCGCTGCGTCTCAGCGGCTCCGAGCAATCCGCCTACGTATCGCAATGCCGGGCGGATGCTGAGCGGATCTTGTCTGCTGCACTACCGTCGAGTGAGGAGGAGGAGAGGGACCCCGTGGCGGCCGACGAACGATATGCGGCAGCGGTCCAGGGGCTAATCGCGCGGACCCGGGATCGAAAACGATTTCCGCTTCTATTTGAGGAGAACGTCAACTATGGCTTCCGGCGAAACTGCCTCGGCTTGCGTCGTTACGGGATTGGCGTATGCGTCGTGGTCGGTATGGCTGCTGTCGCTTTGTTGATCGTCGGATCGGGGTCCCTCGGTAGTCGGCTGACGGATTGGTCCTGGCCGCTCGCCGCTGCCTTTGGGCTCGGAGCTTTCTGGCTCAAGGTCGTCACCCCAGACTGGGTGCGGCTGCCAGCTGATGCCTACGCCCGGCGGCTGTTTGAGGCTGCCATCACGCTTGGTTAGTGCTCGCCGCTGGCACCCAGGCTGGCACCCGTGGCAGCTAAACCGCTTGAACAAGCCGACCAGGGCTGACCGGTCGCGCCTGCAAAGCCGTTTACACCGGTTCGATTCCGGTGGGCGCCTCTGGCTCCGGTGCTGGCAGAGATTCTTCGCTTGCCAGAGGGGTTTGGGTTTCATTCTCACGCTCGATGACGAGGCAGACGCACCGGCTGCATAAACTCGCCGCCGGTCGTGGGTCGAAAGCGAGATATCAAGCAGTTTCGGCAAGCCTGCAAGGAGGTGGGTTTGACCGTGCAGGAGCGTTATGAGGCGAGCGAGGCACTGCATGCCGAGAAGCTGTCCGGGAGTGTGCAGGCCGATATGAGCTATGGAGAACTGCTGGACTGGCTGCGACAATGGAAGGGCTAAATGGCAACCGCCGTAGGACTTGACGCTTCGCCTCTCAATGTCCTGCGCTCCATGCGCGGGAGGATTGTCGATGCTCGGGTTGCCTATCCGGAGGTCCTACACGTCGAGGTCAAGGACTCGGCGGGCGAACTCTGGCGACTCGCCACCCAGGACGCGGAGTGGTCGCCGTCCGATCCTGCCGAGTTGGTGGGTCGGTCGGTGGACGATGCCGATATCGACGGAGAGACGGGCGAGCTGCGCTGCAAGCTCTCCGATGGCTCCTTGCTCGACGTGAAACCTGCGGCCCGCGAGGCGGAGGACGACCCGCCGAATTGGGAGCTTATTACGCCGAGCGGGGTCGTTCTGGAGTTCGGGCCCGGCGTGCGCTGGCAGATCGGCAGCGCCGATAGCCGCGCATCCGCTCGCGCTTGATCAGCACGGATCGCGCCGGGACCGTGGTTCCGGTCTTCTGAACTTATTAGCGGCAGTCCTTGTGAATAAACTCGCGGCGGATGGAAGATTGAGAGCGGTGCAAACGCGCCTGCAAAGCCGTTTACACCGGTTCGATTCCGGTGGGCGCCTCTGCTTGGCTGTACCGTCTTAACAGCCGCTTCATTGCTCGCAAGTAGACTGAGCGTGATGAATCGATTGGGTTGGGGGGGTCGCCCATTTGCCGGGGTGAGACTCTTCGTGATTGCAGGGATCGTGTCTGGGCTGATGCTTGGGCCTGGGGCGGTCGCGGCGCAGGCTTTGCACCGCATTCCGACTTCGGCCGCCCAAGGGGCAGTCGATTTCTGGACGCCTGCGCGTATGGCCCGGGCGAAGCCGCTGGATCGCCTGCGTGCCGGCTCGCCGGCGGTGGCCGCCGGACCCTCGTCGTCCCAATCCCAATCCTCGGCGCCCCATCGCTACCCGCCGCTGGCACCAAGCGACGGTGCCAGCGCAAGCTCCGCCTCGGAAACCGTCGTCGATCCGGCCGCGCCGTTGGCAAGGACGAACGGCGTCGTCTTCATTGCCACTCCCTTCGGCCTCGGTCGCTGCTCGGGCACTTCCGTCAACGCCCCCAACTACAGCGTCGTCTTCACCGCCGCCCACTGCATCGACGACGGCTCCCCGTTCGGGCGGTTCTTCGCCCAGCGCTGGGTGTTCGTCCCCGGCTACAGATACGGCCAGAGGCCCTTCGGGGTGTTTCCGGCCAAGTGGCTGGACACGACGCGGCAATGGCCGAGTACCCAGAACGAGAATTTCGACGTCGGCGCCGCCGTCGTTTCCCGCAACGAACGCGGCCAGTTGCTTGCCAAGGCGGTCGGTGGAACGGGCATCGCCTGGGGACTGAAGCCGCGTCAGGTGTTCGACGTCCACGGCTACTCGGCGGAAGCTCCCTTCGACGGTGAAACGCAGCAGGTCTGCAGGCAGACGCCGTTCCTCGGGCACGACCCGCGCTCGTTCCTGACGCCGGGGCCGCTCAACCTGGCGGTCGATTGCGAAGCGACCGGGGGCTCGTCCGGAGGGGGCTGGACGATCAGGGGGCGCATCCTCAACAGCGTCACCGACTACGGATACTCAGGGGACCCCGGTACCGAGTACGGGCCCTATTTCGGTCGCGAGGTGGGGCGGCTGTACGTGAGGGCGAGGCGAGTGCGGTGATTCGGCGCTCGCTCGCACCGGTTGCGCTCGCGACGTCGTTCCTCCTGACACCAGTGGCCACCTCGGCGAGCCCGCTCGACATCCCCGCCGCCGCGCCGCCGAAGTTCCGCGCGGCGCTGCGCGCCAAGCTGCACATGAGCGAACGACGTTCCTCGTCGGAGCTGAGGATCGACCTCGGGAATCAGCACGGGTATCGGCTGATGGTCGTCGGGGTGGACAACGTGGTCGCCTTCGTCGCCCTCGACGAACGCCGGCGATCGCAGAGCTTCCACTCGCAGTCTCTGAATTCGATCTCCCAGGTGGCCACGGCCTACGTTACGCACGGGGTCGTCACCCCGACCCGCATCGAGGGCTCCTTCGGCCGCTTCGGCAGCGTCGCCGTCAGGTTCCACCCGTCCGGCCGAACTTCTATTCAGGCGCTTCGCCACTGCAGGGGAAAGCGCGGCTATGTGACCCGCTACGGGGCTTTCGTCGGCAACGTTCGGTTCACCGGCGAGGACAAGTACGTGGCCGTGCGGGCCCATCGCGCTCGCGGTCGGGTTCGCGGGCCGCGCCACGTCCGCTGTCGCGGGGGGCGGACCGTGCGACCCGTGTCTCGTCTCCGCGCGAGCGGAAGCCGCGGCAGCGGGGGCCGCGCGACGCTCTTCGCCGAGCACCGCACGGCAACTGCCGGAACCGAAGTGCTCGCCTTCCAGGCCGGCCGCATCACCCTCCTGCTGGCCCTGGCCGAAGAAAGCCTGGGGCGGATGGCGATTCTGCGCTACGCGCTCGAGATCGCGTCGGGCCCGGTTCTCGACCACGACGACGCGCTCACCTCGGCGACCCTCGCTCCGCCGCGCCCGTTCCACGGCAAGGGCATCTACGAGGCGGCGCCGGACGGGACGAGAACCTGGAGCGGCTCGCTCTCGGTGGCCTTCCCCGGAAGTCCGCGCCTTTCCCTGACCGGATCCGAATTCGCCGCCAAGCTCGAGGTCGGCTTCTGAGGATGGCGGTGCGGACGACGGAGGTTCGTTTCTCGACGCAGGGGGACGGCGACACCGTCGACATCACCGCCGAGCTCCAGCGAGCCGTGGCAGAGGCAGGCGTCGAAGACGGGCAGGCAACGGCATTCGTCCGGGGCTCGACCGCAGCGATCACGACGATGGAGTACGAGCCGGGGGGTGTGCGCGACCTCGCCACGATGCTCGACCGGCTCATCCCCGCCGAGGGCGACTACGAGCACAACCGGCTCAACCATGACACCAACTCGCACGCGCACCAGCGTGCCTCGGTCGTCGGTCCCTCCCAGGCGGTGCCGGTGGCCGGCGGGCGATTGCAGCTCGGGACCTGGCAGCAGGTCGTGCTGCTCGACTTCGACGACCGCCCGCGCGAACGAACGATCGTCATCCAGGTCCTCGACTGAACGGAAAAGGGCCCCCGAAGGGGCCCTCTGTTCCCGAAGGACGTACCACCAAAGAAGCTGTTCTCCCTGGCTCGTCGGTCCTAAGCTCTGATAGATAAACACCGAGTCCGGGAAATAGTTGCACCGCTTGCATCGGCGCTTGCAACTCCAACCTTTAGTCGGCGCCGCCGGGTGCCCTGCCGCTGCTAGATTCAGGTTCTTCCGGGCGTATAGCTCAGTTGGGAGAGCGCCGCCTCGACAAGGCGGAGGTCACTGGTTCGAGCCCAGTTACGCCCATCGCCCGGCCCCTCGCGAGCTTAGACCCCCGCCGGCAGCTTCACCTCGGTGAGCCGGATGCTGTTTCCCGAGGGGTCGCGGAAGCCGGAGTCGATCCCGTAGGGACGCTCTTCCGGCATTTCGCTGAACTCGACCCCGCGACCCTTCAGCTCCTCGTAGGAGGCCTGGCAGTCGTCGGTGGTGAGGAAGACCGTGCCGGCGAAGCCCTTGGCCATCAGCGTGCGCACCTGCTCCGCGGTTTCCCCGTCCATCACCGGCGCCTGCGGTATCGCCATCAGGACGATCGAGACGTCCTCCTGTCCCGGAGGGGCGACGGTGAGCCAGCGAAAGCCGTCCATCTCGGGAAGGGTGACGTCGGCACGCACCTCCATCCCCACCTTCTGCGTGTAGAAGGCGAGCGCTTCCTCCTGGTCGTGGACCCATAGCTGCGCGTTGGCGATCCTGATCATCTTTCGTCTCCTTAGAGTCGACTTGAACGATTGCGGCCGATGCTAGGTCGGCGCCGGCGCCTTGTCTTCTCGAAACGTGCGGTGTTGTGGGCGGGCGTAAGCGCGCACCACGCAGCCCGGGACCAGCGACGCAGCCCGGGACCAGCGATTGGCTGGTCGCCGGAGGATGTTCGGCGCGGTAGGCCGTGGGGGAGACGCCGAACGCCCGCGTGAAGCTGGTCGTGAAGGAGCCGATGCTGCGCAGGCCGACCGAGAGGCAGATCTCGGCCACCGAGTGGTCGGTCGTGCGCAACAGCGCCGCCGCCCGCTCGAGGCGGCGGGTCAGCAGGTACGCATGGGGCGAGTCGCCGAAGGCGCGCCGGAACTCGCGGCTGAAGTACGCCTTGGAAAGCCCCGCGGCGCGAGCGAGGTCGTCGACCTCCAGCGGCTCGGCATAGCGGGCGTCGGCGAGGTCCTTGGCGCGCAGCAGGTGGCGGGCTGGCGGGACATGCGCCATGCGCTCAGTCTAGGCTCGCGACCTCGTGATCGGGACCTATGCAGCCGTGCTTGCCGTCTGCGCCGCATCGCTGGCGATCGGACAGGCGGCGATTGCCCTTTGCGGCATGCGACGTTGGTCGTGGCTGGCACCCGCGGTCGGGTTGGCGCTGCTCTGCGCGGCCTGCTGGGGGACGGTGCGATTGCCGGGGCATGGAGCGGTGTCGGCGGTATGCGTCCTGTTGCTCACCGTCGCCTCGATCGGCTACCTCTGGCGACGCCTCGAGGGCGGTGGAGAGGCCCTGCGAGTCGGCTTGCCGGTCGCTGCCCTCGCACTCCTTGCCACCGCGCTTCCCTTCGTCGCCGAAGGCCACTTCGGCATCCTCGGCACGAGCTTCAACCCGGATATGTCGCAACACCTGCTCGCCGCCGACCGCCTCGCCGCCGGTCAGGGCTCGCAGCTCCTGCACCAGGGCTACCCGCTCGGCCCGCACGCGATCGTCGTCGCCCTGAGCAAGGGCCTTGGGATCGGCCTCGTCCCGGGCTTCACCGGCCTCACGATCGCCGTCGCCGTCCTCGCTTCCCTCACCGCCCTCACGGTCTTCGCCGACCAACAGGCACCGCTCCGCATCCCGGCGTCCCTCGTCGTTGGCTTCGCCTACATGGTCGCTTCCTACTTCGCCCAGGGCGCCTTCAAGGAGACGATGCAAGCCCTCTTCTTCCTCGCCTTCGTCCTCGCATTGCGAGAGACCACGGCCAATCCCGAATGGCGAGAACTGCCATTGCGCTTCGTCCCCGCAGCTCTTCTAGCAATAGGGTCCGTCTACACGTACAGCTTCCCGGGCCTCATCTGGCTGATCCCTGCCGCTGCCATCTGGGCGGTCATGGAGCTCGCCCGCAGCAGAACCGTCTCTTCCGCGGGTGGCGCGGATGCGGGGGGGCCGAGAACGGAGGCCCTGCCCCCGCCCGCAGGTCCCCCCGCAGCCGCGACAGGACCCGCGGTCGGCAGGTCTGTCCTTTGGGCGTCCCTCATATTCCTCGTCCTGATAGCCCCCGAGATCGGCCGGATGATCGACTTCCACGCTTTCGAGACCTTCGACCCCAACGGCCCCGGCCTCGGCAACCTCTTCGGCCAGATCTCGCCCTTCGAGGCGCTCGGCATCTGGCCCTCGGGCGACTTCCGCCTCTCTCCCGGCGATGGCGCCGTTCCCGCCTTCGGCTACCTCCTCGGCGCAGCCTTCGCCTCGATCCTGCTCGCCTACGGCACCTTCCTCACCTGGCGCCGCCGTGAGACCGCGATCCTCTCCGGCCTCTCCGCCGCGGCCCTCGCCTACGCCGCGGCGCGCCTGGGCGGTACCCCGTACACGGCCGCCAAGGCGATCGAGATCGCGGCGCCGGTCGCTGCGCTCGTAATCGTCCTGCCGTTGCTGCGCCGCCCGGTGGCATGGCTCTATCTGCTCGCCGCCGCCACCTGCTCGCTGCTTGCCTTCGCCAACGCTCCTGTCGGTCCGCCCAGCTACTCGCCGGCGCTGACCGGATTCCGCGCCGACGTCGGCAAAGGGCCGACGCTGGTTCTCGCCTCGCCCGAATTGCTGGACGAGGACCACGGCACCCCGTACATCGCCTGGGAGATGCGCGGCGGGCGCGTCTGCATCAAGGCGACAGGCGAAGCCGATTCCAAGCCTCCGTCTGGAGTTCGCTTCGTCGTCACCGAATCGACGTCGCCTCCCTACCCGCGTTTGCGCCTGCTGCGGCACGCCGGCCCCTACTCGCTCTGGGAACGCACGACCCCGGTCCACGGCGAAAGCCCCTGTCCGCTGATCGCCGTCCGCCAGGCCCGCCAAGGCTCCCCACCCTGAGCAGCGCGCGGATTGGTGGGTGGTGGCGGCCTGGGTAGCATGGCCGCATCGAGGCGGCGACGCAGAAGATCACGGTCAAACTGCCCGACGGGACTCCGTTGGAGCTCGACGTCGGCGCCAACGGGGCTGACGCGGCCGGCGCGATCGGGCCGGGCCTTGCCAAGGCGGCGCTGGCGATCCGCGTCGACGGCAAGACGTGTGACCTCACGGCTGTGCTTCCCGATGGCGCGGAGATCGCGATCGTCACCGATCGCGATCCGGAGGGCCTGGAGCTGATCCGTCACGACGCCGCCCACGTGATGGCCGAGGCGGTGCAGGAGCTCTACCCCGGCACCAAGGTGACGATCGGGCCGGCGATCGAAAGCGGCTTCTACTACGACTTCGACTTCCCCGAGGACGTCAAGGTCACCGACGCCGACCTGGAGAAGATCGAGGCCGCGATGCGCGCCCACATCGCGGCCGACGAGCCCTTCGAGCGCCGCGACGTGCCGGTTGCCGAGGCGATCGAGATCTTCGAGGGCCAGGGCGAGGACTACAAGGTCGAGCTGATCCGCGACCTGATCTCAGGCGAAGGCGTCGAGACCGTTTCGCTCTACCGCAACGGCCCCTTCGAGGACCTCTGCCGGGGTCCGCACGGCCCTTCGACAGGCCGGATCAAGGCGATCAAGCTCAGCTCGCTGGCGGGCGCCTACTGGCGCGGCGACGAGAAGCGCCAGATGCTGACCCGCATCTACGGCACCGCCTTCTTCTCGAAGAAGGACCTCGAGCAGCACCTCGAGCGGATCGAGGAGGCGAAGGCGCGCGACCACCGCCGCCTCGGTCCCCAGCTCGGCATCTTCATGCTGCGCGAAGAGTCGCCCGGCATGCCCTTCTGGCTGCCCAACGGTACGACGCTGCTGAAACTGATCGAGGCCGAGGTGCAGGCGCAGCTGCGCAAGCGCGGCTACAGGGAGATCGCCACGCCGCAGGTCCTCGACGAGGAGCTCTGGCACCGCTCGGGACACTGGGACAACTACCGCGACGACATGTACTTCATGCAGTCCGACGAGCGTCGCCTCGCGCTGCGCCCGATGAACTGCCCCGGCGCCTGTCTCGTCTTCGACTCCGAGCGCCACTCCTACCGCGAGCTGCCGCTGCGCCTGGCCGAGTTCGGCCGCGTATCGCGCAATGAGCGCGAGGGCGTCCTGCACGGCCTGCTGCGTGTCCGTGCCTTCACCCAGGACGACGCCCACGTCTACTGCACCGAGGACCAGATCGCCGACGAGGTCGCCGACATCTGCGAGGCGATCGACGAGCTCTACGCCCGCTTCGGCTTCGACGACGTGCGGGTCGAGCTCTCCACCCGCCCGGACAAGTCGATGGGGAGCGAGGAGCAGTGGGCGAAGGCCGAGGCGGCGCTGACCGAGGCGCTCGAGCGCCAGGGCCGCGAGTACGAGCTCAACCCCGGCGACGGTGCCTTCTACGGGCCGAAGATCGACTTTCACGTCACCGACGCCCTCGGCCGCTCCTGGCAGTGCGGCACCTGCCAGCTCGACTTCCAGATGCCCGAGCGCTTCGACCTCACCTACGTCGGCGCCGACGACGCGACTCATCGGCCGGTGATGATCCATCGTGCCCTGCTCGGCTCGATGGAGCGCTTCGCCGGCATCCTGATCGAGCACTACGCGGGCCGCTTCCCGGTCTGGCTGGCGCCGGTGCAGGCGATCGTCCTGCCCGTCTCCGACAAGCACAACGAGTACGCCGACCGTGTCGTCGCCGAGCTGCGCGAAGCCGGGGTGCGCGTCGAGGTCGACGAGCGCTCCGAGTCGGTCGGCAAGAAGATCCGCGACGCCGAGTTGGGCCGCTACCCGTACATGCTGGTGGTCGGCGACCGCGAGCTGGAGGCGGGCGCCGTTGCCGTTCGCTCACACGAAGAGGGCGAGCTGGGGGCGATGCCGGTCGCGGACTTCGCCGCCCGTGTCTATACTGCGACCACTTGACTGAAGGCACGCCAAACACCTCGCGCCGCCACTGAGCGCCCCGTGCCTGTGTCCCTCTTCCTCGTCCGCTTGATGCCCGACTCCTCGCTTCGATAGTGCCGGTTCCGCGCAGGTTCGATCGGCGCCCACCAGAGCGCGACACGACCCGGATCAACGAGCGCATCCGCGTGCCGAAAGTGCGCCTGATCGGCGCCGACGGCGAGCAGCTCGGCGTCGTAGAGATCGCCGAGGCTCTGAAACGCGCCCAGGACGCCGACCTCGACCTGGTCGAGGTGGCGCCCAACTCGAAACCGCCGGTGACCCGGCTGCTCGACTACTCGAAGTACAAGTACGAGCAGGAGCAGAAGCAGAAGGCCGCTCGCAAGCACCAGCAGCAGGTGAACATCCGCGAGATCAAGCTGCGGCCGAAGATCGCCGACCACGACTACGAAACCAAGAAGGGCCATGTCGAGCGCTTCCTCCGTCACCAGGACAAGGTCAAGATCACGATCATGTTCCGCGGTCGCGAGCAGGCCCACCCGGAGCGGGGCAGGGCGCTGCTCGAACGCCTCTTCGAGGACCTCGACGGCCTCGCCGTGATCGAGCAGCAGCCGTTGCAGGAAGGGCGCAATATGAGCATGCTGCTGGCGCCGGGCAAAGAGGCGGCCAAGGCCGAGGCGGAGACGAAAGACGAGTCGGAGGCGAAAGCCGACGACGCGGCTGCGTAGGGCCGATCTCAGCAGGCCTCCGCTTAACTTTTTCGAGAGTCGCGAATAGCTGGGTGCGGGCCTGCGCCCGCGAAAAAGTACAAGACGCTCCGACCTACTGAGATCGGCCCTTCAGTTCGTGACGACGTCGGCGATCCGCCCTGACGCGTGGCCGTCCCAGAGGGGCGGTGGCGCGGGCCTCTTGGCCGGTCGCTGAGCTAGAGCTGCTGGTATCTGGGGGATCGCGGCGGGGTCGAGGCCGAGGAGAGTGTTGGTGCCGGCGGTGATCGTGATCGGGCGCTCGGTGTTGTCGCGCAGAGTGAAGCAGGGGATGCCGAGGTAGGTCGTCTCCTCCTGGATGCCGCCGGAGTCGGTGAGCACGGCGCCGGAGTCGGCGAGCAGGGAGAGGAAGTCGAGGTAGCCGAGCGGCTCGGAGAGCAGCAGGCCCGGATGCTCTGACTCGACCGACTCCATCATCGATCGCGTGCGGGGGTGGACCGGAAAGACGACCGGCATCTCGCGGGCCAGCGCCGCCAGGTGCGAGATCGTCTTCGGCAGCAGCGGTCCGTCGACGAGGGCGGGGCGGTGCAGGGTGACGAGGACGTAGGAGCCCGGCTCGACGCCGAGCCGAGCCGCCGTGCCCGCCCCCCGGAAGCGCTCTTCGAGGGCGACCAGGGTGTCGATCATCGTGTTGCCGACCAGGTAGATGCGATCGGCCGGGATTCCTTCGGCGTGCAGGTTGTCGTTTGCCTCCGGGCTGTGGATGAAGAGGTGCGCCGAGAGCTGGTCGGTGACTATCCGATTTAGCTCCTCCGGCATCGTGCGGTCGAAGCTGCGCAGTCCCGACTCGATGTGGGCGATTGGAATCTGCATCTTCGCCGCGGTCAACGCCGCCGCCATCGTCGAGTTGACGTCGCCGGGGACGATCACCAGGTCCGGTCGCTCCTCGGCCAGCACGGGCTCGAGCCGCTCCATCACCCGCGCTGCCTGCTGCGCGTGGCTGCCCGAGCCGACCTCGAGCATGTAGTCGGGCACCGGCACGCCAAGGTCTTCGAGGAAGACCTCCGACATGAGTCGGTCGTAGTGCTGACCGGTGTGGACGAGCGCATGGCGACCTTCCGGCAGACGCTTACGCAGGGCGCCGATCACCGGCGCGGTCTTGACGAAGTTGGGCCGCGTACCGACCACGTAGACGATGCGCATCGGCGCCACAGTATCCGCCGGTCTGCTTCAATAGCCGTCCCGTGCCCAAGATGAAAACCCATTCCGGCGCCAAGAAGCGCTTCCGCAAGACGGCCACCGGCAAGCTGCGCGGCAGGCGGGCTTACTCGAGTCACATCCTCGAGAAGAAGTCGCCGAAGCGCAAGCGGCGGATGGCGCGGCCGGTCGAGATCGCCCCGTCCGACGTCAAGAACGTCCGGCACCTGCTCGGAGGCTCGAAGTGAGCCGGGTCAAACGCTCAGTTCACGCGCGCAAGAAGCGGCGCAAAGTCCTGAAAGAAGCGAAAGGCTATTTCGGGCGCAAGCACTCCTCCTACCGTTTCGCCAAGGAGCAGGTGCAGCGCTCGGGCATGTACGCCTACCGCGATCGGCGCAACCGCAAGCGTGAGTTCCGCCGGCTCTGGATCACCCGCATCAACGCCGCCGCGCGGCTCGAGGGCATGAGCTACTCGGAGCTGATCCACGGCCTCGGCGAGGCCGGGGTCGAGGTGAACCGCAAGATGCTCGCCGACATCGCGGTCAACGACCGCGATGCGTTCCGCCGATTCGTGGAGCTAGCCCGGGAGGGTGCGGCCGCCTAGCCGCAACCCACACTCCACTTCCCGGGCGGGCCGTCTCACGGCCCGCTTTTTCGTTCCAGGAGAAGAAACCCAAAACCAGAACAGACAAGCCGATGATCGAGAGTCCCCACAACGAGAAGCTGAAGCTGGTGCGCAAGCTGCGTGATCGCAAGCACCGTGAGCGCGAGGGCGCCTTCGTCACCGAGGGCGAGGACCTGGTCGAGGCCGGGCTGGCGGCCGGCGCCGAGCCGCGCTTCTTGCTGACGGCGGCTGGCAGTGACCTTGGCGGCGAGGAGGTCGCCCCGGACCTGCTCGCCGAAGCGTCGAGCCTCGGCTCTGGGACCAGGGCGATCGCCGTCTGGCCGCAGCGCTGGGCCGAGACGGGCGACTCCCCATGCCTCTACCTGCACGGGGTTGGAGACCCGGGAAACGTCGGTGCGATCGTTCGCACCGCCCACGGCCTGCTCGGCGGGACCGTCGTCCTCGGTCCCGACTGCGCCGACCCGTTTTCGCCCAAGGCGGTGCGGGCGAGCATGGGTTCGATCTTCGCTCAGCCTGTCGCACGGGGTGGGGTGGAGGGCACCCCCGCACCTCGGGTCGCCCTCCTCGCACACGGCGGCGCCCCGCTGGCCGCGATCGACGGTGCCGCGACGATCTGCCTCGGCGCCGAGCGCGAGGGGCTGCCTGACGAGGTGCTCTCCGCCTGCGAGGGCCAGGTGACGATTCCGCTGCGCCCAGGCGGCGCCGAGTCGCTCAACGTCGCCGCCGTCGCCGCGATATGCGCCGAGCGGATATCTTCGCTCGCCATGCCGGAGGGCGACGACGATGCTTGACCGGATCGAGAAGATCGGGGTCGAGGCCGCGGCGGCGATCGAGGCGGCCGGCGGGACCGCCGAGTTGGAGGAGCTGCGGGTGCGCTATCTCGGCCGCAAGGCCGAGCTGACGACGATCCTGCGCGGCATCGCCGAGTTGCCCGCCGAGGAACGGGGCAAGGTCGGCGCGGGCGCCAACAAGGTGCGCACCGAGCTGGAAGCTGCGATCGAGGCGCGCGCCGCGGCGCTCGACGCGAGCGAGCTGGAGATGAGGCTCGCCGAGGACCGCATCGACGTGACCCTGCCCGGCGCCCCGCCCCGCCCGGTCGGCCACATCCACCTGATCACCCGCACGACGCGACAGATCGAGGACGTGATGATCGGTCTCGGCTACCGGGTGATGGAGGGGCCCGAGGCCGAGCACGACTACTACAACTTCACCGCGCTCAATCACCCGCCGGGGCACCCCGCGCGGATGCTGCAGGACACCTTCTACATCCAGTCCGACCCCGAGGTACTGCTGCGCACCCACACCTCGCCTGTGCAGGTGCGGGGGATGGAGTCGCAGCCGCCGCCGATCTTCATGATCGCTCCCGGCAAGGTCTACAGGCGCGACTCCGACGCCACCCACAGCCCGATGTTCCACCAGGTCGAGGGCCTGGCGATCGGCGAGGGGATCACGCTCGCCGACCTGCAGGGAACGCTCGATGAGATGCTGCGGGCGATCTTCGGTGCCGGCCGTGAGGCCCGCATGCGGCCGCACTTCTTTCCCTTCACCGAGCCGAGCGTCGAGTTCGACGTCTCCTGCTTCCAGTGCGAGGGCAGCGGCGAGCTGGCCGGCGGCGAGCGCTGCAACCTCTGCAAGGGGATCGGCTGGATCGAGATCGGCGGCGCCGGCATGGTCGATCCCAACGTGCTCGGCTTCGTCGAGTCGCAGGGCTACGACCCCGAGCGCGTGCAGGGCTTCGCCTTCGGCATGGGCGTCGAGAGGATCGCGATGCTGCGCCACGGCGTACCCGACCTGCGCCGCTTCTTCGACAACGACGTGCGGGTGCTGGGGCAGTTCTCATGAAGATTCCGTACTCGTGGCTGAAGGAGTACTGCGACCCCGGCATGCCCGCGGCTGAGCTGGCCGAGCGGCTGGCGATGACCGGCACCGAGGTCGAGCGGGTGATGGCCGTCGGCCCGCCCTCGGGTGAGGGCTTCGTCGTCGGCAAGGTGCTGAGCGCCGAGAAGCACCCCAAAGCGGACCGGCTCAGTGTCTGCTTGGTCGACACCGGCGACGGCGAGCGGACGATCGTTTGCGGCGCGCCCAACGTCGCGACCGGCCAGACCGTGCCCGTCGCGCTGCCCGGCGCCGTGATGCCGGGTGGGCAGGAGATCGGCGAAGCGAAGCTGCGCGGCGTGCGCTCGGCGGGAATGATCTGCGCTGCGGCCGAGCTCGGCGTGGGGGAGAGCCCTGAAGGCATCATGGTCCTTGAGGACGACGGGCTGGTGCCTGGGACGCCCCTCTCGGAGATCTTGCCGGTAGGCGAGGCGGTGCTCGAGCTGGAGGTGACGCCGAATCGGGTCGACTGCTTCGGCGTCTACGGCGTCGCCCGCGAGGTGCACGCGATCAGCGGCGCGCTGCTCGCTCCCGAGCCTTGGGCCGAGGACGCCGAGGCGACCGGCGAGGGTGAGGCCTCCGACTATGCCTCGGTCGCGGTCGAGGTACCGGAGCTCTGTCCGCGCTTCACAGCCCGCGTCTTCACCGACGTGACGATCGGCCCCTCGCCGCGTTGGCTGCAGGCGCGGCTGGCGGCGGCAGGCCAGCGGCCGATCAACAACGTCGTCGACATCACCAATTACGTGATGCTGCTCACCGCGCAGCCGCTGCACGCCTTCGACCTCGACAAGGTGCCGGATGGCGCGCTGACGATCCGCGCGGCGAGCAAGGGGGAGGAGATGACGACCCTCGACGGTGTCGAGCGCACCTTCGACGCTGAGACGGTCCTCGTCTGCGACGGCAACGGTCCTTCGGGGATCGCCGGGATCATGGGCGGGCAGACCTCCGAGGTCTCCGGGGACACGACGCGCGTCCTGCTCGAGGTCGCCAACTGGAACGGGACCAACATCCTGCGCAGCTCGCGTGCCCTGAGCCTGCGCTCGGAGGCCTCCTCGCGCTTCGAGAAGCAGCTCCACCCGGAGCTCTGCATGCGGGCACAGCGGATCGCCTCGAAGCTGATGGTCGAGCTCTGCGGGGCGAAGCTGGTGCCGGGGACGATCGACGTCGCCGCCGAGATTCCCGAGCCACTCGAGCTGCTCCTGCGCGGCGCCCGGGTCGAGGGCCTGCTCGGGATGCCGATCGAGCAGTCCGACCAGGTGGCCTATCTGGAGCGGCTCGGCTTCGACGTCGAGATCGCCGGCGAGGACCTGCAGGTCACGGTGCCGCCCGACCGCCACCACGACGTCACCCGTGAGGTCGACTTGATCGAGGAGGTCGGGCGCGTGCACGGCCTCGACGAGCACCTGCCCAGCACGCTGCCGGCGGTGCCCCAGGCGGGTGCGCTGACCCGCGAGCAGCGCCTGCGGCGCCGGGCCGAAGACGCGATGCGGGACCTCGGCTTCGACGAGGTCGTCGGCTGGAGCTTCACCGACCCGGACGAGGCCGCGAGATTGCGGATCGCCGTCGACGACCCGCGGGCCAACCCGGTCGTCATTTCCAATCCCCTCTCCGAGGACCAGTCGGTGATGCGCACGACCCTGCTGGGCTCGCTGCTCGACGTCGCCCAACGCAACCTCGCCCACGGCACCGCCAGCGTCGCTCTCTTCGAGTCCGGCCGCGCCTACCTCAACACCCCGCTCGCCGGTGATTTCCCGGGAGAGCGGCAGGCGCCGGACCACGAGCCGCAGCGGATCGGCTGCCTAGCCGTGGGACCGCTGGCTGCCAAGTCATGGCGCGGCGGCGGCGAGCCCGCCGACTTCTTTGCCCTCAAGGGAGGGCTGGAAGCGCTCGCCGGTCAGCTCGGGGCCGAGATCGACTTCGACCCGGCGGAGGAGCCGTTCCTTCATCCCGGTCGTGCCGCCGGGATCAGCGTCGGCGGCACGGCGGCCGGCTGGTTGGGCGAGGTCCATCCCCTCGTCTGCAGGGAGTGGGACATCGAGGCCGCTGTCGCCTTCGAAGTCGACCTGGCGTCCCTGATCGCTTCGGCCAGCGCCGGTGAGGAGACCTTCGACGACGTCACCACCTACCCGGCCGTCAACCAGGACATCGCGGTCGTCGTGCCATCCGAAGTCGCCGCCTCAGAGCTCCGTACCGCCGTTCTCAGCGCAGGAGGCGAGCTGCTCCACAGCGCCGAGGTCTTCGACCTCTACGAGGGCGAGCAGCTCGGCGCGGGTCGCAAGAGCATCGCCCTGCGGCTCGAGTTCCGCGCCGTCGATCGGACCCTCACCGACGAGGAGGTGGCGGAGCGCCGCACCGCGATCGAGGCCGAGCTGGAGAAGATCGGAGGTGAGCTCCGTGGTTGACGCGTTCGCGCAGCCGCTCGACGGCGACCCCGCTGCGCGGGTGCTGGTCGCCGGCGCTTCCGGCTTCACCGGGGCGCTCGCCGCGCACATCGTCTGGCGTCACCCGAAGCTGGAGTTGGTCGCCGTCACCTCGCGCAGCGACGCCGGCACGCGTCTCGAAACTCTCTATCCGCGCTACCGGGTGCCGCTAAAGCTGACCGAGCTCGACCTCGACGAGGTCGATGGCGTCGATGCGGCGATCGTCGCTTACCCGCATGGTGCCTCTGCGCCGGCCGTCGCTGCCCTGCGTGGGCACGGTGCTCTGGTCGTCGACCTCTCGGCGGACTTCCGCCTGCGCGACCTGCCGACCTACGAGCGTTGGTACGGCGAGCACGGTGCGCCTGAGCTGCTCGAGGACGCCGTCTACGGGCTCACCGAGCTCTACCGCGACGAGCTGCGCAAGGCAGAGTTGGTCGCCACCCCGGGCTGTTACCCGACCGCGAGTGTGCTGGCGCTTGCGCCCCTCGCCGAGCGCGGCCTGCTCACCGACGTCGTGATCGACGCCAAGCAGGGGGTCTCTGGCGCTGGCCGCGGCGGCAGCGACGCGATGCATTACGTGTCGATGGACGAGAACGCCTTCGCCTACAAGACCGAGGGGCACCGACACAGGCCCGAGATCGAACAGGAGCTGGCGGCGCTGGGCAGCCCGGCGCCGGTCACCTTCGTGCCGCACCTGCTGCCACTCGACCAGGGCGAGCTGTCCAGCTGCTACGCCCAGGTGAGCGAGCCCGTCTCGAAAGAGGCGCTGCAGGACCTCTACCGCGAGCGCTACGCCGGCGAGCCGTTCGTGCGGGTCGTCGACGGGCCACCCGGCCTGCGCGACGTGCGCGATACGAACGAGTGTCACGTCTATGTCACAGTCGAGGAGCGGGGCCGGGTTCTCGCCTTCTCGGCGATCGACAACCTATGGAAGGGCGCGTCGAGCCAGGGCGTGCAGAACCTCAACCTGATGCTGGGGCTCGACGAGACGATGGGGCTTCTATGAGTGGGGTCGATGGCTTCTTCAAATCGCGCTGGGTGACCCCGCCCGCCGGGGTCGAGGAGCTCGACCCGGCCCAGCTCGCCCCCGGCTTCCGGGCCGGTGCCGCACACTGCGGCCTCAAGGGGGGCGGCAAGACCGACGTCGGACTGCTGGTCTGCGACGCCGAGGAGGTGTCCTCGGCGATTCTGCTGACCCGCAACGCCTCGGCGGCCGCACCCGTTCGGGTTTGCCGCAAGCGCTGCGAGCAAGACGGCATCCGCGCCGCGGTCGTCAACGCCGGCAACGCCAACGCCGAGACCGGTGAGCAGGGCTACGCCGACGCGGTCGCGATGTGCGACAGGGCGGCGGAGAGGCTCAGCCTGCATCCGGAGGTCGTCGCCGTCGCCGAGACGGGCGTGATCGGCGTCCCCTTGCCGGTGGACGCGGTTCTCGGCGGGATCGACGAGGCGGCGGGCGTCCTCACCGAGACCGGCGGGGTTGCCTTCTCCGACGCGATCCTGACCACCGACCGCTGGCCGAAGCGCTGCACGCTGCGCGCCGGCGGCGTGACCGTTTCCGCCCAGGCCAAGGGCGGCGGCATGATCCAGCCGAACATGGCGACGATGCTCTGCTTCGTCCAAACCGATGCGGCGCTCGCCGACCCCGACGCCGCGCTGCGCGCCGCCAACGACGCCTCCTTCGAGCGGATCACCGTCGACGGCCAGATGAGCACCAACGACACCCTGCTGCTGCAGGCGACCGGGGCCTCGGGCGAGCCGCTTCCGGAGGGCCTGCTCGAGGCCGTCCTCCTGCAGCTGGCACTCGAGGTCGTCGCCGACGGCGAGGGCTCGAGCAGGGTCGGCCGCGTCCAGGTCGACGGCGCCGCTTCCGCCGCCGAGGCCGAGCGCGTCGCCCGCGCGATCGCCAACTCGCCCCTGGTCAAGACCGCCCTCTTCGGCCGCGATCACAACTGGGGACGGATCGCCCAGGCGGCGGGACAGGCGCTCGCCGGTGAGGATCTGGAGGAGATCGGCGGCGAGTCGATCGACAACGCCGAGCTGGCGGCGGAGGCGGCCGAGGCCGAGATCGGCCTGCGGCTCGACCGCGGTGAGCACAGCGCCCACGTCTGGTTCTCGGACCTCGGCTACGAGTACGTGCGGATCAACGCGGAGTACACGACGTGAAAAACACAACGGCAGCTGCTCTGCTCCAACTCACACCGGAAGAACCAGATATGCACCGGTGTGAGTTTCCGCGTCCGCGCTGCCTTGGGGGTGGAGAATGACCGAGCAGGCGCCGCAGTCGCGGGCAGCCGGGGTGAACGTCGAGACGCTGCTCGAGGCGCTGCCCTACATCAAGCAGTTTCACGGCCAGACCGTGGTGATCAAGTACGGCGGCGCGGCGATGCGCGAGGAGTCCCTGCGCGAGGCCTTCGCCACCGACGTCGTCCTGCTCAAGTACGTTGGCATGAACCCGGTCGTCGTCCACGGCGGCGGGCCCGAGATAAGCCAGTACATGGACCGGCTCGGCCTCGAGGTCCGCTTCCACGAGGGCCTGCGCGTATCCGACGCCGAGACCGTCGAGGTCGCGCGGATGGTCCTCGTCGGCAAGCTCAACGCCGAAATAGTCCAGCGGCTCAACGCGCACGGCCAGCCGGCGGTGGGCCTCTCCGGCGAGGACGGGACGCTCTTCCGCGTCTCGCCTGTGGCGAATGCTGACGAGGTGGGATTCGTCGGTTCGATCGACAGGGTCGACGTCGACGTGCTCAACCACATCTCGGCCGACTACATCCCGGTTATCGCTTCGACGGCCTCCGATCGCGAGGGGCAGTCCTACAACGTCAACGCCGACGAGGCGGCGGGCAAGGTCGCGGCGGCGCTCGGCGCCCACAAGGCGATCTTCCTCACCGACGTCGAGGGTTGGCTTGCGGACGCCGATGACGCCGACTCGCTGATCGCCCGGGCGACGGTCGACGAGGTGGACGGCAGGCTCGCCTCGATCGACGGCGGCATGCGGCCGAAGCTGACCGCCTGCGTCGACGCGGTCCGGGGCGGCGCCCAGGCGGCTCACATCATCGACGGGCGGCAGCCTCACTCGCTCCTGGTCGAGCTCTTCACCGACGCGGGCATCGGGACCATGATTACGCCATGAATCTGACCGACCTGCAAGCACTCGAGGAGCGCTACCTGATGCGCACCTACAAGCGCGCGCCGGTCGAGTTCGTGCGGGGCGAGGGGGCGCTGCTATGGGACGCTGAGGGCAGGGAGTACCTCGACTTCCTCGGCGGCATCTCCGTCTGCTCGATCGGCCATTGCAACCCCGCCGTCGTCGAGGCCGTGCGCGAGCAGGCCGGCCGCCTGATGCACACCTCGAACCTCTTCTACACCGAGCCGATGGTGCGGCTGGCCGAGCGCCTCTCGGAGTCGAGCCTCGGCGGCCGCGTCTTCTTCGCCAACTCTGGGACGGAGGCGAACGAGTGCGCGATCAAGATCGCCCGCAAGCACGCGCCCGCAAGCACGCCCACCGGCGCGGCATCGAGGCGCCCGAGATAGTCAGCTTCGACGGGGATTTCCACGGTCGCACCTACGGAGCGCTGGCGGCGACCCCGAAGCTCGCCGCCGACCCCGACCTGGGCCCGATGCTGCCGGGGTTCCGCTCTGTGCCCTTCGACGACGCGACCGCGCTGCGCGAGGCGGTAGGGAAGAGCACGGCGGCGGTTCTGGTCGAGCCGATCCAAGGCGAGAGTGGGATATACCCGCTCAGCGACGAGACGCTGCTGGCGGCGCGCGAGGTCTGCGATGAGGCGGGCGTGCTGTTGATCTTCGACGAAATCCAGGCCGGGATGGGGCGGACAGGTTCGCTCTGGGCCTACGAGCAGACCCCGGTGCGCCCCGACCTCCTGACCAGCGCCAAGGCGCTGGGCGGCGGAATGCCGATTGGCGCCTGCGTGACGACTCCGGAGGCGGGCGAGGTGCTCGAGCCCGGTGACCACGGCTCGACCTTCGCGGGCGGCCCGGTCGCCTGCGTCGCGGCGCTCGCCGTGCTCGAGATCGTCGACGACCCGGCGCTGTTGCGCAGAGTGCGCGAGCTCGGCGCGGTACTGCGCAACGGCCTGCTCGACCTCGACGGTGTCCGCGAGGTTCGCGGCCGCGGTCTGATGCTCGGGGTCGGTCTCGAAGACGGCATCGACGCCGTGGCGGTGGGTGCCGAGCTGCTCGAGAGCGGCCTCGTCGTCAACGTCCCCGAGCCCGGCACGCTGCGGCTGCTGCCGCCGCTCACGGTCGAGCCCGACCAGGTAGAGCGTGCCCTCGGCGCGATCGGGTCGGCGCTCCTAAGCTACGAGACTGCATGAGCCGGAAGAAGCCATTGGAGCAGCGGGCGCTAACCACGAGCACGGCGGAGCGCCTGGCGGCGATCGTCGAGGCGGCCGAGCGCGCCGCCGCTCAGGTGATCGACGACGCCGAGGAGCAGGCGCGCCGGCGGTTGGAGGAGGCGAACGTCCACGCCAACCGCATCGCCGCCGAGCGGCTGCGGGAGATCGCCGACGAGCTCGATCCGCCGCCGGCAGAGAGCCGACCCGCATCCCACCTGCGACCGGTCGAGCCCGCGGGCGGGGAGGAGGAACGGCCGCAGCAGCGTTCGAGTGCTGCCGGCGCTCGAATCCTCGCGACTCAGATGGCGGTATCCGGCAGCAGTCGGGAGGAGATCGAGCAGCGCCTGCGAAGCGGCTTCGACATCGAGGACACCAGCGAGATACTCGACGCGATACTCGGACCGGAGGACTAGACATGCATGAGGACCCGACCCGGATGATGGGCCAGCCCGAACCAGACCACCACAAACCGCACGGCAACATGCGCCTGCTGGTCGCCGGCCTCATCGCCGTGATCGTCGGTCTGGTGATCGCGATCGTCGTCATCGCCGGTAACGACGACGGCGGCGGTACGACCACCGTCACGCCCTCTTCGACGGAAAGCACGACCTCGGGCACCACGACGGGATCGACGACGGAGACGACCTCGCCGACGACGACCGAATCGACCGCGACGACAACCGAAACGACCACGCCGACGACGCCGACCGAAGAAGAAAACGGCAGCGGCGGCATCGGCCCCGGCTAGTGGCGGACTCTCCCGCCCAGGTTCGCACCGCCTCCTACGAGGCGGACCCCGCCGAGGTGCGGCGCGTCCTCCTGCTCTACTCCGGCGGCCTCGACACGAGCGTGATGCTGAAGTGGATCCAGGACTCCTACGAAGCGGAGGTCGTCTGCCTGACCGTCAACCTCGGCCAGCCCGGCGAGGACTATGCGGTGATCGAGGACAAGGCGAAGCGGCTCGGCGCGCTCGAGTCCCACGTGGTCGACGCGCGCGAGGAGTTCGCCGCCGAGTACGTGACGCCGGCGATCAAGGCCAATGCCCTCTACGGCGGCGGCTACCCGCTCTTCACCGCGCTCGGCAGACCGCTGATCGCCAAGCTCGCGGTCGAGCAGGCGCGGCGCAGCGGCTGCGACACGATCGCCCACGGCTGCACCGGCAAGGGCAACGACCAGGTGCGGATCGAGGCGACCGTCGCCACCCTGGCGCCCGAGTTGAAGACGATCGCCCCGGTGCGCTCCTGGCAGATGGGACGCGAGGAGGAGATCGCCTACGCGCGCGAGCACGGCATCCCGGTCAAGGGCGGCACCGAGGTCGCGCCCTACTCGATCGACGACAACCTCTGGGGCCGCTCCTCCGAGGGACGCTGGATCGAGGATCTGGACCACGCCCCCGAGGACGACGTCTTCCAGCTCGTCACCCGGCCCGAGGAGGCTCCCGACGAGGCCGAGCTGGTCGAGGTCGAGTTCGAGGCCGGAGTGCCCGTGGCTCTCAACGGCGAGCAACTCGACACCGTTGAGTTGCTTGAACGCGCCGCCGAGATCGGCTGCCGCCACGGGGTCGGCATCGTCGACCACATCGAGGACCGCATCGTCGGACTCAAGGTGCGCGACATCTACGAGGTGCCGGCGGCGGCGATCCTGCTCACCGCCCACCAGGAGCTGGAGAAGCTGGTCGGCACGATCCACCAGAACCAGTTCAAGCCCGACCTCGACCGGCAGTGGGCCTACCTCGTCTACGCTGGGCTCTGGTGGGAGCCGCTGCGGACCGACCTCGACGCCTACATGGACGCGGTCAACGCGCAGGTGACGGGCACGATCGGCCTCAAGCTCTACAAGGGCAGCGCTCGCGTCGTCACCCGTTCATCGCCGAACTCGGTCTACGACGCCGACCTCGCCTCTTTCGCCGAGTCGGGGGGGCTGTTTTCGCAGACTGCATCCCCGGGCTTCATCGAGCTCTGGTCACTGCAGTCGCGGATGGCGCATCGAATCCGCCGCCGCGGGGAAGAAGAGGGACGGTGACCTTAGACCGCATCGGAAAGCTGGCGATCCGCTTCGCCGTCAAGTATGTGCGCATGCGCTACCGGCGCCAGATTCGCATCGGCGTCGGGCTGACCGTCGCTGGCGTCGCGCTCGCCGCTTACCTGGCGAGCCGCAACGTCCCCGAGGGCTAGGAGGGGCTAGCGAAACCCCCGCCCGCGTCTGGCGGCGGCGGACACGGCGCGGGTGCTGTGTCCTCGGTCGGCCGAATAGCGCTGCTATTCGGCCTCCCTGCGTCCTTGCCCCGCTTGGTCCGGCGCTCGCCAGCCGCAAACACGAGTTTCGCTAGCCCCTCCTAGCGCAAGATCCGTTGCGGGTTACGGTGAACTTGTGAGGGTTCGCTAACAAAGTCCGCTAGCCTCGGCCGCTTCGTGGCGCAAGGATTCGCGACAACCGCCGCGGGCCGCGCCCGTCTGGCTGCGCTCGCCTGTGCCCTGCTTGTGCTCGGCATCGGACTGGGCGGTAGGGCCGGTGCTGCGAGCATCGGCGGGCTTCAGCAGAAGGTCTCGGCTGCGCGCGAAGAAGCCAGCTCGCTGGCGAGCCGACTGCAGGCGGCTCAGGCCGAAGTAGCCGCTGCCGAAGGGGAAGCGACGGCGGCCGCCGATCGCGAGAAGAAGCTCAGCGCGCTGCTGGCGACGGGCGAGGAAAAGGCGGCGAGACTCGCCGGCGAAGTCCGCCGCACGCAGCGAGAGCTCGATGCGGCGAAGGCGCGCCTTCGCCGGGCGCGCAAGGCGCTCGCCGAGCGCCTGGTCGCTCTCTATGAGAGCGGGGCGCCGAGCGCCGCAAGCGTCATCCTCGCCTCCGACGATCTCGACGAACTGGCGGCACGCAGCGAATACCTCGAGCGGATCCAGCAATCCGACACGGACCTCGCGGAACGGGTCGCCGAAGTACGCCGCTCGGTTACCCGGGCGCTGCAGCGCGTCGCCGCCCTGAAGGCCCGCGTCGACGCCTACAACGAACGCCTCGCCGTGGCTCGCGCCGAAATAGCCTCGGTGCGGGCAGAGGCCGAAGCGTCCGCTGCCCATCTACAGTCGCTCGCCGCCGCGCGCAGCGCCTCGCTGGCGAGCCTCAAGTCGAAGATCGGCGGCTGGGTCGAGGACATCGAAGTTCCCGAAGCCGCCAGTCGCGCGGAAGCCGAAGGGACGGTGGAACGCTGGCTCGGCGGCCCCTACTCGATGCCCACCTACATCGTGATGTGCGAGTCCGGCGGCAACTACGGCGCCGTCAATCCATCCAGCGGCGCCGGCGGCGCCTACCAAATCCTGCCCTCAACCTGGGAGCTCTACGGCGGCCAGGGCGAACCCCAGAATGCCTCCAAGTCGGAACAGGACCGAATAGCTTCCGAAATCTGGGCCGACTCGGGTTCCAGCGCCTGGGTCTGCGGCTGACCTTTGGATCCGTTTGGAGCTGTGAGGGAGACGCCGGGGAGGGGTGAAGCGTCTTGTACTTTTTCGCGATTGCGGCTCGGGCGACAGCAATAACCGATTCACGAAAAAGTTAAGCGCAACCCCTTCCCGGCGTCTCCCCTCCGAATACACACGGAAGGTGCGCGGAAGACACCCGAAATTGGCTCGCTCCATCTGAGCGGATTGGCATGATCGGTGCCGCCCGTGAGCAGCCCCTCCGCCGTCCATCTACACGCCCACAGCGAGTACTCGCTGCTCGATGGCCACTGCAAGATCGAGGCGATGGCGGAACGGGCGGCGGAAATGGGCCAGCCCGCTCTCGGCCTCACCGACCACGGCGTGATGAACGGCGCCGTCGACCTCTACAAGGCCTGCCGGAAACACGGGATCAAGCCGATCGCCGGCTTCGAGGCCTACTTCGTCGACGACGTCCAGGCGATCAAGGAGAAGCCGAAATACGAGCGCAACCACCTGACGTTGCTGGCCGAGAGCGATGCCGGCCTCGCCAACCTGGTCAAGCTCACCTCGGCCGGCTTCCTCGAAGGATTCTCGCGCGGCAAGGCCAACGTCGACATGGAGCTGCTCGCCGCTCACGCCGAGGGCGTGATCGTGCTCACCGGCTGCCTGCAATCGCGCTTCTGCCGCCGCCTCGTCGAAGAGCGCGAGGACGACGCCCGTGCCCACCTCGACGACCTGATCCAGGCCTTCGGCCCCGAGCAGGTCTACTTCGAGGTGCAGAAGAACGGGATCGACGAGCAGGACAAGGCCAACCAGGGAATCGTCCGCTACGCCCGCGAGCTCGGTCGGCCGCTGGTTGGGACGGCCGACGTCCACTACCTGCGCCGCGAGGACTTCGACAACCACCGGGCGCTGCTCTGCGTGCAGACGAAGTCGACGCTGGAGGCGCCGAAGCTGAGCTTCGACACCAACGAGTTCTACCTGAAGACCAGCGACGAAATGGCGGAGTCCTTCGCCGAGTGGCCCGAGGCGGTGCCGACCACGCTCGAGATCGCCGAGCGCTGCAACGTCGAGATCGAGCTCGGCAAGCTGCTGCTGCCGCGCTACCCGGCCCCCGACGGCGAGGAGCCGGAGGCGATGCTGCGACGCATCGCCGACGAGGGGATTCGCGCCCGCTACGGCGACCCGATCCCGGCCGAGGCGCGCGAGCGGCTCGAGTTCGAGCTCGGCGTGATCGAGGAGATGGGCTTCTCCTCCTACTTCCTAATCGTCTGGGACTTCGTCCGCTACGCGAAGGACAACGGCATCGCCGTCGGCCCCGGTCGCGGCTCGGCCGCCGGCTCGATCGTCGCCTACGCGCTGACGATCACCGACATCGACCCGCTCGCCAGCGACCTGCTCTTCGAGCGCTTCCTCAACCCCGGCCGCAAGTCGATGCCGGACATCGACATCGACTTCTCGGTGCGCGGGCGCGAGCGGGTGATCCGTTACGTCGCCGAGAAGTATGGCCGCGAGTCGGTGGCCCAGATCATCACCTTCGGCAAGATGGCACCGCGCGCCGCGACCCGCGACGCCGCCCGCGTGCTCGGCTACGACTACGGCACCGGCGACCGCCTCGCCAAGCAGATCCCCGAGCCGATCATGGGCCGCAGTCCCTCATTCGAGGAATGCCTGCGGCCGGGGCAGGAACTGCGCAAGACCTACGACGCGGAGCCCGACGCGAAGAAGATCGTCGACGTCGCCCAGGGCCTGGAGGGGATCGTCCGCAACAACTCGATTCACGCCGCCGCGGTGGTGATCGCCGACCGGCCGCTGCGCGAGATCGTCCCCCTGCAGCTGGCCGAGGACCGGAGCGCCCCAGGCGGAGGTGGCAACGGCAACGGCTCGGGCAAGGCCGAGCGCCAGTACAAGATCGTCACCCAGTACTCGATGGGCCCGATCGAGGAGATCGGCCTGCTGAAGATGGATTTCCTCGGCCTGCGCAACCTCGACGTGATCGAGGACGCGGTCGAGATCATTCGCCGCTCGCGGGGGTTTGAGCTCGACATCGGCGCGATCCCGATGGACGACGCCAAGACCTACACGATGCTCGCCGCCGGCGACTCGACCGGCGTCTTCCAGTTCGAGTCCGACGGAATGCGCGAGGCGCTGCGCAAGGTCGGCCCGACCGAGTTCGCCGACATCGTCGCCCTCGGCGCCCTCTACCGGCCGGGTGCGATGGCATACATCCCCGCCTACGCCAAGGGCAAGAGGAACCCGGCGAGCGTGCGCTATCCCGACCCGCGCCTGCGGCCGATCACCGAGGAGACGCACGGCTGCGTCATCTACCAAGAGCAGCTGATGGCGATCGCCCGCGAGATGGCCGGCTTCTCGGGTGCCGAGGCGGACGATCTGCGCAAGGCGGTCGGCAAGAAGAAGCGCGACCTGATGGCGACGATGAAGGACAAGTTCATGCAGGGTCTAGCCGAATCGGAAACCGCGCCCAACGTCGCCGCCGATCTCTGGAAGCTGAACGAAGCCGCCGCCGACTACTCCTTCAACAAGTCCCACGCCGCCTGCTACGGGCTGATCTCCTACCGCACCGCCTACCTGAAGGCCAACTACCCGGCTGAGTACATGGCGGCGGTTATCTCCTCGGTGATGAACACGAAGGACAAGGTGCCCTTCTTCGTCAACCGCTGCGAGGAGATGGGAATCGAGGTGCTGCCGCCCGACGTCAATTCCTCCGATCACGACTTCGTCGTCTCCGAGAACGCGATCCGCTTTGGCCTCGACGCGGTGAAAAACGTCGGCCATGCAGCGGTCGAGGCGATCCTGCGCGCTCGCGAGGAGAAGCCGATCGACTCGATCTGGGACTTCTGTGAGCGGGTCGACTCGCGAGCGGTGAACAAACGCGCGATCGAATGCCTGGTCAAGTGCGGCGCGCTCGACTCGACCGGGGCGAGCCGCAGGGGAATGCTGGAGACGCTGCCGGCGGCGCAGTCGGCGGGCCAGAAGGCGCAGGAGGATGCGCAGCTCGGCCAGGGTTCGATCTTCGACTTCGGCGAAGGGGAAAGCGGCTCCTCGAGTCAGGCTCAGCACCGGCCGCCGATCCCGGCCGAGGAGTTCGACCGAGCCGAGCTGCTGGCGATGGAGAAGGAGACGCTCGGCACCTACCTGTCCGAGCATCCGCTGACCGAGGTCCGCGGAGCGCTGCGGGCCCGGGTCGACTGCAGCCTGGGCGAGCTGGCGGGCAAGCAGGACGGCTCCTGGGTGACGGTCGGTGGCATCGTCACCGAGTGCAAGAAGATCCGCACGAAGAGCGGCAATCAGATGATGTTCGCGACGCTCGACGACATCGAGGGCCAGGTCGAGATGCTGGTCTTCAAGGCCGACCAGGCGGAGAGCGCCGGTGTGATCGAGCCCGACGCGATCGTTCTCGTGCGCGGGCGCATCGACCACAAGGAGAGAGGCGAGACGAAGCTCGTCGTACAGGAAGCTGAACGCTTCGAACCCGATGCCGCGGAGATTGCCCGTGCCCCCGAGGTGCCGAGCGCGGCGAGCGGGCCCTTCGAGATCGAGATCGCCGCTGAGATGTTCACCGACGCGTTGGTCGAAGAGCTGAAGGCGGTCCTCGAGCATCACCAGGGGGACGTGGAAATTCACCTGGCGATACGCAACGGCGGTACGGAGCCCAGGCGTTTCGCGCTCGGCGAGGGCTACCGCGTCCGTCCGTCGGGGCGCCTGCAGAGCGAGCTGGACCACCTGCTCGGAAGCGCCGCCGCACTGGCTGCCTAGCCAGTGCAAATGCTGGTTTCCGGCGCTACGCGTCCGTAGACTTCCTCTATGCCAGCTACGCGCGAGAAGACGGGCGAGTGTCGTCAGTGCCGCTCCTTCTGCGACAAGATGGTCGAGCCGCGCGGGTGCGTCGAAATGCGCTGCCGCTACCTCTACAGCTTCGTCGACATGCTGACCGGCATCCAGTACGTGGGTTGCATGCAGGACGTCTTCTCGGCCAAGGTCGAGTTGGACGGCGTCCTGCAGCCGGGTGGCTTCGGCGGGGTGAAGATGACGGGCGAGGCGCTGCCCCAGTGCCAGTTCTCGGTCGAGCGCGCCTACGAGGGTTCGGGTGAGTCCTACGACTGCGTCAACCGCCGCTTCTTCGATTGCGCCGACGGCGGTCCCGAGGGCATCCGTGCCTTCGACCTGCGTGACTTCTGATCCCGCCTTGCAGAGTCGCAACGCATTTCCCATGCATGTCAGGGGATATGCGTTGCGACCCGAAGAGGTTCTGGAGTGCGACACGGTTCCATGTAGAATTTCGCCCCATGAGCGATACAGCGGCAGCGGCAGTGGCAGAGGCAGAGGCGGAGGCGCTGGTGGCTGAGGCGACCAGCAACACAGACGGCGCAGGCGAGGGTCCGAAGTTCACCCTCGAGCTGAACCAGGACCAGAAGGACATCCGCGATTGGGTGCACGGCTTCGCCGAGGGCGTGGTGCGCCCTGCCGCCGAGGAATGGGACGAGCGCGAGGAAACGCCGTGGCCGGTGATCCAGGAGGCGGCCAAGATCGGCCTCTACAGCTTCGAAGCGCTCGGCCAGTTCTGGGCTGACGAGACCGGCCTGACGCTGCCGATCGCCAACGAGGAGCTCTTCTGGGGCGACGCTGGCATCGGCATGGCGATCATGGGCACCTCGCTGGCGGTCGCCGCGATCTTCGGGCAGGGAACCCCGGAGCAGATGGGCGAGTGGATCCCGCAGTGCTTCGGCAGCGCGGACGATCCCAAAGTCGCCGCATTCTGCTCGTCGGAGCCGGACGCCGGCTCCGACGTGTCTGCGATCCGCACCACGGCCAAGTACGACGAGGCCACGGACGAGTGGATCATCAACGGCCAGAAGGCCTGGGCGACTAACGGCGGCATCGCCGACGTCCACGTCGTCATCGCCACCGTCGACCGCGAGCTCGGCTCACGCGGTCACGCCGCCTTCATCATCCCTCCGGGGACGAAGGGCTGCGAGCAGGGCGCCAAGGTGAAGAAGCACGGCCTGCGCGCCTCGCACACCGCCGATGTTCACCTCGACGACTGCCGCGTGCCGGGCGCCTGTCTGCTCGGCGGTAAGGAGAAGCTCGACGAAAGGCTCGCCCGCGTCCGCGAGGGCAAGAAAGCCAAGTCGCAGGCGGCGATGCAGACCTTCGAAGCGAGCCGCCCGACTGTGGGCGCCCAGGCGCTCGGCATCGCCCGCGCCGCCTACGAGTACTCTCTCGACTACGCCAAGGAGCGCCAGCAGTTCGGCAAGGCGATCATCGAGAACCAGGCGATCGCCTTCGCGCTCGCCGACATGAAGCTCGAGATCGACGCTGCCCGCCTGCTCGTCTGGCGCGCCGCCTGGATGGGCCGCAGCGGCCACAAATTCGAAAACGCCGAGGGCTCGATGTCGAAGCTCAAGGCCGGCGAGGTCGCCGTCTGGGCGACCGAGCGCGCGATCCAGATCCTCGGCGGCAACGGCTACACCCGCGAGTTCCCGGTCGAGCGGATGCACCGCGACGCCAAGATCTACACGATCTTCGAGGGCACCTCCGAGATCCAGCGCCTGGTCATCTCCAGGGCGATCTCGGGCGTTCACATCAAATAGTCCTGGAGGTACTCCTCCGTTCAAAGCCCGTGGGGTGCGCTTCGCTTGCGTCTCTTCAAGACTTGGATAGGTCTGACGGGGAATTGGTTAAGATGCCAGGTAGCCCGACGGCTCATGTGAATCAGTGCCTTTAATCGGTCAGCAGTGCAATTAATCGGTCAAGGGACGGTCGGGTGATAGCGCGCCATGGCTAGCAAGGGCGACCTTCCAAGTCGCAAGGCATGGCTGAACTGAGCAATCGGCGCGTGGGCACGAGGCCTGGCCTGTCACGGGTGTGCCATCAGCAGTGTGGGACAGGATCGCGGTTCGTCTTCAAGGCGCATTGCGCTCGATCCGGCAGGGGTGAGGGCCGGTGCGCGCGGAGACAGAATTGCGCCTCTCATCGCGGTTTGAAAAGCAAGGCCAGGTCAGCCGACTGGGAACAGGACGGCTCCAGGCTCGCAAGCCGGGCACTGGCGGACAGGCCCAACAGCAGCCGGACGGCAAAATTCGTCATTGGCGAGAGCGCGAGAGGCCGGAACCTACGGTGGTCTGGCAGACCTTGACTATCACGTTCGTCAGCTTTGCCTTTGGTGCGGGCGTGGCGGCATTGACTGTTCCTGGAGACGCAGTGGTGCGTCCATCGGAGTTGTGGATCGCTTGCGCTGGCTTCATCTTGGCCGCTGCCTTGTGCTTGGCTGCCCATCGCGACGTGAACCGCGGCCGCAAGAGCAAGGAGTACGAGGTCGAAGAGATTGCCTAATGTCGGAAAGACGGTTCCTGCCGAAGAGAACGCCGACCCTATCTCCGCCGTTGGTTTAGGCCCGCCCGTCGCAGTGCCTTCGCCGCTTGGACCTCCTTGTGGTCGGGCCCTTTTTTATTGGGGCCAGGAGTCTCCAGGGTCGCCGGTAGGCTCTCGAAGCGGGGCTCGGAGAGGAAGGCGGCGAGGCCGCGCTTGCCCATCTCGCCCTGGCCGACGTTGGCGTGGCGGTCGCGACAGGAGCCGAGCGGGGCGGCGGCGTCGTTGACGTGGACGCAGCGCAGGCGGTCGAGGCCGACCTTCGCGTCGGCTTCGTCGAGCACGGCGCCGAGGTGACCCTCGTCGGTGATGTCGTAGCCCTGGACGAAGAGGTGGCAGGAGTCGAGGCAGAGGCCGAGGCGTTTACCGCCGCCGGCCAGGTCGATCAGCTCCGCGGTCTCGTCGAAGTTCCGGCCGAGCAGGCCCTTGTGGCCGGCGGTCTGCTCCAGAAGCAGGTGGCAGCTATCGGAGTCTTTCAGCGCCGCCGCGATTACCTTCGCGGCTCGTTTGATCGAAGGTCCGAGCGCCTCGCCCTTCTGCGCGCCCGGGTGGAGGACGACGCCGGCGGCGCCGATCCCATCGCCGATCCGCAAGGCATGGGTCAGCGACGCCAGAGACTTCTTGCGCAGCTCCCTGTCGGTCGTTGCGCAGTTGATCAGGTAGACGGCGTGGATCACGACCGCTTCGATCGGCGAGTCCGCCATCGCCTCCTTGAAGGCGGCGAAGTCATCCTCGCCGTATTTGGTCGGCCGCCACATCCGCGGACTCTGGTTGAAGATCTGGATCGATTCGCAGCCGATCTCGGTTCCCCGCTCGATCGCCTTGTTCAGCCCGCCGGCTGTGGAAACATGCGCGCCGATCAACATCGTGTCTGAAGACTCTCCAATCCGCTTGAGGTTCGCTCCCTCACCGACCGGTGCGCTGCACATCGGCGGGGCGCGGACGGCACTCTATAACTGGCTTGCGGCGCGCCACGGGGGCGGCGAGCTCGTGCTGCGGATCGAGGACACCGACCGCGAGCGCTCGACCGAGGAGAACGTCGGGCAGATCCTCGACGCGCTGCGCTGGCTCGGTCTCGACTGGGACATAGGGCCGATTTCGCAGGCCTCGCGCGCCGATCGTCACGCCGAGGCGCTTCAACAGCTGCTCGACTCCGGCGCCGCCTACCGGGACTCGTCCACGGCCAAGGACGTCGAGGCCTGGAAGGCCGAGCACGGCACCGGCCGTGGCTACCGGGGCGAGCCGGTCGACGACCCGGACGCCGCGGTGCGCCTGCGCGTTCCCGACGAGGGTGAGACCGTCGTCGAGGACCTGATTCGCGGTCCGGTCAGCTTTCCCAATCGCAGCTACGACGACTTCGTCATCGCCCGCGGCGACGGCTCCGTCCTCTACAACTTCGCTGTCGCTGTCGACGACGCCGAGATGGGGATCACCGACGTCGTCCGCGGCGACGACCACCTCTCCAACACCCCCAAGCAGCTGCTCGTCCTCGCCGCGCTCGGCCACGCGCCGCCGCGCTACGCGCACCTGCCGCTGCTTCATGGCCCCGACGGCAAGAAGCTCTCCAAGCGCCATGGCGCCGCTTCGGCGCAGGAGCTGCGCGAGGCGGGCTACCTGCCCGCCGCCGTGCGCAACTACCTCGCCCTGCTGGGCTGGGGGACAGACGACGACACGACGCTGATGTCCACCGAGGAGCTGGTTCGCCGTTTCCGGGTCGAGGACGTCGGCAAGGCAGCGGCGATCTTCGACGAGAAGAAGCTGCGCTGGATCAACGGCCGCTTCATGCGCGAGATGCCCCTGGACGAGTACACGGCCGCCGTTGCTCGCCACCTGCGCCGCGACGCCGACGAGCGCCTGCGCGCCGCCTGCGCGATCGCCCAGGAGAAAGCGCAGACGCTGGAGGAGGTTTGGCCGCTCGTCCGCTTCCTCTTCGAGTCGCCGGTCGACGACGAAAAGGCATGGGCGAAGGTGATGAAGGACGGCGCCCTGCCCGCGCTCGAGGCCGCCCACGCAGCGCTCTCCGAGGTGGGAGAGGACTTCGGCCCCGACGCAGTCGAGTCGGCACTGAGTCCGCTCCCCGACAGTCTCGGCGTCAAGCCGGGGCGGCTGTACCAGCCGATTCGCGTGGCGATAACCGGCACTTCCGTCTCGCCCGGGATCTTCGAGTCGCTAGCCACGCTGGGGCGCGAGGAATCGCTGGCCCGCATAGGCACGGCTGTCGAGCGACTGCGTTCCTGACGGAACAAGAGTTCCGCCGCATTCCCACCCAAACGGACAAATGGTCCCTTTCGGCACCTTAATTTTGGGGATGCTCAGGCTAAACCGTGCGTCCTGGTGTGCCGATGAGCTGTGCGAGACGCGTTCTTTTCCCATGCAAGCGACCAAAGCCCACAGCAACGGCAAGGTGAAGCCGGAGAGTGCCCGGCAGCTGGACGCCAAGACCAAGCAGGCGCCCGGGGCCCGGCTCGCCGCGGCCTTCGAGGCGGTCGAGAAGTTCCCGGTCCTGATGGAGTCGCGGGAGCGGGTGATGAGAGCGGCGACCGCGGAGACGGCGCGCGTTGCGGAGCTGGTTGAGACGGTCGAGTCCGACGTGGGCCTGGCGATAGCGGTTTTGCGCTTCGCCAACCGCAACGTCGGCTCCGGCGGCAGCATCGCCACCATTCCCGAGGCAGTCAACCTGCTCAAGCCCTCCGGGCTGCTGGCGATCGCCGGAACCGCGCCGGTCTTCGATTTCTTCGAGCCGAACGGCGGTCGCGAGATGCGGCCCGAGCGCATCCGCGTCCACGCTCTCGCCACCCAGCAGGCGGCGGACGAGATCGGCCGCGCGGTCGGCTGGGAGGCCCGCGACGAGCTTGCGATCGCGACGCTGCTCCACGACGTCGGCCGCCTCGTGATCTCGAACCTGCACCCGGGCGACCGCAGCTTCTTCGAAGCGGTTGCGAAGACCCCCGAGCAGCGGCTGAAAGAGGAACGCGACCGGCTCGGAATCGATCACGCTCTCGTCGGCGGGGTTCTGGCGCGGCGTTGGAACATGCCGCAGCGGATCGCGGTTGCGATCGAGCGACATCACGCCGCCGACGCCGAGGACCTGGCGGCGATGGTCGGCACCGCCGACATGGTCGCCCACTACGCCCAGGGCGAGGCGATCTCGGCCGAACGCCTGCGAGCGATGGCGCTGCGCTGCGGCCTCGACGGGAACGGCCTGCGGGAGATCCTCTACCAGCTGCCCTACGCGCGCAGCGATGGCGCCCGCATCTCGGAGCCGTGCCCGCTCTCCAGTCGCGAGCTCGACGTCCTTCGCCACCTCTCCGAGGGGATGGTCTACAAGCAGATCGCGGGGGAGATGCAGCTCTCCGTCTCGACCATCCGCACCCACCTCCATAACGTCTACGGCAAGATCGGCGCCGTCGATCGCGCCCAGGCCGTCCTCACCGCTCGCGACCGCGGCTGGATCTAGGGACCAAACCCGTTGGCCCGCGGGTCCTGGCGTCCGGGCAGGGGTGCCGTCCTTGCCCTACGCGCCGCTTCGGGCAAAGGGAAGGAAGCGTGCTCAGGATGCCGGCCCTGCCCTCAGCAGCCTCCGGACTGCGGAGACACCCCTGTCCCGACACCACCCGCGGGAGAAGCCGGCCGATCCTGAGATCCAGCTCCGTAACGAGCGAGGACTGGGCGGCCGGGGTGGGCATCTCCTCGCCGTAGCAGGGTGAGGCGTGCAGCGATTGGCGTTTCTTCCGCGGGTGGCGTCGGAGTGGGGTGAGCTCGCCGAGCCCCGGAGGCTGCTGAGGGCAGGGCTTGCGCCCTGGACAAGCTCGGTCCCGGTGCCCGAAGCAGCACGGAGGGCCGCCGAGCGCACCCCACTCCGACGACAGGACCCACGGTCGATACCTCAGTCGATCAATGATTCGCGCAACGCTATGGCGACGGCGTGCGTGCGGTTGCGGGCGCCGAGGCGAGCGAGGGCGTACTTGGTGTGGGTCTTGATCGTTTCCTCGCTCAGGTCGAGCTCGCACGCGGCGACGGTGGTCGATTCGCCGTTGGCGAGTAGCTGCAGGATTTCGCGCTGGCGCTTGGTCAGCTTGCCGCGGCTACCGCGCGGCGGGACGGCCGGATCGACGAAGCTCTCCTGCTCGAGCGCGGCCTTCACAGCGCGCCTCAGTTCTTCGGCGTCCGCGGTGCGTGAGACATAGGCGCTGGCGCCTGCCTGCAGCGCGGCGTTGGCGAGGTGCCGCTCGGCGCGTTCGCCGTGGGCGACGATGCCGATGCCCGGCTCGGATTTGAGCAGCATGCGAATTGCCTCGTTGGCGTCGGCGGGGACGCCGTCGCCCGTCTCCGTCGCGATGCGCATATCGACGATCGCGACGTCAAAACTGCCGACGTCGCGCACCAGCTCAATCGCCTCGCCGCGGCTGGCGACCTCGTGGATCTCGAATTCGTCTTCCAGCGCTCGGCGCACCCCTAAGCGAACGATCGGATGACCGTCGATGACCAGGCATTGGGGACGCTTGCTCAGGATGTTTCCGATCTCTCGGGGAATTGCTGACGTCGGCGGCTCCATCGTCAGCCCTGGAGCCCCACGGGTCGATCCTAACCCAGCCGATCCGGGTCGTGCGGTAGAAAGCTCCTGTGATCTCGATCACCTCGAAGTCGCGCTATGCCGTGGTCGCGCTGGCCGAGCTCGCCCGTGCTGGCGAGCGCCCGGTGCCGATCAAGGAGCTGGCCGAGCGTCGCGACATCCCAGAGCAGTTCCTAGAGCAGCTCTTCTCGACCCTGCGGCGCGCCGGCCTGCTGACCAGCCACCGCGGGATGCGCGGCGGCTACACGCTCTCCCGGCCGGCGGAGGAGATCACGGTCCTGGAGGTCGTGCAGGCGCTGGATGGCAAGGTGGGCCAGGAGGCCGACGAGGCCGGCGGCATCTGGGCCGAGGGCGTCACCGCCCTGCGCAAGGTCTTCGCCCAGACGACGATCGCTGAAGTCGCCCGCCGCGAGGCCGAGGCGGCCGGCTCGGGGATGTACTTCATCTGATGAGAATTGGGGGAACCACAGCCGACGTCGTCGGCGAGACGCCGCTGGTGGCGCTCTCGCGGATGAGCGAGGGGCTGGCCGGCGAGGTCTGCGTCAAGCTCGAGTCGCTCAACCCGGGCGGCTCGGTCAAGGACCGGATCGGGGTGGCGATGATCGACGCCGCCGAGGAGACGGGGCTGATCTCGCCGGGCAAGTCGGTGATCGTCGAGCCGACGAGCGGCAACACCGGGATCGCGCTGGCGATGGTCTGCGCGGCGCGGGGCTACGAGCTGATCCTCACCCTCCCCGAGGGGATGAGCCGCGAGCGCTCGAAGCTGCTGCGGGCCTATGGCGCCGAAGTGCGGGAGACGCCCTCGCTGGGCGGGATGACCGAGGCGGTAGAGCTGGCGGAGGAGATCTGCGAGCAGCGCAAGGGGTTCATGCCGCAGCAGTTCTCCAACCCGGCGAATCCGGACGTGCACCGGCGGACGACCGCGGAGGAGATCTGGCGCGACACCGACGGCGCCAATCTAGGCGCCTTCGTCGCCGGCGTCGGCACGGGGGGGACGATCACCGGCGTCGGCGGAGTGCTGCGCGAGCGCAGCCCCGAGACCCTGGTCGTCGCCGTCGAGCCGGCCAGCTCGCCGGTCCTCTCCGGCGGCAAGCCCGGTCCGCACAAGATCCAGGGCATCGGCGCCGGCTTCGTCCCCGAGGTGCTCGACCGCTCGGTGATCGATGAGATCGTCTCGGTCGGCGACGAGGACGCGCTGGAGACGGCGCGGCTCGCCGCCCAGCGCGAGGGCGTGCTCGCCGGCATCTCGGCGGGGGCGAACGTCTGGGCCGCGCTGCAGGTCGCCGCGCGCCCCGAGATGGAGGGGAAAAGGGTTGTAACGATCGTCTGCGACTCGGGCGAGCGCTACGTGTCCCTACCCTTCTTCTCACCATGAGTCGATGGAAACGGCTGGTCTCGGAGGTGCGCGCGGACGTCACCGCCGCCCGTGACCGGGACCCCGCGGCGCAGGGAGTCTCGACGCTGGAGATCCTGACCAGCTGGGCCGGCGTGCAGGCGCTGCTGGCACACCGCCTCGCCCATGCCCTGAACGAGGCCGGGGTTCCCCTGGCCCCGCGGCTGATCGCCTACCTGACGCGCTCCTTCACCGGGGTCGAGATCCACCCGGCGGCGATGATCGGGCGTGAGTTCTTCATCGACCACGGCTCCGGCGTGGTGATCGGCGAGACGGCCGAGATCGGCGAGCGCGTGACCCTCTACCAGGGCGTGACCCTGGGCGGCACCGGCTTCCAGCGCGGCAAGCGCCACCCGACGCTCGGCGACAACGTCACCGTCGGCTCCGGCGCCAAGCTGCTCGGGCCGATCGCGGTCGGCGACGGGGCCAAGATCGGCGCCAACACGGTCGTGATCGAGGACGTCCCGCCGGGGGCGACGGTGGTCGGAAACCCGGGGCACCCGGTGAAAGTCGACGGCCGCCGGGTGGAGGGTCCCGATGCCGACTGGATTCACCTGCCCGACCCGATCGCCGAGGCGATCAAGACGCTCTCGCAGCGGATCGCCGACTTGGAGCGCCGCCTCGCCGAGCTGGACGGCGGCGAGGCCTCCGACGGCTCCTCTCCCGAGCTGCACGAGAGAACCGGTCGTTCGTCGGCCGGGGGCTGAGCGCGCCGAGCCCGTGGCTATGCTCGGCGGGTGACGCTTCAGAGCGAGTCCGAGGGCACTCCGCCGGTATCCGAAGAGCCGGCTGGAGCGCCGATCGAACCCGGCACCGACCGGGCCGAGCGCCTCCTGGCCGAGCTCAACGACCCCCAGCGCGAGGCCGTCCGTCACCTTGAGGGGCCGCTATTGGTCCTCGCCGGGGCCGGCTCGGGGAAGACCCGGGTACTGACCCACCGCATCGCCTACCTGCTCGCCACCGGCGCCGCCCGCCCCGGCGAGATCCTCGCGATCACCTTCACCAACAAGGCGGCGAGCGAGATGCGCGAACGAGTCGAACAGCTGGTCGGGCGGGCGACTCGCGCGATGTGGGTGACGACCTTCCACTCGGCCTGCGCCCGCATGCTCCGCGCAGACGCCGAGAAGCTCGGCTACTCGCGCAGCTTCACGATCTACGACGAGGGCGACTCGCTGCGAATGATCAAACGCTGCATGGCCGAGCTCGGGGTCGACCCGAAACGCTTCCCGGTGCGCTCGATCCGCTCGCAGGTCTCCGGCGCCAAGAACAAGCTCGTCGACGCCGGCGAATACGCCCAGGCCCAGGGCAGCGTCTTCGAGGAAACGGTCGCCGACGTCTACGCGCTCTACGAGAAGCGCATGCTCGAGGCCAACGCAATGGACTTCGACGACCTGCTCGTCCGCACGGTCAACCTGCTGGAGCTCTCCGAGGAGGCCCGCGAGCGCTGGCGGCGCACCTTCCGCCACGTCCTCGTCGACGAGTACCAGGACACCAACCACGCCCAGTACCGGCTGCTGCAGCTGCTCGTCGCCGAGCACGGCAACCTGATGGTCGTCGGTGACGAGGACCAGTCCATCTACGGGTTTCGTCACGCCGACATCCGCAACATCCTCGACTTCGAGCGCGACTTCCCCGAGGCCGAGATCGTCAAGCTCGAGCAGAACTATCGTTCGACGCAGACGATCCTTTCGGCCGCCAACGCCGTCGTCGAGCGCAATCGGGAGCGGCGCCCGAAGCAGCTCTGGACGGAGATCGCAGGCGGCGAGCCGGTGCGACTGTCCGAGCTCACCGACGAGCACGAGGAGGCGCGCTGGGTGGCGGGCGAGATCGAGCGCCTCGCCGAGGAGGACGGCGTGCGGCGCGAGGACGTCGCCGTCTTCTACCGGACCAACGCGATGAGCCGGGTGCTGGAGGACACGCTCAACCGTTTCGACCTGCCCTACCAGGTGATCGGCGGGACGAAGTTCTACGAACGGGCCGAGATCAAGGACGCCGTCGCCTACCTCAGTCTGCTCGTCAACCCCGCCGACCAGGTCTCTTTCGCGCGGATCGTCAACTCGCCGCGGCGGGGGATCGGCAGCACCAGCCAGGCCCGGCTCGCCTCACACGCGAACACGACCGGCCTGCCGATCTGGGAGGTCGCCGAACGGGCCGAGGAGGTGCCGGGGCTGAGCGGCGCGGCGATCAAGTCGGTCGGCCGCTTCCACGAGACGATGGTCGGGCTGCGCGAACGAGCCGAGGAGGAAGGTCCGGTAGCCGGCCTGCTCGAGGCGGTCCTGCAGGAGTCCGGATATCTGGAAGCACTGGCCGCGGAGCGCACGGTCGAGGCCGAAGGCCGAGCGGAGAATCTGGAAGCGCTGATCGCCGGCGCCGCCGAGTTCGACGTCGAGCGCGAGCGCGAGGGAGAGAGCGAGGTGGCGCCGCTCGAGGAGTACCTGCAGCAGATCTCGCTCTACACCGAGCAGGACGGGCTGCGCGAAACGGAGTCGCTGATCACCCTGATGACCCTGCACAACGCCAAGGGCCTCGAGTACGACACGGTCTTCATCGTCGGCTGCGAGGACGGCGCCTTCCCCCACATGCGGGCGCTGGAAGAGGGGGGAGAGGAGGAGGAGCGGCGCCTCTGCTACGTCGGCATTACCCGCGCCCGGCAGCGCCTCTACCTGACCTGGGCGCGCGAACGGCGCCTCTTCGGCCGCGCCGAGCGCAACCTGCCCTCGCGTTTCGTCGACGAGCTGCCGGCCGAGCTGACCGAGCGCTACTCGAGCGCGCCCGGAGCCGCCGCCGGTCTCGGCTGGGAGACGACGAGCGACTCCGAGCCGCTGGCGCCAGTCGATCCCGGGCCCACCCTGGAGCTGCGCACCGGCGACGACGTCGTCCACGCCAGCTTCGGCGAAGGAGTCGTGACCGCTACCGAGCCGGGCGGGATCGTCGTCGTCCGCTTTGCCGGCGACGGCAGCGAGCGCAAGCTGATGGCCGACTACGCACCGATCAGGAGGAGGTAGGGGTTGGCCGCACGCGTGATCGACGGCAAGGCGGTGGCGGCCTCGGTGCGCGCTCGGGTTGCCGAGGGAGTGCGGGCCTTCGAGTCCGAACACGGTCGGGCGCCTGCGCTTGCCACGGTGCTGGTCGGCGACGACCCGGCGTCGCACGTCTACGTCGGCAACAAGCACCGCGCTTGCGAGGAGGCCGGCATCCGCTCGGTGCATCACGAGCTGGCGGCGGAGACCAGCGAGAACGAGCTGCTCGAGCTGGTCGGCGAGCTCGGCCTCGATCGCGAGGTCGACGGCATCCTCGTCCAGCTTCCCGTGCCCGAGCAGATCGACTCCGACAGGATCGTCGCCGCGATCGACCCGGCGAAGGACGTCGACGGCCTGACGCCGGTCAATGCCGGCCTGCTCGCTCACGGCATGCCGGGCCTGGTGCCCTGCACGCCGGCCGGCGTGATGGAGCTGCTGCACCACGAGGGGGTAGGGCTGGAGGGGGCCGAGGCGGTCGTCGTCGGCCGCTCGAAGCTGGTCGGGGTGCCGGTGGCGCGCCTGCTGCTGGGGGCCAACGCGACGGTGACGAGCTGCCACTCGCGCACGCGAGACCTGGCCGCGGTTTGCCGCCGTGCCGACGTCCTCGTCGCCGCGGTCGGGGCGCCGGAATTGCTCGGCGCCGACGCGGTCAAGCCCGGTGCGGTCGTGATCGACGTCGGCGTCAACCGCACGGATGACGGCCTGCGCGGGGACGTCGACTTCGAGGCGGCGGCAGAGGTCGCTTCGGCGATCACACCGGTGCCGGGCGGCGTGGGTCCGATGACGGTAGCGATGCTGCTCGAAAACACCCTGGCCGCCGCCCGAACGCGGGTGTAGGGTCGGATCGACCGCCAGCGTTCTCTCCGAAGGGATGACCAGATGGAACTAGACAGGCTCAGCGCGGGCGAGAAGATTGCCGGCGTCTCGGCGATCCTCCTCTTCGTCTTCATGTTCTTCGACTGGTTCGGGTTCGAGGTCTCGGGCGTTCCAGCCTTCTCCGGCACCGTCGAAGGAGGTGGAGGGAGCGCTTGGGACGCTCTCGACGTGATTCCGATCTTCCTCGTCCTCGCTGTCATCGCCGCCGTGGGAGTAGTCGTGGTCAGGCTGACTGACGCTGACCTCGAGCCGCCGGTGTCGCTCAACACGATCGTCGCCGTGCTCGGCGCGCTCGCGGTGCTGCTGATCCTCTACCGGATCGTCGACCCGCCCGGTGGCGGCTCCTACGGTGGCGTCCCGGTGGATACGACGCTCAAGGTCAGCATCTTCCTCGGCCTGCTTTCGGCCGTCGGCATCGCCTATGGCGGCTACAGCGCGATGCGCGAGGAAGGCATCACCTTCGGCGACGCGGCGGATCGTCTCTCGGGCGGGGGGTATGGCGGTGGCGCGGCCCCGCCCCCGCCTCCCGCGCAGCAGCCTCCACCCCCGCCGCCGTCACAGCAGCCGCCCGGGTCGTCTGCGCCGCCTCCACCGCCCTCGAGCCCGCCTCCTCCGCGGGGATAGGAGGGGTGCGGACAGAGGGTTCCGCTTAACTTTCGAGACACGGAGATTGCTGGCGCCCGGAGCAGAGCCGCGAAAAGTACAAGACGCTCCACCCCCTACCCGCACCCCTAGAATCGGCCGCCGTGATAGATCGAGATCAGGTGCTGCATGTCGCGAAGTTGGCTCGCTTGCGGCTCGGCGACGCAGAAGTCGAGACGATGGTCGGGGAGCTCTCGGGGATCCTGGAGCACGTTGACCGGATCGCCGAGCTCGACCTGGACGACGTTCCTCCCACCTCGCATGTGGTCGAGCTGGAGAACGTGCTCCGCAAGGACGAGCCGCACGAGAGTCTGGATCGGGACGTGGCGCTGGCCCAGGCGCCCGATCCGGCCGGCGGGGCGTTCCGGGTGCCGTCGCCGCAGGCAGAGGCCTAAGTGGCGATGGCGGAGATGCTCGGCCTCACCGTCGTGCAGGCGCACGAGGCGATCGCCGCGGGCGAGCTGTCGGCTGCCGAGTACGCGGAAGCGTGGGCGCAGGCGGCCGCGGGCGACGAGCTGAACGCATACCTCTGGCGGTCCGAGGACGGCGATACCGGTGCGATCGCGGTCGAGCAGCCGCGCATCGCGCCGGTCGCGGTCAAGGACATCTTCTGCACCGAGGGCGTCCCGACCACGGCGGGATCTCGCATCCTCGAGGGCTACCGCCCGCCCTACTCGGCGACGGCAGTGCGCAGGCTGCTCGAGGCGGGGGCGCCGATTCTCGGCAAGCTCAACATGGACGAGTTCGCGATGGGCTCCTCGAACGAGAACTCGGCCTTCGGCCCGGTGCTCAACCCGTGGGATCGCGGCCGCGTGCCCGGCGGCTCCTCGGGCGGCTCGGCGGCGGCGGTAGCCGGCGGCCTCGCCCCCTGGGCGATCGGCACCGATACCGGCGGCTCGATTCGCCAGCCCGCTTCGCTCTGCGGCATCGTCGGCCTGAAGCCGACCTATGGCGCGATCTCGCGCTACGGGATGATCGCCTTCGCCTCCTCGCTGGACCAGTGCGGGCCACTTACGCGAGACGTCGCCGACGCAGCGCTGATGCTGGGCATCCTGCAGGGCAAGGACCCCTGCGACTCGACCTCGGTCGGCTTGCCGGAGGCGCTACGGCTGCCCGACCGCGAGGACCTGAAAGGGCTGCGTTTCGCCGTCCCCACTGGGCTGGCGAGCGACGCGATCGAGCCCGGGGTGCGCGAGGTCTTCGAGGAGACGCTGGCGACGATCGAGCGGCTCGGCGGCGAGATCGCCGAGACGCCACTGCCGCACGCCGAGCACGGGATCTCGGCCTACTACGTGATCGCCCCCGCCGAGGCGTCCTCGAATCTGGCTCGCTACGACGGCGTCCGCTACGGGATGCGAGCGGAGACGAGCGGCGACGTGATCGAGATGTACGAGGCGACGCGGGCGGCCGGCTTCGGCCCCGAGGTAAAGCGCCGCATCATGCTCGGCACCTACGCGCTCTCTTCCGGCTACTACGAGGCTTACTACGGCCAGGCGCAGAAGGTGAGGACGAAGATCGCCGGCGACTTCGCCGCCGCCTTCGCGGACTTCGACTTCGTCGTCACGCCGACCTCGCCTTCGGTCGCCTTCGGTCTCGGCGAGAAGACGAGCGACCCGCTGGCGATGTATCTGAACGACTTCTTCACGGTGCCGATGAGCCTCGCCGGCATCCCGGCGATCTCGATTCCGGCGGGTCTCGCCGAGCCAGCGGGGGGCGGGCCCCAGCTGCCGGTCGGCTTCCAGATCGCGGCGCCGGCCTTCGGCGAGCAGAAGCTGCTCGACGCCGCCCACGCGCTCGAACAGGCGATCGGCTTCAACGCCCGCCCTTCCGGTGCGCCTTATGCGGTTATGGACCGGGAAAAGCGCACCGGAAGCGGAGAGGGCGGCGATGGCTGAGCTCGAGGCGGTGATCGGGTTGGAGATCCACGTCCAGCTGGCGACGCGGACGAAGATGTTCTGCGGTTGCGAGCTCTCTTTCGGCGACGAGCCCAACGTCCACACCTGCCCCGTCTGCCTCGCCCATCCGGGCGTGCTGCCGGTCACCAACGAGCAGGCGATCCGCTACGCGCTGCTGATCGCGGCGGCGCTCGAGTGCGAGGTCGCGCCGCGCTCGATCTTCCACCGCAAGAACTACTTCTATCCCGACAGCCCGAAGGCGTACCAGATCAGCCAGTACGACATCCCGATTGCCGGTGCCGGCAAACTGGGTGACGTGCGCATCCACCGTGCCCACCTCGAGGAGGACGCGGCGAAGATGGTCCACGTCGGAGAGTCGGGCCGGATTCACGGCTCCGGGGCCTCGCTCGTCGACTTCAACCGCGGTGGCACGCCGCTGGTCGAGATCGTCACCGAGCCCGACCTGCGCGGGGCCGCGGAGGCCGCCGCTTGGGCCCGCCTCCTGCGCGAGACGGTTCGCCAGCTCGGCGTCTCCGACGTCAACATGGAGGAGGGCAGCCTTCGCGTCGACGCCAACGTCTCGGTCCGGCCCGCCGGCAGCGAGGAGCTGGGCACCAAGACCGAGCTGAAGAACATGAACAGCTTCCGCTTCCTCGAGCGCGGGATCGAAGCCGAGCTGGCGCGCCAGCGCGAGCTCGTCGAAGCCGGGGGGACCGTGGTCCAGGAGACGCTCCACTTCCATCCCGAGGACGGCACGCTGCACCCGCTGCGCTCGAAGGAGGAGGCGCACGACTACCGCTACTTCCCCGAGCCCGACCTGGTGCCGATCGCGCCGACCGAGGAGATGCTGCGCGAGGCGCGCGAGGCGCTGCCCGAGCTGCCCGCTCAGCGCAGCGTCCGCTACCAGGAGATGGGTCTGCCCGAGGACGTCGCCGTGCTGCTGGCGGCGGACCCGGAGACGGCCGGCTACTTCGAGCAGACTGCGGGAGAGGCGCAGGGCGTCGAGCCGCGCGTCGTCGCCAACTGGGTGACCGGCGAGCTGGCGGCGGCGCTGCGCCAGGACGGGGGGGAGGCGACGGCGGCCGAGTCGAAGGTCGCCCCCACCGCCCTCGCCGAGCTGATCGCGATGGTGCAGGAGAAGAAGGTTTCGCACGGCAGCGGCAAGACGGTGCTCTCGACCCTCGTTGCCGAGGGCGGCGATCCCACGGCGATCGTCGAGCGCGAGGGCCTCGCCCAGATGTCGGCCGACAGCGGCGAGCTGGAGGCGATCGTCGCCGCCGCCGTCGAGGCCAATCCCGAGGCCTCAGAGCAGATTCGCGCCGGCAACCAGAAGGCGATTGGCGCCATCGTCGGCGCCGTGATGAAGGAGACCAAGGGCCGCGCCGACGGCGGCGAGGTCAACCGGTTGATCCGCGAGCGGCTCAGCTCTTAAGGACAAACCCGCCGTCTCCATCGGGCCAGCTGACGCCAATGCCCTGGCTCTTCGCGAGCTTGAGCAGGTCAGGCCGGGGCTCCTCCGGCAGCAAGATGAGCTTCTCGGGTAGCGGTTTCACTAGGCGTCCGTAGTCGGCCAGTTGCCCAATCGCCATTCGGATGGCCGGGCGGGAGACGCTTCCCTTGGCCTCTACCAGGACGTTGGTTGTCTGGTTGTAGAGGTCGCAGAAGAGCGGGGCGGGCTCGCCTTTTGGCCTGAGCTGGAGTCGACACACATCGTCCCCCTGACCCCGCCATGACGCCTCCAATTCGCGCACCAGCTTCTGCTCGCGACGCTCAGCCTGGAAGGGCTCGCGGTTCGGGTAGATCATCGTCCTCTCGGTCAAGTGTTGCTCCACCGGCACTTCCTTCACCGACTCCGGCCCGAACTGATTGACCCGAGACGGCGCCAAGGCTTGGCTGCCGGTCAGACGCCGCAAGCGGAAGACGATCACCGAGCGCAGGGGTCCTTCGGCGGTCTCCGGCGCGTCTGCCAGGTAGTGGTCGACGTACTCGAACTCGCCCATATAGGTCGCATTACCGCCACTGGAATCGAATAGGTGAAGGGCACGGCCTTCCTCCCTGTGATCGCGGATTGCTCGGTTGCCTTGCGCCATCAGCTGATCCCCGTACTGGCCCTCGCCGGTGTAGTGGTAGAAGCCGTCGGTGTGGGCACCGTCATAGATGTAGCCATGCAGGGCACCCTGGGCCTGGTCGGTGAAGAGCAATACGACGGAAGCCTGCCTTGACGGGCTGATGCCACCCTGGCGGCGCCCCCCGAAGCGTTTGTGCAGGGTGGTGCGTTTGATCTTCTCCCCAGACTTAAGCGGAAATGCCATTCATATACCCCCTAATTTTAGATCGATAATCAAGGTAAAAATACCCCATCCCTTTGGGGATCGTGCGTTTTCAAACTTTGTAACACGTTGTTACAAAGTGCTACGTTAGGTCTATGGCCTGGAACGTCGTCATCGCCGGGGGTGGATTCGGGGGCGCGATGGCGGCGCGGGAGCTGGAGCGGATTCTGCCGCGGCAGTCGACGCGGCTGGTGCTGGTCAACGACGTCAACTTCCTGCTCTACACGCCGTTCCTGCCCGAGGCGGCGGCGGGGACGCTGGAGCCGCGACATGTCGTCACGCCGCTGCGCGAGATCCTCAAGCGCACCTATCTGCGGCTCGGGTCCGTCACCGGTCACGATCCAGCGGCCAAGACGGTCGAGCTGCGCACTCGCGAGGGTGACTCCGAGCAGCTGCCCTACGACCAGTTGCTGGTGGCGCTCGGCTCGGTATCGCGCGTGCTGCCGGTGCCGGGCCTGGCCGAGCATGCGATCGGCTTCAAGACGCTGGCCGATGCGATCTGGCTGCGCAACCACGTTATCGAGACACTCGAGGCGGCCAACGCGACCGAGGACGCGGCTCGCCGCGACGAGCTCCTCACTTACGTCTTCGTCGGCGGCGGCTACGCCGGTCTCGAGGCGCTCGCCGAGCTGCAGGACTTCGCCGCCGACGCGATCGAGAGCTACCCGCGCGCCCGCCTGCACGGGATGCGCTGGGTGCTGGTCGAGGCGGCCGACCGCGTCCTGCCCGAGATCGATGCCGAGCTCGCCGATTACGCCCTGCGCGAGCTGCGCGGCCGCGGCATCGACATCCGCCTCGGCACGACGCTGGAGGAGCTGAGCGCCGACAGCGCCCGCCTCTCGACCGGCGAGGTGCTGCCGACGAGGACCGCCGTCTGGACCGCCGGCGTCGCTCCGCACCCGAGCCTGCGCCAGCTCTCGTTGCCGCTCGACGAGCGCGGCCGCGTGCCGGTCGACGATCACCTGCGCGTCGCGGGGATGGACGCCGTCTGGGCGATCGGCGACTGCGCCGCGACGCCCGACCCGCGCGGCGGGACCTGTCCGCCGACCGCGCAGCACGCGGTCCGCCAGGGACCGGTGGCCGCCCGCAACATCGCCGCCGAGCTCGGCATCGGCGAGGCTGAGCGCTTCGACTATCGCGGCAGCGCGGCCTTCGTCAACCTCGGCCGCTACAAGGCGGTCGGCCGCGTCGGCGGCCGCACCTTCCGAGGGTTCCCCGCCTGGTGGATGGCCCGCACATACCACATGAGCCAGATCCCGGGTGTCGCCCGCAAGACGCGCGCGGTGATCGACTGGACCGCCAGCCTGCCCTTCCGCCGCGACATCTCCGAGGTCGGCTCGATCGGTCATCCGAAGCGGCTGAACGCCACAATGGACCCGTGGGATTCGAGTACCCCGTCATCGCCTTCTTCTTCGGCCTAGCCACCGCGATCATCGGCAGGGCCAAGGGCAGCTCGTTCTGGCTTTGGTTGCTGATCGGCGCCCTGCTGCCGCCGTTCGGCCTGATCGCCGTGATCCTCTACCGCTCCGACAAGGACGAACCGGAACGCCAGTGCCCGAACTGCCACAAGGCGCTGAAGCTCTACGTCCAGGTCTGTCCCCGCTGCGGCACAGATCTATATCTGCCGGATCCTGCGGCTGTGCGACACCCTGGCGTGCGGTAGGGCTCAGTCTTAGTCCGGCGCAAATTCGTCCGCCGTGTAGGCGAGGTGGCGTCCGTCGGGAGACCAGGAAAGATTCATGATCTCCTTCTCGGTGAAGGTGGCGACGACCTGTTCGCCGCTGCCGTCGGGGTGGACCCGCCGGATCTCGCCGTCGTAGTTGGAGAAGGTGAGCCAGCGTCCGTCGGGGGACCAGATCGGCCCGTCGAGGACAGCCCAATTGCCGATTCGACGCCGCTTGCCGCCGTCGGCGGAGAGCACGTAGGGGTACTGGACGAGCTGCCCCGCCTTTTGCGCGAGGAGGGACACCTGGCGGCCGCGCGGCCGCCAGTGAAGGTCCGCGCACCCCGCCAATCCAGTCCATAGCCGCCGGGGGTCTGAGCCGTCGGGTCGCACCGTCCAGATGCTGACGTGGCGCCGTTGCCCCCGGCTGAAGAGGATGCGCTTGCCATCCGGCGAAAACTGCGCTTCGAAGATAAAGGCTTCGCTGATGTCGTGCGTGATCTGGGCGATGCGGTGGGGCGCTTCTCCGAACTGGTCGACGACGAGAAGCGCCGGCTTCGGCCCTATCGGTCCCTTTTCGAAGTCGTAGGCGTAGGTGCCGGTGGTGAACGCGAACGGCCACCCGCTCGGAGCCCAGTCGGTGTCGAATGCCTTCACGCCGAGCGCCTGCTGACGGACTTCGGAGCCATCGAGGGGGATCTCGGTCAGCCAGTCGCCCTGGTGCCCTTCTCCCGGCAGCGAGGTCGTGTACCTGATCGCCTTTCCGTCGGGGGCCCAATCGAGGCGACCCGCCCGACCAGGGAAGCCCTGGAGAGCGGGGGCGTGGAGCTGGCGGATCGCTCCGGTCCTGACGTTGCGGAGCCTCGGCCCGGCCTTGGCGGGGATGGCTATCCACTTGCCGTCGGGAGACCAGGCAACGCTGCCACCGACCCGCTCGGAGAGCTCGACCCCGATCACCCCGTGGCGGAAGGAGGCGTCGCCGGCGTGGGCAGTGAGCGGAAAGCAGGCGAGGACGGCCAGGCTCCCCAGCAGCGAGTTCCTCAGCCATCTCATGACTAGCGCAGCCACGTCCGCACGATCGCGTTGGCGAACCCCATGCCGTAGCGGAAGACGGCGGGCTTCTTCGAGTGGCCGTGGAGGCGCTGCTCGACCGTCACCGGCACCTCCCTGGCCGGGATGCCGCGCTTGATCGCCTCGATCATGAACTCGGAGGTGTGGAACTGCTCCTGGCGCAGGACGAGCTGGGGAAGGACGGTGGTGCGGACGGCGCGGTAGCCGTTGGAGCAGTCGCTGACGTGGGTGCGGGTGATGAAGGAGACGAGGCGGTTGAAGAAGACGATGCCGAGCTCGCGGGCGAAGTGGTTGCGGTCGGCGTGGCCGAGGACGCGCGAACCGTGGGCGACGTCCACTTCGCCGTCGAGGACCGGCTTCACCAGGCGCTCCATCTCCGAGGGCAGGTGCTGGCCGTCGGCGTCGAGGGTGACGACGACCTCGGCGCCCGATTCGACCATCAGCCGGTAGCCGGTGCGCAGGGCCGCGCCGCCGCCGCGATTGATTACGTGGCGGGCGACGATCGCGCCGTGCTCGGCGGCGACGTCGCCGGTGCCGTCCTTGGAGCCGTCGTCGACGACGAGGACCGTGGTCTCGACGCCACACACCGCGGCCGGCATCAAGTCGAGCACGTGACCGACGTTCTCGGCCTCGTTGTAGGCGGGGACGAGGATCGCGACCTTGCCGCGGAAGCGCTCGGGCAGCTCGGCCTGGCGGAACTCCTCCCAGGCGAGCCCCTCGAGCACGGCCGAGAGCTGGCGCGAGTTGCGCGCCGCCTGCGAGAGCGCGCGCAGGGCGAGCAGGAAGAGGACGAAGATCGCGAAGACGGCGAGGCCGAGGATGCGGCCGCCGTTGCCCTTTTCGAAGGAGAAGGCGGAGAGCAGGCCGTTGACGATTTCAGTGCCGGCGACGAGCGCTAGGCCGAGGCCGGAGGCGAGCAGGATCAGTACGTCGGCGTTGCGCAGCGAGCGCCGACGTACGATCGCGTAGGCGATCAGCGCCAGCGCCGAGAACAGCCCGACCGCGCGCAGCGCCGTCAGTTCGGCTGGGAATATGCCTGCGTAGAGGCCCATTTCGAGCTAGACAATAGGGCGGCGCCCAGCCGGGCGATCGCCGTGGCGGCAAGCGGAAAGATCAGCGTCATCAGAACCTCGTTGCGGCGCGGGGCGGCGAGGGTGGCGGCGCCCACCGTGGTGACGAGCACCAGTGGGGTCGCCATCGCGATCGTCTCCCACCAGCGGCGTCGCCAGGCGAGCACGCCGAGGCCGGCCAGGCCGAGGACGACGATCAGCGTTTGCACGACCCGCCCGGCGCCGCTTTCCATCGCTTCGCCGATCCCGGCGCTCCACATGCGCCACGCCTTGCGAACCGTCATCGCCAGGTAGCCGAGCGGGTCTTCGCCGAAGAACTTGGAGAAGTTCTGCTTGCCGATCTTGCCCAGCGCCTGGTCGCGCGACAGGTTCGGATAGCGCGCCGCCACGCGGTTGAACAGCGGCGTCGGGTCGACTTCTTCCAGCGCCTGTGAGTGGGGCGGAAGGCTGCGGTGCTCGTAGCGCTGCAGCAGCCGCGACTTCACCCGCTGGTATTCCCCGTCGGAGGGCAGAAACGTCCCGACGTAGAGCGCCTTGCCGCCTCCGGTCGAGATCGGAACCGTGCGGTCGAGGACGACCTGGTTGTGGATCGTCCACGGGACGATCGGCAGCAGCAGCCCGGCGACGAGCAGCGCGGCGCTGGCAAGTCCTGGCTTCCAGCTCCGCTGCAGACCAACTCGGATCAGCGCCAGAACCCCAAAGGCTGCGCCGACGATCAGGTACTCCGGCCGGACCAGGGCCGTCAAGCCGAAGAGGAGGCCGGGCAACAGCCAGGACCACGGGCGTTGTCGCTCGCCCGCCCAGAGGAAGGCGAGGACCGCCGCGGGCAGGAGGAAGATCGCCGGCGGCTCGCTGTACAGGGCGCCTGTCGAGTGGATGAACGGCGGGTAGACGGCGACGCCGAGGGCCGCGAGCAGTCCGGCGGCGCGGCAGTTGATGCGACGGCCGAGGAGGTAGACGACGACGATCGCTCCCAGGCCAAGCAGCAGCTCGACGATCCGGGCCGTCCCTTCGCGGGCTCCGGCGGTGGCGTAGAAGCTGGCGGCGTAGAGCAGCGGGGCGCCCGGCGACCAGTCGCTGGCGTCGTGGAATTCGGGCCCCCCGTAGCTGCCTTCCTCGTAAAGGGCCTTCGAGAGCGCGTAGTAGGCGTGCGCGTCGTCGCCGGGCATCGGCAGCGGTTCGACGACGCGGTAGGCGCGCAGGCCGAAGCCGACGAGCAGGATCGCCCCGAGCAGGATCAGGGTCGTCCGCCCGTGGCGCTTGGGAAGCCCCGCGGCCCATGCCCTCAGCGAAGTCATCGCGGCAGGCTATCCCGGGCAGCGCATCCGACATTCACCACCTCAGGGTGGGGTCAATGTCGGATGCGCTGTCGCCACAGGTTGCAGACAGCGGTCACGCCGAGCCCGGCAAGGGCGCCGAGCTCGGGAACGAGGACGAGCGTCCTGCGCGGCGAGGCGATGAAGGCCAGCTGAACGAGGGTGAAGGCGACGAAGACGACCGCGAGCATCATCGCCTCGAAGCTCCTTCGCATGAGGCCCACGACGAGCCCGACGGCCGCCGCGACCAGGAGGAGGATCTGCAGGGCGCGCCAGATCGGCTCTCGCATCACATCGCGGGCGGCCTCCGTCCAGGCGAGCCAGACCTTGCCGGCGAGGAAGCCGCCGAGGCGCATCGGTTCGTGGATCAGCGCATGGGAGTAGGCGTCGACCGCCATCCCGCGCAGGGCCGTATCGGCATTCTCGCCGGGGTGTTCGCGAGCGGCGAGCAGTGCGGCCGCCTGGCCGCGGTAGATCGGTCCGGGCTGGGGGGCGAGCTCGCGTCCGATCCACGGGTGTTCCGCGAGGAAGACCGGCGTGAACCGTTCGGGGTCGGGGCCGGCTGGCAGGTAGCTGCCCTCGTACAGGACCTGGCCACCGCCGGTCGAGATCGGCACGAGGCGATCGAAGACGATGAAGTTGCGGATCGTCCAGGGCAGGACCACGAGGCAGGCGCAGGCCAGCGCCAGCGCCGGGCCGGCCAGCGAGCCACGGTCGAAGCGCCCCGTGTCGTGGCGCAGGCGCAACGCGCCGAGCACGGGCAGCAGCGGGACCAGCACCGCGTACTCGGGCCGCAGCATGGCGAGCGCTCCAAGCAGCAGGCCGGTTCCCACCCAGGGCCAGGGCTTCCGTACGTCTACCGCCTGCAGGAAGACGAGCAGCGCCGCCGCCAGCACCGCCGTCCCCAGCGGCTCCGTCATCAGCATCCCGCCGTACTCGAGCGTTGCCGGGTAGATCGCCGTCGGGGCGGCGGCGACCAGCCCCGCGGTCGGCCCGCCGAGTCGTCGGCCGAGCAGAAAGGCGAAGGGAACCGCGAGTGAGCCGAGCAGCGCGAGGACGATCCGTGCCGCCCGTTCGTCCGCGGCGCCGCGGATCTCGTAGATGCCAGCGACCAGCAGGGGCAGGCCGGGGGAGTAGTTCGAGGCGGACTGCAGGTGGCGGTATCCCGGTCCCTCTCCCTGGCTGAAGCCCTCGCCCTCGAAGAGCGCGCGGGAGATGCGGGCGTAGGCGCGGGCGTCGTCGACCGGGTGGTTCGGGGCGCGGATCGCGTAGTCGAGGCGCAGTCCCAGCCCCAGGGCGAGGAGCGCTACGAGGATCAGCGCCCGTCCGCGGCCTCCGCAGGCGCTTTCGAGGCGCTCCCTCACGGCGGCAGTGTATGTGCGCTCTACACACGGCCACGGCCGCCGACTCCGCTACGCTGCCGCGACGGTGGCCTTCCGTATGGCGTGCGCCAGAAAATGACGAGAACCAGGCGTCGCCAGGCAAGGACGCAGGGAGCCCGAATAGCGACGCTATGCGGGCGACTGAGGACGCAGTATGGCGGCGATCTGGGGCCGTCATTTGCGGCGAGACGCCATGGGGAAGGCCACTAATGCGCGTTCTCATTCTCGGGGGCGACGGCTACCTGGGCTGGCCGACGGCCCTCCGGTTCTCCTCCCGCGGTCACGAGGTCTCCGTCGTCGACAACTTCGTCCGTCGCCGCTGGGTCGAGAGCGTGGGCAGCGATTCGCTGACTCCGATTCGCGTCCTCGACGAGCGCATCGAGGCCTGGCGGGAGCTGTCGGGCAACGAGATCCGCAGCTTCGCCGGCACGGTCGACGACGGCGATTTCCTCGACGGCGTCGTCGCCGAGACGCGACCCGAGGTCGTCGTCCACTATGGCCAGCAGGCCTCGGCGCCCTACTCGATGGCATCACGCGAGAAGGCGGTCGAGACCCAGTTCGGCAACGTGATCGGCAACCTCAACCTGCTCTTCGCGATCCGCGACCACGTTCCCGAGTGCCACCTGGTCAAGCTCGGCACGATGGGCGAGTACGGCCAGCCCAACATCGACATCGAGGAGGGCTACATCGAGATCGAGCACAAGGGCCGCAGGGATACCCTGCCCTACCCGAAGCTGCCGGCCTCGCTGTACCACTGCTCGAAGGTCCACGACTCGACCAACATCCACTTCGCCTGCCGCACCTGGGGCCTGCGCGCGACCGACCTCAACCAGGGGGTCGTCTACGGGATCGAGACCGAGGAGACGGCCACCGACGAGCGTCTGATCACCCGCTTCGACTACGACGAGATCTTCGGCACCGTGCTCAACCGCTTCTGCGTGCAGGCGGTGATCGGCCACCCGCTCACCGTCTACGGCAGCGGCGGCCAGACCCGTGGCTTCCTCAACATCCGCGACACCCTGCAGTGCGTCGAGCTGGCGGCGCTCAACCCGGCCGAGGCGGGCGAGTTCCGGGTCTTCAACCAGTTCACCGAGCAGTTCTCGGTGCTGGAGCTGGCGCAGCTGGTCAAGCACGCCGGCGAGCACCTCGGCTACTCGGTCGAGATCCAGCACTACGACAACCCGCGGGTCGAGAAGGAAGAGCACTACTACAACGCGATCCACACCAAGCTGCTCGACCTCGGCCTGCAGCCCACCCTGCTCGGCGAGGAGCTGGTCGAGTCGATGATCCACGCGATCGAGCGTCACAAAGAGCGCGTCATCGCCAGCTCGATCGACCCTCACACGCGCTGGAACCCCGGCGCGCCGGTCAAGCTGTAACAGCACGCCTCTGGCGCGCGGGTCCTGTCGTCGAAGTGGGGTGCGCTCGGCGGCCCTCCGTGCTGCTTCGGGCACCGGGACCAAGCTCGTCCAGGGCGCTGGCCCCGCCCTCAGCAGCCTCCGGGCTCGGCGAGCTCACCCCACTTCGACGCCACCCGCGCGAGAAACGGAGTAATTGAGCTGTAAACGCGCGGCGGGTGCCGGGGTCTGGCGTTTGTCGCCTCTCGCGCGGGTGGTGTCGGGGCGAGCGCCCTCCGCCGCGTAGGCTGCCGAGGGCAGGGCTAGAACTCTCTGCAGCAGTGTCCCGGTGCCCGAGGCAGCGCGATAGCGAGCGGAAGGGCGTCCGTCCCGACGACAGGACCCGCGCGCCGAAAACCCCTGCTCTCCGGCCGTGAGAGCACTGGTAGCATCGCCCTCACGATGAGAGCTGCCGACGCACTGATGGAATCGCTCAAAGCCGAGGGGGTAAAACACGTCTTCGGCATCCCCGGCGGGGCGAACCTGCCGACGTACGACGCGCTCGTCGACGCCGAGTTCCGCCACATCCAGGTGCGCCACGAGCAGGGGGGAGGTCACGCGGCCGAGGGCTACGCAAAGGCTTCGGGCAAGGTCGGGGTGGCATTTGCCACCTCAGGCCCGGGGGCGACCAACCTCGTCACCGCGATCGCCGACGCGATGCTCGACTCGGTGCCGACGGTCTTCATCACCGGCCAGGTGCGCACCGAGCTGATCGGCACCGACGGCTTCCAGGAGGCCGACATCCTCGGCGCGACGCTGCCCTTCGTCAAGCACTCCTTCGCCGTCACCGATCCGCGCCAGATCCCCGAGTACGTGCACGAGGCTTTCCACGTCGCCTCGACCGGGCGCCCGGGTCCGGTGCTGCTCGACATTCCGCAGGACCTCTCGCGCGCCGACATCGAGTACGAGCCGCGCACCGAGCCGGTCGAGCTGGCCGGCTACAAACCGCCGAGCGAGCCCAACATCAAGCAGGTGCGGATCGCCGCCAAGGCGATCGCCAACGCCCGCAAGCCGGTCCTCTACACCGGCGGCGGCGTGGTCAACGCCAACGCCTCCGAGGAGCTGCGCGAGCTGGTCGCGGCCGACCGCTTCCCTGTCACCTCGACCGTGATGGGGCTCGGTTCCTACCCCGCCTCCGGCGAGAACTGGCTCGGCATGCTCGGCATGCACGGCACCCGCGCCGCCAACTACGCGATGGACGAGGCCGACCTGATCGTCGCGATCGGCGCCCGCTTCGACGACCGCATCACCGGCAAGCTGTCCGAGTTCGCGCCGCATGCCAAGTTCATCCACATCGACGTCGACCCGGCCGAGATCTCCAAGAACGTCCCGGCGCACATCCCGATCGTCGGCGACGCGAAGCTGGTCCTGCCGGCCCTGACCCGCGAGTACCGCGCCCTGCAGACCGACGGTTCGCGGCTCGACGCCTGGTGGAAGAAGATCAAAGCCTGGCAGGACGAGTACCCGCTCGGATACGAGCCGGGCAAGGACGGCGAGATCAAGCCGCAATTCATGATCCAGGCGATGCACCGGGCGACGGGGGGAGACGCGATCGTCACCTCCGACGTCGGCCAGCACCAGATGTGGGCGGCGCAGTACTACGGCTTCGAGAAGCCCCGCCGCTGGATCAACTCGGGCGGCCTGGGGACGATGGGCTTCGGCCTGCCGGCGGCGGTGGGCGCCAAGGTCGCCTGTCCCGACGACACCGTCGTCTGCCTGGCCGGCGACGGCAGCTTGATCATGAACTGCCAGGAGCTGGCAACCTGCGTCTCGCAGGACATCCCGGTCAAGGTCTTCCTGATGAACAACGGCTACATGGGCATGGTCCGCCAGTGGCAGGAGCTCTTCTGGGACCGCCGCTACAGCGCCGTCGAGATGGGGCCGAGCCCGGACTGGGTGAAGCTCGCCGAGGCGTTCGGCGCGACCGGGATGCGCTGCGAGGACTCCGCCGACCTCGAGGAGACGATGGTCAAGGCGCTGGAGACCGACGGGCCGGTGCTGCTCGACGTGCGCGTCTCGCCGGAGGAGAACTGCTTCCCGATGATCCCCGCCGGCGCCGCCGCCAGGGACATGGTGGGCTGATGGAGGCGGGCACCCCACAGGTCGTCAAGCTCGAGGAGCTGCGCGTCCCCGGCCAGCTCAGCGGCCGCAAGCACATCCTCTCGATCCTGGTCGAGAACAAGCCGGGCGTGCTCGCCCGCGTCGCCGGGCTCTTCTCGCGGCGCGGCTTCAACATCGACACGCTCGCCGTCGGGCCGACCGACGACCCGAGCATCTCGCGCATCACACTCACCCTCGACGGTGCCGTGCACCCGATCGACCAGGTGACCAAGCAGCTGCACAAGCTGGTCAACGTGCTGAAGATCCGCGACATGGAGCCGGAAGAGACCGTCGCCCGTGAGATGGCGATGTTCAAAGTCTCCGCCGCGGTCGAGAACCGGGCCGAGATCATCCAGTTCGCCGACATCTTCCGCGCCAAGATCGTCGACGTGTCGCGCCGCTCGATGACGATCGAGGTAACCGGCTCGGCCGACAAGATCGAGGCCTTCGAGCGGATGATCCGCCCGCACGGCCTGATCGAGATGGTCCGCACAGGCGAGATCGCGATCGCCCGCGGTGCTGACTGACGCCGTCCTCGCTGGCCTGCGAGATTGCCTCGAGCGGGCCGCCGACAGAGGCCGCGCGACCACCGTCAGCGTCACCGTCCGCCTCGACGAGGTGGTCGATCCCTGCGCCACGGTCTTCGCCTCTCGGCTGGCCTCGGATCGTTGGTTCTGCTGGGAGCAGCCGGACAGGGAATTCGCGCTGGCGACGCTGGGCGTTGCACAGGAGGCGACCTCGCGCGGGCGGGATCGCTTCCGTGAGGTAGCCCGACAGTGCCTGACGAGGGAGACAATCGTCGAGGAGCCGGTCGGCTTGCCCGCCGGGGCCGGCCCGGTCTGGGTGGGCGGTTTCGCCTTCGATCCCGACGGTGGCGGCTCCTCTCCCTGGTCGTCGCTGGCGCCCGCCTCGCTGGCCTTACCCGAGCTGTCGTTCTGCCGTAACGGCGGCGAGGCCTTCCTGACCGTCAACGCGGTCGTCCGACCGGGCGACGAGCCCGCCGCGGTCGAGCAAAGGCTCTCTGCGCGCCTGACGGGCCTGCACAAAGGCCCGCTGCCGCTGCTCGATCCGCACCCGACGTCGAGGGTCGAGATCGAGAGCGTGCTGCCCCCGGGCGAGTTCGAGCAGACGATTGCGGCTGCGACCGAGAGGATCGAGGCGGGCGAGATGTCGAAGGTCGTCCTTGCCCGCGAGGTCCTTCTCACAGGCGCCGGCGCCCACGACCCGGCGGCGCTCTTCGGCGCGATCCGCGAGCAGTTTTCCTCCTGCTTCTGCTTCTGCTGCGGTACCCCCGAGGCCGCCTTCGTCGGCGCCAGCCCGGAGCTGCTCCTGCGCCGTTCTGGCGCCAGTGTCTCAACCGTTGCGCTGGCCGGCTCGACCCGCCGCAGCTCCGACCCGGCTGTCGACGACCACCTCGGCGAGCAGCTCCTGCGCAGCGACAAGGACCGCCGCGAGCACGAGATCGTCGCAGCCCGGATTGCCGGCGCATTGCGCCCGCACTCGGTCTGGGTCGAGGCGGGCTCGGAACCCGAGATCGTCAAGGTCGCCAACATCCAGCACTTGGCGACGCCGGTTGTGGCGCAGCTCGCCGAGCCGCGATCGGCGGTTGAGCTGGCCGGCATGCTGCACCCGACCCCGGCGGTCGGCGGCGAGCCTTGGCCGGCCGCCAGGGCCGCGATCGTCGAGCTGGAGAAGATGGACCGCGGCTGGTACGCGGGCCCGGTCGGCTGGATGGACGCAACCGAAGACGGCGAATTCTGCGTCGCCCTGCGCAGCGCGCTGCTGCGCGACCGCGAGGCTCGCCTCTACGCAGGCGTCGGCGTCGTCGCCGGCTCCGATCCGGCCGCCGAGCTGGCCGAGACCGAGATCAAGTTGGACGCGCTGCTGCCCCTGTTGGCCGAATGACCCGCTGGGCGCTCGTGCGTCCCTTCGCTCGTGCTACGTTCGCAGCATGGCTCGTCCCCTACGGGTTCTCGCGCTCCTAACGCTGGGGGTCCTCGCGACGGCGGTGCCGGCGCTGGCTGTGAGCCCGGGCGAAAACGGCAGGATCTACTTCCATTCCTGCGGCAACCCGTGCACGGCCTACAACATCTACTCGGTCGCTCCCGGCGGCGGCGACCTGGTCAATCTGACGGGGGCGCTGATCGGCCCCGAAGGGCTCCCGGACGAGGCCTTCGAACCGACGGTCTCGGCCGACGGCAGCCGGATTGCCTTCAGCGTCGACACTCAGGCCGACTCCGAGATCTGGGTGATCAACGCCGACGGCAGCGGCGCCCACCAGCTCACCCACGACAACCTCCTCGACCAGGCGCCGGCGATGTCCCCCGACGGCTCGAGGATCGTCTGGAACCAGCGATCACCGTTCCCGACCTACACCGATCGAGACCTCTGGACGATGGGCTCCGACGGCTCGAGCCAGCAGCTCTTCTACGACGGTCCCAACGAGGAGCGGGCCTCCCAGTTCACGCCCGACGGCCAGACGCTCGTGATGGCATCCGAGACCGGCGACTACGACATCCGCAAGATCCCGGCGGCTCTGATGGGCTCGCCGTTGACCACTTCGACCGGCGTCGCCGACGACGACGAAGAGCTCGCCTACGAGCCGACCGTTTCTCCGGACGGCAGCCAGGTCGCCTTCATGCAGGTGCCGACCGCGACGCCGTTCGCCCCCTTCGACATCTACGGCGTCAGCATCGAAGGCGGTACGCCGGTGCCACTCTTCGATTCGCCCGGAAGCGAGCGAGATCCGAGTTACTCGCCGGATGGGGCGAAGATGGTGTTCAGCGTCGACGGGGTCGCGATGATCGGCAATGCCGATGGCAGCGGCGAACCGCAGCCGCTCGAGGTGGGCAGCGCGTCGTCTCCCGGGGCCTTCGAATGGGCGGTCAAACCCAAAGCCGCCGCCACCGTCAGTGGACAGGCGCCGAACGGCCGCATCCGCAAGCACCCCCGCAAGCGCACCACGAAGCGCCGGGCCAGGTTCACCTTCACCTCGAACCAGCCCGGCTCGCGCTTCGAATGCAAGCTCGACAGGCGGCGCTTCCGCCCCTGCAAATCGCCCTTCGTGCGCAGGCTGACCCCCGGCCGTCACACGTTCCGGCTGCGTGCGATCAGTGGCGCGGGCGTCCCCGATCCCACGCCCGCGGTCTTCCGCTGGCGGATCCTCCCGCGGCCCTGACCAGGCGATTCCCGCAGGGGACGCTTGCGCGGCCCGTTGAGGACGAAGCCGATGGTCGAGTAGCGCACGAAGAGCCCGTAGATGACGATCGTCGCGGCGAGGGTCGCCAGGGTGAGGGCTGGCAGCGCGACCGGCCAGGGGACGTTCGCCGCGAGCGTGAGGGCGAGCAGCGGGACGAGGATCTGCAGGTGCGAGAGGTAGATCCAGTACGAGGAGTCGGCGACGTAGCGGATCGACGCCCGCTCGACGTTCAGGTGTCGCGTGGCGACCCCGAGCAGGGTGTGCAGGACGGTCACGGTGGCGATTCCAAAGGCGGCCAGCTGAACGGCGTGGACGCCGAGGCCCGCTCCGCGGCTGTTGTGCACGGTGAAGAGCGCGAGCGCCACCAAGCCGCTCGCCAGCGCGGCGAGAGCCCAGCCCCTCATCTGCCCGGCGATCGCGTCGACTCGCTGCGGCACGGAGAAGAGCGCCAGGCCGAAGACGAAGAACGTCGCGTAGTAGGCGAACATCGCCGGCTCGATGCGGAACGTGTCGGTCGGCGCCGTCGGCATCCAGTCGGGCTGGCCGATGAGGAGCATGCCCGTGGGCACGGCGAGGACCACGACTCCAATCGGGTTTCCGATCGCCCTCGCGACGGTGTCCCGCGCCGCGAAGAGGACTCGGGGCGCGAAGCGCAGCAGGAGCATCGCGCTGGCGTCGATGATCAGCAGGTACCAGAGGAACCAGAGGTAGGAGGGCGCGAGCCCGAAGAGGTTTTGGGCCGGCCCGAACGCCGTTATCGAGACGCCGGTCGCGCTGCTGAGGATCATCAATAGGGGGACCAGAACGGCTAGCCCCGCGGCGAGCGGGACGAGGATCCGCATGGTGCGGTTGCGCAGCGTTCCGCGCAGTCCCCGCCGCTGGCACATGAGGCCGAGGAAGAACCCCGACATCGCGAAGAACAGCGGCAGTCGGAAGACGTGGATCACCCAGACGATCCCGGTGAGGATCGCGCTCGGTTCGCCGTTGACGGCGATCAACCCACAAGCGTGCGCGGGCACCAGAAGCAGCATCGACGAGGCGCGCAGCGCATCCATCGAGTGCACTCGGTTTCCCCACCGGCCCTTCATGGCCAACGAGGGTAGTGGCTATGGCTTCGCGGGAGGCAGGGCCCCGGACACGGCCTCGGCCAGGTCCCGGTGCAGCGCCACGTTCGCGGCGCGGTCCGTTCGAACCTGGATCAGGCCCGTGCCCGCTGCGAGCGCGTCGGGAAGCGCCTCGAGCGATTCGATCCTGCGATGGGGGAGGCCGAAGAGGTCGGCGGCCTTGGCGGTGTCGAGGCCGCGCGGCGTTCCCAGTAGCGCCTCGAACTCTGCGCCGGGGAGCGCTCCGGCCTGTGGCAGGAAGCCGAAGATCCCGCCGCCGTCGTTGTCGATGACGACGATACGGACGGGGGTCGAGACGCCGCCCAGCGCCGCCAGACCGCCGATGTCGTGGAGGAGGCCGAGGTCGCCGCTGACGACGGTCGTCGGCCGGCCGCTCGCGTGGGCGGCGCCGATCGCGGACGAGACGAGGCCGTCGATGCCGTTGGCGCCGCGGTTGCAGAGGAAGAGGGCGTCGGCGTCGGATGGGGGCAGGAACGCCTCCTGGTCGCGGATCGGCATGCTCGACGCGGTGTAGACGAGGTCGCCGTCGCGGTGGGCGCGACCGAGTGCCAGATGGAGGGCGGGCTCGGACAGTCCCGGGCCGCCGAGGGCCGACTCGATCGCCTCGCGGGCGGCGCGCTCGGCGTCGAGCCAGCGTTGCGGCGCAGGGCGGTCCTCACTTTCCAGCCGCGTGGCCCAGCCGGCGGCCAGCTCGGTCGGGTCGGCGCGCAGGATCGCGGCAGCGCGATTCGTCGGCTCGTCCCAGCCACAGGAGGGGTCGACGACGATCTGGTCGGCGCCGCCCTCCGTCAGCCAGGACCGTAGGGGCTTGCTCGTCGGCATCGCGCCGACGCGCAGCACCAGGTCCGGCCGGGCCGTCTCGCGAAAGACCTCGTCGCGCAGCAGCAGGTCGTAGGTGGAGACCACATGGGAGCGGTCGTGCGGCCCGCAGCGCAGCTGCGAGTTCGGCTCGGCGAGGATCGGGAAGCCGGCGACGCGGGCCAGGTGCGCGAGCGGCTCGCGCAGCTCGGGGTCGAGCTGGCGCCCGGCGACGATCACCCCCGCCTTCGCGTCGCCGATGTGAGCGGCCACCTCGTCAAGCAGGAAGGCCGAGGGCTCCATGTCGACCGCCGTCACCGCGGTCAGCGGGCGGCCGTCTCGTCCCTTCAGCGCAAGCGGGTCGGTTGCGGTTACGGCCCCCTCCACGGCAACTGGGGCCAGCGGCTCGCGCCAGGGCAGGTTGAGGTGGACCGGGCCGGGCCGCGGCTTGCCGCGGGCGGCGGCGAGCGCCCGGCAGGCGACGGACCGGTAGTGCAGCAGCCCGGCGTCGTCGGCCTCGTGGGTGCCGACTTCGCAGAACCAGCGCACCGCCGACCCGAAGAGCTTCAGCTGGTCGATCGTCTGGCCGGCGCCGATCCCGCGCAGCTCCGGCGGGCGATCGGCGGTCAGCGCGACGAGCGGGATCGCCGACTCGTCGGCCTCGCAGATTGCCGGGTGGTAGTTGGCCGCGGCGGTTCCCGACGTGCAGAGCATCGCCACGGGCGAGCGGGTTGCCTGGGCGGCGCCGAGCGCGAAGAAGGCGGCGGAGCGCTCGTCGACGATTACGGTCACGTCGATCTCCGGCTGGCGCCAGAGCGCGACCGCAAGCGGGGTGGAGCGGGAGCCGGGCGAGAGCACCGCCTGCCGGACACCGCCGCGCGCCAGCTCCTCGACGAAGGCCGAGGCGAGCGCGGTGTTCGCGTTGGTCGGGTCCATCGGCGAAGCCTATTGGCGAGTTATGCGTCTATATGACGCAGAAGTCGCCAAGGCCTAGAGGCGGTGGGCGTTCAGCGCGGCCTCGTCGATCTCCACCCCCAGGCCGGGACCGGCGGGGAGATGGAGCATCCCCTCCCGCAGCTCGCACTCGGCCGAGGCGATCGTCGAGGCGAAGAGGCGCTGGGTGGCGAGGCCGTGGGCGAGGCGCGGACCCTCCCGGCTCGCCGCGTCGAGGGTCTGCACGACCTGAGCCGCCGCCGCGATCCCAACCGGGCCGTCGAGCGCGCTGGAGAGGAAGCAGGGCATCACCTCGGCGATCTCGATCGCCGCCTCCGGACCGCCCACCTTGGAGAGCTTGACGCCGGCGAAGTCGCAGGCGCCCGCCCGCACCGCCCGTTCAGCGTCCGCGCAGCTCTCGATGCTCTCGTCCCCGGCGATCGGGATCGAGGTCGCGCTGCCGACCTCGGCCAGCTCCTCCATCTTGCCGACCGGCTGCTCGGCGAGCTCGAGGTCGAACCGCTCCAGCTCGGCGAGGGTGCGCTTGGCGGTCTCGACGTCCCAGGCCGCATTGGCGTCGACGCGGATGAGCGCTTCCGGGCCGACCGCTTCGCGTACGGCCCGCACCTGTCCGACGTCATCACCGGTGCCGAGCTTCAGCTTGAAGCTCGAGAAGCCGTCCGCGGCCCAGGCCAGGGCATCGTCCGCGACCGCGGCGGGCTCGCCGAAGACGAGGGTCGCGTTGCACTCGACCGGTTGGCTCGGATCCGACGTGCCGGCCGCCGTACGGCCGCGCATGTCGAGCAACGCGGTCAACGCAGCGCAGCGGGTCGGGGGGGAGAGTGCCGTGGACTCGTCGCGAAGCATCGCCTCGTCGAGCGAGTCGCGGCCCCCCAGCGCCTCCAGCTCGGCCACGACCTGCGCCAGCGACGTTCCGCCGCGCAGTGAGAGCGGCACCGCTTCGCCCAGCCCTTCGAGCCCGTCCTCATCCCGCAGTCGCAGCAGGACCATCTCGCGGCGGTCGATCTGCCCGCGCGCGGTGACATACGGCTTGCGGAACGGCAGCGCGTAGGGAACGACCTCGAGCGAGGCGATCTTCACGAAGCCAACAGTAGACCCGCCGAGACGAGCAGGCTGAAGACGGCGAGCAGGGCGCCGGTGGCGGCGAGGGCACCGTTCAGCGAGGGCCCGTCGGTGCGGTTGGTGATCGTTCGCATCGGCCCGATCGCCATCGGCAGGGCGAGGAGGCCGATCAGGGGCAGGGCGCTGCCGCCGCCGGCGACGAGTGCGATCGGCAACGTGACGAAGGCGCCGAGCACGAGGCTCCGGTAGAGGACGACGGCATTGTGCCGCCCCATCCGCACCGCCAGCGTCATCTTGCCGGCTCGCCTGTCGGTTTCCATGTCGCGCACGTTGTTGACGACGAGGATCGCCGTGGCGAGGAAGCCGACCGCGATCGAGAGGCCGAGCGGCAATGCGTCGAGCCGCTCGAGCTGCACGTAGTAGGAGCCGTTGACGGCGACGAGGCCGAAGAAGAGGAAGACGAAGACCTCGCCGAGACCGGCGTAGCCGTATGGTCGCGGCCCGCCCGTGTAGAGGACGCCGGCCGCGATCGAGACGGCGCCGATCAGAAGGATGACGATGCCGGCGACGGCGGCGAGATAGATGCCGCAGGCGACGGCGACGCCGAAGGCGACCCAGGTCGCGGTCAGGACCCGCTGCGGGGTCACGAGCCCGGCCGAGGTGACCCGCACCGGTCCGAGCCTGTCGGCGGTGTCGGCACCCCGGCGGGCGTCCGAGTAGTCGTTCGCCAGGTTGGTTCCGATCTGGATGAAGATCGAGCCGATCAGGGCGGCGAGGAAAGCCCCGACCCGCGGCAGCCGCCCAGCCCATTCGACCGCCGCCGCGGTCCCGACCAGCACCGGCGCGATCGCATCCCCGCCGGCAGGGTCCGCGGCCGCGCCGCCATCAGCCAGATCCTCATGGTCGCCTTGGGAACTGGTCGAAGTCGGGCTGGCGCTTCTGCTTGAAGGCCTCGCGCCCCTCGCGGGCCTCCTCGCTGCCGTAGAAGAGCAGGTTGGTGTCGTGGGCGAGCTGCTGGATCCCGGCGTAGCCGTCCTCGTGGGCGTTGAAGCTGGCCTTGACCAGGCGCAGCGCGAAGGGGGAGAGGGCGAGCATCTCGCGGCACCAGGCGACGGTCTCGCGCTCGAGCTCGGCGAGCGGCACTACCGCGTTGACGAGGCCCATCCGCAGCGCCTCCTCGGCGTCGTACTGGCGGCAGAGCAGCCAGAGCTCCTTCGCCCGCTTGGTCCCGACCAGGTCGCGCAGCAGGGAGGCGCCGAAGCCGCCGTCCCAGGAACCGACCCGCGGGCCGGTCTGGCCGAAGACGGCGTTGTCGGCGGCGATCGTCAGGTCGCAGCAGACGTGCAGGACGTGGCCGCCGCCGACCGCGTAGCCGGCGACCATCGCGACGACGGGCTTCGGCAGGCGCCGCATCTGCACCTGCAGGTCGGTGACGTGGAAGCGGCCGATCGAGGCGCCCTCGGGGACGTAGCCGCTGTCTCCACGCACCTGCTGGTCGCCGCCGGAGCAGAAGGCCTTCTCGCCCTCGCCGGTGAGGATCACCACGCCGACCTCGGTGTCCTCGCGCGCCAGCTCCATCGCCGCGGAGACCTCGACCAGCGTCTGCGGGCGGAAGGCGTTGCGCACCTGCGGCCGGTCGATCGTGATCTTGGCGATCCCGCCGGCCTTCTCGTAGCGGATGTCCTCGTACTCGCCGCCGGCTTGCCACTCGACCGGCGCGTACAGCTCCTCCTCTGGCGGTGCCTGCTTGGGGCGTTGGGGCATGATGGGCACGATATCCCGCCGATGAAACTCGACGACTGGCTCTCACAGAGATCGCTCAGCTGTCCCGACCGCACGGCTCTGGTTGCGGACGGCTCCCCGGTGACCTACGCCGAGCTCGAGGCCGAGGCGACCTGGGTCGCGCGCCGCCTCGCCGCCTACGGGGTGCGGCGCGGTTCGACCGTGGCGATGACGATGCACCCGCGCCGCGAGCAGGTCGTCCTCGTCCATGCGCTGATGAAGCTCGGCGCGATCCTGCTGCCGCTCGGCCCGAAGCTGTCGGCGGAGGAGAGGGCGGCGGCGATCGCCGCCGAGGACGTCGCCGTCGATCTCGACGACGCCGGCGAGCTGACCCAGACCGAGGCCGACCTGCCGCTGCTCGGCGAGCACGACATGGACGAACTCGCCTGCAAGGTGATGACGAGCGGCAGCACCGGGGCGCCGGACCCTGTCGCCCTCACCTATGGCAACTTCCTCTGGAGCGCCGTCGCCTCCGGCTTCAACATCGGCGTCGAGCCCGAGGACCGCTGGCTCTGCTGCCTGCCGCTCAGCCACATCTCCGGGCTCGGGATCGTGATGCGCTCGGTGATCTACGGGACGGCCGCGGTCGTCCACGACGGTTTCGATGTCGACCGGGTCGCGGCGGCGCTGGAGGACGACGAGATCAGCGTCGTCTCGCTGGTGGCGACGATGCTGACGCGGCTGCTCGAGGCCGGCGCCGACCTCTCGGGACCGCGTGCGCTGCTGATCGGCGGCGGGCCCGTTCCGGAGGAGCCGCTCGACGAGGCGCTCGGACGCGGCGCCACGGTCGTCCAGACCTACGGCCTGACCGAGGCCTGCTCACAGGTGACGACGCTGGCGCCCGGCGACGCCCGCCGCAAGCTCGGTTCGGCGGGCCGCCCCCTGCTCACCACCCACCTGCGCATCCAGGACGGGGAGATCCTCGTCCAGGGGCCAACGGTCGCGCCGGGGCGCGCCGACGCCGACGGCTGGCTGCACACCGGCGACCTCGGCCACATCGACGAGGAGGGTTTCCTCTACGTCGACGACCGAATCGACGACATGATCGTCAGCGGCGGCGAGAACGTCGTCCCGGCCGAGGTCGAGAAAGTCCTGCTCCGCCACCCCGAGGTCGCCGACGCTGCCGTGGTCGGCAGGGAGGACCCGGAGTGGCAGCAGGCCGTCACCGCGATCGTCGTCCTCGACGAGGGTTCGGCCGTCACCCCCGACGACCTGCGCCGCCACTGCGCCGAATCGCTCGCTGGCTTCAAGGTGCCGAAGCGGGTCGAGCTGGCCGCGGCGCTACCGCGCACGCCCTCGGGCAAGCTCATGCGGCGGGCCCTCCGCTAGAGTCGCCCGCCTATGGCACAAGACAACCCTCAGGACATTTTCTACGACTCGGACGCCGACCCCTCGCTGCTCGACGGGAAGACCGTCGCCATCCTCGGCTACGGCTCCCAGGGGCACGCCCATGCGCTCAACCTGAAGGACTCGGGGGTCGACGTCGTCGTCGGCCTGCGGCCCGATTCCTCCAGCCGCGCCAAAGCGGAAGCGGCGGGCCTCGAGGTGCTCGACGTCGCCGAAGCCGCCAGCCGCGGCGACGCGGTGATGGTCCTGCTGCCAGACGAGAAGCAGGCCGAGATCTGGGAGGCGGAGATCGCCGACGGCATCGCGCCCGGCAACCTGCTGCTCTTCGCCCACGGCTTCGCCATCCACTTCGAGCAGATCGCACCCCCGCCCGGCGTCGACGTCGGCATGGTCGCCCCGAAGGGGCCGGGTCACCTGGTCCGGCGCCAGTACGAGGAAGGCGCCGGCGTCCCCTGCCTGATGGCCGTCCACCAGGACGCCACCGGCAACGCCCACGGCCTCGTCCTCGCCTACGCCTCGGCGATCGGCGGCGGTCGCGCCGCGGTGATCGAGACGACCTTCAAGGACGAGTGCGAGACCGACCTCTTCGGGGAGCAGGCCGTCCTCTGCGGCGGCGCCAGCGAGCTGGTGCGGGCCGGCTTCGAGACCCTGGTAGAGGCGGGTTACGACCCGCGCCTCGCCTACTTCGAGTGCTTGCACGAGCTGAAGCTGATCGCCGACCTGATGTACGAGAAGGGCATTCAGGGAATGCGCTACTCGATCTCCAACACCGCCGAGTACGGCGACATGACCCGCGGCAAGCGCGTGATCGGCGACGAGTCCCGCGCCGCGATGAAGGAGATCCTCGGCGAGATCCAGTCGGGTGAGTTCGCCCGCGAGTGGATCGCCGAGAACCGCGCCGGCGGCGAGAACCTCTCGCGCATGCGGGAGGAGGGCAAAGGCCACCAGGTCGAGAAGATCGGCAAGGACCTCCGCGACATGATGCCCTGGATCGACCAGCAGTTCTAAGCGCTGGACACGCTCCTATCTACGTTGCCCCTCAATGATTCGATCCTCCCGGGGAAGGTTCTGGGCAGGCCGGCGAACTAACATAAGTAGTGCGCTCTTCTAGTTGTCGCTAGTTCACTATTAACTAGTTGACACGAGCAATAAAAGAGTTTATAGTATTGAGTTGATAGAGCGTTTGGGGGCGCCGCATATAGAGGAGGGCGTGATGACGACCGGTCTCATGTGCGGTAGTACGGTGTGTAAGGGCGATGTACGCAAGATACCGGGACTACGTACCAGCGTCCTTGCGTCGACATTGATTCTCGCTGGTGCATTCTTGGGTCTGCTGGTTTCAACAGCCGCTGCCGTGCCAGCGAAGTTCTACGGCCTGCAATTTCCCTATGCCGACAGCCCGAAGAACATGAAGATCGTCGGCCATTCGGGGGCCGACTACTTCCGCGTCAACTTCGATCCCTCGATGTCCCATGAAACGATCGAAAAAATCTTCGACCTGGCCTACCAGAACGGTGTCACGATCCTGCCGGATGTCTACTCCGGGGAATTTCCGGCTCCTAACGCCTGTGCGACCGGGAGCAACAAATGGCGCGAACTGGTGCAGTACCTGGCGAAAGACTACGGGCCGGGAGGCGACTTTTGGAAAACCCCAGATAAAAAAGGAGAAAAACCGAACCCGAAGCCAGTCGAAGCAATCGAAATCTGGAACGAGCCCAATCGGGGCCGGAACGGCCCGGACGGGGTGAAATCCAATCCATCCGAAACGACCTACTTCGTGAACAAATGCGCCGACGCAATCCACGAAGTGGCAGGGTCGACGAAGGTGATCATGGGGGGCCTACTGACGATCGGCAGCACCGGCTGGACAAAAGAAATAGAAAACGGAAAAGCGGTCAATCGCTACAACTATACTGTGCATGATTTTCTCGAAGTGGTGCACAATCTCGAACCGACGGTCCATTACGACGGCGTGGGGCTGCACCCCTATGCATTTAAACCAAATGGAAATGAAGCAATTTACGAACGAGTAGGCAAAAACATCACTTTGGGGCGCGAAGCGGTCAACAACTTCGTATCGCCAAATGAGCCGATCTGGATCACTGAGATCGGATGGCCATCGTGGGGCCAAGACGAAGCCCATGAAACCGTCCCGGAGTCAGAAAGGTCGAACGTCCTCGGCGACACGTTTACCTGGATCGAGAACCATGAGTCTTCATACAATATCCAATCGCTGATCTATTTCAACTATCGCGACTTTGGCAATGGGGCTGCGTGGGACGAACGCTGTGGACTGCTGCGGGCACTGCCAGCCGAAACAGGTGTCGATGATCTCAGCAACGTCCTTGCCAAACCGTACTCGGGAACGGTTTTCACTAGTTCGTGGTACACGTATCAGACACACGCCGGAGTGTATTCCTATCCGACGACTCCGGGTGCTGGGTCCAATGGCGCGACGTTCGTGGCGGCCACCGAGGCCCGCTTGCTCGGGATCTACAACGCCAGCGAAATGCAGAGCGAATATCAATTCGAATGGGGTTCGACGGCAAGCTACGGAAACCTGACCCCCAGGCATAACGCGGGGTTCGACAATTCGAACCATGACGTGATCCTGCCAGGGGAAGAACGCTGGGGGCAGTTGATTACCGGCCTCAGCCCGGGTACGACCTATCACTTCCGCATGGTTGTTCGCAACGAAAACGGCGCGACAAGCTACGGGAAAGACCAGACGTTTACGACGAAAGAACTGCCGGGTGCGACAACCAAAGCGGCGACCAGCGTCAATCAGCTCGATGCGGTGCTCAACGGGACTGTCGATCCAAAGGGAGAGAGTGGCAGTTATCACTTTGAATACGGTCCGACGTCGTCCTATGGATTGAACACAGCGTCAACCAGCGTGGGCTGGTGGGGGGAAGGAGCAACCGAAGTAGATGAGGAAATCGCAGGGCTGGAATACGGAGTGACGTATCACTTCCGTATCGTGGTCTCAAGCTGGGTAGGGACGTCGAAAGGAGAAGACAAAACCTTCACGCCAACCTATAAAGGTCCTGCTCCAGCAGTTAGCACGCAGGCGGCAAGGGCGGTAGCCGATACCAGCGCCACCTTGAATGGATACGTGAGCCCCAACGGCACTGAAACGAAAGTTTACTTCGAATATGGACCTAATACTGAATATGGCTTGAAAACCGCTGAAGTCGTAGCGGGTTCCAGCGCGGCGACTCTGGAAAAATCGCTAATAGTCACTAAACTTGAACCCAACGTCAAATATCACTACCGCATCGTTGCTACGAATGGGTCCGGGACGGCGAAAGGAGTAGACAGGACGTTTGTGCCGGGCTGGACAGTCCAGTCAACTCCCAATCCAAAAGAAGGCGAGGGCTTCCTGCATGAAGGAGTCTCTTGTATCTCCCCGACGGATTGCTATGCGGTTGGCTTCGGCGGCGGGCACGCGATCGCTCAGCATTGGAATGGCACTGAATGGTCTGAACAGAAAGTGACCCCTCCGGCCGGCGCGGTCGACAGCATCCTTCTGGGTGTCTCTTGCAGTTCGTCTTCGGCTTGTACGGCAGTCGGTCGCTACAAGGATGCCTCCTCCAAATGGGTGGCGTGGGCCGTACGCTTGAACGGCACCGAATGGGAACAGAATTCGGCGATCGACCCGGCAACTACCGGTGCCGAGCTCGAAGGTGTTTCTTGCCCTTCGGACACCGAATGCATCGCCGTCGGCGATACCTGGAGCGCAGAAGTTACCAAAACTCTGATCGAGCGCTGGAACGGCGGTAAATGGAGCGTGCAGACCAGCAAAAATCCATCTGCAACAATGAACATTCTGAGTTCGGTGTCATGTGTGCCCACGACAGCGTGCGTTGCGACGGGTTACTACTCGACCTCGAACACATGGACCCCTCTGTCCGAGACATGGAGCGGGGGTGGCTGGAGCCAGCCCGCCGTCGCCAAACCTTCCGGGGCGACGATGAGTTGGTTCCATGGGGTCTCCTGCGTAACTTCTACCGAATGTTTTGCCGTGGGAAAGAAGGAGTTCAACACGGTCGACCATGAATACGAAACTCTCGTCGAGCGCTGGAACGGCAGCAAATGGGTCGAGGAAGCGAAAACTCCCAATCCCGAATCGGGTTCCCTCGATCTCGAAGACATATCTTGCACTGCTTCCAATGCTTGTACCGCGGTGGGTTCCTATGGAGACAAACTGAGCGGCAGGCATCCCTTCGCCCTGCGTTGGAATGGAAGCGCTTGGGGAATTCAGTTTCCACCGATGCCGACGGGAATTTCAAAAGCATATCTCAAGTCTGTCTCCTGCGTGATTTCAAGAGGGTGCGAGGCGGTTGGTTTCCAGCAGACCGAGGAACCAAAAAATCTAACCCTCGCTGAGGGCTATTTCCGCGGTCCACCACCGACGGTTGCTACGCAAGTAGCCTCTAGCGTTGGTGAAAAAGTCGCGACCCTGAACGGCACGGTCAACCCGAACGGGTCTGCGAGCAGCTACTACTTCGAATACGGGACGGGTAAATCGTACGGCTCGAAAACGGTCGAAGCCAGCGCGGGCTCGGGCTCCAGTGCAGTGGAAAAAAGCCAGTCGATCAGCGGTCTCAGCCCGAACACCGAATATCACTACCGAATCGTCGCCCTCAGCGAAAATCCAGACCCGGCCTATGGCACGGATCAGACGTTCACCACGACTGGCCCACCCTCCGTCGGCACATCGGAAGGATTCCCCGATGCGACGACTGGAGAAGCCGCAACCCTCGGCGGAATCGTAGATCCCAATGGTCAGAGCACTACGTATCAGTTCGAATACGGCACCTCATCTGGGTCCTACAAAACTACGGTTCCGATTCCGACAGAATCTGCAGGAAGCGGGATGAATGGCAAATGGATGAGCTACAAAATCACCGGTCTGACGCGGGGAACGACGTATTACTTCCGTATCACCGCAACGAACCCAGGCGGAAAAGTCAGTGGCTCGGAGGTCTCATTCACGACTCAGGACGCGCCGACCGCAGTAACGATGCCGGCTTGGGGAATCAAACAGTCTGGAGCCGAGCTGGAAGGGAACGTAAGCCCTCACGGCGAGACGACGCAATACTGGTTTGAATACGGGATGACAACTTCCTATGGTACGTCAGTCCCCCTGTCTCCTGAATCCTTGAGTGCCGGAGGGTATTCCACTCCTGTCTACCAAGGGGTGAATGATCTGAAAGGGGAAACTCTTTACCACTATCGGGTGGTTGCCGAAAACCAGCTTGGTACGGACTTCGGAGAAGACCAGACGTTCACCTCCCTATCCCCAGTGACTTTGAAAACTGAAGAAGGGGAAGCGCTTGAAGTTGGGGCAGCAATGGAGGCGATCGGAAGCCTCACCTTCAAAGGTGGAGGAATGGGAACGCATTCCTGTATGGAAGTCGAACTCAATGGCGAAGTGAGCGAAAACCCAGGCGCTCTTCAGAGCATCTACCCTGCCGAAATTCCGCCTTGGGGTGGGGTCTGTCCCCTCGGTTGGTTTTACTCGATCAACTATGCGATTCCGACCGAAGACATAACGCTCAAATACACGACGAACGAAGAAGGGGAAGGTGTTGCCCAATGGAGCAACTTCGTTCTCGTCGGTTCGGTCTTCTACGGCTCCTACCAGGTCGCTACTTGCAAATACGAAGCCGAACTCTTCGCTGCCTATGCGCTCAAAACATCGCTCGTCTTGGTTCTCTCCGGCGAAATGCGCTTGATCGAAGCGACCGGGTATCCGTGTAACTCAAGTGAGATTGTTTCCGGTGAACTCCTGATCACCAGCTTCGGCCTTCCCCTGGAAGCTGAAGCCTGACAAGGCCCAGGGGCCGGCGCTGAGATACGGCACTAGCGCCGTGTCTCGCCCTCGGGCAGTTTGCCGTCGCGGCCGACGTAGCCGTCCTTGCCGCCGACGATGACGTAGACGGCGTCCTCGCTGTCGCTCAGGTTCTTGATCTTGCGCACGGTCGAGGCGTCTACCCAGGCGAGGCCGCCGGCCTCGAGCTCGTGGGTCGAGCCGTCGAGCTCGATCGCGATACGGCCGCTATGCAGGAAATAGAGCTCCTCCTGCTCGTCGTGGTAATGGCGGCCGGTCTCATAGGTGGGCGGAAGCACGATCGCGTTGGCGCCGAAGGCGGTTACGCCCAGCTCCTTGCGGATCTTGCGGAACCCGTAGCCCTCGCCGAGGTCGCTGAGGTTGGCGACGGCGTAGCCGTCGCCCTTGACGATGCCCTGCTCTGTGGTCTCGCTCATGGTGGGCAGCCTACGCCGAAAGCCGGGAGAGGGTCCACCCGCGAGGGTCACTAACCTGTCGCCTCCCTTGACCCCGACGACCGAAACTCAGATTTCAGCGGAGCTGAAGCCCGCCGATGGCCGCTTCGGCTGCGGCCCCTCGAAGGTGCGGCCTGAGGCGCTGGAGAGGCTGGCGGAGCAGTCCAAGCTGATGGGAACCTCGCATCGGCAGAAGCCGGTTCGTGACCTCGTCGCCCGCGTGCGCGGCGGCCTCGGTGAGCTGTTCGCGCTGCCCGACGGCTACGAGATCGCGCTCGGGAACGGCGGCACGACGGCCTTCTGGGACGCCGCCGCCGCCTGGCTCGTGCGCGAGAAGGCGCTGCACCTGACCTATGGCGAGTTCTCGCAGAAGTTCGCCAAGGTGACGGCGGGCGCCCCCTTCCTCGCCGATCCGATCGTCGTCGAGGCCGAGCCGGGCGACGCGCCCGCGCCGCGCGGAGACGCCGCCGCCGACGTGCTCGCCTGGGCCCACAACGAGACCTCGACCGGCGTCATGGTCCCGGTCGAGCGCCCCGCCGACGCGGGCGATGCCCTCGTCCTGATCGACGCGACGTCGGGAGCCGGCGGCCTGCCGGTCGACGCGAGCCAGGCCGACGCCTACTACTTCGCGCCGCAGAAGGCCTTCGGCGCCGACGGCGGCCTCTGGCTCGCCGCCTTCAGCCCGGCCGCGATCGCGCGGATCGAGCAGCTCGACGGCGACGCCGACCGCTGGCAGCCGGCCTTCCTCTCGCTGCAGACGGCACTGGAGAACTCGCGCAAGGAGCAGACCTACAACACGCCGGCGCTGGCGACCCTGCTGCTGCTCGCCGACCAGGTCGAGTGGATGCTCGCCGGCGGCGGCCTCGACTTCTGCGTGCAGCGCACCTCGGCCTCGTCCGGTCACCTCTACGGCTGGGCCGAGGCGAGCGAGTTCGCCACTCCCTTCGTCGCCGACCCCGGCAAGCGCTCGCTCGTCGTCGGCACGATCGACTTCGACGACTCGGTCGAGGCCGCCGCGCTCGCCGCGACGCTGCGCGCCAACGGCATCGTCGACGTCGAGCCCTACCGCAAGCTCGGCCGCAACCAGCTGCGCATAGGCATGTTCCCCGCCGTCGACCCGGCCGACGTCGAAGCGCTCACCGCCTGCATCGACTGGGCGGTCGAGAGCGCCGAGGGAGTCAGGTCGTGAAGGTCCTCGTCAAGGAGAAGATCGCCGACTCCGGCGTCGAGCTGCTGAAGGAAAACTTCGACGTCGACCTCGGCCTCGAGATGTCAGACGAGGAACTGGCCGAGAAGATCGGCGACTACGACGCGATCCTGATCCGCTCGGCGACCAAGATGACGCCGGAGCTGATCGAGCGCGCCTCGAACCTGAAGGTGATCGGCCGCGCCGGCACTGGCGTCGACAACGTCGACATCCCGGCGGCGACGCGCCGCGGCATCGTCGTCGCCAACGCGCCCGAATCGAACTCGGTGGCCGCCGCCGAGCACACGCTGGCCCTCGCCCTCGGTCTCTTCCGCAACGTGCCGCAGGCGCACGGCGCCCTCGTCGACGGCCGCTGGGATCGCGCCAAGTACAAGGGGGCCGAGCTCTACGGCAAGACGATCGGCGTCGTCGGCTTCGGCCGCATCGGCCAGCTCGTCGCCAAGCGCGCCCAGGCCTTCGACATGGACGTGATCGCCTTCGACAAGTTCGTCTCGGCCGAGCGCTTCAAGGAGCTGGGGGTCAATGGCGTCAGCGAGCTGGAGGATCTCTTCCAGCGCGCCGACGTGGTCACGGTCCATGTGCCGAAGACGCCGGAGACGATCGGCTTGATCGACGCCGAGGCGATCGCCGCGATGAAGGACGGCGTGCGGATCGTCAACTGCGCCCGCGGCGAGCTGGTCGACCTCGACGCGCTGCTCGCCGGCCTCGAATCGGGCAAGGTCGGCGGTGCGGCGCTCGATGTCTTCCCCGCCGAGCCGTTCACCGAGCACCCGATCTTCGCCCGTGGGGACGTTGTCGTCACTCCCCATCTGGGGGCGTCGACTGCCGAGGCCCAGGACCGCGCTGGCATCGTCACCGCCGAGCAGGTGACGGCGGCGCTGACCGGCGGGGTCGTCACCAATGCGGTCAACATCGCCGCCGTCCGTCCCGAGGAGATGGAGGCGCTGGCCCCCTTCGTGCCCCTCTGCGAAAAGCTGGGCCGCCTCGCCGAGGGCCTGGGGGAGGGCTCGATCGACCGCGTCGCGGCCGAGTTCCGCGGCAAGCTCGCCCAGCACGACACGCGCCTGCTCGGCATCGCCGTCCTCGTCGGCATCCTCTCCGGCCACACGGAGGAGCCGGTCAACCTGGTCAACGCCCCGCAGATGGCCGAAGAACGGGGCATCGACCTGATCGAGGCCAAGGAGACGCTCTCCGAGGACTTCACCGAGCTAGTGACGGTGCGACTCGGCTCGGGCGAACAAGAAGTCGAGGTTGCCGGAACCGGCGTCGGCCCCCGCAACGAGCCCTATTTGGTCTCGCTCTGGAACGAGAGCTTCTACCTGCCCCTCGCCGAGCACCTCGCGGTCTTCCGCTACGCCGACCGACCGGGCATGATCGGCCGGGTAGGCACGATGTTCGGCGAGGAGGGGGTAAACATCGTCTCCGCCGCGGTTGGGGCCGAGGAGGACGGCGACCGCGCGGTGATGGCGCTGACCACCGACGCACCGGTCCACGACGCGACGATCGCTAAGATTCTCGAGCTCGACGGTTTCACCGTCGGCCGCTCTGTGGACCTCTGAGCGGCGCATCGCTGCGTCCTCAGTCGCTCGCGTGCAGAGCACGCCCACGCTCCCTGCGTCCTTGCTCTGCTTGCTCAGAAGTCCACAGCAAATAGTCTCTGCGCCGTGAAGGCGCTGGTTCAGACGAAGAACGGCGGGCCGGAGGTCTTGCAGGTACAGGAGCTTCCGGACCCCCGGGTCGGGCCCGGCGAGGTCCGCATTGCGGTCAAGGCTGCGGGCGTCAACTTCGCCGACACGATGGCTCGGGTCGGGCTCTATCCCGACGCTCCGAAACCGCCCTGTGTTATGGGCTACGAGGTCGCCGGCGAGGTCGAGTCGGTGGGTGACGGGGTCGAGGAGTTCTCGGTCGGCGATCGGGTCTTCGCCGGCACGCGCTTCGGCGGCCAGGCCGAGCTGGTCACGGTGCCCGCGAACCAGGCGCTGCCCCTGTCGGAGCGGCTCAGCTTCGAGCAGGGTGCCGCATTCCCGGTCAACTACGGCACCGCCTATGCCGCCATGGTTGTCGTTGGCAGCCTGCGCGAGGGGACGCGGGTGCTGATCCACGCCGCGGCCGGCGGCGTCGGCATCGCCGCGACCCAGATCGCCCGCAACGTCGGCGCGGAGATCTACGGCACGGCCTCCCCGGGCAAGCACGAGGCGATCCGCGCGCAGGGCGTTGCGCACCCGATCGACTACCGCAACCAGGACTTCGAGGCCGAGGTGATGCGACTCACCGGCGGCGAGGGCGTCGACCTCGTGATCGACGCCCTCGGTCCGACCTCGTTCCGCAAGGACTATCGCCTGCTTCGCCCCGGGGGGCGCCTCGTCATGTACGGGATCTCCGAGGCCTCGACCGAGAAGGGCCGCGACATCCCGGCGATGCTGAGGAGCCTGGTGAAGATGCCCGCTGGCGACGATCCCATGGTGGAAGAGCCTGGCGTTGATGAACGAGAACAAGGGAGTCTTCGGCCTCAACATGCTCAAGTGGTGGGAACGCGAGGGCAGCCTCGACCGGCTGACCGAGCCGTTGATGGCCGACCTCGAGGCCGGTCGCTTGGAGCCGGTAGTCGCCGAGTCGTTCCCCTTCTCGCGCGCCGGCGATGCCCACCGGTTCATCGCCGAGCGCCGCAACGTCGGCAAGGTCGTGTTGTTTCCAGGATAGGAAAGCGCGGCTCGAGTTCGGGTTGAGAGGGATGAAGAAGACGATCGCCACATTGCTTGTCCTGCTGACGGCGTACGGCGCGACGCTCGCCCATGCCGAAACGGAACCGACGACCGTAGTGCTCGCCGGCGGCTCCGCCCAGAACACGATCCGGATCTGGCTCACGCCCGACGGCTACAGCTACGTGATCGACTCCGCTGCGCCGCTCGAAGTCGGCGGCACGATCTGCGAGCACCCGCCCGACAACCCGAACGAGCTGATCTGCGAAGCGCCCCCGATCGCCGGCTTCATCGTCAACGGCAGCAGCCACGACGACGTCGTCGTCGTGTCGCGCGCGATCGCGATCCCGACGACCCTGCACGGCGCTGCCGGCAAAGACGTCCTCCTGAGCGGCAGCGGCTCGGACAAGATCATCGGCGGGCCCGGCGACGACCTGCTCAGGGGGCGCGGCGGCAACGACGCGATCTTCGGCGGCCCTGGCAGCGACGTGCTCAAAGGCGGGCGCGGCAACGATGCCCTGCACGGCGGGCCGGGCCGCGACCTGTTGATCGGAGGGCCGGGGACCAACACGGTCCAGCAGAAGCGGTCTCGGCGCTAGGAGGGAGCCTCGCCGCTCGCGGTCCTCCGCCAAAACAGGCGGCCGCCGACGAAGAAGAGGGCGATCAGGAAGCCGACGAGGGAGAGGCCCGCGTCGAGTCGGAACGCCGCCTCGATCCCGTCGACGAAGGATCCCTGTGCGGAGAAGACCGTCGTCGTTAGCCCGAGGCCGATCGAGCCGCCGGCGATCTGGAACATGTAGACGATTCCGCCGGCGAGGCTGGTCTGCGATTCGTCGACCGAGGTGACACCGGCTGTGGTCGCCGTCGGGTAGAAGCTGCCGACACCGACGCCGAGCACGACCATGCCCGCAACCAGAGAGCCATACCCAGAGCGGTTGCCGACCAGCGAGAAGATGAATGGGGCGATCGCGATGCAGGCGGCGCCGACCGAGACCAGCAACTTCGCCCCCAGTCGCTCGTATAGAGGGCCGGCGACGAACGAGACGCAGGCAAAGACGGCGAGCATCGGCAGCATGCCGACGCCCGCTTCGAGCGGTGAGAAGCCGAGCTGGTGCTGCATGAACTGGGGCAGGTAGAGGAGAGCGGCGAAGAACGTCGCCGACATGAAGAGGATCGCCAGGCAGGAAGCGCGGAAGCTCTCGTTGGCCATCACCGCCCGCGGCACCAGCGCGCTGCGGCCGGCGCGGCGCTCGATCGGCGCGAAAGCGAGCAGCATCGCCGCGGCGAGCCCGAGCAGGCAGATCACCCGCGGGTCGCCGAATCCCCAATCGTCGACCTGATCGAGTGCGACCAGCAGCGAGACGAGCCCGAACGAGAGCACCGTGATCCCGGCATAGTCGATGCGCTGATCGCCGGGCTCGGGTTCGGCGACTTTCACCAGCCGGTAGGTGACGAGCACCGCGAAGGCAGAGATGGGGACGTTGAGGAAGAAGATCCAACGCCAGCTGAGCGCGTCGGTGAGGACGCCCCCGATCAGCGGTCCGATCGCATTGCCGAGTCCGGCGGTGCCGAGGATGATGCCGCCGGCGAGGCCGGCCTTGTCTTCGGGCAGGATCGCGTAGGTCATGCCGAGGATCGCCGGCCACATCAGCGCCCCGCCGATCCCCATCAGCGTCCTCGTCGCGATCAGCCAGGTCTCGGTCTGGGCGGCGCCGCCGAGTGCCGACATCGCGGCGAAGATCGCGCTGCCGACGAAGAAGGCGTTGCGGCGGCCGAACATGTCGGCCAGCCGTCCGCCGGTGACGATCATCACGCCGAAGGTCAGGGCGTAGGCGTTGACCACCCACTGGACGGTGTTGACGTTGGTGTCGAAGTCGCGTTCGATCGTCGGCAGGGCGACGTTGATCGCGGAGAAGTCGTTGGCGATCACCACTACGGCGATGCCCATCGCGAAGAGGGCGAGCCAGGTGCTGCGGGGAAGCGCGCTGCTCGAAGATGCTTCGCTTGCGATGGGGCCAGCCTACGCTAAGCTGGAACGGCGAATGACGCACCGGCTCGACAGCCTTGCGCTCCTCCTTCTCCTCCCCCTCCGGGGGGAATAGCGCTGGGCGGCGCGACAGCCGCGAGAGAAAAGGTCATTCGAACGCAGTAGAGAAGGAGAAGGAACGGTGTCACCACTAGATGACGCAAACCGCGTCCACATATTCGACACGACGCTGAGGGACGGCGAGCAGTCGCCGGGCATCTCGCTCAACACGGCCGAGAAGGTGGAGATCGCCCAGCAGCTCGGCCGCCTGGGCGTCGACGTGATCGAGGCCGGCTTTCCGATCACCTCGCCGGGTGACTTCGAGGCAGTCGAGGCGATCGCCCGCCAGGTCGAGGGGCCGACGATCTGCGGTCTGGCTCGCACCCACAAGGCGGACATCGATGCTGCCTGGGGCGCGATCAAGGACGCGGCTCGACCCCGCATCCACACCTTCATCTCGACCTCCGACATCCACATCGAGCACCAGCTGCAGACCGACCGCGAGGACGTCAAGGGTCAGGCGCGCGCCGCCGTCGTCCTGGCCAAGTCCTACTGCGAGGACGTCGAGTTCTCGCCGATGGACGCGACCCGCGCCGACGTCGAGTTCACCGCGGAGGTGTGTGCGATCGCCGTCGAGGAGGGTGCGACAGTGGTCAACATCCCCGACACGGTCGGTTACACGACCCCCGAGGAGTACGCGGAGTACTTCCGGCGGCTGTACGAGTTGGTGCCTGGGCTACGCGACGTCGAGACGTCGGTCCACTGCCACGAGGACCTGGGGCTGGCGGTCGCCAACTCCTACGCCGGCCTGCTGGCCGGGGCGCGACAGGTCGAGTGCGCGGTCAACGGGATCGGCGAGAGGGCCGGCAACTGCTCGCTGGAGGAGATCGTGATGCTGGTCCGCACGCGCGAGGACGTCCACGGCCTCACCACCGGCATTAACACCCGCGAGCTGGCCCGCACCAGCCGCATGGTCTCACGCCTGACCGGCTACGCGATCCAGCCCAACAAGGCGGTCGTCGGCCGCAACGCCTTCGCTCACGAGTCCGGCATTCACCAGGACGGCGTGCTGAAGGAGCGCACCACCTACGAGATCATGGACGCGACCGAAGTCGGCCTGGAGTCGAACTCGATCGTGCTGGGCAAGCACTCTGGCCGCCACGCCCTGCGTGACGCGCTGGAGCAGCTGGGATTCAAGGTCGAGGGCAACGCCCTCAACGCCGCCTTCAAGCGCTTCAAGGAAGTAGCGGATCGCAAGAAGCAGGTGACGGCGCTCGATCTGGAGGCGATCGTCTCCGACGAGATGCGCGAGAAGGAGGACGCGCACGAGCTGGCCTGGTTCGAGGTCGAGGCGGGCTCGCGCCGCGAGCCGCTGGCGAGGGTCGCGGTGAAGATGCCCTCCGGAGAGGAGTCCGTCGGCGAGTCGAGCGGCGACGGCCCCGTCGACGCGATCTTCCATGCGATCCAGAAGGCGACCGGGACCGAGTGCGATCTGCGTCAGTACACGGTCGAGGCCGTGACCGGGGGAGAGGATGCCCTCGGTCAGGTGACGGTGATGCTGCGTGCCGCCGGCCGCCTAGCCACCGGACAGGGTGTGGCGACTGACATCCTCGAGGCCTCGGCGCGAGCCTACGTGCGAGCGCTGTCCAACGCCCTCGAGGGAGCGGCGATCCGCGAGGCCGAGGCCGCCACCGCCGAGGCCGCGGTCGAACGCACACCGGGACCCTGATCGCCGCCCTCCGGGGGGCGAATCTCCGCGAGTCTGCTCTTAGCCTCTCTATGCGAGGCGAAGAGCAGACTCACACGTTTGATCACGCAATTGCCGAGCTGGCCGGACGCCAGCACGGGGTAGTGGGCCGGTGGCAATTGCGTGATCTCGGATTGCTGGATGCTTCGATCGACCGTAGAGTGGCTGCGGGGCGCCTCCACCGGTTGCAACGCGGCGTGTTCGCGGTGGGTCACCAGGCTGTCTCGGTCAAAGGAAAATGGATGGGTGCCGTGCTGGTATCTGGTCCCGGAGCGGTCCTAAGCCACTCGACCGCAGCGGCGCTCTGGCAGATACGAAACCCACAGAGTGGGCCGATCCATGTGACCACGGCGAAGAAGTGGCGCTCGTCTCATGCGATCTGCCGCCATTTCTCCATCCTGGCTCCGGACGAGGTGACAAAGGCCGATGCACTCCCGGTCACGACTGTGCCGAAAACGATCTTCGACATGGCGGCGAGCTCATCTCTCGACCGGGTTGAGAGCATGCTCCGCGAGGCGGAATATCGGCAGCTCTACGACCGGCTCTCGCTCCCTGCCCTGCTCGAGCGCTATCCCGGGCGTCGTGGGACGCGGCGCATTCGCACGGCGCTGGAACGAGTCGAAGCGCTCCCGTCGGGACGCCCCAAGAGTCCGCTGGAGGAACGGTTCCTGCCGTTTCTCCGCAATCACGGCCTGCCGCGCCCGCGCCTCAACGACTGGATCGTGCTCGACGCAGGGCGCTTCCAGGTCGATTGCCACTGGCCCGGGACCGGTCAGATCGTCGAGTTGGACGGGTGGGCGGGGCATGGGACCCGATCCGCCTTCAGAGGAGACCGCGCTCGCGACCGGGTCCTTTGCGTCGCCGGCTATGCGGTGACTCGCATCGCCTGGGCTCAGCTCGAGGACGAACCCGAGGCGATCGCTGCCGATCTCCACGTCCTGCTCGCTGATTACAAACGTATGTGATAACGTACGACGATCTCCACGACTCTCGACAAGCCCGTCCGTGCCGTCTCCACCGGCCATGGACCCGCGATTGGCGGACGAGTGCGCGCGCTGCGCGAGGCGATGGGGTTGTCGCTGCGAGATCTGGGGGAGCGCTCCGGCGTCAGCGCGCCGATGCTCTCGCAGGTCGAGCGCGGCGAGACCAGTCCGACCTTGTCCGTCGCGGCGAAGATCGCCGCGGGTCTCGACCTGACCCTGTCGCAGCTGCTGCGGTTGGACGAGGGAGAGCATGTCGCGGTGACCCGCGCCGGCGAGCGCCGCACGCTCGAGCGGGGCGGCCATCGCTTCGAGGAGCTGACGCCGCCTCTGCCCGGTCAGCGGGCCGATGTCTCTATCCACACGCTCGACGTCGGCGCGACGACCGGGGGACGGGACGATCCACCGATGCACGAGCCCGGCAGTCGCGAGACCGCGGTTGTCCTGGCCGGAACGCTGGTACTGGTCGTCGATGGCACCCGCCATGAGCTGAGCGAGGGCGACAGCGTCACCTTCGACGCCGACCTGCCCCATCATTTCGAGAACGAAGGCGAGGAGCCGACGCGTTTCCTCGCCGTGATCGCCGCCGGCCTGAGGAGGAGCTAGCGATGCCAAAGACCATGTTCGACAAGCTCTGGGACGCGCACGAGGTCTCCGACGGGCTGATCTACATCGATTTGCACCTGGTCCACGAGGTCACCTCGCCGCAGGCCTTCGACGGCCTGCGAATGGCCGACCGCCCGGTGCGCCGGCCCGACAAGACGCTGGCCACCGCCGACCACAACGTCCCCACCGACGGCACGATGGCGGCGCGGTTGATCGCCGACGAGCTCTCCCGCGTTCAGGTCGAGACCCTGGAGCGCAACTGCGAGGACTTCGGCATCCCGCTCTACTCGCTGGGCTCCGACCGCCAGGGCATCGTCCACGTGATCGGCCCGGAGCTGGGGGTGACCCAGCCGGGGATGACGATCGTCTGCGGCGACAGCCACACCTCGACCCACGGCGCCTTCGGCTCGCTGGCCTTCGGCATCGGCACCTCCGAGGTCGAGCACGTGTTGGCGACCCAGTGCCTGGTGCAGAAGCGGCCGAAGACGATGCGGATCTCCTACAGCGGCGTGCTGGGCGCGGGCGTCACGCCGAAGGACCTGATCCTGGCGACGATCGGCCGCCTCGGCACCGGCGGCATGGTCGGCCACGCGGTCGAGTACGCCGGCCCGGCGATCGAGGCGCTCTCGATGCCGGGTCGGATGACGGTCTGCAACATGACGATCGAGGGCGGCGGGCGGGCCGGCATGATCGCCCCCGACGAGACGACCTTCGAGTGGGTGCGTGGACGTCCGGCGGCGCCCACCGACTTTGACGCCGCCGTCGCCCGCTGGCGCGAGCTGCCGACCGAAGCAGGCGCATCCTTCGACCAGGAGGTCGAGATCGAGGCGGCGGAGATCTCGCCGATGGTCACCTGGGGGACGACCCCGGGAATGGTCGTCGGGGTCGCCGAGGAGGTGCCCGACCCAGCGGCGATGGACTCGCCCGCGGACCGCGAGGCGGCGGAGCGGGCGCTCGCCTACATGGACCTGAAGCCGGGCACGCCGATGACCGAGGTCACGCCCGAACGGGTCTTCATCGGCTCCTGCACCAACTCGCGGATCGAGGACCTGCGTGAGGCGGCAGAGGTGGTCGACGGCCGCAAGGTCGCTGGATCGGTGCGGGCGATGGTCGTCCCCGGCTCCCAGCAGGTGAAGGCCGACGCCGAAGCCGAGGGCCTGGACGAGGTCTTTCGCGCCGCCGGTTTCGAATGGCGCGAGGCGGGCTGCTCGATGTGCCTCGGCATGAACCCCGACATCCTGATCGAGGGCGAGCGTTGCGCCTCTACCTCGAACCGCAACTTCGAGGGGCGCCAGGGCAAGGGCGGGCGCACCCACCTGGTCAGCCCGAAGATGGCCGCCGCGGCGGCGATCGAGGGCCACTTCGTCGACATTCGAGATTGGAGCTGAGATGAGACCCGTAGACGTGATCGAGGGCAAAGTCTCGGTGCTGGATCGCGCCGACGTCGACACCGACCAGATCATCCCCAAGCAGTTCCTCAAGCGGGTCGAGCGGACCGGCTTCGGTGAGTTCCTTTTCTACGACTGGATCCGCGACGGCGAGATCGAGCTGGAGCCAAACCCGATCCTGGTGACGGGGCGCAACTTCGGCTGCGGCTCCTCGCGAGAGCACGCCCCCTGGGCGCTGGAGGACTTCGGCTTCCAGGCGATAATCGCGCCCTCCTTCGCCGACATCTTCTATTCCAACTGCACGAAGATCGGCCTCCTACCGGCGATTCTCGACGAGGAGCACTGCCGTGCCGTCGCCGAGGCGGGGGAGGCGCGGATCGACGTCGACGACGAGACGGTCACCTGCGCCGCCGGCGTCTTCGAGTTCGCGGTCGAGTCCGACATCAAGCACCGCCTGCTGAACGGCCTCGACGACATCGGCATCACGCTGGAGAACGTGGGGGCGATCGACGTCTTCGAGTCCTCGGGCGCGACAGACCGCGGGCCGGTCACGACGGCGCTCTGAGCCGGTCCGCCATGCACGAGCCGATGTATCGGGGTCCGCGCGAGTGGGACGCGGAGACCTACGACACGATCTCCGATCCGCAGTTCGAGTGGGGGGTGGAGGTGCTCGAACGGCTGCAGTTGCGCGGCGACGAGCACGCGCTCGACGCGGGATGTGGCTCGGGCCGGGTAAGCGAGCGGCTGCTGGAGCGCCTTCCCCACGGTCGCCTGCTTGTCGTCGATGCCTCCGGGGCGATGGTCGACAAGGCGCGTGAGCGCCTCGGTGACCGCGCTTCCTACCTGGTCACAGACCTCATCGAGCTGGAGGTCGACGAGCAGGTCGATCTCGTCTTCTCGACCGCGACCTTCCACTGGATTCCAGATCACGATCGTCTCTTCCGTCGCGTCCGGGCGGCGCTGCGTCCCGGCGGCCGGCTGGTCGCCCAGTGCGGGGGGGAAGGCAACATCGCCGAGCACGTGGAGGCAGTTGCCGCGGTTTCCGCCGAGCCCAACTTCGCGCCCTACCTCGCTGATGCCGGCGAGCTGTGGAACTACGCCGGCCCAAAGGAGACGGAGGCACGCCTTCACGCCGCCGGCTTCTCCGAGGCACGATGCTGGCTCGAGCCGAAGCCAGTCACCCCCGACAACCCGCTCAAGTTCACGATGACGGCGACCATGGTCCCTCACCTGGCGCGCCTGCCCAAGGAGCTCCGTCTTCCTTTCGCCGAAGCCGTCCTCGAGGCAACCCCCAAGCCGTTCACCCTCAACTACGTCCGCCTCAACATCGAGGCACGTGCCGTGAGTTAGCCCACCATAGGGGTGGATAACTCACGGCACGTCTAGAGTGCCCGCTCGATGAGTGAGCGACCGCGCATAGTCCTTCTGCCGGGGGATGGGATTGGGCCTGAGATCGTGGGTGCGGCCCGTAGGCTTTTGGAAGCTCTGGGCGAGTTCGAGTTCAGCGAAGAGTTGATGGGTGGCTGCTCGATCGACGAGCACGGAGTTGCCCTAACAGGCGAGGTGTTGGGCGCCTGTCGTGCCGCCGACGCAGTCCTGCTCGGCGCGGTCGGTGGGCCGAAATGGGACACCACCGACCCGGATGCCCCGCGGCCGGAGCAGGGGCTCCTGGGGCTGCGCAAGGGGATGGGGCTCTACGCCAACCTGCGGCCGGTGCGGCCGAGCCCGGCGCTCGTCGGAGCCAGCCCGTTGCGCGAGGACCGCATCACCGGCACCGACCTGCTCGTCGTCCGCGAGCTGACCGGGGGCATCTACTTCGGCGACTCCGGCCGCGACGGCGAGACGGCCCACGACACCTGCGAGTACTCGGCCGAGGAGATCGAGCGGATCGCTCGCGTCGGCTTCGAGTCGGCGCGCCGTCGCGCCGAGGGGTCCGATCGCACTCCTCGCGTCACCTCGGTCGACAAGGCCAACGTGCTCGAGACCTCGCGGCTCTGGCGCGAGGTGGTAGGCCGGGTCGCCCCCGACTACCCTGACGTCGAGCTCAACCACCTGTTGGTCGACAACGCGGCGATGCAGCTCGTCTCGCGCCCCGCCGACTTCGACGTGATCGTCACCGAGAACCTCTTCGGCGACATCCTCAGCGACGAGTCGGCGATGCTCACCGGCTCGCTCGGCATGCTGCCTTCGGCCAGCCTTGGCGCCGACGGCGAGCCGGGCCTCTTCGAGCCGGTGCATGGCTCCGCCCCCGACATAGCCGGCCAGGGCATCGCCAACCCGCTCGCCACCTTCCTCTCGGCGGCGATGATGCTGCGCCACGGCTTCGATCGCGCCGACGACGCCGCCCGCATCGAGGTGGCCGTCGACGCGGTCCTCGCACAAGGCCTCCGAACCCCCGACCTCGCGAGTGCCGGAGAAGCTTTCGTGGGCACCGCTGAGATCACCGACGCCGTCCTTCACGAGCTTCCCGCCTGAGCTCATCCTGGCAGGAGCTGGCCCGCTAAGGCCCATACCGGTAGGGGTGGAGCGTCTTGTACTTTTTCGCGGCCGCTCGCCCGAGCGCCAGCTATCACCGATTCACGAAAAAGTTAAGCGGAACCCCCTGCCGGGATGGGCCCGAATCGGGCATACTTCCCTGACCATGGAGACGGCAGAGCTGATCTGGCAGAACGGCGAGTTCGTGCCCTGGGACGAGGCCAAGGTGCACGTGCTCGCGCACGGGCTGCACTACGGCACCGGCGTCTTCGAGGGCGTGCGCTGCTACGAGACCGAGCGCGGCCCGGCGATCTTCCGCCACCGCGAGCACCTCGAGCGGCTCGCCAAGTCGGCCGAGCTCTACTACCTCGAGCTGCCCTACTCGCTCGAGCAGATCGGTGAGGCGACGCGCGAGCTCGTCCGCCGCAACGGGCTCGACTCCTGCTACATCCGCCCGCTCGCCTTCCGCGGCTACGGCAGCCTCGGCCTCTACGCGACCGACGCGCCGGTCGACGTGATCGTCGCCGCCTTCCCCTGGGGGGTCTACCTCGGCGAGGACGGCCAGAAGCACGGAATTCGCGCCACCGTCTCCTCCTGGCGGGCGATCTCCGGCGACAGCCTGATCCCGCACGCAAAGGCGGCGGGCCAGTACCTCAACTCGATCCTCGCCAAGACCGAGGCGCAGAAGGGCGGCTACGAAGAGGCGATCCTGCTCGACCAGAACGGGCACGTCTCCGAGGGCTCGGGCGAGAACGTCTTCGTCGTCCGCGACGGCGTCCTGGTCACGCCGGGGCACTCGAACGCGATTCTCGACGGGATCACCCGCGCCTCGGTGGTGCAGATCGCCCGCGACCTCGGCTACGGGGTCGAGGAGCGCGACATTGCCCGCGCCGAGCTCTACCTAGCCGACGAGGTCTTTCTCACCGGCACCGCCGCCGAGCTGGTTCCCGTGCGCGAGATCGACGATCACCTGATCGGCGAGCCGGGCGAGATCACGCGGGTGATCCAGAAGAAGCTCGACGACGCTCTGCACGGTCGCGCCGAGGAGTACCTCGAGTGGTTGGATTTCGTGCAGGTCTCGACCGGGGCGGACGAACCGAGTAAGGTCAGCTCCTGATGTTCCTGCGTTTCGATCGAATCGGGCGAATTACCGCAGCCGCCTAGCGGCCGGTGCGGCGAAGCCGCACGCTCCGGGCCTCCAAAGCAGGCCCTCCCCGATTCTCCGCGAAGCGAAAGGCAGCAAATGGAACAGGTCAGGCTCTACGACACCACCCTGCGGGACGGCATGGGCGGTCAGGGCATGTCGCTCTCGGTCGGCGAGAAGCTGAACGTCGTCGACGCCCTCGACGCTCTCGGCGTCCACTTCATCGAGGCTGGCTTTCCCAGTTCCAACCCGAAGGAAGCCGAGCTCTTCGAGCGGCTCGCCGGGCTGCAGCTGAAGGGCGCGACGATCAGCGCCTTCGGGATGACCAGGCGGGCTGGGCTCGCCGCCGCCGAAGACCCGGCCTTGGCGGCCCTGGTCGAGTCGGTGGCACCGATGGTCTGCCTGGTCGGAAAGAGCTGGCGCCTGCACCTGGAGAAGGTGATTCGCGTCTCCGAGGAGGAGAACCTGGCGATGATCGGCGACTCCGTCGCCTTCTGCGTCAGCGCCGGCAAGCGCGTCGTCTTCGACGCCGAGCACTTCTTCGACGGCTACCGCGACGCCCCCGCCTTCGCGCTCGAGTGCGTGCGCGCCGCGGCCGAAGCAGGGGCCGAGAACGTCACCCTCTGCGACACAAATGGCGGCAGCCTGCCGGGCTTCGTCGGCGAGGCGACGGCCGCCGCGGTCGAGGCCCTCGACGGCGCGGTCGAGGTCGGCATCCACACCCACAACGACTCCGAGTGCGCGGTCGCCAACTCGCTCGCCGCGGTCGAAGCCGGCGCCCGCCTCGTGCAGGGCTGCGTCAACGGCTACGGCGAGCGCTGCGGGAACGCCAACCTGGCCTCGATCCTGCCCGCCCTGCAGTTGAAGATGGGGTTCGAGGTGGTCTCCGCGGAGCAGCTGGAGAGCCTCGCCTCGACCTCGCACTACCTGGACGAACTCTGCAACATGACGCCGGACCCGAACCGCGCCGAACCCGAACCGCGCCTATGTCGGTCGCAACGCCTTCGCCCACAAGGCGGGCATGCACGCCGCCGGGGTGGCGGCCGACGCGAGCACCTTCGAGCACCTCGACCCCGCCGCGGTCGGCAACGAGCGCGAGATCCTCGCCTCCGAGCTCTCGGGCAAGGCGACGATCCGCAGCACTGCCGAGCGGGCCGGCCTCGATCTCGGCGACGAGGCGGCCGCCCATGCGGTCGAGACGCTCAAGCACCGCGAGCACCGCGGCTACCACTACGAGGCGGCGCAGGCGTCCTTCGAGCTGCTGCTGCGCCGCGAGGCGGGCCTCTACAAACCGCTCTTCGAGCTGGAGAGCTTCCGCGTCACCACCGAGAAGCGGGAGGGCGGCGAGGTGGAGACCGAGGCGACGATCAAGGTGGTCGTCGACGGCGAGCGCTACGTCGAGGTGGCGGAGGGCAACGGGCCGGTCAACGCCCTCGACAAGGCGCTGCGCGCTGCCCTGACCCGCCGCTATCCGCACCTCGCCGAGATCGAGCTGACCAACTACAAGGTGAGGATCCTCGACGAGTCTCACGGCACCGGTGCGGTCACCCGCGTGCTGCTCGACTCGACCGACCACAAGCGCGAGTGGGGGACGATCGGCGTCTCAGAGAACATCATCGAGGCCTCCTGGGAGGCCCTGGTCGACTCGCTCGCCTACGCCTTCCAACCACGATGATCCCGCTCGCCAAGCCGGACATAGGCCCCCACGAGGAGGAGCTGGTGCTCGGGGTGCTGCGCTCGGGCCAGCTCTCGCTGGGGCCGATGCTGGAGCGCTTCGAGCGCGAGTTCGCCGCCTGGCTCGGCGTCGAGGATGCGGTCGCCGTCTCCAGCGGCACCGCTGCCCTCCACCTCGGCGCCCGCGCCAACGGCTGGGGAGCGGGCGACGAGGTCCTCACCAGCCCTTTCAGCTTCGTCGCCTCCGCCAACTGCCTGCTCTACGAGGGCGCCCGGCCTGTCTTCTGCGACGTCGACCCGGTGACGCTCGACCTCGACCCGGCTGCGGCCACCGCCGCGGCCGGCGAGCGCACCGTCGGCATCCTGCCCGTGCACATCTTCGGCTACCCGGCGGCGATGCCCGAGCTCGAGGCGCTCGCCGCGAAGCAGGACCTCGGCCTGCTAGAGGATGCCTGCGAGGCGCTCGGCGCGGTCGATTCCGAGGGCAAGCGGGTCGGCGCCCGCGGCAACCTCGCGACCTTTGCCTTCTACGCCAACAAGCAGTTGGCGACGGGAGAGGGGGGGATGATCGTCCCTTCCGACCCGGAGCTTGCCGAGCGGCTGCGCAGCGAGCGCAACCAGGCGCGCGCCGCAGACATGGGCTGGCTCGACCACGGCGGGCTCGGCTTCAACTACCGGCTCTCCGACGTCGCCGCGGCGCTCGGCGTCGCCCAGCTGGAGAAGCTCGACTCGATGCTCGCGGCGCGCGAGCGGGTCGCCGGCCTCTACGCGGATGGCCTCGCCGCGCTGGGTATCGACGATCTCGTCCTGCCCGACCCTGGTCATGCCCCCGAACGGCGCAGCTGGTTCGTCTACGTCGTCCAACTGCCGGAGGAGGTCGACCGCGATGCCACGATCCGCGAGCTCGGCGAGCGCGGGATCGCCTCTAAGCCCTATTTGCCCTGCATCCACCTCTTCCCGCACCTGCGTGCGCTGGGCTACCGGGAGGGCCAGTTCCCCGTCGCCGAAGCCGCCTCGGCGCGCTCCCTCGCGCTGCCCTTCTTCCCTTCGATGAGCGAGTCCCAGGTCGCGCAGGTATGCGAATCTCTCGCCGGATCACTGAGCTGATGTCCCGTTTCCGCAAAGACCCGGACCCGCGTTTCTGGCGCCTCAATCGCTCGATCGAGTTCGACTGGCGGCTGGCGCCTTACGACATCGACCAGTCGCAGGCACACGCGCGCGGCCTGCGCGATCTCGGCGTCCTCGACGACGGGGAGCTGGGCGAGATCGAGGCCGGCCTCGAGCGCGTGCGCGCCCGCATGGGCGAACACGGCTTCGAGTTCGAGGAGGCCGACGAGGACATCCACATGGCGATCGAGCGGCTGCTCGGCGAGGAGGTCGGCCCGCTGGCCGGCAAGCTGCATACCGGGCGCTCGCGCAACGACCAGGTCGCCACCGACGTGGCGATGGTCGTGCAGGCGCACTCGCTGCGGGCGATCGAGCTCGCCGGGACGGCGATGGAGCGCCTGCTCGAGCTGGCCAAGCGCCACCGCGACTGGCCGATGCCCGGCTACACCCACCTGCAGCGCGCCCAGCCGGTCTACCTCGGCCATCACCTGCTCGCCTACTTCTGGATGCTGGCGCGGGACGTGCTGCGCTTCCAGTTCGCGCTCGACAGCGCCAGCGTCATGCCGCTCGGCTCCGGCGCCCTCGCCGGAGTCAACTGGGAGATAGACCGCCGCGCCGTCGCCGACGACCTCGGCTTCGAGCACGTCAGCCACAACTCGATCGACGGCGCCTCCAACCGCGATTTCGTCCTCGACTATCTCGCCGCCGCCTCGACCTGCGCGATGCACCTCTCGCGGCTCGGCTCGGAGATCGTGATCTGGTCGAGCAGCGAGTTCGGCTTCTGCGAGCTCGACGAGTCCTTCTCCTCGGGCTCCTCGATCATGCCGCAGAAGAAGAACCCCGACTCGGCCGAGCTGCTGCGGGCGAAGAGCCCACGGGTCACCGCCGACTACGCCGCCCTGCTCGGCACCATGCACGCCCTGCCGCTCACCTACGGCAAGGATATGCAGGAGGACAAGGAGCCGCTCTTCGATGCGATCGACACGGTCGAGGCCTGCCTCGACGCGACCGAGGGGATGCTCGCCGGGATCGAGTTCGACCGCGAGCGGCTGGAAGCGGCCTCAGGCGACGAGATGCTCGCCGCGACCGAGGTCGCGGACCTGCTCGTGCGACGCGGCGTCCCCTTCCGCGAGGCACACGGCATCGTCGGCGGCCTCGTCCGCGACGCGGTCGAGCAGGGCAAGTCGCTCTCCGAGCTGACGCCCGACGAGCTGCGCGCCGCCTCCGAGCACCTCGACGAGGCCTACTACGAGGTGTTGAAACAGAGCAGTTGGCTGGAGTCGAAGCGGATCGCCGGCGGCACCTCCTCCAGCGCCCTGGAGCAGCAGATCGCGGAGGCGGGGGAGACCCTCGCGGCGGTCAAGGCACGGGCTCTCGAAGAGCGTGCCTGAACAGCGGCTGGAGCGAGCCTTCTTCGAGCGCTCGGTCCACGAGGTCGCCCGGGACCTGATCGGCTGCCGGCTCTTCTACGAAGGGCGCGGGGGCGTCGTCGTCGAGACCGAGAGCTACGAGCGCGACGACCCGGCCTGCCACGCCTACGTCGGCCTGACCCGGCGGACCGAGGTGCTGTTCGGCCCGCCGGGGCGGGCCTATGTGTATCTCTCCTACGGGATCCACTCGCTCTTCAACGTGGTCGCCGAACCGGAGGGCGATGCCGCGGCGGTGCTGGTCCGCGCCCTGGAACCGACGACCGGCCTGGAGGAGATGCGACGCCGACGCGGTGTAGACCGTGTCGAGCAGCTCTGCTCGGGACCGGGCAAGCTGACCGAGGCGCTCGGGGTCGGGTTGGCGGACAACAGCGCCGACCTGAGCCGCGACCCCTTCCTGCTGCTGCCGCCTGAGCCTGACTGGAGCGGCGAGATCCTCACCGGCCCGCGCGTCGGCATCACCAAGGCGGTCGACCGCCCCTGGCGCTTCTGCGCCGCAGGCAGCCCGCACGTCTCCCGCCCCACCCCCGAACTGCATCAACTTTCCAATCTCGTAGATAGGAAAGTTGATGCAGTTCGCTAGCCGGCGGTGACGCCGCCGCCTTCGCCGGCCGGTGCCGCTTCGGGCGTCGCCGGTTCGGCGGGTTCGGCGGCTTCCGGTTCGACCGCTTCGGGGGCGGGTTCGGAGGGAGAGGCTTCGACTTCGCCTTCCACCGGTGGCGTGTACGGCACGTAGGTTGATTCCCCGTCCGGCGATCCGCCACCGCGCTTGCCTTCCATCGCTTCCGCTTCGCGTTCCGCCTTGATTGCCTCCCAGGCGGAGATCACGCTCGCCCAGATCAGGGCGGGGAAGGTGCCGCCCATCACCGGCCCGCCGTTGTAGAGGGTCGTCATCGGCGTCGTCGTGTCGGCGTAGCCGACCCAGACGCAGGCGGTCACTTCGTCTTCGATGCCGCCGCAGAACCAGGCGTCGCCGTTGTTCTCGGTCGTTCCCGTCTTGCCCCACTGCCCCGAGGCGCCGATCTGGGCGTGGGTGCCGGTGCCGCTGCTGACCACGGTTTCGAGGATGCTCTTCGCTTCTTCGGCCACGCCTTCCGGAACCACCTGGGTGTGGATGGAGTCGTTGTCGCCGCCCTTGATCGTGTTTCCGTCGTGGTCGGTGACCTTGGTGTAGGCGACCGGGCTGTCGCCGGGGCGGGGGGCGAGGGTGCCGCTGACGCGGTCGCCGCCGTTGCCGATCGTCGAGTAGGCGTAGGCCCAGCCGAGCGGCGTGACGCCCTCGGTGAGCCCGCCGAGGACCATCCCCGGGTTGGTCGAGATCGGGTCGTCGTATCCCGCCTTGTGGATCGTCGCCGCGATCGAGCGGGTGCGGTCTTCGATCGTCTTCCCCTTCAGGCCTTCGAGGCCGAGCTGGGCGTAGATCGAGTTGTCGGAGTAGGTCGTCGCGCAGACGATGTCGCAGGAGCCGAGGTAGGAGTCCTCGTCGTTGTGGACGACGTACGTTTCTTCGCCGTGCTTACCGAAATGGAATTCCTGCGGCGCCGACTCGTAGGTCGTGTAGGGGGAGATGCCCTCCTCGAGCGCGGTGATCAGGGTGAAGGGCTTGATCGAGGAGCCGGGCTGGCGGTGCCCCTGGGTGGCGAGGTTGAAGGGCTTGGTTTCGAAGTCGGGGCCGCCGACCATCGCCTTGACGCCGGCGTTGTGGTTGTCGAGGACTACGACCGAGGCGGTGATCGGCAGGTAGCCGAGGTAGGAGCGGACCGCTTCTTCGGCGGCCGCCTGCAGCCTCAGGTCGAGCGTTGACTTCACCTTCAAGCCGCCGAAGAAGGTCTTCGCCGCGCCGTAGCGTTCGACCAGCTGCTGGCGCAGCCAGGCGGTGAAGTAGGGCGCCTCCGATTCGAGTTTCGGTGGGTTGATGTCGGCTGAAGCGGGCAGCGCCTGCCTGCGCCCTTCTTCGAACTGCTCCTGCGTGATGTAGCCCTGTTCGTACATCTTTTCCAGCACCAGATTGCGCCGGGCGAGCGCGTTTTCGGGATAGACCTTTGGGTCGTAGGCCGAGGGCGAGGCGATGATCCCGGCCAGCGTTGCCGCCTCCCAAGGCTCGAGCACCGAGGCGCAGGGCTCGGTTGGGGTGCCGCAGCCGAGATGGGCTTCGCCAAAGTAGGTCCGCGCCGCGGCCTCGATCCCGTAGGCGCCCTCGCCGAAGTAGATCGTGTTCAGATACTCGGTGAGGATTTTGTCCTTGCTCCAGTGCCGCTCCAGCCGGTAGGCCAGTGCCGCCTCGCGGAACTTCTCGAAGACGGTGCGGCTGCCCTGCGCTTCCAGCGCGTTCTTGACGAACTGCTCGGTGATCGTCGAGGCGCCCTGGGCTGCGCTCTGGCTGAGGACGTCCTGGACGTCCTTGACCAGCGCCCGTGCGATGCCCTGAAAGTCGACGCCGTTGTGTTCGTAGAAGCGAGCATCCTCGATCGAGACCACCGCGTTCTTGATGTTGGGCGAGATCTGCCCCGAGGTCAGCAGGATCTTGTTCTGGTCGCTGGTCAGCATTCCGATCGGTTCGCCGGATGCGTCAAAGACCTCGCTGTTCTTCGCTTCTTTGTACTGGGCGAAGTCGTAGATCGCCGGTAGGTCCTGCGAGACAGCGGCCATCATCCCGAAGACCATCGAGACCAGCCCCAGCACGCCGAGCCCCAGTAGAACGAAGAGGATGCGTAGCTTCTTGAGGCGCGGCTTGCTGCGTTCGCCCGCCAAGAGAGTGCGGCAGTCTAGCATTGCGCCTGTGAGCGCTGGCCGAGCAAGCGTGCATATCTGGTTCTTCGCGCAGCGAGGCCGGCGGGAACGGTGATGTCGGCGCCCCCCGATCTCACGCGCAACGCCGTCGACGTGCTGCCCGCGGGGCGTCTCGACGAGCAGCTCGCCGCCGGCAAGCCGCTGCGGGTCAAGCTCGGCATCGATCCGACGACGCCCGACATCCACCTCGGCCACACCGTCGTGCTTGAGAAGCTGCGCGAGTTCCAGCAGGCCGGACACCAGGTCGTCCTCATCGTCGGCGACTTCACCGCTCGGGTCGGCGATCCGAGCGGCCGCTCGGCGCAGCGGCCGCTGCCGTCGCCGGAGGAGATCGAGACCAACGCCGCGACCTACCAGGAGCAGGCGTTCAAGGTGCTCGACCGCGAGCGCACCGAGGTGCGCTTCAACAGCGAGTGGCTGAGGATGGAGCCCGAGCAGCTGCTCGGGCTGCTCTCGCAGACCACGGTGGCCCGCCTGATCGAGCGCGACGACTTCCAGAAGCGGCTGGCGGCCGGCGCTCCGATCGCCGCCCTGGAGCTGCTCTACCCGCTGCTGCAGGGCTACGACTCGGTCGCCGTCGAGACCGATATCGAGCTCGGCGGCACCGATCAGAAGTTCAACCTGCTCTTCGGCCGCGACATCCAGACGGCCTACGGGCAGCCGCCGCAGTCGATCATGACCCTGCCGATCCTGGTTGGGACCGACGGGACGCAGAAGATGAGCAAGTCGCTCGGCAACTACATCGGCGTCACCGATGCTCCCGAGGAGATGTTCGGCAAGGCGATGCGGGTGCCCGACGAGGCGATGCCCGACTACTACCGCTTGGTTCTGGGCGCCGAGCCCCCTTCCGACGCGGCGCCCAACGAGGCGAAGCGGGCGCTGGCGCGTGGCATAGTCGAACGCTTCCACCAAGCGGCCGCGGCCTCCGCGGCCGAGGAGCACTTCGACCGCCTCTTCGTCCAGCGCGAGGCACCGGAAGAGATCGAGGAGTTCGACCTCGCTCCCTTCGTCGGCGAGAACGGCGGTCAGGTCCACCTGCCGCAGCTGATGGCCGCCGCCTTCGGGATCAGCTCCAGCGAGGCCCGGCGCCTGATCGGCCAGGGGGGCGCAAAGCTCGACGGGGAGCCGATTGCGGCCGATTCGCTCGACGCCGACCCGAGCCGGCTCGACGGCTGCGTCCTGCAGGCGGGAAAGCGCCGCTTTCGCCGCCTGCGCGCCGACGACGACGACGACTAGGCAAAGCGCCGCCGCAGCGCTATACTCCTTCGTCCCTCTGGGCTAGGCCTGGTGCCTGGCCCATGCGTGAAGGGCGGCGAGACCCGCCGCAAAGGCGCAGCGGTCTTTGAAAACTGAGCAGCGTGCACTCCGCAGGCCGGATTGGCCTGTGGATTGTTTGAGCCCGATCCACTCGGTGCGCCAGCGCGCCGGGTGGTCTGATTTACCCGTCATGCCGGTCGCCGAGTATGTGTACCCGGCGATTTGCAATTTGCCAGGCATGACAGCTCTCTGTAAGAAGTACCTTCACGGAGAGTTTGATCCTGGCTCAGGACGAACGCTGGCGGCGTGCTTAACACATGCAAGTGGTGCGACGAACCAGGGCTTGCCCTGGGGCAAAGCCGCGAACGGGTGAGTAACACGTGAGTAACCTGCCCCGATGACCGGGACAACCCGAGGAAACTCGGGCTAATACCGGATGTGGTTCACAGGCCCAAGCCTGTGAACTAAAGGAAGCTTCGGCCTCCGCATTGGGAGGGGCTCGCGGCCCATTAGCTTGTTGGTGGGGTAACGGCCTACCAAGGCAACGATGGGTAGCTGGTCTGAGAGGACGATCAGCCACACTGGGACTGAGACACGGCCCAGACTCCTACGGGAGGCAGCAGTGGGGAATCTTGCGCAATGCGCGAAAGCGTGACGCAGCAACGCCGCGTGGGGGAAGAAGGCCTTCGGGTTGTAAACCCCTTTCAGTTGGGACGAAGCTTCGCCGGTGAATAGCCGGCTGGAGTGACGGTACCTTCACAAGAAGCCCCGGCTAACTACGTGCCAGCAGCCGCGGTAATACGTAGGGGGCTAGCGTTGTCCGGAATCATTGGGCGTAAAGCGCGTGTAGGCGGTCCGGTAAGTCCGCTGTGAAAGTCGGGGGCTCAACCCTCGGATGCCGGTGGATACTGTCGGGCTTGAGTACGGAAGAGGCGAGTGGAATTCCTGGTGTAGCGGTGAAATGCGCAGATATCAGGAGGAACACCAATTGCGAAGGCAGCTCGCTGGGACGTTACTGACGCTGAGACGCGAAAGCGTGGGGAGCAAACAGGATTAGATACCCTGGTAGTCCACGCTGTAAACGATGGGCACTAGGTGTGGGGGGTGTCGACTCCCTCCGTGCCGAAGCTAACGCATTAAGTGCCCCGCCTGGGGAGTACGGCCGCAAGGCTAAAACTCAAAGGAATTGACGGGGGCCCGCACAAGCAGCGGAGCATGTGGTTTAATTCGACGCAACGCGAAGAACCTTACCTGGGCTTGACATGTT